>Ga0123334_1000002_pt1 | contig 509659 bp, 377 predicted proteins | sample BiotimSIPDNA_FD_89706 | JGI IMG/M metagenome (GOLD analysis project Ga0123334, IMG submission 89706) | Anaerobic biogas reactor microbial communites from Washington, USA - Biogas_R1 time_0 SIP DNA | ecosystem: Engineered > Bioreactor > Anaerobic > Unclassified | place: Washington, USA...
GCAATAGTTCTCGGACTCGTAATGGTCGGTTGTCCGGCAATTCGGGAACGCCGGAGAAGAATCGCGTGGGGCAGAATCAAAGTACCGGTACGCTTCAGGGATTCTCGGAGGGTAAAAGCGGCGATATGTTGCGTGCGGCCGGGAATTCTCAAATCAAAGGATATGTCGTGAATCATAGGGGTGAACACGTTGTGGGCGCAACGATATACGTATTGCCTCAGTATTGGGAAGATAGTCCAACAGTTCTACGAACAACGACTACTGATACAAGTGGCATGTTTACACTTGATAAGCTCAGAGACAGTTATATCACCTATACTATAGTTGTTACCGCTCCCGGCTACGCTCCAAAATTAATACGTTGTACTTTGCGCAATACCCCTCAAACGATTTCCATTTTTATTGAACCCGGCAGTCCGGTTAAGGGCAAGGTTGTTGACGCGATTACATCGCAGCCGTTGTCCGGCGCGCGTGTCTATTTCCAATACTATTATCCGTTTATACAGACGGTTACAGGTCAGGATGGTCGCTTTCATTTTGAGAATGCTCCCGATGACGATATCGTCGCGGAAAAAGAGGGATACGTCCGGAAGAAGGTATTTACGATGTCTGATTCATCTCATGGGAGAGTCGTCGCAATGAGTCGCGTATCGATTGAAAAGCATAGGATAGATGAGTTGATTATTCCTCTTGAGCCTATCGCATGCTCCATTCGCGGGACGGTTGTCAATTCCGCCAATCAACCGGTGGCTGGGGCGAAAGTCCGCATCAAACCAAAGGAATCTTCTGATCAGTATGGTGCTCACGTCAGAGAAATCGGGCCGACAAAAGAAGATGGCGTCTTTGAAATTCGGAATCTTCCGCCCGGGCAATTCCGCCTCGCTGCCCTTAAAGGTAGACAAGGAAAGGGGGTCGCTGTTGACTTAAAGCCTCATGAGAACAAAACCGATGTTCGGTTGGTTGTGCCCAACACAATTATGGTGTCCGGTAAAGTCATCAGTGCTGATAATAACAACCCAATGCCGGGAATAACGATTGGCTATGACGGTTTTGCAGAACGTAGCACAGTGGTCACAGACAATCGGGGCGAGTTCTATTTTCAGACTATAGTCGATGACCAATACAAAATAATCGTTGAGGCGGAGGGCTTAGTTCCGACCGAATCGGGAGATCTTTCGGGAACTCATGGTGGACAAACCATCGTCCGAAAACTGCCCAAGGGTGCCGGATCGGATGATGTCGTCATCAAGCTTGTTTCGACATCATCCATTAGTGGGATTGTCACGAATGAATATGGATCCCTGTGCAAGTTTACCTCTGTGAGGGCAATACACCAAATAGATAATGGCGCATCTTATTATGAGGAGATTACAACCAATCATTTAGGTGAGTACTGCTTCAACCTGCCACAGACAAAGAGTAGTGGTTTACGCAGTATCGTTATAGCAGAGCAAGTATATGGTCCACAGGGAGTCAAAGCCGTTACACGAACCGAAAAGCAGACAAGAGTCAATCTTCAAATGAAGGGCACATTGTTTAGAGGTCAATTGGTTTTGAGTGATGAGTCTCCATTACAGGGTGTTAGTGTTCAGGTTTACTATATTGATTCGCAAAGCGGCATCAAAATATTGGCAGGTAGTCGTTCCACAAATGACGCGGGAAGTATGTCATTCGAACTCAATAGTGAAGTTAACGCGTTGTTTACTTTCCATTTGCCGGATGGACAAGTCATAGACCAATTGATTGATGGTAGTCAACCGACCGGTAAGACAGGGGTGGCTTTTGTTTATGATCCCTTGAAAAAAAGTATTTCCGTTAGACCCAATGACAGTGATGTTATCATGTATAACGAAACACGTTCCAATCCTAAGGTCTTTCAGTTATAGTCAATTAACATTTGTTGTTGTGGTCGCGGTGATTGTTACTTAGGTTGTTCGATGAGGAACCAGATGGTTTTGTAGGCGTTTTGTGTGTTGAATTTGATGCCGTTGCCGGTTCTCTTTTTGGGGAGTTCTTTGTCGCGCAGTGTGGTTCCGTCGCTGCTGATTGGGTAGATTCGGGTTGTGGGGGGAACTCCTGTCAGCTCGATGTCGGCGGCGATATTCTCCGTGATGACCGGCGCTTTTCCTTGCGTTTTCAGTCCTCGGCCGCCGTCTTGCCATTCCATTCCGGTGTTCATGGTTCTGCCGCCCGCGACGAGTAGCCATTTGTCGGCGGTGTTCAGTGTTTGAGCCTCGCGCGTGATCGCGGTGATTGTGATGGCGGCGAATGTTTGTCCGCGGACGGTCATGCTGACTCCGTTACCGTTTGTGACGGATGTGCCGTTTTCGTTGAGCGGGCCAATGACGGCAAGGGTTCTTGAGGTCTCGAAGAGTCTTCGGCCTTGTGGCGCGTCGAGTTTTGGCAGATTTGATTTTTGCCATTCGCTTGGAGCTTCGAGTGATGATTGTTGCGAGACGGCAGTGAATCCGGCCATGCGTGATGTGCTTGTCTCGAAATCCGCGAATGCTTTTTTGAGGGCCGCTCGGGGATTGGACCACGAGAAACTTGCGGCGAGTTCGAGTACTTGGGTTGTGTTGATGTGGGCGCAGGGCAGTTGCGCCACGGGGTCGACGGGGTAGTCCCCGCGTCGGTAGAGCGCGGCGCCAACGGCTGTTTGGGCGACGCTGACGGGGTTGGAGCCGATGTCGAATCCGCCGTAGAGTGTGGGTTCGTCAGGGTTTGGCGAGTGGTTCCAGTCGAATGTGTAGAGGCCGTCCCAGTCGAGCGAGCTGACAAACGCGGCGCCCATGGGGATGTTCTCGCATGCGTACCAGTGTCCGGTTGTGGTGTTGTATTCGCTGACGGTAAAGGGTTTGCCGATGACGCGCAGGCATGACATCCATCCGAATGGTCCCCATTCCTGATTCCAGACCATGGGTGAATTCTCGAATCCGTAGTACTCTTTGCCGCTGCTGTTCTTGATGTTTCCGGGGTGATGCCAGTATCCGTGTATGTCGACAAAGTCGAAGATTTCGGCTTGCATCATGGCTCCGGCAAAGGTGAATGCCATGGTGCCCGTGACGAGCGATTTGACCGCCAAGTCGTTTTTGAGGTAGTCGCGCATTTGCTTGTAGTAGGCGTATTCCGTGTCATAGAGGAATCGCATGTAGTCGGTGACGAGAGGCGTAACTTCCATGTCCTTTTTCCACGCGACAATGGGCGCTTCGTTGCCGGGTAGGATTCCGCGGTACTCGCGTTGCCACGCCTTCCAGAGTTCGCTGAATTCGTCGGCATAGCAGGGCGGGAGCTTCTGGATTTGCTCGCCCATCCAAGAATAGAAAAACGAATTTTCGTTGCTGACTTCGATGAATGCGACCGCCGGTTCGTCGACGTATCGGTTGCCGGTGTATGGGTTCGTGTGCGTGAGCAGTTGCTTCGCGTACATTTTTTGCAGTTCGATGAGGCGCTTGTCAAACAGCGCCACATTCTTGCTGAGCGAGGGGACTGTCGTGCAGATGCCGTCGTCGAGGCGCGGCTCGCGGTTGACAAGGAGATTGATGTTGACATAGATGCCTTCGTTTTTGAGTGAGGCGACGAAGAAGTCCATCAAATCAAGGTTGTTTTGGTCGATGTGCATTGTGTCGGAGCACGTGTTGTCGATGAGGCTTGGTCTTGTGCCTTTGCAGCAGTCCATCGAATGCAGTCTGACGACGTTGATGCCGAGGCGCGCCAGATGCCGGGCGATGCGGGGGGCGTTGTCCTTGGAGGGGAAGCATCCGTTGAAGGCGAAGTTTGTTCCCCATGCGCGGAAGCGTTTGTTGTTGAGGACGAAGTGGCCGTCGCGCACGGTGACGAAGCCGTCTTTGCCCGCGGGTTTGCTGTTGAGGTAGGAGAAATCGACGACGGGCGCAGGCGTGGCGTTGTCCGGCGGGGGCACTACGCGAAAGGGAAACATGTCCATGTTTTCGGGCACGCTGATGGCATATGAGAAACTCGCGGCAAGCAGTGCGGATAGGATGAGAAATAAACGTTTTGGTTGCATGAAGCGCTCACTTTTCGATGTCGTTATGTAATGATGGTACAATCATTTCGTGATAATGTAGTGTTTGGCGGAAAAATAGTTATGGGACACAATCGTGTCCGAAAAAAAGGAATTAGTTTATGCGAGTTTGTAATATAAGTTTAGGAGGCATCGACTCATGAAAAAGTTTGTTTCTGTCAGATTAGACTTGTTTGTTTGTGGCTTGAGTTTTGTGTTTGCGTGCGTCTGTTTCAATGCTTTTGGTCAACAGACAAATTACTACGATTCCTCGGGTCGCGCGCTTGGCAGCAGCCGTTATACTCAGAACTTGAACCGTATGAGTGTTTATTCTCCGGAGGGGCGTTATATGGGTAACGCTCAGAGGCGTGGTAACAATATCGATTACTTTGATGAAAGCGGTCGACGGAGCGGTTATTCCCGTGTTGACTCTCAGACGGGTCGCACGACTTATTATGATTCCAACGGTCGTTATAATGGGTATTCGAGTAAGAGTGGGAACACGACGATTGTTTATGATTCTTCGGGTCGTCTGGTGCAGCGTCAGCAGTCGTCGACGCGAAACGGCACTCGCGTTTATGATTCCTCCGGTCGTCCCCTTGGTTCATCGGATAAGAGAAGCGGTATGTCGTCGAATTATATTTCGAATCGTTCGTTGAGTGGCAGTTCGAGTTGCAAGAAATAGGTTGAGTTTTCTGTTGTTTACCGATAAATGTTTTTGTAGAGTGTAAGCAATTTCATGGACAAGTCGACATATAAAAGCATCCCGATAACAGTCATTGATGATGAAGAGAGTTTCTGCGACATCATCAATCGCTTTCTATCCGCTCGCGGTTTTAGTGTCACGACTTTCACCGATGCCGATGCGGCGTTGGAACATATCAAGCAGACGCATCCCGATATCGTGTTGACGGATATGAGGATGCCGAGCCATTCGGGGTTTGATATTTTGCAGGCTTCGCTGGCTGTGAACCCGGGCGCCAAGGTGATTATCATCACCGGTAATGGCGATATCCCTGACTGCGTGAAGGCAATGGAGCTTGGGGCGACGAATTATATCGAGAAGCCTTGGGAGGCGAAAGAGCTGATTAAGATGGTGGAGTGCGCGGCGCAAAATGTGCATGGCATTCGCGAATCGACGCGCATCATCAAGGCGGAGGCAATCGGTCTTTCGGGGCAGAGTGCGGTCATCGAGGCTGTGCGTGAGCGCATCCGTAAGGTGGCGCCGACGGATATGACGATTCTTATCACGGGCGAAAGCGGAACCGGCAAGGAGGTCGCGGCTCACGCGCTCCATGAACTGTCGAAGCGCAAGGGGCACGCTTTTGTCGCCATCAACTGCGCCGGGATTCCGGCGAATCTGCTTGAGAGCGAATTGTTCGGCTACGAGAAAGGCGCCTTTACGGGGGCTGTCGCGACGAAGAAGGGGCTGTTCGAGGTCGCGGATAAGGGGACGCTGTTCCTTGACGAAATCGGCGAAATGCCTTACGACTTGCAAGCGAAGATGCTGCGTGTTTTGCAGGATTTTAAGATTCAGCGCGTCGGTGGTTTAAGCTCCATCAAAGTCGATTTGCGCATCATCGCCGCGACCAATAAGGATTTGAAGGCCGAGGTGCGAGCGAACCGTTTTCGCGATGATTTGTATCAGCGCCTGAATGTTATCCCGATTAATATGCCGCCGCTGCGCCATCGTCCCGAAGATATTGAGCTTCTGGCGCAAATCTTTTTGCGCAAGGCCGCCGTGGATATCGGCAAGGGCGAGGATGATTTGCGCATCAGCGATGAGGCAATGGCGTTCCTGAAGGCCTATGAATTCCCGGGGAATGTCCGCAAATTGCAGAGCATGATTATGCGCGCGGTCGCATTGTGCACGGGCAATGTCATCGAGATTTGCGACCTGAACGACAACCCGAGTGATATCACGCTACAGGCGATTTCTGTCGCTCAGCTTGAAGGTAAGAAGACGAAGGAAAAACAAGATGACTCTACGCTCAGTGGCGATTCGTCCATTAGCTCTGATATCAACTTCAAGCAAGCGCGCGAATCGTGGGAGCATAAGTTCTTTACGCATGTAATCCAAAAGGCGCAGGGGAATATGACACGCGCCGCGGAGATCGCGGGGATTTCGCGGCGGAATCTGTATGAGAAGTTGGAGCGGCTCGGCATAAAGACTCGCGACGAAAACAAAGATGATGACGAGTAGTTACACCCGCCATCATCATTAGAAATTTGTTTGTTTACGCGTTTTAGTTAGTCAGGAATCTCGACGATGTTTTCCGCGTTTGGTGGCGGAACCATGATTGGCGCATGAGGATAATTGCGTGGCGCGAGATAGTTCTTCCATTTGTAAATCTTAGGGCCGGGGTTTGTGTCCGTTACGACATACCGTGACCACTGGTCGTATCCGTTGGCGGTGTAGGTGGGAAGCATGTAGCTACTGATGCACGGTTTGAGCATCCACAGTTCAGATGGGAGGGGTTCTCTGTAATAGTCCGCATCGGTGACAGGCTTGATTGACGGGTTGACGCATTCGACCGCAACTTGACCGAGTGGGATGTATAGGCCTTGGCATTGTGGTCTCTTGGCCGGGCATGCTTGCGCCGTGCAGTCGGTCGCCACGCAAAGCGTTAACGCGCTGATGGCTATTGTTGCCAGAAAGAATGTTTTCGTCATGTTCAAGTCTCCCATGATTAGATAAAATAAGCGTTTGAAAAAATCTACTATCATTTGATGTGAAAATTTCCATCAAAGGTGTTTGGTGCGCATGTTGATGAGAAAATCAAATAAAAGATGATGTTCAATGTTGATAGTGGGTAAAAACAATATGAATTTGAGGAACATCATGAGCGAAGAACGGCGTCGTGTTAACATTATAGGAACCTATGTAGATGTTACCTCGCCTGACAAAGCTATCGCGCAAATCTGGCAATGGGCACATAAAGGTGATTCTCGCCAATGTACGTATACGACGGTACATGTGTGCATGGAGGGGCATAAAAACAAGTGGTATCAGGATATAATCAATAATTCAGATTTTGTAATTCCTGATGGACAAATCCTTGCGTGGTTACAAAAACTTTATGGGCAAAAAGATGCTCAACGCACAACTGCACCAGATACTATGGCAATGATGTTGGACAAAGCTAATACCGACAAAATGCCAATAGGTCTTTATGGATGTAGCGAGGAACAATTGAAAGAACTAGTAGAATTCATAACAACAAGATATCCAAACATCAATTTGGTTTATCATTTCTCGCCACCATTTCGTGCTCTTACACAAGAAGAAGACGAAAAAGTGATAGCCGACATTAATGATTCCCAATGCCGCATTTTGTTTGTGGCGTTAGGCTGTCCAAAACAAGAAAAGTGGATTAGTGAACATATTGGCAAAGTTAATTCAGTGATGCTAAGTGTTGGTGTTTCCTTTAACTTTATTTCCGGAAAGAACAAACGTGCCCCTAAATGGATTCAATCTATTGGACTAGAATGGTTGCACAGATTCTTTTGTGAACCCAAGCGGTTGGCGTATCGCTATTGGGTGCTGAATCCGTGGTTTTTGTGGTTGAGCTTCTTACAGTTGACGGGTCTGCGCAAGTTTTAGTCGCACAAACCCGTCGTCAAAAGTTCGGTGTTTTGTTCGCGTTCCGGGCTATGGCATCGGTCTGCGAATGAAGGCGAACGCGTCTAACCATTCTTGGTCGAACAGTGGATCGTTGGGGTCGAGGCTGCTGACGTGTACTTGCGGCGGTACGCAGTGCAGAAAGCGTTTGCCTCCTAAGCATAATCCGGCATGGTAGACACGTCCCGTTGGGTCGACGAAGAAGATGATGTCGCCGGGTTGCACGAAGTCTAATGCCCATGGCACTCCGACGAGTTTGCCGACGATGATTTGTTGGAACGCGTCTCTTGGCAGTGTCAGTCCGACTGTTTGCCACGCGATGCCGCTCAGGCCGGAGCAGTCAAGTCCGGTGCGTGAACGCCCGCCGAAGACGTAGGGTGTCATGTAGTATTCGATGGCGGCGCGGATGGCTTCCATGCCGCGGCCTTCGATCATGTTCAGTTTGCTGCCGTGTACGTGGGCAACGGAACCATCAGGCAAGGCGAGTTGCCAGATGCCTTGTTCGTTGACTCTTTCGGCGATGGGGAGGATTGCTCCGCTTGCCAGTCGAATGGGGACGGATGTTCCTTCGCTCACATCGCAGGTCATGATTGCTTTGGAACGTTGGTGATAGGCGGCGAATTCGGAGGTGTTCTGGCGCTTGATGAGTTGCGATTCAATCCAGCCGACATATCCGTCGCTTGCCATGATGAGCGTCCAGTTGGGGTCGTCGGGCAGTATGTCCAGAATGTAGACGGGTTCGCCGATGAAGAGCTGTGTTTGCGAGATGCTGCTGTTGCGCGGCTCGTCCCAGACGACCGCCTCGGAGACAATCACGGTTCCGAAGAGTTTGTCGATTACTCTGCCCGATGGCAGCAAGGCGATTTTGTTGCGCACCGCCACTCTGCCCAGCGCGTACATGAGGTCTTCGGCCGTTTTGGCGAGCACCTTGCTGTTGGTCGCGCCGTCAAGCTCGACCACGCCGTCGGGGAGTAGTGTCGCTTTGACTTTGAAGTAGAAGAAAGTGCGGTCGTTAAGCCCGAGCTTGAGGGCGTCGAGCGCGCCTTGCAGTTCGGATTGCGTTTGGGGTGGGTTGTCGCCCTTCCAGAACTTCTTGGCCAGTGTTTGTGTTGTGGAATCCTTTGCGGGACTTGGTGTTGATGGGCATACCGTCGCGACTAAGGCGTCGCGCTGCGTTTTCCATATGTTGGCAAGTCCGTTATAGATGGCCTCGGAGACGGTGCACCAGCTTCCTCTCTGGGCGAACCATTGCGCGCATTGCTGATTGGTAAAGTCGCCGAGTGTGATGGTGACGATGACCGTGTTGCCCAAGTTGTTCGGTCTGGATGAGGCGAGTGTTTGCTCGGGTCTGCCGCCGGGCAGTCCCGCCGCTTCGAGCGTGTCACAGAAACTTTTGCCCATTTCGGTCGCGATAGCCTGTGATTCCGTGCTCGCAGGGTCGGTTGGCGTGACGTCTACTTTGGCGTTGGCGCGTCCACTGGCGTCGGCGAAGCGTAGGCGCAGCAGGATGTGTCCCGCGGCGTTCGGGTTGTCAGGGGGCGGCGGCATGGTGCCGATGACGGCTCCGGCTCCGATGAGAGAATGATAGAGATGTCCGTTGACCATTCTGCATATTTCGTCGCCCGAGAATCCTCCGGCGCGCAGAGGGATTGATGCGGTCGATTCCTCCGAGACCCAACATCCGGGCCTGGTGGTGATGCACATTCCTGCAAGAGACACTTTGTCTCTGACCATGAACAATTTTTGCGCTTCCGAGCCGGGGACTTCCACGACCGTTTGCCCACACGAGATTGCCGTCATCATAACCGCTTCAGTCAGGACAAGCAGACGATTCGCCCATCTTGTCAATGTTTTCATGATAATCGCCTCCGAGATAATATCAACAATATACTTTTGTGCATGATTTACAGTCTATTGTATCGCAATTTCGTTATTTCACAAAAAACTCACTATAATTTGTGGGCTTTTCTCTGGGTACAAAACGAATGAAGAAGCCACAAAGTCATAAGAAAAATCAGAGGGATGTATGTCTCTCTAATTTTGATAGGAGTTAATCATATACAATGGCTGATAAAAATAACAAGGCCGCTGGCAGCGCTGCCGGCAAATACTTTGTTGACGCAGAGGAATGTATTGCTTGTGGAATTTGTGGTGACACAGCCCCGAACAACATTAAGATTGAAGACAAGGCTTTCGTTTCTAAGCAAGCAACAAGCGCTGATGAAGAAAACGCTCTTGCAGAAGCAAAAGATAGCTGCCCGGTTCAGGCAATCGGAGACGACGGCGAATAATTCGCTCTGTCGCAGTTGAATTTGTAGGCGCACCTATCCTTGGATAAAAAGGATATGGGGCGCTTTGTTTTAGTGTTCAAAAACAATCATGATAATTGAAGTTTTATCTCTTTTTCCGGGGATGTTCGCGAGTGTTCTTGGCGAGAGCATGATGAAGCGTGCTTCGGATGCCGGTATCGTGACCTTTAGTGTTCGCGATATTCGCGACTATACCGTTGATAAACATCGGATGGCCGATGATGACCCTTATGGTGGTGGGCCGGGTATGGTGATGAAGTGCGAACCCGTCGCGGCCGCCTTTGACGCCGTCGCCGCTGATCATGCGGATATGCCGCCGTTGCGTCGCGTTTATCTCTCGCCGCAAGGGCGTGTTTGGAATCAGCGACTGGCGGAGAAATACGCGCAACTGCCGGGGTTCGTCCTGCTCTGTGGGCATTACGAGGATATCGACGAGCGCATTCGCGAACTTTATATTGATGATGAGATTTCGGGCGGTGACTATGTTTTGACAGGTGGTGAGTTGCCTGCGATGATGATGATAGACAGTGTCGTCCGCCTGCTGCCGGGTGTTCTCGGCAATGACGAAAGCCTAGACAGAGAGTCCTTCGGTCCGAATTTTCTGTTGGATCATCCCCATTATACGCGGCCGGCCGTTTTCCGCGACAAGGAAGTTCCTGAGATTCTCCTGAACGGTCACCATGCCAAGATTGAGCGCTGGCGGCGCGAGAAGGCGCTGCGTCGCACATGGGAGCGGCGGCCGGACCTCATCCAGCAGTTCTGGCATCAGCTCGAACCGTGGGAGCGGCTGTTCATTCACGACTTGCGCAACGGCTGAGTCGCATTATTTCAGAACAAGGATTTCGACGGGCATGTACCATTCCCCTTTGTCGGTGGTCGGCACGATGCTCACGCGCACGTATCTGGCTTGGACGTCTTTTGGGTCAATCTGGTAAGAGCTGATTTCTTCGTTGCCCGCCTGTTCCAATTCCAGTTTCAGTGGGTCGGTGAACTGCTTGCCGTCGGTGGAGAAACTTGCACGGATTTCTTGGGGGAACAGAACGCCGGCGCCGGGCGAGTAGAGGTAGGCGCATTCGACACGGCGCACAGGTTGCACTTCACCTAAATCAATCGTGGCGGTGATGGGTTCTTTGGGTGCAAGCCAACCAATGGCGCTCCCGAAGTCGGGCGTCGCGTCGCCGTTGGTGAGTTTTTTGTTGTCTGTATCGGGATACTTTTTGCTCGGCTCGGGAGTGACTTCATACTTTTTGTTCAGCGCCAGATTCGTCATCTCAGGTGCTTTGCGTGGGTTGGGGTTGATGACGGGTTCCTCGGTCAGCACCTGCAATTCCTGACAGGCCGTGAGGGCATCAGGGCGCGGGTAGATGGTGAATCTAACCGCTTTGGCGCTCACCGTTTTGCTCGTCTCGGGGATGGTCCACATCAGCAGCTGCGGGATTGATTTGTCGTACTCGGTGACGACGGTTTTTATCTCGCTGAAGGGTGTGAAATTTTGGCCGTCGTCCGAGATGTCGACCGTGACCCGTTCGGGTGCGGCGATTTTTTGCGCGGCGTCGTTCATGAACAGGGCGCGGAAGTCGGCGATGCTTTTGAAGTTTGAGTGCAGATTGACAGTCAGGTCGACGGGCGTTTTCACTTTCTGTTCTGCCCAGATGACCTGCATCCTTTTGAGAGTTCCAAACTCTCCGTCAGTCAATAGCTCGAGACTCCCGGCGACAGGCTCGACGCCGCAGACGATGTTGGTGTCGACGTTTTCGGCAACGATTAGCGGTTTTCCGCCATACAGGTAATGTTTGTATTGCAGGTAGAGTTCTTGGCCACCGCGGCTGATGGCGGGCGACATGGTGCTGAGGTACTCCCAGAAGACAAATCCGTTGACGACGGCGGATTGCGTTTTCAGCTGTTCCGTGACGCGGCGGATGTCCGCGATGGGGGACTTCTTCTGTTTCATGTCAAACGTTTCGAGGTCAGACCAAAGAGTTCTGTGGTGCTTTTTGCATGCCTTGGCCATTTCTCTGAAGTAGTCGGTCGCCTGGGCGATGGTCGCGTGGTAGCATCCGACGCCATCTTGGGGGATAATCCAGTCGAGGTCGGGGACTTGCTCGAGCAGTCTATCCCAGAACTTGCCGAGCTTGGCGGGGCGCAAGGTGATGGGGTTTTCGGCGTTAAAGAACGGCGCTTGCGATACGATGAGGTCTTTGTTGAGCGACTTGATGTGCTTCGAGATTGGTTTCAGGAAGTGATTCGTGACGAGCGTGAATGGATAGTCGAGCACCCATGTGATGTTGTCGATTTCGTTGGTAATGTAGAATCCCGCGAGCGATGAGTGGTGCTTGTAGCGCTCGTAGGCGGCTGTTGCCAGCGCGATGCTGCGCGATGACAAATCGTCGAGGAATGTCGCGTTGATGCCTGTCCACCAGCGGTCGTCGAGGATGAGGCCGAGGTGCATTTTCAGGCCGTATTTGTCGGCTTTTGCCATCATTGGCTCAATTAAATCATAGTTGCCCATGGGTTTCATGCAGTCCGCTTTGATGGGGAAGAAGGCTTTGTCCTTGACGGCCATGTGCGCCAAAATCAGCTCGCGCATTCCCATGTCGCGCAGCCATTTGAATTCCTGATCCCACTGGGCGTCAGTCCATGTTTCCTTGTCCGAGCCGATGCACAAGAAGGCTCCGTTGAGGCGGGCCGTTCCGGGCGCAGTGGTGATGGCTCCGGTTGTCTCGGCAGCTGCTTTCGCGTCCGGCCAGAGCGGGCTTTTCTCCGCCGCGCAGGCAAGGGAGGACACAAGCGTTGTTGCCGCGATAAGGGTGGTCATCGTCAATTTTGTCGTAAGTTTCATGGGAACAAACTCCTACAGATTTATCATCAGCATATCATAAGGAAACGTCTTGAATCAATAAAGAAGTGACGAGACCAAATATTGCGGGAAAAAGCCTACTTGCTAAAATAGAAGAAGTTTGGTTCGTTAAATAATTGGAGCAAGAAAAACAACGAGATGAAACGATGACCAATATATATATAAAGAGTCTGTTTGCTTTTGTGGGCGCATTGTGCCTGACTTCCCCTGTTTGTGGCGAGGGTTTTTGGGGTAAAGTGCCTCAACTACCTGATGATATGACGAGTGATTCGACGTGGCTTGCCGCGCACGCGCAGGCGATTAGGTCGGATGGATGGCGTGAGTCTTTCGCCGGCACAACACCGACATTGTATAAGGAATTGGAGACTAAGATTCCGAAGCGATTCTTCGCTAAGATGGGTATCGACCCTGCGACAACGGAGCCTGTTGTCGGTCTGGTGCCGACAGAGTTTGAGTTCCCGGGGCCGGTTGGCAAGCAGCCGACGGGCATCCTGAGTGGCAAGATTATTTACACGAATCCGGGTCACGGTTGGACGCATGACGGCGACACGGGTGTGTGGTACACGCAGCGTCCTCTGCTGTTTCATATCATCGAGGATTTGCTCAACGGCGACCAGATGTCGATATTCGCGGATTTTTGTTGGCGTTGCGGCGCAACGGTTGTTCCGATGCGTCCGGTTGGGCATCAGTCGCAGGAGCGTATTCTGGACAACACGGACGAACTTCATGTGAAGTGGCAAGGCCCGTGGTTTGACACCAAGGCGGGCAAGCAGTCCCTGCATTTTGGTCATGGCGACGCCGCCGTTCCTTATCGTTTCGCGTTGGCCACGAAGGGTGATGATTCGATTGTTCGCTATCGTCCAAACTTCAATCGCGAGGGTCTGTTCCCTGTTTATGTCTGGGCGCGTGATGGCGAGGATCGTGTGCCGCAGATTTATCGCGTGGCGCATCGTGGTGGCATCACCGAAGTGACTGTTGACCACCGTCGCGTTGGCAAGGGTTGGGTCTGGCTTGGCTCGTTCCCGTTCGCGCCGGGTGATAATGGTTATGTCGAAATCACGAGTAAGGTTGACGATGCCGTGCTGGCGGATGGCGCGCATGTCGTCATCGCGGATGCCGTTCGTTTTGGCAATGGTGTCGGCGATATCAATCATGGTGATGGCATCAGCGGTTATCCCCGTGAGGAAGAATGCGCGATGTATTGGATTGAGCGGATGCTACCGGCGAATGGCTGGGCAACGCATTTGTCTCCGGGTCGCGATGAAGGTTCCGCGAATGTCGGTGCGCCGCCGCGTAATTCGGCGTATATGAATAATGAGAAAAACGGTGGCTATTTCGACCGGATTTTCCTCGGTTGGCACAGCAATGGTCTCGACCGTGAGAAGAATCCCATCGGGCGTGGTGCCACAGGTTTGTATTGCAAGTCGCCTGAGATGCGCACGGATTTCCAGAAGGAATTTGGCGAGGAATGCGCCTTGGTCATTAATGATTTGCTCAGCAGCGACACCGAGCTTGGCAAGATTCTGCCTGTGCCTTATGACCGCTACACGTCGCTGACATTCTCGCAGATAGACTTTGGCGAGATTCGTCGTGATTATCTTGGCAATGAGATGTGCTCGACAATCGTTGAGGTCGCGTTCCATGACGATGAGCAGGATTCGCATTTGTTGTTGTCTCCGTTTGTTCGTCATTTGTTTGCTCGGAGTATGGTACAGACAATCGCGAACTTCTTCGCGAGCCATAGCGCACTGGGCGGCGACCGTGAGATTTTGCCTCCGGGCGCTCCGGATTTGTTGGCGGCTCGGACCGTTGATTCTCACGCGCAGGTTGTTTTCCGTCCGGCGTCGCGTGACGAGGCTTTGCGCGAATCGAAAGTCACCGGTTATCGTCTGTATTCGTCAAACGATGGGCTTGGATTCAATGGCGGCGAGCTGATTACGCCTGACAAACTGACACCCGTTATGGGTCTCGATGGCGCGTATTCTATTACGACGGATGATACGCCGAAGTCGGATGCTATTTATTATCGGCTGACGGCTCTGAGCGCAGGCGGCGAGAGCCGTCCGTCGTGGACGATGGGCACCAGCGAGGGTAAGACGACGGATACGCGCATTTGTATCGGGTCTGTTCTTCCTGACCCGACACGGATGAATGAGAGCGATGACCTGACGCTGTCGCAGACGTTGGTTCGGCATATGATTGATGTGACTACGCCGGGTGGAACGGTGACTCGTCTGGCTCCCGAGTTGACGCAAACGGGTATCGAGAATATTCGGACGGCGCAGGCTCTACAGGCGCTTGGCGTTGGTTTTGATACGGTGGCGCTGCGTGAGGGCAATCTATTGGATTCGTCGCTCTACACGGGAACGGTGGTCAGCAGTGGCTATCGCAGCAAGTTGCCGCCGAATTCGGATAAGGTGCCGGAACCGGCTTTTGTGACCGGACAGAACGCGAGCGCGGATTCGGTGATGTGTGACGCGGACTATGTGCGTGGGATGAATGAGGCATGGCCGACGTTTGACCTTGACAAGGGCAAGTTCGGCAAGCAGTTGTATCGCGATGCCCGCGGCACCGTTCTGCATCCGAATCAGGGCGACACGGTGCTGATGTATTATGATGATGACGCGAATTTACCGGCGTTGGTCAAGTCCGGCAAGGAGATTATCGCGGGCTTCCCGTTTGAGGCCGTTGTGTCGTCGTCGATGCGCGAGAAGCTGATGAAGCAGGTGCTCACGGAGTTGGAAATCACCGACTTCAAGACGCCGTCGCCGGACGCGAAAGCAAAGGCCGCGAAGAAGGCGCCGGCAGGGAAGAAGAAACTTACGCGTGTCAAGGTTCGCGCCAAGAAGGCAGCCGCTCGTGGTGGCGCACGTGGCGTAGCGGACTCGGGCAAGAAACGTAATAAACGGAAGTAAGGATTTCGTGCAAGAAGCGCGCATTCGGCCTCACAGCCGGGTGCGCGTTACTTTTTTGCAGGTGTTGGTTCGGGTGTGCGAGCCGTTCCGCCAAGATCGATTTTGCGGACTTTGATTCTTGTTTGCGCACCATTCGCGTGGGCATCCTGCGCTTCGTATCCTATGGCCACTGAGGACACCTTACCCAAATCGAAGTTTTTGTTGTCATTATAATTGTCGACGAATGTCCCGAGGCGCCAGCAACTGCGCTGATAGAAATCTTTGTCCGGGAAGGCGGCCGATTTCAACGGCGCGAATCCAGTGTGTTTTTCGTTCGACTTAAGCATTCCAAACATGACGCAGAGAGCCATGTTTCCGTTCACGTCCGTCAATCGCAGTCCGAGCGAAGTATTCACTTTTTTGAGCGCGGGATCTCCTTCGACTTCGATGCGCGCGTAGGCGATATTCTTCAGGTTGATTGGCTCGTCTAAGGTGTATTCCGCTCCTTTGAACGTCCATTTGCTTGCGGTGGTTTCGAGCGCCAAAGCATTGTTTTCGAGAGAGACTGTTGTTTTGATACTCTTCCATTTCGCGACGCTGTCAGAGGTCATGAAGTCGAACGACTTGATGATATTCTGGTTTTGCGTTCCCTCGAAAATGCAGAAGTCGTCGAGTTCGATCACGAAGGTGCCGCTCTTGGTTACCATTCCGGCGTCGAGGAAACTGACGGCGATTCTGTCGATGTGGGCGAGGTCGATTGCCTGTCCGTCCGCGAAGAACAAGTCCGTTTGGAGTCCATGGCCGTATGGTTTTGTAATCTCTTTGGGTGCCTGCGCCAGCGCACACGTTCTTTCCTCCCATTCGTGTCGGGGTGTTTGGAGCACCCCGTTGTCCATGATTCTCATCCAGTGTTTTTGAGTGTCACGTAGGTAGAAAGTAAAAGACATATTGTCGTTTGGTTTCGAGTTGCGCAACATGTACGAGAATCCATCGCAATTCGACAAGTCCAGCGGCTTTTTGAATTCGGCGACGGTGTACATCCATGAATGGAATCCTCCGTACTGGCAGACTTCGTCACCCTGATAATTGTAGATGAATTTCGTCGCGTTGCCGTGTACTCCTTTCGTGGTCGAGATGACTATGGTATCCTGAAGTTTTGGATTGCCTGCCCAGAGTGCCGCAACTCCTCTGTACGGTGTGACATTTTCGAAATCGACAATAAGTCTTTTGGATTGTGTTTGAGTGGAGGATGTCGCAGTTGAAAAAGCTGTCATGCTAGCAAGAAAAATGACAGTCGCTATAAGAAATGTTTTGTTCAAAAATTTCATAGTTTGCGATTCAATATTGCTTTCAATTAGGTTATGAACTTAAGGGGGGTATTATTTCGAAAAACCACTACGGTTTGATGGATGTTCCTCCGAGAACAAGCTTTTTGATTTTGATTGTTGTTGATGTTTGCGTCTCGCATGGCGATTGCGGTTCGACGCCGATGACGATTTTGTTGACTTTCTTGATGTCGAAATCTGTCGCTTGCGTGTTCGAGAGCAGAATGCCGAAGATGGGCATGAGGCGATATGCCCTTGGTGTAGATGAGTCTGATGTCGAGTGTCGGATTTGAGTTTGGGGTTGCTGGTGACTTGAACCATTGCGTACGCAAGGTTACTCATGTCGGTTATTCTGTCCAATTCGGTGCTCGTGCCCTTGAGCGCCCACTGTTCGTTTGTGGTGGTCAGGCATAGCGCTTTGTCTTGAATCACCGATTAACCGCCGCACATGTCCTTCCGTTTTTGGGCTTGTGTACTCGGCCAAATGTCGCGGCGAGCAGACAACAGGTGGAAATCGTCGATATTGTCGCGAAAAGTTTTATTCCTAAATCATCCTTGCTCCTATTTTAATTTACCACCAGGGGTCGCATAGAAATAATTATCAAATTAAAATAGTCTTATGGATTTCAGAAAGTAATGTTTTATAGTCGTTGTTTCTTATAACTTTGGCAATATCCATTGCAAAAGAATATCGCATTTGTTTAGAATCGGTTCGTGGACAAAGTCGTGGAACAGCAAGTATTCCTTTTTAGATTTCAGTTTGTTGTACATCGCGAACTGCGTTGATGGTGGGCAGTTGTTGTCCTTGAGTGCGCATAGAAGCAGGACTTGAGCGTTGATGCGTGGCGCGAGGTTTTGCATGTCGATGTATGCGAGTTGTTCGAAAAGCCAGTTGCCTGTTTTGTGTTGTGGGTCGTGCGTTCTGAACCACACCGTGATTTCCTGAATGACTCCGCCAATGGGCAGTTGCAACTCGTATGTGCGTTTGAAGTCGCATAGCCATGGGAGCGATGGGACGCAGAAGGCGATTCTTGGTTCGAGCGCGGCGCAAGCGAGCGCGAGCGCTCCGCCCTGTGATTCGCCGAATGTGCAGATATGCTTGGCATCGATGTTGGTCATGTTCATGGCGATTCTGGCGAGTTGCGTAGCGTCGAGCATGGCGTGGCGCAGTGCGAGTCGCTGTGGGTCTCCGTCAAGGATTCCCTTGAGCAGATGCGATGTGTGCGTTCTTCCTTTGTTTCCGTTATCGTCGTAACTTTCGCCTCCCTGTCCGCGGCATTCCATGTAGAATACGGCGAATCCGGCGGCGGCCAATCCCATGATGTATGTCCATGCGTCCGCGCCTCCGGTGTAGCCGTGATAATGCAGGATGGCCGGTAGTGGTTTGTTCTCGGTTCCGGCGGGTCTGACATAGCGGGCGTGGATGTGTCCGCCGCGCACTCCGTTGAACCAAAGGTCCTGACAAATCATGTTGGGCACGGCGAAATCCGCGGGTGATATGCGTGGTTCCGGCGGTGTGTTGTCCAGTTCATCGAGCGCGGCGCGCCAGTACTCATCAAAGTTTTCAGGTTTTGGGCTGCTTCCCTGATACTGTAGCAGTTCCTCGAGTGGCATATCAAAGCTCATTGTGAATCACCTCATATAAATCTGAAGGATATAATACATAATCATCGTTGAAAAATGACAGGCGCTTGAGTGAATCGTATCGGGATATTCTCTATGTGATTGGGATGAAAAATGGGTCGGAGGATTTCACGCACCGGCGGTTGTGGGGATACCACAAAAAACACAGGGCAATACGTTTTCACAGAATATAACTTTAAGGCCTTATTATAATTTTGATAAGCAACGTGTTTGACAACGTGATAAAACATAAAGGGGATTTTGTTTATGAAAACGTCATACATCGTGGGGATTGCTGTTCTTGTAGTACTTGGTTTCGTTGGGTGGTCTGTTTTCTTTGATAAAGGTGAGCCTGCTGCCATCGGGACGAATAGTTTGCAGAAAAAAGAAGGTAAGAACTTCATCGGAAAGAAGATTGAGGACACAGAGGCTTTTGCCGCTGATGTCAACAAGAATCTCGAAATCATTGATTTTGTGACTTCGAATACTTCGGAACAAGTGAAGTCAGATCTTCGGATTTTGCCTTTTGCATTGGTACAGGCTTTGTGTCTGAATATGGCTCCCATCGAAAAGTTGAAGGCTGAGGGCAAGGTCAGTTTTGGCGCGAATATGAAACTGCGGATGGATTTTTATCAGAAAATTATGCCTGCGGCACCATATACAAAACTTGACATTTATGCCAGTCAGGCGAAATTGTACTCTTTGAAATCTACTTCCGATAATAATTCGTCTGTGTTTGCCTTTAGCAAAGAACTAACGGAGGTTGAACGCACGGAGAGTACAGATGGTCAGGATTATTTAGTCGAGTATGTTCTTGATTTGAAAGGCGATGGTGACCCGGCGCGGATGAGTTGTTACTATGCCTATTTCAAAGGCGTTTTTCGGCGAGTGAACGAATCGATAGGTGTTGTCGCCGGCTTTAAGAATAGGCAAGCGTCGGTTTCCTTGTTACTGCATGATGGAGTTCCTGTAGGCAAATCACGTAAGCAACAGCAAGGTGTCGGAGCTTCCCCGCAGCGTTAGTCTGAATTTGATTCATTGTCGATGTTTGCACGCGTCCCGTTGTTTCGCGGCGTCGGTTGGAGATTGTTTTTAGGTAAGTGTTTTGGTCAATACTATACATGGAAAAATTGTTATGTTTTGGGAGAAATATAAGATTTGGCTGATAAGTCTGGGTGTTTTGTTTGTTTGTGTTTTTGGTTATTGCATGATCCCCGGTATAAGCCGTTGGCGTAGTTTGCCCGATGATGTGTCGAAAGTTTCGATGCGTGATTGTCTGAATCGTAAAATCCAGAAGATAATTCTGACCTATAATGAAGCGAATGGGCCTTTTCCCGCGGAGAAATGGAAACCCGACGCGACCGGTTTGGGGACGACCCGTGATATTTATTATCGGGGTCACTTGATTGGCAAGGGCAATCCGGATAAGTCTTCGTTTTGTATCGGTTTGGTTTTTGAGGTCTTTATGCGCGCGAGCGATGATTTGATGTTTTCGTCGCTGAAGGTTGGTGATGGTGGTCTTGACGACTTCAATCTGTTTCGGAAGCGTTTTTATGGTTTCACCAAACGTTCCTTCGCGGATGCTTTGCCGCTGGCCGGTCTTGGGATTGAGGTAAAGGATTTTGAACAGGCTCGTCCCGGTGATTTGTTACAGTTGTGGCGAAACCCTGCGGCTGATACCGGCAAGAGTTCGGGTCATAGTGGTATTTTTCAGGAGTGGCTCCGTGATACAGAAAACAATATTGTCGGCTTTACTCTGTTTCAGGTGTCGGGGCAGGGAATCTCGATTCTGAAAGAATATTTCGGTGACAAGCCTCGTGAGATTGACCGGAATCAGACCTATATCGTGCGCGCTGTGATTCGCAAGTAGCGTGGTGTATTGGTTCGGCGTCATTCTTCGATTTAGTGAGAGTCGTCGCGCGGGTTGTTGGAATGCTTGACATTTGTTTGCTGTACGCCTAATTAGTAACGCAAAAAGTGAGGATAAGGGTTCGTACTCGTGCAAAAGTCAATCGTTGTTGTTTGTTTATCGCTACTGTTCAGTAGTGTTTGTTTGGCGTCGGATATCTCGGAGCAGCTTGATTCGTTGAAGTCTGTTTTGTCCGGGAAGCGTGTCGGTTTGCTGGTGAATCCGACGGCTGTTGATGGTGAGTATCGCCATTTGATCGACAATCTTTGTGATGATGAATCCATTCGCGTTGTGGCGCTATTTGGGCCGGAGCATGGCGTGCGCGGCGACGAGCAGGCCGGTGGGAAGGTGAAGGATAGCGTTGACGCGGGGACATCGATTCCGGTCTATACGCTCTATGGCGCCCGTCAGTCTCCGACGTCGGAGCAGCTTGATATGCTTGATGTTTTGGTTTTTGATATTCAGGATGTCGGCGCTCGTTTCTATACGTATGGTTGGACGATGACAAAGGCGATGGAGGCTTGCGCGGCGGTGAAGAAGGAGTTTGTTGTTTTTGACCGTCCGAATCCTGTTGGCGCGGACCGTGTTGAGGGTTGCCCGCTGACGTTTGATTGTGGTTTGATTGGTCGGTATTGGGCAGGCAGCGAAGTCAGTGTCGCGACCCGTCATGGTTTGACGATGGGTGAACTCGCGACGCTGGTCAATGAGGAGTTTATGAATCCGAAGGTTCGTTTGACGGTTGTGAAGATGCCGCATTACTATCGCGAGATGAGTTTCGAGGAGAGTGGTTATCCGTGGGTTGCGCCGTCGCCGAATATGCCGAGTATTGAGTGCGCGCAGGTTTATCTGGGGACATGCATTTTTGAGGGGATAAACATCAGTGAGGGGCGCGGGACGACGAAGCCTTTTGAGTGGACGGGCGCTCCGTGGGTGAACGCGGAGGAACTGGCGAAGTTGATGAATGGCAAGAACTTGCCGGGAGTGCGTTTTCGTCCGGTGTCGTTCAAGCCGACTTTTAGCAAATATCGCGATGAGCAGTGCTTTGGTGTGCAGGTTCATGTGATGGATCGGGCAAAGTTTCGCGGTGTTGAGACGGGTTATCATTTGCTCAAGGGCTACATGGAACTGTATCCGGATAAGGTCAAGACCGTGTCGAAGAATAATGATTGGTGCGGTCGTTTGATGGGTCAGAAGAATCTGTTTGACCGTTTGAGTTCGTCGAGTGTAAGCGCGCTGACAGATGAATGGCGTGATGACTTGGCGGTTTATCATCGTCTTCGTTCGCGTCATTTGCTGTATGGGTCGAAGCCCTCGTCGTCAGAACAATGAGGCAGAATCGTAATAACTAATGCTATATGAAATAGAAACGGAGATTGGGTTGGTGGTTGGCATCTTGGTCGCGGCGCGAGCGCGTCGTCGCGGTTAGGTGGTTCGCTGTCGGGATGCGAGTTTACCGTCACACATTGGTTCATGGTGATTGCAATCACGAATTGATTTGGAGCTTGGTCGGTTTGGGTAGCGCATTGCTTGTCCTTTTGTATGTTTGGGTTATTGGTGTTCCGTCGGTGGTTTGTCCGTTTCACTATTGGACGGGTTTTCCGTGCTTCAGTTGCGGTTTTACGCGTAGCGTTTTGAGTTTTCTGCGAGGTGATTTTTGCGGGAGTTTTCGGAGCAATCCCCTGATGTTCCTCATCATTGTTTTGTGGTCGCTCTACATTCCGTATGGGTTGTGCGCGCAGTTCCTACCGCGATTTGTGCCTCGTATTCGCGTGGAGTTCAATTCGTTTGACATGCGTGTCGTGCGTGTTTTGATTCTTGCTTTTGTGGTCATTGTTTGGGGTTGGTTGATTTACGATGGCCGTTAGAGTGAAAGGTTGTTTTGTGTGTATAATATGAGAAAGAGATTCGGTCCTGTTGGTCCGTTCTCAATCCTAATTGTTGGAGTGTAGAAAGATGATGTCTCAAAATCGCTTGATTGCCGTTTTAGGTATGTTATTTTTGGTATCGAGTTTGGATGCTCGTCAGGTCGTCACCGTCACATGCACGGGCCCTGTTTCGCCGGTGATTGTCTTTTCTCCGGCAGATTTGACAGGTCGTTTTGATACGAGCAAAAAGCACGCATTGAAGTTTGATGATGGTACTGTTTTGAATTTGCAAGCACCGAAGAATTACAATGGTTGTATTCTTGCCGGTTGGACGATTAATTCGCCGGGCAATACCCGTTCGGTTGCCAAGAAGGGTACGCATTTGAAGTTGCCGTTGGTGTCGGGTGAGTATTCGATTTCGGCGGATTATGTTACAGAGGCTGCCGGTGAGCCGGCCGGTCCGCATAAGGATGCCGTTGTTTATAAGAAGGGCGGCGTTCCGGTGCTGGGTGGCATTGGTCGCTTTATGGCCGACTTGACGCATAAGCCCGATGGAAACAAGCAGGATGCCTCGAAGCCGGTTGAGTCCAACAATTCGGTGAGTAATTTCTTTACGACGATATTTGGTTCGAATCAGCAGAAGTAGGCCGCTGGCGGTGGTGGCGGTGGTGAGTTACTCGATTATTGTGCCGTCCCTGTAAGCGAGATTTAGAGAGACGGATAGTATAGATGCGTTTGTTGTTGGCTAATGATGATGGTATTGGCGCTCCGGGGCTTGTAGCAATGGAGAGCGCTTTGCGTTCGGAGTTTTCGGATTTGGGCGCGGAGTTGGAGCTTTTGGTTGTCGCGCCGTCGCATGAGCAGAGTGCCGTCGCGCATGGGATAAGCCTTTATCGTGATATTTCCATCGAGGATTTGGGTGACGGTCATTACGCCGTCGGTGGCACTCCGGCAGATTGCGTGAAGGTCGCGCTGAATCATTTGTGGAAGGATCGCAAGCCGGATGTTGTTGTCGCGGGGATAAATCGCGGTCAGAATGTTGGGACTTGCGTTCTGTATTCGGGGACGGTTGCCGCAGCGATGGAGGCGGCGATGTGTGGCGTTCCGTCAGTGGCCGTGAGTCTGGCGTTTCTGGATGTTTTTATGTTGGCCGATGATGACAAGGAGCGCCCTGCGTTGTTTGAGCAATTGTCCGTCATGGCTCGTTCGCCGGAGGAGTACGCTTACGCGGCGCGTTTTGGCGCGTCCGTGTGCCGTCAGGTTTCGGAGCGTGGTTTGCCCTTCGGAACAGTGCTGAATGTGAATGTTCCGTTTTTGCCAGAGGAAGAAATCCGCGGGGTTCATGTTTGCGCGATGAGTGACGCGTGGTTTTCGGATACATTCCGGCAGAGCGAGAATGGCAGTTGGCGCAATATCGGTTCGTCGATGGTGCCGGGCAGTGGGGATCGGGTTTATGATGACCACGCGCTTGAGCAGCATCGCAGTATCGCGGTGACTCCGCTGCAGTTTGATATGACTTCGTATCGTTTTCTGCCGCAGTTAGAGTCGTGGTTTGACGACCGTCACTGAACGAGCGTGATGAGTTGCTCGGGTTTGTCGAAAGTGTATTTTGCCTGTTCGATGATGGCTTTGTCGGGCGACTTGACTCCCCATGTCACGTAGGCAAAATCGACTCCCGCGCTGTGGGCGCATTGCATATCGTAGATGGTGTCGGCAACGTAGATTGTGTCCTGCGGCTTGACTCCGGCGAGTTCGAGAAACTTTAGCATCGGTTCGCTGTTGGGTTTGTGTTTTTGTGTGTGCTCGGCGCAGACTCTGTACTTGAAGTATTTGTTCAGGTCGAAGTCTGTGAAATCCGGCTCCATCTCGGCGATGAGCCTTGATGTGATGACGCCCATCGGCGTTTGATTCTTGAGGAGCGTGTCCATCGCGTTACGGACGCCGTCGTAGATGGTGACGTGGTCGTGGAAGAGGGCGGTGTTGTTGACCCATTGATTAACGGCGTCATCGACGTTTTCGACCCCGAGGCGCTTCATCGTGACGGACCCGGCCAGTCCGAAAAAGAAACTGACGTCGTCGTAAGTTACCTCGCGTCCCTGTATGTCCCGAATGGTTTTTTGCAGGGCGAGAAAGAGCGCCATTTCTGTGTTTAGTAGCGTTCCGTCGACATCGAAGGCGAGTGTTTTGTACATAATAAAACTGGTGTTAGCTCCGGGTAAAGTGTTATTGCATTAAATGTTACAAGTGTGATATTGTTTGTTCATGATGTAAAGGAAAATAAGAAACTTTGTCAATGTATCAATATGCGCCTCGCTCACCCCTGCATCGGTTGTATCGCTATTGTCGGCGTTCGTCGCTTGTGTTGCGTCGAGGGTTGAGCGTTAGCGCGAATAGCCGGATGAGTTTGAATAGCTTGCTGAATGATGTGGAGCTTTGGCATGGGCGTACCGTGTTGCGTTCGACTCCCCGAGATATACAGGTCGGGACGAATATGGTCTGCAATTTGCGGTGCAATTTTTGTAGGCTGAATCAGCCCGCGACGCGTGAATCTCTGCATGACCGGCCTTTTGGCAAAAAGGAAATCAACGGCGCGACGCTGCATCGCTTGTTGCAGTTGTTGCCTTACGCGGAACGTGTGTCGCTGACTCCGCTCGGCGAGCCGCTGCTTTGGAGCGGTCTGGAGCCTTTCTTGGTTCGCGCGCAGAAACTCGGTTGCGGCAATATTGAGTTGACGAGTAACGGGATGTTGTTGGAGACGTATGTTCCGTTGCTTTCGCGGCAGGGTGTTCGCGGCGTGACATTGTCGATTGATACGAATGACCCGGAAGTTTACGCGGGGATGCGTATCGGCGGGGATTTGCGGCAGGTTGAGCGTGGTGTGCGGTTGTTGGCGCAGCAGTCGCCGCGGCCGAAGATTACAATCGCGTCGACTTTTATGCGACGCAATATCGAGCAACTGCCGTCGATGGTGAGTTGGGCGAAGTCGCTGGGAGCGGATGTTCTCGCGGTGCAGTTGATGGAAATCGAAAATCCGGAACAGGAGCGTGAGCATTTGCGTTATTCGCCGGATTTGACGCGGAAGATGCTGCTGGATGCGATTGCGAAAGGCGATTATCTGCATTATCCGGTTGTTGTGTCCGAGGGTATGGGGCGGTTTTTGCGCAACGACGCGGACTGCACCTTGGATGATTCGCAGACGCTTGACGCGCATTATTGCGAGGGTCAGAAGAGTATGGTTGGTTCGCTGCTTGAGCAGTGCCGCGACCCGTGGAGCAGCTTGCTGATTGATACGGATGGCGATTGTCGTCCGTGTTGCTGGGCGGGCATCAGTTATGGGAATTTGAGCGACGGGCGTTCGTTCGGGTCGGTCTGGAATGGCGATGTGGCGCGTGAGGTTCGCCGGATGTTTTTGGCGAATGAGTTGCCCGAAGGTTGTCGCGGTCGTCATTGTCGCGTTGATGTTTGATTGTTCGGATTGAAAGACTTGATTATTGAGATTTGAAATCCATAGATATATAGGGATATGAACCACAGGAGGATTGTTTGATGTCTACGAAGTATATTCTTGCGCTGGATCAGGGGACGACGAGTTCTCGGGCGATTGTGTTTGATCATGATGGTCGCATTGTGGCGACTGCGCAAAAGGAGTTCACGCAGATTTATCCGAAGCCGGGTTGGGTCGAGCATGACGCGATGGAGATTTGGGGCACGCAGGTGGGTGTCGTTTATGAAGCCGAGACACGTGCCGGTATCAGCGGGAATGATATCGAGGCGATTGGTATCACGAATCAGCGTGAGACGACAGTCGTTTGGGATCGTCATACGGGTCTTCCTGTGCATAACGCGATTGTGTGGCAGTGTCGGCGTACCGCGTCGATGTGCGACCGGCTGAAGGCGCGGGGACTTGGCGATTATATCCAGCGGACAACGGGTCTGGTGATTGATGCTTATTTCTCGGGGACAAAACTGGCGTGGATACTGGACGCGATTCCTGATGGGCGCAAGCGCGCAGAGAACGGCGATTTGCTTTTTGGGACGATTGACTGCTGGCTGCTGTGGAAGATGACGGGCGGCAAGGTGCATGCGACGGACCCGTCGAATGCTTCGCGAACGATGTTGTTCGATATTCATAAGGGCGACTGGGATGACCGGATTTTGGCGGAGCTTGGTATTCCGCGCGCGATGCTGCCTGAGGTTAAGCCGTCTTCGGGAATCTTTGGAACGAGTATCGCCGGGTCGAGCGGTGCGACGGAAATTCCGATTGCCGGTATAGCCGGTGACCAGCAATCGGCGCTGTTTGGGCAGTGCTGTTTTGAGAAGGGCACAGCGAAGTCGACCTATGGGACGGGTAATTTTATCCTGCTCAACACGGGCAATACTGCGGTTGATTCGACGCAGAATTTGCTGACAACAATTGGCTGGCGTCGTGAGGGTGACGCCTCGACGACCTATGCGCTTGAGGGAAGTGTGTATAACGCGGGAAGCGCCGTTCAGTGGTTGCGCGATGAAATGCGCCTGATTACGACGGCCGCGGAGAGCGAGGAAATCGCAATGAGTGTTGCTGATTCCGCGGGCGTTTATGTTGTTCCCGCGTTTACGGGTCTTGGCGCTCCGTACTGGGATATGTATGCTCGCGGCGCAGTGCTGGGGCTGACGCGTGGGGCAGGTCGTGCGCATCTTGTTCGCGCGGTGCTTGAGTCGATCGCGTTCCAGACACGTGATGTTCTGGATGCAATGCGTGCCGATGGCAACGCCGATTTGATTCAGTTGAATGTTGACGGTGGCGCGACGGCGAACAATTTCCTGATGCAGTTTCAGGCGGATATTTTGGGTGTTCCGGTTGCTCGGCCGCAGGTCACGGAGACGACAGCTCTGGGCGCGGCAATGCTTGCGGGGCTGTCCGTTGGCTATTGGAAGGACTTTGGCGAACTGACGGAGACGAAGCGCATCGATCGCGTTTTTGAGCCTCGGATGGGTGACGCTGAACGCGATGTTCTCTGGGCCGGATGGAAGAAGGCTGTTCGTCGCGCTTGTTCTTGGACAGAGGAATAGTTGCGTGGTGTGATGGGAAACGCGTTTGACAGGATGGGTGACACGATTGTCGCTCCGGCGACCGCAGTTGATCGTCCGGCGGCGCTTGCCGTTGTTCGTCTGAGTGGTCGTTCCTGCGATGAAGTGCTGGGTCGTGTTTTTCGGACGGGTTCGTCCGATTTGTCAACACCTCGTATGCTGGTTCTCGGGTACGCACATGATTGCGCGACGGGGGCTGTGCTTGACCAGTGCATGGCGGTTCGCTTTCCGCATCCGCATTCGTATACGGGCGAGGATTGCGCGGAGTTGCATTTGCATGGCGGGCCGAATGTTGTTCGGTCTGTGTTGGCGTCGTGTGTCGCCGCAGGGGCGCGCATGGCGTCCCCGGGCGAGTTTACGCGTCGGGCTTTTCTGAATGGGAAATTGGATTTGGCGCAGGCCGAGGCGGTTTCCGCTTTGACGAGCGCGGAGTCCGGATTGGCTCGTCGTGCGGCGCTGCGTCAGTTGCGTGGCGGCTTGAGTGCTCGCATTAATTCTCTGCGCGAGCGTTTGCTGAATGTTGCCGCGGAGGTCGAATGTCGTTTGGATTTCGGCGATGGTGAAGTTGATGATTTGCCTGCGGGGCAGTTGTCGCAATGGCTAGTGGATATTCGCGGCGCGATGGAGAGTCTGCTTTCGTCGTGGCGTCGTGGCGGTTGCTTTGTGGCGGGCGGTGTGCGTGTCGCGTTGGTCGGCGTTCCGAATGCCGGGAAGTCGAGTTTGTTTAATGCGCTGTCGGGTCGCGACCGAGCGATTGTGACTGCCCACGCCGGGACGACACGCGATTCGCTTGAGACGACGCTTGAGATTGGTGGTCTTGCGGTGACGCTTGTCGACACTGCGGGGTTGCGTGATTTGCGGGAGACGGATGAAATTGAGGCTCTCGGGATTGAGCGTTCGTGCGCGGAGATGTCGCATGCGCAGTTGGTGATTCTGGTGTTGGATGAGACGCAGATGCCGTCGGATGTGTCGCAGGTTGAGAATGATTTGCGGACACGCTATGACGCGTGGCGCGCGTCGTCGGGGTGTGCCGAAGAGATGCCGCCGGTTTTGTGTGTTTACAATAAATCCGATTTGCTCGAAGATGCCGAGCGGGCGCAACTCGCCGAGCGTCAGGGCGCGTTGGTCGTGTCGGCTAAAACGTTGGTGGGACTTGATGAACTTGAGTCCACGATTGCGCGGATGGTGGGCGCTCAGGAGACGATGTCGGGCGATGTTTCGACGACGGCTGATTTGGTGACAAACGCCCGCCATGCCGAGTGCTTGTCGGCCGCGAGTCAGTCGCTGGAGAACGCGATTGCGACGATGGAGTCGACCGAGTCGGATGTGTTGACGATGGTTGATGTTCATCTTGCGATTGCGTCGCTGAATGAGTTGCTGGGAATTGACAATCCGGAGGAGTTGCTAGATGAAATCTTTGAGAAGTTTTGTTTGGGAAAATAACGATAGGAGTTTGATTAATGAATGAGAATTATGAGATACGCGTGATGCGTGATGATGAGCGTGAGGCTCTGGCAGCGCTGTATAACAATGCGTACCGTGTTGGGATGGATGTCGGGCGCGAGTGGGCGGCGGGCGCCGATATGCAGTCGGGTGTCGCGTGCGTTTGCGACGATGGCCGCATCGGCAGTTGCGTCCGGATTATTCCGTATACGATTTACGCGGGCGGTCAGACTCTCCGCATGGGCGGCATTGGTGGCGTTGCGACGTGGTGCGATTTGCAGGGTCGTGGTTATGCGGGCAAATGCATGAGCGAAAGTCTGCGGATGATGTACGATCAGGGTTACGCGGTGTCGGCGCTGTATCCGTTTAGTTATCGGTATTATGGGAACTATGGTTGGAGCTTGTGCGGCGAGCAACTGATTTATGGGCCGTTCGACCAGTCGAAGGTGACGCGTTTTGATGAGCGTCGGCTGGTGCGTTGCGTGACGGATGCGGAACGCGATGCCGCCGCGTTGGCTGCGGTGTATAATGAGTTTGCGGCGCGCTACAATGGGATGGCCACGCGTAGTGCCGATGAGATGGTGTCGCGTGTGCGGAAGAATGGCGATGTTCATGCGGGGCAAACGTATCTTATCGAAGATGATGGCGTCGCGATTGGATACTTCATGTGCGAGCATTTGAAAGAGGGCTGGTACAGTCATTGTCAGATTACGCAGTTCGCATGTAACGGCACTCGTGCTTGGCACGCGATGTTTGGTTTTTGCGCGTCCATGCCGACGAATGTGTCCAAGATAAGTTTGTTTGCGCCGTTGTCTCCGTCGCTCATGCCCTACGCTGTCGAACCGGTGCTCCCGGTGCGCAAGGCCAGTTTGTTTATGGGTCGCGTTGTCGATATCAAGAAAGCTGTTGAGGGGCGCGGTTACTCGGCGGCGGCGAATGGCATGGTGCGGGTGAAGATTGAAGATAAGTACGCGCCATGGAATAGCGGGATCTGGACGCTGAGGTTTATTTGCGGCGTCCCGCGTGCGGAGCGGACGGATGACGCAGATGTGCCCTATGATTGCGCGATGACGATTAACGAGTTCTCGCAGTTGTGGTATGGGTATCTGGATATTCGCGCGCTGCACAGCCAAGGTCTGACGACTCAGGTGTCGGAGGAAACAGCGTGTTTCTTGACGACGGTGTTCTGTGACCGAATCCCCTACTTAGCGGAGACATTTTAATGATGCAATATGATGTGCTGAATACGCTTAAAACGGTCGCGCCGTTGGTGGTGCACTATACGAATGATGTCACGGTGAACGATTGCGCGAATGTGACGCTGGCGCTTGGCGCAAGCCCGATGATGAGCAGTTGCGACGAGGAAGTCGCGGATGCGGTCTCGGTCGCAGGCGCCGTCGTGATTAACATCGGGACGATGAACAGTAGTCGGTTGTCGCTCTATCTGTCGGCCGGTCATGCGGCCAATGCTAGTGGCGTGCCGGTGCTGCTCGACCCTGTGGGCGTGTTTGCGACACGTGCTCGCGGCGTGTTTGTTGAGCAGTTGTTGCGCGAAGTTCATTTTGATGTTATCAAAGGCAACGCCGCCGAGATTAGCTGTTTGGCGGGCGCTGTGTCGTCCGGCAAGGGCGTCGATTCGGCCGATGGCGATGTTGATGATATCAGCAATTCGGTTGCTTTTTTGGCGGAGCGTTTTGGGTGCGTCGTCGGTGCGACGGGCGCGGTTGACGCTGTGTCCGATGGTAGTTGTGTTGTGCTCATCTCGAATGGGTCGCGCAAGTTGAAGAAGATTTCGGGGACCGGTTGCATGGTTAGCAGTCTCGTGGGGAGCTATCTGGGGCTTGGGCGCGAGCGCATCGATGCATTGGACGCGACGGTGCTGGGGATTTTGAGTATGTCTGTGGCGGGCGAATTGGCCGATGCGGATGACCCGGCAATCGGTAGCTACCGTGTGCAACTGATGAATGAGATTTATCAGCTGACGCCCGAGAAACTGCGTGATTTTGGGAGATTTGAGAAATATCACATAAGTAGTGATGTTTGATTTCTATAGATTTTTATCAGGAGTGAACAAATAATGAGAATAGAAAACTTTTTATGCGGCGCGTTGATGTCGCTTTGCGCTATGAGTTTCGCGGCGGGCGATGGTGAGTTAGCGGTCAAGCCAATGTTGTTGCCTGCGGATTGCAGCACGAGCCGCCCGGCGACCGCGACGATTGACCGGATTGTCATACACTTTAGCAGTGACGCTAAGAAGAATCCGGATAATCCGTTTGACCCGGAGCAGAACAGCCGCGTGATGGCTGAATATAAGGTTTCGGCGCATTATATGATCGACCGCGATGGGACTGTGTATCAGCTGGTGCCCGAGGCGAATTGCGCGAAGCATCTTGGCAAGGATAGCTCTTTGCTGTTCGATAAGGTGACGTCGGGGGTGCTCGGCGATCGGTCGGTTGGCATCGAGTTGCTTGCCGTTGGTAGCGAGAAGGATATGGTGCCGGGCATTATGACGGCCGAAGAGTATGGCGCGTTCAAGGAGAAGCATCCCGGATTTATCGGCTACACGGACGCGCAGTATAGTTCGCTGGATAAGTTGATTGCGCAGATTAGTTCGCGGCATCCGGACATCAAGCGTGACCGCGCGCATATCGTGGGTCATAGTGATTGCGCCCCGGATAAACGCAACGAGCCGGGCGAACTGTTTGACTGGTCCCGTCTGGGTCTGGCGAAGTATGCGCCGCTGCAGCGCGAGCGTGGCTATCGCGGCGTCAACATGAATTCGTATAACATTTTCTGGCGCAATATGCGCTTTGAACAAATCTGGAAGCGTCTGACGGAGCTTGGCCCAACATCGCGCACCGTGGTTATGCTCGGCGATTCCATCACGGAAGGTTTCCCGGAGAAGGATATCGATGGATACACAATCGTCAACGAGGGCATCAACAGCGATTCGATTGACCATCCTACGCTGCCGATTGGTATCATTCGCCGTCTTGACTTGATTAAGCTTGCCCATCCCGAACATATTTTCTTCCTGATTGGAATCAATGACATCTGCGACAACGAGACGCCCGACGACTTGGAGCCGCAGTTCATCGAGACGTATGACGCCCTGAAGACGACGTTCCCGAATGTCAAGATTCATATCACGCCGATTTTCCCCGTCGCCAAACAGTACAAGCACCGCAACCCTGTGATTGACGAGATGAATGTGCGCATCCGCCGTCTGGCCGAGGAGCGCGGGTTTGATATCATGGATTTGACGCCGTTGCTGAAGGACAGCGAAGGCAATATGAAAGAGGAACTGACGCTTGACGGTGTCCATGTGAACAACGACACTTACAAGCTGTGGATTTCGGCAGTGTCGGACAAGTTGAAGGCGAGCGAAAAGTAAGCCGCAATCACGCGAGACTGCGCAACGGTCTCGCGTTTTTTTGTGCAAGTGTTTCGCGAAAATCGTAAAAGACATTGGCGTGTTAAGTATACTTGATATGTTATGAGTGTGTTGGAAAGACATGAATCGGAGCCGCTGCTGATTATCAGTTATGACTGGCCTCCGATGGTGGCCGGTGTTCGTCGGTGGGTCAAGTTTGCGCATTATTTGCCCGAGTTTGATTATCGGCCGCTTGTCGTCTGTGCTCGCCCGACGCGTTTCGGCGCTCATGATGAGGAGCCGTTGCACGGCGAGGTGTCGGGCGTTTCGGCGTTGATGACGTCCTCGTATGACCCATACCATGCAGCACAACAGTTTAGCCGTTTGATGGGGCGCCGGGGGAAGTCTGCCGTGGGCGCAAGTGTAGGCGCGGACGATGTGGAAGCGGTGTCCGGGTTTCGTTCCTTTGCCCGACGCGCGGCGCGACAATGTTTGAATTTTTGTCTGTTTCCGGATGACCGTGTTGGTTGGGTTGGGCCTGCGACACGGGCCGCCGCCAAGTTGATTGAGCGGCATCATATCCGCAAGATTGTGACGACTTCGTATCCGCATTCGGCGCATTTGGTTGGTCTGCGGCTCAAACGCAAGTTTCCTGATTTGTATTGGCTGGCGGATTTTCGCGATGGTTGGGTGCAAAATCCCTATTTTCGGAATGCGCCGACGCCGTTGCATCGCTATTTGCATCGCCGACTCGAAGCGAAGGTCGTCATCAAGGCGGATGCGGTCGTGACTGTTTGCGAGCCTATCGCGCGGCATTTGTCCGCCGTTGCGTGCAACAGCAAACCCGTGCATGTGATTTCGAACGGCTATGATTCGCGCGACTATGCGTCGCCGGTGGGCGCGCCCTTTGACAAGCTGACATTGGTGTATACCGGAACACTCTTCATGCAGCGTTCGCCGGACGAGTTTTTTCGCGCTTTGAGCGACGTTGTTCGAACGGTCAACCGTGTTGAAGACCGCCTTCAGGTGATTTTCATGAGCAAGTTCCTGCCCGAGCATTACGAGAGTGTGCATCGCTATGGGTTGGACAATATCGTTCGCGTGGAGCCGATGGGTTCCCACCGCGCCGCCCTTGAGCTGCAGCGTCGCGCCGATGGTTTGCTCGCGATTGAGGGTCGTGCCGCAGGCGCCGAGATAATGCTGACCCAGAAGATTTTTGAGTATATGGCGGCTCGTCGTCCTGTGCTGGCGATTGCGCCGGAGGGCGCGTTGGCGGATGCCGTGCGCGCGAGTGGTTGCGGCGTGGTTGTCGCTCCGGAGGATTACGAGGGCTTGTGCGAGGCATTGCGGTTGTTGCTTGCGGCGGACGGGTCGTTCCCGTTTGAGCTGAACGAGGCGTACATCGCGCAGTTTGACCGGCAGTTCCTGACGCGGCGTCTGGCACGGCTGCTGGATATGAATGATTTATATGACTACAGAAAAGAGAAATAGTATCATGACAGATGTTGACTCGATTAAGGTTCATCGCAGCGCGGAGGCGTTGCGCGCGAGTCTGCGGGCGGACGGTTATGTGGGATGGGACGAGCGTTTGGCGCTTGTGCCGACCATGGGTTTTTTGCATGCGGGGCACGCCGCGCTGATTCGCCATGCCGCCAGTCGCAAGCCGCGCGTGGTCGTTTCGATTTTTGTCAATCCGCTGCAGTTTGGGCCAAACGAGGATCTGGAACGCTATCCGCGGGACTTGGAGCATGACCTGCAGGTGTGCGCGGAAGCCGGGGCGACGGATGTCTTTTATCCAGAGGTTGCCGATTTGACTCCGTCTGATATCGAGATTGCGGTGGAGCCGGGGCGTCTGGCGAATCGCTTGTGCGGGCTGACGCGGCCGGGGCACTTCCGCGGAGTGTGCACGATTGTCAATAAGTTGTTCAATATCGTCGAGCCGTCACTGGCGGTGTTCGGGTGGAAGGACGCGCAACAACAGATTATCTTGCGCAAGATGGTGAAGGATCTGAATATCCCGCTGACGATTGAGGGTGTGGAGATTGTGCGCGAGGCGGATGGTCTGGCGCTGAGTTCGCGTAATACGTACCTGACGGCGGAACAACGCGCCGAGGCCGTGAATCTGTCGCTGGGACTGAACGAGGCCCGCGAACTGGCCGTGACGGAGGGCGAGAGCGACGCGCATCAGCTGTGCGATGTCGTGTGCGGCATGATTGAGGATAATACGTCCGGCGTGATTGACTATGTGAAGTGTGTGCGTCTGGACAATCTGGAAGAGTTGGACGAGGTCGAGCCGGGTAACACGATGATTGCGGCGGCGGTTCGGTTCGGGACGACGCGCCTCATCGATAATGTTCGCTTCTGATTGGGCACGGGCACGTTATCTGATGAGGATGTGGTGCCAGGCGGTGGTCGTTGCGCTGAGCGAGGTGCCGATGCTGCATGCCGGGTCGCTGTTCATGTCGCCGAGGTTGTAGGTGCCGCTGTTGGGGCACTGCGGTGTCACCTTGATGTAGAGGGTGGAGCCAATGAGATCCGAATTTTCGGGCGCCGGGTCCGAGATATTCTTGCGATTCTCCATCGCCCACTGTTGCTTGGCGGCGTCGTACTGCTTGAGGTTTGCCTGGCAAGCGGTCGCGCGGCTTGTCTCGCGGGCGCGGATAAACGAGGGAACTGAAATCGAGAGAATAATGCCGATAATAGCGACAACTATCATAATCTCAACCAGTGTAAATCCTTGTTTCATCGTGTCGCCTTTCAGAGCGGAAAATTGCATTTAAAAATAATTACAAATAACGTGAGGCTTTTTCATTCACAAACCTTGGGGTTTATAAAATTGTAACGTTCTAAAAGCAGAGTTGAGAGTTAAGAGTGGAGAGTGGAGTGGTGGACTAAAAGCTGTTTAATTAGATAATGACATTTCCTGTGGAAATGTCAACTGAGGTAACTGGGGGAAATAAGCCCAATAGGGCTAATAGGGCAAATAGGCCGACTGGGGCAACTGTGGCTAATAGGGCGACTGGGGCAACTGGGAATTAGGGGAGTATGTGACTGGGGGAATTTATTAGATTAAAGGTTTTTGTCCTCTCTAATCTTAACTCTTAACTCTCCACTCTTAACTCTAAAAAAAAGTGGTCGGGGTGGGCGGATTCGAACCGCCGACCCTCTGCTCCCAAAGCAGATACGCTAACCAGACTGCGCTACACCCCGACTTTTCGCAGATGTAAGTAGTGCACGAACGGATTCTCTATTCATTAATTTCTCAACTCGTCGGTTTCGTGTCGCCCGCTCGTTCTCCCGCAACGCGAGTGTCTAAATAATCCATGTAGCGTTGCTCGCGCAGGAGCCGTTTCAGGTTAAAATCATCCGTGACGGGATTCTCCGCGTCGAGGTACAGTGCGAGTTTGCGAGCGATTGCCGTTGCGGCTTCCGGCGCAAGTTCGTCGCGCCGAGCCAGCAGGCTCTCGACCATTGAGCCTGTCACGCTGGTTGAGTACACGCCCGGCGGCAGTCCCGCCTCTGCCAGCATCTGTCTGAAGGGGACGTCCGCGATGACAAGTGTGTGCCCCCAGCTGTCGCCCATCCGTTGACGATACGCCGTGCGGTTCGTCGCCCAGACGCCGCAAATGTAAAACGCCGGTAAAAAATCTATCACGCGGCTCAGGTTGCGTACCAACGCCTGCCATGCGCCCACGCGGCCACCATCCGTGCTGACAACACGCAGACCGAAAACGTTTTTTCCCGGTGTTTGCCCGGCGCAGAGCCACTCCATCGCGGCGCTCATCAAGATATGCAGGGCGAAAAGTCCGCCCACAAACAGGAGCACTCGGCTCGTCGGCAATGCGGCAAAAGGTTCCTCGCGAAGGCTCATCCAAAACATGACGATCACACTCATCAGCGCGGCGGCAATCACGAAGTCGTACACCCACGCCACAAACCGAACGCCAACATCCGCCAGTGCGAAGACCAAACCCGGGTCACGCCTATTACCCCCCGCAACGCTACCATCATCGGACGGCGCAAGGCTGCCAAAATCTACGATTCGTGTGACGATATCCAAATCTGCCACACCCGGCATTTGCCGCGGATGACCGTCATCAAAACTCAAAACCGAAACCCTTGGAACAACTCTTGGAAGAATCCACGCTTGGTCGGCGCCGGTCCGGCACGACCACTCAAACGGGCGGCCAACTTGCTCGAATTACTCAGGAACAGCGCCTGAGTATCGCCCGGACGCTGCGGAGCAACAACGCGTCCCTGACCTGTGCCAAGATTGTAGACCGCAAACGAGGTCGCGCCCGAGGCATCAACACCGCCAAGCAACAGTTCATCGTCATCCGGCGCATAGTCCAGAACACGAATCCCCGAAGCAACATTGTGCAAATTCAATTTTCCGGCTTCGCCAAAAACGCCATTACCTTGAACCGAAATCAGGCGAGCTTCCATCAAACCGGTCGCGGTATTATTCCCGATTAAGACCATATCATTTCCGCGCGAAAAAATCCGTTTGCCATCAAAGTTCCCGATGCGCAACTTCGTAAAGTAAGGCTTATCTAGCGTGCTCAGCGTTGTGTTCTCCTTTTGCGAGACCATCAGCGCACGCCCCGATGGCTCGATGTCATAGCCCCCCTTTGCGCGAATCGGCTCATTGTCGCCGACCATCAGCGTCGGGAAACCCTCGTCCTCGATAATCTGCGCCGCCGGTGTACCATTATCCAACCGAAAAACATCAATCACCATATCCGACACCGGATGTTGCTCCTGACGATTCGTATGAATAATCACCTCCGCCCGCTTGGGGTACACAGCATTGAGCATATTCCCCTGCGAATTCCGATGAATCGACAGAGACCCCACCGGCGGCTGAACCCCGATGACTTCTCCGATAATCCGCGATATATCATTCTGAGAAAAGGTCACGATGTCCGCCGAAAAAGCGGGTGACACCATCGTAACGACGGCGACTAAAAAACAAAAGACGCCCCTGAAAGCGATAGCTACTTTCATAAAGATCATTCCTCCTCAAATCTATCAAGCAAATATCCCCAAAACAAAAACAACTCTTTGTCTCTGTTTGGTCAAAAACACCATACAAATATAATTGTAAAATCATAACGGATAAACGTGACGAATCGAGCACGAACCAAAAGCCTTTGTACAATATAGAGAATAAACTCTCAACTCATAAGTATGAACTCTTTTGCCTGATGTCGTATCATAACCGATTGCATCAGAACACATTGTGGATTTGATTTTTATAAAGAGAGAACTATTGACATGAAGCGTACATTTCAGCCAAGCCTGACGAAAAGATGGCACAAACACGGCTTCCGCGCGCGTATGGCTAGCAAAACAGGGCGACAAGTCCTCAAGCGCCGCCGTGCCAAAGGACGCTGGCGCCTGACCGTTTCTGACTCGAATTCCGCACGCTAAAAACGCATCGCACTTAAGGAGACACGCAACCGCGTAATCTGCTTATTACGCGATACAAAAAAGGCGTTCTCAATGAATCGACAGAATAAAACTTCTTATAACTCCGCTCAAGACATGACACGACTGTTTCTCAACGACGAGAACAGAGTCCGAACAAGAGCGGAGTTTTTGCATGTATACCAACACGCGACACCCATCAAGCAACGCGGAGTCGCCGTCTTCGTCATCAACCGCAATGACAGCCCGACACAAACAAAGCTCGGCATTACCGCGTCTAAAAAGACGATCGGCAAGGCATACCGCCGAAACCGACTCCGCCGCCAAGTCCGTGAGATTTTCAGACTCACGCTCCCCGAACTCAAACCCGGGCATACCGTCATCGTCAACCTCACCCGACAGGCACTCAAACTCGACACGCAACAACTCCGTACCAGCCTCCACATCGCATGGCACAAAGCCGGGCTATTTATCACGGACACCAACGACACGCCGCCGCAACCCGGCAACGGCACCCCGACAGTAGCTCGCATCGCCAACATTGACGCCAATCCCGGTAGCGACGGCAGCGCCAACGCCGATGCAGACGCCGGCGCCGATGGTACCTGCCGAATCCGCACCAACCGAATACTCGAAATCATCGAAGCTCCCTTTCGGTTTGCCATGCTGTTCCTCGTCAAAACATACAGACTCCTTATCTCGCCCATCATGCCCCCCATATGCCGCTTCCACCCATCCTGCTCCGCCTACGGACTCGAATGCCTCCAAACCCTACCCTTCCACAAAGCCCTACCCCTACTCATCTGGCGCATCATGCGCTGCAACCCCTTCTGCCAAGGCGGCTACGACCCCGTCCCAAACGGAAAACATAAAAAGCAGAGTGGAGAGTGAAGAGCCTCAAATAGAGTGGAGAGTGAAGAGTGGAGAGTGAAGTGGTGGACTAAAAGCTGTTTATTTGATGTAAGATTCTGTCAAGGAGAAAACTGCGATGGAAAGTGACAACAAAGGGATGGCGAAAGCCAAAAGCAAAGCATTTGCCATCAGAATTATAAACCTCTACAAATATTTGAGTACCGATAAACAAGAGCACGTACTCTCAAAGCAGATTCTCCGAAGCGGCACAAGCATCGGTGCCAACATTGCAGAAGCCGAGTACGCAATCAGCCGAAACGAATTTCTCTCGAAAGTATACATTGCCCTAAAAGAATGTTCCGAAACCCTCTATTGGCTCGAACTGCTGCACGATACCGCCTACCTGACCGAAGAACAATACACAAGCCTACTTGCTGACGGCACAGAACTCAAGAAAATCCTAATTGCCACAACCAAAACAATGAAACCAAGGAATAGTCCCTCAGCCTAACTCAACCAAGTCGCCCCAGTTGCCCTATTGGCCCTATTAGGCTTATTCGCCCCAGTTGACATTTCCACAGGAAATGTCATTACCTAAATCAAATAGCTTTTAGTTTTTCTCTCCACTCTCCACTCTTCACTCTACTTTTAGTCCTTCACTCCACTCTTCACTCTTCACTCTGCTTCACTAACGTGTAACTCAAGTAACGAATAGGAAGAGTAATCCAATACCCATTTTTCTGTTTGTGTACAGGTATACACACCGAAGCCCAAGACTCAAAACCCCGACAACCCCGCTATTACTCTATACTTCCGTACACAAACTCATTTTGGCACATCGCTTGCTAATAAAAAGGAACATCATTGATTCGGCAACGAGTCAAGATATTACTTTTAGTCCATAGGAGATACATATTATGCGTAAAGCATTTACCCTTGTTGAGATTATGATCGTTGTCGCGATCATCGGTATCATTTTAGCAATCGCGGTTCCTTCATTCCTCCGCGCACGTGAAACCAGCCGCGCAACGGCTTGCCAGGGCAACCTGAAGCAATTCGACGCCGCCAAACAGCAGTGGGCACTCGAGAACAAAAAGAATGCAGATGCTACACCTGTTGAGAGCGACCTCATTGCATCCACACTCTACATCAAAGCAACACCTGTATGCCCCAATGGCGGCGATTACACCATCGGCGACATGGCAACAGACCCTGCATGCAGCATCGGCACCTCACTCGGCGCCAGCAACACCGCATGGCATCATGTCTTGACAAAATAGTTTCGATAATATATCGATTGGGCAGTTCTCCCAAAAGGGGAAACTGCCTTTTGTTTCTTTTGTCTTTTGCAGAAAACCGCTAAACATTGCGTTTTTTTTGTTGACACACCAATACTTTTTCAGTATAGTGAAGATAGCATAACAAATGTGCTGAGTTTTATAAAAAATCATTCTATTATAGTCAGGAAGACACATAATGAAAAAAGGCTTTACACTCGTCGAAATCATGATCGTTGTAGCAATCATCGGCATCATCCTTTCAATCGCGGTGCCATCATTCATCCGTGCGCGCGAAACTAGTCGCGCAACCGCATGCCAAGCAAACCTTAAGCAATACGATGCCGCCAAACAACAGTGGGCACTCGAGAACAAAAAGAATGCCACAGAGACACCCGTTGAGAGCGACCTCATCGCATCCACACTCTACATCAAAGCAACACCTTTATGCCCCAATGGCGGCGATTACACCATCGGCGACATGAACACTGACCCTGCTTGCAGCATCGGCACCTCACTCGGCGCCAGCAACACTGCATGGCACCACATCCTAACAAAATAACAAACAACACAACAAACAAGTCAACACCGGCAGTTCTCTCAAAAGAGGGAACTGCTTTTTTTTTATTAGAGTTGAGAGCTTTATATAGAGTGAAGAGTGGAGAGTTGAGAGTGGAGTGGTGGACAAGGGGCTGTTTATTTTAGATTATGACATTTCCTGTGGAAATGTCAACTGGGGCGACTGGGGCGGATAGGGAAAATAGGCCTACTGGGCCAACTAAGGCAACTGAGGCGGATAGGGCGACTAAGCCCAATAGGGCTAATAGGGCCAATAAGCAATTGGGTGAATGGGCCTACTGGGGTGACTAAGGCGACTAAGGAGAAATAATTTAATAAATGTTTTTTTGTCCTTCACTCCACTCTCCACTCTTAACTCTCCACTCTATATTAATGCTCTCCACTCTGTTTGAAGGTGGCTGTTTAGGAAAAATGGATGGTTGTCCGGAAATTTGCATTAGGGACAAAATGGGGGTGATTCGTTTTTTCTTGGTGGTGATAGTTGTTTATTGAGATCGATGATTTCGTACTTTCGTTTGTCGCAGTGCCGGGATGAGTGTAGGGATGGAAGTTATGGTTGAGAAGAAGAGTATGCCGTTTAGCTTTGTGAGGGTTAGGTACTCATGTATGAGTATTGGTAAGCAAGAGATGTGCAAATACTTCGCTCAACGTGAGATGTCTTGCGGGTCTCTTGATAGATGCAGATTCAATACTGATGGCGGCGACTGTAGCTGTGCTGATGCCGTGATGGATGCGTTGAAGGCGGAACGCGAAATGCAACTGCCCGGCGTAGTCGAAAGTGATAACTCTATCAACAGCACAACTGATCACACGATGGAAGATGAAAGTGTTGTTGGCAAAACAACTGTCGAGGGCTTTCCGAAAGCTAATAAAAAGAAGGGCTTGAAACGTTTCGATATCACACATTCAACAATTAGTGATTTTGTCGCGGCATCATTAATGTTTGTTCTTATGCTGTTTATGATTTGCGGTGCAATTATTGTTTGTTGTGTGCTTTATGATATCATTAGCGATGGTTTCGAAATGTATTTTGAATACTTACTTTGGTTTTATTATCATGATTTACTGTGGTGATATATCATGCGGTATTGAAGATAATTATCTTACTAATAGCATAATGGCTTGTTCGTTTCCCATAAAACGGACACTTAATGTAATGCCGTGAGAGAGTCCATGAGGATAGAGAATGAAAAGAACTGTCGTAAATAACAGCCGCGAGTATCACCACCAACATAAGCAGAAGGGAGAATATAAATAATATGTATAATGATTATGGCGATGGCTATTACTATGATTATGAAGATTGTTTCTATAATAGGCCAATTGGCATTCCATATTATGTTGGTAGCTTAAGCGGTTCTGTATCTTCAGGTTGGGGATTTAGTGATCTTGTTTCCGATATTCATTCATACAAGGATTTATATGCTTTTATATCAATTGTTTGCGTGATGATTATCTTTGGTTTTGCTGGTATTCTTACCATCTTAATAGTTTCTTGTGTTACCGTTAGCGTACTGTTTAGTGTGCTTGAACTATTGTTTAGGGTATTGTTGTTCTTCTATTACTACTTCTGTTATTGACGCCCAAAAGGGTTTCTGTCTGGCGACCAAAGTTAGCAACACATGCATAGGATGTGATGTGTAAGCCACTAATAGAGTGGAGAGCTTTATGTAGAGTGAAGAGTGGAGAGTGAAGAGTGGAGTGGTGGACAAGGGGCTGTTTATTTTAGATTATGACATTTCCTGTGGAAATGTCAACGGGGGCAACTGGGGCGGATAGGGAAAATAGGCCTACTGGGGCGGCTGGGGGACTAAGCCCAATAGCCAACTAAGCCCAATAGGGCAAATAGGGCCAATAAGCAATTGGGTAAATGGGCATACTGGGGTGACTAAGGCGACTAAGGAGAAATAATTCAATGAATGGTTTTTGTCCTTCACTCCACTCTTAACTCTCCACTCTATTTGAAGCTCTTCACTCTGTTTGAAAATTATTGGTGTGGGGTTTTGTGTATGGTATTTTTGGTTGTTTGATTTTTGTGTTTTGTTTGGGGGTTGTTGGTTTTGATGTGGCGTTTGTTTTGTTTGGTTTTTGTGTTGGTGTGTGGTTGTGGTTTTGGGGCGGATTTTTCGTTTGTTTATGGGGGTGTTTTGTCGGATGATTTTTTGAGTTCGTGTGGGCGTGTGGTGTCGCGTGATGTGGCTACGAGTGGGCGTTTGACGGAGCGTGTTTGTTTTTCTGAGCCGGGTGGCGGTGGCTTGGAGGTTTGTGTTTTGACGACGACTTTTGATGATTTTGTCGCTACGCATACGGAGTTGTTGTTTTCGAATGTGGGGACGACGGATACTGCGTTGATTGAGGATGTTTTGCCGCTGGATTGTGATTTTTCTGTTGCGGGTGGCGCCGGCGATGTCGGTGGTGTGCGTTTGGCGTATTCGCGTGGGAGTTGTCAGGAGCTTGGGGATTTTGCGCCGCTGGATTGTGGTCTTGAGACGAGTGTGGCGGTGCATTTGTCGCCTTTTGGTGGTCGGTCTTCGGATGGTGTTTTGCCGTTTTTTAGTGTTCGTGGGTCGTCGGGTTCGGGTTATGCTTTTGGTGTTGGTTGGTCGGGTCAGTGGAAGGCTGATGTGAGGCGTTTGTGTGGTGATGTTGTGCATGTGAGTTCGGGTATGGAGCGGACACGTTTTCGGTTGCATCCCGGTGAGAGTGTTCGGTCGCCCGGGGTGTTGCGTGTTGCGTTGCCGTCGGGTGATGAGGCTTCGGGGTTTAATCATTTTCGGTCGTTTTTGTTGCGGTATTTTAGTCCCCGTCGTGATGGCAAGTTGATTGAGGGTCCTGTGTGTTGTTCGCATAATTATGCGTTTGAGCAGCAGACGGCGGCGATGCATGTGAAGGGTGCCTCGCTGATTGCGGAGCATGGTTTGAAGTCGGATTATTATTTTATTGATACGGGTTGGGGTGTTTCTTCGACGGGTAATCCGACGGAGAATTGGGCTGTAAGTATTGGGAATTTTGATTATGAGCCGGCGCGTTATCCGTCGGGTGTGCGTCCGGTTTCTGATGAGGCGCATCGTGGCGGTCGTGGTTTTTTGATGTGGTTTGAGCCGGAGCGTGTGATGACGAATACGTATTTGGCTAAGGAGCATCCGGAGTGGTTGATTAGCGCTCCGTCGGCGGATTCTTTGCCGGCGAATGCCAAATATATGTCGCCGGATTTTCATTTGTTGGATTTGGGTAATGACGAGGCGCGGTCGTGGCTGACGGCTAAGGTGAGTGGTATGATTGGCGAGGGTGGGATTGATATTTATCGTCATGATTTCAATATGTATCCGTTGTATTTTTGGCGTAAGGATGAGGCTGCGGATCGTCAGGGTGTGCGCGAGATGAAGTATATCGCGGGGCTTTATGATTACTTTGATTCATTGGTGAAGGCGCATCCCCGGCTGATTCTGGATAGTTGCGCGTCGGGTGGCCGTCGGATTGATTTGGAGCTTGTGTCGCGTGCGTTTGAGTTGATTCGGAGTGACTATTTGTGGGACCCTGTTGGTCAGCAGTGTCATACTTATGGTTTGAGTCGGTGGTTGCCGCTGACCGGGATTGGCGCCGCGGGTGGTGATATGTATAACGCGCGGAGTGGGTTGGGATATCATTATGTTTTGGCGCTTGACTGGCCACATATGAATGATGAGCGTTGGTCTTTTGCCCGCAAGACCTTGGAGGAGGTTCAGTCTGTCCGTCATTTGTTCACGGGCGACTTTTATCCGTTGACAGCTTATTCGACGGGTCAGGATGTTTGGATGAGCTGGCAGTTTGATCGTAAGGACATTGGCGAGGGGCTTGTACAGGTTTTTCGGCGTCATAACGCGAGCGATGGACGGCGTGTTTTTCGTCTGAGTCATCTTGACGCGGCGGGTCGTTATCGTGTGACGTTTGTGGATTCTCCGGATCGCAATCGTGTGTATACCGGCGCGGAGTTGATGGGTGATGGTTTGGTGTTTGAACTTGGGGTTGACAACGCGACTTATGTCACCTATAAGAAAGTTGATTGATAGGGTGTTTTTGTTTGTGTAAAGTTTTGTGTAGAAATAGGAATTTTGTAACTATCTTGTATCTATTAGTATGAATTAGTACCATATAAACTACAGGAGAGTTTGAACCATGGGTAAACTACATAGTTACAGAAATCAAGTTTTATCCGTTTTTTTAGGGGCGTTGTTTGTTGCTTCGACTGCGTGTGGGGATGCTCCGGCTCCTGTTGCACCGGTAGGTGGCGATGGCAGTGAGGCTACGCCGTGGGAGTTGAGTGAGGTCGGACATTTGGTCTGGCTGAAGGATCAGTGTAATAACGGTGGGAGTAAGTCCAAGGGCGTTTATTATAAGTTGATGAATGATTTGGATTTGTCCGATACGCAGACGACGTGGACTTATGTTCCGATTGGCAAGACCGGCGATGGGAATCAGTTTTATGGGAGCTTTGATGGTAACGGTAAGGTTATCTCGAATCTTTATGTGAAGACGTCGGCGAATATCATGGGTTTGTTTGGCGTTGTCGGCGCGCAGGACGGGAGCACTTCGGATGTTTGTCGCATTCGCGATTTGTCGATTGAGAATGCTTCGGTTGAGGGTGGCGACTATGTTGGCGGATTGACCGCTCGTAGTTATTATAGCGTGATTGAAGGTTGTGATGTTACCGGTAAGGTTATCTCCAATCGCTCGAGTGGCTATGTTGGCGGCCTTGTCGGGTACAGTAATGGCGACAGTGTTTTGGATTGCAACACGAGTGTTTCGGTGACGAGCAGTGGCGATAACGCGGGCGGTTTGATTGGTTGCAGTTCTGGGAGTTATGTCGCGAATTGTGACTCGATCAGCATTGTCACGGGCGGCGCGAATTGTGGCGGCCTGATTGGCTATAACGCGCCGGGGACAGTGGAGTACTCGAATGCCGAGAGTGTTGTTTCGGGCGGCGATAATATCGGCGGTTTGATTGGCTACAATCTCGATGACGCTTCCCATTACCTTATGGGTTGTGCCAGTGATAGCGCGGTCATGGGGACCTCTTACGTCGGCGGTTTGTGCGGCTATAATGGATGCGAGGTTTTCGACAGCGCTGCGTATGCTGATGTGATTGGTTTCTCGGAGAAGTCGGGCGGCTTTGTCGGTGGCAACAGTGGTTTGATGCATCACAACCAGTGTTTCGGCGATGTTTTGGGCATGGATTATGTCGGCGGTTTTGTCGGGTCGAACTCTGTGGCCGGTGATATTCGTCTGAGTTTTGCCGAAGTCGCAACGAGCGGAACGTTCGTTCTGGGCGGTTTCGCGGGCGAGAATATCGGCAACTTGAATCAGTGTTACGCGCGTGGCGATGTGTCCGGTCAGAGCGGTAGCGCCGGTGGATTTGTCGGTAGTAACTCCGGCATCATTGATGAGGTTTATGGCGCCGGTTTGGTTGAGGGTCAGATCTCCGGTGCATCTGTCGGCAGTAACTCCCGCAACATTGATGAGGTTCATGTCGCCGGTTTAGTTCAGGGTCAGGTCGCCGGTGGTCTTGCGGGCGTGGATACAGGTTTGATTGTTAAGGGCTATTGGGATAGCGAGACGACGCATCAGGATGTTTCGGCGGGTGATGATGTGTCGAGCAAAACGACGTCGGAGATGATGCAGCGCTTGACCTTTGTGGATTGGGATTTTCTGCGTGTGTGGGTCAATGATGAGAATACGACTTATCCGTATTTCGCGTGGATGACCGATAAGGGTATGGGTTGCCTTGAGGTGTTGATTCAAACTGATGAGGCGACGAGCGCCGGGGCACGGTGGATTATCGGAGGCTTTGCGGGTGATTACGCAAGCGGCGAAATTGTCGGCGCGGTTGCTTCGACCACTTATACGATTGAGTTTGCGCCCATCGATGGCTGGGATACTCCTGAGGCAGAAAGTGTTTATCTTTCGGACGATACGACGGTGACAGTGATTGGACGCTATGTGAAGCACGGCGGTATCAGAGTGCTTTTTGTTGGCGCTCCGGCGGGTGCCGCGTGGAGCATCGACGGCGGCACAACGTGGAATGCAAGCGGCACGACTTGGCATGGTCTTTCTGTCGGCGAATACACAATCACGTATCGTGATGTGGAGGATTATGATACGCCGCAAAACGCTACCGTTAATGTGTATGAAGATCAGGTTACCGAGATTGTTTGTAGCAATGAATATGTTCGCCAGACGGGTGGTCTTGTGGTGACGATTCCGGATGCTCCGGCGGGTGCAGGATGGAGTATCGATGGCGGCACGACTTGGCATGACAGTGGCACGACGGTCACTGATTTGCCGACGGGTGGTTATACGATTACGTTTAAGCCTATTGAAGGCTATGACACGCCGAATCCAATACAGGCCGCGGTTGTTGATGATGAAGTGACAGATGTCGAGGGCGGCGAGTATGTTCGCCAAATGGGCAGCCTCCGCGTGACGATTCCGACTCCGCCGGAGGGCGCAGCATGGAGTATCGATGGCGGTGTCACATGGAACGCCAGTCAGACGCTGATGAGTTCAGTCCCGACCGGCAAATATACGGTTACTCTCCGTTCCGTTACGGGTTATGATACGCCCGGGAATATGTCCGTGGTGATTGCGAATGGGCAACTGACGGAGGTCGAGAGCGGCACGTATGTTCGGCAAATGGGGTCGCTGAAGGTGACGATGACGACAGCGCCGGAGGGCGCGGCGTGGAGCATCGACGGCGGCGTGACGTGGTATGGAAATGGCATGACCGTTGGGAATCTGCCTACCGGAAACTATACGGTCACGTTCAAGTCGGTTGATGGCTATCTCGCTCCTTCGAATCAAAATGCGTTTGTCGAGAAGAACAAGACGACCGAAATTGTCATCGGCGGTTATGTCCGTCTCGAGGGTAATGTGACGGTGACGATTCCGAATGCTCCGGAGGGTGCAGGATGGAGTATCGATGGCGGCGCGACGTGGCACCAGAGTGGTGAGACGGTGAGCACGCTGCCGGTCGGCGATTATACTGTTATCTTTAAGCCCGTTGTTGACTACAAGGGGCCTGACAATCAGAACGCGAAGGTCAATGCCGGCGAAACGACAAAGATTACAAGCGGCGCTTATGAGTTTGTTTTTGATATCGAATTGATTACGGCGAATTATACGGCTGGTGTCAAAAGCTCCGTGATGCCGGGGAATTTTATCGACATGACGTGGCAAGCGAAGTCGACTCGGGCGTTTGATAAGCCGTTCTGGCTTGAGATATTCTCGAGCAAGACGGGCGGCTTTGACCTGATTCAGCAAGGGACGGCAATCACCGGGTCGCATTACGTGAAGAATGGGATGCCCATGACGGCGACCTTTACGCCGGATGATTTGTATCTGCATCCGATTACGGATGGTATGTATACGCTGGTCGCGAGCATAAACCGCGGAACACTTGGGACGGCAGTGCCCGAATGCGATTATGTGAACAACTGGATTATGGTTCCGAATAAGCGGATGACGGTGCGCAATCCGTATTCGCCGAGTCTGGATTTGAGTTTCAAGAGTGTGAATTTTGAGATTGATCCCAATGACCCGACGCGTGTAACGGTGCGTGGTATCGTGAAGAATTCCGGCCCGTCCGCACTCGAAAAGCCTTTCGCGTGGGTTGAGGTTTTCTACGGGACATTGACCGCCGAAGCGCAGTTGATGAAGCAGGGGTCAATCGGTAATGGTCAGAAGTTGGAGCGTTTGGCCGCGGGCGCCGAGGCTGAGTTTGTGCTGACGGGGCGTGTGCCTGCGGGCGTCAAGAATCGCGCGTTGGCGGTGATTATCGATAGTACGGATATTGTTCCCGAACTGGATGAGACGAATAATGTGCAGTGGTCGTATGACCCGGCGCTGTTGCCTCCGGGTAAGAAGACGGGCGTTGACCTTGCGATTACCGCAATCGGTGTTGATTCCACGCAGTTCGCTCCGGCTGTTGTGACTGCCGGTGACTCGCTTGTTTGGGGTGTGACGATTCAGAACAAAGGTACGGTGATGCCCGAGGGGTGGCTGTATCTTGAACTGTTTGCGTCGCAGGATGGTGGCGTGAGTAATATGCGCGGCCGCACCTTTACGTGGAGCGAGCAGCTGACTCCGCCGGCGTTGGGGACGTCGAAGACTTATATCCTCGAGAAGCCTATCAACAACATCGGGAACGGCATGTACTCGCTGACGGCGATTGTGAATCGCACGGGTCTGGCTGATAATCCGGGCGACGAAACGCCGCTGGATAACATCATGACGGAGAAGAAGGGGCGTGTGTCACTGATGGTTTCGTCGACAGAAAGTAAGAAGAATATCGTGTGGAGCGAGGGGCCGAGCTTCACGCAGAAGGGCGACCAAGTGACGGTTGTCGGCAAGATTCGCAATAGTGGTTCGGTGGCGACGGACGCGTTCTGGACGGAAGGTTTTGTCGGGACAGTGCAGGGCAAGACGGGCATTTTCTATCGCGATATCACGACCGTATTTGCTCGCGGTGTTTATTGCAGCGGACTGGCCGCCGGAGCCGAGCAGAGCATCACGATGACCGGTTCCGTGAAGCCGGGACAGGTGGTCGGCGTGTTAGCAGATTCAACGGATTCGGTGCCCGAAACGGATGAAACGGATAACTACGACTATAGTGGTTTGTCAGAGTAAGTTGCGACGAATCGCTGATTGAAAAGAATAGAATTGTCCCGGTGCCGGTGGTGCCGGGACAATTTTGATGGATGTCACTATAAAGGAATGCGTTCGCAAAGTGAGCGTAATACTTACTCGGAGAGAATAATGAGTGAAGAAAAATTGATTCCGTTCAATCGGCCGAGTTTGCAGGGACATGAGATAGAATATGTTACTCGTGCGGTGCTCAATGGTCATATTTCGGGCGATGGTCAGTTTACGAAAAAGTGTCACGCTTACTTTGAAAAGGAGTTGGGTTGCGCTCGCGCATTGTTGACAACGTCGTGTACCCATGCGCTGGAGATGTCGGCGATATTGGGCGAAATCGGCGCAGGCGATGAGGTCATTGTTCCGTCATTTACTTTTGTGTCGACCGTGAACGCGTTTGTTTTGCGTGGAGCGGTTCCGGTCTTTTGCGATATCCGACCCGACACCCTGAATCTCGATGAGCGGCAGTTGGAGTCGCTGATAACGCCGCGGACGAAGGCGATTGTGCCGGTGCATTACGCGGGCGTCGGTTGCGAGATGGATGAGATTTGCGAGATTGCCAACCGACATGATTTGATGGTGATTGAGGATAACGCGCACGGGCTGTTTGGGAAGTATAAGGAAAAGTTGCTGGGAACTTTTGGCGTCATGGCGACGCAGAGTTTTCATGAGACTAAGAATATCACTTGCGGCGAGGGTGGCGCACTGATTATCAACAACCCACAGCTGGCGGCACGCGCCGAAGTGATTCGCGAGAAGGGAACCAATCGCAGTCAGTTTTTCCGTGGTGAGGTCAACAAATACGGCTGGGTTGATATCGGGAGCAGCTATCTCCCGAGCGACGCGCTGGCGGGCTTTTTGTTCGCGCAGTTGGAACACGCTACGACGATTCAACGTAAGCGGCAGGCGATTTGGAAACGCTATGCCGAGGCGCTTGGCGATTGGGCGGGAGCGGCCGGTGTGCGCTTGCCGTTTGTGCCAGCGACTTGCGAGCAAGCGTGGCATATGTTCTATTTGATTTGTCCGAATTTGTCATGGCGTACACGGTTCATCAAGAGTTTGCGCGAACGCGGCGTCCACAGTGTTTTCCATTACTTGCCGCTGGATAGTTCTGAGATGGGCAAGCGGGTAGGGCGCGCTCCGAATGGCTGCCCGGTGACCGCGGAGATGAGTGACCGCATTGTGCGTTTGCCGCTCTACGCTGACCTGAGCGAAGAAGAGCAGAGCCGTGTGATTGACAGCATCTTGGGATTTGATTATAGGGGTTAAGGTTAGACATGAATATCTGGTTGGAACGCAATTTGATGCATGTGCAGACACTTCGTTATTTGATTCAGTTTATGCATACGTATCGCCGGGCTGAGAAAGACCCGAGCTATTGGTTGCAGGTGCAGAAGAAAAACATCCGAACGTTTGCGGATTATGTTTATGGAATTCCGTTTTACCGCAAGCGGTTTGATGCCGCCGGTATCGAGTCCAAAGATATTGTGACAGCGGAAGATTTCTTGAAGCTCCCGTGCCTGACCAAAGAGGAGTATCGGGAATGGTGCGCTGAGGAAACACGCAATCATCCGGATAAGTACAAGGGTTGGCTTCCTTGCGCGACCTCAGGTTCGTCCGGTATGCCGTTGTCGTTTTATCAGTTACCCCGTGATCGCGCTTCCGAAATCGCGAATTTGTTTCGTGGATTTTTGATTCAGAAAAAACACTTTCGTTTGTTTTTTGATTCGCATTTGGCCGTTGTGTCGAAGCGTGGCATTCGGCGCAACCAGAACAGTGTTATGCAAAGATTGGGGCTTTTCCGTCATATGGATGTTAGCGCGGGCGACAGTGTGGAAGCGTTGGTCAAGGCCTACAATGATTTCAAGCCGGATGTTCTTTATGGAATCGGAAGTGCATTTGTTAGGATGATTAATTATGCGGAGAAACATGGTATTGAGTTGCATCATCCTAATTTGATTGCCACGTTTGGTGAGATGCTTGATAATGCTACTGTCGATATTATAGCGGCGGCGTTTGGTCAGAACATACTCTATGATATGTATGGTTGTGTCGAAGTGGGCAATATGGCTGTTACGAAGGCGTGTGAGAATCTTGATATCGAGAACCGCCATTATACGATTTGGAATGATACACATGTTTTCAACACGATTGATGATGAGGGCAAGCTGAGTGACGAGGGAAGACTTCTGGTGACGCCTTTGTATCATTTTGGTTTCCCGCTAGTCAATTATGCTCTTGGCGATCAGGTTCAGCTGGAAACATTAAGTGGCGGAGTCAAGGGTTTGCGCCGAATCAAGGGTCGGGAGAATGATATGATCTTCAATCGTGACGGAAGTTATTATACCTTTTCAACGATTTATCAATTGATGTTAAATATTGAAGGTGTCAAACAGTTTCGTATCGTCCAAAAGACTTATGATGATTTAGTGTTTTATATCGTCAAGACGCGGGAATCTGAATGTAGCGATGAGGCAATAAAGCGTGTTGTATCGGAGCGTGCCAAGAGTCAGTTTTATATGGGCACGAAGAATTTGAGTTTTGAGTTTGTTGACGAGTTACAACCGAATCCCAGTGGAAAAATGCGGGTGCTGATATCGGAGATTTATGGTAAAAAGTAACCTCTACAAGTATCTTTTTTATTTGCACATTTTGTTGTTTGTGTATTCGTTCAATGGGTTGTGCGTCAAGGTCGCCGCGCAGTATCCCTTTTTGTCGTTAGGCTATTGTTTCTTCTTTGGCTTGGCGATTGGGTTGCTTGCATTGCTCGCTCTTGGTTGGCAGCAGGTGCTGAAGCATATGTCCTTGGTGACGGCGTATGCCAATCGTCCCATTGTGATTATCTGGAGTGTCTTGTGGGCGGTTGTGTTTCTGGGCGAGTATGGGGCTTTGCGTCCCTTGCCACTCGTGGGTCTGTTGTTGATTGTCAGCGGTGTTTATCTGGTGGTGACTTGCCGTGAGTGATTTTTTGTTCTTCTCATTATTGTTTTTGTCGGGCGTTTTGATTTCGTCCTTTGCGCAGATACTTTTGAAGTCGAGCGCGCAGATGATGCACAAGAACCATTTGCGCGAGTACCTCAATTTCCGTGTGATTGTGTCATACGCGATTTTGTTTTCGGTTGTCGTTCTGTCGGTCTATTGTTACAAGGTTATTTCGCTAACGACGGGTGTCGCGCTGAGTTGCGTGGAATATGTTTTTGTCGCGGTGTTGAGTTACTTGGTTTTTAAGGAATGTTTCCCGTTGCGCAAGGTCATCGGTCTTGCGCTGATTGTCATCGGTGTGTTGCTGTATTCGCTGGGGTACGCGGGCGCCGTCCCTTAGTAGACTTTGTTTTCGTCAAACAGATTGAGAATCATGTTGTTCCCGTTTGTGTCGGTGATGCGCAACGTATTCTTGATATATCTGATGTCGTTCTTGAGCAGTTCAGTCGTGTCAGCGCAGAGGTACATTCTTGCGTAAACCTGATTGAGCGTCCCGGCATCTTGGATGGTGTCGTTGACGTTTTTGAAGTCTACAATATCCACGATGTGCGTGTTCTTCTTGATTTCGTCGATGCCCTCGATGCTTGCAATCGTGCCGTTTCTGAGCAGGATGACCAGAGAACACGCGGGCTTTTCGAATCGCGGGTTGTCGTCCTTCAGGATGTCCCATCCATCGAATTTGCCCGTGAGCGCATAGCGGATGTGCATGGCGACCTGATCGATTTTGTTCTGGTGTCGTATCTGTACATAGCCTGCGCCACCGGACAGTCGCAGCGCCATCTCGAAGAAGCACAGCTTGTTGTTGACGGCAAATCCCTGCAGGATGAACGAGCCGTTTTTCAGTCCGATGTCCGTCACCATGTTCTGGAGTTTGTCGTGAATCTGTTCGTAGTAGGCGTCAATATATTTCGAGGGGTAGAAGTATCCGACCGGCTGCGGTGCGAATCCCTTCTGCTCGCTGTTGAGGATTCTGTCTGCCATTCCCGACAGGCTGAGAATACCGTTCTGAACGGTGAGGTAGGGCAGTGCGTCATCGCCGTATGTGATGAAAGTTTCGACGACAATCTCTTTGCAACGCGAAAAGGCGTATGCTTTATCAATGGCGGCGGGGAGGTCCTCTTTGCCGAAGCAGACAGAAATCCCCTTGCTGCTGTAGTTGTCCGCAGGCTTGACGATGATTGGGTAATGGACCTTCTCGGGATGATTTGTGTATAAATCCAGAGGGATATCGTCCGGCACAGGAATGCCGTGTTTATGGAAAAGTTCCTTGAATTTCCGCTTGTTGATTGTTTTGTCAATCTGGTCGGATGTCGCGTAAAACGGTAGCCCAAGTCGTTCGCAAATCTGACAACAAGGTATGAGATTGATGTCGACATAACCAGTTGTGACACCGTCCACATGCAAATCCTGCGCGAGTTGAACGAGTTTGTCGACATCGAGCGTGCTGACATCGTAAGCTTCGTCCGCGATTAGTTTTGCAGGAGAATTTTTGACATAGTCGGTGACGATGGTATAGACGCCCATCTCCTGTGCTTTGGTCACGAAATGACGCATCAAGGCATGTCCACCAAGAAGCAGGAGCTTTTTGCCGACAAGTTCAGAATAGTGTTGAAAAGTATCCATAAAACAAACTATAATTAGCAGTGATGATTGTTTATCTTTAAGTGAGAATTCTTCAGTTATTTGTATTCATACTCTATATAAGATTTAGTAGCCAATGAAACGCGTCGCGATTTTACAACCAAACTATTTGCCTTGGAAGGGTGTTTTCGACATGATTTATCAGGTCGATTGTTTTGTGTTTCTGGATGATGTGCAATATACGACGGGTGACTGGCGCAATCGGAATAAGGTGCAGACGCAGAGCGGATTGAAGTGGGTGTCGGTGCCGGTAAAGAGCAAGCTGGGAATGTGTATCAATGAGATTGAGCTGTCGAACGAGAGCCACTGGCAGCATGCGCATCTGAATAGCTTTTTGTGCAATTACGCGAAGGCCCCTTTCTTGAAAGAGTATCGGTGGATTTTGCGGGAGCTTTACGAAGAGCGCGAGTGGCGGTCGCTGGCGGAGTTGGATATTTACGCGACGAAGTTGTTATGTCGTGTGCTGGGTTGCGAGCGTGAGTTTGTGGTGTCGAGCGACTTGACGACGCATGGAATAAAAGATGACCGTTTGCTTGATATTTTGAAACAGGTTGGTGGGACGTATTATTTGAGTGGTCCGGCGGCGCAAGATTATATCGTGCCGGAAAAGTTCGCCGCACAGGGTGTTGAGCTGGCGTATATCAAGTATGATTATCCCGTCTATCGGCAGTGCTTTGAGCCGTTCGAACACGGGGTGACGGTTCTGGATTTGATTTTTAATTGTGGCCCCGCCGCGCCGTGGTATATTTGGGGCGCGCGCAACGGGGACAAGAAACCATGCGGATGTGGAGTCGCAAATGAATAACGAGAATTGTGTGTCGGCCTTTGCCGAATTGCCCTATGGTCTGAGCGTGGTTGTGCCGGTGTATCGGTCCGAGCAGTGTTTGCCCGAACTGGTCGCGGGCCTGCAGGCTGTGCTTTCGACACTGAATATGCCTTACGAGTTGATTTTTGTCAACGATTGCAGCCCCGACAATTCATGGCAGGTGATTTGCGATTTGGCGGCGGCGAACCCCGAGTGGATTCGCGGGATGAGTCTGCTGCGTAACGCTGGGCAACACGCGGCTGTGCTGGCGGGATTGCGCGACGCACGGTATGCGCTGACGGTGACCATGGACGACGATTTGCAACACGAACCGAAGGTGATTCCGCAACTGATTGCGGCGTTGGGCGACAACTACGATGTGATGTATGCCTATCCCGAGAAGCAGCAACATGGGATGTTCCGTGATTATTGTTCGCGATTCTATAAATGGCTTCTGACTTCGTCACTGAAGTTGCGCACGGTGAAAAATATCAGTGCGTATCGGATTTTACGCACCCACTTGCGCGAGGCGTTCGCGCATTACGAAGGGCCGAATCCGTCGATCGACGCGCTGTTGACGTGGGGCACGAATCGCTTCTCGTCCATCCTTGTGCCGCACAAACCGCGCGCCTATGGCCAGTCGAACTACACTTTGTCGAAACTCATTATGCATGCGGTGCGTGTGCTGACTTCGTTCAGCGTGTGGCCGTTGCACTTGGCCAGCATCCTTGGGTTTGCTTGCACCTTTTTGGGCGTGTGCGTGATGATTTACGTTGTGTTAGTTTACTTCCTGATAGGTCGCGGTGTCCCGGGTTTTCCGTTCCTTGCGTCTATTATCAGCTTATTTGCCGGCATTCAACTTTTCTGCATTGGCATCATTGGCGAATACTTGGCCGGCATGTACATGCGCTCCTTCCGCCGCCCTACATATACGTTGTATCGACGGACGAAAACGTTTGGTAAAAACGAGTAACGGCCTAAACGATATTATTTTATAGTGTATATGATTTTATCCATGCATAATGTAGCGATTTGAGGACGTTTTGTGAACGCATATATTGAAAAATTATTAATGAATCCACTCATCATGGTTTATTTGTGCCAGTTGATGAGAAATGTAAAGAGAGCCGAAAAGAATCCTGAATATTGGAAAGTGATTCAGCGCAAGCAGATAAAGAAGTTTGTGAAATACATCTATACCATTCCTTTTTACAGAGAACGATTTGATCGCGTACACCTAACTCCTAAGGATATCGTTAACACAGAGGACTTTCTCAAGCTTCCTGTTTTGACCAAAGATGAGTACCGCGAATGGGTGAGTGCCGAATTGAAGGAGAATCCTGATAAGTACAAGCATTGGATTCATAAGAGCACTTCGGGTTCAACGGGAATACCGACACCTGTTTACATGACGTCAAGTGATGGTGCAAGAGAGACAGCTTCTTATATACGAGGTATTTTGTCTTATGGTTATAGTCTACTAAAAGATAAAATAGTAGCGGTCGAGACATGCGCTTCTCCGGTCGAATCGATACTTCAGAAATTAGGTTTGGCTCGTCGCATACAACTTATTGCTACTAGACCATCGGATTATCTTGTCGAAGAATACAATAAAGTGAAACCGGATTTTATCTACGGGGTAAAAACCGCAATTCAACTTATGGCTGAGTATTCAATAAAATTGGGAGTTAAATTACATACCCCAAAATGTGTGTGTATTGGTAGTGAACAGTTAGATGAAAATGCTCGAACGATAATCGAAAAAGCATTTGGGACAGAACATGTGGTTGATTTATATGGGACTGTTGAGAGCGGATTTTTAGCGGCTTCGAAAATTGGTTCCCCATCCGAATATGTCATCTGGCATGATATTATATGTGTTAACATTCTGGATGGAAATGATAATCCTTGCACGAGTGGAATAGGCAAATTTACGGTTACCACTATTACACGCAAAGGTTTTCCTTTGGTTAATTATGATCAAAATGACCTTGTGGAAGTTTATTCCCAAAATGATATTCTATATCTGAAAAAGATTTATGGACGCCGTAATGACAGAATTCTGAATGAAGATGGTTCTGCTTACAGTTGGATTCACTTTAGCAAATTGTTCAAAGGGATATATTCTCTTGCCCATTTCCGTATTATCCAAAATGATTATAATCAATTGCAGATGTTGGCCGTTAAGAGTCCGTTTACTGATAAAACGGAAATGGAAATCGAACAGATTCTCACCGAAAAGGCAAATGATATATTTTCCGAGCATCCCAAGAAAATAGAGTTTATTTGGAAAGAATCTTTGCCACAAGATGCCAACGGAAAACTTAGAACGGTTATCAACAATATCAAAGCTAAGAATTAGTTTTTAGTTTTAGATTGGAAAAATGCCAAAGGCCGCAACAAAGAGAGAATAAGACAATCAGCCCGAATTGAAGAAGTCCTAAAGCGACGGCGGTTGATTTGTCACATCCGAATTCTGCAAACATTGCTGCATACATGATTTCGCGCAGACCCAAACCATTGAAAGAGATGGGGATGAGAAAGACCAATGTTAGGACTGTCATGTATATGCAACTATGCCAGAATCCTATGGAAAGGCCAACCGAGCAGAGTAAACACCAAAAGCTTAGTCCTGTTAGTAGTTGTGCGAATATAGATAATATGACGGATGGGAAAATGCTATTTCTAAATAGCAACAGGGAGTTGTGCCCTTTGGTTACAAGAGAAGCAATCTTAGCTAGAAACTTTCCACCACATTGCATATAATGAGTAAGGTGTGTTGTGACATATGGGGTTAGTATCAATATGTTTGTGAAAATATAGCCCAAAGTGAGGACGAAAAACCACCGCTTTACGTCATTCAAAAAGACAAAAGGCTCTGTGAAAATCTGAAGTTGTATTGGATAGAAGAAGAGCAAGATGTCAACAAGAATAAACATTCCCGCAAATCCGGTGTTGCGTTGCATGAAGATTGACGCGAGTGCTTTTGCTTTTCCTCCGGAGTCGGGTGCGAGCATGAAGAGGCGGGGGATGTCGCCGCCAATGACACCGGGTATGAATAGGCCGTAGAAGAAGCCGGTGAAGTAGACATAGAGTACACGGATGAATTTGACTGATAGTCCGGCTCGTTGCATCAGGTAATGCCATTTGAAGGCCGTGAAATATTCGGTGAGAATCTTCGCCGTAAATGCGCCCAGAAGCCAAAGGGGCGAGGCCTGCATCATCTGGTCGAATGTTTTGCGTAGGTTGGCACCGCTCCTGAAGAGAAACCAGAACAGGAGACATGTGATGGTCAGGCGAAAGAACAGGACGCGATGGCGATAGAGAATGTCTTTGAGCGATTTCATATTGTAGGTGTCTGTCCGTTTGTAACAAATAATGATTGTTGATATTCATTCGCCGATATTGTGAATTAGTACCGATTATGTGATATGGAAAGCAGTAAAAGTATCTGAGGAAAGATTGATTATGAAACGCAGTATTTTGGATTTGAAACTGAAAGAACCCGTCTTTGTGACTTCGCCTTCGTTGCCCAAGTTTGAAGATTATACAAAGTGTTTGGAGCAAATTTGGCAGTCGAAGCATTTGACGAATGACGGTCCGTTTCTGAAAAAGTTTGAGCTTTCCTTAGGTCAGTATCTGGGTGTGGAGCGCATCAGTCCTTTTTGTAATGGTGCGATTGCGTTGCTTGTCGCGTTGCAGGCTTTGCGGATTCAGAATTGCGAAGTGATTACGACCCCGTTCACTTTCCCGGCGACTCCCCATGTGCTGGATTGGAATGGGGCGACGCCGGTTTTTTGCGATATCGACCCGAAGACATTGAATATTGACGCGTCGAAGATTGCGCCTTTGATTACGCCGAGGACGCGGGCGATTCTGGCTGTTCATGTTTATGGGTTTCCTTGCGCGATTGAAGAGATTCAAGCAATTGCGGACACTTATGGGCTTCAGGTGATTTATGACGCGGCGCATACGTTTGGCGCCAAGTACAAGGGTCGCGCGTTGTGTGACTATGGCGACATTGGGATGCTGAGCTTCCACGCGACGAAGTTGTTTTCGACCATCGAGGGCGGCGCGCTTGTCTCGCATAGTGACGCTGTGCGGCAACGGATTGCCTATCTGCGCAACTTTGGCATCGCGAACGCGGATACAGTTGTCGGCCCGGGAATCAATGGCAAAATGAACGAGTTCGAGGCCGCTTACGGGTTGTTGATGTTGAATCAGATGGATGATGAGATTCGCAAGCGTAATGCTCTGGCGGACAGGTATCGTGAGTTGCTGTCGGGCATTGCGGGTATCACCGTCTTTGGTGGCTTTGAAGGCCTCACGCCTAATGACGCTTACTTCCCGATACTGATTGATGCGGAAAAGTTTGGGGTGGGACGTAATGAACTTTTCGCACTGCTTGCCGAGTGTAATGTCAATACGCGGAAATACTTCTATCCGCTTTGCAGTCATTATCCTTGCTATTCCGCGTTGCCATCCGCTAGCGCGCAACTGCTGCCCGTCGCGGAACGTGTCGCGGAACAAGTGCTTTGTCTGCCTCTGTTTGGGACGTTGCCGATGGAAACCGTTGACACAATCAGTGAAATCATCAAGCGCATCGCTGAGGAACACGCGAGTAAAGGACAATAGACGATGAGCCATCCGGAGTTTAGCGTTATTATCACCTGCTACTTTGAAGAGAAAAGCATTGACGAGTTTTATGGGCGTTTGTCCAAATCGCTTGAAGGTCTGAATCGGACTTACGAAATCATTTTCGTGAACGATGGCAGTACTGATGGAACTTGGGACAGACTTCAGGACATCTACAAGAACGATGAGCATGTGACGGCGATTCTCGATTTCACACGTAACTTTGGGCAGAACCGCGCCATGACTGCGGGCTTTTGCGAAGCGAGCGGCGATGCCTATATCATTATGGACAGTGATCTTCAGCTTTCGCCCGAAGAGCTGCCGAACTTTATCGCAGAATATGACAAGGGTGCCGATGTTGTCGTGGGCTATCGAGAAGAGCGAAAGGACTCACTCTATCGAACCCTTCCCTCACGCATCGCGAATGTGATTATGCGCCGCCTTTCCGAAAGCGATTTTAGGGATTTTGGGTGCACCTACAAGCTTTTCCGTTCAGCCATCGTGAAAGGTTTTGGGATTGGTCCATTTCGTCCGTGGACAACAGTTCGCGCCATTGCGTTCTCCAACCGTCGTGTTCAGATTCCGGTGTCGCATCGTCAGCGTAAGTACGGCAAATCCGGATATACTTTCAAGAAGTTGTTTACCTACAACATGGACAATATGGTGCGGTGCTCGCAACGCCCCTTCCAAGTGCTTGGAGGCGTATTCCTTGCGTTTGCTCTGCTGTTGATTCTTCGTGTGCTCTTCATGAACTTCACTCCGTTTTCTATTCTTCGTCATGTCGGCAATGGTTTGCTGCTCAATGTCATCATGGGCTGCGCCCTCGTTATTTTGGGCTTGTTGTGCGTGTTGGGTGAATACATCATCCGCATATTTACGCGCTCTTTCCAAGAACCGGCTTACATTATTCGTACTGCTTATCGGAAGCACTGAACAATGGGTTGTTCGCAGATACAAGACTTGTTGTTGACAACACCTATTACGAAGCTGAATTATCATTGTGAGAATCATCTTTATATCAAGCGAGATGATTTGTTGCCCTATTCTTTCGGTGGGAATAAGCTGCGCATTGCACTGGAATTATTGGCAGATTTCAGGATAAAGCAATGTGATTGTTTTGTTTCTTATGGTAGTAGTTGCTCGAACCTCAATCGAGTTGTCGCGAATATTTGTCGGACAGAAGGTATCCCATGTTATGTTGTTTCGTCGGTTGCGGACTCGGAATGTTCTGTGTCGAACAACTCGATACTGGTTGAGGCGCTCGGGGCAACCATTGTTACATGCGCGAAAGATAATGTGAGGGCAACCGTTCGAGGGTTGCTAAATCAGTTGACTGCTCAGGGCTATAAGCCGTACTACATTTATGGCAATGAAGATGGCAATGGAAACGAGAGTGTTCTTGTCCGTGCCTATGAGAAAGTTTTTGACGAAATATTGTCACAAGAAAAGGCTCTGAGGATTGAGTTCGATTATGTTTGTCATGCGTCAGGAACGGGGATGACGCAAAGTGGTTTGCTGTTGGGGAAGTTGAAGTATAAAAGCCGTAAGCATATTGTTGGGCTTTCGATTGCCCGTAATCAGGCGAATGGCACAGCGGCTATTTGTCGGTATTTGAATTCTTCTTTGAGTGTCACAGGAGATGTTCGATGTGCGCTCTTATTTGAGGATAAGTATGTGTGTGGTGGGTATGGGCAGTACGATTCTCGTGTCGTTCAGACAATACGAGATGTCTTTGAAAAGAATGGTATTCCTATGGATTTGACTTATACAGGAAAAGGTTTTTGTGGAATGATTCAGTATTTGTCAGAGAATCAAATCAAAAACAAAAATGTCTTGTTCATTCACACAGGCGGCACGCCATTGTTTTTCAATTCGTTGCAGACAGTCTTTGGCGGGAAGGTGTCGCAGTAGTATGCTTAATCTTTTGTTAACCTCGGTTGGCCGTCGCAGTTATTTGGTGAAGTATTTTCGTGATGCGCTCAAGGGCATTGGGAAGGTTCACGTTGCCAATAGTTCGGATGTTACCCCTGCGTTTCAAGAAGCGGATGAAGGCGTTGTGACGCCGTTGATTTATGACGATGGGTATATTCCTTTTCTTTTGGAGTATTGCAAGCAACATCAAATCGGGTTGCTTCTGTCTTTGTTCGATATTGATTTGTTGATACTGGCTCAAAACAAAAAGAAATTTCAAGACATTGGCGTGCGTGTTGTTGTTTCGGATGAGGCTGTCATCAGAATCTGCAATGATAAGTGGGCGACTTATCATTTCCTCACCGAGAATGGTTTCAATGCTCCACAGACTTTTGTCAGTATGGATGAAGTCACACGGAAGCTTGAAGCGAATGAATTGCGGTTTCCATTGATTCTGAAGCCGCGTTGGGGAATGGGTTCGATTGGAATTTATGAAGCCGAAAACAAACAAGAACTGTTTGTGCTGTATGAGAAAATCAAGCGGGATATCCAAAAGACTTACTTGAAGTATGAGTCGGCTGAGGATAGGGAACAGTCGGTTCTTGTACAGGAAAAGCTTGATGCGCAAGAATACGGCCTTGATGTTATCAATGATTTGGACGGAGTTTATCAGACGACGATTGTCAAACGGAAGTTTGCCATGCGCTCGGGCGAAACGGATTGCGCCGTGACCGAAGACAATGAACCTATTCGGCAAATTGGAGCGAGGCTCAGTCAATGTCTGAAGCATCTCGGCAATTTGGATGTTGATGTTTTGGTCGTCAATGATCGTATTTATGTTTTGGAAATGAACGCCCGCTTTGGCGGCGGTTATCCCTTTAGCCATATCGCAGGATGCAATTTGCCGCAGGCAATTGTCAACTGGCAATGTGCCCGTTCCGCTGATACTCTACTCAATGTCGAGTTTGGTGTGAAAGCGCATAAAGATATTTCGATTTTAAGGATTGCGAATCGCAAAGCATGAAAGATGATGTAACAATCGTTCAGTGCAAAGATGTGTCAACAATCTTCGGACTAGTTCAAAAGTTTAGTGATTGTTTTACTCCCCCCATCACATCGCGAGTTGGCGATCTGCACTTGTATGCGGCCAAGTTGCAACAAAACGCGACTTTGTATTGCCTTAAGGAAGGCTCAGAGATTGCTGGATGCATAGCGTTCTATTGCAATGATGTTGCCGGAAGAACCGGATACTTAACTCTGCTTGTTGTCGACGAAGCATTTCGTGGCAAGGGCTATGGACTGGCATTGATGAAAACGATGTTTCAAGTCGCTGAATCCTGTGGAATGAAGAGTATCCGATTTGAAGTCAGCGCAAACAATCGTGTTGCCATCAAGCTATATCTAAAGTGCGGCTTCACATACGAAAAAGAATCGCAGCTTGATAAGATTTATATGTGTAAAACTTGCGATGAGACCGGGGCATTCACGGTCGATTAGTCAGAGGCTTTCGCAGGTCTGATCCAGACGCATTCGAGTCGCCCTTTCATCGTGCAGGGGTCGGATGTGCCATCGTCGTGTGTCACGGGTTGGTGCGTGAGGACAAGCGAGAACGTCGGCGTTGTCTCCTGATTCAGATTAACCGTGACCTTCTCGATGAATCGTTTGATGGGGATGTTGCACGTTGTTTGTTCATCAATCGGTGCTCCGAGGAATTGCAGTTGATAATCAAACACATGTTCGCGAGTGTCCTCGATGCTCAATAAAGCTGTGATGTCATACTTGCCGGGCCTGAATGAGCGATTTCCTTCCCATGACAGGGTTTGCGATGACATGGCATCGCTCAGCGGCACTTCGAATGAGGAATACACTGTTTTACTGTCATTGAATTTCGCCTTTGTCAAAGCCTCATCTTTGGATGGCATATGCTTTAGGCCAACGTACAACATGCTTGAGTGTTTCATGAAATAACTATAGATGGGTGGCGCTGAATAATACAGAACAAAGTATCCCAAGAGTAAAACAAGCCATTGATTGAACTGTGTCTTTAATCTGTTTTCTTTAAGCTTAATCAAACTCTCCATTGCGAGACCTACAATGATAGACGAGTTGAAAAAAACTAAGTAACTATACCGTATTCCTGCTTCCGCAAACATGTGCAATACCCCATAAGAAAAGGGGAAAAACACAAGTAGTCCTAACAATTGATTGGTCGGTAATAAATGCCTCAACCTGACTATTCCCCAAAGGAATAAAAAAGAATACAGGAGTCCCCAAGACGCAAAAAAGATGAAATTTTGTTTGAAGTAAACGAAAGGCACGTAACCTTTCTCGCCACCGAATGACCATACGTAAGAGATTTTTTTCAGATACATCGTAAACATGCTTTGTGGGTTGTAAAACATTTCACTGAGGGGCAAAACTCGGCAATAGTTAAGTTGATTCATTTTTCCGATAGATGGGGTAAACTCGCGAAAAGAACCGGAAATATAGGAGCCTGTGGGATTATAAGACGGAGCATTGTATATCATCATTACATAATCAGTTTGATTGACAGGAACTGATGTGAAAACGTGCTTCATCCCTAATGTTGTAAACATAACCGGGATGATAAAAAGGGCGATGAAGACGAGGCCTGACATAACCAAGTGCGACTTTAGTGGCTTTTTTTGGATGAGGACAACATAAACGATGGCGAGGAGAATCACGAGAGCTAAATGTATATGTACTGTTCTTGCGAGTCCAGCGAGGAATAAAGCTAACGTCACAAAAATGCACGCGTATATTAAAGATTTCATTCTAAAGAATGGGTATTTTACAAGGATGCGAATCAAACCCCATTGGAAGATTGCAATGCAGAATAGACCTGATACATCGTAATTTGGCATCAACTGATATGTCGCTTGTATTGGAGCGAACAGGAAGAACAATAACGCACATCTTGCTACGGTGCTGTTGACAAGAAGCTTTGCTATATCGAAAATACAGAGTCCGGTCACTCCGACTAAAACCATGTTAAGTAATTGAGTATAGAGTAATTCCGAACTGACAAAATGATAGAGCGGGTAAGTGTACGGGAATGCTCTCTTAAGATGAATGGATTCCAACCCCGAAGCATTTCTCAGCGTGTCGAAAAAATCAAGAAATGGTTTTTGCGCAACATCTTTTGTGATGTTGCTAAGTGCCATAAAATCGCTGTGATAGGTGGAGATTGCATCTGAATTGAATATGATATAACATTGGACAAAACCATAAAGAATCAAGGAGCCTATCACGAATGTTCTGTCTTTTATCCTTACTTTGCCGCAAAACGCGATTACATAAATAATCACGACAAAAACCAGCATGAGAAGAGGTGGCTGAATCAGTCGTAATGGAGATTTAGAATTGACCATTTGATCCCATAGTGCGCTACAATTCCCGTGGAGTCCCGGGATTAATGCTATGCAAAACAACAGTAAGCATAGTTGTAACAGATATATGGTTGTTCGGTTTCTAAGGTTCATTCGCATTCATGGCTTCAGGTTGGATTTCGGAAAAAGGTACAGGTTCTATGATGCTATATTTGTAGCATGAAGATTGCTAACCCTAAATTGAACACCTACAAAGTATAACAAAAACAGAGAATCATTTATGATAGAAGGCATCTGTATCGTTATTTACAAAAGTATCGTACGGTGATGTAAATGAGCGGTCTGTACCTTATTGTGCGATTTTTCAGGATGTCCTCAAGGGTGCTATAATCGTCTTTATTATTGTTGCTATAGGCATAAGCGACAACAATGTAAATAGTCAATTCTTTCATGTTCATTGAGCAGCTAGTTATTACTGAAATAATAGCGAAATTGTGGCGGTAACTATCTAGAAACAGATTTGACATAAGTGTTCATAAATCATAGATGCTTCATGACTTGAAAATAGTGGTCTTGATTCCTTGTTATAAGGTTGAACGGCACATTGCGGATGTTGTCGCCAGTGTGCCAGCATTTGTTGACCGCATCATTGCTGTTGTTGATGGCAGCCCGGATGGGTCTTTGGCTATTTTACAGTCTTTATCTTGTGAGCGTTTGTTGATTATATCGCATGAGCAGAATCTTGGTTTGGGTGCGGCAATGGCAACTGGATACAAGGAGGCCTTGAAAGAAGGCGCCGATATTGTTGTTAAATTAGATGGCGATGGACAGATGCAACCAAAGTATTTGGAATCGCTTATTGACCCAATCGCGAATAACCTATGTGATTATGCTAAAGGAAATCGGTTTCGTCATACTCGTGCGCTGTCGTCCATGCCGAAGATCCGTTTGTTGGGCAGTATCGGGTTGACTTTTTTAACGAAGATGGCGAGTGGTTATTGGAATGTAACAGACCCACAGAATGGTTATGTGGCAATTGCAGGGAGTTTCCTTGGGGCACTGGATTTCGATCGTCTTAGTCGTCGTCGATTTTTCTTCGAAAACGAAATGTTGATTCAGCTGAATGTCGAGGAGGCACGCGTTCTTGATGTGCCTATTCCCGCCATATATGCGGACGAAAAGTCGACCATGAGCATTCAAAATGTTTTACTTACTTTTCCTGTTTTACTTATCAAAGGGTATTTTTGGCGCCTTTTCCAACGATTTATTGTTCGCGACTTTTCATTGATTGCGCCACTATATATTTTAGGAAGTATATTTGTGTTTTATGGTCTGTATAGTGGTCTTTCTGCGTGGTGTCAGAATGCTCCAAGGAATATTCCAACGCCTACCGGAACAATCATGAAGGCAACCATTCCTTTGATTCTTGGTTTTCAAATGCTTTTGCAAGGGGTATTGATTGAGATATTAAGTACCCCAAAACCAGAAAAATCTATTCTACGCCGAACAAACAATTGTGTCTCTAAACAAAAGGACTTGACATGATTCTCTTTTGCCATAAAAAATCACTGCGTATTTTGAGTTTGCTGCTTATAGTCATTGTTTTGGGATCGTTTTTACGATTATATCATGCGGATGTCAAGCAGTTTTGGGGCGATGAAATCCATACTTATGAGTGTTCGAATACTTTTGATTCATTGACGGATTGTCTTAAGCATTGGTCTACTTATCCCGGCACTGTTTATGATCCAGCATTGTTTCCTATCATCGCGTATTATAATGCCTCCTCTTCAACGGAATTGTACTCACATTTACGCTTGCGTTTTCCCTGCATTCTTTTTGGTATAATATGCATTCCAATTGCATATCGAGTTTTTAGGCGAATAAGTAATCCTCGCATAGGATTATTTGTTTCTTTTCTTGTTGCCATTTCACCTTTCGCTATTCAATACTCACAGGAATATCGTCCCTATTCGATGTTGATGTTAATGGCGTTGTTATTTTTTGACGCGATAACGCTCATTTGGATCGAGTTTACATGGAAGCGCTGGCTTTGGTTATTTGTGACATCTTCATTATTGGTTTATACTCATCTTTTTGGTGGTGTTATTTTATCCCTTGCGTATATTTATTGGGCGGTTCACCTTTTATCGGACAAAAGGTATTCCTATAAAACAAGATTTCTTGCTGTCTTTGGGTTGCCTGTCGTGGTTGCATTAATTTATATCCCAATGCTGTTACGTCTGTATGATATGAAGAATTTGGTGCCAGAAGGCGCACTATCAGCCGATCGTAAACTTTATGAAAGTGGCTCAAAGGATTTACTTTCATTTCAACTGAGAGCTTTTTCCTTATGGCGCCAAGGCACTGCCTGGGATTATCCCTATGTAGTAGCCTATTATTGGTTACTGATTATTCTTGGGATCATTGCTGGATGTTTGATTAATTGGCGAAAACATCTTTTGCTTGTCAGCTGGTTTGTCCTTTACTTGTTTGCCACTTTCATGGCATATCATTGTTTTCGGTTTCCATTTGATGCTCGCCGCAATATTGGAGCATTGCCTTTTTATCTTTACCTGATCGCGTTGGGGTGTCTTTTACCGTCAGTATTTGCCTATAAGTTTGTTAGAAGAAAAAAGACGATTCGAAAGATACTAGGAATCTTGTCCGTTTGTTTAGTTATTTGTCACTTAGTGATAACATATGGTGCATGGCGTGAATATGATGCTTATGGATGGAAGGATGAGTCCGGACAAGCAGATTGGAAGGGCATGGCAAAATACATCTCTGAGCACGCGACCCCTGGTGATATTTTAGTTCTTCCGAATCATTCATGGGCGGGTTTACATTATAGATATTACAAACAACATTATCCTTCTTCGATATCCATTTGGGGACCTTCAAATTTCGGGCAGCTGAATTCTGTTCCAACAAAAAACATCTGGGTGATGTTTATTACAGACAGACCAGATGGAGCATTATCAGAATTCATTTCGAGCAAACGAAATGTTGCCAGTTGGATCCCATTCTATAAAGCGTTTTTGGTATATATCCCATCGCGTGAAAACGCAACAGATGACTTGCGAAAACAGACAGCTATTATTTCTCTCAATCAAAACGGAGTCTTTACACTTGCTAGCAAGGGGGGGCGCCCGCTTCCTGCTGGAATGATACGAGTTGATGGACAGTTGAATTTCGACCTCAATACTTTGGAAAATCCTTATCCATCCGTCAAATTACGAGAAGGGATTTATCATTTTGATTTATCCCAGGTAGATAAGCCAACGACCTTGGTTTTATATAAACATTTGACTCCTGGGCAGTGGCAAAGTCCTCTTGAGTTTGAAGACTTTACTTATCAAAAAGATTTGGGAGGGTTATCATTACCTTTACACGAGGGGCAAGTTTGTCTTTCCACCAGATATAATTCGACCTTTCGGTATGCTTTTGTGACTGAACCCGGAACATATAAACTAACTGTTAAGGCACGTGAAGATTTGCCAGGTCCTGTTCGTGTTCGTGTTTTTAATGGAAGCAAAGAGTTTAATTCATTATTATTTGATGCAAAAAACAATAAGACCGGTATAAGAGAAACGCAAGTTGTCCTTAATAATTCATATAGTGAATTGGCTTTATACTATAATAGCTTTAGGCGAGATCCCAAAGCAATTGGCCCGCCTGCAAACCAAACAACTGAATTTGAATTTTATGAATGGAAACTCGACAAAGAATAACTCTTTGGGCTGTGCGTTTTTTGTTTGTGTTGCGTTTAGTATAGTTTTTCGAGGGTGCAGTTGGGGAAGTAGTGGTTGAGGATTTGTTTGTATGTTTTGCCGAGGCGGGCCATGCTGACGGCGCCTGTTTGGCACATGCCTACGCCGTGGCCCCAGCCGGCGCCGCGTAGGATAAATCCGGGTTTGCCGGCTTTGTCTTTGTCGGTGAGGGTGGCGGTGGTTTCGGCGGTGAAGACGGAGCTCTTGAGGGGTGGCTCCCATACGGAGCGGATTTTGAGTTCAGGCCCGATTTCGAAGGTGCCTTTTTCGCCGATGAATTGGCATTGGATCATGCGTCCGGATGGGCCGCGTTTGGTGGCTTTGATTTCTTTGATGGTGCCGATGTCTTTGTGTTTGGCGACGAGTTTTGTGATTTCGTCGATGGTGGTTTGGCGTTCCCAGCGCCAGTTTGATTTTGCCCAGTCGACTTTGGCGTTGGCGGGTTTGCAGTATGCGTCGGGTGGGTTGTCGAACCATTGTTTGACGCCCGCATCGGTGGTCAGGTCGATTTTGGGGTTGTTGGCGGGTTCGCCGTCGAATCTTGCGGCATCCCAGTATGCTTTGTCGTTGGCGCGGTTGTCCCATACGTTGCGGATGTCTTCGGTGTATCCTCCACAGTTTGATGCGTAGTAGGCCGAGACGGGTCTGCCTTCGAAGGATAGGATGACGCCTGCGGTTTCTTTGACTGCGGTGTCGGATGCGTCGGTGCATTTTGTGAGTCCGGAGAATGCTTGGCTGTCGACGTCGGATGTGATGTGGTGATGGCTTCCGGCGTAGATTTTAGTGGTGAGGGCGAGTACGGCAGCGGAGCGTGCGGCGACTGCTTGCGCGCCGAGGGCTGCGACGGGTGAGTTTCCGCCGATTTCGGATGGGACGACGCCTCGCAGGTATTCTTCGAGAGGCAGTGTGAGTACGACGTCTATTTTGTTTTTGTCATTGGGGTAGAGTTCGAGGTTTCCTCGGTAGATTCTGTCTTCGGCGGATTCCCACCACCAGCCGACACCGAATGGGACTTGTTTGATTGCAATGATTCCGTCGGGGTTGTCGGTTGTTTTGCCTTCGGGGTCAGCCGCGACGAGCTTGAGCATGTCGGCGTCGAATGCTTTGCCGTCGTCTTTGGTGAATTTGCCGTTTTTGAGCGTGAGCGTTATGGGCGAGCCGAGCGGGAACTTGTCGAGTTGTTTGTCGTTTTTGTCGTAGACGATTCTGGTTGTCTGCGGTGTGAGTGTGATGGTTGTTGTGGAGTTCATGAGTAGAACTTTGATGCCGGGGTTTTTGTCGATTTTGATTGTTTTGTTCGCGATGCCTTCCACTTCTTTGGCGTATGCCGTTGTGGTGGTTATAGCGAGGATGGCTACGCTAATGATGGCGGCAGCGGTGAGGATATGTTTCATGTTGTTGCCCCTTAATAAATTAGGTTTAGTGTACAAGGATATACCAGAGGTTTGGTCGGGTCATTCCATGTAATTGGATGTGTCTTTTGGTGGTTGTTTGTTTCGCTTTTGATTATGCAATACAAGTGGATGGTTACGCAAAAAGGGAGACTATTCTATTTCGAGTTCATGTATAGGATTTTATACAGTGTCAGGTACGACATTTTTGATGATAAGGTTTTATGCAAACACTTAGTACAATAAATAATTTTGTAGTAAGTCGCTCGTCTGTCTTTGTCGGAGCGTCCTTTTCCCGTGTTGTGGATTTTGCAAAAGGATACATTTAATGGTTGATGCTGAGATTTTAAATCAGAATGGCATTGATTATAATGCTGGAGTTGAGCGTTTTCTTGGAGACGCGGAACTTTATGAGCGTGTTTTGCGTGTTTACGCGGCGGATAATATTGTAGCTCGCGCTCGTGCGGCCTTTGATAAGCGTGATTGCGCGGCGTTGTTGGCGGCGGTGCACGAGGCCAAGGGTTCGTCCGGCAATATGAATCTGAATAATGTTTACGCGGATTCCTGTGCTCTTGTGGATTTGTTGCGAGCCGGTGGCTTTAGCGACGCGGAGCTGTCGGAGCGTTTTGAGCGTTTTGAGCAATCGTATTCCGGCTCACAGCAGACAATCTTGTCTGCTCTGAAGTAAGAAAAAGGAAAGGAGGAGACCGAGCTGTGAAAAAAAGGATTTTCGTTGTTGATGACAGTAAGGTGGAGCGAGTCCTTCTGTGTGGGCTTCTTGAGAAAGAATACGTCATTGAAGAATTAGATTGTGGTGAGAAGTGTCTTGCGTCGCTTGGGCGTGATACGTCTCCGGTTTCGGCAATATTGCTTGACATTATGATGCCCGGCATGGATGGCTATCAGGTGCTAGAGCAAATCAAGAAGAATCCGGCTTGGAACACGATTCCTGTGATTGTCATCACCGGTATGTCGGATGAGACCGCCCAGACGCGCGCGTTGTCGCTCGGTGCCGCCGCTTTTATCTCGAAGCCGTTTAATCAGGCTTTGCTACTGCAGATGTTGCGCAATACGATTGAGTTGTGTGAGCGCGCGTCGTTCGCGAATCACTTGCGCAAGGACAAGTTGACGGGTTTGTATAATCGCGAGACTTTTTTGTTCGAGGCTTCTCGTCTTGTGACACACAAGATGGCAGGATTTTATGTTATTGACTGTTTGAATGTTGACCATTTCAAGGCGATTAATGATGTGTATGGCATCGAGGCCGGTGATGTCGCGTTGTGTCATATCGCGCAACATCTTCATGAGGTTATGAGTCGCTTGGGCGGTTTGTGTTGTCGTGTCGCGGGTGATGTTTTTGGGTATTTGTATCCGAACCGATATGTCAATTCGGAGGATCTCAAGGAGTTCGCCTATGTTGCCGCGCGTCCGCCGAGTTTTGACCGTCCTTTAAATCTTCGGTTTGGTCGCTACGTAATTTATGATCCGACGCTTTCGTGTAACGCGATGTTGGATCGTGCCATTCTTGCGCAGGAGTCAATCAAGGGTCATTTTGATACTCGTCTTGCGGTGTATGATGAATCGATGCGTGCGGCGATGCTGCTTGAACAGCGCATCGTTAATGAGATGCGGACGGCTTTGGAGAGCGGTGAGTTTGAGCCATGGTTTCAGCCGCAGTATAATCATGCGACAGGTGCTTTGATTGGTTCGGAGGCACTGGTTCGGTGGCATCATTCCGATGGGTCGTTTATTCCGGTTTGCGAGTTTCTCCCTATCTTTGAGCGTAATGGATTTATTTACGAGTTAGATAAATTTATTTGGGAAAGAGTTTGCCAGATTATACGTTCTTGGATTGATTCTGGTCGTCAAGTATTGCCTGTGTCGGTGAACATTTCTCGTTATGATATTTTGCGTCATGATTGTGTTTCGTATATTATCAACCTTGTCGACAAGTATCATTTATCGCGGGATCTTTTGCGTCTTGAGATAACGGAGTCGGCGTTCTCGGAGTCTACGACTCAAATCGTTGGCGCCATCAAAGCTTTGATTTCCGCTGGTTCTACGGTTGAGATTGATGACTTTGGCAGTGGTTATTCTTCGCTCAATACATTGAAGAATGTTCCGGCATCCGTGTTGAAGCTTGATATGCGTTTCTTGGAGGGCGCCGAAGATTCGCAGCGTGGCGGGAATATTCTTGAGTCCATTGTTCGAATGGCCAAGTGGCTCGGGATGGCCGTTATCGCCGAGGGTGTTGAGACTCGCGAGCATGCGGATTTCCTCAAGTCGATTGGTTGCTTCTATGTTCAGGGTTACTTCTATTCTCGGCCTATTCCGTTAGAAGAGTATGAAAAACTGATTGTTCAGAATCATGTTGAGGAGAAACTCGTACATTTGATGACTGTGGATAACCTTGACAATAGCGCGTTCTGGGATCCGAAGTCGACTGAAACGCTCATCTTCAACAGCTATATTGGTGGCGCTTGCATTTTTGAGTATCACAATGGCAAGGTGGAACTTTTGCGCATCAATGAGCGTTATGTCCAGGAGTTTGGCGGCGCTCAGTTTGGTTCGGTTCCGCTCAGTGATGTCGAGCCGGAGAAGTACATGGATGATGAGAATAAAGAGAAAATGCACTCGAATCTGCGCAAGGCGATTGAGACCGGTAAGGAGTCGATGTGTGAGTTGTTTCTTGTCGGTGCGAGTGAAGAGAATCCAGCTGGTATCTATCTGACAGCGACGGCTCGTGTTATCGCGCGTACCGGCGATCATTATCTCTTCTATTGTGTCATTAGTAATATCACCAAACAACGTTTGGCTGAGAAGAAACAGCGTGAGCTTTCGAGTGCTCTTGAGGCAATCATGGGCAGCGCGAATGGTGGAATCACCGCCATGCGTTATTATGACGGTGGAGTTGCTATTGTCTTTTCCAATGATAAATACTACGAGCAGATGGGGTACACCCGTGAGCAGTTTGAGTCGGAGGTCTCCAATGCTCTTGACCTTGTCTTCCCCGAAGACCGTGTCTCTGTGGAAACGAATATAGCGAAGCTTATGCGGACTCGGAGTTCGGGAGTCTTTGAGTATCGGATTGTCAAGCGGGATGGCAGTCCCCTCCATGTGCGTTGCTATGGGTCAGTGACGCAAATCGACGGTATTGATGGTGATGTTATGGTTTCCGTTGTGACGGATATTACCGAACTGGTTAGGACGCAGGAAGCGAGCAGTCGCTCCGCGTCGCAGTTGCAAGCCGTGCTTGAGAATATCAATGGCGGTGTTGCCGTTTCCGTTGTTCGTGATGGCAAGATTAAAAATCTGTTGGTCAATGACAAGTATTTTGAACATATTGGTTATACCCGTGAGGAATACAATGCTCAGTTCAAGGGTCGCTTCACCTCGATTCATCCCGATGATCAGGCTGGTGTCATGGCCATGATTCGTCAGGCTACGATTGATGAGAAACCATACCGTTGCGAGTTCCGTGTTATTCGCAAGGATGGGAGCATCGGGTGGCTGTTCAGCAATGTCAAGGTTTGTCATCTGGCGGGTATTGATGAGCCGGTGCATCTCGCGGTGACGAACGATGTCACGGAGTTACGCAAAGTTCAGCTCGAAGAAAAGATTACGGCTCAAAAGCTTGCGTCGGTGTTGAAGAATATCAACAGCGGCGTTATGGCAGTGACTAACCTTCCCGAACATAAACAGGATTATCTTTTCACCAACGATGCGTTGTTCGAAATGTTTGGCTATTCTCCCAAAACAGCTTGGAAGGACGGTTTTGATATGCTGGCGATGATTTTGCCGGAAGACCGTGCGCAAGGTATAAGAGATATGCAACGGATTATGCGCAGTGGTGGCAAGGGTAGCTTTGATTACCGTTGTCGGAAAAAAGACGGGCAGATTATTCATGTTCGCAACCATACTTCCATTTGTCGGATTGCAGGTGTCAAAGATAATGTTTATCTTTCGGTCTTGACAGATATCACAGACGAGCAAATGGTCGAGGACTATTTCTGCTTTGTGAATGGCATTGCTCGCGATATTCTGGCTCAGCCTTATAGCTCCGTCGCAATCGATGATACCTTGCACCGCTTGCGGGAGTTCTTTGACGCGGATCGATCATACGTGGTTGAAATCGATATTGATTCGCAAGTCTCGAACATAACTTATGAGGTTTGCCGTGATGGCGTAAGCTCAGAGATGGAGCGACTTCAAGGGGCTCCTTATAGTGTCACCGATTCGTGGTTTGTAACGCTCAATCAAAATGAGTATATCAGAATAGATGATGTTGAGGCGCTCGGCGATGATGAGAAAGAATTACGTGAGTTGTTGCAGTCGCGGCATATCCATTCTCTGATATGCGCGCCCGTATTTGGTTCGAAGCGGCTGATGGGTTATGTTGGAATCGATAATCCGTCGATGCATACCAACCAACTTAATCATCTTGAGGTTATCAGCGACTTTATCGCGATTTTGTTGATGCGTCGCAATTTGTTCAAGTCATTGAACATGGAGAAAATTGCGGAATACGAAAAGAATCGGGAACCTTATAACTATTGATTTTGGCAAAGAGAGTTTGATTTGTTACTTGACAAGCATGATTCGGCTCAATATTTGGATTCCCCACGGATGGATGTGCCGCGTCAAGAAGTGAAGACTTATAAACGGAAATAAAGAAAGTGTGATGACTAACAGACAGTACTCATTCGCGAAGAAAAGTTTCTTCATAGTGCTTCTTGTTTTGGTGTTTGCGACGCAGTTGTCGCCGACATCCGCTTATGCCGCTAAAGGGGATAAGGTCACTGTCGCGTATATTGATTATCAAAACTTTTTTGTTCGCTCGAATGATGGCAGTTATACGGGTTATGGCGCCGAGTATCTGGATAAGATTGCGGAGTACACCGGGTGGAAGTATGAGTTTCTTGATATGGACTGGCCGAGCGCCTACGAAGCGGTCAAACAGGGGTCCGTTGATTTCTATTGTGTAGCGCGTTCGACAGGCGACCGCGCCCCGTATTTTGATTTCTCGCAGTATCCCATTTGCAACGAGGAAATGAACATCTATACGCTCCCGAATAAGGATATCTATTACGAGGATTATGGTGCTTTTGACAACATGCGTATTGGGATGCTCGCGAATAGTAAGGAGATTGTTCATTTCCGCACTTATGCCGCCGACCGTGGTTTGACGTGCTCCATTGTTGAGTTTCTGACGAATGGCGCGGCAGTCGCCGCTCTGGATTCCGGTGATGTGGATGCTATCGCGATTGTCAAAAATTCGGTCGACCACAAGTACAAGATGATTGGGAACTTTGGTGTTTCGCCTGCTTTTATGATGAGCAAAAAAGGCAGCCAGCGCATGGTCGAGTTCAACAAGGCTCAAGAACAGTTATACTTTGAGAATCCCATTTTCTCCTATGAGCTTGAGAAGAAGTATTATAACAAGAAGAAGAGCTTGTTTGGCGCGATAATGACGCGTGCGGAGGCCAGCTATGTCGCCCATGCGCAACCACTCACGGTTGCGGTTGCCGAAGATATGGGTCCGTTTGAATATTTCAACGAGGATAGCCGGAGCTATCGCGGCATCACGATTGATTTGTTTGAGCGGATTTCTCAGATGACGGGTTTGAAGTTCAAGTTTATTAGGCGTGAAAATACCGAAGCTTTGCTGAAGCAGATGGAACATGGTCTAGTTCAACTCGTTGGTGTTCTGGCCAAGGGTCCAGGCGTTGAACAGAATCTCAATTTGACGCAAACGGATGTTTATTATGATGGAACGTTTTCGGTTGTCTCGCGAGATATTTCGCGACTAACTTCCAATTCTGTCATCGCCTTACCTGCGGGTTACCCGATGTTTCATGAGGCTACACGTCGCGCGGGTTTTACGAATTTTCATGAGTATCCTTCGATGGATGACTGTGTTGAAGCCGTTGCGTATGGTAAAGCGGATGCCACCTACATTATCAGTATGTGCGAGAATTATCTGCTGAATCATGTTTATTACGCGAACTTGCAGACGATGGTCATGCGTGAAACACAATACAAGATTTGCTTTGGTGTGTCGAACTATTGTGACCCTCTGCTTCTGTCGATTATGAACAAGAGTTTGGATTCCATTTCGGATTACGAAATCAATGAGATGGTCGTCATCAATACGTCTTTGGCGCGTCCGGTTCGCACGTTATTAGACATCTTCTGGGATTATCGGTGGGTGGCTCTGGGGCTGTTGGTGCTACTGTTTTTTAGTGTCATCTTCTATATCTTGCGCAAGAAAGAAATGGCTAAGCAGTTGGCGGTGTTCAAGACAACGCAGAAGCAACATGAGTATTTGAAGCACTTGTTTGAAACGATGCCCTGCGGCATTTTTCAATATGCTTATGAGAAGCCGCACGAGATACTGAATTCGAACGCGATGGCGGCGAAGATATATGGGTATCCCCCGGATAAATCATTTGTAGGTCAGCAGCCTTCTTCAGTGGTGAAGCGTGGGACTGCTCTTGATTTTGAGAATCAATTTGTGACTTGCGAACTTCGCCACGAGGCAATCAATTATAAATGCCCCATTACGCGCGCGGATGGAAGCGAGTGCATTGTCGAATGTCTGATGGACATTGTTGAGACAGACGACCGGAAGATTTTCCAAGAAGTGTTTATTGATGTTACGGATCGCGAATTGCATGCGAAACAAATCGAAAAGCGTTATATCAGTGAGTTGAACCGTAATGAATTTCAGAAGGACGGGCTATTGTATACGGCTTGTTTCGATATTGATCAGCAGATTCTTGTCAGTACCAGTATTGATATTCCCGGGATGGATGGGGGTATCAGCGTGGATCGTTTTGTGGAGTTGTTGCTCCCCGAGTTGAGCGATCAGCAGAGCGAAGAGAAACTTCGTGAATTGCGTGCGGAGTTTTCTGTTGAGCATTGCCGCTCGGCCTATGAGCGTGGAAATCTGGAACACAGTTTCCTGCTGGTTCGTCGGCGCGATGGCGAGTGGCAGTGGCTGCGGAGCGATTTGGTTTTGCGGCATAATCCGACATCGAATCATTTGATGTGCTTTGATTATGTGTGGGATGTGACAGACGAACAGGTGTCCGGGAGTATCATTCGGAAGCTGGCATTGGGGAATTGCGATGGCTATATGAGTATTGATGTCAAGACGAAGCATTGCCTGCAGTATCATGTCTTGGAGGATGGCTCGACTCCTCGTTCTTTGGCTACGTATGGTGTCGATGATGATCTTCATCAAATGCTTGATGAGATGAAGGTTCAGGATGGAACGGACTTTAATCGCTTGATTGGGTTGGATGAGGTTCTGGCGCATCTCGAAACGGACGAGTCTTATCAGGTCTTCGCAGTTTTGACGGATAAAGCCGGAAAACGCATCGACAAGTCGCTACGTTTTTTCTATCTTGACCCGAAGTTGAGTCTGATTGCGGTTGCGATTTTGGATGTGACGGAAGTTCGTCGCGATGAGGTACTTCATGCGGAGTTGTTAAGTAACGCGCTGGCTGCGGCGGAGAAGGCTGATATCGCGAAAGGACAGTTTTTGTCGCGTGTGTCACATGATATGCGGACGCCACTCAACGCCATCATTGGTATGATTGAGTTGGCGAAGGATGCCGAGCCAGATCAGATCGCAAATTGTCTGTCCAATTCGTCAATTGCCGCGCGTCATTTGCTGTCGGTCATCAATGATGTTCTCGATATGTCCTCGATTGAATCGGGCAAGCTGAAGATTGCGAGTGTTCCCTTCAACTTCAAGCATTTGCTCTCGTCGTTGATGGGTATCTATGGCGTTCAGTGCAAGCAGAAAGGTTTGTCGTTTGATATCAAGATGAAGTTCGTTGCGGAGGATTGGCTGGTTGGCGACGAGTTGCGTGTGAATCAGATTTTGATGAATCTTCTTGGAAACTCCATCAAGTTCACGTCCGAGGGTCATATTTGGTTGACGATTTCGCAAACGTCCGTTACCGAAAACAAAATCTTTATACGTTTTGAGGTCGCTGATACGGGTTGCGGTATGAGCGAAGAAATGAAGAGCCGTCTGTTCAAGCCTTTTGAGCAGGAGAGCGCGACGACAGCCAACAAGTATGGCGGCAGTGGTCTGGGGATGTCGATTGTCAAGAGTCTGGTATCGATTATGAATGGCAGTATTCGCGTTGAGAGTGTGCAGAATCAGGGCACTAAGTTCATCGTTGATTTGCCGTTTATGCGTAGCAATGAAAAGAAGACTGAGTTTGTGTCGGAGGATGTCGCGAAGTTCCGTGTGCTTGCGATTGACGATGAGGAGTCGGAGCGCGAGTATTTGAGCCTTGTACTGTCGAGTATTGGCGTGCGGTATACGTGCGTTGGCAGCGGGGCCGCGGCACTGGCGGAGCTTGAGGCTGCGACGGCGCAGAATGACCAGTATCGGTTGTGCCTGCTCGATTGGGGTATGCCGGAGATGTCCGGAGAAGAGGTTGCTCGGCGTATCCGCGATAAATACGGCAAGAGTATTCTGCTGATGGTTATCTCGGCTTATGACTACCAGCAGGGCGTCACGCAGGGCAAGGATTCGAATATCGATGTTTTTGTCTACAAACCTTTGTTCCCGTCGTCGTTGTTCGATTTGCTTATGTCGCTGAGGGGTGGCACAATCGCCAAGCCCAAACAAGAAATCAAGATAACGTGGAATTTTAGTGGGAAACGCTTGCTGCTGGCTGAGGACAATATGCTCAATCAGTTGGTTGCGCAGGGGTATCTTGGGAAGTTTAATGTGGCGATTGAGCTTGCGGAGAACGGTCAGATTGCCGTTGATAAGTTCGTTGCCAGCGAACCGGGTTATTACGACGCGATTCTGATGGATATTCAGATGCCTGTGATGGATGGCTTTGAGGCGACGCGGGCGATTCGCGCTTCGTCGCATCCGGAGGCCAAGACCATTCCGATTATCGCGCAGACGGCCGATGTGTTTAATGAGGATATCTCGAAGGCTCTTTCGAGTGGAATGAATGCGCACGTCGCAAAGCCGATTAGTCCGGATTTGCTTGCGCAGGCACTGGCCAAGGTATTCACGAAAAAGGGATAAAAAGCAAAAAGCGTTGCGTGTGTGTGCTTGCGATTTTTGGGCAAAAAAAATGGCTCCCCCGGTTGGACTCGAACCAACAACCCTGCGGTTAACAGCCGCATGCTCTGCCGATTGAGCTACAGAGGAGCATTAGCTTATCAAGCAAGGTAAGTTTACTTATGAGGCGAATGTGTATTCATGGATAAAACGCGATTTTTTGTACATAAGTTTTTTGCATAAAACAGAGTCAAAATAGATTTGGTTGAATATTGAATTTTGAGGTTAAATAATTTAGATTTTGAGAGAAACAATATAGTCAGAGAATCGTGATGTAAAGCATTTCTTTTGTCGTACAGCAGTTGCTTTGCTGACAGTGTTCTATGTATTGTTGGCGAGTTATTCGAGTTGTCAGACGACCTCCTCTTTGATATTGGTTATTCGTCACTCGGCATCGTGCAGCGCCTGCCGATTGACATGCTGAAACTGGATTGCAGTTTCGTCGAGACCGACAGCGGTGTCGGCTGCTTGCAGCGTGACTTGCTCAAGGCGCTCGTCCGCGTCATCACGACACACGAAATCAGCGTCATCTGCGAGGGCGTCGAGACGAAAGAGCAAGAGGAATTCCTCCGGGAAATCTAGTGCGACTACGCGCAAGGCTACCGGTATGCCGTGTATGCCCCAGATTCTTGTGACCACCCATTCCACATTCGATTATGTCAGCTTGCTTTACATACTTGCTTACAGAATGTACCATGAGGATGATGTTGATATTGTCTGATAGGAGGAACAATGAGTAAATATGCTTTTCAAAACATCTTTGGAATAGAAGGATTCCATATTGCATGGTATGGTATCATTATCGCCAGCGGTATGGTGTTAGGGCTTCTGCTTGCAATGCGGGAAGCAAAACGACAGGGATTATACAAAGATGCCATCTTGGATTTTATTCTCATTGCATTGCCAGTAGCGATTCTTTGTGCCAGAGCCTATTATGTGATTTTTGAATGGAGTTCTTACAAGAATAACCCCATGGACATAATCAAAATCTGGAATGGTGGCTTAGCCATCTACGGAGGTGTCATTGGAGGTTTTCTCACCGCTTGCGTTTTTTGCAAGAGGAAAAACATACCTCTGTTGAAATTCCTGGATATTGCCGTTCCAAGTTTGGTATTAGGGCAAGCCATTGGAAGATGGGGAAATTTTGTCAACCAGGAAGCCTTTGGGAATTTGGTAGCAAATCCGAATTTTCAATTCTTCCCGTATGCAGTGTATATAGATGCCTCCAAGAGTGGCACCAAGCAACTTTCTTTTACGAAAGTATGTGGGACTTTGCTGTTTTTGGGCTGCTCCTTTTCCTGCGTCGCAGAAAACGATTTGATGGGCAATTACTTGCTACCTATTTTGTTGGATATGGATTAGGTAGATTTATCATTGAAGGGTTAAGAACTGACAGCCTTTACTTAATTCCAGGCATAAGGGTATCACAGGTCGTTTCTATTATGTTAGTGTTCTTTGGGATAACAATATACGGAATTATGAGGTCTCGCCAAAAAATGAAAAATAAATAGCGAGCCTTACATTGCAGTCTTAGACTTCGGTTTAAGGCTGCTTTTTTTGTCGGGCGTCGGTCTATGACAGAAATTTTGAAATAGGACAACAAAGAAAGACTCAAAGACATTGCCAACAGCGTATAAATGTAGCAAAAATTGTAAGTTCTGAGTTTATGCGTTCCTCTTGCGCAATCTGCTTGTTTAGAAAATACTCACATTTACACGTGTTCACAGATTATTTGCAGCATATGCTATTTATTCTGTTGAATTTCTTGATGTGCGGAGTATAATATAGTTAATAGCATATGCTATAAACTATAAGGAGGTGAGCAAAATGCCGGGTATGGATGGAACAGGCCCCCGTGGTATGGGAGCACAAGCAGGTCATGGGTGCAGAATGCGCTACAATGGCGGTGCTCGCTTTGGTGGAACCGGTTACGGATGTGGCTTAGGTTGGGGCTTTGGACGCGGTATGGGCTTCTGCAGATTTGCGGGAGCCACCGAAGGAGAAGTGCTGACAAGCGTCAAGGCATCCTTGCAGGCTCGACTCGCAACCATTGAACAGCGCTTGCAGAAACTGTAAAAGCAAAGCGGTGCCCGGGGGACGCCTCGGGTACTGCCTGTGATACGGAGGTGAATCAAATGCCAAGACCAAGGAAATGTAGAAAAGTATGCCGTCTGCCGGACAATGATGGCTTCCTGCCCGTGAATGTAACAGAAGGCGTGGAACCAGTCATTTTGAATGTGGACGAGTACGAATCCCTGCGCCTCATTGATCGTGAGGGCTTTTCGCAGGAACAATGCGGCGAATATATGTACATTGCGCGGGCAACGGTACAGCAGATCTATACCAGTGCCAGAAAGAAGCTGGCAGACGCACTGGTGGAGGGCCGCCCCCTCCAAATCTCCGGAGGAGATTATCGCTTGTGCGATGGAAAGGAAAGCTATTGCGGCTGCGGTGGATGCCACAGGCATCGTCGTTGTCAGCAATCGGAAGGAGGAACACTATGAAAATCGCAATTCCATTGGATGAAAACAAAACCGATGTCTGTATGGTGTTGGCACGGGCACCCTATTTCCTGTTTTGGAATGATGGTGTTGAGACGGTTGTCGAAAATCCTGCAGCGGCTGCGCAGGGTGGTGCCGGTGTGAAGGCTGCGCAGTTTTTGGTTGACAGCGCTGTTACCGTCCTTATCACGCCCCGCTGTGGACAGAATGCCGCTGATGTGTTTCATGCAGCAGGTATGAAAATCTACAAATCTGCCAATCAAGCCGCAGCAGATGATCTTGCCGCTTGCCGAAACGGAACGCTGGAAACGTTGACGAATTTTCACGGCGGCTTTCACGGCATCCGATGAGGATCGCCTGTTTAAGCGGAAAGGGCGGCGCTGGGAAAACCTTTGTGGCAGTCAATCTGGCGGCGGCTGCCGGAAACTGCACCTACATCGACTGCGATGTGGAGGAACCTAACGGACAACTATTTTTCAAGCCGGAAGGAATCCGAACATCCGTAGTCAGCACGCGGCTTCCCACCTTTGATGCCGCCAAATGCAGCGGTTGTAAGGAATGCGTGAACGCCTGCCGTTTCCATGCGCTGATGTACATCATGGAAAAGCCCGTAGTCTTTTCTGAGGTTTGTCATAGCTGCGGTCTCTGCCAAATGGTCTGCCCTGCGGGTGCTGTTTCGGAAACAGAGAAAGCCGTGGGTGTACTGGAAATCGGATACCATGGCGGTATTCGTGTGGTGACGGGAATTCTCAATCCGGGCGAAGCGTCCGGTGTACCAGTGATTCGGCAGGCGCTAAAGCAAGCAGAGGGATTGACCATCCTGGACTGCCCTCCCGGCAGTGCCTGCAGCGTCATGGAGAGCATTATGGATAGCGATTACTGTGTGCTGGTGGTGGAACCTACTGCTTTTGGCTTCCACAACTTCAAGATGGTATGGGAGTTGGCAACATTGCTCCGCAAGCCTTGCGGAGTAGTCATCAACAAACAGACGGAAGATTACGAACCGTTGGAGCATTTCTGCAGAAATAAGGGACTGTCTGTTCTGGCTCGAATTCCTTATGACCCGACCCTTGCCAAGCACCTTGCGAACAATGAGATTGCGGCGGAGTGTATCGGCGAACAAAAGGGACTCTTTGAAGCCATTCTCCAGAAGATCGGAGGCTGCCTATGAAACGATTGCTTCTCTTAAGCGGTAAAGGCGGCACAGGGAAAACCACCGTCTCAGCAGCGCTGATTTATCTGGCACAGGCGAAGGCTGTAGCCGACTGCGATGTGGATGCCCCCAATCTGCATTTGGTAACAAAGCAAACAACAGCACCGGAAGTCTTTGACTTCTTGGGTGGTGAGAAAGCCCTAGTGGATGCCGACAAGTGTATCGGCTGTGGTTCCTGCGAAAAGCTATGCCGCTTTGATTGCATCCATATCATCAATGGTACCGCTGCTGTCAATGAATATTCCTGTGAAGGCTGTGGTGTGTGCAGCTACTCCTGTCCTGTAGGAGCGGTTGCCATGCGGGAAGATTTAGCAGGAAAACGGGAACTGTATCATGACGATGCGGTGTTCTCCACTGCTACACTGAAAATGGGGCGTGGCACCTCCGGCAAACTGGTCACAGAAGTGAAGCTGGCAATGATTAAGAATGCACCAACGTGTGACCTCGCCATTGTAGACGGTTCTCCCGGTATCGGCTGCCCTGTCATTGCCTCGGTCAGTGGTATGGATCTGGTGCTGGTAGTGGCAGAACCCAGCGGCAGTGGAATCAGCGACCTGAAACGGCTATGCAAGACAGCGGAAACATTCCAGGCAAAGCTGGCAGTTTGTGTCAACAAGTATGATACAAGCCCCAATCACGCTGAAGAAATTGAGAATTTCTGTAAGGAGCAGCAGATTCCGTTTGTTGGGAAAATCCCATTTGATCCCATGGCGGTGAAAGCCGCCAATGAGGGCCGAACCGTCGCAGAGCTGGATTGCCCTGCGGGGATGGCAATTCGGAAGATTTTTGCTGCCGTTCAAGATATCCTCCGCACAAATGACGCATAACTCCAAGAAAAGCAAGAAGGTACCGGCATAAAAGAACTTACTTCATTCCAATGGATTGCATTGTTTTCTGTTAGTGCAATGCTTGTTAACACCATTGGAATATTGGCAATTTATAAAAACCAGCGTTGGGCAGACCGCATGAAGGAATACTGTATGTGTTTTGCTGCCGGAATGCTGATTACATCGCCATTAATTATGGCATTTCCACAGGCATTGCAGAAGAATCCATCAGCAGGCTATGTCGCACTGGTGGGGTTCCTGTTCATGTATGTCAGCAACAAAGTTATCAAGTATAAGACAAAACAGAAAGAACTGGCATTTGGCGTTACCGCCGTCGAAGGAATCTTAATTCACTCGCTATTGGATGGCGTGATATACACAGTCACTTTCAATGTCAGCGCCGCAGTTGGCATTTTAAGTGGCTTGGGGTTGGTTGTCCATGAACTTGCGGAGGGTATGATCACCTTCCTTGCACTGCAAAAAAGCAATGTCAGCAGAAAAAAGGCCGGGTTCTTTGCCTTTCTTGTGGCGGCACTGTCCACACCCATTGGTGCTTTTGTTGCCTATCCATTGGTGAACCGTGTCAGTAATGATACGCTTGGCCTTATGCTTGGCTTTGTTGCAGGTGTCTTGATTTACATTTCCGCTGCACATTTGCTTCCGGAAGCAAGCGAACATGAAAAGAGCATTCCTCCCTTGCCTTTATTGCTGGAATCGGAGTTTCTCTGTTTATTGCCTTTGCAAATCACTGAATTATCGGAAAGGAAGGTATCGTATGAGCGAAAATTGTTCACACAACTGCGAACATTGCAATGAAACATGCAGTGAGCGCACAAAAGAGAGCCTGTTGGCACGGCTCCATGAGGGCAGCCATGTCAAAAAGGTGATTGCTGTTGTCAGCGGCAAAGGCGGCGTCGGAAAAAGCCTGATGACCTCGCTCCTGGCGGTTACGGCACAGCGAAACGGCTACCATACCGCCATATTGGATGCCGATATTACCGGCCCCTCCATCCCAAAGATGTTTGGTATCCATGAACGGGCAGATGGAACGGATGGCGGTATCATACCTGCAAAATCAAAGACCGGAATCTCTGTAATGTCATTGAATTTGCTAACCGATAACGAAACTGACCCCGTCCTTTGGCGTGGCCCTATGATTGCTGGTGTGGTGAAGCAATTCTGGTCGGATGTGCTCTGGGGCGATGTTGATTATATGTTTATTGATATGCCTCCGGGAACTGGTGATGTGCCACTAACCGTATTTCAGTCGACACCGGTAGATGGCATCGTCATTGTAGCATCCCCACAGGAGTTGGTGGGAATGATCGTAGAAAAGGCTGTTAAGATGGCCAATAAGATGAATATCCCAGTGTGGGCTTTGGTAGAGAACATGAGTTATGTAATCTGCCCCAAATGCGGCGAAGCACTTCATGTGTTCGGTGAGAGCCACATTGACGGTATCGCAGAAAAATATGGCATTGAATCTATTGCCAAACTGCCGATTGATCCGAAGCTTGTAGCAGCTTGTGACCACGGTATGATTGAACTATTTGACGGAACATGGTTAGATGGAATCTTTGAGAAAATACAAAATCAATAAAAGGAGAAATGACACATGAAAATTGCAGTATCTTGTAACGGAAAACAGATTTGGGCGCACTTCGGTCACTGTGAAAACTTTATGATCTACGACGCTGAAAACGGCAGTATTGTCAACGAGCAGTCCGTTCCAAATCCCGGCCACAGACCTGGTTTCCTCCCCAATTTCCTTGCGGATATGGGTGTCGAGGTTATCATCTCCGGCGGTATGGGCGGTGGTGCTGTGGACATCTTCAACGAGCGTGGTGTAGAAGTCGTCCTGGGTGCCCAAGGAGATGCCAAGTCTGCTGTAGAAGCCTATCTGCGCGGTGAACTGGAATCCACCGGCTCCATCTGCCACGAGCATGAACATGCAGATGAATGTCACTGATTCAAGGTGACAACATTACAGAACTATTCTCTTGCAAGGTGTACGATCAGAACAAAAGGAGGCGATGGTAAGCGATGAAACAATATATCTGTTCCGTTTGCGGCTATGTCTATGACGAGGCCAAGGATGGGCCGCGGGAAAACCTGCCTGCAGACTGGAAGTGCCCATGGTGCGGAACCGGTTACGGATGTGGCTTAGGTTGGGGCTTTGGACGCGGTATGGGCTTCTGCAGATTTGCGGGAGCCACCGAAGGAGAAGTGCTGACAAGCGTCAAGGCATCCTTCATGGATTTTACGTATTCACCCACATACTTCGGTGAATCTTTGCCGTATTTTTCAAGCAGCTTAATAATCGCTGAACCGACAATGGCTCCGTCAGAGATATCCGCCATTTTCTTTGCCTGCTCCGGTGTGGAAATACCGAACCCGATAGCACACGGTACATCGGCATTTTCTCTAACCACCTTGACGATAGAGGCAAGGTCTGTATTGATCTCACTCCGTGTGCCTGTCACACCGAGGCTGGAAACGATGTAGATGAAGCCTTCCGCTTCTTTTGCAATCATGGCGATACGGTTTTCCGAGGTAGGAGCAATCAGTGAAATCAGATTAACGCCATATTGTCTGCATAGCGGCTGAAATTCCTCTTTTTCTTCATACGGAAGATCGGGTAGGATGAGTCCGTCAATACCAATATCGCAACAAGTAGAAATAAATTTTTCTGCACCATAGGAGAACACAACATTTGCATAGGTCATAAAGACCATCGGGATTTTCACATCACGTCGAAGCTCTTTTACAAAGGCAAATATCTTATCAGTCGTGATGCCGCCGGTCAGCGCCCGCAGGTTTGCGCCCTGAATAACGGGACCCTCTGCGGTAGGGTCAGAGAACGGAATACCAAGTTCAATAAGGTCTGCCCCGTTTTTCACAGCGGCACAGACCGCTTTGGCGGTGGTTTCCAGATCTGGATCCCCGCAGGTGATAAAGGCGATAAATGCCTTGCCATTTTCAAATGCTTTCTGAGTATTACTCATGGATATCCTCCCCTCTGTAACGGGCAATGGCGGCGCAGTCCTTGTCGCCTCTGCCGGAAATGGTAATGACGATGATTTTATCTTTCTCCATTATCGGTGCGATCTTCATTGCGTGGGCAACAGCGTGTGCCGATTCGATAGCAGGAATAATACCCTCGGTTTTTGCCAGATATTCAAAAGCATTTACCGCCTCATCATCTGTGATCGGGACATATTCTGCCCGTCCGATATCGTGAAGATGTGCGTGTTCGGGTCCCACACCCGGATAATCAAGTCCTGCGGAAATGGAGTAAACGGGGGCAATCTGACCGTCCTTATCCTGGCAGAAATAGGACTTCATTCCGTGGAAGATACCGAGTCTGCCTGTGGCAATGGTTGCTGCCGTTTCAAAGGTATCAATGCCTCTGCCTGCCGCTTCACAGCCGATGAGCTTTACGGATTTGTCGTCGATGAAATGATAGAAGCTGCCGATGGCATTGGAGCCGCCGCCCAAACAGGCGATTACCGCATCGGGCAATCTGCCTTCCTTTGCCATCATCTGCCCCTTAATTTCTTTGGAAATAACCGCTTGAAAATCACGGACGATGGTGGGGAACGGATGGGGGCCCATCACCGAACCGAGGCAATAGTGGGTGTCGCTGATGCGGGAAGTCCACTCACGCATGGCTTCGGAAACCGCATCTTTGAGTGTTGCTGTCCCCGTCTTTACGGGGATAACCTCTGCGCCGAGAAGGCGCATACGATATACATTGAGAGCCTGACGAATGGTATCTTCCTCGCCCATGAAAACCATACACTCCATACCCATAAGGGCTGCTGCGGTTGCCGTAGCAACGCCGTGCTGACCTGCTCCGGTTTCGGCGATCAGACGTGTTTTACCCATCTTCTTTGCCAGAAGTGCCTGACCGAGTACGTTATTGATCTTGTGTGCGCCCGTATGGTTCAAGTCTTCACGCTTGAGATAAATCTTCGCACCGCCGAGGTCCTTCGTCATTTTTTCGGCGTAGTACAGCCTTGACGGTCTGCCTGCGTATTCATTGAAAAGCTCGGTAAGCTCCCGGTTAAATTCGGGATCGTTTTTGTAATGGTTATACGCTTCTTCCAGCTCGATGACTGCATTCATCAGCGTTTCTGGGATGTACTGACCGCCGTGAATGCCGAAGCGTCCGTTCGGATTCGTCATAATTTTTCTTTCTTTCTGACAGCGGCAACAAATGCCGCCATTTTTTCTTTGTCCTTTGTTCCGCCCGTTTCTATCCCGGAGCTGACATCAACAGAAAAGGGATGTAGTGTTGTAACAGCTTTTTCAACATTATCGGGTGAGAGTCCGCCTGCGAGGAAATACGGTCTGCGTATGTTCATCAAAAGTTTCCAATCAAATACCGTACCCGTTCCTGCACCGGAGTCCAACAGAATATAATCAGCGGAGCACCGTTCTGCGTCAGCAATATCATTTTCCGTTTCTACCCGAAAAGCCTTGATGATTGGTTTATCGGTGTGTTGTTTCAGTCGCCTGATATAGCCCTCATCCTCGTCCCCGTGAAGTTGGGTAATGTCAATGACGCCGCTGTGCAACAGTTCCGCGATCTTTTTCGGACTTTCATTGACAAACACACCGACTGCCTGTATTTCTGTGGAAAGCAGTTGTTTTAGCTCTGCTGCTGTCTGCGGTGTAACATAACGTCTGCTTTTGGGGGCAAATACAAATCCGATATATTCGGGTTTTAGTTCGTTGACGGTTTCTATATCTTCCATTCGGGATAGTCCGCATAACTTGATTTTCGTCATACTGCACCCCGCAGTTCTGCCAGCTTTGCTCTTTTATCAGACGCCCTCATCAGCGTTTCTCCGATCAAAACGGCATCAGCGCCGATTTTACGAAGTGCCGCCACATCCTCAGCAGTCCGCACGCCGCTTTCGGAAACAAACAGTACATTCGGAGGAATCAACTCCCGAAGTCTGCGACTGTTATCGGTATCCACCGAAAAATCTTTGAGATTGCGATTATTGACCCCGATAATACGTGCTCCGGTATTAAGTGCCGTTTGCACTTCTTGCTCGTCGTGTGCCTCAACCAAAGCGGAAAGACCAAGGTTATCGCAAATTCTAATGTAGTCCTTCATCTGATCTTCTGTCAGAATGGAACAGATCAGCAGAACTGCTGATGCTCCTAAAACCTTTGCCTGATAAATCTGATATTCGTTCACCGTAAAATCTTTGCGAAGACACGGGATTGAAACTGCTTCGGTTATTTCTTTAAGATATTCGTCATTTCCCAAAAACCATTTCGGTTCAGTCAAGACGGAAATACAATCTGCTCCTGCCGTTTCATATTCCTTTGCAATCTCCAGATAAGGAAAGTTCGGTGCAATCAAACCTTTAGAAGGGGATGCTTTTTTGCACTCGCAGATAAAACTCACATCTTCTTTTCTCAATGCTTGCTCAAAAGCAAAAGGACTCCCCGTTGCTGAACTTTTCAACATTGCTAATTCCCGCATCATGTCAAGGCTGTTTTCTTCCATATCTACTATCACACGTTTTCGTGCGTGGTCTGCAAGTTGATCGAGTATCGTCATGTCTCCACCTCCGGGCGGTTGCTGACTTCGATCAGTTTGTTCAGCGTTTCAAGGGCTTTGCCAGAATCAATGATCTCCGCCGCAAGTGCGATACCGTCCTTCATGCTGTCCGCCTTGCCGCCGATATACAGCGCTGCACCGGCGTTCAGCAGCACCGCGTTTCGCTTATGTCCCTTTTCTCCGTTCAGAATGGCAAGGGCGATTTTGGCGTTTTCTTCGGGAGTTCCACCTTTCAAGTCATCTTTTGTGCAGCGTCCAAAACCAAAATCTTCGGGCTTGATTACTGAGGATTTTAACCAGCCGTCACGAATCTCGCAGACCGTCGTTGGCGCACTCATGGAAATTTCGTCAAGCTTATCCTGCCCGTATACGACCATCCCACGTTTGATGCCGAGGCTGATCAATACCTGTGCCAGCGGTTCAACCAGATAATCATCGTACACGCCGAGAAGCTGCATGGACGGCGTGCCCGGATTGGTCAGCGGGCCAAGAATATTGAACACAGTACGGAAGCCCAGCTCCTTGCGGATAGCGCCCACATATTTCATGGAGGTATGGTATTTCTGTGCGAAGAAGAAGCACATACCGACTTCGTTCAGCAGCTCAATACATCTTTTCGGACTCAGCTGAATATTGACGCCCAGCGCTTCCAGGCAATCCGCCGTTCCACAGAGGGAAGAAGCGGCACGGTTGCCGTGCTTCGCAACCTTCATCCCGCCTGCCGCGACAACGAGTGCCGAGGTAGTGGAAATGTTGAAGCTGTGGGCGTTGTCACCGCCCGTTCCGACGATCTCGAAAAGCTCCATACCGGTTTCAACCTTGGTTGCATGTGCTCTCATAGCAGCCGCACAGCCTGCAATCTCGTCGGTGGTTTCGGCGCTTGCGCTCTTTGTGGATAGGGCGGCAAGAAAAGCGGCATTCTGTGTGGCTGTCGTTTCGCCGCTCATAATTTCGTTCATGACGGCGTACGCCTCGTCATAGGTGAGGTCTTCTTTATTTACAATCTTTACGATAGCTTCTTTAATCATCACTTATATCTCACTGATAAAATTTCTGAGCATCTGTTTTCCGTTCGGTGTCATAATAGATTCAGGATGAAACTGTACGCCATAGATGGGATATTCTTTATGCTGAACCGCCATGATTTCTCCGTCATCGGTAAGCGCTGTGACCTTCAAGCATTCTGGTATGGTGTTGGCGTCTGCTGCAAGAGAATGGTAACGTGCAACAGGAGCAACTTCGGGACAACCTGTAAATAACGGGCAGGAAGTATCGAACTTCACGTTCGACTGCTTGCCGTGCATCAATTCTTTTGCATAGGTAACGGTTGCGCCAAATGCTGCGCAGATTGCCTGATGACCGAGGCAGACACCCAAAATGGGAATATCCTTGCCAAGCGTTTTGACAACTTCCATAATAACCCCTGCGTCCTCTGGCCTTCCCGGGCCGGGTGAAAGGATAATGCGGTCGGGACCTAAACTTTTGATTTCCTCTATTGTCATTTCATCGTTGCGTATTACCTTGATATCCGGCTCAATCTCGCCGACGAGCTGAAAAAGATTATAGGAAAAACTGTCGTAGTTATCAATCAATAAAATCATAATTCCGACTCCTGGGCAAGTTCCAATGCTTTGAGGGAAGATTTTGCTTTGTTCAGGCATTCTTCAAATTCCTTCTCAGGGACGGAATCTGCTACAATGCCAGCGCCGCTTCTCACAAACACCTTACCGTTTTTCTTATAGGCAATGCGGATGGCGATGCAGGTATCCATATTCCCGGCGAAGTCGATGTACCCGATCGCACCGCCGTAAATACCACGCTTGTTGTTTTCAAGTTTTCCGATCAACTGGCAAGCTCTGATCTTCGGTGCGCCGGAGAGCGTTCCCGCAGGCAATACCGCTTCGATGGCGTCGAGTGCATCGTGTTTTTCGTCAATCTCTCCCCGAACTGTAGAGCCGATGTGCATGACGTGAGAAAAGCGTTCAATCGAGTGAAGTTTCTCGACCTGCACGGTGCCGAATTTACTGATCTTGCCGAGGTCGTTTCTGCCGAGATCGACCAGCATATTGTGTTCGGCAAGTTCTTTTTCATCCACAAGCAGCTCGTTTTCCAACGCTTTGTCTTCCTCCACGGTCTTTCCCCTCGGTCTTGTTCCGGCAAGTGGAAAGGTGTGCAATACACCGTTTTCCAGCTTCACCAGCGTTTCGGGAGAAGCACCTGCCACTTCAACATCTGTCCCAGAGAAATAGAACATATAGGGCGAAGGATTGATGGTTCGGAGTACACGATAGGTATTGAGCAAACTTCCTTCAAAGGGAGCAGACAGACGGTTTGAAAGCACGATCTGGAAAATGTCGCCCTCACGGATATGGTGTTTCGCCTTTTCCACCATATCGCAGAAATGCGCTTTGTCAAACAGCGGCGTTACTTCACCGAGCAGCCTGCCGCTGGGCTCGTTCTTCTTTTCGCCATTTTTGAGCAGTTCTACAAGCTGTTTCAATTCCATGACTGCTTTGTTATATCCCACTTCCACATCTTTCAGCGGCATATTGACGATGAGAATAATTTTTTGTCTCAGGTTGTCAAAAGCAATAACCTTGTCAAAAAGCATCAAATCGACATCCTTGAAATTTTCAGTATCTGCCACATCACATTTCACACTCGGTTCGCTGTATCCCAGATAATCGTAGGAGAAATATCCAACTAGTCCACCCGTAAAGGACGGAAGATAATCAAATCGGGGACTTTTGTAATCCGCAAGAATCTGTCGGAGATAGCCTGATGGGTTCTCCGTTTTTACTTTAAGATTTCCGATTTTCATTTTACCGTCCATGCAGCTGATCTCCATTTTCGGGTCGAAGCCGAGGAATGTATATCTTCCCCACGTTTCGTTTGTTTGGGCGGATTCCAGCATATAGCAATGGGTAGATACGTTTTTCAGTATCTTCATGGTTTCAATGGGCGTGGTGAAGTCGGAAAGTATCTCATAGCTCACCGGGAGCACGTTGTATTTTGCATCTGAAGCAATCTTTTTTACTTCAGCTAAAGTTGGCAGAATTTTCATTCGTTGCACCTCCAAAGGATGAAGTAACGTTCATCTGCATTTGCATTCTGATACTCAAATTTATTAGGCGCTGGGAGCGCCACCATCGTTTTGAAAACACCGTACCGTAACCTCCTTTGAAAAAGAAAAACTCCTTTGACGTTATATCTTCCGTCAAAAAAGTCTCATAAAAAACAAAAACGCCCTTGACAGAAATATACTTTCTGTCAAGGACGAATAAAAACACTTATCCGCGGTGCCACCTTGATTCACAGCATGACCTGTGCACTTAGTAGGATACCAACATATCCCCGGCAAATGACGTCTGCCTGCAACGTCGCAGCATACTTTGTGATAATCACATTTGACTGCGCCTTCAGCGGTCCATTTGACAACTTGTTTCTTGCCTGATTCTCAGCATCGCAGGCTCTCTGTAAAGGCATCATTGCCGTTATCTCCGCTTCAGCGGTTTAGTGTATTTAATTTTTGGTGTAGTATAGCGCGTTTTGATTTGCAATGTCAATGGATATCTGAAGAATGTTACAAAAAGTTCATATACAGCGCGGAAATGTACTAATCAAGCGTTTTTTACTCGGTCACAGTTTTAAGATAAGTTTCCGGGTCACTGTTCAAAATCAGATCAGCATATTCCAAAGGAGCATTGTAAATCAAATAATCAAGCTCCGACCGTTCGTACATAATTACGGGCAATCTCGTTCTCAACGGCGATAGTATCAATCGCAATCATGCTCCCATCGGTGAATCTCAGTTCCACACAGGCAGTATCCATGTTGAACTCACAAGAAATCAAATGCGTCATATCCGCCCTCCTTAAATCATCCCAAAATGCTTTAGTGCCTCCACAATCGCTGCCTCCTTTTCAGGTGGGCATTTCGGCTGTCTGGCGTTTTTAGACTTCGGCTTATTGTAATTTTCCCGTTCAATGATACCATACTTTTGCTTGACCTGAGCGATATATAAATTACTGACCTTCAACCCGTGCTTTTCCAACCTTAATCTCATCATAGGTCGCTTTGCTCTCTGCTGCTGTCAAATCCAGTTCATTCATGTTGAGGTCAATCTCGATATGTTGCTTCGCTTTGAAGCTTGGACAATAAACATACCGTCTCGACGTGGAATGTGTGGGGGAACATGTCGACGGGTTGGATTTGCTGAATCCTGTAGCCGGCCTCGATCATCTGTTGCGCGTCGCGCGCAAGGGTGGTGGGGTTGCAGGAGACGTAGACGATGAGTGGGGCGTTGAGGTCGAGCAGTAGCTTGAGCGCTTTGGCTTCCATGCCGCCACGGGGCGGGTCGACGATGACGCGGTCGAAGGCGGGCAATTGCCCGTCGGCGCGCAGTTTGCCGAGGACTTGGCGCATGTCGCCTGCGTGAAATTCGCAGTTGTCGAAGCCGTTGCGTTGGGCGTTGTGGCGTGCGTCGATGACGGCGTCTTCGATGAGTTCGATGCCGATGACGCGGGCGGCTTTGTCGGCGCAGTGGATGCCAATGGTGCCTGTGCCGCAGTAGGCGTCGAGGAGCGTGATGGGTTGGTCGGTGTCGAGCTGCGCGTACTCGCGGACTTTGTCGTAGAGTATGGTGGCGCCGCGTGAGTTTGTCTGGAAGAACGAGAAGGGCGAGATGCGGTAGGTGCGCGCGCCGAGGGTTTCCTCGATGATGCCATCGCCGAGTTCGAGTTGTGTAACTTCGGGGACGGCGACGTCGGATAGGGCGGTTGTTGTCCCCCAGAGGTAGCCTTTACAATTGGGGAACTGCCGAAGGATTTGTTGTCCGATGCTCTCTGCTTTGGGGGCGAACCATGGGGCGTCGTTGGTCAGCAGGGCGATGAGGAAAGTGTCTGTCGCGACGCTGTGGCGCAGGACGAGCGAGCGCAGCAGCCCCTGATGCGTTTTCTGGCTGTAGGCGCAGATGCGCGAGTCGGTCGCCGCCATGTCGTTGAGGATTGTGCGCATGGCGTCGGTGACGCGCGTGAAAGTTTCCGGCGCGATAAAGCAGTCGGCGCAGTCGAGCGTTTGCGACCACATGCCGGTTTTGTGGAGTCCGATGTCGATGTGGCCGTTGCTGTCGGGTTGCGTGCCAAAGGAGAATTCCATTTTGTTTCTGTAGCGCCATGGGGTGGGCGACGGGATGATAGGATGCGCGGTGAATGGCGTTTGCTGCAGGTTTGCGGCGAGTCGCAGCGAGTCGCTGACCTGTTGTTGTTTCCATTCGCATTGTTTGGCGTAGTCAAGATCTTGGGTGCGGCATCCACCACACAGTCCAAAGAGCGGGCATTTGGGTTCCTGTCTGTCGGGCGATGGCGTGATGATTTGCAGGAGTTTTGCTTCGGCGTATTGTGGCTTGCGTTTGGTGACGAGCGCCCGGACGCGGTCGCCGGGGAGTGCTCCCGTGACGAAAACGACGAATTCGCCGTTGAGGCGTCCCAATCCTTTGCCGCCGAACGCGAGCGAATCGATGTCGACTTCAATCTCGGTGTTTTTGCCTGCAATGTTAGATCTATTCTTTGGTTCCATGATTGTGAGTTTCCTATCAAAGAGCATTACAATGAGTTGTGTGAGTCAATCTCGAAACATGATGATTATTGGTTTGTGGTTGGATGCTGTTTTTGATGTGTATGGTGTTGTATTTTGTTGTAAGAATTAAATAGATGAACGCCCAAAGTCCGCCACCGAATATGACCCCCGAGGAGGCTGAACGTTATGATGCTTTGAAGGATCAAATCGCTCAGCTGAAGGCTCAGCTTGCGCAGTTGCGGTCAGATTCGTTTCCGTGTGAGTCGTCGGGTGGTAGCGCACAGGCCGAGGAACAGAGCGAGGTCTTGTGGACTTTCGACCGGGTGTTGCGTCGCTTTACGTATGTCAATCCGCGTGTCGAGAAGTTGTTTGGGATGCGCGTGGGACAGGCGCTGACGGCGGGGCCGGACCAGACGTCGAACCCAGAGACATATCGCCGGATGGTGGACGCTTTTGATGTGCTGTATCAGGATAGCAACGTAGACGCCATGAAGCCTCGGCAGGGTTTGCGCAACGAGGATATGCGCGTGTATGTGCGCAATCTGGGCAGCGGCGAATCGCAGGTCGCAAACTATATTGTTGTCGCGCAGCAGATTGGGCCGGATGGCATGGCGATTGAGATTGCCGGGATTTATTTCAAGTCGGTGTTGTCGGTCAGTGGCGAGAATGGCGCGATGCGTGCTCTGGAGTCGTGGGAGAAGTTGTTTGCGGCGCTGCCGTTGCCGATGTTTGTGTTGGGGATTGATATGCGTGTGCGTTGCGTGAATCAGGCGATGTTGCAGGCGCTAGGTCTGGAGAAGGCCGAGGACTGCGTGGGGCAAGCTTGCTATCGGTTGGTGCATCATCTGAATTCGCCGCATCCGCAGTGCCCGCTGATGCCCGCGATGGAGCAGAACACTTTTGTACGCGCGACCATCGAAGAACCGGCTCTGGGTGGGTCGTACAGTTTTCATACAGTGCCCGTCGGCGAGGAAGGAATGCTGCCGACTTGCGCGTTGTGCGTGATGTGTAACGTGACGTCGATTTGCGAGAATCATCACGTGCTGACGGAGGAACTGGCGCGGCAGTCGTTGGCGCAGCAGACGGGCGGATTCGGCATCTGGAGTATCCCGATCGATCGCACCCACAAAGTGAGCGACTTCACGCCGATGATGCTGACGCCGGAACTCTACGAGCTGTTGCACATCGACCGCAAACGCGAGACCTCATTCCGCCCCGTCGTGTCGTTTTGGCAGCGTGTGATGTCGCGCGAGGACTACGCTAAACTGATGCAGATACTGATGCGTCTGGTGGGCGGCGAGATACCGACTGCCGAGTTCAATTTTCAGCGAATCATGTTGCAGGCCACCCGCGGCGCAAGCAGCAACGCCGAGCATTACTGCCTCAAGGCCGTATGCCGCTTCACCTCCGAGGGGTACCCGTCGCAGATAATCGGCATCGTACAGGACGTCAGCACTAGCGAGGAATTGCGCGGGAAGATTACGCATGCGAGCGCGCTGCTCGATGTGGCGTACTCGAGCCTGATTGGTGGGCCTTTCACGTTGCGCATTGTGCCGGGCAAACCGGTGCTGCTGTCGGACACGCTTCAGTTGTCTGCCGGAGCTCGGCGCTTGTTGGGCGTTGTCGAGGAAGCGACAGAGACGACCGTCGCGGTGCTAATCCGGAATTTGCATCCGAATGACGGACAAATATTGCTCGCGAATTTTATCGAATTGGCGCTGGGGTCACTGGCCAAAGTGCGCATGGAATGCCGCCTGAACCCCGCGGCCGAGAACAAGCAACATCACGGCGGCGAATTGATTGTGCAGGCAGTCGCGGTCGCCGAAGAGGACGAGAACGCGGCGTCGGCAGAACCCGACGAAGCGCCGGCTCCACGCAGCAAGAACGGGATGCGCGCCGTCCTGATACAGGGCATCATCTGCAACAAACACAGACGATAACCCGCAACTAAATCGTATAGATGTGTTGTTCGCGCCGCTCTATTGTTTCGTGGGGAGTGGTGTTGGTTCCAAGGGCGGGAATTTGTCGGAGATGCTTGTGAGCGTGTCCTCGAGTTTCAGTTTTTGCGTGGCGTTGATTCCGCGCTTGAACTCGCGCATTGCGCGCTGATACGCCGAGGCGCCGTTGCGCTTGGGGTTGTAGCGCCGGAGCAAGTTGTCGCAGTATTTAATTTGCGACGCCGACAGCGAGAGTGGCGCAGCGAGCTTTTCGGGGAGCGTGTCATAGGGCGCGTCCGCGTATGGACTGTCCTGCTTGAAGATGTCAATCGGGACGGGCAGCTTTGACAGAACTCTGTGGAGTTTGATTTGTTTTTCCTGAGGCAGCGCGTCTTTGAATTCGAACATGGCCGCTTCGAGTGCCGGTCTTCCGTTGATATCCGGGTTGTACTTGCGTTCGAGTCGGATTAATTTTTCGGATTCGGATGTCTGGAGCGACACGCTATTTGTGATGAGCGTTGTCAGGTATTGATATGACATGACCGTTGTCGCGGTTGTTTGCTTGATGTTGGTGTTAGCCGGCAGCATTGTCGGAATGGGCACAGGTTGCTTTGTGTCTATTTGCGGTCCTGCGTTGGCAGGTCTCGATGTGCGTATCGAGCGCAAGCGATCGGTGGTCACATTGTCGTCGGGTTGGGTCGGCGTTGTGACGGGTTGCGCGCAGACTTGCGCGATGGCAATACCGCATATCAGGAGTGTTGTGATGGTGCGTGTCATGTGTGTCTCCAATAAAAAAAAGCCCCGCAGAACACGGGGGGCTTTTAATCTATGTTACTATCCAAAATTAGTAGCGATATCCGCATGTTGTGCAGGGAGTTGCTTCTTCAATAAGGACTTTCTTTGTCGTGTCCGTCGCATAGTATGGGGCGGGGTTTTCGATTGAATAGTAGGCAGCCTGCCTTGGGTATACGGGTTGTTGCGATCTGCAAGCTGAGCAGCCCGCAAAGAGTAGTACGCTGAGCGCGGCGAACGTCAAGCATACAAATTTGGTTGTCATATAAATATCTCCTGATGACTATCGACAAATTTGAATATGCTAGTATATATTCATTTTTAGGGCAATTCATTTCATAAAATTATCTGTATGCTAATGATTTTCGAGTGACTACTACTTACATTTTGTAACCTAATTTTGAGTGGAATCAAACTGGCAGCAGAGGTATTTCTATGAATCAAGAGGATGCAAGCCTGTCTGGGTGTGTTGGTTTAAACGAGGATTTTGTTCAGTGGATTTGGCGCGAGCAGTTTCTGGATACCGATTGTTTGCGTTGTATGGATGGGCGTCCCGTGAAGGTTCTCAAGGCGGGCGATTATGTTGGGGGCGCCGGTCCGGATTTCCGAGATGCTGTGCTGGAAATCGGCGGCTTTCGGTTGCAGGGCGATGTGGAGATTCACGTTGAGAGCCGTGATTGGCGAGGTCATCATCATTCGGGGGATCATGCGTACAATCGCGTTGTGCTGCATGTTTTTCTTTGGAGTAGCGGCGATGAGGCTTTGACGGATGAGTTGCATAACGGGATTCGTGTGCCGCGGCTGGAACTGAGTTCTTTTTTGGAACCGGATTTGGATACCTTGTGGCGTTGTTTTGAGGACGATTATCTTGATTTTCCGGCGAGTCCGAAAGACGCGATGGCCGCAACGGCGGGCGGCGCGACTTTAGGGAATTCGGATGGCGTGACGAGTTATGTCTGTCATGAGTTGATTCGCGATTGGGACCCGGCACGGCGCGAGGGTGTGTTGCGTCGGGCAGGTCGTCGGCGTGTCGAGGAGCGTATTAGCCGGTTTATGTCATCGGCGGGAGACATGGGTTTGCCGGAGTGTTTTTGGTCTTCGTTCCTGAGCGGCCTGACGCCGGGACGTTCGCGGCCGTTGATGTTCATCCTTGGGAGTCATGTCGCGATTGGCGAGTTGTGGTCATATGTTTGCGGTATCGAGAACAACGAGGAACTGACGCTTGCCGTCGAGAGCATTCTGCTTCACGTTTCCAATCTGTTGCCATCGGAGGCGGATTCGTTTGATGGCGAATCGCTTGCGTATCTGGATGCGTTGCGCGAGCGGTGGCGTGATTTTTCGGGCTGGTATGGAGACCGCGTGATGAAGCCCTCGAAGTCTTGGCATGGCGGGATGCGTCCGGCGACATTTCCCGAGCGGCGATTGGCTGGCGTCGCGCGGCTGCTGACGCGGCGTCGGCGGTATAACGGTTTGTTGGCCGGTTTCGTGTCGGAGGTCCATGCTTTTCGCCAAGCGCAACCCACGACGGCTTCCGATTTTCGCAAGACCTGCAAGGGCCTGATACAGGCCTTGACGGTTGAGGGCGAGGGTTCCTTCTGGGGCGACCACTTCTCATTTGGCGGCAAGAAGTTGCCGACGCCGCAGCAGTTGATTGGGAGTTCCGTTGCGTCGTCGCTGTTGTTCAATGTTGTGTTGCCGTATGTGATTATTCATGCTCGCGCCAAGGGTGACAGCGTGTTGGAAGACTTCGTATTTCGTCTGCTGTCGCACTGGCCTCCGCTGTCCGACAGCTCGCAAATGCGGCGCATGCGCGAGCGGTTGTTTGGAGCGTCGGCGCCCACCAAGGTTCGTCTGGAACTACATCAGCAGGGCTTGTACTGGTTGGATCAAACCTATTGCGCGAATCATCCGTGCGCGGAGTGTCCGTGCGTGCAAGGGACGTCCGTTTTCAACGAGTCGTGACCGGCGTTATTTGAGTGTGTCTTCGATGAGCGATGCCGCTTTGTAGAGCGCGCGTGGGATATGGAAAAGACCTTTCCACATATTTCCCTTGACGTCGTTCGAGACGGCTCCGTCGCGGCGCAGATAGCCGTACCATTCGCCGTATTCGTGATCGGGGAACTTGCTCATTGTCCAGTCGAAGATTTTCTCGTGCCAGTCGAGCCACTGTGAATCACCGGTTGCGCGCCATGCCGCGAGAGTCGCGACGAGAGCTTCGTTGTGTGGCCACCAGATTTTGATGTCGTGTTCGAGGCTATCGGTCGGGAGGTGTTTGCAGTCGACGAAAGTCAGCATGCCGCCGCATTCCTTGTCCCATCCGAAATTCATCGCGCCCTTGACGATACTGATCGCGAGCTGATTCCACTGTTCGTTGTTCTGATGCCGCGCTTCGTCCATGATGAACCACGCTGATTCGCACGAGTGCCCGGGGCAGGTGATGCGGCCATCCGGTTCGTCGATGAACTCGTTGGTGTCGGGCGTGAGTCCCTCGATGAGGCAGCCGAGTTCGGGTTTGTAGAAGATGCCAATTTCAGTGACGAATCGCGCGCAGAGTTTGTCGAGCCACTTGATATCGTCATCGAGTTTGAAGCTGTTCGCGGCGTCGCGCAGTACCTGCGCCGTCGAGAGCATAATCATCGGCGCGGCTTGCCCTTTCATCTGATGGAACGCGGGGAAAATCATGACAGGCTCGATGACGGCGGGCGTGTCGTAAATCTTAAGGATTTGCGCGAAGAGATTCTTCGCTTGCTCGTATCGCGCTTTGTCGTTCATCGCTGTCGCCAGTTCGGCGTAGCCCATCATGATAAACGCTTCGCTGAAAAATCCGAGTCCTTTGTTGATTGGTTTGCCGTCGCGCGTTGTGGCAAGGAACGCGGTGCCGTCCTTGTCGAAGCAGTATTTGTCGATGAAGTCGACCCCGAGTTTTGCCAAGTCAAGCCATTGCGGCTCGGGTTTGTGGGTGTTGTAGAGGTGAGCGAAAAGCCATACCCCGCGCCCGAGAATCCAGACGGATTTGATGCCGGAGAAGATGTTTCCTTTTCGGTCGATGTAGTTGAGATATCCTCCAAATTTGTTGTCGGGACAGAGTCGTGTCCAGAAGGGGATGACGTCGTCAAACATCATCGACTGATATTTGTTTTGCCATGCGATCAGTCTTTTTTTGTCTGTTGTCGAAACTTGAAAAGGAAAGTTAGTCATTATAATCCTCGGCGAGTTTTTGTAATCGTTAGAAGTAACTTCACGGCATATCGTTTTTGATTCAGAGAGAAATGTTGGTGGGCTGAAAAAACGTCATGTTTTCGAACACAGGAGCACCGCTGTGGGTATGTAACAAGAGCATATGTCACGGGTATTATTAGTAAGTTTATATGATGAATTTTGTCGTGGTCCTCGGCAGCTTCTTTCGGAATTGTTGCAATCGGGTCATGACGCGTGGTTGCTGGTCTTCAAGCTTCATCGCCGCAAGGAATTAGGCTCAGATGAGCCTTCGGCTCCGGAATGGCAGATTGAGATTCAGGCCGGTGGCGGTCGTGCTGTTCTGCCGTACCCGTTTGCGCCGACGGATAAGGAAGTCGGTTTGGCTTGCGAATTGATGCAGCGTTTGCGCCCCGATTTAGTCGGACTTTCGGTGTACTCCCCACAGGTTCGTCAGGCTGCAGACTTCACTCGTCTGGTTCGTCAAATATTGCCCGGCGTTCCCGTTTTGTGGGGTGGCCCCCACGCAACTTGTTTGCCCGACTCGTGCTTGGAATATGCGGATTACGCGATGGTGGGCGAGGGCGACACGGCACTGGTCGATTTGGCTTCGCGGGTTGGTGCGGGGGTGAGTGTCGACTCGGTTGCGTCGCTTGTCTGGCGAGATGCTTCCGGTCAAATCAAACGCAATCCACTTGCGCCGGTGATTGATGATTTGGATAGCTTGCCGTTCCCGTGGCATCGCTACGAGCGACTGTTCTACATTGATGATGATACGCTGTACGAGAATCGCGTGCCGGAGAACAGCTTGTATGCGCGCAATTATCGCATCATGACAAGTCGTGGTTGTCCGTTTGATTGCTCATATTGCATGCTTTCGTATCAAAAGGAAATCATGCCCGAGTGCTCCCATGTTCGGATGCGCTCGGTCGAGAATGTTATCGCGGAATTGGAAGAAGAAAAGGCTCGCCGCGGGGTTCCGTTTTTCGTTGAAATCGAGGACGATGTTTTCACGATTAACTATAATCGTATGAAGGCGTTTTTGGATTTATACAGCGAGCGAATCGCCATGCCCTACTGGTGCTACACGCATCCTCGCTACGCGAAACCCGAGATGTTGAACTTGCTCCGCTCGCATCGTTGCTCATTTGTTGTGATGGGAATCCAGTCCGGCAGTGACCGCATTGCGAAAGAGATTTTCAATCGGCACATCGGCAATGCCGGAGTTCTTGAGGCTGCGACGAATATCCACGCTTCGGGGCTGCGCCCATTTTACGATTTGATATCCAACAATCCATTCGAAACCGATGAAGACCGCATTTCGACATTCCATTTACTGCGGAGTTTGCCGAAGCCATATGAGTTGCAATTAGCAGTGCTCAATTTTTATCCGAACTTGCGGATAACACGCATGCGTGATGAGCAGCATTTGCCCGAGGTTGACCATTTCGCATATCGCTATTGGAATTCGCTCTATCAGCTTGCGTCAACGACAGAGATTTCGGATGAAATGGCACAGCATCTACTCGCGGACGAAGGCCTAAAGCATGCGCCCGAGATGTTAGAGTGGATGGCGAAACAGACATACCAAGCTGTGCGCCACGGTGCGGACGAGCATGCCGAAAACATCAGTTTGCGCGAAGATATAGATGCGGGCATTCGTCGCGAAGAAGCCCTACGCATCCTACTGCACGATTTGCACATGCGCAAAGGCTTCCGGCACTTCATCCGTCTGAGCGACCTATACATCCGCCTGACCAAAAAGCACAACGCGTAATCTATTTATTTTCGTGTAGCGTTATTGATTGCCCTACGAGATAGTGCTATTGTGAGATTCCGTGGTATTGGATTTTGAAGCGGGTGGCGTAGACGCAGGGGCCTTCGGTGGATTGTAGTACGATGCGTAGGCGGGCGTTTGTGTCGAGTGTGAGTGTCGATGTGAGGAGGGCAGTGTCGGTTTGTGTCGCGAACAGTTGTGGGTCTTTTTGCGGTAGGGGTTGTGTCTGTATGTTGGCGAGTACTTTGGCTGTGGGGAGCTGTTGTATTTTCATGCTGAGGTGGGCTGTCGTGGGGTTGTCTGCTGTGGCGATGCCGTAGAGGGTAAAGGTGTAACGTCCGGCGCTGAGTTCGTATGGCGTGGCAAGTGTGGCGAAGTTGCTCTGTGGTCTGCGTTGGTCGAGGTCGAGGGCGTTGTTGGGCGCGAGTGTTCTGTATCCTTCGGTGTTGAATGGCTTTGTGGTGAGTGGTAGGTACGCGGCCGTTGTGATGTTTTTGTGCGGTGTTTTGTTTTGTACTTTCGCGATTTGATGTGTTTGTTGTGTGAAGAGTTTGATGGCGTTCATGCCGTAGTTCGGCGCGGAGGAAAGTCGTGCGGCGGTGGCGAGGAGTAGCGGTGTCATCATGAGGATGGCTGCGCATTTGCGTCGGTTGTTGCGGAATTTGTTGAGTCCGCGGAGCAGGGCGAAGATGATGAGGATGATGAGAATTGTTTGTGTTGTGTTTCCGGTTTTGTTGAGTGTGCGCATGCTGAAGATGTAGTAGGGGAAGAATTCGTTCCATGCGAATGTGTCGATGGTGTTGTCGAGTAGTGTTCGTCCTGTTTGGAGTGTCGCGCCGTAGACTTGCCAGTTGCTGTGGATGTATGTCACGGCTGCGGCTGCGGGTATGAGCATGAGGATGAATATGGCGAAGGCGCGGTAGCGTAGGCTTGTGATGGCGCTAGCGAGTAGTGGCGCGGCGCAGGCGATGGCGGGGCTGAGGTAGCGCAGGACGGGTGAGCCGGGGCTGCCCCAGAAGGGTGTGCTTGCGGTGGGTAGGTAGACGGCGAGGAATAGGAGTGTCCATGTGATGCCGTAGGCGTAGGTGTTGCGTTTGCGTGCGAGCGCGATGATGCCTGCGGGGATGAGGATAATCCATGGCGCGTAGGGTATGAGGCCGCTGTCGTTGTCGAAGAATAGGCCGAAGTATCCGCTGCCTGTGGGGGCTTCGGATGGCTCGCCGATGAGGTTGAGTCCGTATGTTTTGTAGTAGTAGGCGGCGAAGGCAGCGACTCCCGCGGCGAGGATGACGAGTAGTGTGGCGATGTTTTTCGCGGAGAGTCGTGGGCGGTAGACGATGACGAATCCGCCAAGTACGATTGACAGGAGCGCGTATTTGTAGTGCATCCACGGAATGACGCAGGCGATGGCGATGATGCCGGCTGCTTGTGACAGTGTGAGGCGTTTTGTTTTTCCGGCGAAGATGTTCGCGGCGATGCATAGCGCGGCAAGGAGGAGGTAGCCGGTTATGTTGTCGGGAAATATGGATTTGCTGAGGCCGAGCATCGGGCAGGAGATGGCGACGATGAATGTGGAAATGATGGCGACCATGGGCCATGACGTTAGGCGCTTTGTGAGCCAGTATGAGCCGTACATCCAGAGGAGGAACATGGCAAGCATGTAGAATCGCATTGTGGGCGTGAGGGGCGTGCCTGTCCATTCGCTAACGAACCACGCGGGGAGAATGGCGATGGCGGGTCCGGCAAAATGCCACGGGACTTCGCGTTCGATGTTGTCGGCGCCTTTAATGTTGACTTGGTGCGCGCGATGGGTTTGCGGCATTTGCGCAAGTTGGTTGAGTAGGAATGTTTCGCCTGCGTCAACGAGAAGATTTTGGTCGTTGCGTATGCTGCCTGCCATGAATACGTAGGACGGTTCGTCGCCTGTGAGTTTGATGTTTGTGCAGGCGATGACCGCGATGATAAGCGCGGCACCGGCGCAGAAGTAGTAGCGTTCTTTGTTCGCGCAGAAGGCGGAGATGTTGGAGATGAGTTCATGGATGTTGAGCGCATCCCATATCATCGCAAGTGTCATGATGCGTCCCGCCGCGATGAGCGCCGCACGAAGCGCGGGTCCCCACTGGCAGTCGTGTGTCACGAAGGGCGCAAGACGACAGAGTGCCCATGCGCAAAAGAACGTCGCGCCGTAGAATCTCAATCGCGAAAGTTTTGTGAAGAGGTGTGTTTTCGCGTTTGGTATTTTGTTTTTTTGCACGAGTCGCAGTGCCGCTAACATGAGCATGAACGCGGTCATGACGATGACGCCGGCGAGCAGTGGTAATGCGGCTTGGGAAAGTAGCGGCAAACGCGCGTAGGACAGCCATGCCCATTGCCATTTGTCCGATTGTGTGATGATGGGCGAGGCAATTTGCGCTTCGATGCAAACCCATTGTCCGATTCCGAATAGGCAAGCGAACCAGTAGATAATGGTTGTCAAAAAACGTCGCATCTTGCCGGAGTTATTTGTTTGTGTTGTCATCTTCAGATTGTCGCTCAAGATAGTTTACAAAGCAAAACGGCAAATGATGAACCACTTCACGTTGGTGTGTGATGAGCACATTTTTGATGATGTTGATTGTTGTCACGTAATCATGAATAATTGATATAAGGTCTCCTAAGTTTCTTGTATAAAATTGCGTTAAGAAAAGAGGCATCACTAGATGATGATGAAAGCATTCACCTTGATAGAATTGCTGATAGTTGTCGCGATTATCGCGATCCTTGCAGCCATCGCCGTTCCGAATTTCCTTGAGGCTCAGGTTCGCGCAAAAGTCAGTCGCGCGAAGAATGATTTGCGAACAGTGAAGACGGCGGTCGAGTGTTATCGTGTTGACAATAACGCCGCTCCGTGTGTGAATACAACCGAGGGTTATTCGCTTCCAGGTGGTCAGTCCGGTTCGGGTCGTTACGCGATGGGTCTGACGTCTCCGATTGCTTACATCTCAAGCATTCCGAAAGATCCGTTTAACGTTGGTCCAAAAGGGACACACGCCGATGATCCATACGCTCAATGGAACTCGGCGCATGACTACTGGTACTGGACGTCGGAGTATTGCCGCAAGCAGTCGTGGGGCGGCAACAATAACGCCGATTGGAAGTGGGGGATTCCGACAGAACCAAATCCCGTGCCGACAGGTGGTGGCGATTATCCGCGAGCGATTTGGATGGCATACAGTAAAGGTCCAGATGGTTATTGGTATCGTCCCGGGACGAATGATGTCTGTTTGCATAATCCATGGATTACACAATACGATTCGACAAACGGCACGCGCAGCACGGGGTTAATTCCCGTTGGTGGTTGATGAAAGTCGCAAGTAATTCACGTGAAAAAACATGCGTGATAAAATGAATTCTGCGAACACTATATAGTTTGTTTGGTAAAAAATATTAATTCACAAATGGTGAATGAAAAAGAGGAAAATGCAACTCCCCACAATGTGTGACGAATGTAAGAAACCCGATTATAAACCAACACTGTGTTTGCCAAACACACAATTCCCGATGCGCGGGAATCTGCCGCAGAGGGAGCCTGAGATGCTCTCGCACTGGTCTTCGATAAATCTACTTCAACAAATCAACGACAAGCCATCGCCGAAAGGCAAATGGATTTTACATGATGGTCCTCCTTACGCGAATGGTCATTTGCATCTTGGTCATGCGCTGAACAAGATTTTGAAAGACATCGTGATTCGTTATCATGTGATGAACGGTTATTCGAGTCCTTACATTCCCGGTTGGGATTGTCATGGTTTGCCGATTGAGCAGAAGGTTGGTCAACAGCTTGGTTCGAAGAAGCAAACAATGTCGGCGCTCGAGATTCGCAAAGAGTGTGAGAAGTACGCACTGAAGTGGGTTGATACACAACGCGAAGAATTCAAACGTATGGGCGTTAATGCTTTTTGGGATAAGCCTTATCTGACGATTCAGCCCGAGGTTGAGTCCGGTATTTTGTCGGCGCTTGGTGACCTCGTTCGCGGTGGTTATGTTTATAAGGGTTTGAAGCCCGTTTATTGGTGCGCCGATTGCGCGACCGCTCTGGCGGATGCGGAGGTCGAGTATGCCGACCATACTTCGTTGGCGATTTACGTGAAGTTCCCGTTTGTCAATCCGCAAGATGATGCCGTGAAAGATTTGATTAATCCGGCCGTCATTATTTGGACGACAACTCCGTGGACATTACCGGCGAATATGGCTGTGGCGCTTCATCCGGATTTTGAGTATGTCGTGATGCGTGTTGTTGCTGATGTGAATGATAAGCCCGAGACGCAGGATTGGATTGTCGCGAAGGAGTTGGTTGAGTCTTTCGCGAAGGATGCGCATATCGAGAAGTACGAGATTGTTCGTTCGATTTTGTCTCGCGATTTGGAGCGTTTGCAGCTGAAGCATCCTTTGCAGTTTGATGGTCGCACCTCGATGATTATTCTTGGAACGCATGTGACGCTCGAAGCAGGAACAGGCGCAGTGCATACTGCTCCGGGTCATGGTATGGAAGATTTTGTCGCGTGCCGCAGCTATGGCATTGAGACAGTGATGCCCGTTGATAACTATGGGCGTTTCACGTCCGATTATCGTGTGATGGAAGGGATGAGTGTTTGGGACGCGAATGAGCAGATCGTTCGTATTCTTGACGAGCAGGATATTCTTGTTTCGCGCGCGAACATTCGCCACTCCTATCCTCATTGCTGGCGTTGCCACAAGCCGATTGTTTATCGCGCGACTGAGCAATGGTTTATGCGTGTTGACCATGATGATTTGCGGCAGAAGACGCTGACGCAGATTGATAGCGGCGTTCAGTGGATCCCCGTTTGGGGTCATGACCGCATTTATAATATGATGAGCGCCCGTCCCGATTGGTGTCTTTCTCGGCAACGTGTTTGGGGTGTTCCGATTCCGGCTGCCATTTGTAAGAAGTGCGGCAAGAGTACGCTTGATGCTCGCGTGATTGATTTGTTGGCGCAGGCCGCTCGCACACGTGGCACAAACGCGTGGCTTGAAGACCCGATTAGCAGTTTCCTTCCCGATGGATTTGTTTGTCCGGAATGCGGTGGGACAGAGTTTGACAAAGAGAGCAATATTCTTGATGTTTGGTTTGACTCCGGTTCGACGCATATTTCCGTTTGTGAATCGCGCGAAGAGATTAACGGTTCGCCGGTTGATTTGTATCTCGAAGGCAGTGACCAGCATCGTGGTTGGTTCCATACTTCGCTTTTAGTTTCGATGGGTGCCCGCAAGCGTCCTCCGTATCGTGCCGTGCTGACGCATGGTTTCATTCTGGATGGCAAGGGCGAAGCGATGAGCAAGAGCAAGGGCAATGTGATTCCGCCCGAGACTATCATCAAGGACAAGGGCGCGGATGTTTTGCGTCTTTGGGTTACGAGCGAGGACTATCGTAATGATGTCAGCATTTCGCAGGATATTCTGGCTCGTGTTGGTGAGGCTTATCGTCGCATTCGGAATACGATTCGTTATCTGTTGGGCAACTTGTCCGACTATAACCCGAAGACGGATGCCGTCGCTTATGATAAGTTGACGGATATCGACAAGTGGATTTTGAATGAGACCGCGGACTTGATTGACATTTGCCGTCGGTCGTATGAAGGTTATGAATTCCATCGCGTTTATCAGAAGTGCAATGAGTTTTGCATTGTTCAGTTAAGCTCGATTTATTGTGATGTGCTCAAGGATCGGTTGTATTGCTCCGGTCACACGAGCGACCTTCGTCGGAGTGCTCAGACTGCTCAATGGCATGTCGCGAGCGCGCTGATTGGCGTCCTTGCTCCGATACTCGTTTTCACTAGTGAAGAAGCTTTTTCCTATTTAGACATTGATGGTCTTGGCAGTGTTCATCTCTCCGGGTTCCCACAGGTTCCCGATGAGTGGCGTCAGCCCGAGTTGGCAGCAGTCTGGAAACGATTGTTGGAGGCTCGTGGTGATGTTCTGGTCGCATTGGAAGATGCACGGCAGAACAAAAAAGCCATTCGTTCACCTCTGGAAGCTCAAGTTGTCATGATTGCAAAAACTGAAGCCGATGCAAAGATACTGAATGCATTTGGCAACACCGCGCTGGCGGAATTATTTATCGTGTCATCGGTTGATGTCACGAACTCCTCAAATGATAAAAAAGCGCAAGGGACATTGATCAGTGAGTATGATGGTCGTTGCGCAAAAGTTTTCGTTCTGAAGGCAGAAGGCGCAAAATGTGAGCGGTGTTGGCGTGTTCTTCCTTCGGTCGGAAAAGATCAACAAAACACAGCGGTCTGTGACCGTTGTGCACAAGTCTTAAGGAGGTTTTACCCCGATGTCAACAGTAAAGAAGGCTGCTCCAAAGGCACCTGCTAAGAAAGCCGCCCCTGCGAAGAAGGCTGCTCCTGTAAAGAAAGCCGCCCCTGCGAAGAAGGCTGCTCCGGCTAAGAAAGCCGCCGCCCCAAAGGCTCCGGCGAAGAAGGCTGCTGCTCCAAAAGCTCCTGCTAAGAAAGCCGCCCCTGCGAAGAAGGCTGCTCCTGTAAAGAAAGCCGCCCCTGCGAAGAAGGCTGCTCCAAAGGCACCTGCAAAGAAAGCCGCTCCCGCTAAGAAGGCTGCTCCTGTAAAGAAAGCCGCCCCTGCTAAGAAGGCTGCTCCAAAGGCACCTGCAAAGAAGGCAGCTCCCGCTAAGAAGGCTGCACCAGCGAAGAAGGCTGCTGCAAAAGCACCTGCTAAGAAAGCTGCTCCTGCCAAAAAAGCTGCGCCGGCAAAAAAAGAAACTAAGCCTGCTCCTACAAAGAAGGCTTCGACTAAGCTTGCAAAATCGACAGTGAAAAGCGTCCCCAAGGCTTCGTTACCAGTAAAGAAAGTATCATCAAAGACAGTTGTTCCCGCGAAAAAGAAAGCCGCCGCTCCGGTTTCTCGCAAGACAGCTTCCTCAACGGTATCATTCAAGAAACCCAAGGGTGTCGCGGTCGGAGCCGTTCCAACTAAGACAGATAAGCCCAAGGAAGAGACCTCTGAGTCAGCGAAGACTCCTCAGACGTTATCTCCTCCGGGTGAATCTACCACGTCGCCGGTGCGGCACCACCGTATGCGACTTCGTAATCGTGCTAGGATTTTGGAAGCTTCGGAATTGGAAGAAAACATCTTTGTTGAAAAGAAGAAGAGTTTTTCCAAGCCGGCGTACCCAGTCAAAATCATGAAAGAGTTGCGTCAATTGCTCGTTGATGAGCGTGATCGTATGATTTATGAATTACGCGCATTGGAGAATCGTGTTTATGATGCAGATAACACAGAACATAAGCCCGGTTTTTCGAATCAGTTAGTTGATACAGCTTCGGATGATATTGAACAAGATATAGCATTGAAAATGCGTTCGCTTGAGGCACAGCGCTATACGATGATTATTCAAGCCTTGAAGGCTATGGAGACCAACGAGTATGGCTATTGTCTTGGGACGGGCCAACCAATTGAACTTGAACGGTTGCGCTTTGAACCGTGGGCGAAGTATTCGATGGCTTATCTGCGCCAACAAGAAGCCAAGAAAAAGTAATTTAAGAAACATATGTTGCGAATCGGTAGGGCATCCTCGACGGTTGCCCCCGGTTCGCATTGTCAATATAGTTTGCTTTTTTTGTGAAGACTTCTTATGTGTTCAGTGGTATAATATCAGAAGTATATAATAATATTAGTGTTAGGATAATTAGAGTACTAAAGTTATGGCCAAGAAATATAGCATGACTCGTCGTGAAGTCAAGCAGGATGAACTGAAGGATTTTAGTGAGCATATTGCGGAGTGGTTTCAGAATCACTCGAAGTCGTTAGGTACCGTTCTGACGGTATTGCTCTGCGTCTTTGCGGCGTATATGGTTTTCAATCGCTGGCAGGATTCACGCACTGCGGCTGCCTCGGCGGAGTATGCTGAATTGGTGAAGTCCTATAACGAAGCTGTGATGGCTCCTGCTGATAAGCTGAAGGAAAAGGTCAATGCGACCGTTCTGGCTGCGACAGAGTTGATTGACGAATATGGTGATATGCCTGTTGGTCGTAATGCTCGCTTGCTTAAGGGCAATGTTCGCTATTATGAAGCGTTGTCGTTGGACCCCGCGCAGATTGACAATGAGACTTCGATTACGGAGTTCACGGCTCGTCGTGACGCTGCTTTCAAGGAAGCTCGTGCGTCATTTGATGATGCTTATGCTTCATCCATCACGAGTGTTGACAAGGCCGAGGCTCGTTTGGCACTGGCGCAAACGCAGGAGAGTATGGCTTTCTTGAACAATGACAAGCAGCTTGTGAGTGACGCGATTAATAATTATAAGAGCATCATTGAACTGGTTCCCGGTAGTTGGCTTTCTGCCGAAGCGGCGCTTGGCCTTGGGCGTATGATGCAGGCGCAGGTTGGTAAGCAGAAAGAGGCTGTGGCGCTTTACGCGGGTGTCGCTAAGGATCGCGCGCTGCCTGCACCGAAGACCGAAGATAATGCTCGGTTGCCGAAGGATTCGAAGGGCAATGAGATTCCGGCGTCGCTTATCACGGAATTGCGTCAACGAGAAAAGGTTTCGTATCAGGCCGTGGCCAAGAAGGCTGAGGCGCTTGCCGCGAGTGAAGAGAGCGGAAAGTAAGATTGAGTTTTTGCGGCTGTTTGAAAGAACGTTCGCATTTTATTATCGAAAGGAATTATGAACGATGGCAGATAGAACAGCAAAGGCCGCCGAGAATATCGATGGCATGTTTTATTGTGACGAGAGTTGCATTGATTGTGGCGCATGTCGCGGGACGGCTCCGGAGTTTTTCATGGATGGTGGCGGACATTCTTATGTTGGCAAACAACCAATCTCAGAGTCGGATGTCGCTCTTTGCCATGAAGCCTTGAACGGTTGTCCGGTTGGCGCTATCGGAGACGATGGGGAATAACGCAACGCTCAGTCGTTGTGGTTCTTAACCCCGCCCGCCCGGTTTTTCTCTATGATGGCGGGAGTTCATTGTTGATGTAGTCGACGATGGTCTGCGCGAGAGTCGCGCCGATTCCGTCTACTTGCGCAATTGCGTCGATTGACGCGACGCGTAGCGCTGTCATTGAGCCGAATCGTCTGAGGAGCGCTTTGCGGCGTTGGAGTCCGATTCCCGGGATGTTATCCAGCGCGGATTTTTTCGCACTTTTGCTACGCAGTTTTTTGTGATACGTGATGGCGAAACGGTGCGCTTCGTCTCGAACTCTCTGAAGCAGAAAAAGTCCCGGGGAATTCTTCGGGAAGATCACCGGATTTTTTCGTCCATACAGGAAAATTCTTTCCTGTGCGTCATTTGCTTCCCGTCCACCAGCCGAGCGCATGGCGTGACCATCGACGGGTGTTTTGGCGATGCCCGCCAGTTCAACGCTGTCGGCGAGTTCGAGTTCCTTGAGCACTTCCATGGCGATGTTGAGTTGCCCCCGTCCTCCGTCTAGCAGCAGAAGGTCGGGGATTGGCATGGGTGCCGTTGCCGGATTGGATGGGCGGAAGCGGCGGATGAGAACTTCGCGCATCATCGCATAGTCGTTGCTTTCCTGTATGGTTTTGATTTTGTAGAGGCGATAATGCTTTTTATCCGGCTGACCATTCTCGAAGCGGACGACCGACCCAACAGCGTTCGTCCCCATCAGGTTCGAGATGTCAACGCATTCGATTGTTTTGGGCGCTGCCGGGAGGTCGAGTTGCTTGGCAATGATTTCGGCTTGTTCAAGTTCGTTTTCTTCCTTGGCCAGATTTCTCGTGAGATAGACTTGCGCGTTCTGAATCGCGTTGTCCAATTCGAGTTTCTTGTCGCCTCGCTGCGGCACAGACAGAGCGCACGATTTGCCTTCTCTTCTCTCTTGGAGCCATTCAGTGAGAACCGTCAGGTCGGACGGCATCACGGGCAGGAGAATCTCTTCGGGCGGGATGTGCAAATCATAGTGCTGACTGATGACGGCCGAGAATAGTTGTTCGTTTTCCATGCTCAGATTCTTGAGGTAGTACTCGTTCTTCCCGATGAGTGTTCCGTCGCGATACTGCATGACAACGATGGCTGTTCGTCCTTGCTCTTGCGCTGCGGCGATAATGTCCCTGTTGAATCGTTTGTGCGTGACGGCGTTTTGCTTTTCCAATGCCATATCCATCGCCGCCAGTCTGTCCCTGATGAGCGCTGCCCGTTCGTATTGCTCGCGTTGCGCAAGCTCGAGCATTCTCTGCGTCAGAAGTTGTTTGACTTCGTTGTGGTTTCCTCGGAAAAAGCGAATGACTTTCTGCATGAGTGTGGCGTAGTCTTCGGGTGTGATCTTCGCGGTGCATGGGGCGGCACACTTGCCGACTTCGTAGAGGAGGCACGGCCGAGTTCTGTTGCTGAAGACGGAGTCTTTGCATGTTCTGAGTGGGAAGATTCTTAAGAGGAATTGCAGGAGTTGCTTGACCTCATAGCCGTCCACAAACGGCCCGAAATAAACGTCGGATTCATTTCGTCTGATTTGCGCGGCGTGCCTGATTCTGACGGTTTCCAGTCGCGGGAACGCGTGGTTCATGCGCAGCCGAACGGAGAGATACGTTTTGTCGTCGCGCAGGAGAACATTGTAGCGCGGCATGTGTTTTTTGATGAGCGTGTTCTCGAGAATGAATGCTTCCTTCTCGGTTGCGGTCACGATATTCTCGATGCTCGCGATGTGTTTGCGTAGGAAGGTAATCATCATTCTTCCATCGCCGGATTTGGTGAAGTAGTTGCGCACTCTGTTGCGCAAATTGACCGCCTTGCCCACGTAGATGACTTTTCCGTTGACGTCTTTCATCAGGTAGCAACCGGGCGAGGTCGGCATGTCGGCGATTGTTTCCGGGTCGAAGAGTGGGCCTTTGTCACGAATCGGAGGCACAGCGGACTGTGTCTCCGATTCAGTTTGGGACAATGTTTCTTCAGGCGATTTCTTCACGTTGCTCATTCGGGTTACATTCCGCCAAGCGTCCTATTGGAGGCCATCCAAGATTCCTTGTTCCTTGAGCGCTTCCATGATTTTATCGCGCAAGACTTCGTTGCCTTTGGCGTTCAGATGCAGACCATCGGCGGCGAATTCCTTTTTGAGAAGTCCGTTCTCGTCCTTCACCGCGTTTGCGTGGTCAATGTAGTGAACGTGGTCACCCATCTCTTTTGCAAGGTTCTGAAGAAGGATGTTGTATTGCCAGATGAAAGGAGCGATTGTGGCACTGGAATCGTTAGTTGGGTGGCAGGAGTTGATGAAGATATGACAATTTGGCAGTTCCTTAAGCAGTCTCGCGACGACCCATCTGTATTCGTCAATCACTTCTCTTGTCTTTGGTGTTCCGGTTTTCGCGGTGTGCGCAAGGTCATTTGTGCCGTTGTTGATGATGATGGCGCGGGGTTTAAGCTTGATGACGGTGTTGTAAATTCTGTGCGAGATGCCGGGCTGATTATCGATGCCGATGCGGTCACCACTGATGCCGCGGTTGACGACGGGCAGACCGGGCATGAGTTCTTTTTCGTTAAAAATCTGTAGTGTCGAACTTCCGAGCAGAACGATTGGGCTTGTGGCCTTGGGGTCATCGTAATAGGTTGCTGTTTCTTTCTCGAACTGTAGCCATCTCTTCTTATAGAGCTTCTGTTGCGGCGTCATTGTGCTATTGTCAATTTTCATATTCTTGCCGCTCAGTTTTTCTGTCATGTTGTTGTAGTGGAAGAGAACATGCTCGGGCAAGTGCTCGTCCCAATATGCCCATGAATGGACGCCGGGATAGGTTCTGTTGAAGGTGTGCTTGACGCCGAGCGCTGTGAGTTTCTCGTCGAGTTCGGCGGAACCGTTGTAGCATATGTCACTGGTTCCGCAGTCGAACATGATTTCGATGTTCGCGGTCGTCAGTGTATCGCTGAGGCAGTACGCGCAGTTATCCGCCCATGCTTTCTCTTTGCGTGTGGGGCCGAGGAGTTCCTCTAGGTAGTACTTCGGCAACCAGTCGTGCAGAGTGAGCACGCCGCTGAGCGATGACGCCGAGCAGAAAACATCGGGATGTTTTTCCGCCAGAGTGATTGCTCCGTGTCCGCCCATGCTCAAGCCGGCAACCGCGCGGGCTTCGCGTTTGGCGATGGTCGGGTAGCGTTGGTCAATCTCGGCGACGACATCTTTCGCGACGAGCGAATCATATTGATATTCTTTGATGAGAGGGCTGTCAACGTACCATCCTTTGTAGTCTCCGTTAGGGAGTACGACAATCATTTTTTTGTTGGTCAGCGCGAGTGTGCAACTCGTTCTATCTGCCCAGTCGTTGTTATCTCCGGAGTATCCGTGAAGGAGATAGAGGACGGGGTATCTCTCGCCTTTGACCATGGGGTCGGGCGTGAAAACTGTGCAGGTGGAGATGGCGTCGAGCGCTTTGCTGTGGAAGGTGAACGACTCGCGTTTGTGCTTAATGACTTGTTGTTGTGTTGTCTTCGCCGGTGCGCTGATGGCTGTTTCGGGCAGTGATGTCATGGCTGTGAACGCAATGACAGTAAAAAGAATAGTTAACGCTTGATATTTCATCATTGTTCCTTGTTTGTTTCTTCTGTATAGATAAGTTACAGTGCGTGGTCTTTTCTTATGGTATGGTGCGGCTCGATTATTGACAAATGTCAGCGGTCGCGGAAGCTTCGCGTTTTTAGTTTGCGTTGTCTCTGATAGGTCTGAAGAAGAAGCCCCATGGAATCCGCTTTTCGTTGCCATTTTCGTCCGTTATCGGGACAGTCCACGTGAACACCGGGTGCATCTTTTGAATGGCTTCCCGCTGTTGTTCTGCGGCCGAGTCCAGAGAATGACGTGTGGCAATGACGAGCGCTTTTGTGTCCGTCGTGATGTTTTTTTCTTGCGGCGTATACGTTTTGACATCGCTTTTGCGAGTCCATGTGATGAACTCAAACGTTGTGTGCTCGGCAATCTCTTCGGGAACCCAGATGGTTTTCGCGAGGTCCGAGCTGAGCGCTTGCATCGTCGTTTGCGCAGGCGGAATAAAGGAGTCCGCGAGGAATTCGCGTCTGACATCGGGATGCTTGGGGAATCTGCGGAAGTAGGTGTCGAGTTGCCAACATGAGAAGATGACAAGAACGCCGCCGATGATGAGACGTGCTTGTGAGGTGCCGAGGCGCTTGTGGATTTGCGTGTAGATGATGCGCAGGCCAATGATGAACATGAGGATGACGGGCGGAATGGCTCCCTGCATGCGGAGGATGTTGGGCGCGCCGAAGGAGAGTACGCTTGTGGCGCAGAGAATGAGGAACCAGATGAGCAGAAGGAACGCTGTTTCGTTTTTGGGGCAGCGACGCACGCACCACAGGAATCCAATCAGAAAGATGATGCCGGTGATGGGGTCGAATACCGGTTCGAGCGGGAGGTTGTGTTTGCCGACATGATCGCCTTTGACAAACCAAGCGCCCGCAACAGCAACCGTGTTGGCCGCGATATCATGGGCGACTTGCAGCGTGGTCTTGTTGGTTGTCGTTCCATCGTCGTTGTGAGTGACGAACATTGAGACTTCGTCAGTTCTTCCCGAGAAGTGGTCTGGGTGGCGCAGCCAGTCGCATCCGAGTGGAGCGAAGGTCGCGACTGCGCACAGCACAATGAGCATGAGGTGGGCGGCGTCCTCTTTCCATGACAGACATTTCCTTTTCAGTAGCCATAGGACCCAGAGTGTCCATATGACGGGGACAAGGCGAAACGACAGGTAGGTGTAGCTGCCGATGCCCATGACAACGCCGCAAAGAATCGCGTCGACGGCGCGTTTGCGTTCGCGCCAGCGTAGGAAAAGCAGGAAGGTTAGCGAGATGAAAAGCGGCGCCAGTCCGGCACGGAAGATGGTGCGGCTGAAGTGGAGTGGCCATCGCATGAAGGCAATGACGGCAACGGCAGCGGTAGCCCATGGACGACTGCCAAGGAGACGCTGCGCAAGTGGCCACATGACGGCAACGGTCAGGAGTCCCCACGTCGCCATGCACGATCGGGCGGAGATGACGGAGATGCCGAAGAGGCCAAACCACGCACGCAGGGAGTAGACGAATAGCGGCTCGTGTGGGTGGCCGCCGGTCATGAAGAAAATCGGATAACCGGGGTCGCCGATGCTTAACGCGCTCATGCAATAGAGGGCCTCGTCGTACCACAATCCCGGAGGGATTTGTCCTAATGCGACGTAGCGAACAACCGCCGCCATCCCGAGTAGGACGAACACGACGAGTTGCCATGAGTTGATTTTGCGCGAAAAACGAGCCATGCTATTCATAACTATCGTTCAGAGCCGGGTGTCATTTTTGATTGGCGAAATGCTCGAGGACAGCCACGACGGCCTTCAGGTGCAACTTGCGATATTTGTCCATGAGTGTGGGCGATACCGTGTCGGTGATGGCCGGTGTGCGGGCGTCGGGATTGTTGTCCAGTTCCAAATCAAAACCGGGAACTCCAAGCTCTTTGTATGCCCATGACGCCATGCTGCCATTGGGGCATTCCGCTCGGTAGAAGGCGTATTTGTCCGCGTTCTCGCGTCCGTACATTGCCTCCGCGTAGATTTTCGCGAGCGCCGTTGCCTTCTCCTTGAACTTGCTGTCGTCGTTCGCGCGAGTGGTGAAGAGCATGCCCGCGTTGCACAGTCCGTTGACGCTGTGCATGGAGAACGCGGCCATCGCCTGCCCGCTGCGAATCATGGTGGCGACTGCGCGCGACTCCGGTTCGGAGAACGCGAACTCACCGCCGTATGTTTCGTCTTTGGGATTCAAGCTGCGTTTGTTGTAGCTTGTGCCGGGGTCTTCCCAGTAGCCGTCGTAGTTACGATTGAGGTCGACGTGGTTCGCGTTTCCGCGAAAGTAAAAAACATTGCCCGTGCTGAGCAGTCTCTGCCGCTCGTCCAGTGTGATGCAGGGGAGCGCCTTGACGCCGACTTTTTTGAGCAGTTCCGGTTGTGTTTCGAGAAGACTTTCCATGATGGGAAGAATCAGTTCAGGGCCGGATTCGGAGACATGTGTTGAGCCGACGAACGCGATGAACTTGTCGGGGTTTCCGATGCAGAGCGCCTTCATGGGGCGTCCTTGCACCGTGTTGGCTATCTTGACGACCTTTGCAGAATCCGGATACTTGTGCGCGATACGTTCGATTTCGTCGTTGATTTTGTTAGGCGCCCACCACATTTGCGAGTCATACATTCTCACTCGCGCGGGCGAAATGCGGACTTCGCTGGCGCTTGTCGGTCTCGCCCAATAGTGGAGCGTGACGCCGTTCATCGGTTGTTGGATGCGATCGAAGAAAACAAACGCATGCCCTTTGCTTGATGTCATTTCGCCGCTGAAAACGACTTTCGCGTTTTTTGTTCCAGGGCAGACATCTTTGCGGTTTGACTCGGCGCGGAGAATGGTGATGTCCGCCGTTGTCAGAGGTTCGCTTTTGGCGAGCGTCATGGTGACGGATACGCCGTTGCAGTCGGCCATTCGCTCGGCCGTCATCGACGAGAAAAACAATTCTGTGTGGGGCTTGTCGGCGTTCGGTCCTCGCTTGTCTTTGAATTCGTCAAAGAGTGCTTGGATTTGTTTTGCGTCGAGCGCTTTGTTGTAGATTCGCACCTCGTCTATGATGCCTCTGAACGCGCCGGCATAGGACGATTTCCCGATGAAAAGCTGTTTGTCGAACGTGTCGATGTTTCCCTTGAACGGCGTTGTCTGCGTGAGTTTGCCGTCCTGATACAGCTCGACCGTTTCGCGTGTAGCGTCATATGTTGCCGCCAAATGTGTCCAAACATTTGTCGGGATAAATGCGCCGTTGGCGGGTTGATATCCGGTTGTTGCCGTCTTCATGTAGAGAACAAGATTTTGCGATTTGTCGTTGAAGAGCAGTTGAAATCCGCCTTTGCCGCTGCCGTTACAAATCATACCGTCCCATCCCGTGCCGACATCTTCGCGCAATATCCATGCCGAGAGGGTGAGCGCGTTTGATGTGCTGAAGTGCCCGTCCGTTGAGGGAATGGCGATGTATGAATCGTTGATGCCCGGAAATCGCACGGCTTTTCCGCTGATGCCCGTGGTGTATTCGACATTGCCGGTGGTCTTTCCGTCGCGTGTGTAGGTTGACGAATCGTGGACAATGTCGGCAGAGTCGTTGTCAAAATTGTAGTACCCGAGTAGCGTTTCGTCTTGTGCTGCCTGAGTCGTGTTCGTTGCGGCAAGTGTTGCCGTGATAAGCAGTATTGATGCTAATTTCAGCATAGGTCTACTCCTTGCAAAAAGTGCGATTTCTTGAGCAATCTCAGTATAATATGTAAATGTTATCCGAGTAAGTAATAATTCTTGTTTAGTTGAGTAAAAACAAGTATCAACACGAATTGGAAACCTACTTTGTCAACAATGAAACGCCGTCTGTTCCTCGCCATTTTAGGGGCGCTCCTGTTGCTCGTCGTCTTCAGTTATGGCTGGGTGCCACTGCGCACAAGTCAAGATGACTGGTGGCATTTGAAGACGGGCGCTTGGATCGTCGAGCACGGCAGTTTACCTGTTTATGACATTTTCACCTACACGGGCGCCGACACCGTTTGGTACAATCACGAGTGGTTGTCGCAGGTCATTTTCTGGCTGATTTATGAGCATTGCGGCGGTTTGTTCGGTTTGCTAACGTTCAAGGCTTTCTGGGTTGCGTTGACCTTTGCGGGAGTCGCGTGGCTGTCGTGGCGGCGTTGTGGCGTCTGGGTGGTCGCGCTAGTGGTGGCGTGGCTTGCCGCCGAGATTTCGCGGCGTGGTATCTATGTCCGACCGCCGCTGTTCTCCTATGCGCTCTTCGCGCTGTACCTTGGTCTCTTTGATGCTTGGAAGCGCAGTCGTTTATCCGGGTGGGTGCTTGCGGCGGTGACCGTGCCGCTGATGATATTGTGGGCGAATCTCCACGGGATGTACTTGTTGGGAATTGTTGTTTGCGGAGCCTATTGCTGCGGCGAGTTTGTCGAATGGTGCTGGCGGCGTCGCAAAGGCGAGACCTTGCCGTTGCGCCGTGTGCTGTTTTTGTGCGGGCTTGGTGTGGGGTTTGTGTTGGCGGCTTGCGTTAATCCTTATGGGTGGAAACTGTTCTTCCTTGGCAGTAAATTCATGAACGACCCGTATCTGTCCAAGGTCATCAGCGAGATGCAAGTGTCGCCGTTTTTCTTGGTTAAGACAAGCGCCGGGTGGTCGTTCATCCCCGGATTTTTCGCATGTTGGTTTACGGCCGCACTGTTTGTCGCGCTGTTGTTGTGGAAGCGCCGTTTGCCCAGTGTCGCGGATTTATTGTTGAGTTTGTTTTTCCTTTATCAGGGGCTGATGCACTGGCGTTTGCTAGTGTTGTTTGGCATTGCGATATCCGGCCCCTTGTCTTGGCTGATTGTGCAGAGTTTGCCGCGAAGCGAATCCGGTCGTCGTCGCGTCCTCGGCGCGATTGGCGTTGTGGGTGGCGTCTTGGCGATGTCGATGATGACGCTTGTCGGCGAACCGCCGCCACAGACATTTCTTCGGCGCAACATTTTGCTTTCGCATGGCGAGACGATGGATGCGGCATCGTATCCGGAGGCCGTCGTGCGCTTTATCGAGCGAGCGGATTTGCCCGACAATATGTTTAGTCCGCTCAACTATTGCGGGTATTTTATGTGGCGTCTCGCTCCCGAGAAACACAAGCTATTCACGGACAATCGTTTTGATATTTGGGGGAGCAAGTGGTGGCTTGAGCATGAGGTCATTTTGTCGGCGTCGGAGAAGTCTGAGAATGTGCTTGGCAAGAGTTGGCACGAGTTGTTGGACGAGCATGGCGTGAATTTTCTTGTACTCAACCGCGATTCGCAATTGCATGAGCGTCTTGCGACGGATGCAAGTCATGGCGGCAGTGACTGGGCGCATATCTATTACTGGATTCCGCCCGGCGAACCGGTTGCGGGTCATGGGTTTAGTATCTGGTTGCGTTCCAATGGCATCGTGGATCGTTCGGCGCTTGTCGCGAAGTCGCTGGAATTGTTTCGTGAGGAAAACCCGGGGCGTCCGTTGCCGTCCGTGGTTGAATAGAAAAATCCCGAAGAGCTTTTGATTTCTCTCCGGGATGATAAACTTATTTTTGTTGATTGATTATGCAGCAGGTGTTGTCGCGGCATCGGCAGGAGCTGTCTCGGCAGCAGGAGCAGCAGCGGGAGCCGCTTGTTCCGTGGCCGTTGTCGCCGCTTCAGCAGGAGCTGTTGTCGTTGCTTCAGCAGGAGCCGCTTGTTCCGTGGCCGTTGTCGCCGCTTCAGCAGGAGCTGTTGTCGTTGCTTCAGCAGGAGTCGTTGTTTCCTCGGCAGCTGTCGTCGCTGTTGTTTCTTCCGCGGTTGCCGTTGTTGCAGCGTCATTGGCTTTTTCAGGTGTTGTCTCTTCGACTTGCGCGCCCTTGAAGAATTCCTTTTCGGCGTTATGGATGGAGCTTTCGCCGATGAAAGTCAGAATCAGCGCGATAGCAAAGAAAGCGATAGCTGAGTAGCGTGTGAATTTCCGGAGTTCGGTGGATGCGTTGCTAAATCCGAAAGTGTCGCCAATGGCAGATCCACCAAGTCCGGAGAGTCCTCCGCCTTTACCTTCCTGCATGAGGATGGTCAGGACGAGGAACGCTGCGGCCAACACATATAAAATCAGTACTAATCCAAGAAGAATATTCATTGTAGTTTTTTACTATTGCCTTTCCATAACAAACCAAACCGCAGAGGATAATCTCTCAACGGCACTTTTACTTCTGAACAATTTAATACCGTTTGTTGTTCAAATCGTTCATTACAATATTTGGAGTAAATCTCAAATGCAGTTTTGTTTATGACCCGGCCGGCATGGGCAGGAATTCGTCTTCGGGTTCGGTTTTAGCGGGAGTCGTGGTTACTTCCTTGACCTTTTCCTCGGCTGCCTTGGCTGCGGTTTCAACTTGGTCGGTGGCTTTTGTCAATCCTTCATCGACCACTTTTTTCGTTTCCTTGGCGACACTTGTTGTCTTGGCTTCGACTTTTTTCGTTTCCGTTTTTATCGTCTTTGCCACTTTAGTGGCCGACTTCTCGATGGACTTTCCCGCCTTTGTCGTCAGCTCTTTGGGTTTCGTGATGACGGAGTCAGGCAGGTTTGGCGTCACAATGGCGCCGACGGGCAAACCGCCTTCGGGCGCGACGGAGATGTCACCGGCAGGGCCTGATTGTGTCTGTGCAAAACTCGTTGGGGCTGCTGTTGATTGAGTTGGGAACAGTGGTTTGCCGCCAATCTTGGGGTTGAATGTTTCGCATGCACTGAGGAGGCATAAGGCCGTTGCGGCGCACATGAACAAACAATATTTTTTCATTTTTAAGAGCCAAACTTTCATGATTGATACTTATGGTGTAATTAACACAATGAACAGGATTTAATTGTGACAGAATAAAAGAAAACAATATGGGAGATTCGGTCATAAGTGCTCAATGAACTTGCATTTCGGATGTTAACTAAATTAGTGTTGTAAGTATTTTTGATAGTGTGAATCCAAAAAGTTATGTTACGCTCCTTTTGTTTAGCTTGTTTATGTAGCGTTTTGTTCGTTTCGCTAGCAGACGCACAGACGACTTCCAGTGTGGCGGTTGCCGCCGTGACTCCATCGCCGTCGGCGGGGATGTCTATCGCGGCCTATCCCGCATCGAAGGCAATTACGACTTGGCCGACAGGTAAAAAACTAATTGCACTGACCTTTGATGATGGACCGAATCCGGCCATCACGCCAAAGATGATTGCGTTGCTTGAGCGTAAGAACGCGAAGGGAACATTTTTTCTCGCGGGCAAATTCGTGAGCGCTTATCCTCAGGTGGTTCGCGAGTACTTGACACGCCCTTGCGCCGAGATTGCCAACCACACTTGGTCGCATCCTCAGTTGTCGAAGATTTCGCCGGATGCTGTTGCTTCGGAGATTGAGAAGACTTCGCGAGCGATAATGGATTGTGGTTGCGCAAAGCCTACTCTGGTGCGACCGCCCTATGGCGCCACCAATGCGACGGTCAACGAATTGATTCGGTCGAAAGGTTATGTTCCCGTCTTATGGGATATTGATACGAATGACTGGCGTAAGCGTAGTGCGGCGCAGATAAGCGAGCAGATACTGCGTGAGGCGCATGATGGCGCGATTGTGTTGATGCATGATCGTTTTGAGTCTGACCTTGTTGCGCTCGAAACCGTCATTGATGACTTGCAGGGACGCGGGTTTGTTTTCGTGACGGTGAGCGAGATGTTGTCGCAACCGCGCACGACACTGCCGACTTTCGCCGCGAAATCGAATGCAAGCAAGAAGGCATCTTCTGCCCAGAAGACGCAAACGCGCCAGAATACCGGCTCGTCGTCGAAGACGTCGAAAGCGTCGAAGTCCAAGAGTGCGGGCAATAAAAGTAGCGCTCGAAAAGCTCAGGCAACTCCCGCCGCGGAAGTATTTTATCAACAGACACCCAAACCCAGGCGCGGCTTGCGCAAGTTGCTGGGTCGTATTGCCGGTCGCGACTAAACCAAGCAAAATTTTCCGTTTCTTGAAAAGTGATAGATGTAAGAATAGCATTGACAATAGTTCGTTATTGCGTATATACTATTCTTGAATAAAGCATGAGGAAAGAAAAATTGGGTGAGATAAACCGACCGCAGGATAAAGAGCATAACGTTGCTGACGAAGCAATTTTAGAAGAGCTCGAGGAACGCTTTCGTGTGATGCGCCATGGCGCACCTGCTCCGGGGACCAATGTACCTCCGGTTCCCAAGGCAGCCGAAATTGGCCGAACGGTTGGCGGCGTTAAGCGTGCTCCCGCCAAGTCGCCTACACCTCGTGCTCGTGATAACAACGATTCGTCGGGTATCATTATCGCCGCTCATACGGGTGGTGTGTCGAATTCGGAACTGGTTTCTGATATGCCTATCAAGACGGGCGATATATGTTTGTTTTCCAACGGCGAAATCGGCATTTGCTATCAGGAAGCCCAGAGCGCTCCCTATGCCGTTTTTTTGATGTGTGCCCCGAATGCTCGCATGGACGAGCGCGGCATTTTGCTTGATGAGAACAAGCCGATTTGCATCGGACATTTGGCCGATAATTTGTTTGCCATGATGAGCAGCACACTCACGTGGGATCGTGATACACTGGTATTTTCGTTGCGTAGCGTCGACTACATTCCCTATATTCGCGCCCTAGATGTCAACAAGGCCGCTCCGAAAACCGTGCGCCACGAGTCACACAATTCTTCGATTGTTACGCCGCCGATGTCGCCCGTGGAGAAAGTTGTTGCGCCTGCGCCCGAGCCGCGGAGACCAATGGCGCCTCCGGTGCAACAGTCGGTCAGAAATGATTTTGCGCCTCCGCGTGCGCCCAAGCCGTTGGACGAGGATAACCCGATGCCGCAGTCAACGACGAGTTCTGCCGCCACCGATAGCCCGCTGAGCAAAGGCCGTGAGATTTCCATCAAAAATAGCTCTAAACACGTCTGGAAAGCCGTTTTTATGGGCGAAGATGAAATCGGTCATGTGCTGGCTTTCAAGACGATGAATGGCTGGGAATTGACGCGCGTGAACCTGAACGATTATCTTGACAAAATCGATTTTGGCCCGAGGCTTTCGCCCACACAGGTCATCGAAATCGAGAATGATGTTCTTCGCAACAGTTAGTTGTTTGTGTCCTTTTTGAAAAATGCGTGTGTGCGTGAAATGCGTTTTTTTCGCATGGGTATAATACGCAATGATGAACAAACAAACGAAGGTGACACCCGGTGCCAGGAAGAGTCGTCGAGCCAAGGTTGACGCCACCGCACAACCAGATTCCTCGGCACCCGTGACTCTTGCCAAAGCCATTGAGGTACGCAATGCCTGCACACATAATCTTAAGCATGTCGATGTTTCGGTAGAGCTTGGCAAGTTGACCGTTGTCAGCGGCGTGAGCGGCAGTGGGAAGTCGTCGCTCGCTTTTGATACTCTGTTCGCCGAGGGACAGCGCCGCTATGTCGAGAGCCTGAGTACCTACGCGCGTCAGTTTGTTGGCAAGATGCCGCGCCCCGATGTTGATTCGATTCGCAATATTCCTCCGGCGATTGCTATCGAGCAGAAAAACAGCGTGACGAACGCTCGCTCGACGATAGGCACCGCGACGGAGATTCTGGATTATCTTCGGTTGCTGTTTTCGCGTGCCGGCCGCACCTATTGCCCAACCTGTAATCTGCTGGTCGAGGAGGATACGCCCGCTTCTGTGACGGAGAAAATCATCGCCAGTTATGCCGGGCGTCGGATGTATATTGTCGCGCCGGTTAGTCTGGATAAAAAGTCGAAAGCGCAGGATGTTCTGGCAGAGATTGTGCGGGCAGGTTATAGTCGGATTTTCGTGCCGCCGTCGGTCAATCCGGGCGGGCATCTTTTTGTTGACGCGCAGGACGATGAGCCTTCGGCGCTTGGGTTGTTGCGTTCAGGCAAGGGTGGAATTCTTGTCGACCGTCTGAAGGTTGATGTGGAAGATCGCGACCGTTTGTCGCAGAGTTTGTTCGCCGCATTTCAGGCAGGCAAGGGAACTGCCGAGACGTGGATGGAGACGGATGTGTCCGGCGAACTCGAAAAGAAAATTTGGTTGTCGGGCTTTCGCTGCAATGTTTGCGGGGCGAGTTTTGACAAGCCCGAGGCGAATATGTTCTCGTTCAATTCGCCGATTGGTGCTTGCCCGACGTGTACCGGCTTCGGCCGCATCATCACCATTGACTGGAATAAGGTGATTCCGAACCGTCATCTGTCATTGTCGCAAGAGCCGATTGACACTTTCAACACGCCGGCATTCAAGAAAAACTACAAATGGTTTTTGAGCTCTTGCAAGCGGATGAAGTTGTCACTGACAAAGCCTCTCGATGAGTTCACACCCGAGGAGTTTGAGCTGATGCTCAACGGCAAGAGTCGGTGTTATGGGTTGCTGGCGTTTTTCGATGAGATGAACAAAAAGCGCTACAGTATGATCGCGCGTATTTTAGTTGCTCGATATCGAGGTTTCGTTCCGTGTCCGGATTGTCACGGTCATCGGTTAGTCAGCTCCGCGCTGAACGTTCGTTGGGGTTTGTCCGAGGGCGTTCCGCCGATGCGCAACATCGCGCAATTTTGCGAGATGAGCATCAACGATTTATCCGCGGAATGGCTAATGGGGCATTTGACCGCTGCCGAGGATGAATTGTTTGGGCGGATTTATCGCGAGATTGGTTCGCGGCTTGGGTACCTGATGCGTGTTGGGTTGGGGTATCTGACGCTGAATCGTCAGACGCGTACGCTGTCCGGTGGCGAGGCACAACGTATTAATCTCGCGACCGCGCTTGGTACTGCTCTGACGCGGACACTTTATGTTTTGGATGAGCCGACTGTTGGGCTGCATCCACGTGATTCAAAGCGGTTGCTTAGCATCCTATACAGTCTGCGTGACCGCGATAATACAATTGTTGTTGTCGAGCATGACCCGGAGATTATTCTTGGTGCGGATACGTTGATTGACATGGGGCCGAAGGCTGGCGCGTCCGGTGGGCAAATCATGTTTCGTGGTTCGCCGTCTGCCTTGGCGGATCCCTCGACCGTTGGCGAAACCGCACGTTGTCTGCGTGCCCGTGGATTCTTCAGGAAGCCGGGCGAAAAGAAAAAGCGAGAACGTGTGACGCGTAACAGTGAATGGCTCGTGTCGCCCGGTGTGATTCGCGTGCATGGCGCTCGTGCGCATAACCTGAAGAATATATCGGTTGACATTCCGCTGAACAAGATGGTGGTTGTGACCGGCGTGAGTGGTAGCGGCAAGACGACGCTGGTTCATCAGGTTTTGTATCAGGGGTATCTGAAGTTCCGCAATCTTCCGACCGAGGAGATGGGCGAATTCGACAGCATTGAAGGACTTGACTCCATCAATGAGTTTACGGTCGTCGACCAAGCATCGCTGTCGCGTAGTACGAGGTCGAATCCCGTTACTTATGTGAAGGCTTATGACCCGATTCGGCGCTTGTTCGCGGCGACACGCATCGCAAAATCTTTGCGCTTGACGGAAGGTAGTTTTTCGTTCAACATCGCGGGTGGGCGCTGCGAGGCCTGCAAGGGCACGGGCGTTCAGACTTATGACATGCACTTCTTGCCCGAGATGACTTTGCCGTGCGAGGAATGCGGCGGCAAACGCTTTGGGCCGCGTGTTCTCGAGGTGCAGTACAAAGGCAAGAGCATCGCGGATGTGCTCGACATGACCGTCGATGAGTCTGTGGAGTTTTTCTCGGACAATCCCATTATCGTGCGGCGGCTGCGTCCGTTGCATGATGTCGGTTTGGGGTATTTGTCTCTTGGTCAAAATACATCGACCTTGTCCGGCGGCGAGGCACAACGTCTGAAGCTGGCGTCGCATCTGGTGGAGCACGGCACAGGTCAAGGGACTTTGTTGGTGTTTGATGAACCAACGACCGGTTTGCATTTGGCAGATTTGGAAAATCTGATTGGCGTATTTCGTCGCCTTGTCGAACGAGGTTACAGTTTGATTATCATCGAGCATAATCTCGATGTGATTCGCAGCGCGGACTGGATTATCGACCTTGGCCCCGAAGGTGGCGAGGATGGTGGTATGGTTGTCGCGGAGGGGACGCCGTCGCGGATTGCGGAACTGGCGGACTATAGCCATACTGGGCAGTTTTTGGCCGAGATTTTGTAAGACGAAAATTGCCGCCCGACAATGATTTGTCAGGCGGCAATTGATTGTTCTTATGGCTTGGCGATGTTAGCGTTTGTTGATAATCATCTTGCCTGCATCGGTTCTTGCCATGATGGAGTTGGGGTTGTACATCGCTTCAGCTTGCGCCGGAGGAATCGCGAATTCGCCCACTGTGACTGCGCGGGCGATGTATTCGACAACCGCGGTTTCGGTGGCCAGTCCCGTTGTCTCGATGCTACCAAATGCGAGGAAACGATCATCGCTGTTTTGAGTGTAATCCTCGTTCCAGCAGTTCTTCGAATCGTTGTCGTCATCATCCTTTGACTCAGCGTGGTAACTCGTCGACAAGTTGGAGTTCTCGATTTCAAGTCCGGCAGGTAACAGATCCTGAACGGCGATATTTTCGACAGTATTTTTCGCCTTCATCGTCAGACGAACTTTGATGAGATCGCCCTGTTTGATGGTTTTGACATCGACAGGTGTTCCGTCCATTTTCAGATACTGACGCGACAGTGCAAGCCCGCCAACCGTCGTTGCGGACGGAATGTCGAGCGGTATCGCGGACGCGCTGACAGCGACTGCCGCTTTGCCCTCGCCGCTGACGCTTAGTGTCACTGTATCGGTGCAATTGATGTCCTTGTTGGTGAGCTTGAGCGGCTTTTGCGCATCGAACGGATATTCCTTGCCGTTGACAAGCAGCAGGCCTTTGCTATCCTGAGCACCGGCATTTTTGTTCAGGCTTTCGTATGCGGCCAGAGCCATGACCGCCCATGCGTTTGCCTGCGTGTTCTGCCAGTTGCCATTGGTGTTCAGCTTGTTCAGGTTCATCGACAAAATATCAAGTGTGTCGGTGTTGGATGTCAGCGTACTGTTGGTGGCGCAAGCCCAAAGAGGCACAGCGATTTCTCGTTCGTTGGAGAAGAAACATTCCTGTCCGGTTGCATCGGCGTTCAGCGTGTTGATGTCTTTTCCGGCATCGGCGACAGCCTTAGCCATGACCGTTTTGGCGAGTTCTTCTTGACCCTCGATGTGGAGTGCCGAAGCTAACCATGCTTGTCCCGCAGGTGACAGCGCGTCCGCAGTGTCACTGAGTTTCTTGCGGAGCTTGCGGTTGTCGACGGCTTTCGAGCGTACAATTGCATAATAGATGAAGGCCTTGGAGTTGCCCGACAAATCCATGAAGTCTTTGTTGTTGTCATCATTGCTTCTGTTTGACAACGTGATGGCCATCTCCTTGAGTTTGTCATCCTGAATCTTGTAACCGGCGTCTCGGGCTTCGCACAGGAAGAACAGAGCATAGGCGGAGACGAAAAGGTTGTCGTCGCCGACGCCGGGCCATGCGGTCATTAGGTTGGTTCTGGGCGATTCATAGAGGGACAGTCGGTCGATTGCCTTCTGGACGATATCGCGAACAAACACACCGTTGTAGCCAATCTTCTCGGCAAGTCCGGCCTTTTCGATGGCGAGGAACGGCAGTGCGCGGCTGATGGCTTGCTCGCAGCAGCCGTATGGATATTCGAGATTGTTCTTGATTGCGCCGTTGAGTTGCGCCGCCGCCACAGGGCCGGCGTTGAGGTCAAGCAAGAATGTTTCGGGAATGATGTTGCCGACTGACATGAGGTTGATTGGCTTGTTGCCGTCCGAGGCTTTGGCGATTGTCAGGCTTCCCCATGGGATGCGCGGGGCGACGGGGCGAACGGGAATCGTGACCGAGTCGGACGCCTTGTTCTCGCCCATTGTTCCATCGCACGTGATGGTGCCTTCGCCAAGAGCGTTGTCTTTCGTGCTCAAATCAACGAAGACTTCGATGGACGAATTCGGCGCAATCGGTTCGCTGCTGACGACTTTCTGTTCGATGTCGATAATACCTTCCGCCGCGAAGTTCAGTGTCGCCGTGTTCGTGGTGTCGGTCGTGTTGAACAACGTGTACGCAATGCGCGCTTTGTCGCCGGTCGCCAAGAATCTCGGTGCATTGTTCTGAATGATAAGCGGCGCACGGACACTGACGTTTTTCTGCGCGGATCCGATGCGTTCGGGTGTCGAGACGACAGCCATCATCGTCATGCTTCCGTTGAAGTTCCGGGGTGTCGTCAGCTCTGCGTCAATTGTGCCGCTGCTGTTGGTGTCGAACTTTCCTAACCAGTATACAACGTTCTTGACCCGCTTCTTGTTTTCGTTGGAATTCTTGAAGCGTGTTGTGTTTGCTTCGCCATCACCACCGGTGGCGTTTTTGTTGTCCGCGAGGATATCCTCGACCAGACGGGAATAGAAGTCCGCCGTGTCGACCATGAGGCAATACTTGCCGAACAACCAGTCGATTGGATTTTCCAATTTAAAATCCGTTAGCGTAAGTATGCCTTCGTCGACGCCCCACAGGTACACTTCAGCTCCGGCGATTGGCGCGGAGGTGTTTGTTTCCGTGACCTGCGCCTTGAAGCGGAGTTTGTCGCCGGGGAGCACAGTTTCGGGCAGTTGCAGGTCGACGTTCGCTTGGCAATATTCCGAATTGATTCTGATGTCGGCATATCCTACAGCACGGTGCGGCAACCACTTCGGTTCAGGGTTGACGGGACGCAACACTGTCACGGAAACCCATGTCATCGGCGCGAAATCTTTTGTCACTTTCACGGGCACTTCGAGAGTGTTGGAATCCATGGGGAAAACCTTGACATCGAGCGGTGTGTCTTGCTCAAAGCCGATGAGGGCTGTGCCCTTGAAAGGCGATTTGATGAGCACTCGCGCTTCGTCGCCGATTTTATACGACGGACGATCGAGCGAGACTTCGACGTCTTCCGGCTTCTCCATAGACCATGGTTGATAGCTCTTCCATTCGCCCGAGGAGGCCGTAAACTTGGCTACGCTGCAATCTTTTTTATCTTCCGAGGTGACTTTGATGCGATACATTCCCGCGACGCTTGGCGTGAATTCCCATGATGCCTTGTTGTCGGTGAACTGAATATTGCCGGAGCCCATGGGGGTCAACTCGAGTTTCGCTTCGTATTGATAACCACTGCCGGAGCGCTTCATCACGCTGTTCCACTGTTCGCGGAAAACTTCGACCGTTGCTTTTGAGTTTGTCGCTGTCGTCGTGAGATCATCCGTTTTGGGGTCAACTGTTACAAATTGGAAAGTCTTTGGTTTGTTCAACTCCACAAATCCGTCATCGAGTTTGGCGATGCCGATGTGGTATGGCGCCGTGTCGAAGATTGTGCTGTCCTCGACGGTGATGCCACGTCCCGAATCATAGACAGTCGTTTGCACTGCGATTTTCGTTTGCCCGTTGGGCGATATCATAGGATTCTCGATTTTGAAAACGGCATTGCCTTGCGCGTCGGCGTTCGCTTCGCCAAGCTCTTTCGACACTGAATCCTTTTCGTCAAAGAGATTGCTAAAGGTGAAGTCTTTGAAGTTTTTCGAGACGAATTGCGCCAACGAGAATTCCGCGGATGCCGTGACGCGTCTGCCTGTGGCGGGCGCGCCGAACATCTCTTCTGCCTTAACAGTCATCTTGAGGTCATCTGCTTTTGTATAAAATTTCTCGGGGAAAGCGGCGTTGACACGCAGACGGTTCGCGATGAATTCTTCGACTAAGAAACTTGTTTTCCCGAGCCAACCGATGCTGTTGTGCGATATGGATGCCGAACCCATGATGTCGGTCTCGTACTGTGTGGATTTTTCGGGCAGCGACAACTCGATGCTATAATGACCGGTAAACGCGCTCGCGGCCAGTGAGTATGTGGTCTCGACACATCCGAGACTGTCACAAGTAACCGTTCCGATATCTTTTGATGAGTATCTTGGATTGACCAGTTTGATTTGAACGGGGATGGGCGTTTTGGGGGCGTTGCCTTGGCGGTCGCGCAGCAAAGCCAGAATGTGAACGTCCTCGCCGGGTCTGTAGGCTCCTCTTTCTGTGGTGACATAGGCACGCGTGGAATCAACGGGAATGTATTCGTTGCCTTCTCCCGGGAACTGTTCGCTCCACGATTGTGTGTCGCTCAATTGCAGATACGCCATGTCCTGCCCTTTGATTGCCTTGACAATATATCTTCCGTTTTTCATGTCTGCGGAGATGCCCGAGAAAGACACAAGGCCGTTCTCGTCCGTTTGAGCCGAGGCAAGCTGTTGGTTTGTTTTCGAGTAAACCATAACTTCTGCTCCGGCGACAGGTTTGGCTGTCTCCATATCGCCGACCCACGCCGTCACCTTGTCCTTGCCGTATTTGGCGACGATGGAAAGATTCGTCATGACAATCAGTGTTTGAGCGGAGATGGTTTCGCTACCTGAGTAGATGTATTCTCTCCCTTCATCAGGCGTTTTCGTGTATCCGGACTCGTCTCCTTTATTTGCGGTGAACTTGATGCAGTACACTCCGGCGGCGTCCGCGCCGAGCAATTTCTTGAGGTCGACAGAGAAATTCGCGCTCAGTGTTTGCGTTGTTGTCGCGACCTTGGTACCCCATGTTGTCGCGGCTTCCGCGTTTTCGCCAGTGGCTGCGTACACGGCAAAGTTGTTGTCAAAGACCCTGAACGCTTCGACGGTCAATGGTCCGGTCAGTTGGTTGGTTGTGATAGGGATGCTCATGGAACCTTTGTTAGACATCCATCCGCCGCCTGCTTTGACAATCAGCGAGGGTTTCTTCTTTGGGACAGTTGTGGTCAGGGTGATGGGTTCCTTGATGGTTTGCGTGTAGAGTTTTGACGTTGCCATCAAGCCTTTGTTCACGGTCACTTCATACGAGACATTCTCTTGGAAATCTCCGCGAAGTTCGATGGCATTGTAGTCGATGGATACATCATATTTTACGTCGGGCTTGACCGAGATAAAATTCTTCGCGTCCTTGTCAATGCCGCCGCATGACGCCTTCAGACGCAGAACAGGTTGATCTTCGTCCTGATTGGCGTCCAATTCTTCAATGATGAATTCGTTATAGTACTTTACCGACTTTGTCTCATCGTTCATTATGCCGAGAGTACCATTGGCGGGCATCATTCCCTTTTTGACAGTGCAATCAATGACCCGCGATTTCTTTTCTTTGGGCAGACTGATTGAAACTATTTTGCTGATGATTTTGTTCTTAGTCGTCCACTGGATTTTGTTCTTGTTTTCGTCGGTGATGACAAGATACTTGCTGAGGTCTGCCGGTGAGATGTAACTACTGAATTCTAACTTCAGACCCTCGTCGGTTTTTTCGGCGTTCTCAAAAGACAGTCTGGAGGACTCAAATTCCCAATTGGGATTCGCTAACTTTTTCTTGCCGGTTTTGTTTGTAATATTCGGGTTGAAACTTACAGTGTATTTGGTGCAATCTTGGCACGACTGAGTCGGCAAAAACTGAATGTCCGTATCGTTGAGCATTGTCCAGATTCCGGCGATTGATGGGTTGATTGTCGCCACCGGTGCTCCGTTGAGCTGTTTGAAGCTTGGTGCTTCGGAAAAACGATAGAGGAACTTTTCGGATGTTTTGAATTTGGCAGTATTATTGAGAATGGAAAAATAATCATTCTCGGATTTTGAAAAAGAGGGAATGCTTATTCCTATCGAAAGAATTAAAACACCTGTTGCAAGGAGTTTGGAGGTGAGTTTGTTCATGAGAAAATCCTTTCATATAAACATATTAGGTAATTACCTTGTCTGCCGATGTTGCTTCATCATAGATAATTATGTGCGTGCGGGTGTCAAATATGTCGAGACAATAAAAATATATGTTGACAAACCACGTTTTGTGTGCTATTATCAGTTTATCATCTCATAAGGAATGAGGATTATTAAAACATGAAAAATTATAAATGCTTTACACTGATTGAGCTGCTGATTGTCGTCGCGATTATCGCGATTTTGGCAGCCATCGCAGTACCGAACTTTCTGGAAGCTCAGGTTCGCTCGAAGGTTGCCCGTTGCAAGAGCGACATGCGGAATCTGGCGAATGCTCTTGAAGCGTATTTTGTCGACAACAACAAGTATGTTACCGAGAACTCAGATTTGCTTGGCTATTTGAATGAGTCCGAACGTGCAGCCCGTGGCTTTAGGTGGCTGACTACTCCCATCGCTTACATCACCAGTTTCCCACTTGATCCGTTTACAATGACCACGACTCGCTGGGGCAAACCAGGTGCCTATTGGTGGTATAACTGGATGGAGCGCAATGGTGGTCAGCTTTGGTCTTTCGACGCGGCCAGCTATAAAGACTATCCTTGGGTTGTGGGTCAATGGGCTTGGGGCATTTGGGGCATGGGTCCCGATAGCATAGCCAACGGCTATTTGCCTTATGATGCGACAAATGGCACCGTCAGTGCCGGTGATATTTTGCGTTTAGGCCCGGGTGGAAAGTTCACGAATTAGTTTGATAATACTTGATATAAATGCTGTGGCAGAATTGGCTTGTTTGCCGGTTCTGCCATGGTTTGTATTATCGGAAAGGACAAAAGAATAGACATCGGATGGCAAGTGAGAATGATGCTGTCTTGACCTTTTGTGTGCCTGCGGAGTCAGATGGAATTCGTTTGGATGTTTATCTCTCATCCGTGACGGATTTGTCGCGCAATCGTGTTCAGTCGCTCATCAGCGATGGTCATGTCATGTGCGGTGGCGTTGTGGTTGAGCGCCCGAAGCGTCTGATTCGCGCGGGTGAGACAGTTACCGTTGAGCTTCCTCCGCCTGTTCCCGCGTCTCCGATTGGTCAGGACATTCCGTTGTCAATCGTTTATGAGGATTCGGATATTATCGTCGTCGACAAGCCTGCCGGGATGGTTGTTCATCCGGGTGCGGGGACGCCCGACGGGACGATGGTCAACGCGCTTCTGGGTCGTAGCTCCGCTCATCTGAGCACGATTGGCGGTGTCTTTCGTCCGGGGATTGTGCATCGTCTGGACAAGGATACGTCGGGGTTACTGGTGGTTGCCCGCAATGACGCGTCGCATCGTGTTTTGTCCGAAGCTTTGTCACAACGCGAGATTCATCGTGTCTATCACGCGATTGTTCTTCGGCCGATGAAAGATCTTTCGGGCAAGGTGGATTTGCCTATTGGTCGTCATCCGTATATGCGTACCAAAATGAGTGTTGTTGATGTTGAGCATGGTGGGCGTGAGGCGCTGACGCATTGGCATGTTCTGCGTCCATTGACGGGATTCACCTATGTGGAGTGCAAGCTATCAACAGGAAGGACACATCAGATTCGCGTGCATCTGTCGCAGTTGAAGCATCCCGTTTTGGGTGATGATTTGTATGGTGGTGGCGTGAATGTGGCTTTGCAACTGGTTGCGCAGTCCAATATGGCATTGCGAACGTTGATGTTGCATACGGCTCGTCGCCAGATGCTGCATGCTCGCTATCTGTCCTTTGCGCATCCTCGCACGGGCGAGTCGATGCAATTTGAGGCCGCATTGCCCGAAGATTTTTCGGTTCTGCTTGAGGCGCTGAGTCGCTAAACGCGGATAAGTTGCCTTCTGTCTCAAGACAGATGGGCTACGGTTGTAGCTAAATAGAAACAATAGGGATTGAGGATAATAAAGATGTCTGTATGTACACAGGTGCTTGTTGATGCGCTCAAGACAGTTAAGGATCCGGAGCTTGATAATGATTTGATTTCGCTGCAGATGGTCAAGGATCTGGCTTGCAGTGAAAAGGGCGAAGTTTCGCTGACGGTTGTTCTGACGACTCCGGCGTGTCCTCTCAAGGAGCAGATCGAGAGTGATGTCCGTCGTGCGCTGATGCGTGTTCGTGGTGTCAAGAAGGTCACCGTTACGATGACTGCGGAAACGAGCGACGGCACTGTCCCCGCAGAGTGTTCGGGTGGCGCCGAGGCATCCGGCAAGAATCCCATGCATCCGACTCCGGCAGGTCCGGGCGCCGAAAAGGTTCGCAATATCATCGGCGTCTCATCGGGCAAAGGCGGTGTTGGCAAGAGCACTGTCGCAGTGAATCTCGCGTGCGCATTGGCTAAGCTTGGTGCCCGTGTGGGGTTGCTGGATGCGGATTTCCACGGCCCTAATATCCCCATTATGCTTGGTCTTGGCGGTGTGATTCCGGAGATTACGCAAGGCAAACAGGCGAATGGTGAACCGATTGATATGATTGTTCCTGTGGAGCGCGATGGCGTTAAAGTTGTTTCGATTTCGTTTTTCATCAAAGAAGACGAACCTGTCATCTGGCGTGGGCCGATGCTGCATAGTGCTCTGAATCAGTTTATGCATCAGGTTGACTGGGGCGAGTTGGATTATCTGGTTGTCGATATGCCTCCGGGAACCGGCGACATTCAGATTAGCCTGATTCAGACTGCCCGTCTGACCGGCGTTATTCACGTGACGACTCCGCAGAGTGTGTCGGTGCTTGATGTTGCCAAGGGCGTCGCGCTGTTCAAGAGTCAGGGGATTGCGCAGCTTGGCGTCATCGAGAATATGTCCTATTTTATCAGCCCCGCGACCCACGAGAAGACCTTTATTTTTGGTCAGGGTGGTGGCCGTCAGCTTGCGGAAAAGTTTGGGATTCCGTTCCTTGGTGAGATTCCGTTAGAGGTTGATATCCGTGTCGGTGGCGATACGGGCAACCCCGTGGTGTTGGCCAGTCCCGACAGCGCGGCGGGACAGGCGTTTATCAGCATCGCCAAGTGTATGGCCGCTGCCATCAGTGTCGCGAATGTTTCCCGTCGTGGCGGAAGCTGCGAGCATGACTGATTGTCGTTGTAGGCGTCTCTGTTTGGATTCGCTTCATACGGATTTATATGGCATCACGGATGAGTCACTCTCGGGTGGTCGTTCGAATGTCGATGTCGTTCGAGAGATGATTGCGGCCGGGTTGCGCGTGATACAGTATCGCGAGAAGTTCAAATCCGCGCGTGAGAAGTATGAGGAGTGTCTGGCGATTCGCGATGTGACGCGTCGTGCCGGGGTGACATTCATCGTGAATGACAATCTTGATATTGCCGTTTTGTGCAAGGCGGATGGCGTTCATCTTGGTCAGTCCGATTTGCCCTATGCGGTTGCGCGTGAATTTGTTGGTCCGGAGATGATTATCGGTGTGTCGACGCAGTCCCCGTCCGAGGCTGCCGAGGCGGTAGCACAGGGGGCGGACTATATTGGTGTTGGGCCAATCTTTTTCACAGCGACCAAAAAGGATATTGGCACTCCGGTCGGGTTATCCTTCATGAAGTATGTGAGCGAAACTTATCCGGATTTGCCTCATGTCGCCATTGGCGGCATCAAGGAAGTTAATCTGCGCGAGGTTGTCGCGAGCGGTGCCCGCTGTTGCTGTTTGATTTCGGATTTGTTGCAGTCTCCGAATCTTGTCGAGAAAGTCAAAACTCTGCGGCAGATTATCATGGAAGAACAGGAAAAGTCAGGAAGATAGATTATGCTGAAGCGTGTTCTCACTATTGCAGGCAGCGATTCCGGCGGTGGCGCCGGGATTCAGGCTGACCTCAAAACATTTTCGGCACTTGGAACTTTTGGGATGAGTGTTATCACGGCTATCACTGCGCAGAATACGCTTGGCGTGACCGGTGTTGAGGATGTTTCGACGGAGATGGTAGCAAAACAAATGGATGCGATTTTCAGCGATTTGCGCCCGGATGCGGTCAAAATCGGGATGGTGTCCAGTAGCGCGATTATCCGGATGATTGCCAACAAGCTCGACGAGTATCATGTTGTGGACAATGTTGTGATTGACCCCGTGATGGTGAGCAAGAGCGGTTGCAATCTGATGCATCCCGAGTCGCGGGATACACTGATACGCTGTCTGTTGCCACACGCGACTGTGCTGACACCGAATCTGCCCGAGGCCGAAGTGTTGACGGAGATGACGCTGAAAACGGTCGATGATATGAAAATCGCGGCGCAACGGTTGTGCGCGATGGGGCCCCGATGTGTCGTCATCAAGGGTGGACATCGGCTTGACAGTGGGTCGGCTGCGGTCGACCTGATGTATGACGGCGAGAGCTTCGCGGAGTTTAGCAGTAAGCGCTTCGAGACCTCCAACACGCATGGGACTGGTTGCACTTTCTCGTCGGCGATCGCGTCGTGGTTAGCGCGTGGTCTGTCTCCGGCAGCGGCGATTGAGAACGCCAAACAGTACGTGAGCAAGGCAATCGAAAATTCGTTGGCGATTGGTGGCGGGGTTGGCTCGACGCATCATTTTTGGGCGTTCTACGACCGAGACAACGGAATGCCAATCAAGCGTTAGTGGATATCTTTACTAACGAGTAAATCCACTTTTTTGTTGTCGTCCGTAATCATCCTGCCCGGTTCGGGCGTCTGCGTGATGACGGTGTTTGCGGGGCGGCTGGAATCCTCGATGTAAGTCACTTCGCCCACTTCGAGATTTGCGCCCTTGAGGATGGATGTCGCTTCAACTTGGGTCATGCCCGTGATATCCGGAATCTTCTGTCTGTCTTCGCTGTCACCCGAAATGACAACGCGGATGATTGCGCCTTTACGTGCCCGTGTGCCGGGTGATGGTTTTTGGTCGATGATTTCGCCGGGCGCGACCAACGTGCTCGGCTCATTTCTTTCTTTGAAAATCGACATCTTGTTTTCACTGGCAACGGTCAGTGCCGTCTCGATTTGCAGTCCGCAAATGTTCGGGACGGGAACTTCCTCCGTGTCGATGTAGCTACTCGCGATTTGCCATCCGAGCCATGCGCACGTCACGATGACCAGCCCTGTGACAAGGAGAATGCGGACGGTGAGTCCAACGAATCCAAACAGCCAACTGAAGCATCCCGTCTGTGATGAACGAATGACGCGAAGTCGTTGCTTTTGATGACTGACCGGCAGCGACTTTTTCTGAAGGCGCTTGGTGCTATGCTTCTTCGCGTTTTGCGGCCCCTCGAACGCTTCTTCTTCGTCTTGGAAATCCTCGCCGAACGAAGTATCGAATCGGTCATCCACTTTAGATGTTTTCTTGAAGATTCGTTTGCCTGTCATCGGCATTGGCTTTTGTTCGGTCGATTCACGCAACGCCTGAATGTCGATCGTCTGGGTGTCGGTAGGAATGTGCCTTTTGTTCTGAGGTCCCAGCGAGGCATCAGAAAAATCATCATCTTCCGTATTGTGACTATTAGAATCCGGATTCTTCATTATCAAATGTATATACCGTCATAGGCTAAAAGGCTTGTCCAAAAATGCTCTATTTGGCGTCTTGGATATTAAGGCAATTAAGCAGTTTGGCGGCTCCGTAAATCATCTCCATGAGCGGCACCGCGACGCCGAGCTTGCGTGCCCGGCGGACCGGCTCGCCTAAAATGGCCTCCACCTCGGCCTCTCTTTTGCATTCGTAATCGATTTGCATCGACGACTTGTAGTGCCCCATGCTCTCTGTGCGTTCGAATTGCCATTCGCAGAATTTGTCGGTAATGTCGATGCCGTCCTGCTTGGCAATCATCTGTATTTCAGCCATGATGCGTCTTGCCGTCGCGCGCAGTTCTGGGCTGTTCAACACGGCCGCTGTGTCAGCCTTGGCGACGAGACCCAACCCACTGAACGGAATGTTCCAGACGAGTTTGTGCCAACGTACATCCGCGGGTGAGCTTTTGATGGCGCATGGAATCTTCATGTCATTGAGCATCTGGCAAATGGCCTTGATGCGTGGACGTTCGACGCCGTCAAGTTCGGCGAACTCGATGTTGCCGCCTGCGGTGTGATTGATGACGGTTGAGTTTTCGCGCCAGCAACAGATGAAAGAGCACCCGCCAATCACGCGGGATATCCCGGGCGTGGCGCTGTTGTCGGGCAACATCGATTCGATGTATTCCTCGTTGCCAAATCCGTTTTGCAAGGTGATGACAATCGTCTGTGGGCCGACGGTGTGTTTGAAGATTTCTTTGAGTGATACGTTGCTGATTGTTTTGAGTCCGACAATCAAAATGTCACAGACACCCATGTCCTGTGGCGAGTCAAAAACTTCAGGATGAACTTCCCATTTGCCCCATGCGGAATTGATTTTCAGTCCGTGTTCTTTGACATCCTTGGCCGTGGAGCGCATTAGGAAGGCGGTTCGATATCCGTTTTTGCAGAGTAGCGAGCCGTAGAATCCTCCGAGTGCTCCGGCACCGATGATGCCATAGCGCAGTTTGCGCAAGTCATCGACAGTTTCAATTTTCATGTTCGTCTACTACCATCACTCTTAGTCTTCAGCTTCGACACCGGTGATTGCGAAAATCAACAGTCCGGCGCTTTTCTTGTTCGATACCGTTTTGATATTTTTGATTGCTTTGTCCGGTTCGGGGTTTTGCCAGCAGAACGAGTGGATGCACTTGAGAGTGTCGTCCTTGCCGTCTTTCCAAATGAGCGGGGTGTTGATGGATGCGTTCTCGTCGGAAATGGCGTAGACATTGTTGCCCAAGTTCCAATCGAATGAAGCCTCCGTGCCGTCCTCGTACTGGACGTAGGTGGTGGCGATTGCTTCGCTTGTGGGACCGCCTTCCGTGGCGGCAGTCATGAAGTTAATGACACTTGCTTTTTTGCCGTCACAAGGCAAGGAGATGCTGTGTGAACCAGCGAATTTGTCCATCTGTCCGGCCAGCAACAGAGCGGTATTATCCGAAGGCAGATCAAAAACAAAGCGGTCAAATGTTTGTTTCCCGACGGGCAGTTTAGAGAGGTCGTCGCCGGTCATGTATCCCAGCCACGACTTGTCTTTGGCGGCCTTGAGCGAGGCGAAAGACATTTTCACCATCGTGCGATTGTCGCTTTGTTTTGCTTTGGTCAGGTCAACAGTCCAACCTTTGGTGGCGGTATCCGGCAGAACAGATTTGTTCCAGATGTTCTCGAATTCGCTAACGTAGTCAAAGGGGACATCGGTGGCTTTTTCGTATCCGCCGGTCCATGCGGCTTCGGCGCCGAGGACATAGGATTGAACGGCTTTGACGAATTTGTTCATAGCTTCGATATTGAAATTTCGTCCTGCCCATGTGGTCACTACCATTCCGAGCGACTTGCCTTGAGTGGTGTTCTCGTCTTGGGCCTCGATTTGTTTTGTGACAGCCTGCGCAAAGGGCAGGATGTTCGCGGGCGTGTTTCCCGTTCCGGCGATGCAGTCAAAGCCGAGGTCATTCCAGACTTTCAGGCTCTTGAATTCGCTTGCGGCGGCTTCGGCGTAGTGCCAGTCAATGACGAGAATGTCACTGGGCAGTTGGGCACGCATCCAGTCCGCATCTTCCTGCGTTTTGCAGTTTGTGGCATCGGGGCCTTCCTTGAGAGTCAGGAAAAGGTCGCCCCAGATTGCGGTTCTCACACCTCTCTCGGCGAGGAAATCATGCCAATGGTTGATGCTCGCGAGGACTTCTTCTTTTGATACAAGGAGCTCGTCGTGGCAAATCAGGAAGGTCTTGGGTTTGAGCATCTTGACGGCTTCGTCCACCACCGCTTCGACGGCTTCGAGTTCGGGCGGATTGTTCCATTGTCCGTGTACAGGGTCGCCAATCATGCCGCCCTTGACCCAGTCATAGCGGTTCCATTCCTTCAGGCCGTAAGTGGGGATTGCTGGAATCAGTTCGATGTGTTCACGTTTGCAGACATCCGCGATTTCCTGCAAGTCCTTGAGCGTAATCGAGATGAGCGGTTTGGTCAGCTCGGGGCGGGACTTCCATTCGGCGAAAATCACGCTGTACATGAGCGTGTTCATCTTGAGGTCGCCCATGAGTTTGGTGATAATTTTTGTTTGTTCCGGGACGGCGTCCTTGCCGGTGTTGAAGTACAATCCACGCACAGGCATCGCAGCATAATCTCGGATGTCCGCCTTACGTGCCTCGACCGTGCCGAGCGTTTTGCCGGGGCGGAGTAGCTGTCTGAAGGAGCGTTTCGCTTGGAGCAATCCGCTTGTTGTCTCGGAGTTGACGACGAATTTGTCGCCTACGCTGATGATGTAAGCATCAATTTCCGCGTTGGGGTCAGGGGCCTCGGTGCCGCATACGAACGAGACGTCGCCGGGTTGGGTGTCTGTGGTGACTTGGACGTCGAGATTCACCTTATACTTATCGAGAATCTCTTCCTTGACTTGCTTCGCGATGTCACTCGCGAACTTGGATTTCCCATCCGTCACGATACGCTTGAGGGTAATGTTGCCATCATGCCACTGGATGCTCTTCGGTGTTGGGATGACGCGATCCGGGAAAACTTTATCTTTGATGGCGATTTTGGTGTCCTTGATTTGGGTTTTATCAAGATTTGAGAGAATTGCGAGATTCTGTTGAGGTTGTGGCGGGAATATGAATTCGATGGAATAGGATTCCTGCGCGTAGTTGTCGAAGTCATGAGCGAGGACTCCGCACCAAATGATAGACTTGGATGTTCCCTGCGGATTGCGACGATAGTCGAGCAGGCTGATGGGCGTTCCGGACGTGATAATTTCGAGGGGGCCTGTTGGTGTGTCGACGACCATTTTCTCGAAGTTCTTGGCGAGCCCGAGTTTTTCTCTTTCGGTACTCGGCGACGCGAACGGCATTATGAACTTTCCGGTCTTGCCCGTGCGCAACGTCAGCTCGTAGGGTCTCCCAGCGAACCATGCGGGGTTCAGGTCGCCAATCATGTGTTCATAGAGGGTTTTGCCAACGGTGGTGCTGCGCACATCGACGGAGATTTTCAGCCGTCTGCCGGGGCCGAGTTCGAACGTTTGTTTTCCTTCAAGTTCCTTGCCTTGGGCGTGCATCTCGAACGAGGCGATTTGCTTTTTGCCTGCAACGTTCTCATGCTTGAGCGAGAGAGGCAGCGTTGTGTCTCTGCGGTATTCGTAGTACGTTCCTGCCCATCTCGGCATCATGTGGTTGAACTCCGTTTTTTCGGAAAACAACATTCCGTCCACAGCGATTGTCAATACATCTGTCGTTGCCAGTGTAACGGAAATGCCGTCTTGTGACATGACGAGTGGTTCTTCGGCAACTTGGGCGCCGCAAATTCCTGTTGTTATGATACAAAGTGTGGCAAAAACGCCAGCAACAAAATTTCTCATTGGTGTATCCTCGATGTATTATGATACTTAGATGATACAGTTGAGGACAGAATACATTAGTGCGAGGCGTTTTGGTTAAGTGACGAAGTTCCGACGACCCTTTGCATAAAAATGCATTCTGCTCTGAACTAAATGCTTGCATTTTTCGTGCAAAAGTGCCACAATATATATTGAAGCAATTATTGAGATGAAAAATAGAGAAGAAGTCGTAGAGAAGTTGCGTGCTTCGGCGCGTGAAATGTTGTCGAATAAGACCGTTGATGTTGTGATTGGATGGGGTTGTGTGACCCCGGAGCAAACTGTCGCGACTCCGGTTTTTGTCAAAAGTCCGGATGATGTGGAACTGCTTGACTGGAACGAGAAGTGCTATGGGAATCTTGCGGCATATATGACACGCAAGGAAGTCCGCGCACTGGGGCGTGTGGCGCTTATGGTCAAGGGTTGCGATGAGAAGGCGCTGGTTGTGCTACGTCGCGAGTCGCAGATTGATCCGAGCAACCCGCCTCGCGTGATTGGAATTGCTTGCGATGAGGACGGCCTTGGGTGCGCCAAGTGCGGTACCTGTGATGTGCATGTGCCGCGTTTCGCTGATATCGTGATTAGCGGCGTGACGCCCGTCCCCGAGAATGTGCCTGTTCCCGCAGAGAAGCGCTATGAGCGTCTGTCGGAATTTATGAAGCAACCTCGAGAGAATCGCTTGGCGTTCTGGATGAAGGAGTTTGACCGTTGCATTCGTTGTTATGCTTGCCGTCAGGTTTGCCCGTTGTGCTATTGCGAACGGTGCATTGCTGAGCGCAACAAACCGCAGGCCATCGATTCGTCAGCGACACCGCGTGGCAACTGGTCGTGGGGCATCACTCGCGCGTTTCATCTGGCGGGGCGTTGTATCGGCTGTGGCGAGTGTACGCGTGTTTGTCCGGCCGAGATTGATTTGTCGTTGTTGAATCTGTCGCTTGCCAATGCGGCCGAGCGCAGCTTTGAGGGCTTCCGTCCGGGAATGGATCCCGATCGTGAAGGAGCCGTCGGTGCGTATTCCCGTGGCGACAGTGAGGAGTTTATCCGCTGATGAATGCAGAAGAGATGATTGGCCGCGAAGATTTGATTATCAATCGTGATGGGCTTGGGCAGCTTGTGCGGGATTGGCTTGCCAAGGATAAACCACTTGCCGCGCCCAAACGCATCAAGGATGACCTCGTGCAGTATGCGCTGTGTACGGACTTTGACGAAATTATGTTGGATGGCTTTGTGCATCCCGACAATTCCATCAAGACCTTTCTTTTTCCACGTCATGAGAAACTGTATCACTATGAGACGGATGAATTAGGTCGGATTACACTTGAGGATAGCAATTTTGGCGAGTTTAGTCAGTTGTTGCTTGGCGTTCGTCCGTGTGACGCCGCCATTGTTCCCATCTTGAATCACGTTTTCAATTGGGATTTGAAGGATAGTTTCTATAATCGTCGCGCCGAGGGTACTGTTATCATCGCGCTGGGTTGCACCACCTGTGACGCGAATTGTTTTTGCACCTCGGTGGGTGGCGCTCCCGATGGCGTAGCGGGTGCGGATGCCCTGCTGTTCCCGACCTCCGACCCGAGTGTTTTCGCGGTCAAGGTTGTCAGCGAGAAAGGCGCTCATCTGTTGGCAAAGTATTGCGCGATCGGGACAGCCGCTCCGAAAGCGGCCGCGGAGGTTCCGGTGCGCTTTGACATGGACACGGTGCATGACTGGCTGAAGGAGAATTTTGAAAGCCCGTTTTGGGAAGAAGAATCGTTGAGTTGCGTCGGTTGTGGCGCATGCAGTTACACTTGCCCGACGTGCCATTGCTTTGATATCATGGACGAGAAGAACGGACTTGGCGCGGGGTGGCGTGTACGGAATTGGGATTACTGTCAGGGTCGCCAGTTCACTCTTCATGCGTCCGGGCACAATCCTCGTGCCACACAGGGCGCCCGTCAGCGTCAGCGTCTTACGCATAAATTCTGGGCGTATCGTGATCGTTTTGGGACGGTACTATGCACGGGTTGTGGCAATTGCATTCGTCGTTGTCCGGTGGGGCTTGGCGTTCTGCCGTTTGCCAAAAAGATCTGTGAGCTAGCAAAGAAATCGTAAGATAGGGGTATTGTTTTGCCAGCGCTGAGACCTTCAGATATTCTCTTTTGTAATGCGTCAGTCAAGCTGAATTTACTGTCGGTGGAGTCGGCGTGTTATTGGCTTAATACCTTTCGTTCAAGCGAGGCGCCGGATTTGGAGTTCGGGCGTATGCTTGTCGAGCAAGGCGTTATCAGCGAGCAGCAATTTTGCACACTCATCGATATTGTGACATTTGCGCCTTCCTTTTCCAATCTGAATCCGTTCATCGACCAGCGTGGTGAGATTGTCGGAAAGTGGAGCAAGTCGGTTGATGAAGCGACGGACATGGACGAGTCGTCGTCTGATGGTACCTCGAGTGTCATTGGGTGTCGTTACGCGAATTATACCATTCGCGGCACCATCGGCCGGGGCGGTCTGGGGCGCGTTCTCGAGGGATATGACCGCACGTTGAGTCGTGGTGTCGCCATCAAGGAATTGCTCATCAAGAAACACAAGAATAATGACCCGAACAAAAACGACAAGCCTACGATGGAAGTGGAGTCATCGACGGATACGCGGCGGCGCGAGATGTTGCGCTTTTTGAATGAGGTGCATATCACCGGTCAATTGCAGCATCCCGGGATTGTGCCAGTCTATCGGTTGAGCGTCAACCGCAACGGCAAACTGTTCTACTCGATGAAATACGTTCGTGGTCGGTCGATGGGTTCCATCTTTGACACGAATAATTCCAACCAAGACCCGGCTAAGGTTTTTCAGCAGCGAATGCATCAGCTTGGGCGTTTGATAGAGGTGTGCAATGCCGTCGCTTATGCTCACGCACAGGGAATTGTTCACCGTGATATCAAGCCGGATAATATCGTCATCGGCGATCATGGCGAGGCTGTGATTCTGGATTGGGGCCTTGCCAAGCAGTATAGCGACGATGATATGCAGGTTTCGATTGAAACCAATATCGAGGAGCTGCTTCGGCGCGAGCGGCGCAATGGGAGCGATGATGTCATCAAGTCCGAGATTCCGAATTTGTCGCTCGATGGTGAAATCATCGGTACCCCCGCGTATATTGCGCCCGAGGTTCTGTCGCCGATTCTTGGTGGTGTTTCGCCGCGCATAGATGTGTACGCTCTCGGGACGATTCTCTATCAAATCATCACCGGGCGTTTTCCTTACGATTATGACAATGTTGACCATCTGCTGCAGCAGAAGGCCAATATGCACGATCCGATTGATCCCATCAAACTCAATCCGAATTGTCCTCCGGAGCTTGCGGCCATTTGCCGTCGCGCCATCGAGTGCGACCCCATCAAGCGTTATCCCGATGCGGGAGCGCTCGCGGAGGAGTTGCAGGCTTTTCAAGAAGGACGGTTGGTCTCGAGCTATCAGTATGCTCCGTTTGAGTGGGTGAAATTCAAGATATTGCGCCACAAACGCGCCAGTGCCATTATCCTCGCCTTTATGTTGCTGTCTGTAGCGGCGACGATGTTCAGTGTGCATTATGGGATGGAGGCGCGTGTCGCGAATATGAACGCGACGCAACTCGAGAAAGATGTCAATTTAGCGATAATGACATCGAATAAGCTGTCCCAGACGACCCGTCAGGCACTGGGCGAGATGCCGAAGTTGCAAAGCGAATGCCTGAACCGCTCTATGCAAATCAACGAATCGTTACGTACTTTTTTCAAACATGTGGAAACCGATATGGTCAGTGCTTCGCGTGATTTGACTGAGATTGATGCATGGACTTCGACGTCGCTGACTGCCGTACTTGGCAAGATTGTGACCAACAACGTGGATTTGACAGATGTCGCCGCCATTGATTCGACGGGGCATGTCGTTTCGGTCTATCCTACAAGTTTCTCCTACTTGCTTGGGCAGAACTACGCGGAACGTCATCATGTTCAACGTGTTTTCAATGAGAAGCGCACCATTCTCAGCGAAATGTACAACAGTCAGGAAGGCAAACCTGCGCTGAGCCTGTGTCATCCGGTGTTTCGCGATGGAAAATTGCATGGGATGCTGAACGGATTTTTCTTTGCGGATACAGCGCTGAATCGTTTGACGCGTGCCGGTCTCATGGGTTCCACTGCGGCGCGCTTCCGTGTGCGGCTGGTGCAGTCCGATGGCAAAATGCTTTATGATTCTAGTAATCCATCTAACATTGGCCAGAAAGTTATCACCTCGCAACTTGAAAAACTGTATCCGAACAAGACGCAGTTTTTCCGTAACGCGCTGACAACCGAGATTGGTGTGCACGAGTATGTTGTGGACGGAGCCATCAACTCTGAACGTTTTCTTGAACACGAAATCGGTGCATGGAATACCTTTCGTTTCGCTCAAGCCGAATGGAAAATCATCCTCTCCGTGCGCTTCCGCGAGGGCCTTGGCGTCATTCCGATTAGCACCACCGATTAGCGCTACTATTTGACGCCCGTGCTGCCGAAACCGTTCTCGCCACGCTTTGTTTCCGGCAGTTCCTTAGTCTCCGTGAAGACGGCTTTCGTGACCGGCGCGATAACAAGTTGCGCGATTCTGTCGCCGTGGTTGATGACGAATTGCTCGTTGCCAAGATTGATGAGGATAATCTGCACCAGTCCGCGGTAGTCGCTGTCGATGGTTCCGGGCGAGTTGAGCACGGCGATGCCATTCTTGATGGCGAGTCCACTTCGCGGGCGGACTTGCCCTTCGTAGCCGGCCGGGATGGCGATGCGCAGTCCGGTGTTGATGAGCGCCCGTTCGAGGGGGAGCATGATGACAGGATGTTCAAGCGCGGCGCGCAAGTCGGCAGCGGCTGCGCCCTCGGTTGTTAGTTCGGGCAGTGGGAGGTCGGCGGCGATGGGGTCGCGTTTCACCATAATCCGGATGGGGTTATTGCTGTTTGTCATTTGTTGCTGTTTCTCCATTTTCCAAAGCGATGAGTTCCGCGCACACTGGCGTGGTCAGCCATTTTCCGGCTGCATCGCAAACCTCCTGCGGCGTGACGCGGCGGAGTGCCTGCAGATATTCTTGTTCACCGGTGATGCCAAGCCCGAGGTTGATGTAGGCGGCCATGCGAGCGGCGCGCGATAGATTCGACTGTGAGCTGATGAGCATTCGGCCAATGACATAATTCCTTGCTCTATCCAATTCTTCCTGTGAGACAGGTTCGTTGCGGAGCAATTCAATTTCGCGCAACATCTCATTGCGAGCGTGTTCGCGGGTGATGGGATTGGTGGCGATGTGCGCCAACATCTCGCCGTGCGTTTTTCCTGCGGAAACATGAGTTCCCGTCGAGTAGGCAAGTCCCTGTTCGTCGCGCAAATGCAGAAAAAGCCGCGAGCTCATGCTCTCGCCGAGGACCGCACTGGCAAGCCGCATGGCGGGATAATCCGGCGCAAGACGTGAGCACACTCTCCACCCGATGACGACAATGGACTGGCGGCACTGGCGCTCGAACGAAACATTGATGTCCTTTTGCGGCAGAGGCGGGGTGGGGATTTTCGTGATTTGTCGCGCCTCGGGAACGAGGAGCGATTCGCATTGTTGCGTGACCATTTCGGGGTCGCAATTGCCGATGCAAACGATGATGGGTTGCGGCGCGCGCAAAACGGCAGCGCCGCGATTGATGATACTCTGCCCGTCCAATGCTTTGACGGTTTCTTCCAGTCCGTTGACAGGCAGACCAAACCCGCTGTCTGGGTACATCTCGCGGCATAACATGCGCATGGTTTTACCCATGTTGTTGTCTTCGGCTTTACGCAGTCCGGCAAGCGTGACGCGGCGTTCTCGTTCGATTTCGTCGGTGGTATACGCTGGTTGCGTCATCATCTCGCGCAACAGCCCAAAGCTTTCGGCGATGGCATCGTCCGTGCAATGCAGCGTAATCGCGCAAGTTGTTTTCCCGGTGGCGATGCCGAGTTCAGTCCCAAGGTCATCCAGAGCCGTCTCGAATTCCAACGCGGATTTGCTTTGGGTTCCACGCCTGAGCATCCGCAGAGCAAAGGCCGTCAGACCCGCATTCTGCGTGGTTTCCGTCGCGGACGCAAACGGCAAGATGATATGCAGCGCGACAACGTGATTGACGTCGGATGGATGGATGAATAGCCGCATTCCGTTCGGCAGTTCGCGATACTCTTTGATTTCCGAATACTGTTTGTTCACGCGAGACTCCTTATGCTGACGGTGGTGTATTGATGTTCGAGTATCTCGGCGATGACATTTTTGATGTCATCCGCGTTCAGTTCATTGATGAGTGCTTCGTAATGCTCGACGATGTCAGTGCTCCCCGTGAGGGTGTACCAGTAGCCAAGCGTCGACGTAATATCCTCGGTTTCCTCCATAGAGAAATACAGGTCGTTTCGTAGCTTGCGCCTACTTCGCTTGAGTTCCTCCGGTGTTGGCCCGTTGTCGGCAAACTCGTTGAGCATCTTGAGCGCTTCGAGTTTCGCGGCGTTCTCGTTGTGTGGTTCGTGTACTGTGTACAGATAGAAAAAGGATGGTTCGTAGTGCGTGGCGCTGCCGCAGGACACGTTGCCGACAAGACCGAGTTCCTCTTTGAGCCGCTGGTCGAGCCTTGCTCCGCGCCCACCGGACAAGATGTCCGATGCGATGTCAAGCGCCAGAACTTTCTTCTGTTCGTGAACCGATGGCGCCGGCCACGCGAGCGCCTGATAATTCTCGGTTACATCCATGCGAATCTCGGTCTCGGCGTCTTCCGTCGCAAAGCGTGTGTTGTCCGCGTTTCTCGATGGACGCTTGCCTTGCCATCCACCGAAAAAGTCAGTGATGACACGCAATGCTTCGTCGTGGTCGACATCGCCAGCAATGACCACAAGAGTGTTGTCGGGCGTGTAAAAGCGGCGATAGAAGTCGCGCATCATGTCGCTCGTCATGGCCGAAACCGTTTCCTGTGTGCCCAGTGTGGGGTGTTTGTATCCGCTGTTGTCATAGACGCAATCGTAAATTCGCTCGAACATTGAACCTGTGGGAGAATCATTCTTGCGCAGAATCTCTTCGAGAATGACGCTTCGTTCCTTCGCGAATTCCTCCGGATCGAGCTTCGCGTTCTGCATCATGTCGGCAATGATATCCGCCGCCTTCGCGAAGTGTTCGGCGGGGACAGTCAGATGATAGTGCGTCCAGTCCTTGCTTGTTCCGGCGTTCCATTCGCCTCCAAGCCCCGTGACAACGGCGTCCAGTCCGTTCACCCCGAATCGTTCTGTTCCCTTGAACATCATGTGTTCGAGGAAATGTGCAATACCAAACTCCTGTGGCGTTTCTTCGGCGGAGCCTGTGCCGACCCAGCAGTCAATGGTCACGACGCTGTTTTCCGTGCGTTCGATGACCGTCTTTAATCCATTGTCCAAACTGTGTATTCGCATTGCTACCCCTAAGAATGATTCCGAAAAGATGTTTGGTTATGATATACAGTTCGATTGCAAAGTCGTTATAATGCGGGATTAAGAGGTGGGAATTGTCTTTTTGATGTTGCACTGTGTTTGGAAAAAGGTATATACTAGTTACTACATCATCGAAAGGACCTTGTAATGCGAGCAGTTGATTTGATTGAACGGAAGCGTCAGGGAGGCGAGTTGACTCCTGATGAAATCAAGTGGTTTGTGACTGGCTTTTTGAGCGGTGAAGTTGAGGTTTACCAAGTGACGGCTTGGCTGATGGCTGTGTATTTTCAGGGACTGACTCCACAAGAAACATCGGCGTTGGCGTCTGCGATGGCATACTCGGGCGAGACCTATAATTGGGATGGTCTTTTCGATGCGCGTGTCGTTGATAAACACAGCAGTGGCGGCGTCGGCGACAAGGTTTCGCTGATACTGGCGCCACTGGTGGCCGCGATGGGCATGACCGACCCGATGATTAGTGGGCGCGGACTGGGGCATACCGGCGGAACATTGGACAAACTTGAGTCCATTCCGGGGTTCAATGTGTTCCCGGGGCGTGCGCAGTTCGAGCGTCAACTCAAGGAGATTGGCACGGTGATGTGCGGTCAGACGGACAACTTTGTGCCTGCGGACAAGATGCTTTACAGCTTGCGCGATGTGACGGCGACAGTGCCGTCGGTGCCGCTTATCAGTGCTTCCATCATTAGCAAGAAGTTCGCGGCGGGCGTGCAGTCGCTGCTGCTCGATGTCAAGGCAGGCAGTGGCGCATTCATGAAAACGACTGCAGATGCCGAAAAACTGGCGCTAGCTCTGAAGCACACGGGCGAGGGGCTTGGGATGGAGATCCGCGTTTTGATTACTGATATGAACCAACCCTTGGGGCGCATGATTGGCAATAGTCTTGAGGTTGCCGAGAGCATCGATGTTCTGCATGGCGTCGGCCCGGCGGATTTGCGCTCACTGGTCATTGAACAGGCCGCTGAAATGCTGTTGTTTTCGGATTTGAAAGATGCTCCGGAGACTCTGGGTGATTGCCGTACTGTGGCGAAAAAACATCTTGATGATGGCTCTGCATGGTCTAAGTTCATTCAGCTTGTCAAAGCGCAGAATGGCGATATTGCTGTCGTGGAGGACCCGCTCGCCAAACTTGATATCGCGCCGGGTGAGACCTATTTGACTGCGCCGCGTGCGGGGTGGATTGAGAAAATGGATTGCGGTCAAATTGGCACGGCGGCTTGTTTGCTAGGAGCAGGACGCGCGACGGCGGCCGATTCGGTCGACCACGGTGTCGGGCTTGAAATGTTAGTGCGTGTGGGCGATGAGGTTTCTCAGAAGCAGTCGCTTGTTCGCATTATTCACCGCAATGGGCGTGGTTTGTCCGAGGCGATGGAATTGCTGCGCAAGTCGATTGTCATCGGCGACGCTGCACCGGAAGAAGTCCTGCCGCTTGTCCATAAGCGGATTTAGTTTCCGTAGAGTTTGCAAAAGAGAATCGCCGTCTCCCGGTTTGGGAGGCGGCGATTGGTGTTTATCTTTGTTTATTCCGATTTAGTTTTCGGAGTCGTCAATGATTGAGAATCCGCTGTTTTCTTCGGTGTCCGCGTCGAACACATATGTGCTCTCGTCTTCAACTTCAGTTTCATCCGGAGTCTCATCCTCGAACGGCTTGGTCGCGGGCAATTCCTGCGGTTCTTCTTCGCCTTCGAGTTCGTACATACCCTTGACAGGCTCATTGGGGTCAGCCACAACCAAGCGACGATACTGCGGCAGACCTGTACCGGCCGGGATAAGCATACCCATGATGATGTTTTCCTTGAGTCCGTTGAGGAAGTCGATACGACCACGCACAGCGCTCTCTGCGAGAACCTTTGTCGTCTCTTGGAATGCTGCTGCCGAGATAAAGGAATCTGTTTCCAACGCGGCCTTTGTGATCCCAAGAAGCTTAGGCGTACCTTCGGCAGGCTGTCCGCCGCTCTCGGTGACGCGCTTGTTCTCTGCCTCGAACTCGGATTCATCGACCGATTGTTTGACGATGAACTTTGTGTCGCCGGGCTTTGTCACTTCGCGCTTCTTGAGCATCTGGCGAACGATACATTCAATGTGTTTATCATTGAGTTTCACGCTCTGCATACGATAGACCAGCTGGACTTCCGTGACAAGGAACTCCATGAGTGCCTTGCGTCCTTTGATGCGAAGGATGTCATGGGGTGATTCCATACCATCGGTCAGAACCATACCCTTTGTCACTTTGCTTCCGTCGGTAATCATCAAGTGACGGTTGCCGGGGATAACCAAATCGATTGTCTTGCCATCTGTCGTCTCGATGACAGCTCTTCTGGTTGTTCTTGTGTTGCCACGCAGATGGAAAACACCGTCTTCTTCGGCGAGAATCGCGGCATCCTTTGGTTTGCGTGCTTCGAAGAGTTCTTCGACGCGTGGCAGACCGCCTGTGATGTCCTTGCTCTTGACGCCGCTGACGTGGGAGATTGTTGCCAACACATCACCGGGATGAGCGAGCATGGGGATACCCTTGCGCTTGCCTTCGACCGCGCTGAATACTTGGCGGACTCTTTCGAATCCGAATTTCTCCTTGAGGTAGTCTTCCATCTTCTCGTCGCGTTTGTCCTTTTCCTCGGGCATCTTCGTGAAAAGTTGGCTAAGGACTGTTCCGGCACTGAGCGCGAATGTTTTGATTTGCGCGTCTTCAGGGTTGCCCGATTCTGCCGGATTGACAACGATAAGGCTGGGTCTGAGCGACGTCTCGACGACTTCACGCTTGATAGCGCCTTCGGGCATTCTTTCCTCGGCGATTGTTTCGTTCATGATATCGCCAAAGTACACAAAGCCTTCCATTTCGCACATGATTGGCAGTGTATGCGGATCCCATTGCGCAAGAATTTGCTTGTCTTTAACATCTTGTCCGTCTTTGACGCGCAGTGTCGCACCATAGTTCAGTTGCGGCAATTCTTGTTTCGTTCCATTCTTTGCCTCGACTTCGAGGTGACCCGTGCGGTTTGTGACCTTGAGGGTTCCGTCAGCCATTTCAAGGAATTCGATATCGACATACTTGACTTTACCGTTCTTGTCAGCCTGATACCAACCTTCTGCGGTGATGTTTGCCGCGCCGCCGATGTGGAAGGTTCTCAGTGTAAGCTGTGTACCGGGTTCGCCGATGGACTGTGCCGAGATGACGCCGACAGCTTCGCCGAGTTCAACCATCTCGCCCGTTGACATGTTTCTGCCGTAGCAAGACGCGCAGACACCACGATGGGTTTTGCATGTCAAAACCGAGCGGATTTTGACCTTCTTGATGCCGATTTTGTCAATCTTGTCAGCCAATACATCGCTAATCATTTCGTTCTTCGAGATGAGGATGCTGTGGTCGTTCGGGTCGCGGATATCTTCAGCGACAACGCGTCCGCGGAGTCTGTCCTTCAGGGGGACAAGCTCGCGATAACCGGTTTGCGTCTGCTCTTTGATGGCCTCGACTTCGATATAGTCCGTTGTGCCGCAGTCGTTTTCGGTGATGAAAACATCTTGCGAAACGTCAACCAGACGGCGTGTCAGATAACCTGCTTCGGATGTCTTCAAAGCGGTATCAGCCAGACCTTTTCTCGCTCCATGCGTCGAAATGAAGTATTCGAGAACGCTCAGTCCCTCACGGAAGTTTGACGTGATGGGCGATTCGATAACTTCACCCATACCACCGGTGATTTTCTTGATGGGCTTCTGCATCAGTCCGCGCATACCGGTCAACTGACGAACCTGCGCCATGTTACCACGAGCGCCCGAGTTTGCCATCATCCAGACCGAGTTAAGGCCGTGACGGTCGTTCTTCATTGTGTTCTTGACTTCGTCCGTCAGGAGATCAGTTGCTCTCGACCATTCGTGAACGATGCGTCTGTAGCGTTCTTCCTCTGTGATAACACCCTTGCTGAATCTGTCACGGGCAATAGCGGCGTTCATGATTGCGACATCCAGAATGGCGCTCTTGCCTTCTGGGATTTTCATGTCGCTGAGGCCGATGCTCAGACCACCGGTCTTCGCGTGCTTGTAGCCGAGTGCCTTCATCTTGTCCAAAATGGTGGCTGCTGTTTTCTTGTCTACGGTTTTGTACGTCTTCTCAGCGATTTGCGCCAATGTTCCTTTGATGGTGCTTTCTTCAAACGAGATAAAGTCGATGTCCGAGCGCAGCTGAATGGGAAGGATTTCTCGGAATTCGAGTCTTCCGGGCGTCGTCGGCATGATGCGTGTCTTCACTTCTTTGGTTTCGGGGTCATAAATGCCGATTCCGACAAAGACGAGTTCCTGAAGCTTGACGGCGTCTTGTTGCAGTGCTTGCAAGCAGAGTTCCGCGCTTGAGAAGACGGGGATGAGCTGCAGCAGAGCTATCATGTCCTTGTTGGAGGAATTGAGTACTTCGTGACGCCATTTTCTGAAGTCGAAATCTCTGTTGAGGACATATCTACGGTCGCAGAACTGAGACATCATTTCAAGCATCTTCTCGCGCAGTTTGTCAATTTTCTTGAGCTGGTCATCTGTATCAGACAGGAGCGAGTTGTAGCGTTCGATGTTGCAGGGAATGTGCCATTTGTTCAGGTAGTAGAGTCCGAGAACCATGTCTTGAGACGGCGACGCAATCACGCCTCCGTGCGCAAGCGACAGAATGTTGTTCTGGGCAAGCATGAGGTTGATCGCTTCGAGTTTGGCTTCGGTGCTAAGCGGTACGTGGACGGCCATCTGGTCACCATCGAAGTCTGCGTTGAATGCGGCGCAAGACATCGGGTGTAGCTGAATGGCTTTACCTTCGACAAGCTTGGGGAAGAATGCTTGGATTCCGAGTCTGTGCAGTGTCGGCGCGCGGTTGAGGAGGACGGGATGCCCCTTAATCACGTCTTCGAGGATTTCGTAGACGATGGGTTCTTCCGCTTCAATCTTCTTCTTTGCGGACTTAGGAGTAATCGCGTGGCCGCGTCTTTTCAGTTCGCGAATCACGAATGGTTCAAAGAGTTCGAGTGCCATTTTCTTGGGCAGACCGCACTGGTTGAACTGAAGTTCGGGACCGACGACAATAACCGAACGTCCGCTGTAGTCTACTCTCTTGCCGAGCAGGTTTTGACGGAAGCGTCCCTGTTTACCCTTAAGCATGTCACTGAGCGATTTGAGCTGGTGATTGTTGGTTCTGTTCTTGGAGGCTCTTGCTGTACGCGCATTGTCGAAGAGTGCGTCGACGGCGTCCTGAAGCATACGTTTTTCGTTGCGCGAAATCACGTCAGGCCCACGCAGTTCCATCAACTTCTTGAGTCTGTTGTTGCGGTGAATCACTCTGCAATAGAGGTCGTTGAGGTCAGAAGTCGCGAATCTGCCGCCATCGAGGTTGATGAGCGGGCGGAGTTCGGGAGGAATGACCGGCAACACTTCGAGCACCATCCAGTGGGGCAGGTTTCCTGAGCCACAGAACGAGTTAACGGTTTTCAGTCTCTTTGTAATCTTGGCGGTGCGCATGGAGCTTTTCTCCTTGCGCATATCTTCCACCAGTTTGGCGTTCAATTGGTCAATCCCCGGAGGGTTGCCAGTGGCCTTGTTCAGGAGCAGAGCCATGGCTTCGTCAATGGTTTCCGGGATTTTGCTTTCAGTCATCAGGCCACCAATGGCGTTGACGCCTTGAGTGCGGGCGACATTCTTTGCGCTCTGGAGGATTTCGATTGCTTCCTCGATGGTGTCTGCTCCGAGTTCGAGCATGATGAGCAGGCATCTAACAGCGGCGGCACCGGACATGATGGTTACTGTCCATCTGTCGTCCATATGCGTTGTGCTGTCGTCTTCGTCATCGTGTTCGTAGATATCACTTTCGCTGCTCGAATCGATGAACGTCAGGCGATCAAACCATGTTTGTTCGTCGATGGACTTGAATTCAACGCGCCCTGTTGTTTTGCGCAGCTCGTAGACTTCTTCATCCGTCAGGAATGTTTTTTGCGCGGGCAGAACCTTCTGCAGGTCTTTGGGCACACTGACGACAATGTTTGTCTGGAAGTTCACCAGTTTCGCGAGTTCCTTGTATGGAACATCGAGTAGGTGAGCGATGCGGCTTGAGGCGCCTCTGTAGAACCAGATATGGCAAATGGGGGCCGCAAGCTTGATGTATCCCATGCGGTGGCGGCGCACTTTGCTCTCGATGACTTCGACGCCGCAACGTTCGCAGATAACGCCCTTATACTTTTGCTTTTTATACTTACCGCAAGAGCATTCCCAATCCTTGGTGGGGCCGAAGATTTTCTCGCAGAACAAACCGTCTTTTTCGGGTTTGAACGTTCTGTAGTTAATCGTGTCGGGTTTCTTGACTTCGCCGATTTCGTCATCCTGGTTGTTGTGGCTGTTGATGCCCACACCGATTGTCAGGTTCTTGTTGCGATGCTGACCCCATGAGTAGATTTGCGCAGGTGAGGCCAACGAAATGCGTGCGACGACATTAAGCTTGTTAAGGTCGTTGTTTTGCGCGTTGCCCTTTTCCTGTCTTTCGATGCACAGAGGAATCACTCTGTAGTTGGCCAAATCGATTTTGTCCGTCGGGTTGGTCAACATATCATCGAGATATCCGCCACTGGTCGGCAGTTCGTCTCTATCGTAATTAAAAGGTGAAACTTCCACCTCATTATTCTTCTTGATTCTTTTTGCTTTTTTCGAGCTGTTTTTGTTATCTTTCATCAATGGCACCTCTCGCTTGGGGTGAAGCTGATATTTTTATTTTCAAAATAGGGTTTGTTATTGTCATGCCCCAATGCTCCGGGGCATGACATGTCTCATAGAGAACTTATTACTCGTTGTCGTTGTCATCCATCGGAATGGTAATCATGTCGCGGAGTTCTTCCAAAGTCGGCTGATGATTCTCTTCATTCTCGGCGGCATAAGGCTGGTAGACCACATTCGGTTTCGTCTCGGTATTCTCCGCGAGGAGTTCGAGATTCACGCCGAGTCCCTGTAGCTCTTTGACCAACACGTGGAAGCTTTCGGGGATGCCGGGCTGCAAGTGGTTACGTCCTTGAATGATTGACTGGTAAGTTTTTGTACGACCAATCACATCATCGCTCTTGACCGTGAGGAGTTCCTGCAATGTGTATGCAGCTCCGTAGGCTTCGAGCGCCCAGACTTCCATTTCGCCGAAGCGTTGTCCACCGAACTGCGCTTTACCACCCAGCGGCTGCTGTGTGACGAGCGAGTATGGTCCGGTTGAACGCGCATGCATCTTGTCGTCGACCATGTGTCCGAGTTTGAGCATATACATCGTTCCTACGGTCACGGGGTTGTCGAACTTGTCGCCGGTCTGTCCATCGAATAGGGTGACTTGTCCGGTCGCGTTGACGTCGAGCATCTTTTCCTCATCGGAAAGCTCGTCATAGGATCTGTTGTCGCCGATGCTTCTCATCTTGAACTCACGTGCTTTGCGCAGTTGCTCTTCGATATCTTGCTCCGTTGCACCGTCAAAGACGGGTGTCGCGAAGTATTCGTCGAGTGTGCTGGCTGCCAGTCCGAGGTGAGTTTCGAGAATCTGTCCAACGTTCATACGTGAGGGAACGCCGAGCGGATTCAAGACGATGTCCACGGGTGTTCCGTCTGCGAGATACGGCATATCTTCGACAGGCTTGACGCACGAAACAACACCTTTGTTTCCGTGACGTCCGGCCATCTTATCGCCGACTTGGAGCTTACGCTTGCAAGCGATGAGAACTCTGACCGTCTTCAGGATGCCGTTGGGCAACTCGTCGCCGTTTTTGACTCTCGTAATCTTGAGCTCAGCGGCTTCTCTGATGCGGTTTTGTTCGCTATGGAAGCGCCACCAAAGATCCTTGATTGCTTCATCCACGGTCTTGTCGCCGGTTTGCGGTGACATTTCCTTGCGCATGCAGAAGACGATGTAGTTCAGCATATCATCCGAGATTTCAGCGCCTTTTTCCACAAGCATAGACCGCTCCTCGCATTCCTTGAGGGGGTCGATTGCCATGGTCAGCAACTCACGGATGGAGACACGCTGATGGAGTTCGTCGAGCGTTTTACGCAGTTGAATTTCGATTGTATCCCAAAGAGCCGGGTCAATGACTTTGGCTTTTTTGTCATGGAGTTCGCGCATAAACACCCAGAAGAGGTTCTTGTAGGCGTCGTTTTTATATGGTTTGACAGGCAACTCAAGCAGTTCGAGTTGAGCTTTTGTCATTGATGTCAACAAGTCATCAAGCGCATGGTTAAAGCATGGCTTGCCCTGATTTGCCAGACTGACATTGCTCTTCGCTGTTTTCAACAGTTGATACAATTCTGTTCTGAACAGGCGTTCGTGTTCGGTCAGAGCCTCGCGGCGCTGGTGGTCGAGTTCGACGCTGCGGTCACGTTGCGAGATATCCTCAAGGAAACTGTCAACGAGTTCATTTTCCTGATCTTCCAGAATCTTAACAATCTTGTCGCGTTCGGCATTATGCAAGTCTTTCCAGAACTTCTCTAATTCCTCAAATGCGGTATAGAGCTTGGCCGGCTCACTGTTCGATTCATTGAGAATGAAGCGAATCGTATCGTCGGTCGTCTTGGGTTCTTTGAAGTCCGCCGTTGTTGTTGGGAAGGCGATTTCATCTGCCTTCGTGGCCTTCTTCTTGCGGGGCTTCTTTCTTGCTTTAATTTCCTTCGCGTACTCAGACTTGAGCATCTCGATGATGTTGATGACGGCTTCTTGGACGTCCGCATCTTTGAGGAGCTTGACAAAGCAGGCGATTGTGTTGCCATCGAGTCCGAGGTCAACCAATTCTAATTCGTATTCTCTCTGGATGGCATCGGGCGATGTGTCAGGGCGTCTGTTTGTGTACGGCTTGAGGTTCTTGTACAACTGATGCAATCTTGGCATCATGAGCTTTTTGTCGAAGTCTTTGTCCTCGGCAAACGCAGTCATGTTCATCAGGTTCTCGATGACAGGGATGACTGTCGCGGGCAGCTTGTCCTCGTATGCATCGAGCATCGAGATGTTCTTATGCAAGTCTTCGGTTGACGGAATTGCCTGTGTGAACGAATCGAGGTTCGTTGAGGCGAATTCAATCAAATCCGGGTCTTCCGTCGCGACGAGCTGTTCGATGACATTCTGCACTTGTCTGCACAGGAGGTCCTTAAAGTCGTCCGAGAGCTTTAGGTCAGACGATTGCGTTCCGTGGTCTTTGTTGTCTTTGCTGACGAATGTTCTGGTCGCAATGACAGTGCCGTATGTTCCGTGTTTGACGCGGAGCGAGGCATCGCGGACTTCGTTCGATTTGTCACCGAAGATGGCGCGCAGAAGCTTTTCCTCCGGGCCGAGGTCGGTTTCACCCTTAGGCGTAACAAGACCGACGAGGATGTCTCCGAGTTTGACTTCTTCACCGACTCTGATGATTCCATTGTCGAGTTTGTTCAACAGTTCTTCGCTGCAGTTCGGGACTTCGCTGGTGATTTCTTCATCACCATTCTTCGTCGCACGAGCGTCAATGCTGAACTCCTGAATGTGAATAGAAGTAAAGATATCTTCCTTGACGATTCGTTCGCTGATGACGATAGCATCTTCGTAGTTGTATCCGCCGAAAGGCATGAACGCGACAAGTAAATTGCGTCCGAGAGCCAATTCGCCATTATGTGTGGAGGACCCGTCGGCGATAACAGTACCGACTTTGATTTCGTCGCCATAGCTGACGATAGGTCTCTGATTCATGCAGGTTTCTTGGTTGGAACGGCGATACTTGTAACGCAGAACGTAGCGGTCGAATTCCGTGGCAATCTTCTGTCCTTCTTCGACTTTGTCACCCGTCTTGACCAGCGGTCTCTGGCAGATGATGCAGTTCGCGACGGAGCGTCTGTCTTCGTGCTTAAGCTCGTAGACATCCGCTTCGATGGCCAGAACCTGATCCACTTCGACGACGTCGTTCTTGTCCACAACGGGGCGCATGCCCTTCTTGGGGAATTTCATGACTTCGGGTCCGTGGGCGGTGCGAATCGTGATTTGTTCGGGGCTAATATCCGTGACAGTTCCCTCGAACTTCGATTTTACGCGTCTACCCCAGCAGACCTCGATGCGATATTCGTTAACAGTAAAGACTTCTCCGCTTCGTTTGGCGGTGATAAATGCGACGTCACCGATTTCAATGCTTTTGGCGTCGACGGCCGTCACATGACCCGCTCTGCGAGCAATGATGCAGACACCGGAGTCGATGGCGCAGCAACCTTCCATGCCTGTCCCGATGCGTGGTGCTTCGGGGAACAGCAGGGGTACAGCCTGACGTTGCATATTTGCTCCCATCAGTGCGCGGTTCGCGTCGTCGTGCTCAAGGAACGGAATCAGCGCGGCGCTGACCGAGACCAACTGTTTGGGCGTGATATCCATGAAGTTGACGTCTTCACGCTTGATGATTGGGTAGTCTTCTTCGTACCTTGCCAGAACATCTTCGTTGACGATTTTATTGTTTTCGTCCACTTCCTCGGTTGCCTGAATAAAGAACTTGTTTTCTTCCTTATCTGCGGTCATCCAGAGAATGTTGTTCTTTTCATCCTTCTTCTTATCCTTGTCATAGCGGACGACGCCGTTATCGACGATACGATAAGGTGTTTCGATGAATCCATACTTATTGATGCGGGCGTATGTTGACAACGTCGTGATAAGACCGATGTTTGGTCCTTCAGGCGTTTCGATTGGGCACATACGGCCATAGTGTGTGCGGTGCACGTCGCGGACTTCGAATCCTGCTCTGTCTCTGGTGAGACCGCCGGGTCCGAGGGCGCTCAGACGACGTTTGTGCGTCAGCTCGCTCAAGGGGTTTTGTTGATCCATGAACTGGCTGAGCTGGCTCTTGCCAAAGAAATCTTTGGTTGTTGCCTGGAAAGTCTTGGTTGTGATGAGTGTCTGAATCTGGTTGTCCAGATTGTTGAGTTTCTCCTTGACCGAGCGTTCGACTTCCGTGAAGGCGATACGAATCTGGTTCTGGAGGAGTTCGCCGACGCTTCTGACACGTCTGTTGCCGAGGTGATCGATATCATCGGGTTCGAGGTCGCGTTTGGCGGCGTCTTCAAGCATACGCATGATGGCTATGATATCGTTCTTGCCCAACAGTCTTTCGCTGCCGTCTTTTCCCGGCTTTGTTGTCTGTCCAAGGCGCACGTCGATTTTGTAACGACCGACAGCACCCAAGTCATAGCGGCGTGTTTCCGTGAACATCTCGCGGAACAGCTTCGAGGCGGAGTTGACCGTGACGGGGTTTCCGGGACGCATTCTGCGGAAGAATTCGATGAAAGCGTAATCGTTGTTTTCCGCATGTCCCTTAATCATGGCTTTGTCCTTGTTCAAGGTTGCGTAAATGATGTTCTGGGATTCGTCGTAGCGGTTCGAGTCGACAAGCAATTGGAGATACTCTTTGAGCAGTCCATCCACTTTCTTATTACTATATATGAGAGTAATCTGTCCTTTTGTGTGCAACTCGGGCTTCATTGTGTAGGAGCTGTCGTCGAAGGACGCGACCACTTCTTCAGCCGAAATCTTCTCGGCTGCTTCGCCTCTGATAAAGTTCAGCTTGACTTCTCTCTTAGTGGCTTCCTTGGCCAGTTCGTAGATCCACTTTGTAGGTACGATAATGGGCAGCGCCAGTCTGCTCGATGTAATCTCGGGCTTTTTCTTGCTAAAATTGATATTCTTGGTACGGCAAACTTTCTTCACCTTGTTCAGTTTGCGCAACATCTGCACCGTGACAGGCTCAAAGCATTCGCCGATGAGCTCGCCTGTTTCGGCGTCAATCAAATCTTCTGAGAGCCATCTTCCCAACAGTGGGGAGTAGGCTGCGGCGGTGTCAAGATACACCTTCTCGATGCCATAGAGTTTGAGAACTTCGATGGCTTTTTTCGAAACTTTTGCGTTGGCCGCGATGAGTTTAATCTTTCCGTTGTTGTCCAAATCCATCTTGATCGTTTTTGAACGCTTTGTGGTCTTGATACCGGCTTGGACTTCTTCATATTTTTTCGGAGAAATCGTGACTTCTTCGATGAAAGTCTGCTTCATGTACTTTTCGGGGTTGGCGACGATTTCTTCCGTCATTGTGGCGCATGCGTCAAAGGAATCTTCCACTTCCACCTTTGTTGCGAAAAGGCCATCCGCCAAATCCTGGTCGTTCATGCCAAAGCAGCGTAGGAAAGTCGTTGCCGGGAACTTGCGCTTGCGGTCAACAATGACACTCATGACATTGTCGATGCCGACTTCGAACTCAATCCAAGCTCCATGATATGGAATCACTCTGCACTGGAACAGCGTTTTGCCGTTTGTATGCTTTTTTGTGTTATAGGAAACGCCGGGCGAGCGGTGTAACTGCGATACGACAACGCGTTCGGCACCATTAATAATAAAGGTACCGTTGGCGGTCATCAGAGGAATCTCACCGATGTATACTTCCGCTTCACGTACTTCCTTGATATCAGGCTCTCCGCCATCCATGACCTCAAACACGCTCAAGTTGAGTTTGATTTTCAATGGCACTTGATATGTTGCTCCGCGAGCCATACATTCAAGCTCATCAAATTTAGGAGCACCAAAATCATATTCGACAAAATTCAGTTCGCCGAATTCTTCGAGATGGTCATCTCTGCGAATTCTCTGTCCTTGAATTGGGAAGAGATTATGGAAAATTTCCTGCAGCCCGATGTCGTTCTTTCGTTGTGACGGGACGATAATATTTCCATCAGAATCCCTGTACTGCAAAAAGTCTTCATAACTTTTGCGCTGGGTTTCTAACAGATAAGGAACTGGTACCGGTTCAAGGCGGGTCTTTGAAAAGAATTTGCGTTTGACTCGGCTAGCCAGACGAGCGGCTTTATTAGACATGTTTAGACACAGTCCTCCTGACGATTCTTGAAAACAATAAGTAAACAGTACTCATCCGAAGACAAGCACCCTGACACGCCAAACGGCGCGATAATTGATATTTTTGTGATGAACGCTTGAGCACATTCCATTACAGTGTGAAAGCACACGGCAATTGATTAAATATGTTGGAGTATAGAACCTATTCAACAAAAAACTTCACATCGCGAAAAAATACCTTGACATGGTGTTTTGCTTTGTGGTTTACTTAGAAGGTGTATTTGTTAAACGATATTTTATGCAAGGTTAATGATTGATTATGGAACAGGCTGTTCAGTTTACATGGGCAAGTTGGATTGTTGTTTTTGCGTATATGCTCTTTACGACATGGTTGGGGCATCGCCTCAGCGGCAAGCAACAGACCATCCGCGATTTCTTCCTTGGGGGGCGCAAGTTACCTTGGTACGCTGTTTCTGGGTCGGTAATCGCGACCGAAATCTCCGCAATGACACTCGTTGGTATTCCGGCCTTTTTGTGGGCTGAGACCGGCGATTTGCGTTATGCGGGGCTTGCAATCGGTAACATAGCATCCCGTTTTATTATTGGGTTTTTCCTGATACCGGTCTATTACGAGCGTGATATCTATAGTCCCTACGAGTATATGGGCAACATGCTTGGTAAACGCGCCAATACCATCACGAGCGTGCTGTTCATGGTGACCGCGATCCTCGGCCAAGGCGTTCGTGTGCTGTTGACGGCGATTGTTTTGTCGGTGATTACGGGTTGGAATATCCATACTTGCGTGTGGGCGACCGGCGGCGTGGCGTTGCTGTGGACGGTTATCGGCGGTATTGTGACCGTCGTTTGGACCGATGTCATCCAGTTCTTTGTGTTCCTGATAGCGGCGATTACAGCACTTGTTGCGGTTGTTTGGCAGTTTTCCGAGTATCTCAATCAAGATACTTGGACCTCCATCAGTCAAATCTGGACGATGGCCGCCGAAAACCACAAACTGCGTTGGCTGGACTTTATCCCCGATGTTCGTCAGAATTACACCTTTATTTCCGTTACCATCGCCTCCTGCATCGGTTGCGTGTTCTCGTATGGCGCCGACCAATTGATGGTGCAGCGTCTGTTCTGCTGTAAGAATCGCAAAGAGGCCTCTAAGGCTATTATGTGGTCAAGCGTTGGTCAGGTGACCATGCTGATTTGTCTGTTTGTGGGTGTTGCCTTGTGGGCATTCTACCAGAAGATGGGCGTCCCGGGTGTTCCGAGTGCCGCCGAAACAGAACAGATTGGGGCAAACTCCAACCGTATTTTGGCGGTTTTCATCAAGTATCGCATCAACTGGTTCATGGGTGGCATCATGGTTGCTGGCGTTTTCGCGGCTGCCATTTCGTCCATCGAAGGTGTTCTGGCCGCCCTCTCGCAGCAGACCTTGCATGCACTGCGCCCCGCCGAGGAGTTTACGGAAGCCGCCTCGCCCGAGACACAAAAACGCAATATCCGCACCAGCCGTTATCTTGTTCTCTTGTGGGCCGTTGTTCTTTGCGCGAGCGCGTCCCTCTTCCAGATTGTCTGGCAGGGTTCCGGATTGATTATTGAGTTGGCTCTCGCCGTTACAAGCTACATTGCCGGTGCGACACTCGGCGTTTTTGTCATGGCATTCTTCAAGAAACTGCGCCGCGACCCCTATGGCATGGGCTGGACTGCGACCATCAGTTGCCTGACGATATTTGTTCTGTCCAAGCATAACCCATTCCCTTGCACGGCCGAGGCCATTCGTGCCAACTTCCTTGTGGCCGAGACGGCGTGGCATTTCTATGTTTTGGCAGGGATTGTGGTGGCGATGTTTGTGACAGCGATTCGCTATATGTTGCCACGTGACCCCAGTTTCATCCTCAAGATGCTGGTGTTTACAGTGATGTTGTTCTTCCTGTACTGGTTCCAGTACGACAGCCCGGGCACACAGGTTTTCAAAGACTACTCCTTCGGGTTGAGCTTGAGCCACTACGAGCCGCTGGCTGAGACAAAACGGATTGGTATTGACACGGGGTGGCCTTGGTATACGCCTATCGGTGCCGTTGTCATGTTGGCCGCTTCGCTATGGATGTGCCCCCCGAAGCGTGACGACACTTAGGACTGCCGAGAAAAGTAACCTAATTTACGGAATAATAATAATGACATAAACCACTGTATCATTATTGTGATACAAAACCCCAAAAGGTTCAGTTAGGTGGTTAATATATAGGTTGCGTAAATTAGCAGGTAGATTGTTATTCGCAATCGTTGTCTTCTTTTTGGGAATGACATCATTTGGCGAATCAGTCAAACAGACCGCTGGTAAAGTTCTCTTTATCAGTTCTTATTCGTATGACTGGGAGAGTGTCCCGCGACAACTGGATGGTATTCATAAAGCTTTGTCGGACAAAACGACCATCCGGTACATGTTCATGAATACGAAAAGCTTTCAGGACGACATCGCAATTTCTATGTTCTATGAACAGATGAAGTCCTCCAAGGCGCATGGCATCAACTACGACCTCGTTGTTCTGGGCGATGACCCAGCCCTTGCTTTTGCTCAGAAGTACCGCAAGGAATTCTTTGATAATGTGCCGCTTGTTTTTGAGGGCATCAATTCGGTCAGCGCCGCCGATGCCGCCTACGAAGACCCCTTGATTACGGGTATTACAGAGTCGTTCCCTATCTGTGACACAATCAGGTTGGCGCAGGAGCTGTATCCCGGGGCACGGCGTGTTGTTGGGATTGTTGACAATACGTTGTCCGGCCAAGGGGCGGCGGCGCAGCTCCACGATGCCAAGAAATACTTCCTTGATTTGGATTTCATCGACATGAATTGCTCCGAGTTGTCCCGCGACGAAATCGCCGAGCAAATTTCGACTTATGGCCCTGAGACGATTCTGCTCTATTTTGCCTTAACCTTTGACAAAGACGAAAATTGTTATCAGCTTGCCCAAGCCATTAATTTGCTGACGAGCCACGCTCGTGTACCGATATTCAATACCGATGAGATTGGCGTCGGCTACGGGTTGCTTGGCGGCAAAGTTCTCTCGTATGCGCAAATGAGCTATGACGCCGGTAAGATGGCGGCGCTGGTGCTGAGCGGCATCAGTCCGAGCAGTATTCCGATTGCCGAGACGAAAGAGTATTACCTCATTGATAGTCAGGTTATGACGAAATATGGGTTGAGTCCGGATAAAATGCCGATGGGGACGACTTTTATCAATGATGAGAAAAGCTTCTTCGAACAGCACAAGGAAGTCATTCCCTACGCGATTGCCGTTTTGTGCGTTTTGCTCGTGGCGTTAGTTGTTCTCTATGCGGATAACAGACGCAAGCGTTCGCTGAACAAATATCTGCAACGTATCGCATATAGTGACCCTTTGACCGGCGAGTACAACAGGGCACATTTTTGTATGGTGACCCGCAAGATGTTGGACGACAATCCGTCAATCAACTTCTCGATTCTCAGACTCGACCTCGACGACTTTAAAGTTTTCAATGATGTTTGCGGGACAGACACGGGCGACAAGCTGTTGCGCTATATCGCGCAGGCACACGCCAAACTCGAGACAAGCGATTACCACACCTACGGTTATCTTGGCTCAGACCATTTTGTGATTTGTCTTCCGACCAACACACTTGATGTCGCGGTCATTCAGGGACAGATGCAATCCCTACTTAATCAGTTCCCCAGTCCGTTGCGCATCATCCCGTGCTTTGGTGTTTATCATATCCACGATAAGTCGGTTCCCGTTGAGCTAATGCTCAATCGCGCGTTGCTTGCGCTTCGCTCCGTCAAGGGCAACATTCAAAATCATATTGGTGTGTATGACGATACGATTCGCCAGCGGATGCTCGAGGAACAGAGCTTGCTGACGGATATGGAGCGGGCGTTCAACAGTGACGAGTTTATTGTGTATTTTCAGCCCCAGTATAGTTGCGAGAAGAATACTTTTGTTGGCGCGGAGGCTCTTGCGCGTTGGAATCATCCGACACGTGGTGTGCTGCTGCCCGGCACGTTCGTCTCGTTATTCGAGAAAAAAGGTCTGATTCTTCGGCTTGATGAGTGCATTTGGGAGAATGCCTGTCGGTGGTTGCACGAGTGGATAAAGGCGGGCAACATGCCGATTCGGATTTCGGTTAATGTTTCCCGTATTGACATTTACGACAAAGACCTGTGCGCGAAATTGGTCGCGCTGCGTGATAAGTATGAGATTCCTCGCGAGTTGATGCATTTGGAAATTACCGAATCCGCTTACCTTGACCACACGCATCAGCTTATCCAGACTGTTCGGGAATTGCAGGAAAATGGTTTTGTAATCGAAATGGACGACTTCGGCAGTGGCTATTCTTCGCTGAATTCGCTCAAGGATGTTCCGGTCAATGTCCTCAAGATGGATTTGAAATTCCTGTTCGGCAAAGACAATGCTCATCGCGGCAGTAGCATTGTTCGCTCGGTGATAAGCATGGGACACTGGTTGAATCTGAAGGTGATTGCCGAAGGTGTCGAGACGGCGGAGCAGGTTGATTTTCTACGTTCCGTCGGTTGCGAATATTTGCAGGGTTATTATTTCGCAAAACCACTTCCCGTGGAAGAGTTCGAGGCTCTACTAAAGAAAAACGCTAGCTTGCCGGTGACACAGATGGATCCGCTCCTGATTTCCGAAGAGGAATTGAACGCATTCTGGAATCCGAACGACCGCATTTCTCTGCTTTTCAATTCGATTGTCGGCGGCGCGTCCATCATCGAATACTCGGAAAAAGATGGAAGCATCGCGGTGATGCGCATCAATGCTCAGTATCTGAAAGAGCTGACGATGTCGCAGGAGTTCTTCAATGAGAGGCATTTTCATGCGGAGAAATGGGTGCATCCGGATAGCCGCAAGACGGTTATGGAGGGCATGAAGCATTTGCTCCAGACAGGGGATTGCGAGGTGGTCGAGTGCCAACTCCAAGTGGATGTTGACCGTTATGTTTGGATTCGGATACGCCATGGCGTAATCGCCAGAATTGGTGAGGTATTTTTGTTCTATTCGGTTCTGGAAAACATTGATGATCTCAAAAAGCAGGTTGATGAATTCCGCGAGAAGAATCAAATACTTGAGGACCAGCGCTACGAACTGGAACGCTATCGTATTATTGTTGAACACACGGCAACAACCATTTTTGATTTTGATAAATATGGCGAGAAGTACTATCACACGAAATCTTACGAGCGCTATGCCATGAGCCAGATTCCGTATGATACGATTTTCTCTCATTGTAGCACACAGGAGACCGTTCATCCGGATGACCGCGAGAAATTGAGTTATCAACTCCGTCAGCATCAGAAAGGGGTTATGTTTACCGAAGCGGATTTGCGTTTGCAGATGAAGACCGGTGAATATCGGTGGATGCATCTCGCGGAAACCTATATTAATGACGCGAACGGTGAGCATGTTCGGACGGTGGGGACGTTGACGGATATCAACGAGGAAATGATTGCGAAGCAGAATCTCAAAATGGCCAACGAGCGCATGGCGAATGTTATCGCGAATATTCCTGTTGGTATCGGCATTTACGAGTTGGAGAACGGGTGCATTCGTCCGGTGTATTTCAGCGATTTGCTCTGCTCGATGATTGGCCTTACTCCCGAACAATACAGTGCATTGATGACTCCATGTATGCCCGAAAGTTATTTGAAGGCATTTGATGGTGTGAGCGAAATCATCGCGAACTTGAAACCAGGGCGCACGCCCTATCTGGGACAGGGTAAGTTTAATCTGAAGTCAGGTCGTGTTATCTGGCTGCGGCTGATGGCGTCCTTTATTGTCACGCCCAACAAACCTACCAGCATTTATGTGACCGTTATTGATGTGACGCAACAGGTTCTGGCTGAACAGGCCGAGAAGTGGAAAGAGCAGCGTTATCGGATTCTGATTGAGAGTACCAATGTGATGACTTTCGATTACGATCCTCAAAAGGATGAATTGACGTATACTTTGATGAACAACGGTCAGCCGCGTGAAACGGTTATTTCCAAGTACAGTAAGTATCTGCCCAATTCCCATGTTATCCACAAGGATTTTCTGGAGTCCTACACTGCACAACTTATGGCCGCCAAAGACAAACCGACCTCCGGGTCATGCGAGTATCTTGCCTGTTGCTATGGTGAGTCAAATTATCGTTGGCATCGAGCCTATTATGTCAGCATTGGCGACGAAAGCGGGACAGTGTATCGTGTGTTTGGCTATGTCACCGATATTCATGACGAACGTGTCAAGTTAGATAAACTTCTCGAAAAGGCCGAGACGGATGCCGTCACGGAGCTGTACAATCGTTCGACAACGGAAGAATTGATAGAGTTCGAATTGCATAATATCAGTTCCGTTCGTCATGCAATCGTCGAGTTGGATATTGACCACTTCAAGAGCATTAATGATACTTATGGTCATCCCGTGGGCGATATGGTGTTGCGTCAATTGGCTGATATTCTCAAGAGGTCGAGCCGTCAGACCGATATTGTCGGTCGTATTGGTGGTGACGAGTTTGTGTTGTTCTTCTGCGATATCAAGAACAATGAAGAGATTGTCAAACGTGTCGAGAGCATTCTCGGCAAGGTCACCTCTATCAATGAAGCGATGGCGGATGTGTTGCGGGACGAAGTGACCATCAGCATCGGAATCGCCTTCTTGGATAAGAGCTTCACGACGTTTGACGAAGCTTTCGCGTGTGTGGACAAGGCGCTGTATGAGGCCAAGGCTCGCGGCGGCAATTGCTATATCGTCTATCATTCGGAGAAAGAGGACGATTAGCGTTCGTTCGAATTGAAACAAGAATCCCCCGCCCGCGTGTGATGCGCGTTCGGGGGATTGTTCATTTGTTCTGTGTTTCGATTAGAAGACTTGCCGTCCCATAGCCATCTGCTGCAGGCGAGCGATGCGCTTTTCTGTCGGCGGATGTGTGCTGAAAAGCGATGCCAAGCTTGCACCGGCAAACGGATTGATGATGAACATCGCTTCCGTCCCCTGGATCGCGTTCGACTTCAACCCGTGTTGCGCCGAGGCCGTCGCCATGTTTTCCATTTTCTGGAGCGCCCGTGCCAGACTGTTGGGGTCACGGCTGAATTCCGCTCCGGCGGAATCCGCAAGGTATTCTCTTGAGCGTGAGATTGCCATCGAAATCAACATTCCGACGAATGGCAGCAAAATCGCTCCGATGAGCATGACGACCAGCGCGATGGGATTGGAGTTGCGGTTGTCGCCGAAGATTGTGCCCCATTTCGCGACGCTCGCCAACATACCGAGAATTCCCGTCAATGTTGCTGCGATTGTCTGCAACAGAGTATCTCTGTGTTTGATGTGTCCGATTTCGTGACCAAGCACTCCTGCGAGTTCCTGTTTGTCCAGAATGTTGAGGATGCCGGTGGTGCAAGCGACTAAGCCGTGTTGTGGATTTCTGCCCGTCGCGAAGGCGTTCGGCTCCGCCATTGGCACAATCGCGATTCTCGGCATCGGAATATGCGCGTTAGCCGCGAGCCTCTCGACGATTTCGTGTAATTCCGGTTCTTCTTCTCGTGATACAATCTTGCCCCTGTACATCTTGAGGACTATTGTGTCCGCGTACCAGTAGGTGACCCATGTCGAGATAAGCGAAAACAGGAAGAAGGCGAACAGAATTACGTGGTTTCCGCCGAGCGCTGAATCGACAATCGCTCCGAATCCCGTGATGATTGCAATAAGCGCAACCATCAAAAAGTAAGTTTTGAACTGATTTCCCATATTGTTACCCTCTCTTAAGTTATAGGTTATTGATACATACAAACGATTGTCCCAAACATATTATTGAGTGGTATCGGTTTCACCGTTTTTCCTCGTCGTTTTGTGAATGTTTATTCTCTGAATTCGTAATAAACTAAGCTGAGTGGAGAGATGGCCGAGCGGCTGAAGGCGGGCGCCTCGAAAGCGTCTGTGCCCTCTACGGGTACCAAGGGTTCGAATCCCTTTCTCTCCGCCACTCTTTGGGAGTTTTGCCGATGAAACCAAAACGGTATTTATACGTTTGGCTGTTGCCGCTTTTGTGGTCTGTATGTTCGTTGTTATCGTACTATTATTTTCCGGGCACTGACAAGTTTATGTGGCTGGTCGGTTCGTTGGCGGGTTTCTGGTGGGTTCTGTTTGTTCGTTCCGTGGTCGAGTTTGGCGCTTGGTGGATTCCCTATGTGACGGTTTTGTGTGGCGCCTTTGTGATGGCACTTCCGGGGTTTTGCCTCGACCGTTATCGTCTGAATCTGAAGGTTTTTCTGGCGGTTTGGTGGTTGCCTTTTCTGGCGGTCACGACACAACTTGTGATGCGAAACGGTTCTGTTGCGGAAGCCGTCGCGAAGCATGGCAGTTTTGTCTCATTCATTTGCGCGGGGTTCAATCTGTCGCTAATAGCGACCGCGCTCCTTGCCATTGCGTGGGTGTATATTGGTTCGATGTTACATCAGACGCCCAAGTCGCGCACTGATTTGTCCGGCAAAGAATAACCTATTTCTTCGTTTCCGCGATGGGTGCGGGTTCCATGTATTCGATGAGCTTCGTCAGCGTGTCCTTCATCTCAGCGCGTGACACCACCATGTCCAAGAATCCGTGTTTCAGGACGAAGTCTGCCTGTTGGAAATCCTTCGGCAAAATCTGATTGATTGTTTGCTGAATGACGCGTGGTCCGGCAAATCCGATGAGTGTTTCGGGTTCGGCGATGCAAACATCTCCGAGGCTTGCGTAGCTTGCCATGACTCCGGCCGTTGATGGGTCTGTGAGGACGCTGATGTAGGGCAGACCCGCCATCGCGTGTCTGGCGCAAGCGCCGGATGTCTTGGCCATTTGCATCAGGCTGAGAATTCCTTCTTGCATTCTGGCGCCGCCCGAGCAGTTAATCATGATGACCGGTAGACGGTGTTCAGTGGCGTATTCAATGAGGCGTGTGATTCGTTCGCCGACGACACTACCCATTGACCCGCCGATGAAGTCGAATACCATGAATCCGATGGCGACGGGATGGCCGTTGATGGTTGCGGTGCCCGTGACCACCGCTTCCGAAAAGCCGGATTTTTCCTGTGCGGCTTTTATGCGATCCGGATATTTTTTGCTGTCGACAAAACCGAGCGGATCAGTCGGGCGAATCTCCTCGAACATTTTCGAGAAAGAACCTTCGTCCGTGAGCAGAGCAATTCTCTTGTTGACAGGGAACTTGTGGTGATGTCCGCATTCGGGGCATACCATAAGGTTCTTCTCGAACTCGGAAGCCAAGATAACTGCATAGCATGACTCACACTTAACGAAGAGCCCTTCCGGAATTCTTTCGCTTTTTTTCGTAGAGAACTGTAATGTAGTGTACTTTTGTTTCTTGAACCAGGCCAAAAAATATCTCCGACTCGCACAAGGATAATATTAAAGGAATTCATAATCGAACAGACAATCTATTCATCTTTGATATACAATTCGAGCGTCAGAATGGTGAATACCGTTTGGTGTCATTGGTGAAATAATCTAATGATAAAGTTAGCGATATTTCATGCAGTTCCCCGAATGGCTCGTGGCGAGGATTTGATGCCGCCGCTTGGCATTGGTCATATTATTTCCTGCCTCAAACAGCGTGTGAGTGGCGTCGAGATCGCGTTTTTTCGCGACGCGGACGAGGTCATCTCGTGGCGCCCGGATGTCTTGGGGGTGAGTTGCGATACCATCGGTATCATGTTTGCCCGTGAGCAGGTTCGTCACATCCGCGAAGAGCTTCCCATTTGCATATTCTTGGCGGGCGTCCACAACAGCTCCATGCCCTTGAACTTAGCGCCCGAATTTGATTTTGGCGTCGTTGGCGAAGGCGAGATGACGATGTGCGAACTTGTCGAATTGTTCAAGGTGACGTTGAAACCGGATTCGAGTTCGCTGGCGAAAATCTGTGGTTTGAATTATCGTGAGGCGGGGCAGGTGCTGCTGTCACCTCCGCGTTCGAATATCGAGGATTTGGATATTTTGCCGCCGCCTGACCGTGATGTTTTGGGGACATACGAAGCGCCGAGTTGGCGCATGGTTCATATGCTGACATCCCGCGGTTGTCCCTTCCAGTGTGCGTTCTGTTCGTCGAGCGCTTTGTGGAGTGGATTGCGCTATTTTTCGCCGCAGCGTGTCGTGAACGATATGATTGCGTTACGCGAGAAATACGACCCGGTGCAGATTTTTATTTTTGACGATTTGATGGTTGCGAACAAGACGCGTTTTCGCGAACTGTGCAAGTTGATGAAAGAGACGCGTGTGCATGACGGAATCATGTTCCGCATGCAAGTTCGCGCGAATCTGATGACCGATGAACTGGCGGATTTGCTTTGGGATTTGCATTTCCATGAAATCGATTTTGGTATCGAGTCCAATTCGGCTCCCGTTTTGAAGTGGCTGAACAAGCGTGGTGTAACGCCCGATGTCAATCAGCATGCCATGGATGTGATGCGTTCGCATAATCTGAGCGCAGGCGCGTCGCTTATCATAGGGACGCCGCATGAAACGCAGGACGATATCCAGACAAATTGGGATTTTGTCCAACGCAATCTTGATGTGATAAATCGCGTGGGTTGTGGAATCTTGATGCCACTGCCGGCGACCCGTGTGTGGGATGAGGCGCTTGCAGGAGGCATCGTGTCGGATGATATGGACTTCTCAATCTATGGTTGGAATTTCTGGCCGGATGACCAACGCCTTGAGGCTCTGTCGCGTTATCCCTTGATGGCACAGAATGTGTCGGGTGAGGAATTGTGGCAATGGATTAAGAAGTTTGAGGGTTTGCGTGATTCACTCATCAAGGATGCAGAGATTCGCTGCTGGCATCGATTGTTTTATGATACACGTCAGGCATGGCGTCGCGAGCGTGATGAATTGGCACGTCTCAAGGGCTCCCGCTTGATTCGTATGGCGCAGGGTTTGCGTGATGTTTTGGGCCACAAATAGTTGAGTTGCCGGAAGCCGTATTCGCTTGGTTCTTCCAGTGTTTCGTGTTTGCGATTGTATCATATAAGATAATATAGAAAAGAAGAAGAGAAAGAGAGAAAGCGAAATTAATGAAATCAGCGGCAATATGGATTGCGATATTTCTATCATGTATCGTTTTGTATGTTACCTTTAATCAGGATTCGCGTCAGGAAGAACTGGATCTGACCCGTTACGCGCAACTGGCGGAGTCCGGCAAAATCCAGGGCAAGGTTGTCGATGATTCCGGCACACTCAAGGGCAAGTATATCGATGACGAGGGCGTTGCGAAGCCGTTTATCGCTCGCTATATGCCCGGCCAGAGTGAGCTTGTTTTTGAGGCAGCTCGCAAGGGTCAAGTGTCGTATGAGGCTCATCCTTCCTCGGGTTTGATGCAGTCGATTTTGCTGAATATTGGTTTTGTTATTTTGCTGGTTGTCGCGTGGCTGTTCATTATGCGCCAAATGGGCGGCGGTGGAAACTCCAAGGCTTTGAGCTTTGGCAAGAGCCGCGCGAAGCTTGTATCGGCAGACGACAAGAAGGTTGTTTTTGGTGATGTTGCCGGGGTTGATGAGGCCAAGATGGAATTGGCGGAGGTTGTCGAGTTCCTGAAAGACCCCGAGAAGTTTGCCCGTTTGGGCGCCCGTATTCCCAAGGGTGTGCTGCTCTATGGCGCGCCCGGCACAGGCAAGACCCTGCTGGCCAAGGCAGTTGCGGGCGAGGCCGGTGTTCCATTCTTCTCGATAAGTGGTTCCGATTTTGTCGAGATGTTCGTCGGCGTTGGCGCGAGCCGTGTGCGTGACTTGTTTGAGCAAGCCAAGAAGAATAAACCCTGCGTGATTTTTATCGATGAAATCGATGCTGTTGGTCGTCACCGTTGGTCGGGGATGGGCGGCGGTCATGATGAACGCGAGCAGACACTGAATCAGTTGCTGGTCGAGATGGATGGCTTTAGCGCGAATGAAGGCGTCATTCTGATTGCCGCGACAAACCGTCCCGATATGCTTGATAAAGCGTTGCTTCGTCCGGGGCGTTTCGACCGTCAGATTGCGGTCGACATTCCGGACCTCAAGGGTCGCGAACAGATTTTGCAGGTTCACTCACGTGAGGTCAAGATGGCTACGGGCGTTGACCTGAATGTTATTGCCAAGGGGACGGCCGGTTTCTCCGGCGCGGACTTGGCGAACCTCATCAATGAGGCTGCGTTGCTGACGGCGCGTCGCAATAAGGATGCGGTCACTTTGTCCGAGCTTGAAGAAGCACGTGACCGAGTGATGATGGGGCCGGAGCGTCGTAGTCTTGTGTTGACCGAGAAGGAAAAACGGCTGACCGCATTCCACGAGGCCGGGCACGCTGTGGCGGCGCGTTTCTTGGATGTCGATGAGGAAGTTCATAAGATTACAATCGTTCCGCGTGGCCGCGCGTTGGGCGTCACAAGCTATTTGCCGAGCGAAGAACGGTTCACTCAATTCAAGAATAAAATTAAAGAGCGTCTTGTTTACGCCATGGGTGGTCGCGTTGCCGAGGAGTTGGTTTTTGGCGATTTTACCACAGGCGCAGGCAACGATTTGATGCGCATTACGGAAATCGCCAAGGCGATGGTTTGTCAGTTTGGTATGAGCGACGAGCTTGGAATGCGCACCTTTGGTGGCGACGAGGAGGCCATTGCCGGTCCGCTTGGCAAGTTGGCCGGAGCGCATTCGCATGACTATAGTGATGTGACAGCACGCGAGATTGATAAAGAAATCTCGAAGATTGTCGACGAGGCGCATGAACATTGCTATCGGATTTTGTCGGAGCATATGGATGCGCTGACGCGAGTGGCCGAGGCTCTGATTGAGCGTGAGACGCTTGACGGCGATGATTTGACCAAGTTAATTGCAGGCGAACCACTGCCGCCGTTCGATGATGAGAAGGTCGAAGCTGTCCTTGACAAAGCCGCAGATGAGAATGCAGTGCCGGAAGACGGTTTGCCGGAGTCAAAGTCAGATGAGACGGAGGCCGCCTCTGATGAGGTGCCGCCGAAGGATAAGCCGATTCTGGGTGACCCGCTGGTTTAGTTGAGCGGACGTATCACGAATTGAGCAACACTATTGGACGGCAGACTGAGCGATAAAGACAGTTTGCCGTCTTTTGTTTCGACCGTTTGGGACGGTTCCATAAGCTCTAAGTCGTCCATGGCACGGTACTTTTCGATGTTGCTATTCCAGACTTTCAGCCCCTCATCGTCAAGCGTATGGCGGACATCCAAGTCGTAGTGCGAGCCGCTGTTGCAGCCACGATCGACCATCTTGAGGTTGGCGCTATCTTTAATCCACTGGGTCATAAAATTCGAGTGCTCGCGATCGATGCGCCATTGCTCGACGGCATATTTCGTCGAGTCCTTATGAGTTGACAGATTGATTGTGACCGGCGTTTGTTCGGGGTTGTCGCGCACAGCCCAGTCATAGCTGAACGCGATGATGCGGATTGTGCCGTCATTCGCGGTTGTGGCAATGGCGTCGAGATAGAGCGAGTCCGTGGTGTTCTGGGTCTGGATGTTCAGCGGGAGAATGTGGTCGCCGAGCATGGCCTCGAACATCTGGAGTGTGTGGTGCACAGGTGACTGCAAGTTCGAGTCGGCGAGTCCTCCCCACCCCCATTGTACATTGCGGTCGAGTCCGGTATCGTGTGCCTGCTTAATCATGGCCGCATTCCATGCCGCGCCCTTTTCCGTTCCGTCTCCGAGCCAAAGATACTTCTGGTTTTCGTCATAGAGTTGCTGACCCTCCGCGATGTAGTATCGAAGCGGGTAAGAGATGTGTTTCTCGGTACAGGTTTTGAGCGTATCCATAATACTTTTGAGATTCCGTGGGTCAAGACCAATCTGGCTTGCAGAGTGTTTGGGGCTGATGTGGCAGTAGCCCGAGAAGCTAATCGATGCGATTTTGTGAGGCAACGCCGCGGATGTTTTCGATTCATTCGACGCAATCCAACGTGGCCATGCTTCTACCCATGATGTGCCCTTGAGCTTGCCGCAGTTCATGTAATTCCCGCCGTCGATGACGATGTCCGGCAGCGCGCGCCGTGCCGCCGCGACCGTGAGGTCGTAGAGTTCGCAATATCCTTTCATGCCGTTTCCCGTCCACCAACTGCTGTTGTCCGGTTCGGTCATGAGGCGGTAATGCCAGCTGAGCACGCGAAGTTTCCCGTAGCGTTCGGCGAGGCATTTGAAAAGTTCCTCGATGTACTGACTGTAGAGCTCCGTTTTTGTGGGCGGCAGTGTGTTGACCTCAAACTCGCGGATTTCCGTGGAAGTCGAGAGGCAGTCCGGTGTGTTGCCGAGAACGATGGTCGGGATAAGCTTGAGGTTCAGTGCCCTGTCAAGCGCAAGAGTCAGCGAAGTGAAGTCACACTTGAGCGAACCGTCAGGTAAGATAGTGGCCATGTTGTTGGTGGGGCGTCCGCCCGTCGCGGTCATGAGGATGATTTCGCGAATGATGGTCGTTTTCCGATCTTGCGGCATTTGGCCGATGTCCCAGATGTTTGTCTGAGTCCAAACCGGTCGAATCGTCGAGGTTGTTGGGTTGTCCATATCGATGTCAATTATCGCGGTAGGCTCGGCGGCGACTGTTGTCGCTGAAAGCAAGAATAAAAGACAAGTGCTGAGGAAAAGTTTGAGTTTCGAAAACATCCGTATGTCCTTTGTGATTTCAGATTCTACATATTTCTATCCAGTTGAGTTTGTCTTTGTTCGTTCGAATGCTGCTATAAAATACGGATTTGTGGGTACTTGAGCAAGGATAGATTTATGTTGATACTTGGTATTGAAACATCATGCGATGAAACCTCGGTCGCGCTGGTCGAGGATGGTCGGCATGTTCTGGCGAGTCATATCGCGTCGCAGATACGCATTCATCAGGCGTGGGGTGGCGTGGTTCCGGAGCTTGCCAGTCGCGCGCATATGAAGTGCCTGCTGCCGATGATTGACAAAATGCTCGAGTCGCAGTCACTGACGCTCGAAGCGGTCGACGCAATCGCCGTGACACAGGGACCGGGGTTGGTCGGCGCCTTGCTCATTGGCCTCGAAACGGCCAAGGCGCTGGCGTTTGCGACAGGCAAACCGCTCATTACGGTACATCATATCGCGGCGCATTTGTATGCTCCGTTTTTGCAGTCGACAGACAAGGCTTGCCGGTTGACGATGATCGCGCCAAGCGTGGTGGACGAAGATACCGCGAAGACTCCGAAGGGGCTGACGGAGCCGGGCAATGAGGCGTTGTCCTATCCGTATATTGGGTTGGCGGTTTCCGGGGGGCATACGTCGTTGGTGTTGGTCAAGGGGGCGTATGATTTTGAGCTTCTTGCCGAGACCGTGGATGATGCCGCAGGCGAGGCTTTTGACAAAGTATCGAAGTTGTTGGGGCTTGGTTATCCGGGTGGGCCGATTATCGACAGGTATGCCGGTTTGGAAAATGCCGACAGTAACCGTTTTGATTTGCCGCGGCCGATGCTGCGCCGTGACCAGAAGAATTTTAGTTTCAGTGGGCTGAAGACGGCCGTGTCCTGTTTGGTTCGTGACCTTGGCGGGGCTGACGCTGTTCGTTCAGACCCGCAGTTGTTGGCGGATGTTTGCGCTTCGTTTCAGTCTGCTGTCGTTGATGTGTTGTTGGGCAAAGCGCAGCGCGCAATGAAGGAGACCGGCGTTCCGGTTCTGGCAGTTTGTGGTGGCGTCGCGTGCAACGCCGGTTTGCGTGCCGCGGCGGCACAGCGGTTCAAGCGTCAGCATGTGTATTTTCCGGCGCCCGCTTTTTGCACGGACAATGCGGCCATGGTGGCGGGTTTGGCGTGGCATTTGCGTGATGTTGTGCCAGCCGAATGCGATTTGACATTGAACGCGTTTGCGTCGATGCCGTTGCCCGGTGTCGTCCGAGAGTCCGCTTAGTTGCGTTTGTAGTCCTTGCATTTGGTTGCGTTTGGGCGTTCGCGGCGATTGCAAGCTTTGTCATAATCATAGCGGCAAGTGTCACAGAGAAACTCTTTTTCTCCGGTGATGAGCGACTTCAACCACATCCAACAGCGCCTAATCATTCTCCGTTTGACTCCTTATCCTTTGGGATAGTGGCAGATGTTCCGGTGATTTGCTTGCGCAAGCGGAGCAGCGCCCAAAACATTTTGAGCGAATCAAAAATGGGGTTGACTTTGCTCGCGGAATCGTTGACCCAGCGAATGGGATACTCGACGATTTCGAAATGATACTTGCGCGCCAGAAGCAACAACTCGACATCGAACGAGAAATCGTTGGCTTTTTGCATCGGGAAAATAGTCTCGGCCGCTTTTGCGTTGAAGAGTTTGAATCCGCATTGGGTGTCGTGAATGCCGGGTAAAACGAGCATCTGGACGCAGACGTTGAAAACACGTCCCATGAACTCGCGGTAGAATGGTTGCCGGACGGCAAGCTCGCTATTCATGAGCGCCCGTGAACCGATGATGATATCCGTCTGCGGTTTGTCTTGGAGCACGTTCCAGAATTTGTCCAATTCATGAATCGGCGTGCTCAGGTCGGCGTCACACATCAGTCGCCACTGTCCTTGGGCAATCTTCATGCCCGAGCGAATGCCTGCGCCTTTTCCGGCGTTGGGTTGCTTGCGTACCACAGCATGCGTAATATCCGCGAGGAACGTTTCGGCAATCTCGGCTGTCCGGTCAGAGCTTCCATCGTCAACAATGATGATTTCCGATTTGAAGTCCTTGTTCTTGACATAGTCGAGAATCAAAGGTAGCGATTTCTGCAACCGCTTTTCTTCGTTGTATGCCGAAATGACAATCGATAGATATGTATCGCGAGTTACGCTATCGGTCACGCGTCACCTTATTACTTGTTATTGTTTCGCAGTTCAGTGAGTTTTGGAGCTAACGACAGGCGCTTGTTCTGCGATATTCTGTCGACAAAAAGATGCTGCTCCAGATGGTCATATTCGTGTTGCGCAACTCGGGCGAGATAACCTTCGAGTAATTCGTCGTGCTCTTCCCATGCATCGTCGCGCCAAGTCATACGGACAGACGACGGACGCCACACTTGCGCATGAACATTAGGCAAGCTGAGGCACCCCTCCTCAAATGGCTCGTCTTCTGTGCTTTCCCATGTGATTTTGGGATTGATAAAGACTTGCGGGTTTCTCGTCTCGTCTGGGTGTTTCGCATCGCGGTCAAAGTCGACATCCAACACAAACATGCGCAAGTTGCGCCCGATTTGTGGGGCCGCCAATCCGACGCCGTCTGCTTCGTACATTGTCTCAATCATTGCTCCGATGAGTGCGAGTTCTTCATCGCCAATCTGTTCGAGTTCGCTGTTTGGCTTGGTGAGGTCTGGGTTTCCGTAAGTTAAGATTTCCAACATAATATCAGAATTACACTTGATTCGGAGGTATATTACTTCTTTGTTAGTAGAGTCAATGTCATCATAAAAAGAAAATCATTTAGAGTGTGAATTGTTTATATGTTAATGGCGCGCTGCCATTGACAATTACCGAATTCGCAGTTCGCGTCGGAAAGTGGATAATAATGATTAAGAATGATTTTCTAAGACGGTTTTTTGTCATCGCGCTTGCGTTTGCGTTTGCGGCCACAGGTGAGTGCGTTGTTAATATGAGCGAGACAACGCCGACCGTTGCCGCGGCATCGGATGACGCCGCGGAGTATGCCGGCAAAGCACCCAAGTATATTTTCATGTTCATCGGTGATGGAATGAGTTTCCCGCAGATTCAGGCAAGTGGGTTCTATCGTGGTGTCAAGCAGCACGGCGCCATTGACCCGGCAGCCGGTCGGATTCCCCAAGCAAGCCCGATGTTCTTTACGACATTTCCGGTTGTTGGCGCGGTCAACTCCTACAACTCCTCTTCCTATTGCCCCGATTCGGCGGCGACAGCTACTTCGCTTTCGAGCGGAATCCGCACGTTGAGCGGTGTGCTGAATATGGATGAGACCAAACAACACAAGTCGGTTTCCATTGCGGAACAGGTCAAGCAACAACTGGATTATAAGGTCGGTATTGTGACGAGTGTGAATATTGACCACGCGACGCCCGCCGCTTACTATGCGCATGTGCCGTCACGCAGCGATTACTACGACATTGGAATGGACTTGCTCAAGAGCAATTATGACTATTTTGCCGGTGGCGATTTCCTATCGAATAACTCCAAGCAGGTGACCAAAGAAGGCAAAGAGAAGATTGCTGACCTTGCGGCGAAGGAAGGTTACTATATCGCTAATACCAACGAGAAGTTCCGTAGCCTGAAGCCCGAGAATGGCAAGACGATTGTCATTTGCCCACAGGATGAACTGGAGACGGGGACGATGGCGATGAAGTATCGTCTGGATCAGAAGGAAGGCGATATCACGTTGGCGGATCTGACCCGCAAGGGCATCGAGATGCTCACGGCCAATAACGACAAAGGTTTCTTTATGATGGTCGAGGGTGGTAAGATTGACTGGGGTTGCCATGCCAACGACGCCTTTACGGTTATCAACGAGACAATGGCTTTCGAAGAGGCCGTGAAGGTTGCTTCGGAGTATTATGACAAGTATCCCGAAGAGACACTGATTATCGTGACGGGTGATCACGAAACAGGCGGTTTGACGATTGGTTTCGCGGGGACAAATTATGACACGTATTTTGAGAAGCTTGGAAATCAGAAGACATCCTATGTGGAGTTCGAGAAGATCGTCAATACGTACAAGGACAAGAATGTCTCCTTTGAGGACGCGCTGAAGGATGTTAAGGCGAATTTTGGGCTGCTGACCGAGTCTGACCCCGATGCTGCCGCGAAGAAGGATATGGTGCTGACGGAGTATGAACTTGGAAAACTGAAGGCCGCCTTTGAGATGGTGAAGGATGGACGGACAGCCAAGGAGCAAGGTGACCGCGTTCTGTATGGCGGCTATAACCCGTTCGTCGTTACGTTGACGCATGTGCTGAACAACAAGGCCGGCGTGAACTTCGCGTCGTATGCCCATACGGGTCTGCCCGTGGCGCTCTATGCCAAGGGTGCAGGGGCGGACGCTTTTGCAGGCGCGTATGACAACGTTGATGTTTGCAAGAAACTTCGCGCGCTGACTAAGGTCAAGTAGCTTATGGCCGAGGCCGGTCTGCATCGTCGCAACACAATTCCTATCATTGTTACTGTGATAGCGATTCTTTTGGTCATGTTCGTTCCTCATTCGTTTGAGGAGCGAACATTTCCTAATACGGAGCGTGTTGCGGGACTTATTTTGTCGACGGATGACACCTATGTCGTCGACGTCGGGCTGATTCGGACCGGCGAACAGTTGTGCGAAGTTGAGCTTCTGGGTGGGCGCTTCAAAGGGCGGCACGTGTCCGGCACCAACATTCTGGCGGGATCGCTCGAACAGGATAAGTTTTTCGCGCCGGGCGACAAAGCACTGGTGACGGTGGATTTTTTCGAGGACGATATCAAGGCGGTGACGCTCGTTGACCACTATCGCATCAACTGGGAGATTTTCCTTGTGGCGTTATTCGTCATTGCGCTGGTCAGTTTCGCGGGCATTATCGGCTTCAAATCGCTGCTGTCGTTCATCTTCTCCATTGTGGTTATCTGGCGGGTTCTGATTCCCATGTTCCTCCTCGGCTACAATCCGGTGTTGGTTGGTTGCGTGACGGCATTCATTCTGACGACGGTGATTGTTGGGTTGGTTTACGGTTTCGACCGGCGGTCGCTGGCGGCGATCATCGGAGCTTTGCTAGGACTGGGTGTCACATGCCTGATGGCGATTTACTTTGTGGGAGTGTTCAAGATTCATGGCGCCGTCATGCCCTTCTCCGAGCAGCTGCTCTATTCCGGGTACTCGTGGCTGAATCTGACGCAGGTATTCATCGCGGGAATCTTCATTGCCTCGTCGGGTGCCGTGATGGATTTGGCGGTGGATATCACGTCGGCAGTGGCGGAGGTTGTGGCCAAGAAGCCCGAGATTTCGCGTTTTGAGGCCGTCAAGTCGGGGATGAACGTCGGGCGCGCGGTTCTGGGGACGATGAGCACAACACTGCTGCTGGCCTACTCGGGCGGATACATCGGGTTGCTGATGGTTTTCATGGCGCAGCAAATCCCACTCATCAATATCCTCAATCTCAAGTTTGTGTCCTCGGAGATTCTGCATACCATTATCGGGAGCTTTGGTCTGGTGACCGTTGCGCCGTTTACCGCACTGGCCGCGGGGTTGCTGCTTGCAGGCGCGGCGGGGCGGGCACAAAAACGGCAACAGCGCGAACCGTAAAGGCGCACGCTACTTGATAAAGGTGAGCATAACCTTGTCGTAAATTCGGTCGCCGAAACACTTGCGGAATCCGATGGCAAGGGTCGCGTACTTGCCGACGGCGTATCTTGTCCGGGGACGGCGCGCCCAAACGATGCGGGCAATCGCGTCGGCGATGACACGGCCTTGCGAACCGATTGTGCGCTCGCAATGATGCGTGAGCGTCTTGTCGATGCACGCGACAAGATTCGCGTAAGGGCCACTGCCCGAAACCTTGCGCATGGGGGTAATCATGACGTCAACGAACTCTGTCAGGATAAACCCCGGCTCGACGATGACAACGTCAATTCCAAACTGGCGCAACTCGAGGCGCAAACAGTCAGACCAGCCCTCGACGGCATGTTTGCTCGCGTGATACCACGAACCGAGAGGCGTGTAGATTTTGCCGCCGATGGACGAAACATTGATGATGCGGCCGGAGCGACGCTCGCGCATGTGGGGGATGACGGCACGCGAGACGCGCGCCATGCCAAACAGATTGACTTCGAGTTGATAGTGGGCGGCCTCCAAATCGACTTCCTCGACACTGCCATAGAGACCAAAGCCCGCGTTGTTGACGAGAACATCAACACGACCTTGCTCGCGCATGATTTGGTCGACGACTGCTTGCACCTCGGCATCACTCGTCACATCCATCCGGAGCACCGTGGCGCCGAGCGCGCCGAGGTCGGCCATGTGGTCCAGACGGCGTGCGGTCGCGTAGACAATGCACCCATCCTTGAGCAAACGGACGGCGGTGTCCTTGCCGATGCCGGCAGATGCCCCAGTGATTAAGACAACTTTCTTGTCCATAAGTTAACGCCCCCGCGCGGTAAGAGTGGAAGATGTGACCGTGAGAAAAACCATATGAAGATAATATATAGAGAGAAAGTTCTGATTCAGTGAACAACAAAAAATCCCCAAATTAAAGTTAAGTAAAAAGCTTCATATAGAGCTTCATACAGAGTTGAGAGTGGAGAGTTGAGAGAAGAGGTGGGGGATGTTGTGTGGTGTTGGCAATATTTTGGTGGGGTTGATGTAGGCTTTTTGAAAAAGGAGTATTGGGGTATGCGGTGTGCATTTGTTGTTTTATTGAGCGCTTTGGCGGCGGTGGGTGTGGGTGCCGAGGATTATTTGCGCGCTTTTCCTGATATTCATGGGACGTATTTTGTGCGTGGAACTTATGAGAGTTGGGATGTCAATGGTTCGGCGATTCGTACGGCTAAGTTCGCGTTGGCACGGCGCGACCAGAAGTTTGTCTACGCGTTTTATGATACCGGCGAAACGACCGGTCCCGCCAAGCGCAAGTTGTGCGAGTTTGTGTTGACTCCGGATTATGCCGTTGATATTTTCCCGGAGGGAACTGACTACAAACAAGGTAATAGGATTGAGATTTCGTACGCGGATAAGAATCTGCATTCTCATATCCCTATTATGAATGTGGAGAGAGTCACGAATAGTCTTCTCGGTGATGTGGAACGTTATCGCGAGTATTTCACGAAGGATGCGGCGACTATTAAGCCGTTGGGTGAGAAGCGGTTTTCTTTGGAGCATACTCTGCCGCCGATTAAGGCTGATGAGGCGCTGTTGGCGATGCTTTCCGACGAAGAGAAGCAGAAGCTTCAGCACCCGGGGACGGTCAAGGTGGAGTTTGCGCTTGATGATTTGGGGCGTCTGAAGACTATCTCGTATCCGGATAACGCGGCGAAGAAAGCGTCTTGGAATTTGACTTATGAGGGCACGAATGCTGTTCCTCGCCTTGTCGAGAGTGTTGGTTTGGATTTTGTTGCTCATCGGGAGTTGTTCACGATTAATGAGTTGACGACTGCGCCTGCGACAACATACACTCCGGTTCTGGTGCGTTCTGGCGCCGAGGTGGAGGATCTCCGGGCGATTCCCGGCACGCCGGCGCACACGTTCAAGCTGTCGGCGAATGAACTTCCGCCTCAGGAGCAGCTCAATCAGATGCTTGCCGCCTCGAAAGCGCGTCGGTTGGCCGACCAAGCACGCGAGCAGCAGTCGGTGGAGGCAGCGAAGAAGGATCCTCGCAATATTCCTTCGGATGCCCCGGTTGTGAGCGAGGTGAACGTCGGTCGTCAGTTGCGTTAGATTCCAAATTAGGTTTATCTGGCATTGCTTGGTGTGGTGTTGGTCGGGTGGCGTGTCAGTGTCATGATGCGTCGTAAACGCAAATAGTTGATTTGTTCTTATGCAGAAGCGCCGCGTGTCACGGAGATGTTTGTGTGACGCGCGGCGCTTTTCATCTTTGACCTAGCGATTGAGTCGGTCAGGGTGTTTATTTCTTGGTCGTGTCAGCTGGTTCGCTCATGTTCGAGGCTCTGTCGATGGCTCGGACGGCTGCCCGGTCGACCTTTTGTTCCGGCGTGAACTTCATGGCTGTTTCCGTCGCGGGGAGGATATCCTGTTTCCACTTCCCATCTTCGCGCCATTGGACAAACCAGAATCTCATGTCTTCCTTGTCTTGTTCATTCGCGGGTTCCCACTGGATACTCGCAATGGCATTATCCTTTTCCTCGGCTTTGAGCTGAGGTTTCAGCGGCGCGTCTTTGTCGAGCCATGGCATTGCCGGCACGACTGCGGTTTGCGAGTATACGCCGGGCGCTTTGGCTGTTGTGGTCGTCAGGACGTCGTTGAGGTTGTTGGGACTTCTGAAGAAGGTCTTCATGCTGAAGTGTACTTGTCCTGTCGCGTCCGGGGTGAGTCTGCACCATTTGATTTGATATTCAATCTCTTTGGAGCAATAGGCTTTTCCGTCGCCCTTAGGCTCGTTGGTGATTCTTCCGGTATAGAGTCCGGGCCAGATGGGTCTCTTGCTGGTTTCGGCGGATTCGCCGCACCACCATTGCAGGAGAGCCACAAAGCTTGTGTCCGGGTTCGCGATGTTCCAGTAGAGTTGCGGCGTGAAGTAGTCGACCCATCCCTTGCGGAGCCACAGTCTCGCGTCGGCGTAGAGTTCTTCGTACTGGTCGAATCCTTTGATTTGTTTGGGGTATCCGGGTCTCCACATACCGAACGGGCTTATGCCGACTTTGACCCACGGTTTCATTTTCTTGGTGTCGGCGTAGAAACGCTCGATGAACTGGTTGACGTTGTCTCTGCGCCAGTCGCTGCGGTCGAGCTTGCCACCCATATCCTGATACTTCTTATAGGATTCCTCGTCCGGGAAATCGACGATTTTGTCCGTCTTTTTATCCTTAATCTTATAGGGGTAGAAATAGTCGTCGATGTGGATTCCGTCAATGTCGTATCTTTTGACGACATCGAGAATGACGGCGAGCGAGTGTTCTTGCGTTTCCTTTTCTCCGGGATCCATCCAGAGATACTCGCCATATCGTTTGACGATATTGGGTTTGGTTTTCGAGATGTGGTTATCGCTGACCTTTTCCTTGTCGGGGTTGAGCAGTGCTCTGTATGGGTTGAACCATGTGTGCAGCTCCATGCCTCGTTTGTGCGCTTCGGTGACGGCCATTTCCAGCGGGTCATAGAACGGCTCGGGCGCTTTGCCCATCTCTCCGGTGAGGAACGGCGACCACGGTTCGAGGTCGCTTTTGTACATTGCGTCCGCCGCCGGTCTGATGTGGAAGAGGACGGCATTCATGTTGAGTTCCTTGCACTTGTCCATGATGTCGATGAGTTCTTTTTGCTGTTGCTCCGTGCTCAGGCCTCGTTTGCTTGGCCAGTCGATGTTCGCGACGGATGCTACCCACACGCCACGAAACTCGCGCATTGGCTCGGGCAATGGGTCCTTATCGATATTCGTCACGGTGTTCGTTTTTGCTTCATCGGTTTTGTCTAGCGCGTTGTCCGCAGCATTGCTCAGGCTTGTGCAGGCAAGCAATATAGTGGCAGCCGTAAGGGTGCTGTACCATGAATGCATTTCCATCTGTTGTTCTCCATCCAAATAATAGTTATTGTGCGATAAGTATGCCATATTGTGTGGCGTAAAGTAAAGCGAAAACGTTGACTACGGGCTATAAATGAGTGAAGATTTACTGGTTGTAGCGTACAAAATAGTACCATATGGTTCCATTCAATAGCAGTTTATCGTGGAAAAAGGGCATAAATGGCGTCTTAAGTTCTGGCACGATACTTGCGAAAGAGATTGCAGCAACAAGGTTGCAAGAAAGGGATTAGTGATTATGAGACAAAAATTTGCTTATATGGGGATAGTAGCAAGTGTTGTTCTGATGTGTACGGGGGCTTATGCTCAGGGTGGTTGTGAGAATGGTTGTCGTGGGATGGGAGCTTGTTTTGACTCCCCGAATCATCACGGCGCGGGAACAACGGAGTCTGTGGCTCGCCGAGTTGACATGATGACGAAGCGTCTGGATCTGAGTACTACTCAGAGTGCCGAGGTCAAGCGTTTGCTTGAGGCCAAGCAGGCTCGTCGTCAGGCTTTGACAGCGGAGCTGAAAGCTTTAGAGAAGTCGAGTGAGGCTTCCGTCGAAAAGGTTTTGAGTACTGACCAGAAGGCCAAGTACAAGAAAATGCATTCTCGCAAGTCCAAGGGTGGCAAGAACGCTCCGGGCGCCAAGGGGGCCATGGGTGCTCCATTTTATCCGGGTGCGCAGGCCTGTTTTGGTGGCGGCGCCGATTTCCCGATGATAAATCGTGGGAATCGTCACGCAAAACGTGGTGTCGGGATGCAAGCGCAACATCATCAGTGTTGTGGTTCTTGCAAAGACAAAGAGATGTCCCCTGAAAAGGGCATGGTTCCGCCGCCAATGCCGTCTACTCCTTGATTTGAGCCGAAAGGCGGTGGGGGTTTTCCTGAAGGTCCGATGTCCTTGGGTGGACAAGATGATAACTCGGCCGCTCCCGAGATGATGATGGATGCAGGTCGGCACGAAGCTCCGGATTTTTCGGGTGACGTGGCACCGATGTCTCCGGATGATGATCTCTTTGGAGCGGGTGCAGGCCCCGAGATGAGACCCTAACCGAAGTGGTTTTCAGAGCAAGATTTTTCAAGAAATATAGAATGATCGGTTACAAATAGTTCTGTGAGGAGCTACAAGTTCTATAGATTTGGTTGCGTGGATGTGCTATTCTGTACACTCTCCTTGTTTCCGTGCAACCATACAATATGGGAGGTCCCTCCCATGACCGGTAGTGATTTCGGCACTATCGGTAAAGGCGACTGTTTATGGGGATGAGCAGTCGCCTATTTCTTTATCAAAAACGCTTTCCTTAGTTTTGAAGGAAAGCGTTTTTTTATGTTTAGATTTCGTGACAGTTTGCTACAGCAGTGGGCTTTGGTTGATAATGGCCATTGCTTTGTCGAGCGTTTCCTGCGAGACAGGGCATTTGCTCAGTTCGATATTCTCTTCGAGAGTTTTCGCGTTTCGTGTTCCGATGATTGCCGTTGAGACCGCTTCTTGATTCATGACAAACGCGATTGCCAGATGCGCGAGCGATTTGACGTCGGCGGCTTCCGTGGCGAGATTGTCGAGTTTCGCGATTTGCGCTTTCACGGCCTCATCCTTAAGTGCTTCGTACTTGCGGGTGAGTTTTCCGCCTGCCAACGAACGCATGATGATGACCCCGACTTGGTGGTCTTTGGCCAGTGAGAACAGAACCTTGAGCGCCTGCGGTGTGAGCATGTTGAAAGGCACCTGTATGGTCTCGTATCCACCGAGTCTGATTGCGAGGCAGCATTCTTCGACGCCGCCCGTCATTCCGATGTGCAGAACTTTTCCGGCTTGTTTTGCGGCGAACATTGCCCGCATGACATCTCCGTCTTCGAGCACCTGTTTGCTTGCCGAATGGATTTGAATGAGGTCGATGTGGTCGGTCTGGAGTTTTTGGAGACTGCTGTCGATAAACTTGAGCGTCGCGCTGTACGAGTAGTCGAAGACGCTGCCGTTCTTGTCGCAGTACTCACCGACTTTGGTCGCGAGATAGAACTCGTCCCTTCTTGTTTTAAGCGCTTTGCCGATGTATTCTTCACTGAACCAATACGCGGGCGCAGTGTCGATGAAGTTGATGCCGTTATCGAGGACTTTGTTTAGAAGAGTGGTTGCTTCTTTTTGCGTGAGGTGAGCGAAATTCGTGTTGACATCCTGCGCCCAGTCTCTTCCAATCTCCAACGCTCCAAAGCCGATTTCCGATACCATCATACCGGTTGTTCCCAAGTTTCGAGTTTTCATTGGCCGTTCCTTTGTCGACAATCAGATTGTGTTGAAGCCACATGAGCGGACTCCACGGATGTCCGCTTTCTGTGGCTTCAACCGAAAAGCATTTTCAGCTCGGGTTAATTATTCGTCTTCGCCTCTTGTTTCGAATACCCAAATCAGATGATATCCGAATTGCGTCTTGACAGGTTTCGAGCATTTGTTTGGCACCATTTTGAATGCCATTTCTTCGAATTCAGGAACCATTGCTCCTCTGCCGAACCATCCCAAATCTCCGCCATCTTCTTTGCTTGGGCAAGTGCTGAAGCGCTTTGCCATCTTCGGGAATTTTTCTTCCTTGCGGTCGATTTTCCCCTTAATGTCGTTTGCTTCCTGTTCGGTTTTGACGAGGATGTGTGCGCAATGAACTTCTTTAGGCATAAAAAAATCTCCATAAACAGATTGAGTGGCGGTCACGCCCTGTAAGATTCTTACAGTTAAGTAATTATATCAATATATTAGAAAGTTATTTACCGGTAGGGAACTCAATTGAGACTGTTGTTCCCTTTCCTTCTTTAGACTTGATTTTGCACGAGGCGTTCATGCTTTGCAATAGCGCCCGTGTGAGTGGAAGGCCGAGTCCTGTTCCGTTCTTTTTTGTCGAAAAAAACGGTTCGAAAATCCGTTCGAGCGTCTTTGGCGCGATGCCGACTCCCGTGTCACGTATGGTTATTTCCGTGATGTCTGTTTGCGGATTGTTCTGCACGATAATCGTGACATCTCCGCCGGTCTCGGGTAGTGCCTGTGTAGCGTTGAGCAGCAAGTTCAAGATGATTTGCTGGAGCGCTTTCGCGTTGGCTCGGATGATGCAGGGATTCTTCGGGAACACGGCATTGATGTTGATGTTTGGCGCAGTGCCTTTTTTGAGGAGACGGATGATTGATTCAATGACATGCTCGATGTTGATGTCATCGCAGTTTAGGACATCTGGATTCTTTGCCATTGTCAGGAAGTTATCCGTAATATCGGCGAGCCTTTTCGTTTCCGTCAAGATGTCGTTGGCATTCTGCCTGCATTGACTAACGGGCGTCATTTGGTCGGCGGCTTCTTCCGCGAGCGCCTGAATTGCCGTTAGCGGATTGCGGATTTCGTGAGCGATTCCGGCAGTCATCGATCCCATAGCCTCGATTCGAGTGGTCTGCATAAGCGTTTCTTCGGCCTTCAGTGTTCGTTTGATGAGCCGGAAAATGGTCATTCCGATGACGATGATGATGAGTGACCCGATGATGGATTGGAGGGCGGCTTGCACTCGGATGGATCTGAGTTCGGCGATGTACGGGATTTGCATTGAGAGTTGGATGATGCCGACGACCGAGTCTCCGTCGCGTATGGGCAGGTACAGCCTCCGGTAGTACTGGTCTTTGACCCTGTAGAATTTGATTGACGCCAGTTCGCCGTGCGATGCTTTGTCCATCGCTTCGGTGTCGAGCGCGGCGAAGGGGCTAAGGTCGCCGGGGATGGTGTTGTTGTTCGAGTCGGCGACAATAAGTCCACCGGTGGTCAACAGCGCAATGTCCTGCAAGTTGAAGTTCTGTCGCTGCCAGAGTAATCGTTCCTGTGTGCTCTTGAAATGTGTTGTCTCGCTGTTCCGTTCGAGGATTTCGGGGATGTTTTCGAGCGCGACGAATCTGTGAACATAGGGCAGAATCGAGGGAATTTGCGGTGTTCGGATTGCGTTATTGACGCTTGAGGCGACCATCTCGAGTTGCTGCTGACTGTCGGTTTCTTTTGAGATTTCAAAGGAACGCATCCAGTACCATCCACTGAGATTGAACACTAGGAGAGACCCGAGCAGAATGATGATGGTGACTCTGATTGGAAGACGTTTGAAACTGAGTAGTTGCCTAGTGCCGGCGATTTTCATTGTCGCACCCCACGGTCAATCCTTGACAAAACCTTCGATTTGTTTTGATGCCAGATCGAAGTCATCCACAGTCGCCAGGTCGAACCAGAATCCGTCAATCATTTGTACGTTGACCGTCATTTGGTTTTCCCTGAGTTTGTTGATAAGTTCCGTCATGTCAAATTGTATTGCTTGGGGGATGAGGCTGATTGCGTTGGCAGAAATGGCGTAGATTCCTGCGTTTGCGATGAATTCAAATTTCGGTTTTTCGCGGACGTTGCGGATTGTTTCGCCATCGACATCGAGCACACCATACGGGCAAATCATTTCTCTTTTGACCGCTCCGACCGTCATGATGGCTTGGTTGCTTTCGTGTTTTTCCATGAACGCGCGATAGTCAATATCCGTCAGCACATCGCCGTTCGTCACAAGGACGCTTTCATCTTCGGCGATATCCTCAATCATTGTGAGCGCTCCCGCGGTTCCGAGCTTTTGGTTTTCGCTGACATAATCGATTTTGATGCCGAACTGGCTGCCGTCTCTGAAGTAGGCTCTGACCAAATCCGCTCCGTATCCGAGCGCCATGGTGATGTGTTCAAATCCGCAAGTCTTAAGCCTTTCGATGATGACTTGCGCGACCGGTTTACGGCCGATGGGGAGCAGCGGTTTGGGGATTGTGTTCGTGAACGGTCTCAGTCGTTGTCCTTCACCGCCGGCCATGATGATTGCGCGTCTTTGTTGTTCAGACTTTGTGGGGCAGGTTTTCATATTGAGTACTCGGTCGGTCTGTATTCGCCGATATGCTGGTTGATGTAATCAATGGTTCGCGAGAGTCCCTCCGGCAGGTTGACCTGTGGTTTCCATCCCAGAACTTTGGTTGCCTGTGAGGCGTCAGCGAGCAGTCGGTTGACTTCGCTAGGTGTGGGGCGGATGCGCGATGCGTCAAATATGATGGGAATGTCGTTCCCGAGAATCTTGATGATTTGGTCAGCGAGGTCGCCGATGCTGATTTCTATTCCGGAGCCAACGTTGAATGTCTGTCCCTCGATGCCCGGAGTTTGAGCGATTTTGAGAAATCCCTGCACTGTGTCTGTTACGAAATTCAGGTCTCTGGTCGGATGCACCGCGCCGAGGAAAATCTTCTTGAGCGTGATGGCTTGCGTGATGATGGTCGGCACGATGGCGCGGGCGCTTTGTCGTGGACCGTAGGTGTTGAACGGTCTCAGCGTGACGACGGGGAGGTCATAGCTGAGGTTCCATGCCTGAGCCAGTTTGTCTGTGGCAATTTTGGCTGCGGCATAGGGCGATTGCGCCTGCAGAGGATGCGATTCGTCAATGGGAACACGCTGCGCGGTGCCGTATACTTCGCTGCTGCTGGTGTTGACGATGCGTTTGACCTTGTGTCGTTTGGCGGCTTCGAGCACATTGAGAGTCGCCGTGACGTTATTGGTTACAACGTGTTGCGGGTTCTTGTAGCTGTATGGTATGGCGATGATGGCGGCGAGATGGAATACTGTTTGTTGTCCTTCGAACGCCTCGTCGAGTGCGCCCGCATGGCAGAGGTCGCCGTTCACGAAGCGAATTTTGTTGAGCGTTTCGCATGGCAGTGTGGAGAGCAGCCCCCGACATCCGTTCGCATTGTAGCGGATAAATGCCGTTACATCTGCTCCGAGTTCGACGAGTTGTTCGGTCAGGTGGCTTCCGATGAATCCGCCGGCGCCAGTGACGAGTACTTTACGATTTTGCCAAAAGGTATCATTAGTCATCATGTTCATCCTCAGTATTATTATATTATCAATTAATGGGTTCAATACTCCAGACAAAAGGGCAATAAGCCGTTTGTTTGATCTGATATTTTTTGCTCAGCGCGTCAAGCACAAGCTTGTCGGCGATGGTCGTGACGATAGGCCTTTTGCCGATGTTCGCGTCGATGATGCTTTCGGAGAGCATTGCCGCAAAGGCATCGGGGCCGCGGGGGATGGTGTCGAAAAACTTGAGGCCGTATTTGCTTTTCTGTTCGGGCGTGAAGTATGCCGCATACCATGGCCTGTGAACGAAGTTCGAGCCGAAGACGAGAACATCTGTGCGTTCGCCGCGCACCAGTTGCCGATACCATGCGGGGAAAATGTCCGCGTCACCGGCAGTGATGAAAATCGCACCGTCCGGCAAATCCGTTTTATCGTCGGGCATCATCGTGTAGGCCGATTGCTCGAATGAGATGTCGCCGCTTTTGTCGCAGAGATGATACTGCATGCAGAACTGCGCGCCAGCGATTGCGAAAAGTACCAGTGTGAGCGCCGCCGGGAGGGCACGGTGCCTGTTCGTCGGAATGATTGCGTACAGGAGGACGAAGGCGCCGCCCATGATTCCCCAGATGGGAAGCAACTCATAGTCGCTGATGTCCGGAATGTTGTATAGGAACAGAAACAGGATGTTTTGCGCGAGAATCAGTCCTATGATGATTGCCATGATTCGGTTGCATTCTCCGGTCCTTGTCAGGACGATTATTCCGCCGATGAATGCCGCAATTAGCATGATTGCCGCAAACGTGTTCGTGGAGGTTTTCGGCGTTGTGATTCTGTCGGGGTTAGGTTGGGCGTTCATTTTTGTCGGTAATACTTTTAGCGGCGTTTGCTCCGCGATGTCGCCGGAGAATCTCTGCAACATGGTTGCCGCAAATGCGGCGTAGGTTTGCGGCGTGAAGCTGATGCCCGGCGCAAGAGCGAGGAATCGCTGATTCATGTAGTCGCCGCCGCGGATGTGGTCAGTGAATCGCTGAATCGTGTCCGGTTGCCCCCAGTTCATCGCTGGCGCTTGCGCGGCACGAATGGGCAGATAGAGGTAGCTGCACAGGGGCAGTAGCATTGCAAGGCAGAGCGCGCCTGTGAGTGATACGGCACGGCGACGGGGTTGCTTCTTGATGATGATGACCGCCGTCACGATGAGGGGCAGGAAGAGGAAAACGGACATGCGATGATGCGCCATTCCCGTCCCAAAGAGTAGGGCGGCGATGAGAAGCGGCCACATAATTCGGCGGATTGGCGCCGCGTTGGTGTCGTTGGCGATGGTCAGTTGCAGCGCACGAATGAAGCCGATTGATATAAGGAGTTGCATGGCGTAGACTTCGGTCACGGTTGCGGCATGCCAGATTGCGGGGGAGAAGGCAATCGTGAGTGCCACAGCCGCGGCGGCGAATGTCGGGATGGCGTGATGAAGTGGCTTTGCGATGTTGTTGAAGAAATCCGTAAAGATACGGGTGGTGATGGCGGTGGCTATGGCAACGCACAGGGCGGAGAATATCGTTGACAACGAGATTGGTTCCAGTGGACAGATGTGCATGATTGCCCATAGAATCATCGTGTAGAGCGGGTATCCTGTTGGGTGGGCGATTCCGGCTGTCCATGCCGCCGTCGCGAGTTCCGTTCCATCACCAAAGTGCAGGCTGGGCGTCATGGTCATCAGGAAGACAAAGAAGCTGATGATGCCCGTCATGGCAGCTGTTGCCTGCGCAAAAGTCGTTACGCGAAAGGTATCAGGCGTTGCGTCAGTCATTTGTTTTGGCTGCCGTTTGTGGCGGGATAATCGCATAGACGCGTGTGTAGAAAACTTGCGGAGTGTAGCGCATGACCCAGAGCAGTGGGTTTTGGTTGAAGGCCGGATTTTTCATGACATCATCAAAAATCGGGACGACCGAGACGCGGAAAACAACAAGCTGTTTGAGTGTCAATCCCCTGTTCGTGATGGTGTCTTTGATGGCTTGTGTGCTCATGTCGCCACCGTAGGCATCCGACAGAGCAATGACCGCTCCAGGCTGAATACTCGCCGCCATGTCCGGTGTCCAGCAGGGCAGAATCTCGCGGTTGCTCCAGTGTTTCCATTTGGGGCAGCCAATGTCGCTGTATTGCCCGTAGCGTTCGTTCCCGAAGACAGGCGTTTGCGCCGGGATGTTTTCTTTGACCCATTGCATTGCCTGCTTTTGGTCGCCAAAGGATTGATACTGCAGTGCGACAGTCTCTATCATCTGCGCGAGCATCCACGCAAATGCGATGACGAAGATGACGATACGCAGTTTCTTGTTGTGGATGCGCTGGATGAGGACGGTCATGCCCGCGCCGCCCAGAACGATGACGAGTGGCAGGATGGGCAACATGTAGCGGTATTGGAAGGATTGGAATGTTGTCTGAAGAATGAGGATGAGTAGCGCCCAGAAACTCCAAAGGAGAATGGATGCGCGTCCTTGTCTTTCGGTGGGGTACGTGTAGGCGCAAGCGCCAATGAACGCGAAGAGAACAAGTGGCAGCGAGAAGTAGTATGGCGAGAGATAGATGAAGCTTTCGGCGACGTTGCGCCATGCAAGGATTGTCGCGCCGACGCTTGGTGCCGCGCGTGATGTGAATTGCTGGCTGTGCGCAAAGCCATTGAAGTATATCCAGAGTGGGACAAGCGTCAAAAGTAGGGCGGCGAGAATCGCTCGCCACATGACTGTTTTGGTTCGCGCACATGCGGCAAAGTATACAATGGCGATGGGCAGAAGAAGAATGATTCCTTGATAGCGTGTGAGTGTTGCCGCCGCTGTCAGTGCTACAGCGCCTGCCAGACAGACATCCGTCTTGCGAGGTGCCTTCTGCCGGTCAAGGGCGCAGCAGAGGCATGTGAGCGCGGAAGTGGAAAGGAACAGAAAGAGTGCGTCCGTCATGGCGTGGAGTGACCATCGCATGAGGAGCGGTGAAAATGTCAAGAGCAACAGCGCCATGCGTCCGGCGGTTTTGTTGCGTGTGATGATGGCGGAGAGCGTCCAAATCGGGAAGACGAGCGCCGATGCCGCTAATGTGCTGATGAATCGCCCTGCCATCTCCGGGTTGCAAAACGGCAGTGCCCCGATGGCTTGCGCCAGTGTCCCAAAAAGTGGCGGATAAAGCCCGACGCAGTATTTCCACACATCGAGTTGCAGGATGCCGTCCGTGAATTCTCCTCTGTTGAGTCCGATGAGCGGAATGTGCAAAATCAAATTAATCCAGAAGAAGAGAACCGGCTCGGACAGGCTATGATGCGTTTTGCGCAGGGGCATGCGATGACCTCTTACTTTTCAAGGTGTTTGCGGAAGTTTGTCGCTTTTCTGAGTAATTCGTGCAAAGCATCCACATTGCTTAGGTTATCTTCAAATCCTTTGAGTTCTTCGCGGAAGAATCGAATACCGTCGCGGATGTTTTTGCAGTTCTCTTGGAGGACGTCATCGAACTGCTCGATATCGATGTTTTTGATGGGCGCTGTCGAATCCCTAAGGATTGACCCGGCAATGCCGCGAATGAGGTTTTGGTCTTCGCCTGCTTTTTCGAGCGCCAGCATAGATGCCGCCGCCAGAATGATTTGCAGTTGCTCGATCCAGCTGACCAGTTTGTCGTGTCGTTCCGGCCGCATGACAGCGACTTGCGTGCCGACATTTTGCCAAAGCTCGACGATTCTGCTGAGTGCGATGGGGTCTGTTTTGGGTGATTTGACGATGATGCACGATGTGTTGTCGAAGAGTTCGTCAATCTTGGCGGATCTGTTCGTGACGAGCGGGTCACAGCTGACAAAAAACACGGATTCTTTCTTGACTCTGGGATGCGATTCCGCGGTGCTAACAATCGCGCATTTTGAGCGGCCGAAGTCGCTGACGATGGCTCCGTCTTTCACCGCATTCAGGATTCGTGGCAGGAGCGTTTTTGTGTGGTCAACGGGTGTTGCCATAATCACCAAATCGGCGTTCTGAACAGCCGGTTCGATTTCTTTGATGGCTTCGTCAACGATATTGTCAACGACAGCCTGTTGCGCCCTGTTTTCCTCTTGGTCGTAGGCCACCAGTCGTTTGGCCATTTCACGCGACTTGACGATATTCGCGAAAGCAGTGCCGGTGAGTCCGGCGCCTATGATAGCGACATTCTCAAACAAATAATTAGGTTGGTTACTTTCTTGGTTCATCATTTCACGTTCATATATAATAATTAATAGGGATACCTATTATTAGGAAATACGAGATAGACGGAAGTATCATCGGCACGAAATGCAAGCTTGCCGAGAATCCCGAACTTATTTTCGTTGAGATAAGGGATTTTTTCGCGTTCCGTTTTGCCAATAACGACCCATCGAATCTGGTTTTTCTTGAGGAGTGATTCGGTCAATTCCAAGTCGTTCTCGGTGTAAATCGCGAGCGTCTCCGACGTTCTTCGTTCGCGTTCCTCGCCGAAATTGTACTCGCCCCGCCATTCCCATTCATGTGTCAGCCAGCCGCCGGGAGTCGGGCGTCCGGTGCAGGTTGACATTCGCCCGGCGTAGGTGTACTGAGTTCCGGTGCATTCGAGGATGATGTGCGTCGGCGGGACATTGTCGCGGATAAACCGGATGGCTTCTAGGTCGGCGTTGTTTTCTTTTTGCAGATAGCTCAATCCGTCGAGCGGTGTGCCGATGGCGGATTGGGGCGGGCGCGATGTCATGGCAAGGCGCGCGTTGACCGCGATGGGTGTGTAGAGCGCGGCGGCGCTTATCATGATGATAAGGATGATGAGTCTCGTGGGCGTCTTGAGTTGTTTGAGCGCCATGATTGCTGTGATTGCCGCGATTGGCCACAGGGCGTAATAGACTTTGAAGATGGTGTTGATGCGTTCGAGTTTGTCGTCGAACACATCGTCGATGTGAAAGATTTCGCAGAATGTTGTCATGGTCGCGAGCAGCAACAGAAGTGCCGTGAGCATGATGTCGGTGGATGTCATGGTGGTGCACAGGAGCAGAGCTGTGGCGCCAAGCGCTATGGCGATGGACAGAACGCCTGTCACTTTGGTGATGGTGAATGCCATCGATGCCACAAGAATTGTTGCCGAGAAGATGAAGGCGATTGTGGTTGGCGTGTGGTTGCCTTTGCGGCAGAAACGGAATGCGTTGCGGATGAGCAAGATGAAAACGGGGAGCAGGAAAATGCCCCAGTGCGAGACGAATTCGGAGAACTCAGTGACGTTTTCCGGAAGGTTGAACCGGATGGGGAATCCATCGAATGGCGCTTGAAAGTTCATGTGGAACGGCGCAAAAAGAATGAACATGCCAATGGCCGCGAGCGCCACCGCGATGGCTAAGGAGATGAGGCCACCGGCAAGCCGCCCGGTTATCATCGCTGTTGTTTTGTCGTCGTCAGTGGCGCAGACGTCAAGGTTCGAGTACTCGATTTCGCCGCACCACAAGATGAGGGCAAAGAAAGCGAGCATGACGGGCATGTCCCATGAGTTTGTCGCTGAGGCCGCTCCGAGTAGCAGGGCCATGAGCGCGAGAGTCGACAAGCGGTCGGTGAGCATGGCTCGTAGTGAGGGGTAGAAGCCGCGCGTTTTGATGAATTCCATGCCAATCAGCATGGCCGCGAGCAGTGTCGGGCAGTCGAGAAGGTGCGCGTGCAGGTCGCTGAGAATTAGCGAGAATGCCGGAAATTCGGTGATGCAGTTGGCGACGGCTCGCGATGGCGCCCAGAAGTCGAACGGGATGCCGCTCTGTTGCGTGAGCCAAATTAGGGCAAGCCGCGTGCTGTCAAGGTTGCCGCCGATGACGACGAGGAATGCCGTTATCCATCCCCAACGGAGTTTGCCTCCGACCATCATGCCGAGCGTGAACGTCAGTGCCGCAATCAGTCCGGCAACTGAGCAGAGCGCCAAGTTGAAGGCGACTTCCGGCAGGACACCGGTTGCCTTGGTGATGAATGCCCAGAGGAAATGCCCGAAGTAGTAGTAGTTCATCGTCGCTCCGGAAACCCAAGCGTCTTGGGGCGGGATTGCCGGTGACGAGAGCAGCGAATTCAGAATCGCGAAGTCCGTGAACTTTTCGGCTGCGGAGTCGTTGATGATGTGTGTGATTTGCGGGATTTGCGATCGCAACGCAAACATGAGCGCAAAAGTTCCCCAGAAAATTATCTCGATGCAAAGTATCGTTTTGATGTTGACCCATGTTTGTCGAAAAATCAGTTTCGCGTTGAGTGTCAGAAAGGCGCCGCCGAGAATGAACAGGGCGCCAATCGCGAGGCATGCTGTTGTGACGGAGAAATCGAAAACGCCGGTCAGTGGCGTGAGGGCGGCCATGACCCAACAAAGGTAGGAAGCAAGAAGTATGCCGAGAAACTTTGCCAGAGCGTAGCCGCGGTCGGGCAAACGTGAGAATAATCCGAAGCATATCGGATAGGCTCCGGCGGAGATAATCTGCAGGAGGACGATCCACTTAAGGATTAGGAATATTTGATGATTGTCGCAATTCATCCGTCGTTTTGAACTTTGGTTTTAAATCAAAGACCGCCGTTTGTGATTATGCGCGGCGGTCTTTTCGAAAGTAACATACGTGTAGCCCCAAAGCAGCGGTTTATAGTTTGCTTTGCGCTTCCTTGAGCATATTCTGTGCCTCGGCGTCATCCGGGTTGAGCGTCGTCACGATGCTCAGGAAATTGATGGCTTCCTTGAAACGTCCTTCATCGATGGCTTTTCTGGCATTGGCCTTTTGTTCCTCGTAGAAGGCTTCGCCCCCTTCATCCGGCTGATTGTCAGCGGATGTTTCCTGCTTGCCGAATGGGTCATCATCGAATTCAGAACCGGAAATTGGGTTCTGTGCGAAGAGAGCCGTCAGGTCAACAGTGTCCGATGGCGTTTTGGCTTGCGGCGCGATGCTCGGGATTTCGGGTTTTTGAGATTCGGGTGTGAACATCGATGTCAGGTCAACATTGTTCGCGGTGGGGACATCCTTGACCGTTGTGGACTCGGAGTCGCCGTTGGGGTCTTGGGCAAAGAGGGCAGTCAAATCGAGATCCTGAGGTGATGACTTGGGCGCCGACTGTTGCGAAATCTCATTCGTTAAATCATTCTCTTGTTTGAGGATATCATCCATCGAGATGTTCTCGTGCTTTGACGGTTTTGCCTGTTGCTCGGGTTTCTCATCGGACTTGGTGAAGCTGTCCATGTTCGCCTCGAACGACTTGAAGAGGTTTACTGTTGAATCGGTCATACTTCCGGCTGTGGGCATCTTGGCGTTATTCGCCTTGGGGGGAACCGTTGCCTTGGTTTTCTCGTTGCTTGTTGCCGGGGTATCCATCAGGGGTTCCGTTACGTCGTTAGCGAGCGGGTCGAGCGATGGGATGTTGAAGTCGTTTCCATTGCCGTAATCCATTCCACCGAGAGGCGACGGTGAGAGGCTTCCTCCGAGTAGCGATTCAGTGCTGACCGGCTCTGGTTCGGCGGCTCTACGTTTTCTGATGGCAACGACAATGAGAAGGATAATAAGTAGCAAACCAACGCCGGCGCCGATTTGCCAGTACAAGGGGAGTTCCTGCGCTTGTTTGACCAAGCCCATGGCCTTGTCAGACCACGAACCGCTGTTTTTGTCGATGATAATTGGTGCAGGCACAGGTGTGGGGCGTGGTGTGGGGACGGGTGTCGGCTGCACTTTGGGAACCCAGTTGTCGGGTTGTTTCAGAGGCGAATCTATTTGAGATTCCGTCTTAATCGAATTGACCCAAAGCTCGTTGACAGAGATTGCATCGCTTTTGGGATTAATCTGTTTGAGTTCTTCGATTTTAGACGCGACCGTCTCCGTATTCTTCTCGGCACGCGCTTTCCATATTTCATTGACAATTGCTTTTTCCTGCGGATTGTCCTGGGCGTAAGCTGCCATTGCACAGACACAGAGCATTAGACCAACAAGTCCATTGCATAATATGTTCAGAATAGAACGATTTCTCAGTGTTCTGTTTGCTTGCATATTTGGAACCTCAACAGATGATAATTTTTAGAATCACTTATTTCACATATATTACTATAGAGTTACGGCGATAGTCTTTACAACTTTTTCTTAAAAAACGGGAGCGAGTCATCAATATTTTCTTTTCGATCGAATCAAACCTTCGATTTCGTCAATCTGCGAAACAGTATTTAGGTACGAGGCATCGACTCGGAAGATTCTTTTGAGCAGTTCCAAGGCGAAATCCCATTGATTCTCCGAGCGGACGAGCTTTGCGGAACGATAGAAAATGTTCTTTATACTGTCTTGAATTTCGGCGTCTTGTTCGGGTGTCAGCTCTGCGGATTTGAAGGCGAGTTGCGCTTCGCTGTAGAAACTCGGGCCTTTGAGCAGCATCTCGTAGGCGTATTTGGCGCGATAGACATCCGCAAGCGGCGAATGCTTTTGAGACGCTTTTTGATAGGCCGCGAGCGCTTCGTTCCGGCGATTGGCTTCGTGCATCAGGTCGCCATACACATCGAGCAGAACCGGATTATTCGGGTCGCTTTCCATTTGCTTTTTGGCGTCGGCGATTTTGTCATCCCGCCACTTATCCTTCAGTCTCAGGATTGTCTTGTTCGTCGCCGGTTCTTTGCCCTCGTTTTTGACGAGCGTTGTCGTGATTTCGATGGCCTTGTCAAAGATGTGATGTTCTTCGTAGATGGATGCGGCGAGCTTCAACAAATCGAGATCGTTAGCGTTGTCGGTGACAATTTTGGACGCCAACTCCAACGCCCGCGCAGATTGCGGTAATTTCGCCGCGATGCGGAATTCGGCCATAGTGCGTTTGGGTTCGCGCATTCCGCCTGCCTCATAGAATTTGTCCAGATACTGCAGGCATTCCTCTTCGGTGACCGTTCCCGTTTCGCCTGCAAACTTCATTATTTCATCAATTGGCGCCGCGAACGCCGGTGTGTTTTTCAGGATTCTTTTGCAGCCTTGCGCCATGATGACATTGGGGGTGACGGATGTGCTAGCGAGCGTCTTGTAGGTCTCGAACATTTTTCGCCAATCGCGTCGTCTTTCGCAGAGGTCAATGAGATAGTTACTGAGTGTTGTGTTATTGGGGTAGTTTTCCATTTGCTCGTTGAGATGCTCGAGGACTTTGCTTTCCAAAGTCGCGTCCATCGCCAGAATGTCGTCGTAAGCGATGACGGCTTCAGTGAACATTTCCGCTCTGCACAGGAGCGTAATGACTCTGAAATGCAGTTGAATGTCTTTGGGATTGTTGCAAAGTTCGTTGCGCAGTTGATTGAGCTCGGCCAACGTTTCCTTGGTGGAAATTTCCGTTGTCAGCATACGGATTTTTTTGTATGCGTCCGGAACCGCGAGATGTGGCGCGATTGCGAATTTCGACGCAATGTTTTCTCCCGCTTCTCCTACTGTCTTCCCCACGGCGATTGCTTCTTCACGCCTGTTCAGCGCGTTGAGGCATGTCATTTTGAAGATGATGATTTCAGGAATCCTCTGTTGTACTTCGGGAATTTTCGCGATTGTGTCGAGTGCTTGTTGAGTGCGGTTCGACTCGAAGTGCCATTGCGCCAGTTCGAGGTAATCGCTCACGTTTGCCTGTCCGAGTTGGGCAAGAATATTGAGCTGCGCGATGACGTCGCTCAGTTGGTCATTTGCTCTGCAATTGTTGATGAGAATTCGTCTCGAAATTTCGTTTTGCGGATTGAGCACCAAGATTTTCTCGATGGCATTGATAACCTCGTCTTGCCTCTTGCGTTTCTCACCGAGATTGCGGAGCCGTTCAAGCGCTCCCAGATTCTTGGGGTGTCTGTTCGAGAAATCCTTCAGAATCTCCTGCGTCGTCTCGTAAGGCGCATTCTCGATGGCTGCCATTCTGTCCGCGATATTGAGGCATTCTTCCTCTTCGTTCTTCTCGTCCTTCAAGTGGAAAAGAACATCGAGATAAGGCCCCTGTTCCTCTTGCGAGAGCGCTTCGAGTTTTTGCAATGCTTTGTCGTGTTCGTTGTTATCGAGCCAGAGGACAAGCAACTCGTCAAAGCGATTTGTATCCGGCGCAATACTCTCCAACTTTTCGCCCACTTCCATCTGGAGCATCTTCTCGCCGGTGATTGTGCTGGATTCGTAGAGTGCCTGCAAGAAGTCGGTGTTGTCCACTTTGGCGTCATAGAATGACTTGAGTAGCGGCATCGCTTTTTCGTATTTTTTGTTCTTGGTCAACATCATCGCGAGCAAAAATCTTGCCTGCTTGTTGTCGGGTCGCAGTGCGAGAGCGATGTTGAGCGCGATTGTCGCTGCGCCGGGTTTGTTTGCTACACGCAGTGCCGTGCCGATTCGCGCGCTTGTTGTCGCGATGAGCCATTCGAGCAAAAGAATGATTGTTGGAATGAGGATTGTGGCCACTCCGACCGCAATGATATAGAAAGGTTCGTCGCTATGGTCGCTGAAGAGAATCGAGAAAATGCCGCATCCGAGGGTCGCCGTCACGAAGAGCAGCGCAGTGGCTACCATCGAGCGTTTCTCGTTGCCGTGCTTCATGGAAACAATCCATGCGAGGATTGTTAGGAGTGCGGCAATCACGGGCACCGTCATGCTTGCCATGCCGAGTTGGTCGCGCAAATCCATCGCGTCCGCATGGTCCGAAAAACACATGAAGCCGATGATTGGCGTCGCGATATTCAGCAATAACGCAAAGACGAATAGTGCTCGAAACAGATGATTTGGAGTATTCATAAACGACTTCTTCTTGTTCGATAAAATGACACTGCTACAAACAAAATACCGTCGTTGAATTTAATATAATCTATAGTTGATTAGCTTCTGTCACTTAAGCGGTGATTGAGCAACCACTCGTAGAGAGCAGGATTATCGTATGTTTGTGTCCATGAATTATGCCCGACTCCCGCGTACATAGTCAGCATCGCGTTTCCGCCAACTTCGTTTACGGCGTTGACCATGGTCTCCGAGTATTGAGGCAAGACATCGGTGTCCGCATCTCCATGGAACGCCCAGATGGGTAGAGTGCCGTAAGCGGCCGCCATTAAGTGATTTCCCCAACCGCAGATGGGCGCGATCGCCGCAAGTCTGTTGGGAATCATGGTGCCGAGTATCCACGTGGCATATCCGCCCATGCTCAGGCCGGTAATGTAAATTCTGTCGCTGTCGACTCTGTAGTTTTCCTCGATGTAGTCGAGTAAAGCTTCGAGATGGTGAGGCCACCAGCAATCATTCTTGGGGCATTGCGGGGCGACGATGATGAAGGGAAACTCTTGTCCGGCAGCAGCCAATTTGCTCATTCCGTGTTTGCGAGCTAACTCGAAGTTTTCTCCGCGTTCGCCTGCACCATGCAGGAAAAGCAAAAGTGGGAATTTCTCAGTGGATTTTGTGTCGTAATCCTTTGGTGTGAATACCATGAAGCGGTATTGGAAGGAGTTTCGGTTTTGGAGCTTGATGTCGAGCTCTTTGTAATTCATAGTCATTCGTGTTATCCTTACTGTTTGTCGTTCGTGTTATGTTGTTTCAATTCCGTCAAAATGTTGCGCAGTGTCGTCGCCTCGTCCGATGTCATTCCGGCGAGTATGCGAGCAGTGATGCCATAAACCGAAACGAGGAGGTGCGCCAGTGTTGCCGCGATAAAAACCATCAGGCAAATCCCGATGGGGCGCGATGCGATGACGACGATACCGGCTATTTGTTTGACGATTTCCGGCGAGTTCGCGGCTTGACTCTCCGCTGTGGTGTCTATTTGTTCGAGGAGCGGCAGATGCATATCAATTGCGCCGCGAACGATTCTCTCCCAGATGTTGAGAGGCGTTTCGAGGATTGATGGGTCGATGAGGCAAGTCGCAAGACCGATGGCAAAAGCGATGATTCCGGCGATCGATGCGAGCATCACCGTGTAGGCTGTGGCCGCGCTCATGACGCGCAAGATATGTATTCCGGTCGGTTGTCCCGTTGTTGATTGATAGTGCGATTCCGGTAGGGTCTCTTCGCGTTTAGAGGCAGGCAGCGACATGGTGGCTATTCTTCTTTGTCAATGTATCGATTAAGAATCGGGTCGTATGCGTCGATGCGTCTGTCACGAAGGAATGGCCAGTTTCGTCTGGTGTCTTCGAGTAGAGCTAAATCGCAATCGTGATAGAGGATTGTTTCATCCTGTTCCGCTTGGGTCATGACTCGGCCGAATGGGTCGGAGACGAACGAATGTCCCCAGAACTCAAGGCCTTTGCCGACGATTTTCTCGAACCCGCACCGATTCACCGCAGCGACAAAAACGCCGTTCGCGATGGCGTGTGAACGTTGAATGGTCATCCATGCGGACACTTGCCGTTCGCCGTATTCTTCTTTCTCGTCCGGATGCCAACCAATGGCCGTCGGATAGAAGATGATTTTTGCTCCCTTGAGAGCCGCGATGCGTGCGGCCTCGGGGTACCACTGATCCCAACAGACGAGCGCCGCGATATGGCCTTTGGATGTCTCGAATGTTTTGAATCCCGTATCTCCGGGGGCGAAATAGTACTTCTCGAAAAAGAGCGGGTCATCGGGGATATGCATTTTTCTGTATAGTCCGGCGATGGTTCCGTCCGCTTCGATGACGACAAGAGTGTTGTGATGCAGCCCGGGTGTCCGTTTCTCGAAGACCGAAACAAGAATGACAATGTTCATCTCTTTCGCGACGGTTGCCATTGCTGTTGTCGTGGGACCAGGGATGGACTCCGCGAGGTCGAAAATATCCGGGTGTTGCTGTTGGCAGAAATACTGGCTGGCAAAGAGCTCCGGTAGGCAGACGATTTGCGCCCCATTCTTTGCGGCTTCGCGTGTTTTTGCGCAAGCCTTGGCGAGGTTCTCATTGACACTTTCGGTCATGCTCATCTGCACTAATGCGATTTTGATATTCTTGTCAGTCATGTTGTTTTCCTGATAAGCTTTACTCTACGAATTCGAGTTTTGTTCCGACTTCAACTCTTTTGCCGAGTTGGTGAACGTCCCAGTTGCAAAGTCTGATGCAACCGTGCGAGTTGTTGCGGCTGATGGCCTCGGGGTTAGGCGTCCCGTGGATGCCTAAGCTTTTGCGTGATGTTCCAATCCACAAATCACCGACAGGTCCATTGGGGCCGGGCGCGAGTGTGCAAGGCTGTTCGCCGGGTTTGGAATCCCAGAAGAGGCTCGGATTGTAGGAGTAGTGCGGGTTTTCCTGCACCCCGACGACGGAGTATGTTCCCAGCGGCAGTGGGTCGCGTGGGCTGCCCAGTGTGCACGGGTAGAAGTACATGAACTGTCCGGCAGTGTCATAGACTTCAATCCATTTGTTGTTCTTCGAAACTCTGACTTTGCCGACTTTGCCCTTTGTTTCGTCGAATCCGTTGACGACATTGGGGGCGAGAATTTTGGTTCCCGCCGCGATGTTGTCAAGGTTGACGCCGGGGTTGAGTTTGCGCAGGAGCGATTGCGCGCAGTGGAATTTCTCGCCGAGACCCTCGAGGGCAGATTCGTAGGGGAGCGCCTTGAGCTTCGACATTGCCGCATAGCTGCGGGGAATGGTGTAGAATGGCCCTTTAACATCCTTGCTAGTCACCGAGTATTCGACGAGGTAGCCCTTGTCAAATTTGGCGAGTAGGTCAAGCATGGAATCGTCCATTTGTCCCGTGGGGGGTATTCCGTGGAATTTCTGGAACTGGTAGATGCCGCGGCCTGTGTTATATCCCCATTGACCGTCGATTTGTCCGACGCTGAATCCGTGATAGTCGAGGAAAATCTGCATTTTGAGAACGTCCAAATCGTCCTTGGGATCGCGTGGAAAATTGATTTGGTGTCCGGCCATGGAGACATTTCCGCCTGCCGCTTTGGTGTGAGCGGCGTTTTGCTGTGGCGCTTCGGTGGCCGGGATGTATGGCTCGGTCGCGATGACACGCTCGGCGGGCTGAGGCTCCTGTGGTTGACCTGCCTGTTGTTGTTGCGCTTGAGCGACGGGGGCTTGCACGTCCTGCGTTTGCGCTGACAAAGTGCTTGTGCCGACGCTGATTGTCAGACACAATATAAGAGTCGTTATGGTTGAAAGAATATTAAGTTTGTTCACGGTTAAGCAGGCTTGCGCCACCTTCAGTATCTCTATTGATTCAATTTATTCTTGTATAGTACAGTCGAACCCGTTATCGTTATTATAATAGAATAGAAATGCGTGAGCCGTTGCGTCGCTACCGAATTGTTGGCGGGCGTGTCCTCAGCGTCTTTTTCGGCGTCTGGTTCGAGTCCTCATTTGCGTCAGAAGTTGTTTTGACTGCTCGATTCGCGAGAGTTCTTCCGTATTATTGTCGGACGTTTTCTTGATTTGTTTCTTCGGTTTGATTGGGTTTGGGGGTGGCGCCGCCGCTTTCGCCTTTTCAATCGCCGCGCAATATTTTTCCGACTGCGCGTAGCAGATGGCCGCCGCGAGCGCGTCCGCCGCGTGATTCGAAAACTTGTCGTCGGTATCCTTAATCTTTAGCAGAATTCGCACCATTTGCGTGACTTGCGCTTTGGTGGCTTTTCCGTAGCCGACGACGGCCTGTTTGATTTGCATGGGCGTGTACTCGGCGAATGCCGGTTCGATGCCCGTTGTGTCCATCGTTCCGAATATCGCGCCAATGATTGCGACCCCTCGTCCCTGAGCGACCGCGATGCCCGAAGTGATATTTTGGACGAAGTAAAGTCCTTCCATCGATACTACATCGGGCTGTGTTCGTTTGGCCACTTCGTAAAGACGCGCATGGATGATTTGTAGGCGTCTCGCGACGGAGTCCTTTGGCGTCGTGACAATAGTCCCGCATTCGACGAGCGAGAGTTTATCGTTTATGTTGTCGATAACGCCATATCCGGTCGACGCAAGCCCGGGGTCAATGCCGATGATGCGCATTCTATCCGAACAACGCCTGTTTTATGTCGTCGATGATGTCGTCGACATTCTCGATGCCGACCGACAATCTGACGAGACTGTCCGTGATGCCAAGTGCGTTGCGTCGTTCCGCCGGAATGGCCGCATGCGTCATTGATGCCGGCATGCACACGAGGCTTTCGACGCCGCCGAGACTCTCGGCCAGAGCAATCATTTTGACGTTGTTGAACAGTTTCAGCGCAAGTTCCGGCGATTCGAGTTCAAACGAAACCATGGCGCCAACGTTTGGATAATAAACCTTCTTGACGACGTCGAGTTTTTTCAGGAAATCAACGATGATTTTTGCGTTAGCTTGTGCCTTGTCCAGTCTGAGGGCGAGCGTCTTAATGCCTCTCAGGAGAATCCAGCTGTCTTGTGGGCCGAGGATTGCGCCGACGGCGTTCTGGAGGAACGCGATGCGGTCGCGGAGTTCTTCGGTAGTGACAACGACCAGACCGGCGACGACATCGCTGTGTCCGCCGAGGTACTTTGTCGCGCTGTGGACGACGATGTCAATTCCGTGCTCGATTGGTCTTTGGAGATAAGGCGTCATGAACGTGTTGTCGACAACGGAAAGAATTTTGTGCTTTTTCGCGATTGCGGCGATGGCGTTCATGTCCGTCAACTTCATGAGCGGGTTGGTTGGCGTCTCGATGAAAATCGCGCGTGTTTGCGGTGTGATGGCCGCTTCGACTGCGGCGAGGTCAGAGGTATCAACGGAGGTGTACGAAATGCCAAGGTTGACAAACACTTTGTCTATGACGCGGAATGTTCCTCCATAGACGTTGTCGGAAAGGAGGATATGTTCGCCTGCTTTGAACAGCATGAGTACGGTCGAGAGCGCGGCTAATCCTGACGCAAAGGCGAATCCGGCGAGTCCTCCCTCGAGGTCTTTGATAAGCTCTTCGAGTGCCTGTCGTGTTGGGTTACCCGTGCGCGAGTATTCGAATCCCTTGTGTTTTCCAATGGCTTCTTGTCGATAAGTCGAGGTCTGGTATATTGGAACACTGACCGCTCCGGTCAGAGAATCTTCCGAGATTCCCGCGTGGATAAGTTTTGATTCAAATTTCATCTTTAGTCTCCTGCTAATATTAAAGTATGAGGGCGGCGAAACTATTATTTCGATAAGTATTTGAAAAACATTTTGTTGTCTCGCATGGTTGAGTGGGCGACTGAACAAAGTAATGGATTATTGTTACTTTTGCACGATGTATTATCAGGATAATACAGAAATAGAATACTGAGGAATTTATGGAAACCGTTTCCTACTTGTTTGACTTGTTCATGCACATCGATGTTCATCTTGGCGAAATCATTCGTGCTTATGGTGTATGGACGATGGCGTTGTTGTTTATCATCATTTTTTGCGAGACAGGTTTGGTTGTGACGCCCTTTTTGCCCGGTGATTCGTTGCTCTTTGCCGTGGGAATATTCGCAGGCAAGGGCGATTTCAATGTTGCGGTTGTTCTCTTGATTTTGTGTGTGGCTGCAATTCTGGGCGACGCATGCAACTACTCGATAGGGAAGTATCTTGGCCCGGCTTTTGTTGAGAAGAATCGAGGACGATTGCTCAAGAAAGAACACTTGGACGCGACACACCGTTACTTTGATAAGTACGGGAAAAAGACCATCGTGATTGCCCGTTTTGTGCCGGTAATTCGCACACTTGCGCCCTTTATGGCCGGTGTTGGGAAAATGACCTATTTGGATTTTGCGCACTATAATGTCGTCGGCGGAATTCTGTGGGTCAACGTTTTCCTGTGGGGTGGTTATCTCTTTGGCGAGCTGCCATTTGTCAAGAACAACTTCACTTATGTCGTCCTTGGTATCATCGCGATTTCGTGCCTTCCGATTGTCTATGAAGTCGTCAAACATTGGAACGAGAAGCGGAAGAACTCTAACTCCTGACATCATAAAGTGTGTGTGGAAGATTCATGCTTGTTGTATACCATGATAAATCAGGTTAGACGCAAGAATAGCCACACAGAAAGGATTTAGATTATGTCTTGTAAAAAACGCATTGGTATTCTTACTGCTGGCGGCGATTGCCCCGGGCTGAATGCGGTTTTGCGCGCGGTCGGAAAATCACTCATTCCTAACGGTTATGAGATTGTTGGTTTTGAAGATGGATTCTTAGGAGTCCTCCAACGTCGTTATCGGATTTTGAGCAATTTGGATTTGTCCGGCATCCTGACTTTGGGCGGGACTATTCTTGGCACAAGCAACAAAGATAACCCCTTTGAATGGATTCCGCCTAACCACATGGATGACGCCGACGCAAAGCCGGCCGATTATAGTGACCGTTGTGTCGAGATTCTGGAAGAGCTTGGCTGCGAGGGTCTTGTGGTGATTGGCGGCGACGGTTCGCAATCGATGTCGCTTCGCTTTATGAAAGAGAAAAATGTCAAGTGTATTGGTGTTCCCAAGACGATTGACAATGATTTGAACGCGACCGATGTGACCTTTGGTTTTGATACCGCTGTTCAGCGTGCGACGACTAGCCTTGACTGTCTTCACAGTACGGCGATGAGCCATCACCGTGCGATGTGTGTCGAGGTTATGGGTCGTTACGCAGGGTGGCTGGCGCTGCATGCCGGTGTTGCCGGTGGCGGTGATGTCATTCTGCTGCCCGAGATTCCGTTCTCGATGGAAAAGGTTTGCGAATACCTTCAGGAACGCAAACAGGAAGGCAAGCGCTTCTCGATTGTTGTGGTGAGTGAGGGGGCGAAGCTCAATGGTGAGTTCGTCATCGAACGCCAAGTCAAGAACAGCCATGACCCGATTCGTCTTGGTGGTATTTCGCAGAAGGTTGCGGCCGAGATTGAGGCTCGTTTGGGTATCGAATCTCGTGCGACGATTCTTGGTCACTTGCAGCGTGGCGGTTCTCCCACGAGTCGCGATCGGATTCTTGCTTCACAGTTTGGCTTCAAGGCTGCCGAGCTTGTTCTCGATGGCGCGTGGGGTATGATGAGCGCGTGGCAGAAGGGACTGATAACGGCGGTTCCCATTGAAGAGGCCGTTTCGTCGTTGAAACTTGTTCAGCCGGATGATCCGCTGATTCGTTTCGCGAAGTCCATCGGCACTTGCTTTGGTGATTAGTTTTTCCGAGGCTTAATCCGATGCTGCTACTGGATTTGTCGTTACCGACTCCGGCAGAAAATCTTGCCCTCGACGAGACATTATTGAGATGTCTCGACGAGGGAATTTTGTCTGATGAGGTTCTGCGTTTTTGGGAGAGTCCGGAGTACTTCGTTGTCGGTGGTTCTGGAATGGATGCCGATGCGGATGTCAACTGGGATGAATGCGCGCGGCGTGGGGTTCCCGTGATGCGTCGGTGCAGCGGTGGCGGGACGGTTATGCAAGGGCCGGGGTGTCTGACATACAGTCTGATTCTCAGCATGGCCCAGACGCCGGAAGTCAGTACGATTTCGTCGACGAATCATTATTTGTTGTCGCGTGTTGCGGATGCGGTTGCGGCGGTTTCGGATGTGACGGTCGCGATTCGCGGTGTCAGCGATTTGGCTTGTCGGTTGTGGAAGTTTTCGGGCAACGCGCAGAAGCGTACCCGTCAGGCGGTGCTGTTTCATGGAACATTGCTCTACGATTTTCCGATTGGTGATATGGGGGCGCTTTTGCTTGAGCCTCCGGTGCAACCCCAGTGGCGCGAAAGGCGATCGCATGAATCTTTTGTGAGTAATATCCCGATTGATGTTGCCAGTTTCAAAGGCGCCATGCGTGAACAATTTTCGGTTGATGGTCAATTGGATTGGGGGACGAATGGTTACCCCGAGGCTGTCAGAACACGACTGTCGTCATTACTAAAACAGCCCCAATATCAATATCTTTCAAGATGAAGACATTCCGGTTGTATTCTAATAAATTGATAGAGGTTGTTTTTCCTTTATAAGTTCACATAGTTGTTGGTAAATCAGGAGTCACATGTACACTACCTTTTTTGGTTTAGCGGAACCTCCGTTCAACATAACGCCGGATCCCCGGTTTGTTTTTCCAAGTCAGCGGTATCGCGAAGCGCTGAGCGCGTTGGTGTATGGAATACGCGAACGCAAAGGTTTTATCTTGTTGACGGGCGAAGTTGGTTCCGGCAAGACAACAATTTGTCGCAAACTGGTGCATGACCTTCAGCAGGAGGATGTCAAACTCGCGCTGATTTTGAATCCCGGTTTGAGTGAACTGGAATTGCTCAAGGCAATCAATGATGAGTTTGGTATTCCGAGTTATCATAATGCCAAAAAAGGGTTGCTTGATGAGTTGAATGATTTTTTGCTGACGGAGAACCGCAAGGGTACAAATGTCGTCATCATCATCGATGAGTCTCAGACCTTGGAGCCGTCTGTTTTGGAACAGATTCGTTTGTTATCGAATCTTGAGACCGAGAATGACAAACTTGTTCAAATTATTCTGATTGGTCAGCCGGAGTTGAACGACACTCTTTCGCTTCCGCAATTGGAACAGCTGAATCAACGCATCGGCGTTCGTTATCATATTCAGCCGCTGACGTATGAAGAATCCATTGACTATATCAAGTATCGTTTGCAGGTTGCCCGTGCCAAGGTTGATATCAATTTTACCGAAGATGCCCTCAAGCGGATGTATGCGTCGACCCATGGTATTCCTCGAAAAATCAATGTCGTTTGTGACCGCGCACTGTTGGGTTGTTATGCCGTGGGCAGTTACAGCGTTGACGGCAGTATCATGAATCGCGCCATCTCCGAAGTTGGCGTTGACAAGTCTTCGGGGAGTCGTCGTCATAGGGCACGTCTCAATTTGCCCGACCTTAGCCCCGTTAAGCAACAGATGCGCCGTGTGTTTTCGGGATATTCCCTGTCGCTGATTATCATTCTTTTGATTGGTTTGGGCGTTGTGGCGTTTGCCGTCGGAACGGCGATTTATATGGCCAGTGTCAAGGAGAAACATGATTCGGGTTTGATTGAGGAGAGGATCGCCGCGCAGAAACCGGTGGCACTCGACCCCTTGCAAGCGCTGATTGACGCCGATAGCAAGGACACTTCCGAGACGGTCCCCGTTGAGGGTTCGTCCAAGCCGAAAGTTGTTATTCCTGTTACACCGACACCGACCACCGAGGAATATAGGACTCGTCTTGCCGCGGCTCCGAACTGGGTGTATGAGCATCGCAATATTTCGCTCGTTCGTGTCAATAACAAAGAGGCCGCTCTGACTGCTTGCAAGTTGAGCATGCTCAAGATGTGGGGATATCACGTCAACATGGATGTTGTCAGCAAGATGGATAATCCCACGACGATGGATGATAGCAACGAGACTTTCCGTTATATCACTGTCCCGGGTAACCTTCGCAAGATTCTCAAGTATAATTTGCCTGTCATTGTGCATCTGAAGCTCGATGAAAAGGATAAGGCGTCGCTGCGTTCGGAGTATGTTGTGCTACTGAAGGCCGACGGAAATCAAATTATCATTGGCGACCCTCTGTGGGGCGTCAGCACGACGACTGTCGAAGCGCTTGACAAGAAGTGGCTTGGCGCCACTGCGATGTTTGTCGATGTCGAACAGCTTGGCAGTATCGCCCGCGGTGACCGTAATGAGCGCATTCGCTCGTTGCAACAGTTGTTGCGCGATTATGGCATGCCCGCTTCGCAAATCACCGGGGTGTATGATGTTGACACCTGCACGGGTCTGAAGTCGCTGCAAAATTTCTATGGATTGCCTGATACCGGTTCGCTGGATCCTCTGACTTTGATGATTGTCAATAGTCGCATCATGCGCGAGGGCCCGAAGCTGAATAACGCGGTAGGCTGGTAAGGAGGGCATCGATGAGTCTGATTTATGAAGCCCTGCAAAAAGCACGACGCGAAAAGGATGCCGCCCGCGCCGCCGCTGAGGGTCAGCCTACGCCATTGCCGGATGATGTCAATAACCTGACGTCGTTGCGTTTGCCTGAGTCATCAAGTCGCGATACCGCCGGGCATGGCAAGACGAAGATTTTGCTGCCGTTGTTGGTGATGGGCACCCTTGTTTGCCTGAGTATGGCGATGATGGTTTTTGCGCTGTATATGCTTTACGCGAATCACGCTGTCGCGAATAGCCGTGATGTCGCCTCGGCGCAGCCTAAAGTCGAGGTTGTCGTGTCAACGCCAACTCCGATGCCAACGCCCGAACTGACGCCGATTCCGGCTCCGTTGCCTCCGACCCCGACACCGGCAACAATGATGCCGACGCCCGCGCCTGTGATGCAGTTGCCGATTGGCGGAACACAAGTGCTACCGCCTGTGCAGGGCATGAATGAACTTCCGGTGATGGGGCAGATGCAGTATCCGCAACCTGTCGCTCAACAGCCGATGATGACTCCGCAAACGAATCCCGCAATTGCCGCGCCGATGACGATGCAGGCACCACCGCCAGCCGCCACGCCTGTTCCGACACCAACAACGACACCTCTGCCGGAGATTTCGGTGAGCGCGATTTTGGCGGATGGCGCCAAGGGCACGGGGCTGTGTATGCTCAATGGTGAGATTCATCACGAAGGACAAACGAAGAATGGTATCACCGTGACGAAAATCACTCATGACTCGGTAACGGTGTCGGTTGACGGCGGCGAGCCTTTTGTGGTGAAGGTACGATGATCGAGTATTTATCGGGTCGTCTGCTGTCCAGCAAGCCTTTTCATGCGGTGGTTGTGTGCGGTGGGGTTGGCTATGGTGTCGAGATTCCGCTGTCAGTGACGGAGCTTTTGCCGCGGGTCGGCAGCGATGTCGAACTGTATATTCACATGCATGTGCAGGAAGACGCGATTCGCCTCTACGGGTTTTTGAGCGAGAAAGACCGTGAAATGTTCGATTTGATTATCAGTGTTTCGGGTGTTGGCCCACGCACAGCTATTATGATTTTGTCCGAGATGAAATCGTCCGAACTCGCGAACGCGATTGTGACCGAAGATTTGCAAAAAATTTCCAAGGTGAAGGGGATTGGGCGCAAGACGGCGGAGAAGATGATTGTCGAGTTGCGCGAGAAGATGGTCAAATTCTTGCGTGTGATTCCGGCTGCATCGATGTCCAAGAACGATAGCGCCGCAGCGGCTTCAGATTCTCCCGATGCCGTTGATGACGGAACCAAGCCGGTTGCCACGTCGCAGATTGCCGACGCGATTGACGCGCTTGTTGCGCTTGATTGTAAGTATGCGGTCGCGGAGAAGTCCGTCGTTAAGGCCGCCAAGGAGCTTGGTTCCGATGCGACGCTCGACGCGCTGATTCGTCTGGCGTTGCGTTATCGTTGAGCCTCACCGGAAAAGAAGTTTTGAAAGAAGTTATTTGGAATGACAGAAAATAAGCGTTTGTCAGGCGATTGCATGTTTGTTGATACGCATGCGCATTTGGATGAAGAAGAATACTCAGGTCGTGTCGATGATGTGCTTGCGGCTTGCTTGCAGGTGGGTGTGCGTCGCGTTGTCGTGCAAGGTTCCTCGCTTGCCGAGAGTCGGTTGCTGTGCGAAACTTTGATGAAACGTCCCGAAGTTTATGGCGCTCTTGGTTGTCATCCGCACGAGGCCAAGGACTGGACTGCGTCATCAGGGGATGAACTGCGGGCGCTTGTCAAGAGTGCCGGGAGCAAGTGCGTCGCGATTGGCGAAATAGGTCTGGATTATTACTATGATTTCTCGGATCATGAATCGCAGCATCGCGCATTTCTTGAGCAGCTTGCCATTGCGCGAGAGTTGCATTTGCCGGTGGTCATCCATACACGCGACGCGTGGAACGACACGCTTGCGATTTTGCGCGACTGGACGAATAGTTTCGTTTCGGATGGTTTGTTCTATGGCGTTGTCCATTGCTGGTTTGGCACTCCCGAGCAATCGCGCGAGTTGCGAGCCATGGGTTTCTTGATGGGTGTTGGTGGTTCCGTGACCTTCAAGAAGTCGGAAGCGATTCAAGCCTCCGTGCGTGAGATGCCTTTGAATTCGTTTGTGTTGGAGACAGATGCGCCGTATTTGTCGCCTGTTCCGTATCGCGGCAAACCCAACACGCCTGCGAGTATTCCGCTGATTGCGCAGGCTATTGCCGACTTGCGTGGCGGGCACGAGAGTCCGGAGGAGATTGCCGCAGTGACGACACGCAATGCCCGTTGCCTTTATGGGGCGATGGGGTTGCCCGAACTTCCGGCGATCGCATACTGTCTTGGCCGTAGTCTTTACATTGCGTTGAGCAACAGATGTTCCTGCGATTGTGTGTTTTGTACGCGTCGCGACAAACCCCTGATTCATGGGTGGAATCTGAAGATGGAACAAGACCCCGACGAGAGTGAGGTTCAGCGTGCGGTTGAGTCTTGGGGACCGGATTTTGAGCGATTCAAGGAAGTCGTGTTTTGCGGTTTTGGCGAACCGACGTTGCGTCTTGATTTGCTCTTGAAGACTGCCCAGTGGCTCAAGGCGCATGGGGCGCGCCGGATTCGCATCAACACAAATGGCCATTCAGATTTGATAAATGGCGCCGGCAGTGTCGCTCGCATGAAGGGTATCGTTGATGTTGTGAGTGTGAGTCTGAACGCGACGAACAAGGAAGATTACAATCGTCTGAATCGTCCTGACCATCCGGATGAAGCGTGGGATGCGATGCGGAATTTCGTCCGCGATGCTGCCCGAGAATTGCCCGAGTGTGTTGGTTCCGCGGTGGGCTTGCCGGGTCGCGAGACGGATGGAATTCGGGCAATGGCGCTCGAACTTGGCGCTAAGTTCCGTCTGCGTCCATACGAAGATTTGAGCCGCTGATTACTTCATGTTCTTTCGGCGGTAGTCTTCTGCGTTGATGTTGAGGTGCGAGCACATCTCCGAAAGTCTCGATACGATGCGCTGCCCGACGCGGTCGGCGAGTTCCGGCAGAGTCTGGTTTGTCGTGACGATGAGCGGCATATCATCCTGATATCTGCTGTTGATGAGCAAATAGAGCCTGTCCAAAACCCAGTCCGTTGTTTTCTCGGTTCCGAGGTCATCGAGGACAAGTAGGTCAACTTGCCGCGCCTTTACGAGAATACTTTCTTCGGTATGTTCGGGGTCGTCATTGTTCATTGTGCTGCGCAGTTCGCGGAAAAAGTCGACGATATTCCAAAAGAGTCCGCTGTGTCCATCCGAGATGACCTTGCGCAAAATGGCCGCCGCCAGATGCGTTTTCCCAGTACCGACGCTTCCCGTGAGTAGGAGGCCTTTTTTGTCGATCTTACGGATGCTTTGGAATGTCGTGGCGTATCTCAACGCGTCCTGATATATTTTCTTGAGCTGAGGCGAATAAGGCGTGAACGATTCGAAGGTTCGTGTCATGTACTTCGCGGGGATGCGTGCCGCGACCAGTCGGCGTTCCGTGTTATCCTGCTGCATGCATGTGCACCACGTCGCGGTTCCGTCGTCGTTGATTACGAACCCTTTGCCCTTGCAAACGGGGCATAGCTCCTTATCGTTGGCATCGGCCTCGATAGTAATCTCCTTGTTATCAGTTGTTTTGGAGTCCTTCATGATTCCTCATTCTCGCAGTCTTCAGTATGGTCCTGATAATCAGTTTTTGTCTTCGTTTTGTTCCGTCTGGTTTGAGCCAGACAGCTTGCTATCCACGCGAGTGACCGCACTTCGTTTTTCCGTGCCCGGTCAAAGGCTTTTCTTATGGCCGGCATTGGATAACGGTTTTGCATCAGTCTTAACTCATCAACAATAAATACATTAATTTTCGTGCCAATTGTGTTCAAATACGTATCAACAATTTCCTGCAAATCCTTTTCAGTGGTTTTATCCATATCAGCGTCTTCCTGCGGATTCGGTTCTAGGTTGTCGATATACCTGAGTTTGGTGGGGATTTTGCCCGACGCCTTTTCGACATTTTGGATGATTTCGTCCCGTTCGATTGGCACTTGCAACGGAATTGAAATCTCAAAGAGAGCCGTGTCTTCGTCGTTGTCCGGCAGGAAACATTTGATTGTGTGCAGTTTCCGGAGCGGCGTGATGACCTTGCGGAGTTGCTCGGGTGTGACGGCGGCGCGTTCGGCAAGTTCTTTGACCGAGACTTCGATATAGGCGGGTCTCGACGGGTGTTGCGCGCAGTCCATCTCAATCACCTTGCGCAAAACCGCCCAGCCTACTGCTGATTTAGTCTTTTCGAGAACAAGCTGAGGCAGTCCGCTGAGTTCAATGCCGAGAGGAATTCCGGTATATGGTTCGTCGTATCTGTTCATTCAGGAACAGTTACAAGTCAAAATGAGAGGCGTTCGTATAACTTATTCCATTTAGGAATGGTATAGACACTTATCCATTGTTCACAGGAAAAAGCAGAAATTTTAAAGCGTTTGGAGAAACTGATGAAAAGATTAGTCATATCGTTGTTTTGTGGTGGTCTGTTCTTGATGGCACCGCATTGCATGGCTGCTGCCAGCGATGACCATGAAACTTCTAGTGTGTTCCGTTTTTCAGATTTGAGTGCCTTGAGCATTGAGCAGCTATGGCAGCAAGCGGAAAAGAATAAGTCTAAGGATGGCAAGGGGCTGAAGATTGGCGGCCAGTCGTATAATACGGGTTGGGGCACGATGGCTCGGAGTACACTTGCGATTAATATGGAAGGTTCCAAAGGCGAATTGAGTCTGCTCGTTGGTATGGATGATGACACACTGCCCAATAAGGGGCATGTCAACTTCAAGGTCTTGGGCGATGATAAGGTTCTGTGGGAATCCAGTGTGATGGAGACCGGCGACAAAGCCAAAGAATGCAAGGTTGGAATTGATGGTGTTCGCGTTCTGCTGATTGTGTCGGAGCCTGTCGAGAACGGTTATTACTATAACCACGCTGACTGGATTAACGGCGAAATCGCTTACAGCGGCAAGACGCCCGAAGTCTTTGCGTTGCCCAAAGAAGAAAAGTATATCCTGACGCCACCCGCGCCGGATACTCCGCGTATCACGGGCGCCAAAGTTTATGGTGTGCGCCCAAATCATCCGTTCCTGTACAAGATTCCATGCACCGGCAAGAAGCCGCTCGAATATAGCGTTGAGGGACTGCCCGAAGGATTGAAGCTGGATTCGGAGACGGGTATCATCACCGGTAAGATTGCCCAAAAGGGCGATTACCCTGTGAAGTTCAGCGCGAAGAACTCGCTCGGTTCGTTTGAGCGTGATTTTACCATCAAGTGCGGCGACAAGATTGCGCTGACTCCGCCGATGGGTTGGAACAGCTGGAACTGCTTTGCGGGAAGTGTGAGTGAGAAGAAAATTCGTACCGCTGCCAAGGCAATGGCCGAGAGCGGTCTGATGGATTATGGATATGGCTACATCAACATTGATGACTATTGGACGATGAATCCCAAGCTTCCGTATGACAAGGACTTGAATGGACCGGAGCGTCATGATGATGGCAATATCAATGTGAACAAGCGCTTCAAGGATATGAAGGCGTTGTTTGACTATATCCATAGCTTTGGTCTGAAGGGCGGCATCTATTCGTCTCCCGGCCCCTACACCTGCGGTTTGTGTGTCGCGAGCTTTGACCATGAGTTTTTGGATGCCAAGAAATTCGGTGAGTGGGGCGTCGACTATTTGAAGTATGACACCTGCACCTATACTCCCGATATGGAGAGTTCGCGCACCCGGAAGATTGATTGGGACAAGACGAATCTTGATAAGGTTCTGGAAAAATTCCCGAAATTGCGCACGGATGTCGCGCCGTTCGCGTTGATGGATTACGCGTTGCGCACGAGTGCCGACCGCGATATCGTCTTCAGTCTGTGCCAATATGGGGGCGCTGATGTTTGGAAGTGGGGCGACCTTGTCGGTGGCAGTTGCTGGCGCACGACGGGCGATATTTCGGACAGATGGTGCTGTCTGCGTTACATCTGGAGCCGTCAGAGGGAACTGTATCCTTATGCCGGTCCGGGGCACTGGAATGATCCCGACATGCTTGTGATTGGGCCTCTGGGTTGGGGCACGGTGCGTCCTTCGCGGTTGACGCCCAGTGAGCAGTATACGCACTTTACACTGTGGTCTATGCTGTGTTCGCCGCTGTTGTTGGGGTGCGATTTGTCGCAACTGGATGACTTCACACTGAACATTTTCTGCAACCACGAGGTGCTCGAAGTGAATCAGGATCCACTGGGTAATCAGGCAAAGATGATTATGACGACTTCGTATAAGTCGGATGGCGCCGCGCTTGAATTGTGGAGCAAGAGCATGGAGGATGGGTCAACGGTTGTCGGTTTCTTTGATGTTCGCGAAGCCTATGAGCCGTCCGCCAAAGAAGTGCGGATTCCGTGGCAGAAGTTGATTGGCGCGGACAAGCCGTCGCGTGTCCGTGACCTGTGGCGCCAAAAGGACGTCGACATCGCCGAGGGTTCTGACTGTGTGGTCGCTCCTCTGCCCGCGCATGGTGTGCAGTTGTTGCGCATTTGGAAATAGAATCATTTCGTAATCAATCAAGAGACCGGCAAGCAGTCAGTATTCTGCTTGCCGGTCTTGTTATTGGTATCAACTGATGATGCTATTTCTCTTTGAGAACGGAGTCTCTCCAGTTCATGTAGTCGGTGTAGAGTTGGGCACTGCTCTTGTGTCCGGCGAAGACTTTGGAGTCGGGAGGATTCATGATGCCTTGAAATTCGTAGATGAGAATCTTGTCACAGTACGCGCCCGCGAGTTCGATTTGTCTCTTGCAACGTTCAAAAGGCGCCGGATAAAGCGGGCTAAATCCGACTTCGCCATGGAACTCGAAAACCTCGACATCCGCCCACATCTTGACTTGCGGGAGTTTGTCATGGGCCGCGCGCAGACCGGACCAGATGCGTTCGAGGTCGTCGACGGTGTGACGCAGGCAGCCGATTTCGTCCTGATAGGCGATGAAGTCCACCCCGGTGCGTTCCATCTGGCGAATGTATTCGTCATTGGGAACGACCACGCCCGTCCCGTAGGGGGCGATGAGTGATGGTTTGCCGGGTGTGAGTTCTTTGGCTCGTGCGACGCACTGGCCAACATAGCTCTGGAACGCTTCGGGGATGCCATCCTTGAGGTACAGTTCGTTGGAATAATACCACCCGTAGAAGCTCTTGTGGTGCGCGTATTTCTCGGTGAGTTCGGCCATGCTTTGCATGCGTGCCTTGACAGTATCCGGCGCCATGATGTCGCGTGACCAGTCGCTCTCGACGTCCCACCAATCATTGGGCATAAAGAAGTTGATTCCGTATTCATCGGCGGCAGACAAAACCGCTTCGATGGGGTCGTCGCAAGCCATGGGGAACATGTCGCGCAACGTTGTATGATAGAATGCTTTTCCGTTCGAGGCAACTTGCTGAAGTACGAGCGTGTCAAGTCCCATGACGGCGGCTTCTCTCACCTTTTCGCGCCAGTCGTCCGCAGTAAATTTGGCCAGTGCCGGGTTGTGCAACGGTCCTTCGAGTATGTTGGCGTGCTGGAACTCAAACCAGCTTCCTTCGATAACTTTCTTCATCTTCCATCAACTTTAGATAATTTGCTACATGGTATTACAGTGTGTTTTTGTTTTCAATGCAAGCGTTTTAAAGAAAATTTAATCCAAAATACTCAAATAACAGTTCCCTGTGTTCTTAGTACTGAGGCGGGTTCTTTTTCGCTTTTTCTGCCCGTGCTTTGACGGCCGCATCGGTAATCGGTTTGCCGTAGTTGATGCCCATGGCGTTGACTTTGGGTTCGATGGCGTCGACCCTTTTGAGAAATCCGTCGAGGTCATTGCGTGCTTGGTCGTCCCGCCATGCGGTCTCGCCAAGCGCAAGGGTGCGCGGATAGAGCCACTCGAAAAGTTCCGCGTCGGTGATGAACTCCGTCCAGAGACATCCCTCGACGCCGATGATGTTCTTTTGCTGTTGCGGCGTCAGGCCATCGGGGACGGATTTGAAGGCGTATATGCTCGCGGTGTCAACGATGGGGAACCAGTCGGCGCGTTTGGGGCCCATGTAGTTGCGCCATGGTAGATAGTCGAGGTAGAGTTTGTTGGATTCGGCGTTGATGACCTTGCGCCCATCTCGTGCCGCGAACGCCGCGCCGTCATGCCAATTGATGACGAAGGCGCCGTTGCCGAGTTCATCCATGTCCGTCGGGTTCATGCTGTCCGAACGTGAAACCGCCCAGCTGATTGGTCGTTTGCCTCGCGCTGCCAACATATCGCTGACACGCTTCATGAACCATTGCTGGAGGCCGTGTTCATCGCCTTCACTGATGCCGAGTTCCTTCATACGCGCCTTGCATTTGGGGCAGTTGTTCCAGATGTCCGCAGTTCTTTCATCGCCGCCGCAGTGCCACACTTCGAACGGGAAAACATCAAGGTATTCGTCAAAAATGTTGCCGATGAACTCGAAGACTTTTTCGTTCCCAGCGCATAGGGGTCTGATTTCGTTCGTCGGATAAAACCATTTCAGGCTTTGCCATTCGAGTGGGGCGGCGTTTTCGTCCGGAATTGCTTTCGGTGTTCCTTTGCAGCTAAGCTCGGGGAAAGCGATGATTGCGGCATCGGAGTGGCCGGGCATCTCGAATTCCGGGATGACGTTGATTCCTCGTTTTGCGGCGTAGGCCACGACCTCGCGCGCTTGCTGTTTGGTGTAGTATCCGCCGTAGCGCTCCGATTTTGGCCCACGGTAGGCGGCCTTTTCAGTCAGCTCGGGATACGTTTCACTCTCGATGCGCCATGCCGGGCAGTCGGTCAGGTGCCAGTGGAAGTAGTTGAGTTTCATGAATGACATGGCGTCAAGCAGTGTGAAGATTTTGTCCAACGGCATATAGTGTCTCGCGCAATCGAGCATCAGTCCACGCCATTGTTTGCTCGGTGCGTCCTTGATGTCACAGGCCGGAACGGTGATTGTCGTTTCCGTTGTCGTCATCAATTGGCGCAACGTCTGTATGCCCATCAGCGCACCGCTTGTTGTCTCTGCCGACAGACAAATGTTGTCCTTGTCGACCGTCAACGTGTAGGCTTCGGGGTTGGCGTCCTCGGCCGTTTTCTTGACGGACAACACAATCGTTCCCGTCGTCTTGTTTGATGTGTCGCCGAGTGCGATATTGCTCTTGACCCATTCGCTGAACAAGTCGGCGGCAGGTTGTGCTTGGGTGTCGGTCAAAATTTGCGCCGGTAGTGTTGCGACGAAAGGCGCATCGTTGTCAGCGACGGTGAGTTCTTGCGGTAGAGGAATCAGCGGCGGAAAGGCGGTTTGCGCATTCAGTGCGGATGTTTGTGTCATGAGAAGCAGTCCTATGGAAATGATGATGTTTTTCAGCTTATGTGTCATAAGTCATTCCTAAGATAATGTTTTACTTTGATAATACCACGCGGCATGAGAAAAGTACAGTGTTTTGTGCCTAAAATCAATCATAGACTGTAATTAGAAATATATCTTTCAGGAGATAATGGCATGGGATTTATCTTTAGTACGGTATTAAAATTCCTCATTATCGCGGTATTGCTTATTGCTGCATTTATTTTATTTTTGGCCAGCGTAGTGGACACATTTTTGGTCATAACATTGATGCTGGGTTGCCTGATGTCAAGCCAGCTATACTGTTGGGGTGCCAATGCGGATTCCGTTCAAATGCTCGTTCCCGAGGTAATTGAACGCTATGATTACAATCCCCAATGCTACACGCAAGGTCTGGAACTGCGTGACGGCAAACTGTTCATTAGCTCGGGGCTCTATGGAAAATCGTTTTTGTGCGAGAGCGATGTTCGATCTGGTCAATTGTTGCGGCGCGTTGATCTTCCGCGGACGCAGTTTGCCGAGGGTCTGACGCTATGTCCGGCCGGTTTGTGGGTGCTGACTTGGCAGGAGGGCGACGCGACTTTGTATGACGAGAAAACGCTGACGCCGCGCCGTCATGTGAAGTACAAGGGCGAAGGTTGGGGGCTTTGCTATGATGGCAAAGAGCTTCTGATGACGGATGGCACTGCGAAGATTTATCGCCGAAATCCTGAGACATTTGATTTGATTTCGAGCGTCACGGTCACTCTGGGTGGTGTGCCGCAACCGATGCTGAATGAGTTGGAGTATGTTGACGGTGTGGTTTATGCCAACGTGTATCTCACCGATCGAATTCTGCGAATTAATCCGAAGACGGGTGCCGTGACCGGACTGATTGACGCCTCGAATCTGTTGTCGCCAACGGAAAAGGCAAAGGCTGAGGTGCTGAATGGCATCGCTTATGACCGTGCAACCGGGCACTTTTTGCTGACAGGAAAACTGTGGCCGAGGTTGTTTGAAGTCAAGTTTGTTGAGCAATAAATCGCCAAAAATCGCCTTGAGGATGATGGCAAAAAGGTTTGTCGATTTGAATTGTCTTGCCTGTTTGTGTCTGTGTATGGTATAATAGAAAAAGATTAAGAATTAGGACGATACCATGTACAGGTTTTTATTAGGCCAAATGCTCATGATGTTGGTTTGTGTTTTGCCGGTGTCTGCGACAACGATGACGAAAGACAATATCACTGTCACATTAGACGCATCCCAAGGCATCACGATTTCGGTGGATGGGGTTCAGTTTTCGCGCCACAGCGAATTCTATGTGATGAAATCAGACTGGTCAAGGCAGTATTTCGGATATGGGCATCAAGTGTCCACGACTGTGTCGGGCGGGACGATGACATCGACGCTGACCGGAAACAATAATGAGTTCAGCGGTACGCAAAAGATTGAGATTCTGACGAATCACAAGGTTCGCATGACGATGACGGGAACACAGACGTCGGGTGAAGATGCGGCGATGCAGTTGATTCAGTTGTCTATCAATCCTGAGTGGTTTGCTGGGCGTCCTTATTCCGTCACATTCTCGAACGGAAGCTCAGATAGTGGGACAATTTCAGCGACGCCGACCGGGTCAAATGTAGTTTTGTTTGATAAAATGCAGACGCTGTCTGTCGATAGTCAAATTGGCAACGTCAACATCGCCTGTTCCGGGACATTCCCATTTCGTGTGTTGGATTACCGCCAGAATACTTGGAATGCCGAGTCGATGCAATTCATGGTCGGCAATTATGTGACGCTGCCTTCGGGGACGGCGTTTACTAGCACCGTCGAGATTGATTTGCCGACGGTGACGGCGCCAACAAATGAAAAAACGCTGACGAGTATCACGGCTGAGAATAGTCAAGTTGTGAAGGCTCGCGACTCGCGGCGAATTGTTCCGACGCCTAAGTCTGTGGTGTGGCGCGATGGGTCGTTGTTGCTTTCTTCCTCGACGTCTGTCGGGGTCACGTCGCAGAACGAGACGGCTTTCATGAACGCGCTTCGGACGAATCTGCTAGACCGCACAGAGCGCAAAATCGGTGTTCGCATGAGCGCCACTCCGCCGTATACCCCCGGGACGATTCAGCTTGTTTTGAATCCGCAATTAAATTATCCCCGGCCCGAGCAATATGGCGTGAATATCACTAATTCTTCTGCGGTTTTGGAATCCGCGACCACAGCCGGTCTTGTTTGCGCGGTACAGACATTCGACCAAATGCTCGACGCGCCGACCAAGAGTGTGGCGTGTGCTCAAGTGAACGACTGGCCGTCTATGCCATTGCGGGCGATTCAGTATTTTACGGGTCATGGAACATACGCTCGTGATATTCAGGTCAAAATGATACGTCAGATTTTGGGGTCGCTCAAGGTCAACACATTGCTCTATGAATGCGAGTATCTGAATTGGGCAAGTGTCCCCGAGTTGCGCAGTCCGTCATGGTGGCGCATGGAGTTGGACGATGTGAAAGCCGTGATTGCCGCTGCGGCAGAACAGTTCGTCGAGATTGTCCCGCTGGTCAACAGCTTTGGGCATTCGGAATGGTTGCTACGTGACCGTCCTGATCTCGCGGACAATCCGAATACGCTGTACACTTATGACGCGACGAATCCCGAGGTTTACACTGTTGTCGGGAAGATTTACGACGAGTGTATCGAGCTGTTTCATCCTCAGCGAATTCATATCGGGCATGACGAAATTTCGACCGGTGGCGAATTCCCATACAAGGAATCCGGCAAGGCGATTGGTGGTCACGAGTTAGTGGTGCGTGATACGAATTACTGGGTTAAGTATTTGCGTGATCGTGGTGTTGGCACGTGGGCGTGGGCAGATATGTTCTTGTATCGTGGCGAAAGCCCGACCGCCGCGAATGCAGAATCGCAGGAGATGGCCGCTGATTATCGTTCACGCATCGACAAAGATTTGCTCATGATTAACTGGGATTATTCTTCGGCTACGCCGGACAAGTTTTTGGGATTGGATATCCTGACCGCTAGCGGTTTTGATACGTTGAGCGGAACATGGGACACTCCGGCCAATATTCGGAATTTCGCGCAAGCAACCGCTAATGCCTCGTCTACCAATTTGGGCAAGACGCTCGGGATGGTGCAGACAACTTGGGCCGGATTCAATTTTGACCAGTCGAGTTATGTCAATTGCCGTCATCAGTACGAGTGCTATGCCGCCGCTGCCGAAGAGATGTGGACGGGTGGCGCGACCGATTTGAGTACATTTGACTATTCGGAGATTTTCGCGCGTCAGATGGGTGAGAACCGTCTCAGTGATAATTCGTACGGTGGTTTCTACTGTCCTTTGTATACGCCATCGACCGATTACTTGCCCTCGTTAGTCAAGGTTTTGCCGTCCAATTGGAAAACTCTTGGAGATTGGGTCGGCCGCGTCTATTCGCCACTTCCGGCAGATAGTGGAGCCGAGCCGGGCGTGGTGATGAGCGCCGTTTTCCATCCGGAATCAGCGGGTGGTCAGGTCGGATATTCCAAGTTGACAGTCCCAATCGGGTTAACCGCGGACACCGTTTTGTTTACCGGCACGACAACGATTCCGGCGGCTGACAATTTACAGATTGCGACAGTGACTGTGCAATACGTCGACAAAACGACTCATCAGATTCCGATTCGTGTTGGCGTCGAGACTGCGAATTATTCCTGCCCGACGGGAACTCTTGACCGTCAGGTTAGCCCAAGTGGCGGCAACGATGCTGACGGGAATCCCATCCTGTATCATTCCTATATCTGGACGAATCCCTATCCGAGCAAGCCAATCATGAAGATGGAAATCACGACGAGTTACACAACGAGTGGTTGGTATCTCCGCGACATTACCGGTTTGCGTGCGGGGGCTGTGCCTGTCGGTATGACCGAATGGGTTTTGGAATAACCGATTCGTTTATTGTAGCGACCAGTCGTCGACGGCGGCCGGTGGCTGGTCCGGTGTGTGAAGCATCTTGAAGTGGCGTCGTACAGCCTCGAATGGCAGGCTGTAGTAGCCCTGATAGAAGCCGTCGTGAACGAGGTCTGCGTAGAAGTTTTCGCCTACGTAGTCATGGGCTACAGCGCTCGTGATAATCAAGTCGAGCGAGAGCCCGGCGCCACTTTTTCTGATGGCTTGCGACGCAAGAACTTCAACGGCAGGTTCAAAACGCTCGCCGGGGTCGGTAACGATGACCAAGTCGGCTTCCACGTCCGTCGCGCAAGTCATTTCGGCGGTGGCGTATGACTGGAGCTGCGAATATGTTTCATCGAGTAGGAAACAATAAGTGTCCAGTACACGCGACGAAATGCCGGAAATCGCATGGGCGCATGAGTAGTTGTATGGCTGCTGGAAAATGGCGACCGGCGTGACAGCGCTTGTCTGCGCGAGCAAGGCATTGCCGAAGGCGGCATAGTCGTAGAGCGTCGGCTCGTAGTCGCGGCTAAGCGAAATGTAGTATTGATTTAAATCGAGAGTCCCCACGCGTTTGATGTTCGGGATGGTCGTCGTAAGATCCTTGATGAATTGGGCAAAATAGTTGCGGGCGTCAGTGTTTCGGCAATCGAGCATTGGTGCCGGTGCATAGAATAAGTTTCCGTATTCGGCCGCGGGATTGACATTGCGCAGATAGTCCCATTGTACAAGCCCGAAGCAAGGCACGAATTCCACCGAGTACTTGGCACAGGCATCTGCCCAGATTTTGAAGTAGGCGAGCGCCGTTGCACGGTCGACTTCTCCGTTCCATTCGACATAGATTGTGTTCGCGAAGTAGTTGTCGTGTAACGCCTTGACGAGCGCCGGATATTGGTCAGGGGTGATGGCCGAGGCCGCGCGACTCCCCGAGACTCCCAACGGTCTGAAGTAGACATCAGGCAGCGCCGTGATGGTTGTGACAAACGCGAGCCGTGTGCCGTCATCGTAGGGCATTGGGTGCCCCTGTCCGTAGACTTCTGCCTCCGCAATTGCGCAAACTCCTGTGTTTGTTTTTGCGCGATTAAAGATGAATTGTATTTCGTCGAGCGGCTCGGTCTCCTCGCCACTCCATTCGTATTTGCACAAGGTTTCGTCGGCCATTGTTGTGTCGCGCAACGAACCGAGAATGCGATAGGAGGAACTGTTGGATGGCTTGCCATAGATGTTGATGACCTCGGGCGTGACGATGCCATTGGCCGTGTCCTTAAGCCAGTATGTCGTCGCCGTGTGCAACGTTGTCGGGCGCTCAAAGGAGAAGACCAGAGCGGGGTTTGTGTTGGTCGGGAGTGTCGCGAAATTCCATTGAACGGTGCAAGCTTGCTCCGGCCGCAAAATGCCGTCGGTGAGTTTGCGTCCTTTGGCGTCATCGGTGTACTGCCCGTTCGGGGTTCCTGCGGCGATGATGTACTGCGAGCCGACAAGAACATTGTCACGTGGGGCGCCTTGTTCGGCCGATGCCTCCACCATATAGACGGCACCATTGCCGGTGAGCGGAACGGACATGCGGACATAGTGTGCCTGTTGCGGCGTGGCGGTGGCCAGTGCCAACGAAACGGCGGTCATATCTGTCGAGCCCTCCGCAGTCATATTACCCAGCGGCGTCCAGTTATTCCCGTCCATGCTTGTGGCGGCCGCAATGGTTTGTGGCACGATTGCCTTGCCGATGTCCCAACGAATGAACCACGCGCGGAAACATCGTAAATCGATGTATGATTTGAGTTTGAATGTGATGGTGACTTCGCGCGTTGTGTCTGTGGGCGAACACGTCCAGCCGACCGATTTCGTGTAGCTCCATGTGTGGTTGCCATCGGTAAGTTTCGAGGTTGGATTTGTGTCCTTGTATGATGTGTCAGGCGCCAGACTGTAGGTGTAACCGGTGATGTTCGCAAGGACTTCGTCCGCCTGTGCGGAGGGCATGCCCATGGCGCACAGTGCTGCCACTGCGAGACCGGTCAACCCAGCAGATAGAACTTTCGGCATGGTTATTGATTTTCTCCTTTCCATGCTGTCAGACGAATCTCGCCGATGTAAAGCCGAGCAGGTTTCTCGTCAGGGGTGTACTTGACAAGCCGGAGCTGAATGTAAGGTTGTAGCTTAATGGGGTCAAAAGAGTAGTTGTCGATGCCGGCGATTTCGTCACAGGCAAACGACTTAACGAGCTTCATCGAATCGAGAGACTTTCCTGTCCACAGCTCAGCGCTGTTGAGGGTGCAGTCTCTGTGGAGTCCGCCGGAACGAATGGATGCGGCGATGCAGTTTTGGACGGGCGCGTTGAGTTTGCCCGTTAGCGTAATGATGGTCATGGTTGTTGTGGGCGAGATGCTCCATCCAGCCGATTTGTTATCGTCAAAAAGTCCTTCGATAAAACCATCGGTAATAGTGTTCGTGTTTTTACTGCCGAGGTCAGGCGCGATGTTCGCGGTGAGTTCGATGCCACTGAGGAGATTCGTTTGCTTCATGTAGTCGGGCATACGCTCGTGGCGCACTTTGTCTAGCGTTTTCATTCCTTGCTCGTGTGTTCCTTTGTGATATTGCGTGAAAGGATTCTCGTCAAGTAGATACATCCCGAGGGTTTGCGAGATAATGGAGTTCATCCATCCGCTGTAGGCGTGATAGGCGCCATAGTTGGGGTCGTAGCGTGTGCCGTAGTACTCCCAGTTTTGCGCATCAAACGAACGCAGCCAGCAGCCGTCGAGCCGCTCGTCAGTGTTTTCCATCTGAATGCGCACAAGGTAATCTAGATTGAATTCCATGGCAGCTTGTGTGACAGTCGTCGGACATGCCTTGTAGGCTTCCCAGCGCGCCAGACCTTCGAGAGATGTAGTATAGAGCTGGTCGGTGAGAGGTTCGCCTGCCCGTGTGTGAATGGTGCTGTCGTTGACGAACAGCCACTTGTAAGTGTTTGGGTCGATATCACCTTTCGCGGGAATCGAACCGTACTTTTTGACATCGGGCCGGTTGAGTACGTTCAGTTCTTTCTTCTCGTGGTACGTCTTAATCTTTTCGCGCAGTGGGTCGTCCTTGTCCAGATAGGCCAACGCTAGCGCATTGGCACGCTCAGACATCAACCCCCAGTGCATTTCGGGATTTATGATGTTGTCCTTATCGGGATGCATGGATACCGGCGCGTACACACGAGCCAGTGTGCGTATGGCGTCGAGATACTGCGGATTGCCCGTTGAGCGATAGCCGTAATGATGACGATACATGCTCCACAGTGTGACGTTGGTGAACGAGCGGTCGGCACGCATCGCAGTGCGGCCAACTTTGTTGAGGTGCGTAATGTCGCCAATGACCCACATGCCGAGAGACCAGTCTTCGCGGCTGATGTCGCGGCCGAATTCAACGCAACGTAGCGCGGTGCGGAGATAGTCCGTGTTGCCGGTGCGGTCATAGAGCCATGCGAGGAACTCGGAGTTGCGGTTGTTGTCGTCCTGTGGATAGATGGCGGGCGAACTTTCGAGCAGCCATTTGTAGCCGCCAAAACTTGCTTTTTCCGGGTCGGTGTACTGGAATTTCTGAACAAACTTCGCGAGGCGTTCGGCGCGTTCATACCATTCTTTGTTTTGAGTTAGGTCGCCATAAATCCAAAACGCTTTACCTGTCATCGCCTGACAGTCGGCGCGGAAAGGATTCATGAGGTCTTCGGCTTTGCCTGCGTAAAGCGCGCCGACTTCGATGGTGCTAAAGACACCTTGCGATGCATCGGTTTTGGGCATGATGCCCGACTTGAGGAACCATTGCATGTTGCGGTCGAGAGCGCGTCGATAAAAATCATTGCGCGAACAAATCGTCAGCGAAGTTTCTTTAGTGATGGAGTTCGAGCGAACTGTCGCTTTTGCTCCGATGTTGTACTCGCCATTGGTTGGGGTGAATTCGCAGACGAAATGACCGGGCTCGATTTGCTCCGGTGCAGAGAAAGCGAGGCCCTCGCCGGTAGGCGTGACGATTGCGTCTTTGCTCGTGACGATGTGCAACTTCATCGGAGTGTCAGGCAAATTCCAGCGACGTGGCTCAGTGTAAACTTGACAGTCAATCAGTTTTTCCGCCGCAGCAGGTTTTTCCGCATCGGGCAACATCGCTAGGGACAATCCACGCAGGAGAGCTTCCCAACGCGATGTGAGACGATAATTCTGTTTGCGGAAAACGGAAAAGGGCGTTGTGGCGTAATAGAGTTTGCCTTTGCCGCACTGCCATTCGAGCAATCCATCCCAAATCTTCTGATTGAATACGCGCACAGGATTCGTCGTGTACAGGTGCGCTTTGTTCTCTTTCCAACTCCAATTCGGTGTGCCATTCGTCAGAATGCCATTGCCAATCGTTTGCGGCATATAGTCGAGTTGCTGAATGTCATAGGTTTGACCACGAGAGACTTCGTTTCCGTTTGTGTCAAACACACGGATGCCGTTTACACCGAAGAAGTCCTGCGACGGCTCCATCTTTGTTTTCTCGCTATAGATGCGGATGTAGCGGGCTGTCGTGCCCTTCATGTCAAACTCGGCGCGAATGCCATCCGCGAAATCCTTCTTCTGTACTTCCGCGAAGATTTTGAAGTTCTTGTCATTACCTGCGATGCTGACCTTCGCGAGGTCGGCGGTATAGTTACGTTCGCCACTACCGAATGTTTGTTCGACTGTGCGGAGCGGATACTCCTTGGTAAGGTCAACGGTCACCGTCACGAAAGTAGGGCGCTCCTTGATTTCGTGATCAATGCGGTAGGTGCCGACATTGAGCCCGTATTGGATGAGGTTGCGTGCCTCCGTAGGCGGAACGACTTTTTCCAGAACTCGTGAGTTGTGCTCCTCGAGCAAGTCGTCCTTCATTAGCGTGGTCGAGAGCAGATTGTCCTCCATAACGGCGAGCGTTTCAAAACGTCCGGTTGTCGTCTGCTCATCGAATTTCCAGAGTGGAAACGCGGCGGAGTCGGGAACAGTGTACTCCATATATCCGTGACCACCGGCTTGCAGAAAGGACGCGAGTTTTTGCGATTGTGCCGCGTCAAGCTTTAGCGGTTGTGTTGTCATCGGATTGCAGAAAACGACGAAGCTCATGTTGTCGAGCGGTTGCTGTGAGAACTCTTGGGGAGTGTCGAGACGGAGTGTCTCGACACCCATACGATTTAAATTAGTGGAGAATTCCTCGCATAAATTTTCCTTGCCCACCAGTAGTCCTTTGACTTGTGCTTCGGTTGAGGCTGTTGTGATAAACAATGCTGCGGAAATCAGAATGGTTTTTGTTGGCAAGAAAGGCATCAGGTATTTACTCCGTATGTTATATTATTGTTAGGTTGGGTGATATGTTTGCATCAAGGACCGTATGTGGCAATATCGCCATTGCTCTTGGTTCCGTTTGTCGCGTCGTAGGTAATAATTCCACGCGGCTGATAGGGACCGGTGCAGTAATCCGCGTCATTGTCAGGTCCGACTCCGAACAGTAAATAAAGACGAGAAGACGGACTTGAATCATTATAAGCAGACATAATCTGTTCGAATAGTGTACGGTTGGTGAAGGTTTCCGCCGTGTAGTAGACATACTCCCATGGCCCGATTTGTCCGGCATATCCCGTCAGGTTGAAGGGGTCAATCGGAACGGAGTTGATGTATGCGATGGGGGACGTCAGTTCTTCCATACGTGTCATTGCGTTCGCGCCGTTCATCGCCCATGTCATGCAGTCAGGATAATGGTTGTGGTCAACGAAATACGATTCGAGCGCTGTTTTGATTGTTCTCAGGTCAGTTTGCACACGGCTGATTTTTGCCCGTGTTTGTGCTTCGAGAAAATTCGGGACAGCAATTGCTGCCAAAATTGCAATAATTGCGACGACAATCAATAGTTCAATGAGGGTAAACCCACATAATTTGTTTTTCATTTTTTTCCTCAATTTTTGAAGGGTTAATCTGAAACATTGCGGGCGGTTTATAGGGAACCGCCCGCATTTTTTACTCATGCTTTCGCATTGTTCGATTAGAACAATGACCAATCCGTCACAGCAGCGGGATCAGGGCTTACCATGAATTTGCCGTTCGTGTCAAAAGCGTCGATAAAGACACCCTTCTCACTGTTGGTCGTCAGCTTAAGTTTGTGATGACCATCGGCCAGACCTTTTGCAATGATGTGCGAGGAACGCATATCAGTGAAATCGGCCGGCGCAAAATAGCTGTCCGCAAGATCGATCATTCCGGTCTTTGCTCCGGCATCGATGTCCCAAGCGACAACGCCATAGTTGACATTGGCCGGTGTGACGATTGCGATGTCAGTGCCTTCGAAATCAACAACCATGGTGGCATTGGCGGCACTGGCGCTCATCCAGTAGTCCGCACTGGGTTTGTTCAGGTACGAGCTATCTGTATCCAACTTCAACCATTCGGCTGATTTGACGACGAGATCGTTTTCAGCTTCGACGCGTGCCATCTTGTTGTCTTCGACCTTGAAGAAGTCGGCAAGCATCAATTTACTCGTGTTGCCAGCAGCCTTCAGGCGCAGCGTCCACAGACCGGCTTGGGCTGGGGTGACTTCCAAGTCAACATTTGCCGCGTTGCCGTCTAAGGAGATTTCGCCTTCATTGACGATTGTTCCGTTTTCGCCCAGCAACTGCCACTTGACATTGGGTGTGCCGTTGCCATAGCGAAGCAAGCGAGCTGTGACTTTGGAACCGCAGAAGTTCAGGTCAAGCGCGGCGCTCGGCGACCAGTTGTCGTTGACGACGCGGGTGTAACCGTTGCTGAAAACCCAACCGAGGTCGGCGTTGGAAAAATCATTACCGATGTGGTTGGTGGAGAGGATGCCAACGAAATCAACATCTTTGTTGACGCCGTTAAAGGAGATGGGTGAGTTTGTTTGTTCGATTTCGATGTTGGGCGAAATGAAATATCCGGAGGTGTCAAAGGCATCAATCAAGACGATTTTGTTCGCGTTGTCGGGCGACACTGTCAATGTCAAAGTGTGATTGGCGTTCGCATCAAGGTCCGACGCAAGAATGGCGCCGATACGTGAGTCGGGGAAATCCGCGAATTTAGCGTTGTCAAAATTAATCGTTCCGCTCTTGGCACCATTGTCGATGCTCCAGTCCACTTTGCCCAGTCCGCCGAACCATGTCTTGCTGTAAGGTCCGACGACAGCGATGTCTTTGCCCTTGAAGTTTACAGTCAGTTTGTCACCGGAGTTGCGTGTCCAAATCATCGCTCCACCACTTGGGGCACCGTTTTGGTCGCCATCAGACCATGCGCCTTCGCGCGCGACATAATTGGAGGTTTCTTCGGCACGTTTGATGCCGTTTTCGTTTACTGTTGCATAGTCAACGATGACGGAGCCGGTTCCTGTGCTCTCAAGCTTGAGTTTGTATAGCCCATAGGGAAGTGTCCCTGCGGCAGCGGCGACAAAGTCATAGTCGGCAGCGGCGGCTTTAAGGTCTTCTGTACCGGTGGCAACGGGTGTGCCGGCAGCATTGAGAATCGACCATGTGAATTGAGCAGCGCCATCGTATTTGAGGCAACGGACGGTGACGCCTGTTCCCGCAAACATGAATTCTGTAGCGGCTCCACTCCAAGCGCAGTGGGCGGCACCATTGCTGAATGTCCAGCCCAAGTCGCTGTTGACGAAATCGGAGAAATGGTTATGGGAAAGGTTTCCAAAGAAGTCCATGTCTTTGTTCACGCCATTGAACGAGATGGGAGAGACGATGCTTTTGGCGGCATCGGCACTTTCCCATTCGAATTTTGTCTGCGCGTTTGTTGTGCTTGCGCAGGTAATGCATACTAATGCTAAAGCACTAAGGCTTAAATAATTGTGTTTCATGTTTTTCCTTTCATGGATAAATTGTTTTCTAAAAAGTTTGTTGCACTTGGCAACGAGTACTTGGTGATTAGTGACTCCTTTCTTATATTATAACTGACTGGTTTTGAGCAGACCCGTTGTGATGGTTGCAGAACACCAGCCAGTGTAGACGGAATACATTCCTCCTTCGTCCAGTTCGTTTGCCTGGTCGGCTCTTCCGTCCCATGCTTTCTTTGCGATATCGTAAGACCCACGCCATGCGCCATCCCAAAGCGGGTTCTCGTTTGCGCATTGGATACTTGCAAGGAAGGATGCAAGTTTGCGGGCATGCGTCAGGCATTCGATGCGCGCTGTTGTTTCCCATGCCGCTATCCACGCATGCAAGGCGTATCCTGCGGTGTAAACGAGATCCGTGAGGTCAGCGTTGTTTTGCTCGGACGCGTTCATGCATGTTTCGTCGCAATTGTGAATGGCTCCCGACTCGTCGGTGAGACGCTCCAAGAATCCAATCAGTTGGTTAATCTGCGAACTTTTGTCAACGCCCAAGCATTTTTGTGCGGTGCAATAAGCAAGGAGAGCTTCGGCTGCTTCGCTCGAAACAGGACGCCAGTTCTCTACCTTATTGATTTCGTAAGAGGTTTTCATGCGTCCCGATGGCAACAGAAGAGTGTCCATATAATCGAGTGCCCTGAGAGCGGTGTTCTTGATTGCTTCATCGCCGAGAAGTTGATAAGCATACGAAAGCCCGAAGATGGGCCATGCCACGAAGCATGTACCTGGGTAGTCGGTCTCGTTAAGATTCCACCATCCCTCGGCATTCTGTGTCGCTTGAAAAAAGCGGCATGCGTCTTTGGCACTTTGGGCGATGGGTAGTTTCGGAAATTCATTGGCGTATTTACACATCAGACCAAGCAGTTTGCCGTTGTCGTTGGGCCAGAAGCCGGCGCCGCCATTTGGATTCTTATCCATGGCTGTGATGTCCGGGCTGAAGTATTGGTAAAAAATAAAGGCTCCCCGTAGTGTTTGTTGACTGAGCAGTGTCTTCATCAAATTGTTCGCGATTGTTCGCGATTGCGAATCAGATTCAATTTTGCTGTGGTATAAAAACGAGATAGCCGCCTCCCCACAGCAATCACTGCGAACCCAATAAACAATTTGGTTCATGTTGATGCGCACTCTCTCCCAAATACCATAGGATCCGTCCGGTTTGAACATCATTGTGTTCTTCATCCAGTCGAGAGCGTTCTGGGCACTTGCAATCAAGTTATTGTTAAGTTCCTTATTCAGGGTCATTCTGAGAAAAGTCTTCTTTCTGTAATAGGTGGAAATATATACTGCTTCAACGTTGAAGCATTTAGGTGAAAATACTTTACGGTTTAACTAGTTTTGTTTTGTTACTCCCTCCTCGTTGTACGGGTGTTGATTCTCGCACGATCATTGTCGGCGTTAGTCGAATATCTTTGGCTTTGTGCCCTTTGATGAGTTGGAAAAGAGTTTGACTTGCGACTTTTCCGATGTCATATTTGGGTTGATTGACAGTCGTCAGGCTGATGCTTGTTTGCCAGCCGGAGATGTCAAGATTGTCGAATCCCACGACCGAGAGTTTCTGCGGGATGTTGATGTTTAAGTCGTAAGCGGCTCGCATGAGTCCAAGTGCGGTGAGATCGTTGATTGCGAAGATTGCACGTGGGACTTTCTTTTTCGCGGCCAGTGTCGTCAGCAGGTTATATCCGTCATCCCATGTGATTGATTCGCCCAAAAGGTATTTCTTGATTTTGCTATCGGGGACACCGGCTTCTTTCAATGCGGAGGCGAAACCTTCATAACGGTCGTTCGATTCCATCCATCCGGTCTCACCGTGGATGAAGTATGGAATCGAGTTCGTTGTTTCCAGCAGATATCTTGTTGCCATGTGCGCGCCAGTAATATTATCGACTGTGATGCTTGGGCCGTCAAGGATTGGTGATTTATGGAAAATTTGCACATAGGGGATTTCAGATTTTTTGAGCAGCTCATATGCCTTTGTGTTATTGCGGCCGGGGTCAATCACCAACCCGTCCACGCCACGCTGAATCAAGTCTTCGATATGAAGTTTCTCCTCGGTCAAGTCCCAACCCGCGCTGCAAACAATGACTCTATAGCCGAGATGCTGTGCTTCGTCTTCGATTCCTTGGAGCACAAGGGGATAGAACGATCCGCTGACATTTGGCAGGACAACGCCGACGAGATAGGTTGATCCGTTCATCAGTCCACGTGCCATGATGTTTGGTCGGTATCCGAGTTTGCGCGCGAGTGCTCGCACTTCTTTTGCCTTTTCGCTGCTGATGCGTCCGTTGCCGTTTAGTGCGGCACTGACTGCCCTTGGCGAGATACCAATCATCCGAGCTATGTCGGTAAGTGTGACTGAGTATTTTGACAAAACTTTTTACCTATAATATATCCTATGCTTCAACGATGAACCAAAATCGCAAAAAAGTCAAGTGAAAAATGCATTTTGTCTAAAAAAAATACTTTTTTGGGTCTCTCGCCCTGATTGTATTCCCAAAAATATATAAATTAAATAGGGGCGAGAGGGAGTAGGTAGACAAGTACGGTTGTAAAGTGGCAGATGCTGCCGAGCAGAACGAAAATGTGCCATATCGCGTGGTTGTAGGGGAGTTTTTCCGCGAGGTAAAAGATGGTGCCGAGCGAATAGGCAAGCCCTCCGGCGACCAGCCAGCAGATACCTCCGATAGATAAAACTTCGAACAGGGGTTTGATTGCGATGATTGCTAGCCATCCCATGATGAGGAAGCAGAGCGTTTCGAGCCAGTCGGTGCGCTTGCGTCTGAAGATTTCGAGCAGAATTCCTATGAGTGCCATGCCCCAGATGATGCCGAAGATTGTCCATCCGAGTGCTCCGCGCACGGCGACAAGTGTGAATGGTGTGTAGGTTCCGGCGATGAGGAGGTAAATGGCGACATGGTCGAGCCGCTGAAGGATTCGTTTGGCTTTGACGTTTGTGACGCTGTGATAGACCGTCGAGGCGGTGTAGAGTATAAGCAGTGAGGCTCCGAATATGCTAAAACTGACGATATGCCAGACATTGCCGTATAGACCGGCGGCTACCACAAGCTGTGCCAGTGCCGTGAGGGCAAAGGCGGCTCCGGCGCCGTGTGTCCAGACATTGAGTCGCTCATCCTGAGTCATAAAATCGTGTGTTCTCTCCGTAACATAATATTTCGGTTTAATAAGTGCCAACATAACGAAACATTATTCTTGTATTTAGATGTGCTGATTAGCTGAGCATTTGATGGATATTTTGGGAATGATTTGAGGATACACCGGACAATGGGACTGACAGACAGAAGTATAGGCATAATGAAAACGGGTCGTCTGAACCTGATTACGGATGTTGCCGGAGTCAAGGTTGGCCATTACACTTTGTCTAATCAGGAAATTCAAACAGGTGTGACGGCGATTTTGCCGCATGAGGGGAATCTGTTTCGGGAGAAGTTGCTTGCCGGTGTGAGTGTCATTAATGGTTTTGGTAAGAGTGTCGGGCTGATGCAGATTGATGAACTTGGGACACTTGAGACTCCCATCATTCTGACGAATACGTTGAGTGTTGGCACCGCGACGACGGCCCTTGTGCGGTATATGCTTGCCGGTGATGAACAGATTGGCGTTTCGACTTCGACGGTGAATCCGGTCGTGATGGAATGCAACGATGGGACGCTGAATGATATTCGCGGGTTGCACGTCAAGGAGGAGCATGTGCTTGCGGCTATCGAAGACGCGAAGGTCGAGTTCGCGGAGGGCGCCGTTGGCGGAGGCACGGGCATGAGCTGCTTCGGCCTGAAGGGCGGGATTGGTTCGGCGTCGCGTGTGCTGGAATTGGATGGCAGCGAATACACCGTTGGTGCTTTGGTGATGTCAAATTGTGGTGTGCTGAAGAATTTGATTGTGGACGGTCGCAAGATTGGACAGGAGATTCAGGGGCAAAAGGATGCCGCCGAAAAGTTGGAGAAGGGGTCAATCATCATGATTGTGGCGACCGATGTCCCGATGTGTTCGCGTCAGTTGCGTCGCGCAGCCAAACGTGCTGCCGTCGCGCTTGGTCGTGTTGGCTCTTACTTAGGCAATGGCAGTGGTGATATTTGTTTAGCCTTTAGTACGGCCAATAGGATTGAGCATTATGCGGAACGTGATTTGTCGAGTATTGGTGTGATTAACGAGAACCGCATTGATCGTGTTTTTCGGGCGGTTGGCGAAGCCGTAGAGGAGGCCATTTTGAGCTCTCTGATGCATGGCGTCGACATGGTTGGTCGTGCCGGTAACAGGCGCGAAAGTTTGAGGAAGTATTTGAAATGATTGCGACATTTCAGTCACTCCACCCGGTTGTTCAGGCGCTCATCGCGACACTCTTTACTTGGTTTTGCACAGCGTTAGGCGCCGCTCCGGTTTTTCTGTTCAAGACATTTGACAAGAAACACTTCAATTTCTTTTTGGGATTTGCGGGTGGTGTGATGGTTGCGGCGAGTTTCTGGTCTCTGCTTGCTCCCGCAATCGAGATGGCCGGTGGTTCGGTAGTCGCACCGGCGATAGGTTTCCTCGGCGGTGGTTTCTTTTTATGGGCGGTTGACCGATTCATCCCCCATCTTCATCCCTTTGCCGAAGTCCCCGATGGCCCCAAAGGCTCTCAGCTCAAACGCAGTACATTGCTTGTGATGGCCATCACTCTTCACAATTTCCCCGAGGGGCTGGCCGTCGGTGTCGCCCTTGGCGCTGCGGCTTCAGGAGTTGCGGGAGCAACAGTCGCCGGTGGATTGGCGTTGGCTCTGGGTATTGGCTTGCAGAACTTGCCCGAGGGCTTGGCGGTGAGTATGCCGTTGCGCAAGGAAGGACTGAGCCGTAGTCGGGCTTTTATGTATGGTCAGGCCTCGGGCGCAGTCGAGCCCATCGCGGGAATGCTTGGCGCGGCGGCGGTGGTGTTCATGTCGCCGTTGTTGCCCTATGCGCTTTCCTTTGCGGCGGGCGCAATGATTTTTGTTGTCGTCGAAGAACTGATTCCGGAATCTCAAGATTGCGGAGACACGGATTTCCCGACGTTGGGATTCATGGTTGGATTTGCGATAATGATGATATTAGATGTTGCTCTGAGTTGATTTGTCGCTTTTTGAAAAGAGAGGCAATGGAGTTTTCCTTGCGGTTTTGACATCGCAAAGCTCGTGAAAATGCTCTTTTTTTTGAGAATTTTACATTTTCTTATGGACTTTGAGAGTGTCAATCATGTATTCTTGATAATATATTATATCTTAAAGTAAGCTGAAAGTGTGTTTACCTTGAAGGAGACAAGCATGCGCATTACCTCGAACCTGCGCAAAGGTTTTGCCGTATTTACCGGCGCTCTATTGACTATGGTCTGTACCATTGTCCCCAATATAGCCGGAGCAGTTCCACACATCATGGTTCCGCCACAAACTGACACATTATACACGGACCCCTCAAATAACCTAGACATTGAGATTTACGAGGGTGACACAGATGTTGACATTCCGGATACGAAAAAGAGTGTTGCCGTTGGTTATCAGGGTAAGACGAGTTCACTTTCGGTTGATTCGGACTGGACCGTTTTGCCGGATCCCGAGTGGGTGAGGACGGATCTTTGGTCAGGTCAAACCATCAACAATGGCACCAAACAGAGTGCTTCTTTGATTTACGATGTTGAGACGCTTGCTCCGAATACCTATACCGCTCAGCTGACTTTCTTTAGTAACCCAGCCTATGTTGACTCGGCTTCGCTTAACATTAACCTTACGGTTAAAGCCGCTTATGAGTTTGGAATGAATGTCAACTCGATTGATACCTTGACGCCGGTTGGTACACCGGGGACTTCTCCGCTAATATTGAGTAATGCCACTGGTTCCGGCCGTGAGTTCCCTTTTACACTGGCGATGGCAGATGGAAGCGATTTTCCGTCATGGTTGCACCTGAGCGCAACGAGTGGTGTTCTTGGTAGCTCGCCGGTGACGATTCAAGTCACTTGTGACCCCGAAGATCGCACCATCGGTGATACTGAATACGTTGAATTGTTGCTCAGCACGACCGAGACACGTGTCGTGACAAATAACATCATTTTGCCCGTGAGGATGACGGTGATTTCGCCGGAAGGTGAGATTCGCATTGTTACGCGTCCGACCTCGCTCCGTGCGAAGTCCTATGAGATGGATGATGCGCCTGTGAGCAAACTCCATCTGAGCAATCTTTCGGTGATGAATCTCAGCTATATGGCGGAGACAACCGGGGCAATGGACATGGCCGTGACACCTTCCACAGGATTGATTGAGACCAAGTCGACCGTCGATGTGGATTGCAGTTTCCCCAATGCCAAGGACTTAGCAGCGGGCATTTATGATGGTCAGATTGAAGTGACAACGACAACGGTTACCCCGTATGACCCCCCGATTATCGTCCCCGTTAGCTTGGAAATTTTGCCATCGTGGGAAATCGGCGTGACTCCTCCGGCCGACACCTTTGACCAAACAGTTATCTTTACACGCAGAGCTCAGACTTCGTTTGTCGTGTTTAACGCGTCCCGCTCGAACAAGGAAATGGATTTCACGATTGAGAGTGATGTGCCTTGGTTGAAATTCACCAACCGTACCGGCCGCGTGACCAATCGTAATCGTGTTCCTGTGACGGTGACTTATGATTCCACAGGGTATGAACCCGGGGTTTACACCGGAAGCTTTACCATTCGTGGCACAAGCGTTCAGGACCCGAGCCGTCATGTCGAAGCGACTATTGAGGTGAGCATGACTGTGGTTATGCCCGAACCAAACGAGTTGGGGGACTTGCAGCCGAGTTCTTTTGATGTTACGATTTACGAAACGGATAATGCCTCAACACGCCGGTTCAACGTTGTTAATCCGACATCGATGTTGCTGGATTACAAAGTCGAGACCGCTCCGACACCGGTGTGGATTCTTAAGGCAGACCCGGAAACGGGTACCGTCCGCAACAATACGTTGACTTCTGTGCGTTTGAACTTCGACACCGTTACTTTGACCCCCGGAAATTACGCGGGGAAGGTCTTGGTGACGACAACATCACTCGAGAAGTATGCAAATTTTGCCAAGGAATTACCGATTAATCTGACAGTTAAACCAGGATTTATGATTGGGACAAACAAGACCGCTATCGAGGAATCAATTCCGAAAGGCGATGCTTTTGACGGTCAAGTGCGTGTCTGGAACTCTGCGTCTGATAAGCCAATGAAATACACGGTATCGACGGATGTGCCTTGGATTCAGTTGACGAAGACAGAAGGCATTGTTACTTGGAATGCCCGTAACGATGTTCCCTATCGTCTGGAAACAACGGGTCTTGCCGGTGGCATCTATGAAGGCTATATTAGCATTTCGGCTGAAAGCGCCAACTACAGTGGGCATCCTGCTGTCAATAATACGGTCAGAATTCATGTCAAAATCCATGTGACGAATGAGCCTGTCGTTTCGACGAAGGTTATCACTCAGACAGTGGTTAGCGGCGCAGTAAATCCCGCGGACAAAACCTTCGAGATTTGGAATAACAGAAATGACAATATGGCGTTCACAATTACGAGATCGACCGTGTCTAAGTGGTTCAGTGTGGCTCCGACCTATGGTCTTTCTAGCAATCCCGGCGACCGCAAAACCATTAGGGTTTCCTTCAATACGCAAGGCCTGCAAGCCGGAACCTATACGGGACAGATTCGCGTCAATGTTCCTTCGGGCAATGTTATCGACACGTATATCACGGTTATTTTGACCGTTGAACCGGCTCGCGAGATTGGTATTTTGCCGACAACGTTGAGCTTCACCGTTCCCGAGGGTACGGAACAAACGATGGATTGGAAGATTTGGAACCAGCGTCCGAATGACCCCATGCCGTATCAGCTCGTCGTTTCGTCAAATTGGGTAAAGGTCAGCAAGTCTGCCGGTACTGTGACCGATACTCCCGATTTGATTCAGGTGACCGCAAGTGCCAAAGACAAAGTCTCCGGCACCTATATGTCCTCCGTCATTATCTATGCCGATGGCGCAAAGAATTCACCTCGCGAGGTCGCCATCAAGATGCTTGTCGTCGAGAAGTCAACCATCGAGACTGACCCTGCTGACTTGCTTGAGTTCAGCGTGATGGAAGGCGCGACCACGACTGTTCCTGTCATGGTCAGAAATGCGGCGGGCAATGTCCCAATGCAGTTCTATATGTCGACCGACTGCTCATGGCTGTCGCCTAAGCAGGTGACCGCTATCGCCAAGGCAGACGGAATTTCAGTGAGCTTCGTTGCCGACACTACAGGCCTTAAGCAGGGTACATATGAGGGCAATATTCGCCTGACCGTTCCGAACGGTTCCTGCTCGAACAGCCCGTATGTTCTGCCGGTGAAGATGACCGTCACGGGTTACCCCTTGAACATTGCGTTGGCACCTTCGAGTCTGACCTTGTCTCACTACGAGTACGAGGTTCCGCAGTATGCCATTGCCATTTGGAATGATGGCGTCGCATCCGAGGATTCGATGCCCTTCTCACTGGTTTCGACAGTGCGTTGGCTGACAGTGACACCGGCCACCGGTATTGCTACTTCCGCCAAACAGTACTTCATCATCACGGTGAACACACTGGAGCTTCTGCCGGGATACACCTACACGGGTAGCATCGTTGTCACCGCGCCCAACGCGAGCAACTCGCCGCGTACATTGCCGGTGACTCTGGAACTGAAGAAAAGATAACGCGAAGTTCATTCGCAGTCACACTCGGGGAGATTACAGATAATCTTCCCGAGTTTTTTATAAGCAGCAACACACAATCTCGCAACAAAGGACAAGATAATAGATGAAACAATTGGTTTTGGGTATTGATTTGGGGGGCACCGACACGAAGTTCGCAATCGTCGATAACACTGGCGCCATTCTTCGCAAGGAGAAGTTCCCCACCGAAACGCATCGTTCAATCGATGGCGTTATGTCGCTGATGGCTGAACGTGCTCGCTATATGATTGGCGATGACCCTGTGCTTGCTATCGGTTTGGCGGTGCCTGCGCCCGTCAGCAGCAGCGATGGCATGCTCTATCAGCCGCCCAATCTCGGCCCGGAATGGCGCGCCGTCAAGAGTGTGCCCGTGAAGGATTTGTTTTATAAATATCTTGGGCTTGACTTGCCCATCATTCTGAACAATGACGCCAATGCCGCCGCATGGGGTGAGTATTGGTGCGGTGCTGGTAGCGATGCCAAGACGATGATTATGTTTACGCTCGGCTCGGGTGTTGGCGGCGGAATTGTCGTGGACGGCAAGCTGTTCGAAGGTGGCGATGGCGCTGCCGGTGAACTGGGGCACATGATTGTCGAGATGGAGAATGGCGCTCAGTGTGGCTGCGGAAATAAAGGTTGCCTTGAGGCTTATGCCAGTGCGACTGCCATCAAGCGCATGGTTGGCGAGGCGCTCGATCGTGGTGAGAAAACGAGTATCGCTATTCCCCCGGAGGGGTTGGGGCATTTGCGTGCGAAGGAAGTCTTTGATGCCGCCCAACAGGGCGATACCGTCGCGGCGGCTATCATCGCGAAAATGACTTCGGCGATAGGCGTGGCTTGTGGCACGATCATCAACATTTTCAATCCTGACATGATTGTGTTTAGTGGCGGAATCGCGGCCGCCGGTGATTATCTGTTCAATCCTGTTCGTGAGAAGGCGCGGAGCATCGCGTTTGAGCGTCCCAGTGCCCGCGCGAAAATAGTCCCGGCCATTCTTGGTAATGACGCCGGTATCATCGGCGCTGCCGGCATGGCGTTTGTCGCATTGGGCAAATAACGCCGGAACAAATCAATCGGATATAAAGCGGCGCGGCTGTCCCGAGATTGCTTTCAGGGGACAGCCGCGCACGTTTGTCTATATGTCAACAGAAGTTGTTATTTGATTGTAATCTGGTTCTGTCTGGCGAGAATGCGAGCACTGACGCCGAGGACTTTGAGGAATCCTTCGGTGTCGGCGTGGTTGTACTCACCGACCTTTTCCATGCTTGCTGCTTCTTCGTTATACAGCATGTTCGGGGCATCTTTGGCTGCCGCGAAAATGACGTTGCCCTTGTACAGGTCGACGGCAATTGTTCCGGAGCAGAACTGGCAGAAGTGCTTGAGAGCTGCTTTGGCGGCTTCGCTGCAGGGATCATACCAGTAGCCTTGATAAACCTGCTCGCCAAGTAACAGGGAAATCTGCGTGTAGAACTTGTGTGCACGTCTGTCCAGAACAAGTTGGGTTAGGTATTTGAACGTCGCGCCAAGCAACTCAAGTCCGGGCTGTTCGTAGACGCCGCGGCTCTTGATGCCGACAAATCTGTTCTCGACTAGGTGGTCAGCAATCCCGACGCCATTGCGTCCGGCGATGATGTTCGCCTCGTTGAAGAACTCCAACGGCGACACCTTTTTGCCGTTCAGTTCGACCGGCACACCTTTGTCGAATTTGATTTCGACACGTTCGAGCTTGTCCGGTGCCTGCGTCGGCAGAACTCCGAATTCAGGGTCAATCGCGAAGGCGCCTTCGTCGAGCGATTCGAGTTTGCCTGCTTCGTGCGTCAGCCCCAGCATATTCGAGTCTGTCGAATAGGGCTTCTTGTGGCTGACCTTGATGGGGACATTCTTGCTCTGGCAATAGTCAATCATCTCTTTGCGTCCGCCGAATGCGTCGAGGAATGTCTGGTCACGCCACGGGGCGTAAACTTGGAAATCCGGTTCGAGCATGTGTGTTACGAGCTGGAAGCGGCACTGGTCGTTTCCGCGGCCTGTCGCTCCATGGCTAAGGACCTTGATGCCACGCTTTTTCATCTCAGCCAACATCAGTTTGGTCGTCATATGTCTGGCGATACCTGTCGTGTTCCAATACTGTCCTTCGTATTTGGCTCCCGCCTGGGCGACCAAAACACCTTCGTCGGCGAGCAATGCGCGCCCGTCCAATACGACGGCTTCAACCGCTCCCGAAGCTAACATGCGTTGACGCACCGCCTCCAAATCCGGGTCATCCGGTTGACCAATGTTAAGTGTAATGGCGACAACTTTGACGCCCATGTCTGTCAACCAACGGGTAATAGTGCAGCTATCAAGGCCACCCGACGCCGCGAATGCGATTGTCTGTCCAATCAGTTCATGTGCTTGCATCACAAAATCCTCGAGTTAATTCTATTGTTCTGTTTCGAACTTATCATAACTACACCTCTATACACGATTTTCTCATCAACATCGCTTATTATTGGATTTTGGGGTCGAGTGTGTTCTGTAAAACTTCGTAAGTGCCGTTGTACTAGATATTCAATGCTAAAGAAAATACGATTTAGTGCTATTTTGTGCGCACCATTGATGGGTGTGCTTTTTGCTGTTATGCTCTTGATGTTTCCGTCTACACCTACTTACGGCGCCTCAAACTCCAAAAGCAAAACAGCAACATCGTCGTCCTCCTCGAAGAAGGGGACCTCTTCTTCAGCATCTCGCAGGTCCTCCTCGGGCAAATCATCGTCGTCCTCCTATTCCTCCCGCTCGTCCGGTTCACGAAACTCCTCCTCAAAGTCTTCGACTCCCTCCTCTCGCTCCTCGTCAAAAAGCAAGAGCTCCAAGAGCAGTTCTTCTTCATCCAAATCGACCAAAAGCAATGTTGCCCAAAAGACCTCGGATTATACTCGCAATGTTGGTCAATCCGTTCGCCGCGTCGGGACAGAGGCTGCGGAACAAGTTGGCGATGTCGCGGTATCGGCGACTTACTATGCCGGTCGTGGGGCAGTGTACGCAGGTCGTGGCGCTGTATACGCCGGTCAATCCGCTTTTGATTTGGCCGAGCTTCCTATCGATTTGGTCAATTCCATACGCTCCGCCGCGAACTCGGGCAAACATTCGCCGGGTTATGACCAGGCTGTTAAGGTCATTGGGAAAAGTCGTTTCAGTCGCTCGCTGTCGGCGCTTGCGTCTCGAGCTGTTGCCCGTCATCCGATGATACGTGGCCGCTATTCAGTTGGCTCGCGTTCGATGGCGTTACTGTCAGGCAAGCGGCGGCCGACCCGCAGCGGAATGGTCACGCCTTGTTGGGGGACACGGATTAGTCGCGGTGTTACGGCGACGCATGATGGCTTGGATATAATGGCACCCACTGGAACGCCTATTTATGCCGCATTGCCGGGAGTGGTGCTCTACAATGGATGCGAGTTTAGTGGCTACGGGAATTTGATAATTCTTGCGCACGGCAACGACCTATATACTTTGTATGCTCATAACTCGCGCAACATTGCCCGCTTTGGGGCAAAGGTTGGCGCCGGGGAGCGCATTGCGGAAGTCGGTTCTACAGGGCGTTCAAGTGCTCCGCATCTCCATTTTGAGATTCGTCACGAATCGACGCCAATCGAGCCAAGATACTTTCTAAATCTATAGCGTTTCTTAACGCTTGTAATTTCTTTCTAAATCTAGAAGTTTCTGTTTGATTCCCAAACCATATGCATAACCGATAAGTTTGCCGTTATTGCCAATGACTCTGTGACATGGGATGACAATCAAGATTGGATTCCGATTTGTGGCCATTCCGACCGCCCGCCCTGCGGATGGTTTGCCGGATATCATCGCGATATCCCCATAACTGCGTGTTTCACCATAAGGTATATCGCAAAGGATTTTCCATACGTTCTTTAAATAATTGGTGCCTTGCGGTTCGAGCGGAAGCGAGAACTCAAAGCGTTTTCCGCTAAAATACTCGTCGAGTTCCTTCTTAGCCTTTGCTATCAGTGGAGTCTCTTTAAGTTTGTATTGATCGCTATCGTCTGGCAATGCTAACGAAATCCTCACAATACTCTTGCTGTTATCAGCGATTGTGAGTTTCCCGACAGGAGTGTCACAAAAATGCATATGATAGCAATTAGAAGGTTTGTCAAAGACAACAACCATCACAATTACCCTTTCCTTTATTTGCACTACTATATATACATAATAACACAATATAATCACATTGGAATATGGAATAATAGCAAAATGTAAATTTATGGCGCGCATCATAGTTAATTTACAGTTTTAGAAAACATAATCTCGTTTGTCATGTTTAGAGTTTTGTGTCAGGAAAAGCGTCGTCTCTGTGATGTCACAAAAAACATCCGTGTATGTTGTATATTTATAGTTATACTAAAAGCTCCTTTGTGGAGTTTTTTTCTGCGAACACAAGAAAGTTACAACTTACTTATTAGATGAAAGAATTTTTAAACAGGTATTTTGCCTCGACGCACAGCATGCGGGCGCTCCAGTATCCGACTTATCGCTGGTTTATTTTAGGGCAGTTTGTTGTTCTGATTGGTTTGTGGATGACCGACACTGCTCGGAGTTGGCTTGCTTACGAGTTAACCAGTGACCCATTCAAGCTTGGTTTGTTGGCGTTTCTCGCCAACGCTCCCATCTTAGCGTTGGGTTTGTTCATTGGTGTTTTTGTTGACCGTTACAATCGTCAGAAGATTGTCAGTATATCGCAGTTCTTAATGGGTTGTTTTGGTATTATCCTATTTGTATTATCCTTTGTTAATGGTGCTGATGGGTTGCCTTTGATACGGTACTGGCATCTGATGATACTGGCGTTTGTCACTGGTTGTGTCGCGGTTTTTGATATGCCATCGCGTCAGAGCATTTTGGTGCAGATGGTCAATCGTCCGGACTTAGCCAATGCGGTCGCGATGAACTCGATGATTTTCAATCTGACTCGTATCATCGGCCCGAGTCTCGCCGGTATTGTGTTGGCGACGGCGGGGATCACGCTGTTTGGCAAGACGATGAGTGGTGTCTCGGTATGCTTCTTGATGAACGCGCTTTGCTTTTTCGCGGTCAGCGCTCAGACGAGTTTGTTCAAGCTTGCTCCGCAGGAGAAAGTCGCTACCGGCAATGGCGCTTTCAACCATCTGCGTGAGGGGTTGCACTACTGTGTTCGCGCTCCGCACATAGGTGTGGTGACTTTGTATGCGGGGCTCGTTGCGTTTTTAGGGTTACCCTATTTGATTATAATGCCCGTTTTTGCCCGCGACGTGTTTGGTGGGAATGCCGCGACACTTGGCCATTTGATGGCGTGTGTTGGTGTTGGCGCATTGATTGGCGGCGTCCGTCTGACGATGGTTCGTTCAATTGAGACAGTGATGCGCACAATCAATCGCGCGTCCGTCGGTTTTGTTTGCAGCACGTTGACCTTTGCTTATTGTTATCTGCTTAATTCGTATATTGGCGCTCACTACATGTATGTGGCGTATGTGTCCATCGCGTTTGCCGGGATGATGATGTCGATGTTGATGATTAGTTGCCAGACGACCGTTCAGACGCTTGTCAGCGAGCGCTTCCGTGGTCGCATCAACGCTATCTATATGTTTTGCGCTGTTGGGTTCATGCCCGTCGGCGGTTTGCTGATTGGTTTCCTTGCACGTGTTTTTGGCCCAAGCGCAGCGATTGCAATCCATGGCCTCTGCCTTGTGATTGTTGCTTTATATTATAGGCATTATCGCCCACGTCTGATGAAGCGCGCGACGCAGACGCCTGAGTATCGTCAGGCCATGTCGCTCGAAGAGAAGCTCTCCGACTCTGTGGTTGGTGTTAGCCGCCTGTAACTATTTCGTCGATTTCATTTTGTTTTTGACGAAGACGAAATAGAGTGCCGGGATGAGGTAGAGTGTCAGAATGGCGGAGAGCGTTAAGCCGCCGACCACACCCACACCGCAACTCGACCGCAGCTCGGAGCCGACGCCCGTACCGAAGGCCATGGGCAACATTCCGACAACAGACGCGATGGAAATCATGACGATTGCGCGGAATTTGTTTTTGGTCGCGGTGAGCATGGCGTCGTGTGGCAGCATTCCGTTTCGTGTTAGCACCGCCACTTCATCCATGATGAGAATCGCGTTGTTGACCACGATGCCAATCATCATCACGCCTCCGAGTAGCGTAATCATGGAGAGCGGTTTGTTCATCGCCCACGAAGCCAGCATCAGCCCGACGAATCCTAATGGGATTGTGAAGAGCACAAGGAATGGGCGTCCCCACGATTCCATGATCGCGGCAATCAGCAAGTAGGTCATCATGATTGCAATCAGGAAGACAGTGATAAAGTCATTCGCGCCGGATTGCATCATTTCAGCTTCGCCATAGAACGCGAGGTTATAGCCTCGTGGTAGTTGTGGAACGAGCTTTTCTTTGATGACTTTGACGACGTCGCCGATGGACGCACCGTTACTGGAGTTGGCGAACAACCAAACGGAGCGTTGCTTGTCTTGGCGCATCATCACAATCGAAACCGGGTCTTGCTCGAGGTGGGTGACCGCATCGAGATTGACCGGTTTGCCATGGAGCGATCCGGCGACCAGATTGCCCACGCCATCAAAATCAGTTAGTTCATCGGTCTTGATGCGGATGTCGTACGTGCGTGTCCCGACTTTGTAGGTGCCGGCCGTCACGCCGTCGAAAAATCCCATGACGGATGTCCCGAGAGCCGTCTCGCTGAACCCGAGATTGCGCAACACAGGGCGGTTGGGCAGAATATTGATGCGTGGTTTGTCTGTGCGCAAACTGGTGTCAATGTCCGTTGCGATGCCGGATTCGCGCAGAATCTTCATCCCTTCGTTGCCGTACTTCTCAAGCTCCTTGAAGTCCGGCCCTGTGATGTAGGCCATCACTTCGGTTGATGTGCCGCCAATGGGTAGCGGGATGTTGACCGTTGAACGCATATCATTCTTTTTGCTCAGCGTGGTTCGCAATTCGTCCGCGATACTCCACACATCTTTTCTTTCGTTCTTGGGGCAGAGGTAAAGGGTTATCTCGCCAATGTGGACACTCTCGGAGATGCGGCCAACAATAGCATTGGTAAATCCGACGGTGCTCACGCTTGAGATGACCTCGGGACGTTTGTGGAGTTCGTCAACGATTTCGAGTGTTCTCTCCCGCGCTGTGCTCAGGGCGGTATTCGCCGGATACTCGAGCGAAATCGAAATTGTCCGCTGGTCGTTGAATGGGAAGAAGCTCATGCTGATTCGTGGCGCGACAAAGATTGTGCTGATGACACAAGCAATGATGATGACGCCCGCCACCGAAATAGCGTGTCTGCGTGTGAAGTCCATCGAACGCTCAAAGAGGCGTGTCAGGGCATCATACCCTTTGTCCCAAAGTCTGAATACTTTTTGAGTTCGACTCTCTTGCGACAGTGTGCCATGAGCGAAAAACACAGAGGCGAAAATAGGCGTGAGTGTGAAGCTCACGAACAGTGATGCCAGTGTGGCGATGACCATGACTCCGGCAAAGGGGCCGATAATCATGCCGACTTCAGAAGTCATGGTTGCGACCGGCGCGAACACGACGACATTGGTTAGGGCGCTTGCCGCCACTGCATTGACAATCTCGTGCGTTCCGACGGCGGCGGCCGTGGCCGCATCTGCGCCTTCCTGTAGTTTTTTCTGAATGTTCTCCAGAACAACTACAGAGTTTGTGACTAGCACGCCTGCCGAACATCCCAGAGAGACGAGTGTCATGGTGTCGAAAGTATAGTCCATCAGTGACATCGCTCCGAATGTGATGATGATTGATACGGGCATGGTAATGGCGACGATGAAGGTGGAGCGGAGGTCGTGCAGGAACAGGAAGAGAAGAAGCGCCGTGAGCGCGATGCCCATCAGCACACTGTTCCATGCGTCGTTGATGGAGGCGTGGATAAATTCGCCGCGATCCTTGAACCAGTGCAACTCCATGCCGCCGGGCATTGTTCCGCCACTGACAAGCGCGTCGTACTTTTTGCGAACGCCATCAATGACCTTGACTGTGTTGGCATTTCCACGCTTGACGATTTCGATTTCCACACCCTCTTGACCGTTAAGGAAACTCTGGATGCGAATCTCTTTCGATTTCAACTCAACCTTCGCGATGTCGCCCAAGTAGATACGTTTGCCGACCGTTGAGCTGACTTCCAGTTCTTTCAGAGCCTGAATGTCCGCGAACTCCGCGTTATAGGTAACGGACATTTCGTGGCCGTCCTGTTTGATGTGTCCGGCGGGCAGTTTGATGTTTGATGTGGCAATGCGGCTGACAACCTCGGCAGCCGTCAAATTACTTTCAGCCAGTTTTTCGCGATTCAAAGTCACATGCAATTGAACTTCGTTGCCGCCGTGGATACGCACTTCGCCGACGCCCGGGATGCTCGAAAACATATCGGACAGCGTTTCGTCTGTGTAGTCGTAGAGTTCGTCGATGGTCTTTGTTCCCGTCAGGAACAGTGTGACTACGGCAACGGCGTTCATGTTGATTTTACTCAGCTGCGGTGTCTCGACTGTGTCGGGAAAATCGTCCGCGATTGTGTTGAGCTTCTCGCGCACTTCGTGAATCTTAATGTCGACATCCGTTCCGAGGTCAAACTCCAACATCGTCGCGCCGACGTTTTCCATGCAGGTGCTTGTGACACGCTTCAGGCCATCCATCGATGCGACGGCATCCTCGATGCGTTTCGCGACATCTGTTTCGATTTCCTCGGGCGAGGCACCGGGATAAACAGTTGTGATTTGGACATAGGGAATGTCAAAGCGTGGCAGGTTGTCTATGCTGATGCTTCGGTAGGCGATGAGGCCAAGCATTACCAACATGATGATGAAACTGCTCATCGCGATTTTGCGTTTGATTGATAATCCGCTGAGAGTCATCGTGTGTCCCTCCCTATTGTTTCTCAATCACAGAGATTGGCGTCCCGTCATTCAGGAAATACTGTCCGGTAATCACAAACTCATCGGCGCCGAGGTCTTTTACGTTCAGAATCTCAGTAAATCCGTCCGTTGTAAATCCGCTTGTCACCAAAATCTGTTTTGCTTTGCCGTTCTCCGCCGCAAAGACGATACTCTCGCCACCCTTGCGAGGCAGAACAGCATTGGTGGGCAAGCCCAAGCCTTTGCGTTCATCGAGCACGAGCGCGACGTCACACAGCGAGCCACTGATGAGCGATGTGTCAGGAGGCAGTTGCACTTTGACTTCGAACGTGCGGCTGAGTGGGTCAATGCTCGGGGCGCAGTAGGTGACTGGATGGCGGCAAATCGTTTTGCCGTCAAGCGAAATGGCTGCTATTGTTTGCGAGGTGATCGCGTCATAATGGATCGCGCTAATCAGGCATGACAACTCGAGCGCATTCTGATTCTCCATCTTCAGAACGGGCACTCCGATGTTCGCAAATTCTCCCATCTCCATGTGCTTCTCGGTGATAACTCCGTCATAAGGCGCAGTGATAATCGAGTCCTTCAGGTTCTTTTCCGCGATGCTCAATGCGGCCTTCTGTTGCTCAACACGTGCTTCCATATAGCGCATCACGGCCGTGAGTTTGTTCATATTCGCCTGAGAATTGTTCCACGCCACTTCCGCTTTTTCATAGTAGTTTTTGCTGACAGTGTTGCTTGAGAACAAATCACGGGCACGCTCAAAGTCGCGTCGTGTCTGCTCCTTATTTGTCTCGCCGATGTTGACATCCATCTGCGCGGTCACAAAAGTGTCCTTCGCGACTTGCAAATCTTTCTGCGCCATCTCGACGCGGTTTTGCATATTGAGACTGTCCGTCCGAAATAGGACATCGCCTTTTTTGACGACACTGCCCTCTTCCACATCTAATTGGTCAATTGTCCCGGCGACCCGTGCGGAAATTGTTGCGTTGTCAACAGGTTGAACGGTTCCCTGAACGCGGATTTCTTTGCGAAAAACATGTTCGGTCAAGGGCGCCGTTTTGACCTGCACGACTTCCGTTTGCGGCTGGTCAGTCTTTTTTGTCGGAGTGCATGCCGTCAGAGTCGCGAGAAAAATCAAACATACTAAATTAACAATGAAACCATTCTTCATGTCAAATCTCCTTTTTATGAAATGAGTCCTAATCCAAATAAAGCGTTGCGTGTCACATCCCGAGTCAGGCGCCGATAGAACGCGTAGTCGATGGTGTGATTGAAAAGTAGAGTTGCCTCTTGCATGTGGCAAGTCAGGATGATGCCGGGAGAAATGATGCTCAGTGCCCAGCATTGCGCCGAGTCCATGTCGATGTTCTTCGTGACTCGTTTGTAAAGGTCAATCAGCACGGCATTGATGTCATCGCGAATCGCGTCCGTGATGTACTTTTCGCCTTTGCCGCAGATGAGATTGCGCATCGCGTAGCGGTTCATCCATGTTGGCTGCCCATCCGCATAGAGGCATTCGTAGAAGAGGTGGATGATGTCCGTGACGAGCTGGATTTTACCGTCGTGAGTTTTGAGCAGCCTGTTGTTGTCCTCGTAATAGCGTGACACTTTTTTTGCGTCCCATGTTTCCAGAACACGCTGCCACACGGCGTCGATGAGTCCCTCTTTACCACCGAAGTGATAGCTGATGGCGTTGGGGACAGTCCCCGCTCGCTGCGCGATATCCCGAACCGTGACGGCCTCGATGCCCTTTTCGGTCACCAGCTCTCCCGCCGCCGTAATCAGCTTATTCTTTGTCTCTTCCGAGACTTTGTAATTCGAGACAGTCATAACAAAACTCCGATGTAATAAGTACGTTATCAATAACTTTTGCCGCTAATTATTGCAAATGTACTAAATTATTCCAAAAATTGTGAATGACAAAATATAAATGACTGAAAAAAGAACTACCTGACTTTGCGCACGCTGTTGCGATTGTCTCGTTCCTGCACCTCATAGTTGTGCGGGTTGCAATGTTTGCATTGCTCGGAGAGTTTCATGTGGGCGAGTTGCTGACGCAACTTCAGCATTGTTTTACAATTCCAAAGCTCTTCAAAATCGGTATCGTTCAGATTGCCGACGCTTTCGGTGATGTAGCCACAGGGGCGCAAATCGCCGTTCGGGTCAATCATCAAGAGCGACCATGGAGCATCGCACCATGGCGAATGCGCAGGCTGCGCCGGTGCCTGCGGTATGTCGGCGGGGGGCAGGGGCGCCGGGGTAGGCAGTCGCTTGTCATCGATTGGCAGGACAAGGGGTAATCCGAGTTGCTTGGCAGTGTTCGCGGCTTCGATAAGGATGGGCATATAGGGTTCCCAGTCCTCGATGGCCTCGTCGAGTTCTTTGTTAACCGGCAGAAAACGAATCGCGGTGAGTTGAAAAGCGTTGACTTCGGCGGCCAAGCGCACGAGCAGCGGCAATTCGGCGATGGTGCTTTTCATCAGGACAGTGTTGATTTGAACTCCGGGTGCCAGACCACCACCGCGAATTTCCTTTGCCCGCGCGAACTTGCGCAGATTGTTAATGACGACATCCCACTTGGCGTTGACGCGAATCGACTCGTATGTTTCCTTTGTGCCGCCGTCGATTGAGACGGCAATGCTTTCGAGATTCGGCGTGTTGATCATCGTGTTGATTCCCTCGTCCGTCCAGAGGGTCGCGTTGCTGACAAATCCGATTTTTGCGGCGGGGTTCACCTGCGAGGCCTTGCGGAGCATGGAGGGGAAATCCTTGTGCATGAACGGTTCGTACTGGCATGAGAGGACGATGCGGTCGCAGTGCGGGAAAATGTTCCGGCAAATCTTGTCGAACAACTCGGGTGAGATGTCGTTTTTGGGCAGGTGGGCAATGTCGCGATAGAAACACATTTTGCATTGTAGATTGCATTTGTTCGTGACATCCATGCGCACTTTGAGCGGAATTGTTCCGGGGACTTCGCGATATTTTCCGAGAGATTCTGTCCAAAGGGGAAGGCTCATGTCAACTTACCATTTGAAGATGTGTCCGAGGTCTGTTTTCCCGTTGACGATTTGGTCGTAGGCTTTCGCGTAGTCAGCAATCGCCCAGCGGTGACCTATGAGCGGTTCGACTTGCAACGTGCCGCGCGCAATGAGGCGGAGCGATTCTTCGAGGTTTCGCCCCTCAGTCCAACGGGCGATATGGAAAGGATAATCGATGCCGTCATGTTCGTAAATCGGGTCGTATCTGCCATCTCCGGCAGCGCGACTGCATGAGAATTCCGTTTCGCGAGCGAAGAAAATCTCCCTGCCAAATTTGATATCGAGTAAGCCGATGAGGACGACCTTTGCCCGCATTCTGCCGATGCGGATGGCCTGTTCCATGGGTTCGCTTCTGTTTGTCGCGAGGCAGAGCAAGACGGTATCCGCGCCGATGCCTCGGGTCAAGTCGGAGGTGACCGCTTCGAGTTTGTCTGGTGTTGTGCAGATGAGGTCGGCGTCTTGCGGAACGCATTGGCGCAAGCGCTCGAGCCTGTCAGTCGCAAGGTCGCTGCAGATGACGCGGCTGCCTGCTGCAAGAGCCATCTGCGTCGCGAGGATGCCAATAATGCCGGCGCCGATGACGACGCAAACAGACCCGAGTTGGCATTCGCCCATGCGGAAGCCGTGCATGGCAATGGCGCCCAGTCCAGCAAAGGTGGCCTTCTCGGACGAAAGTGTGTCTGGAATGCAATAGCACAGATTCTGAGGCACGACGAGATATTGCGCGTGATGTGTGTAGGGCGCGCCATAACAGGCCACGCGGTCGCCAACTTTGAGTCGACTATCCGTTTGAGGATAAACTTCTTCGACGACTCCTGCGCCGGTGTAACCGAGTGTGCAACCGGCGGCAATCGCTTGGTCATCAGAATTATATTTCGCGTTCAGGATAATGCCGCGCTCTGTTCCGGCGCTGACAAGCGTATCCGTGACGCGGACGCGAACGGCGCGATCAAACGGTTTCGGTTCTGGGACTTCGGCGTCAAAGGCGGCGCCACGTCCGTTGGCGTAGAGAGATTTCATGGTCATTCCTTCGGTAAACTCGTGATGTTCTGTTGTTTAGCAGACCTTTTGTATCCTGTCAATATCATGCAACCCGCGAACAAACAAATGCTCAATGCGACGGCAAGAATTTGCAGACGGGCCGCGAAGGTGTTCGGGACAAAGAGCAGGAACAGGATGAAGAATCCGATGCTGAGCGAGACGTAACCGACGAGTTTTAGTTGTGCCGGATCGTTGGCATGGCCGACTTCTTTTTCGAAATCGACAGGCGTCATCATTCGTTGATAGAAGCCCGCAATCCGTTCCTTTTTGTCTTCGGGCACGGACTTCCACCACAGTTTGCTGACAAACATGCCAATCATTCCGAGTCCGATAATGGAGAAAATGGTTTGCTGATAGTTGAGCGGTGTGATGTTGGAGTCGAACTCGGCAAAGCATTGATAGATGGTGATGGGGAGCGCGAAGAGGATGGATATCAGACCGGACCACGGCGGTGTTTTGCGCATGAACATGGCGGCGAACATGGGGACAAGTGTCGGTGTGCCAAAGACGCTACCAAGCATAATCATCCAGTCGAACAGGGATTTGCTTTCGCCTGTGGAGGTGCTGCGTGTCGCGAGGAAAATGGCGGCGAGGATGATAAGAATGCCCATGAGGAAACTCGTGAATTGCCCGAGTAGGAACATGGTGCGTTCGCTTGCTTTGGGGTTGAAGAGCTTCTTGTACACATCCTGTGTGAAGATGGCGGCGTTCGAGTTGAGCGACGGGCCAAGCGAGCTCATTGTCGCAGCGAACATGGCTACGACAACCAGACCGACCATGCCTTTGGGGAGGAGTTGCATCGACACGAGCGCGAAACTGGCGTCGGCGGGCGTCTTGATTTCGGGATGCGTGGCAGCAAAACCATCAACAAGCTCGGGGAACTTCAGACGGCAAACCATCGAAGGCAAGAACCAAAGGAAAACACCCGCACCCATGAGAATCGCCGAGAGCCACGCGGCTTTCCTTGCTTCGCGTCCGTCTTTGACCGTGAAGTATTTGACGGAGGAACCAACGGAGTTATAGGCGACAAAAACATAGGCAAACATGGCGATGACAGCCGCCCAACTGTTGAACTGCCCCGACTTGACCGAGGGAATCCCAATCATATACGACAAGTCGCTGACACCGTCGATTTTATACTTGCCGCCGAGTGTGTCGAGTGCGGCCGCGGTTGGCGCTTGGATAGCGCTCATGAAACCGTCGTAACCGCCGATGGCGTTGTAGCTGAGGATGGCGAGGAGCACGGTCATCGGCACGAGAATGAGAGCTTGCAGGAAGTCTGTGGCCATGACGCTCCAACTGCCGCCGATGGTGCTGTAGATGACGACGACGGCGCCGAGAATGATAATCATATGTAAGACATCGAATCCGAAGAGGGGAGCCGCAAAGAACGCAACCGCCCATAGCGTGAGGCCGTTGGATAGAATGCCGGGGATGAGGCCGTACCATACCAGCATTTGTTGTGTTGTCGTGTCAAAGCGCTCGGCGATAATTTCCGGCGCAGTTGTGGCGCGCATTTGTCGGAAGTACGGAGCCGTCCATAGGGCGTTGATGATGTAGCCGAATGTGTTGGCCATGAAAATCACGGAGACAACAATGCCGGCTGTGTAGGCTTGACCGGAGGCGCCCGTAAAGGTCCACGCCGTGAACGAGGCCATAAAGATGCTTGCGCCTACCATCCACCATGTGCCGCGGCAACCGGAACGGAAGTAGTCAGTGAAGTTCGAGTTGAACCGCCGAAATAGGATTCCGGTGATAATCATGAAAATAAAGTAGGCGCCGATAACGGTGTATTCGACAATATTGGTGCTGATTACAGGCTTTCCCATCGTTGCCGCCAGCTGAGCGCTCGCGGTCGTAATCACATCATTCATTCATCAAACTCAACAATCTATGGATTTGTGCCGAGTTGCTCGGCATGATACAATACAAAACTACAAGAGAGTAAGAAAACTTGTTGCAAAAATGATTGTGTAGTGGAGAGCCAGTGGCGTAAAAAAATGGTGCCGGAAGAGGGACTCGAACCCTCACGATGCTGCCACCGGTGGATTTTGAGTCCACTGCGTCTGCCATTCCGCCATTCCGGCACTCTGAGTGCAAGTAAATACTACTTATAACAGATGTGTTTATTTTCAGATTTCTTCCGAGTTGTCACGCCGAAGCTTTAGCGCCGATTGTTGTCAGAGCGTATGGGGTGCCAATGAGATACTGATCTGCCAGTTTCGCGATGTCGTCAGTGGTGATTTTGTTGATTTGGTCGATGGCTTCTTCGACCGACACGTGGCGGCCGAAGAGCATCTCCGATGTGGCCATGCGGCTCATTCGGGCGTTTGTGCTTTCAAGCCCGAGCAAAAGTCCGGTGGCACACTGCTGGCGTGCGATTCTCAATTCATAGTCCGTGATGGGGCGCGTCCGCAGGTTGTCGATTTCCTTCCGGCACAAATCAACGACCCTGTCAAGATTTTTGTTAGTTGTGGCGCCGTCGATGATATAGCATCCAGTGTTTCGTCCGGGATAGCCGGTTGCTCCGATGTTGTAGGCGAGACCGTTGTTCTCGCGGATTTGCTGGAAAATACGCGAGCTTGTACTGCCGCCGAGAGCCATCATCATCAGGTTGAAGCCCGGCCAGTCCTTGTGTGTGCGGTGCGGGCCGATACCGCCGAGGCACAGGTGCGTCTGCTGTAGTTTGCGATGTTCGTGTCTGACAGAGAAGCGTGTTTCGGGGACGGTCAATGGTGTTTGCGGCATTCCCGTTGCGCCCGGCTTCAGGTTGTCAAGCAGCTCGTGTGCTTTTTCGCGGATTTGCTCGAGGTCGAAATTCCCCGTCACGGATAGAATCAATCTGTCCGGCGTAAACTCCCGATGCATAAAACTCAGCAAGTCGTCTTGATTTATTTGTGCGACTGTTTTCGCGGTGCCGATGATTGGTCGTCCGAGTGGGTGATTGGGATAGATTGTATTCAGGAACAAATCCATAATCGCCTCTTCCGGGTCGTCTTCGCACATGGCAATTTCGTCGAGAATCACAGTTCGCTCGCGCTCGATTTCGGCGGGAGAGAATAGGCTTTCGAGCATCATCTCCGTCATGATGTCCATGGCGGCCAGGAGTTGATTGTCCACGACCGAGGCATGCAAGCACAGCGTCTCGGTGTTTGTGTAGGCGTTGATTTGTCCGCCGAGCAGGTTCTGAATCTCCGACAGTTGTCTGGAGGAATGTTTTGTCGTGCCTTTGAACAGCATGTGTTCGATACAGTGCGCGGTGCCGTTTTCCTGCGGCAGTTCGTTGGCTGAGCCTGCGTCGATGTACAGTCCGATGGAGGCGCTCCGCACCTGTGGCATCGGGTCTAATAGGACACGAACACCATTGTCAAGAGTCTCTTTGTACACATGTGCGATGGTGGGTTTGGTTGTGGTGTTAGCTTTTTTTGACGAATCAATTTTCACGGAAGTGACAGCCGCAACTTTGCTTATTCTTCATGGCGGCTTCCATGACCAGCAAAGCCGTCTGACAACCGTTACGCAATCCGATGATATCGTCCGTCAGCTTGGCACGCTCGTAGAATGTTGATGTTTCCGCAAACAGTGTTTGCAAAAGCGATTGCGCCCGCTTGAGCCGTTTGCTTGACCGAATCAGCCCGACATAATTCCACATCGTGTATTTGATTGTCATCCAGTCTTGCTGGACGAGAGCGGTGTCGGTTTGTTCATACTCGACGGTAAGCGGTTTAATTTCCGGGAACGTGACAGCTTCGTTGCGTGCGGCTTGTTCGTCGAATTCCTTGATGATACTCTTGGCTGCGAAATATCCCCACGTCAAGCCTTCGAGTAGCGAGGTGCTCGCGAGTCGGTTCGCGCCATGAATGCCCGTGCAACTGACTTCGCCTACGGCACGCAGATTCTTGATATTCGTGCGTCCTTCGAGGTCAACGGCAATGCCGCCGCACAGGTAATGCGCCGCAGGGACAACCGGAATCGGCCCGGTGGTCATGTCGACGCCCAAGTTTTTGCACTTGCGATAAATCGTCGGGAACCGGTGACGCAAAAATTCGGGATCTTTATTCGAGATGTCGAGGAAAACGCAAGGCTCTTTGCGGTTGAGCATTTCCTGATGAATGGCACGAGCCACGACATCGCGCGGCGCCAGTGAGCCGAGCTTGTGATAGTTTTGCATGAAGGGTTTACCTTCGCGTGTGACAAGCTCGCCGCCTTCGCCGCGAACTGATTCACTGATGAGGAATCGTTCTCCATGCGAATCGTAAAAGGCCGTCGGATGAAACTGAATATATTCGAGATTGAGTGTGCGCGCCCCGATGCGGTGCGCCATCGCGATACCATCGCCACGTGCGGCATGTGGGTTTGTTGTGTGTAGATAAAGCTGTCCAAGTCCGCCCGTCGCTAGAATTGTTTTTTGCGCCAGAATGGAAGTTACATCGCCTGTGTCACGATGCAGGAAGTAGGCTCCGATGCACGTTTGTGGTTTGTAGATGTCCTGAATATTTGCGCTGTTGCGTTCGAGTGTCATGAGTTCGACCGCTACGCTGCGTGTCATGAAGCGTACATTGGGAACCTTCATGAGTTGCGCGATAAGCTGTTGCTCAATTGAGCCACCGGTTGCGTCGGCGCAATGGATGATGCGGCGCACGGAATGCGCGCCCTCTTCGGTTGTGTCCAGTGTATCGCTGAGGTTGCCTGTAGTATCGAAGGGCACTCCAAGTCGTTCGATGAGAATCTGTTCGACAAGCTTTGGGCCGTTCACCGCCAGATGCCAAATGGCGTCAAGGTTGCCGAAGCTGTGTCCGGCCGAGAAAATATCCGAAGTCAAAAGTTCGGGCGAATCTCCTTCGCCCTTGTAGATGATTCCGCCTTGTGCCCAGCGTGTTGCCGTACTGTGCGCAGGGTTCGAATTTCGAGTCACGATGAGTACATTGAGTCCTGCTTCACCGGCGATAAGTGCTGCTGTGGCTCCGGCGATGCCGCAGCCGATGACCAACAAATCTACTTTTTCCATAAATCAAATGCGCAATAATCCCTGCGATAATTGATGCGGGAGATTACTTGTAAGCCCTTCCTTTAGCAGGTCCTTTTTCAAAATACCACGGTCCCCCCGGAGGAGGTACAATGCGCCCGCAAGCGTTGCGTTTAGGATACATGTAGGGATGTCCCGTCAGGCACGGATCGTCGCATTTGTATTCTGGCCAAATATACTGATGAACAATGCTCGAGGCGCAACCGTTCAATGTGAACAACGCGCCGGCGCTCAAAACGAGCAAAGCTAAACGAACAGAATGCTTCATGTGCAAAGGGTGTCCTTACTTATTTATAATGATATAACTATAACCAATGAAGAGGAGAGGTGTTCAATAAAATCATCTTGTTTCGATCGATTTTATGTGCTATGTCGTTTGGGGGTGTATTTGAAAGCAAACTCACTTCTTGATGATACTGAGAAAGGGTTCGTATGAGGAATATTGGCGAGCAGCGAGTTACCAAAACGACAGCTGCATTTTTGAGAAAGGCCTTGCCTTCATGGGTTGATGAGGGGTTGCTCAGCCGTGACAGCGCCGACTTGATTTACGAGCGTTATGGGTTGGGAAAAGCCGTCGTCTCGTTGGACCTCGGGCGGTTGTTGATACTCGGTGTTTCCGTTATCGGGACGCTTCTCATTGGCGGCGGTGTGATTGCCATTGTTTCTGCCAATTGGGAGGATATGTCCGTCCTACTGCGTTGCTTGATTATCGCCACCATGATGCTGGTTTCGCAAATCGGCTTGGTGTGGAGCCTTGGCAAGAGCGACAAGTCTTATCTGAAATCCGTTTGCGCAATCTTGCAGATGTTGGTCTTTGGATCGGGGATTGGTCTGGTCGCACAGATTTTCGATATCGATTTTCAGACTGGCAACGCACTGTTTGTCTGGACCGTTTTGGCCTTCCTCTTGAGCATTCTGATTCGTGATACACCGACAGCGGCCTTGTCGATGATTCTGTCAGTCTTTTGGTACACCTTCCAACAAATCTATTTGCGACTGACTTTTGGAAATACGTTTTCCGACACGTTGGACTCTTTGGGCGGTGTCGCGTTGGCGGAGCAAGTGATTCGCATGGGGCTGCCTTATCTTCTGCTTGTGCTTTACTTCAGGTTGAGCGTTGCGTTCAAGTCGAATATGCTGTGCCTTTTGTTAGTCATCAATGCCATTATTCTGACCTTCTTCATCAGCGGTTTTGGGAGTTCATGCAACTATGCGCTTCGCCTGTTCTATGTGATGGGGCTTGCGTTGTCGCTACCGTTGTTGCAGAGACGCTACTTCCCCGAGCGTGACGGATCCGCGGAACACATCCAAAGCCTCTCGTCTGTTTTGAGTTGGATTTTCTTCGGTATTTACCTGATTCACTACAGCTATTCTTTCCATTATTCGAGTTCCGGGCATTCCCTGTTTGTTTGGTGGGGAGTGATTGGTGTGGCATTTGTTTTCTTCTCGGCGTTGTTTGCGCTGACTTGCCGCAACGAACCGGTGCTCCGCAAATCCAATGGATGGGTTGTCTGTTATGCAGGCGCGATACTCTCGGTGTTGGTTGGTGGGTACTTTATCATAGAGGGCGCCGTCAGTCTCACAACCGCTGTCGTCTTTAATCTGGCGGTTGTTCTGTTTGGCATTGCTCACTTGACGGCGGGTTTTATCCAGCGCAAACGTTCGCTGTTTTGGGGCGGCTTGCTCATGATTCTGATACTGGTCCTTTGTCGTTTCTTCGAAATCGAATCGGCGTTAATCGTCAAAGGCATTTGCTTCATTGGCCTCGGCTTGCTGACGATTTGGATTGGTCATCGTTTCGAGAAGTGGCTCAAGACGAATACGGTTTCAGCCGATATTGTCGCGGCCATGCCCGAAGATTCTACTTACGAGGAGAACCATGATGATAAGTAAACGCATTTGTCTGATAAGTTTGATTGTGCTATTCCTTTTTCAGTTCTCTTACCTTGGGTGGTTAGCTCATAATAAAATCTCGATATATACGGACAAGGACGCGCAAACCATTCTGCTCGATGTCGACTATTTAAACTCACTCGGTTCGTATGATGCCCGCCATGTTCTGTCGGGACATTCGCTTGTCGTGACACCCAGTGTTGAGCGAAACGGCGTCTTCAAGTTTGATGAGACAATCACAACCGGCATGATGTCCGGAATCCCTATTTATGCGACAGTGGTTCCCGACGCGAATGGCATTGCGCAGGCGGATCGCTTTTCTCGGAAACATCCTGTTCAGGGCGCGGCGGCTGGGGCTGTCACGCTCAAGGGGAGACTGGCGTATCGTTGGTCTGCTGCAAAAAAGTCTCAGCCTTATCCGAATTTCAATGTGGGGCAGATGCATTTTTCTGAAGACGAGATTCGTGTGATTCAGGAGCAAATCAGCCGTCGCAAGAACTATGTGAATTCTCTCGATAAGTTGTGCAATCTGAATCGTGACCTCGCCACGAGCGAAGTTGTTCATATTGTGAAGGAGCACTATTCCGATATGACGACGACCGAGACAATCTCGCGCAATCTGATGATGGATGATAAGGGGAAACAAGTCTTCGCGTTGTGTAGTTTCTATGACTCGCAGAATCGGCAACCCAAGTCAGTACAAGAGCAGCGCATGTTTGCGGCTGACATTGTTCAGAGTGTCAAGACTGTTGGGATGGCGACAAACGATGATAAAACAAGTTCTCTTTTGCGGTTGCGTGTCTCCCGTGACGGCAACTTTTCGAGCGATGGCATTGTTATCGGTGGCAAGACTTGGCAGTCGCAGTACTCCAAAGAATTTTCGCGGCAATAACCGCACGAACTCTCAAAACGTACGAAATCTTTTTGATTTTTCGTTGCCTGTGGTATCATAAAAAGAGTTATGTTGAATAAAGGACGCAAATGATATGGGCTCATCATTCAATACTTTTTCGCGCAAAGGGATATTGCTTGCAGGCGGTTCGGGCAGTCGTCTCCATCCGCTGACGCAAGTCGCCAGCAAACAGCTTTTGCCGATTTATGACAAGCCGCTAGTCTACTACCCGCTGAGCACCCTGATGCTCGCAGGCATTCGTGATGTTTTACTCATTTCGACCCCATCCGATTTGCCGCGCTTTGAGCATTTGCTCGGCGATGGTTCGAGTCTTGGGATGAACATTTCATATGTTGAACAGCCGCACCCCGAGGGGATCGCGCAGGCCTTTTTGCTCGGCGAAAACTTCCTCGGCAATTCCTCATCCATGCTCATTCTGGGCGACAATATTTTCTACGGCAATCTACGTACTATTCTGGGCGAGGCGGCGATGGACATTGCCGGTGCGACCGTGTTTGGCTATTTTGTCAATGACCCCGAGCGCTATGGCGTCATTGAGTTTGACAAGAGCGGCAAGGCAATTTCGATTGAAGAAAAACCGTCCGTGCCCAAGAGCAACTATGCCGTTCCGGGGCTGTATTTCTACGACAATCAGGTTGTTGATATTGTCAAGGTGATGAAGCCGTCGGCACGTGGCGAACTGGAAATCACGGACGTCAACAAGGCGTATATGTCACAAGGCGCGTTGCGTGTTCTGAAGATTCGCCGTGGCGTCGCGTGGCTCGATACGGGTACTCCCGAGAGCATGTTGGACGCTTGCAATTTTATCGCGACTATCGAACGGCGGCAGGGCCTGAAGGTAGGCTGCATCGAGGAAGTGGCGTTGCGGATGGGCTTCATTGATTTGGAGCAGTATCAGCGCATTTGCGAGACGACCCCGAAGAGTCCGTACAAGCGTTATCTCGAATCGGTGATGACCGATTTTCAGTCGGAATAAATCTTAGAGCTTTGTCAGAAAATCTTTGAGTAGGCGCACCATGCGTTCACCCGCGATTTTTCCCGTCTGCATAACCTCGGCATGGGTGACCTCGTCCCGTGGCGGCAAAAGATTGGTAATGACCGAGAGACAGAGGACTTCGCATCGCGCGTGTTTTGCGGCGATGGTTTCGTGGACGGTGCTCATGCCGATACTGTCGGCGCCCATGATGTTGCGGAACATCGCCATCTCCGCTCGCGTTTCGTAGGTGGGGCCTTTGCCCGCGATGTATACCCCTTCGCGCACGGGCACTCCGGTGTCTGCGGCTGCGGCGTGTGCCAACGCAATCAGGCGCGGTGAGTAGGCTTGGCTCATGTCGGGGAAACGCTTGCCGGTCGAGTCGTCATTGGGACCCGTCAGCGGATTCTCAAACATGAAATTGATATGGTCGCGAACAATCATGATGTCCGCGAGATTAAAGGACGGATTCAGTCCGCCTGCGGCATTGCTCAAAACGACGACGCGAATGCCGAACAGTTTGATGACCGCGCGCAACAACAGCGTGGATTGGCTAAGCGTGATGCCTTCGTATGGATGGCGACGCCCACCAAGAATGACCACTTTCTTACCGGCAACTTTGCCGATGACCAACTTGCCACCGTGTCCGGCGACAGTGACAGACCCGACATGAGGCAACTCCCCATAGTCCAGTTTGAGCGCGTCCTCCGCCATGTCCGGCAGCATATTCAGCCCGCTTCCCGCGACGATGACAACACTCGGCGGCACTTTTCTGACGTCGTCCGTCATGCGTTCATCCAAGGCTACGCACAGCTCGTCGAGTTTCTGGTTAGTGGAGATATCTTCTTCGCTCGCCAAAATGGTTACGCCTTTTCGCAGAACAAATCTCGGATTTTTTCCGGGTCGGACGCAAACAAAACCTTGTTGCGGAAGGCACGGTCTTTGAGCTTCAGCACGAGGTTTGCCAACACTTGGAGATACTCGCCCGCTTGCTTGTCATTGGCGGCAATCATGATAATGATATAGACTGGTTCGCCGTCTGTGGAACCGTAGTCAATGCTATGATGTGCCCGTCCAATCGCGATAACAAAATCCCTAACCGACGGAATCTTGACGTGAGGGATGGCCGTGTTTAAACCGATTCCAGTTGAGTTCAACTGTTCTCGTTCTCTAATGGCCTCGCTGAGTTCATCGCGATTGGTAACCTTGTCCGACGTTGCAAGAACATCAATCAACTCGTGTAATGCGTCGTCTTTCGTTTTCGCTTTCAAATCTACGATGCGCGAAGCATCTATCATTTTCATAAAGTCAATCATTGTGTTTTGGTACGATTCTAAACTTTAAATAAATAATAACCGCTATTTCAGAGTTTACTACAAAAATAGTAATATTAATCCCTCCAAGTGCGATTTTGTTCATTTCGTTATTTGCATACTTTCCCCCTATCCTTATAATACATTAGAGCTAATGATGGAAACAAAATGACAGAAAAGGTTCAGTTTACAGGCATTCCCAGTGTTGCCAATGCCCTTGCGGGGATTGGTCTGCGGAGTCCATTATCTGATATCGAGCGCCAATTGCTTAAACAATTGCAATCGGCGCCCTTGCCACATCACATTGCCGTCATCATGGATGGGAATGGTCGTTGGGCAAAGCGTGCCGGTTTCGCGGAGCGTGTTCGCGGTCACGAGGCTGGTGCCGACACCGTTCGGCGGGTTGTTCGAGCCTGCGGCGAACTCAATATTCACGTCCTGACGCTCTATGCTTTTTCGGTGGAAAACTGGAAGCGCCCCAAGAGCGAAGTCCATTTCTTGATGAAGATGTTTGAGAAGTTTCTCAAGAATGAAATCGACGAACTGAACGCGGGCAATGTACGCTTGCGTGCGGCGGGCTGCTTGAGCGATCTTCCGGCCAGTGTCCGTGGGGCGCTTGACAACGCCATTGCTGCAACAGCGGGTAACACCGGACTGATTCTGAATTTGGCAATCAGCTATGGCGCCCGAACCGAGATTACTCAGGCTGTGCGTGAGATTGCTGCCAAGGTGAGCGCCGGGGAACTGTCGCCGGATGAGATTGACGAACAGACAATTGCCGACTCACTCTATACGCGTGGGCTGCCTGACCCCGATTTGCTGATACGCACTTCGGGTGAGTTGCGGGTGTCGAACTTCTTGCTGTGGCAAATAGCGTATACGGAATTATGGATTACTCCGGTTTTGTGGCCGGATTTTACCCGTGAGAATTTGTATGAAGCTCTGGTCGAGTACGCACGGCGCGACCGGCGATTCGGAGGATTGAAGTGACTTTTGTGCCTTTTGTGAAAAGGCGCTTAATTAATGGTTAGTATAGAACAATGCGGATAATAGACAAAGATAAAATTAAAAGTATATGGTTGCCGGTGCGCGAAAACTTGCGCTGGTTATGTGGGGTGATTTATGCGCTGATACGGCGGACACCCGTTGCAATTCTCGTCGGATTAGTGGTTTTTGCGCTCTACCTTCCCAAGCCGTTGGTCCAGAGCGACGCGTCCAACATGGTATTGCGTTATGGTCCTGCGCTGAAGTCGCTGCATGGGGTCGCCGATTTCGCTTACATGAAAGTTTTGCCCAACGACTCGACTCCATGGCTTGCGCCTTCGCCCGCGACAGTGTTTTCTGCCGGGGTCCATTCACGCCCGAATGCCCCGATGGGCACAGGGTGGCTCGCGCTTCCGATTTATTATTTGGCGCATCAGTTTGGCTTAGTCCTAACTCCCGAGAATGTGATTCCGCTCGAGGGATTTGCCGCGAGTATACTGATGGCGCTGTGTGCCGCGCTCATCGCGGGTTTGGTTCGTCCTCGGTGGGGGCGTCGGGCGGCGTGGTGCATCGCCGTCTTGTTTGCCTTTTGCACTCCGGCTTGGAGCATGTGCAGCCGCTGCTTGTGGCCCGAGACAGGCGCCGTTTTTTGCATCATCTTCGCGTTATATATGCTCTATCCCGCGCCCGGTTCAGCACTGACACTGTTCCGTCGTCTGCTTGGCTATGTCGCGTTGTGGTGGGCGTTCGTCAGTATGCCGTCGTGTGGTCTTGCGGCGCTGGCGGTTGCGTTGCCATGGCGCAAACAGTCTTATACATGGTTGCGAGTGCTGAGCATTAGTGTGTTGCTTTGCGGAGTTTTTGCGCTGTGGTGCCACATGAATATGTCCGTCCTGAACGAGCCGAAAACGTGGTTTTTCTTCCGTGATATTCCGGTCGTACTTCAGCAGATGCATCCCGACAATTACTTCGCGGCCCTGATAGGGCTGCTTATTGCGCCGAATCGTGGAATGCTCGCCTTTGCACTGCCTGCGTTCATTGCGTTGATTGTCGCGATTGTCCGTTTTTGTCATCGTCGTCATTTCGACGACTTTGCCACACAATGGACAGCGCGGATGCTCCTTGTTTTCGTTCTGATGTTGTTAAGTTTCGCCGCCAGTCCCTACTGGTCACAGTTGAACAGTTTCGGTTCGCCTTATGTTGTGCCTCTGTCCGCCATTGCGATTCTTTCGGCCGCCCCGATGTTTGCCTTCTTCATCAAGACGCCGTTGCGCGCCTCATTGAGCATGGTCGTGGTAGTCATCGCGCTTGGCATCCAGATGCTTGGCGTGGGGCGTGAATGGATTATCTGGCACACGTTCTGCGAGAGCAACGGTTCGAGTCTTGCGTGGGAAATGAAGAATCCTCTGTTGCGCCATGTCGCGACTGAGGGGCGTTCGTCGGCTGTCGCGCTGCCGACCAAAGAGTATTATCTCGACACGAAGAGCCTTTCGATATCGCGTTGGGAAGTGACTCGCGGTAAGTTCTTGGCCTATGGTTTCATTCGTTTGGCCGACGAAGTGTGGGCGCTGCCGACCGTGTCCGGTTTGTGGCTGATTCCGCCCGAATCACTCAATCGCGGATTGGAGCTTCAATTGCGTGTTCACGCGAAGGCTTATCCGTACTATCCGATACCCATTGATATCTACTGGAATGGTCATCCGATTGGGCGTATGCTGACGATTTCGATGCACGAGGGTCTCGACAAGACGCCGTGGTTCCGTGTCGCGTCGAAGTATATTACTCCCGGCAAAATCAATACCTTGGAGTTCCGTGTTGGCCGCGCGATTTATCAGATTAATTCGCCGGCAGCACTGGGCGTCGTTTTCGACAGTGTCCGCTTCTTGCAGTCTCCCGACGAAGAACTGGAGAAAAAAAAGGAGGTGACTGCCAATGCGCTTCCCTAAGCAAACAAAAAAGATGATTCGTAAACCGGTTCCTGTTGCCGCACCCGTCAAGATGACGTGGCAGGAGCGTATGGCCTCCGGGCGGGCACTCGCTTTGCGCGAAGGCAACCGCTTCAAGCTCTGGTTGTTGCAAAACTGGCAACTTACGTTGGCGTATATTGGCAAGCTTCCTATCCCGATTATTGTTTTCCTTATCTGCCTGTTCAGCTACTCATACCGCCCACTGGTGCAGGGACTTGACGATAACGTCCCCTTGCGTTTTGGGTCGGTGCTGCTTGCGACCGAAGGTGCCGTGGACTGGGAAGTTCTCAATCCGGACATAACGACGTGCAACAGTTTTTCGCGCACTGAGAACGATTATCTCGTTTCGCATACGCCTATTGGCACGGCGGCGCTTGGCGCGATTGTCTTTAAAATAGCGCTCTACCTTGGGTTCGACATGAGCCCGGACAACATTGTTTTCTTTGACTGCTTTGCAGCGAACTTGTTATCCGCGCTGACGGTGGCAATGCTTGCGTGGATTGTGCGTCGGCATGGTCGTCGCACCGCCTTCTGGATGGCGTTACTTTTTGCCTTCGGGACGGCGGTTTGGAGCGTGTCGAGCCGTCAGCTCTGGCAGCACACGGGCGAACTATTTTGGCTCATGATGGGGTTGTGTGTTCTCGATGGCGCGAGCCGTCACGGTTTGCGATTAGTGATTGCCACCTTCCTGTTCGCGCTTGCGATTTGGTGTCGTCCTCAGGCTGCCACCATCGTTATTGTCGTGATGGGTTACCAGTGGCGGCGCAACTGGCGTCTTGGTATCGTCGCGCTTATCATTTTGATACTGCTTATGGCGCTGTGGATGGTCAATAACTATTACGAGAGCGGAACGTTGCTTGGTACCTACTTGTCCAAGGCATTGGGGTACGATTCACTTATCCGTTTCGCGCAAATCATTAATCCTTTCAGCCCGCGCGACTTTGGATTGTTAGGCGCTTACTTCTCGTTCAATGTTGGCTTGTGCATCTTCTCGCCATTGGTTCTGTTGGGGATTTGTCTTCTCCCCGGCGCTTGGCGGCGCCGTCATCAAGACCCGGAACTCTCGGTCATGGCTCTTGCCACAACCATCGGCGTTGTCTTCCGTGGTCTGGTGCCAAACTGGGCCGGTTGGAACGTCTTCGGCGGCCGTTATATGCTCGACTTTATTCCGTGCATGATGTTGGTCATTGCTCCCTTTATGCGTAATGTCATCGAGGGCGATAACCCCGAGTGGTCACGCAAAAAGCTGCGCGTGATGCGTTGTGTGCTCCTATTGGCTGCAATCAGTTCGACGTTCATTCAGTGGATGGGCGTCAGCCGTGAGAGCCATTTGTGGAACAGCGCAATGTGGAAACGCTATGAGTTCTGGTACAGCCGCAAGGCTTGGGAATGGCGTCGACCGTTGATGATGCATATGCTCACGCACGGACGGCATACCGCAGGTTGGCCGGAAAGCCCGGACACTTATGTGCTGCCCAAAAACGGAGTCATCGACTTGAGCCCTAAACCCAATCCGTATATCTGGTATGGGTTCACGATGGATTCGACCATCGGTTGGTGGACAGTGCCACCCGAGTCCGGTTTGGCGATTACGTTGAACAAGGACGCATGGTACAAGTTGCGCCTGACAGTCGCCGGGCCGACCTATATTCTTGATCCTCTCAGAGTCGAGTTCTTCTGGAATGGGATAAAGATCGGCGAACATATTTTCGAGGGTGCGTTCTTACATCCGCAAAAGACAGAGTGGATGGATTTGCCGCGGCAGTATCTCAATGTTGGTAAAGTAAGCGATTTTTCCATCCGCACCAACCGCGCCTACTATGGGCGTTTGGCTTCGCAGGGTGCTACAGGTGTGGCACTGCAGGAAATTGAAATCAAGGAATTTTGATGAGTGATGCCTGTGCGCAGTTTGTTTGCTAAATCCGACAAGATACGCTCGATTGCGGCGCTCGTCGTTGCTGTCATTGTTGTCGTGGCAAGCGCATTCGCTCTCTATTATCCTGCGGTCTCGCTCCCGCTACTCAGTCAAGATTATGTCGAAGTTGAATTGGGTTCGCGCTCGCCGTGGCAGTTTTTTGTCAACACCGCCTACATCGAACCCTGTTTCTACTATCGCCCCCTCTGGCGTCTCTATGACTACGCGTTGAATGCCATGGGCGTTTGTGGGGCGACCGCGGATGCCGTCCGCGCAACGCATATGGTCTCGATTGTTTTGCATGCACTGTGCGGTTTATTGATATTCTTGCTTTTGCGCCTGATGACCAATCGCAACCTTTTCGCGTCGGCGCTTGGGGCGTTGACCTACGTCTGTCATCCCGCGCTGACGGCCATTGTTGTGTGGATTTCGGCGCGTTGGGCGCTTTATACCGGGACAGTCTTTTTGCTTGCCGCGCTGATGTGGGAACTACTGCTTACCCACACAGATGTCACGAGCTTCCGCAAATGGCAATGGTGGATAGGTTTCGTTTTTTGTTTTGCCTTTGTGCTGTGTGTGCCGTTCGTCGCCGAAGCAGGCGTCGCTGGCATGGGCGCCATTGGTTTGTGGATTCTGTTTCGTCTGTGGCAAAAACTGGCGAAGCATCATTTGCGCCTGATTCATGGCGTCATGATTGCGTTCTGTTTGGCGCTTATTCCGGTTGCTTATTTCTACGCCCGGTGGCATGCGGTCGGCTGTTTGTTTGGTGGGCTGAACAACATCAGTCATATTCCGCTTTGGCAACAACCGGCGCTTTGGCTTCTGGGCATCGAACAGGATTTCAATATTCTGTTGGGACCGTTCGCGATTAGCTGGCTTGATGTTCCGACGCACCGTGACTTACGCTCGCCGGTGGCGATATTGCTGAGTGGTGGAATTGTGGCGTTCATCGTTTTCGCTCCGTTGTGTCTGCGGCGCGTTCGTCGCTTTTTCGCCGTTCATTCGTTACCCCTGTTCATCTTGGGTGTGTTCCTGCTGTTTCAGACAAAATCCCTCTGGCAGTTCATTCGTCCGCCCGTCGGTGTTGCCGGATATTATCGCGGTTACGCTTATGTGTTGGCAGTCATTGCGTTGGCGTTGTTGGTGGGGTTGATTCCCGCTTACCTCAAGAGGAACGGCGCCGCCCGGTGGGTGCGCGTCGGCCTGACGGGGATTCTGTCGCTCTGGGTTGTGTGCAGTGCCGTTCATACGCATCGGTCTGTGGCGCTGTGGCAAGAGGCAGGCGCGGAACTGACAATGCAGGAGAATATGCTGCGGCCGTGGCTGACGAGCCTGCCCGAAAACACGATGATACGAATGGAGGGGTTCGATGATTACCTTGTCCGTCCGTGGTGCCAACAGGCGTTCGTGTGGGATATGACGCATAAGCAGATACTGGAAAACTGGGCCGGTAAGCCACTAAAGGTGAGTGTCTCGACCAAAGAGCATCCACTACCGGCATTGGATGAACATTTTGACGTCTGGATTGTCCGTCCCGTCGGCACAAACAAAATGCCGAGTTGGGAACGTGTCAAACCGCAGCCTATACAACAATAATCAGGAAAGAAAAACAGATGAAAAACGGAACTCCTCAGGAAGCATTCAAACGCTTTGTCGAAATCATGACGCGGCTTCAGGCGCCGGATGGCTGCCCGTGGGACCGCGAACAGACGCATGAGTCGTTGCGTCCGTACATGATTGAGGAGGCCTATGAGGCGGTTGACGCCATTGACCGGGGCGACATGAAAGACCTTTGTGAAGAACTGGGCGATGTCCTGTTGCAGGTGGTGTTTCATGCGGTGATGGCAGAGAAGGCAGGCGAGTTTACCGTTGACGATGTTATCAATGGTGTGTCCGACAAAATGGTTTCGCGCCACCCGCATGTGTTTGGTGATGTGGTGGCCAATACATCCGACAAGGTGCTGAAGAATTGGGAACAAATCAAGCAGAAGGAACGCGAGGCGAAAGCGAAGGATGATCCGGAGCTTGTCGCGCTGCATCGCAACGCACTGTCCGGTATTCCGGCGAATTTGCCCGCGCTGTTGCAGGCTCAACGGATGCAGGAAAAGGCGGCACGTGTTGGTTTTGATTGGGACAATACGGCTCAGTCTCTGGACAAAATCGAGGAAGAAATCGGCGAGATGCGCGAGGCACTGGCGCGTGGCGAAGAACTGCATACGCGCGAGGAATACGGTGATTTGATGTTTGCGATGGCCGACCTTGGGCGACTGATGAACATTGATGCCGAGATGGCGACGCGTAGCACTTGCTCCAAGTTCAAACGGCGCTTCGAGTATGTCGAGAACGGTGCCCACAATCAGGGACGTGAACTGAAGGATATGACACTAGAAGAGATGGACGTTCTGTGGTGTGAGGCCAAGGATATCGAGCGCAGCAAAACAAAGTAAGTCATGGCGTCTCCGTGGCTATTCGTCCATTGGCTTTTGGCGTTCGTCGCGGAATGCGTTGCGAATGAGTTCGATTCTGTCCAACTCGTTGAAGGTCTTCAACAAAACCGAGACGATATCGTAGCGATACTGAAATTGAGTCGGTTGCCACTGGCGCATATACTGTGCCGCTGCGGCCCGTAGGTTTTGGCGTTTCTTGAGATTGACGGCTGTTTGCGGGTCGAAAGGTGTGTCCGCATCTCGCGTTTTGACTTCGACAAACACGAGCGTCTGTCCATCCATGGCAATGATGTCAATCTCGCCTTTGAGGCAGTGCCAGTTCCGTGCGATAATGCGCCACCCGATGTTATGTAGGTAGCTCTCCGCCATCGATTCGCCAATGACGCCGCGCATGTGCCTTTTGTCTTTGCCAAACATATAACAGATTTCATTCCAAACGCGCAGATTATTCTAAAACAGCGTTTTGTTAAAATGCTCTGACATTGAAAAAGTAAATTGTTTTATGATTCTGAAACGTTCGCCATTGCAATGTTTTTACATGCTGCCTACCGCATCGCGCCATCTGTTGTGGTTGCTCCTAATTATTGTTTCGGTCATCATCACACGGGTGTGCATTATTGTGTGGTTTTCTGCGCTGACTCCCGGTGGTCTGGCAGGTGTCCTCGCAGGGCACGATGGCGTCGACTATCTCGCGTATGCGGACGCCGTTTCTCGATTTGATTTAGCGTCCATCCCCGACAGCGCCCGCCGAGTCAATCCCGGTTGGCCATTCCTCATCGGCACGATTCGCATCGCGCTTCCGTTTGTTCCCGTGTGGGTTATTGCTTGGGTGTTGATGACGGCTTCATTTGCGGGCGCGCTCTTGTTGTACGACAAAATGCTCACGCGACTGAACTTTGACGCGTCGGCAAGGCTCCGCGCTGTGTTTGCGTTTGGCTTTGCCTATCCGACACTCCTCTACTTCCAGTCTTTTGCGCTCGTTGATTCCATTTTGCTACTGTTGATTATCGCATGCATGTGCGCATGGCAATCCAAGCGATTCGTTTTGTCTGCCGTGCTCTTGTCTTGCGCGACTTGTGTGCGGTTACCGGTGTTCCTATTGGGCATCGCGCAACTTGCGGCCGACTTCTATTTTCATCGCTCGATGGGCACCAAACGCGAACAGATACGCCGGGTCGTCTTACTTGGTTTGGCGCTCGTTTTGCCGGGGCTTTTGTTGCTCCTGTGTAAGTCTGTTTGGGGGAGTAGTACAATTGGGCTGTACAGTCCGAAAATCGGTTTGCCGTTGAGTGGTTTGGACGGCATAAGCGAAGTCAGTACGATTCGCGCGCTTTATATTTTGCTTGCGGTCTCGTTTTTTGTTGTGTCAGCAATTATCTATGTGCGCCGGTTCGTTTCGTCGCAGCGCACACCATTTAATCTTTTCGCGAGCATCTACACGGTGTTTTTCATCCTGTTTCATCTCAGTCTGAAACGGTTGCTGTACGAGGGTTCGATGATTCCCCTTTTCAATTATCAGGATCGGTATTATGTTGCGTTATTGCCGTTTTGTCTTTTGCCTTGGTTACGCTTTTTGTCGTGGCGTGTTCTGATGGTGTTGACCGGTGTGTCAATCGTTCTAACATGTTACTGGGGCAAGAACTACTTTCATACATTACTTGCATTAACGAACTGAAGGAGAGAAAACGCTATTGTCATCCTCGCAAGATCTCTTTATATATGTTCACATTCCCGTTTGCACGGCTCGTTGCTCCTATTGTGATTTTTACTCGACGGTCAGTCCGATGCCCGTCGAGAGTGCCAATCGTTACTTGTCGCTTGCGTTGGAAGAGTTCCGCTTGCTGTTGGCTGCAGAACCACAGCTGCGCGAGCGTAGGGTGAAGACCGTTTATTTTGGCGGCGGGACACCGAGTCTGGCGATAGCGGAGAGTTTCGACCTTTTTCTTTCGGGGCTTCGTGACGAGATGGACTTTGCCGATAATCCCGAGATTACGCTTGAAACTCAGCCTGCGACCTGCAATAGTAACAAGCTGTCCCGTTTGCGGGCGGTTGGCATCAATCGCTTTTCCGTCGGCGCTCAATCTTTCGATCCGAGGCATCTTGCTTTTGTTGGGCGTCGCCACACCGTCGAGCAAACGCGGAGTCTTTTGCGCGATATTAATGGCCTTGGCGATGCCCGTCTGTCGATTGACTTGATTAGTGGTTGGCCAGGGCAGACCGTCGGCGAGTGGGGCGAGAGCCTTGATGAGGCGTTGTCTTTCCGTCCGGAGCATCTCAGTGTTTACGAATTGACATTCTACGAGGAAGCTCGTCTCAAGGATCGCGCCAATCCGTTGCCTGAAAACACGTTGATTGACATCTACCGGTTTACGCAGCGGCACTTGAGCGCGATGGGATATGAGAACTACGAGATTAGCAATTACGCTCAGCCGGGTTGTCGTTCGATACACAACGAAAATTATTGGTTGTTGGGCGATTATGTTGGGCTTGGCGCCGGAGCGCATTCGTTTCTTGCTCCGCATCGCTGGGCCAATCCGGACGACGTGGCGTCGTGGGAATACGCCATCGAGCGCGGACTTCTTGTGCGTCGCCTGAACGATTCGCAGGATCCTCATGTTGGTTTGTTGGAGAATTTGCAAATGGCGTTGCGCCTGTCGGATGGCGTTGACCTCAATCAGTTCTCCAAGCGTTTTGGCTTGGACATTCGGCAGATTCGGCAGATGCAGTGGAACGATTTATTGAATATGGGTGTCATCGAGTTGGTCGGCGAGGAAGGCTCCGTTGTCCGACTGACTGACGATGGTCGTGTGCGATTGGATTCCATTATCGAATATCTGATTTGAGTTGTGCCGCCATTGAATCAATCCTCGGTCATCAAATAGTTTTTAACAAACACTTTTCGGAGGTCGGATGATGAACACAAATACAGCTTATGAGATTTTACGTACACGTCGCAGCATACGCTCCTATCAGGCGAGCCCTGCCATCACTGACGAGGAGGTGCGTGCTCTGCTTGTCGCGGGTATGAACGCCCCGACCGCGCGCAACCGTCAGCCATGGTGTTTCGTCGTCATCGACGACCGTGCTCAGCTCGATGCCTTCGCGGATTTTCATCCTTACGCGAAGATGGTTCACCAAGCGCCGCTCGGTATTGTCGTTTGCATTGATACACAAAAGGAACTTGCGCCGGGCTATGGCGTTGCCGACTGCTCCAACGCCTCCACGAATATTCTGAATGCTGCCCATGCGCTTGGGCTTGGGTCGTTGTGGATTGGGATTTATCCGCGCGAGGAACGGATGAAGTGGCTGAGCGAACAGCTTGGTTTGCCTGCGCATATTGTGCCGCTTTCGTTTTTGGCCATTGGTCACACGGATGTTGTCGCGCCTGAACCGCGCCCTTATGCCGAAGAAAAAGTTCATCGCAACCGTTGGTAACATAGATACATTTGTATATATTTTGAAAAGAGAAAGCCGCCTAAAGCCGAATCATCGTGAGTCTGAAATTTATCGTATGCTTGTTTGCCGCGACCGCATTTGTGTCCTTTGTTTGCACTGTTTGTGTGCGTCGCCTGATGTTGGTGCTTGGCGTGATGGATGTCCCCACGGAGCGCAAACGGCATTGTCATCCGATTGCTTACGAGGGCGGTCTCGCTATGTTTGTCGCGTTGCTTGTCGGTCTCTGTCTGACCTATTGGCGTCAGCCTGAATTTGTCTTCGATTATCATCTGTTTATTGCGATTGTGATTGGTGCCGCTGCGACAGTCTGTCTTGGTGTCTCGGACGATTTGCTCGACCTAAAGCCGTGGTTCAAACTGCTCGCTCAATTCGGCATTGGCGGATGGATGTATTACAATGGGTTTACCATCGAGAAAGTGACAAATCCCTTTGGCGGCGAACTTATCCTGTGGCCGATTGTCGGTCTTGTGTGCAGTATGCTTTGGTACGGTTTACTCATCAATGCGGTTAATATGATTGACGGCTTGGATGGTCTTGCGGCCGGCGTTGTCGGCATCAGCGCGCTGGTTTTGGCGGCGGTGGCTTGGGATTTGAACCAGCCAATCGGCATTATTCTCGGCGTCCTCATTTCCGCCTCCTGTTGCGGTTTTCTGCCGCTCAACTTCAATCCCGCGAAAATCTTTATGGGTGACGCGGGGAGTATGTTACTGGGATTCGCGCTTGCGACACAGACGATGCTTTCCAGTTCCAAGTCGCCCGCCTTGCTCGCCTTGCTGGTACCGATGCTTGCGGTGGGCTTGCCCCTGTTCGATTTAGTCTTCTCATTTATGCGGCGCCTGATTGCCGGCAAACACCCCTTTACGCCCGACCGTCGGCATTTGCACCACCGCTTCATGGCGGCCGGATTCTCTCAGCGCAGAACCGTTCTGATATTCTATTATTTGACCGCTTTTCTTGGTCTTGTTGCCTACATGGTACAGAAGATGGCGCCGATAGCCACATTCGCTATCCTTGCGCTTGTGCTGATAGGCAGCTATATTCTGATAGGCAGTTTGCGCTATCTCGAGAATAAACAGACTTCACAAAACCAGTAGTTTTTGTGTGCTTATCACTTGTTTTTCTAAATGCAATTTCCATTGATGCGTACTTGATACATTGAAGTTTATTGTTCGTTGAAAAGGAAATTGCTCAGATGATTCAGTCAAAATCGTCAGACCCTGCCATGCCCCTCGAGGATGTCACAAAGGAACCCTTGTCTATTTGGGTTCGCGTATGGGAGGCAGCCAAGCAGGGGGACAGCTCGGGAGTCGAAGACTCATGGACGGATTTGACGCAGACGCCACCGCGTATCGTGAGCTGGTATTTTCAAGTTTTCCGTTGGCTGAAAAATCGTGCCAAACAAGACGACGAGAAGACAACAGATTTAATTGTTCTGTTGGCCAATGAGTTACAGGTAAAAAAAGATTTTGCCTTTATGTATGAAATCATCAAATTCGCAGTTCAGACTTGGCCCAAATGCGGCAAATTCGGTCCGCTCGCCGGTCGTGCCCTCAAGGGGCTTTACGGTGCCAACCCATGGTTCCGCTCCGTTGCGTCGTCATTGAACGGCGCCAAGTTGTCGGTCGTTTTTGACCGTTTCGATGAATACATCAAACTGACTCCCGGACAGGTGTGGCGCCACTATCAGTTCGGCGATGGCATTATCACTGACTTTGACATGAACACCCGCCGCATTGTCATCGAGTTTGATGATGCCGAAAACGGCAATAAGATGAAGAAGGAATTTAGCTTTGATGGCGCGAACAGTTTCCTTAAGTATTTTGCGCCGGATCATATCGTTGCCCGCCGCATGACCGATTTGCCTGAGCTGCAGAAAATTGCGGAAGAGGCCCCTCAGAAGCTTGTGCGCATGATTTTGAAAGGACACAACGGCACAATCAATCAGAGTGATTTGAAGGATTTTGTGTCGGGCACAATCGTTGCTGCCAAGTCGTGGAATCGCTGGTGGGAAAAGGCACGACTTGAGATTCAGAAAGACCCGATGATTGAATTCGACACCACCGGTGGCGCCCGTGCGACGTTGGTTTTGCGTTCAACTCCGCGCTCGCTGACAGACGAAATTAGAGAAGTATTCTTCAACTCGAATTGCTCTACGATGGTCGATGCATTGCTTGATATGCTCGATCGTCTCTCGAAGGGCGACGAGGTGGAAGACGAGTTGCCGCTCGAAATGCAAAAACATATCGAGGCTCTTGCGACGAAACCCGAGACATCGCTCATTGACAAATTGCAAATCGCGTTTATGCATGAAGACCTTGCCCAAATCGGCGCCAAAGGGACATTGCCGGAAGCTTGCTCGACAGCCGCGATTATTGCCAAGATTGACGACTACGCTTTGCTGGCCGATATCAGCAGCTATGATTATTCCGTTCGTGCGTTGAATATGCTCTATGCTCGCGATGGCGAGGAAGGCCACGAACTTGCTTGCGCGTTGTTGCCTTACGCGTCGCCAAAAGTCGCCCAGGCCATCTGGCGCGAACTCACAAAGGACAAGAACGAGGAGTGCGCCGTTGACGCGATTCAGCAATTGCTTGCAAGCCCGATTGATAATCCCGATACTTATCTCTGGGCGGTTCATTGCATCTTGTCAGGCAGTTGGAAGGCGCTTGCGGACGCTATCCCGGCCAGTCGACTTATCATCGAATTGGTCAACTTGCTTGGCGATTGGGTTGTGATGGCTGACAAAGAGAGTGTCAACCGTAGAACACGCGAAGAAGCGAAGAAGCTGATTGCCCGTGTGCGCACGATGTTGCAGATACGCGGGAAAGTTTTGGACAGACAACTTGATTTTATGCCCATTCGTTTGGCCACACTGGAACTGCCTTCCGAACAACTCGCCCAGTTGCGTAGCGCCATTGCGGCCTGCCCTGCGTTTAATAATGTTTTCTGTGTCGGCGCCGAAAAGGCCATCCAGAAAAGCCTCGAGATGCTTGCGCATGACGCCGGCGAAGCTGAACCAATGCCCGAAGCGTCACCTGTCGATGCGGGTGAAGGTTGGCATTGGTGCACCAAGCAAGGACGCGAGAAAATGTCCGAGCGTCTTGCGTATTTGCAGAATGAAGCTTTGCCCAAGAATGCTGAGGAAATCGCTAAGGCACGCGCTGAGGGTGACTTGAAGGAAAACGCCGGATACCATGCCGCACGTGAACGCCATGGAATGCTTCTGGACGAAATCAACATTTTGTCCATGGGTCTGAGCTCATGCAAAATCTTCAATCCTGAAGATGTTGACACGACAACTGTTTCCTTTGGCGTTCGGTTTACCGCTCGCAATCTTTCGACAGACGCAATCGAGTCGTATATTGTTCTCGGTAGCTTCGAGAGCGATTTGGAACAACACATCATCTCTTACGAGACACCCTTTATGACGCCGTTCCTTGGCGCCCACAAAGGCGATGTGGTGACCGCGACTTCTGTTGATGGAACGCAAAGTTCTGACTATCGCATCGAAGAAATTGCAGCGGCAATCTAGTTTCTGAAGCGAGTAAAAGATTTTTCTTTTCATGATGGAATAAAAACCACATGCTTAAGTAATATATTGCGCTGTGATAAAGCGGAGTCGTAGTTCAGTTGGTTTAGAACGCTGGCCTGTCACGCCGGAGGTCGCGAGTTCGAGCCTCGTCGGCTCCGCCATTTTTAATTGTATACGCGTCTTGCCCCGAAAAGGTAAGACGCGTATCAGTTTTTAGCGGTAAAATGGCGCTCTAAAACTCGGGAGCGAGCAGTCTGTCGAAGCAGATGGCCGCCGCACTCCGGACGCTCAAGTGGTTGTAGGGCGTGGGGCCGTCAATCGGCTGAAGAGTCAGGTCGCATTCGCAGACCAATTCGGGGTGGAGTCCCCATCCGGTGCCAAAGATAAGCAGATAGGGCGGTGCGCCGGGAGCGTGCATTTGTTTGCGCAGATTTCTGAATGTAATCGTGTTCGGATAATGGCGGGCGCTTGTTGCTACGATAACAGGATACTCGCCCTCCCGCTCGCGAATACTCTCGGCAACGGCTGCGATATCCGCAATCAGTTCGACCGTTCCCAGTGCGTCGCCGCGATTGGGATTGTAGAGTTGCCCCCATTCGCTCTCCCAGTGTTCGATAATACGTTTGACAATCCAGTGTTGCGGCTCGATTGGCGTCACGACGTAATAGCGCTTAATGCCATAGGTTCGAGACGATCTGGCGATGTCGTGGACATCCAGCGTTGTGACAGAGGTTGCCACTGCCATTTTGCGTCGGTCTATGGTGGGAAAGTGAACCAACGCCGCATAAACACGCGGCTGTTCAGGGGTGTCCGCACCAGCGGACTGATTTTGGTCTGTTGTGGTATTGTCACTCATTGTTTCTTTAGCTGATATACAATTTTATCGAATCATCATCGACCATGATTCATTAGGATTAAGTTCAACATTCTCTTTTCGCTTGTCTACCGTTATGCGAAGCTGTTTGGGCAAACTGTTGTGGTTGGCAATGCCGACCCGTGCCGATTTTTTCGGGTCGATTTTCTCAAAGGCAATTGCCTGCCGCCTACTGTTCGAGCGCACCTTGGCGTTGCTTGTGACGATGTCCAAATCCCACAGCGTGAACGCGATTCGACCGTCCGGCGCCCATTGCGGTTGGTTCGAGATGATGGCGACATGACATACATCGTCGTCATCGGCATCGCCGGGTTTTGTCTGTGCGAGAACATGCAAGCGTGATGGCGTCGTCATGGCATCGCGCAAGAGTGGTAACTGTATCTTGGGCGAGCGAATGGCTGCCAGCACCGGCGTTTTGCTATTGAGCATCCGCACAATGCTACTCGAGGTAACCTCATAAGTCATGTCGCCAAGGAAGTACTGCATCGTATACGGCGGGGCGCCGTAATACGGATCGCTCATGTACACCAGTGGCGCCGCGTTGTTGTCCTTTGCGGTCATCGCCAAATCATACAACTGTTCCATCGTCTTGAGCTTGGGTTCGCCGCGTTCAATAACGGTGTAATAAACGGCTGTGTACGCAACGACGACAACCGTAATGACGCACGGCGCATAGCGCAGAACAAGCGACTTGCGGTCGGTCAGCCACGCCAATGCCCGTCCGGCAAGGAGCGCCCCAAAGGGTAGCAACGGGAACAAGTGGTCGGGACGTTTGTGCCCGGCAAAGCCAAACATAAAGATGGCACCGAACAAAGCCATGATGCAGAATCGTTCAAAGCGGCGGGCATTGTCATGGCGCGAAGGCGCTTTGCATATCGCCACGGTTTCGACAATCGAAAACAGACTCCACGGGATAAATCGCGTGATGAAATACGCCAACGGATTGAAGAAGTTTTCGAGCGGTTTTTCTCCGGCGTCACCAATAACAATATGCCGTTCGAGTTCAGCGCCAATCATCTTGTCAATGACTGGTTGCCCTAGTTCGCGTACCGCAAGCCAGAACCAACCGGCGCTCAAAACGATGAAAGAAATCAGTCCAATCAAGTGCTCTGACAGGCGCAACCCACCGCCGACAGGTGCCCGTTTGTCAAGGCGTTCCCAGAGGATTGCCAGCAGACCCATCGCGCCGAGAATAATGCCAAGCGGTCCTTTGGTCAGGGTGGCAAAGGCGCCTAAGAGCCAGAAATTAGCCCAGTCACGTTTGCGCGACCAACACTCAAAACCGGTCAGCCCCATAGCGAAAACCGTCAGCATAAACAGTGGGTCTGTCCGCGCAAGACAAACCATTTTGGCGGAGGTGAGGCTTGCCGTAAAGGCAATCGCGCCCCAGAAGCCCGCTTTGCGGCCGAAGTATAGTCCGCCGCGCCACAGAATCAGTAGAGCGCACAGCAGAACGGAGAGCATGCATGGGAAATAAAGGGTGAAGCGGTTGACCGTGCCGAATGGCAGCGATACAATCGCGCCCAACCATGTATAAAGCGGCGGCTTGCTGCTGACGTCGCCAGTCACATCACGCTGAACAATCCATTCGTTGTGGCACAAAACATCCATCATATAAGCGGCGGGGCGTTCTTGGTCCTGATCGATAAGATTGTACGGGCCAAGCATACGGATGATGACAATCACTGCCCATAGGGCAAAGACAAACAATGCTTCCTTCCGTAGTTCCCAGTGACGGATTGCCTTGCACCAATCGGCAAGATTGCGCACCGGACTAATCATCCTCGTCCGGCTCCTCGTCAGGGAATTCCGGCAGCGGCTGTCTTTGTGCCTGTGGGACGACAGGAATCACGGGGGGCAACTGCGAAATCGTATCATAAATCTTCTTGCTGAGCTCCTCGATGCCATCGCCGGTAATCGAGGAAATGGCAATCGCCTTGATGCCATGACTCTCGAAAGCCGCCAGTCCCTTTTCGATTTCCTCAGGAGTCAGAATATCCGTTTTTGACAGACAAACAATCTGCGGGCGCGATGCCAAGGTGGAGCTGTATTGCACCAGTTCCTGCATAATCAAATCATAGGAGTAGAGCAGTCCGGCTGTGTCTGTCGGGTCGTCTTCTTCCTCGAGCGGTGCGACGAGATGCACCAACATACGGGTGCGTTCGATATGACGCAAGAATCTGTCGCCGAGGCCTTGCCCGCGGTGTGCGCCTTCGATTAGGCCCGGGATATCCGCAATCGTGACACGCTGGTCCATGCCAATTTCCATCACCCCCAGATTCGGGTGAATGGTCGTGAACGGATACGACGCAATCTTGGGCGTTGCCCGCGTCAAACTTGCAAGCAGGCTGCTTTTGCCTGCGTTGGGAAAACCGACCAATCCGACATCCGCAATGACTTTCAATTCCAATATGAGTGTTTTCTCTTCGCCAGCACCGCCATACTTGAACTTGCGTGGGGCCTTGTTGTTGGCCGTGGCATAGTGCTGGTTGCCCGCTCCGCCACATCCGCCTTTCGCGGCAAGCCAAACCTCATCGGGAGTAATCAGGTCGGCAAGAAGCTCGCCATCTTCCGAGCTGACAGAAGTGCCAAGAGGGACCTTGATGTAAAGGTCTTCGGCGTCCTTGCCCGTACAGTTCTTCCCCATTCCGTGCTGGCCACGTTTGGTGGTGAAGTGCGGTCGCACGCGCAAGTCGAGCAGTGTCGTCATATTTTTGTCCGCGACAAGATAGATATGCCCGCCGCGCCCACCGTCGCCACCGTTAGGTCCGCCGTTGGGAACATACTTTTCGCGCAGAAAACTCACGCAACCGTCACCGCCGTCACCGGCATGGAGGGATATCTTTACATAATCAACAAACATCAGTTATACCATCTGTTAGTTTTACCGCTCAGTGGGGGAATTGTGCTGTAATCAGGGTGACAAAAAAACGAGAAATGTCCGTTTTGTTAAAAAAAAGCTATTTTTGACAAGATATTGGCGAAAAAGTGAAACGAACTTCCAAGAAACGTATATATACATTTACCCTTAATGCAAAAAAGAAAATGGTCAAAGAGTAAAGTGGTCTCTTTGGCTCATTATCTGCATAGTGGATTGTTGCATGGCAAATACGACACTATACATAATTGATGCACTTTCGCAGATTTTCAAGGCCTACCACGCGATACGGAACATGTCGCATAATGGTAGGTCTACGAATGCTACATTTGGTTTTTGTCAAATCTTTCAGCGTTTGCTCAAGACACAACAACCGGAGCATCTCGTCGTTGCCTTCGATTTGCCCGGCTCCACTTTCCGCCATACAATCTATCCGCTCTACAAGGCCAATCGCCCTGCCCCGCCCGAGGACCTCGGCCCGCAGATAGAGGACGTGGTGCGCGTTCTGGAGGCCATGCGTATTCCGATCGCGTCGGCCGAGAACTACGAGGCGGATGACGTTATCGCGACGATTGCTCGCCGTGCCGCTGCTGCCGGGATGAAGGTCAGCATTATTTCGTCGGACAAAGATTTGATGCAACTGGTGGATGAGAATATCACCATGTTGCGCATGGAAGCAAAATCGAGTGACATCAATGTCATTGATTCGCAAGCCGTGAAAGAGAAGTGGGGTGTGCGCCCCGACCAAATCGCGGATTTGCTTTCGCTCATGGGCGATTCGAGCGACAATGTGCCCGGTGTGGCCGGAATTGGCCCCAAGACAGCGGCATCATTGCTGGAGACTTACGAAACACTTGATGGCGTTTTGGCGGCTGTGCCTGAGATGAAAGGCCGCCAGAAAGAGAAGCTAGAGGCGGGAGCCGAGAACGCTCAATTGTCACGCCAGCTTGTGGTTCTGGAAGATGAAGTTCCACTGGTGATTCCGCCGGATTTCTATCTGGTCCCCGAACGCGATGTGAGCGCCTTGCGCAAACTCTACCAAGAACTCGGATTCCGCAAACTGGTCGAGGAACTTGACGCGGAGTCGCCACGCCCGCAGCCCAAAGGCATTCTTGTGGGTGGGCGCATTGCCAACTACCGTGTCATTCGCCAGATGGACGAACTGCTCGCCTTCCGCGATGAAGCACGTGATGCCGGTATTCTCGCGTTCGACACCGAAACAAACACAAAATTCGCTACACCTCATCCGATTTTCGACAAACTGGCCGGCATCTCGATGTCCTACAAACCGTATTCGGCAGTGTATGTTCCCATCGCTGTGCCACCCAAAAGCGATGACGACGACAGCGGATTTGTTCAAGGGGATTTGTTCGCATCTCTTGATGACGAACTCAAGGAGCCAGTGCTGACGGCCGATGAAGTGATTCCCGTGATTGACGAGTTGTTGCGCGAACGCTCCATCCTCAAGGTGGGGCACAACATTAAATATGATTTGCATATTCTGATGCGCTATTTGGATCTCGACGGGTTCTTCAACGACATGGAAGGCAGCCTTGTTGATACGATGCTTGCCGCCTATTTGCTGAACCCCGACCGCAAACTTGGGCTGAAACAGCTTGCGCTTGAAGAATTGGATGTCGCGATGACTTCGTTCAAGGAAGTCGTGGGCAAAGAATACAAGCGCTTTAGCGATGTGCCGATTGATGAGGCGGCGCCCTATGCTTGCGCTGATGCGGACTACACCTTGCAACTCTGGCAGAAACTGGAATCCAAACTTCGCGCCAACCGTACCTTGTGGCGGCTTTTTGGTGAGCTGGAAATCCCGCTAATCGGTGTGCTGATTCGCATGGAGCGCGATGGCGCCCGCATCAGTATGCCGCACTTTGAAGAATTGCGAACCGAGTTCGAAAAGGAAATCGATGAACTACGGTCGCAAATGTACAAGGTCAGCGGAATCCACTTTAATCCTTCGTCGCCGGTGCAAATCGCCGAGGTTCTGTTCGATAAACTGCATCTGCCTCGTGTGCGTGGAACAAGTACGGATGAAGCGGTTCTGCAATCGTTGCGCGAACAAACCAAGCATCCACTGATTGATTTGCTGCTTCGCTTCCGACAATTAGAAAAGCTCAACGGCACCTATGTTTTGCCGATGCTGAACTACGCGAAAATTGACCCGTTCAAACGTAAGAGCGTTCATACTGTTTTTCGGCAGGCGGCCGTCGCGACGGGGCGTCTTGCGTCGAGTGACCCAAATTTGCAGAACATTCCCGTCAAATCTACGGACGGTTTGCGCATTCGTGCCGGGTTTATTCCGGATACGGTACGGCACCGGTTGCTATCCGCCGACTACTCGCAAATCGAATTGCGCGTTCTGGCGCATCTGAGCAAGGACCCGGCGCTGACGGAGGCGTTCCAAAAAGGCTATGACGTCCACACACTGACGGCGGCGGCTGTCTTCAAGGTGGGCGAAACGAAGGTGACCAAGGAAATGCGCAGTTACGCAAAGATTGTCAACTTCGGCATCATCTATGGCAAAACGCCCTATACGCTGTCCAAAGATTTGAGCATCAGCGTCGAGGAAGCACGCAAGTTTATCGACAGCTATTTTGGCCTGTATGCGGGCGTGAACGACTGGATTAAGAAGACGATTGAAGAGGCAGAAGTGACGGGCTTTGTCGAGACGATGTGGAAACGCCGTCGCTATATCCCCGACCTGACTTCGAGCAATACACGGTTGCGCGAGGCCGCGCGCCGTGTCGCCATCAACGCGCCTATCCAAGGGACTGCGGCGGATATGATGAAGCAAGCGATGATTAATGTCGACCAGTGGCTGGTGAGCGAAGAACTGACCAGTCGCATTCTGCTGCAGGTACACGATGAATTGATACTGGACGTTCCGACCACGGAAAGCGTTTATGTGGGGGATCGCATCTCGGAAATTATGGCAACCGCCATGCCGCTGAGTGTGCCTATCGTCGTGGATACGGCTATTGGTAAGACGTGGGCCGAGTGCTGCGAATGATGCCGCCACGCTAAGTCGCTGAAAGCTGAAAGCCGCCCACGGAATCATCATCCGTGAGCGGCTTTAGATTATTGTGCGCTAAAACTTGAAGCGCTATTCGAGTTCAAAGCCGGATAGGCTGACAGGTACGGCGGCAGAATTGCCCAGATACCACTCGCTAAATCCGGTGATGCCTGTTGCCGCGTAGACATTTTCTTGCTTAGTCACAGGGAATGTTTCAACGATTTCACCGTTGCTAACACGGAAGAGCGTATTGATTTCTTTCGCCGGAAGAAGGGTGGTGTCAACCTGCCATGCAAGACTCGCGCTGAAACCACTCATTCCTGTATTGGTCAGAACGAGTGATTCTTTGTACAAGTCATCAGGGTTTTTGAAGGCGGCGGCCGCAACAAATTCGCTGCCACTCCTGTAGTCAACCTTCAGTGTCCCACCGGTTGTCGGGGTCAATTGCAGAGCGACATTGCGACCCTCGGGAAGTTCACAGGAAACAGCGGTTTCTTGTCCGTCGGGTATCGTCTCGGTCACCGGAGCCACCTGATGTGCCTTGCCGACTTGAACCACATCGTAAAGAGTACTATTGTAGCGTCCACCACTGATGTAGATGTAGTCCCCGAGAACACAGCATGGGATACGCCGCGCGTTTTTGACAAGATCCGAGTCCTTTTCCCATTTTGTGATATCACCATTGTCTCCAAACACTGCTCTGTACACTGCTGTTTGCGCGTCCGCATTACCAGAGATGCAACCGCCACCGACATACATCTCACCGCGATAATTAAACGCGACACTATCATACAAATTGTTTGGGAACATTGCGGTTGCCGTATTAACGTCGGTCGGCATACCATCTGAACCTAAGGTAAAGATATTTGTTGATTTATAGACTGCAGAGTTTTGACCACCGAACCAGTACAAATACCCATTTTTCACAACCGCAGGAGCAATGGCTCTATTAGCGGCTCCACTCACACTTGCCATCGAAAACTCGCCAATAGTTCCGTTACTGACCGAAGCAACATGTACCGAACCATCAGCTCTCTTCATTGCGTACACACGATTATTGACTGAGTCAAACGCCACGCTGTCGCTATATGCATAAGTATAGCTGCCCGTGATTGCATATTCGGTGCATGCGGTTGGTTCGCCATTTTCATTGACCGTAATGGTCTGATAGCGATTTGTCCCCGAAATACTCCCATTTGTGTCGCCGCCAACAATAAAGATTTTATCTCCAGCGGAAAAAGTTGCCCGTTCAAGATAGGCGTTTAGAGAATCTGGTGTGGATGATGGTTCGTTCAGAACTACCGATGATACTTGCCAAGCGCCCGGTTGCCCGTCAGCGCCTACCTTAGAAAAGAAGATGGCTTTGATATCATGAACCGCTGTTTTTTCTGGGTAGTTGGTGCTGTTACCGCCCATGGTATACAGATAGCTGCTCCCATTAACAGTGAGTGCGCTCATGCCATGCATCTGTTGATAATAGGGGAGTTTTTCTGTGGCTGTTGCCCATTCGAGGCCTGCTCCACAGTTGCTGCTTAAGGTTAGCGCGACGGCAAATGCGCTCACGCTAATAATCATTTTGTTAGACATTTTACTGCTCCTTTTGTTTGTCTTAAAATTACATAGATTGTGAGCACCGTGCAATTCACAATTATGATATATTTATTCAAAAGGATACTCAATACAAAACAGCGAATGTGTCGTTTATTTTAGCACAACAGACAAATCTCTTTGTATGATTTGGCGATGGAGACTTCTGTCTTTCATCCATTTTAGTTTGGTTAGTAAATCATTGATGAATTCTGACTTGGATTCACATGGGTCGGGTCACTCGTATGACCCTACTGACAGAGTTGCCCGTCATCGTGCGTGGCAGCTTATTATTTGGTCGGGAATGTTTTCCGCGGCCTATTCGATATTTGTTGCCGGTGCGCCGCGCACGGGATTCTTCAAGGAACTTGGTTTTGGCCCCAAGGAATTCGGGATGGTCACCGGGTTGTCGTCACTTGCTTGGTTGATGCAGTTCTTCAGTGGCTTGCTGAGTCTTCGGCTTGCTCGCTATCGCAAATGCTACACGCTGTTACTGTCGGTGTCCCGACTGCTTGTTCTGGCGATGTTGTCCGTTCCGATTGTTACGGCCGACATGTCCGTTGGTGTGCGTGTCGCCGCCGTGTGTACCATTGTCTTCTTTCAGGACGCGCTTTCCTTCATGACCAATCCGCTCTGGACGGCTTGGATGGGCGAGTTGCTGCCCTCCGATGTCATCTCGCGGAGCTTTGCGATACGGCAAAAGATGCTGATGGTGAGTAGTCTGTTCTCGATGGTCATTGTTGGTCTCGGGTTTCACTTCTTCGAGGTGCGAGGGCACGTGATTGGCGGTTATTCCCTCATGGCGACCATTGGACTTGTGCTAGGCGTCAGCGATATTATTCTTTATCAATGGGTGCCGAATCCCGAGAAGCCTGTTGTGAATAAGGAATCATCGTTCCGTCAGGTTTTGCCCAAATTGATCGAACCATTGCGCGATCGCCGCTTCCGTCCATTCCTGCTATTTATGGCGGCCTACCAGTTAGCGATGGCATTTGCCACGCCTTTCTATGGCATCTATATTCTGTCCGAGCTTGGATTTTCGGTGATGCAGTATCAGTTACTGAATGCTCTGGGCACAATCGCGATTGTTCTTTGCGCGCGGCAAGTGGGTTTTCTGTGCGACAAACTGGGCTTGCGTTCCATGCTGACCTTTGTGTCCGTTGTCAAATTCACGACGCCGCTTTTGTTCATTCTGGCGCCGGAACACAATCCGGTAATGGCGACGATTTTCGTTGGGGTTCTGATGTTCACTGATGGCATCATCGGCAGCGGTTGGACCTTGTCCACGTCGGGTTACAGCATCAAATTTACGCCCCGTGAGAATCGCGTGATGTATGTGGCTGTGACCAATATTATTTGTCTGGGGATTGTGATGGGGATTATGCCCATTGTTGCCGGTGCCCTGATTGAATGGGTGCAGGGCTTTGGCAAACTCAACATTGGGGTCTACAGCTTTGGAGGTTATCATGTTTCCTTCATAATCTCCATTCTTTTGACTTTCTGCACCTTGAACATCACCAAGAATATTCATGACCCGGGCGCTGCCGGCATTTTAAAGATGTGGCATTATATCATATCGCGTGATACGTGGCGAAGCATGAAAGCCGTTACGATTCTTCAGGATAGCGATAGTATGGCGGAACGGCTCGAGGCCGTCGGGACGCTTGGCCGTCTGCATTCGGCACTGGGCGCGCACGAACTGCTCGAAGCTTGCTCCGACCCGGATGCCGACATGCGCAACGCATCTATCGCGGCGCTGGAACAGATGGGCAACAAGACGGAGATTACGCAGGAGCTACTTGGCAGGGCGCTCGCGAGCAAGGCCGACCGTACTATGCGGCTGAACAATCTGCATTTGTTGGCACGGGTGGGTGATGGCACCGCCCTTGTGCCTCTGCTGAATTACTGGCATAACTTGCCGCACCGCGATGCCGAGATGCGGCATGGTGTGGCGTCCGCGCTGGCACGTCTGAGCGGGACTCCCGGCACCGAAGCGGTAATTAATTTGCTAGATAAACTCGAGGAAGGCGCCGACAAGGAAGACGACTCACCCCAGTCGTAGGGTTTCGTCGGGTGTCAAAACGCATAAAAAGCCCGTTGGTTGTGTTATTTGGTATATATTAGGTTTGAAACAGACACCCTTATGTAATTTGGGAGAACACACAACGATGACTGCTGAAAATATTGAACGGGCACAGATGGATGCCGATATAGTTTGCGTCGGCTTTGGCCCAGCAACCGCCGGATTCCTGACAACTCTGGGGCGTGGGATGATGGCCGAGGATGGCGTGACTCTGCGATTCGAGAGTACGGTGATGCCCGGCATGCCGCCCGTTGTGTTGTGTTACGAACGTGCGGATGACATCGCCTTTGGCGTTTCCGGCGTTGTGACACGGGGACGTTTTCTGCGTGCGTCGTTCCCCGAAAAAGATTTGACCGGCGAGATTCCCATGTGCGCCGAGGTCACCGACGAGAAACTTCTCTATCTGCTTGACCCCAATGACCACAGTCACCGCAGCCCCCTTGTTCAGGCTGCCGATGCAGTCATCCGTACCATCAAACCGGTGTTGCCCTATGCGGACGATGCCTTTACGCTGCCATGGATTCCGCCTTTCATGCGCAAACATGGCGGGTTCGTCATGAGCATGGGACAGTTTATGCAATGGTCGGGCAACAACGTGATGGGCAGTGGTCTGGCGCAGATTTGGCCGGGGTCTCCTGTGTCCGAAGTTATTTTCGACGAGCAAGAACGCAGCGTCAAGGGCGTGCGCCTGAGCGACCAAGGCGTCGGCAAAGACGGTTCGCCCGATGCGGGCTATATGCCCGGGATGGATATCCATGCCGCGCTGACGGTATTGGGCGATGGGCCGGTGGGCGCCGTCGGCCGCAAGTTAGACGCGAAACTCGGTCTGCCCAAAGGCAATCATCGTCGGGAATGGGCTACAGGGATAAAGTTCGTTATCGATTTGCCGGAGGGTTGCGATTTGAAACCCGGGACGGTGTGGCATACGTTTGGGTATCCTGAACCGGAAATCGCGGGTTTCCTCTATGTGCATCCGAACAATGTGGCGTCGCTCGGTATCCTGATTCCGTCGAGTTTCCGCAGCCCGACACGCACCGGCTATCGGTATCTCCAACACTGGATGAGACATCCCGCTATCTGGAAACATATTTCCGGCGGAACGATGCGCAGCTGGGGCGCCAAGAGTTTGCAAGAGGCTGGGCGCGGTGGCGAACCATATCTCGTAGGCAATGGCTTCGCACGCATCGGCGAGGGGTCCGGCAGCACCAACATTCTCCTGAACAGTGGCGTCGACGAGGCTTGGCAGACAGGTGTTCTTCTGGCCGAAGGCGTTCTGGAACTGATGGAAAAGAAGTTGCCTTTTACCGAGGAGAACTTGAACGAAGCTTATGTGAAGCGTCGTAGAGCAAGTATTCTGGACAAGGAAGCGCTAGCATCGCAACATGCGCGCGATGGTTGGGTTCATGGGTTTGTGATGGGTGTTCTCGGGATGGGAATGGCCGGAATGACGGGCGGGAAAGTATATGTTCCCGGCAAACAAAAGCAGGTCTGGAACGGGATTCCGACGGTTGAGGAGTATTACCGCGGACGCGTCCCACGGGCAGAAATCGAACGGTTGCGCCGCGAGTGCAAGGCGCGAGGCGAGTCGCTTCATGATGCGCTGATGGATTACGCAGGCTGGGAGCCAATCCCATATGACGGCAAACTTCTTGTCTCGCATCAGGACGCGTTGCTGACCGGTGGAAAAGTGCAGGCGGCGGGCGGCTATGCCAACCATGTGAGATTCGCGTTCCCCGAGATTTGCGAGAAATGCGAAACGCAGATTTGCGCCGAGATTTGTTCGGGACAGGCCATCACGGTCAATCCGGATAAGGGTGCGCCCTTGTTCGACCGCGAGAAGTGCGTCCATTGCGGCGCCTGTTTGTGGAATTGCACACATCCCTTGCGGGGCACGGACACCGAAACCGATTGGACAAATGTTGAGTTTGATGCCGGTTCCGGTGGTTTGCATTCTGCCGAGAACTAATTGTACTAATGCATAGGATTCATTATTATCGAAAGATGACCGACCAAAATGACTAAGAACGAATTGAACGAGAAACTTGATGCTTTTATCGCCGCGAACCGCGATCAAATCCTGAAAGATATGGTTGATATCTTGCGCTTCAAGACAGTCAGCCCCGATTTGACGCAAACGGATCGAACGGAATTCGAGCGTGAAACCGACTCATGTTTGAAGTGGGTGGAGGCTCGCGCCACGGATGCCGGTTTCTCGTATGGCGACTACGAACGTCGGGTGGCATGGGTGCATATGGGCACCGAAAACAAATTCGTCGGACTGCCTGTTCATTGTGATGTCGTTCCTGTCGGCGACGGTTGGACGCATCCGCCTTTTGATGGTGTGATTGACGACAAAGGCATTATCTGGGGACGCGGCACCCAAGATGACAAAGGCCCGCTAGTGCAGATGTACTGGGCGATGCGCTTTCTCTCGTCACTCGATGTCCCGCTGACGCACGGCGCCCGCATCATCATCGGTACGTGGGAGGAAGGCGGTTCGTGGGACGAGATTAAGCTCTACGCGTCCAAGGCTCCCGAGGCCGCGATTTGTGTTGTGGCAGACGCTGAATTTCCGATTATCAATGCCGAAAAAGGTCTTTTGTCCGTCAAGGTTTCGACGCAGATTCCAACGCTTGTTCCCGGTAATAATGACACATCGCAGATACAGTCTCTGGCATATCTCAAGTCAATGTCTGCGGGCACTCGAGTCAATGTTGTTCCCGACACGGCCGAGGCTGTGTTTGCCAGGGTCACGGATCGCGAATTGGAAAAGACGAGAGCAGCTCTGACGCACTACACGGCATTAACGAAGGGCGCGTCGTCGGAATTGCTGACCCCGGAACCGGGGACAATGGTGGTGCGCTTCATCGGCAAACCCGCGCACGGCAGTACCCCAACACTGGGGCACAACGCCGCTGTTGATCTGCTCGGATTCTTATCCAACAACTCGATTCTGACACGGCAGGAACGTGTGTTTTCGCGAGCGCTCAGCCAAGCCGGAGCCGATACAAGCGGCTGCTGGTTGTGCGTGTCGGATGCGCATCCGGTGGTTGGCGCGACAACGGTCAATCTCGGGTTGCTGTCATGGGAGAATGGTCAGGTTGCCGCGACTTTCAACATTCGTCCGACTCTTGGGCAAAAGCCCGAAGAGTTGCGCAAGATTATCGAGAATCGCTTTAGCGCTCTGAGCAAGAATCTGAAGTTGACGATTACCGTTGAAACAGTCGGCAAGACGATGGAGGCAATCCTCACGCCCGAGGAGAAATTCTCGAGCTATCTGGAGGCGATGCGCGACGCATATGAGAACGTCACCGGGCGCAAGGCTGAGTACAGAAGTATGGGTGGCACCACTTACGCCAAGGCCTTTACCAATGCGGTTTGCTTCGGTCCGGTCGATAGTACCGACGATGGCGGCGAACTTGCGCATCAGGTGGACGAGAGAATTTCGATTGATGTGATGCTGCGTAATGTACGCATTTACTCGTTGATGCTGGCACAAATTTGCACCCACTAATCACGCGTGACAATTCGTAGAAATAGTAATCTCCGGCAAAGTGAGTACTCTGCCGGAGATTCTTTTGTATCGTGAAAACTTGAAGCGATTACTTTGCGGCTTTGCGCTTTTTGCCTTCGAGTTCGAGGGTAATGGTGGGCGCGTCGCAGACTTCCGCCGGTCCCCAGTACTGGACAGGGCCAACAAACTTGTACGCGTCAACCGCTTTCCATTCGTCACGGCATGTGACAAAGGCTTGGAACGGTCCGCCCTTGAGGTCGACTAAGCACTTTTCGATAACGGGCTTGGGTTGACCTTTACGGATTTCGATGTGCAGCATGGAGCTGACGGGAATGCCGCCGAGAACCCATTCGTCTGCGGGTGCGTCGAGGTTTTGAGCGCTGACGGTGTAACCGGTCAAACCTGCGCGAATCAGCTGGACTCCGGCATAGCCAAGCGAGTAGCAGTAGTCAGCGTCAAAATTTGATGGCTGGCCGCAGCGGCCTTCGTAACCGAAGAAGTGTGGTTGCGCGGCGAACTTGCCTTGGAAAGAACCGATTTTAGCCATTTCGTCAAGCTTCTTCTTCACGCAGTCAATCAAGAAAACTTCTGTTTCGAGCTGGCTGACAGTTAGGTTGCCGTGGCTGTCCGTGCGCAGAAGCACATCCTGCAGATTGACCGGCAATGACGCGTAAAGCGCGGACGAGGTCGGAGGCAGGTGACGGGTCACGAAAGGATACTTGTCCTTGTCAGGCATGGATTCGATGGCGTCAATATGCTGGCGCATCAGGTCTTCCAAGTCCTTGAAGAAGCTCTTGAATTCGTTCACGAATTGCAGGAGACCTTCGGGGATAACGATGACGCCGTAGTTGAGTCCCTTGGCGGCACGTTCCGCGATGACGCGGCAAATCTCGTTGACGATGTCATTGAGCGAGAGGTTGCGTTCCTGAATTTCTTCGCTAATAAGCGTGATTGTTGGCTGAACCTGCAAGGCAACTTCGAGCGCGACATGGGAAGCACTGCGTCCCATGAGCTTGATGAAGTGATAGTACTTGCGGGCGCTGGCACTGTCGCGGCACACATTGGAGACAAGCTGCGAGAATGTCTTGGCAGCGGTGTCAAAACCAAAGCTGGCTTCGATGTGCTCGTTACGCATATCGCCGTCGATTGTCTTGGGTAGGCCAATCACCTGAAGTTTTTCGCCCTTTGCCGCGAAGGCTTCGGCGAGAACTGCTCCGTTTGTATTCGAGTCATCGCCACCGATGATAACAAGAGCCTTGCATCCCAGTTCCTTGAGAACCTTGACACATCCCAGTACTTGCTCATCCGTTTCGATTTTGTCACGGCCCGATCCAATCATGTCAAAGCCACCGGTGTTGCGGTAGTCGTCGACCATTTCGGCAGTGATTTCCACATACTTACCCGTGAAGACACCCTTAGGTCCGCTGAGGAAGCCATAGAGTTTGCTTGCGGGATTGACAGCCATGAGTGCGTCATAAAGTCCGGCGATGCAATTGTGTCCACCGGGGGCAGGTCCGCCACTGAGGACGACGCCAACATTCATTGCGTCGGTAGAGAGTTTGCCATCACCGGCAACAATCTGCACCATGGGTTTGCCAAAGGTGTTGGGGAAGAGCGCCTTGATTTCGTCCGCATCGCGAGGTGGTTCAACAACGCTGAGTTCCTTGACGGCGAATTTGCCCGATTTGAGGGCGCCCGGCAGTTTAGGCTGATAGGCCTTGCGGGCTTCTTGTAAAACAGAGATTTTGCTTGTGCAAGACATGATAATACGATAACTCCTGAAGTTTATACTAAATTAGAAATTGATGATAGCGGTAAAGCTGTCCGCCTTGAGGGCGGCACCACCGACGAGTGCTCCGTCGATGTCCGGCTGCGCCATAAGTTCGGCGGCGTTGTCGGGCTTGACGCTTCCGCCGTACTGAATGCGAACGGCCTGCGCTGTCGCATCGCCAAACATATCCGCGACTGTCTTGCGAATCAGTGCATGCACTTCTTGTGCTTGCTCCTTGGTTGCGGTTTTGCCTGTGCCGATGGCCCAGACAGGTTCATAAGCGATAACGCTTTCGGCAACTTTGGCGGCCTCGAGGCCAGCCAGGCAACCACGCACCTGAGTGGTGATGACTTTTTCCATGTTGCCCTCTTCGCGTTCCTGAAGTGTTTCACCAACGCAAATAATGGGGGTCAGGCCGGCGGCATAGAGCGCCTGTGCCTTCTTGTTGATCGTCTCATTTGTCTCGCCAAAATATTGACGGCGTTCGCTGTGGCCGATGATGCAGAATTTGCATCCGGCGTCGACAAGCATGGACGGAGCGATTTCGCCTGTGAAAGCGCCCTTTTCCTGCCAGTAGCAATCTTGTGCGCCCATAGCGATTTTGGTGCCGCAGATGGCTTTTGCGACTGTGTCGAGTGATGTAAAGGTGGGGCAAAGAACGACATCGACGTCACTCTTGGTGCCGACAGTTTCCACCAGACCTTTGGCAAGCGCTTCCGCTTCGGCCTTAAGGCAATTGAGTTTCCAGTTTCCTGCAATAATAGGTTTACGAGCCATAATAAATTCCTTCTAAAAAGTAAGTGTTGATAGAAAAAAACGGGGACAGACTCCATCCTGGAGGTTGCCCCCGTTTCTACTGCGTTTCAATAACTAAATGTACTGTTGTATCGCGGGGAAGTCCGTTTATACAAACTTCTTAGCGCGCAACTGAGCGGCCAGTTCGACGACGCGGTTGCTGTAACCGGTCTCGTTGTCATACCAGCTGACGACCTTCACGAAATTGTTGTCAAGAACCTTTGTCATCAGACCATCAACGATGGAGCTGAGTTTGCAGTTGTTGAAGTCTGTCGAGGCGACCGGATCCATTGTGAAACCAAGGATGCCCTTGAGTTCTTTCTCGGATGCCTTCTCGAAAACGCCATTCAACTCTTCAGGTGTAACGGTCTTGTCGAGTTCCATAACGACGTCAACAACCGAGACATTGCAGGTCGGGACGCGCAGTGAATAGCCGTCCATCTTGCCTTTGAGTTCGGGCATAACCAGTCCGATAGCCTTGGCGGCACCGGTCTTGGTGGGGATAATGTTCATTGCGCCAGCGCGTGCACGGCGAAGATCCTTGTGGATCTGGTCGAGCATTTTCTGGTCGTTTGTGTAGCTGTGAACTGTGGTCATCAAACCGCGTTTGATGTTGTAGCCGGCGTTTGCAAGAGCCTTGCAGACGGGGGCCAAGCAGTTTGTGGTGCAGCTTGCGTTGGAGATGATGTTGTGAGCGGCAGTCAGTTTGTCGTCGTTCACGCCAAGAACCACTGTGATATCTTCGTCGGTTGCGGGAGCCGAGATGATAACCTTTTTCGCGCCGGCCTCGAGATGAGCCTTGGCGGCGTCAGCCTTTGTGAAGAAACCTGTGGATTCCACAGCAACCTCGACACCGAGCTTTGCCCAGGGCAAATTCTTCGGGTCTTTCTCGGAGCAGACAACGATGGTCTTGCCGTCGACGATAAGATTGCCGTCTTTTGCTTCGACGGTGCCCTGATAACGACCATGAACTGAGTCGTATTTCAGAAGATAAGCGTTTGCCTCGGGGGTTGCCAAATCGTTGATAGCAACGACTTCAACATCTGGGTTCGCCATTGCGGCGCGGAAAACGAGACGACCAATGCGGCCAAAACCATTAATAGCAATTTTTACTGCCATTGTAAAACATCCTTTTCATATTTTTTGTTGTCTTTTTTGAAGAAAAAGCAAGCGTTGTTCATTTTGTCCTTGCTTTATCTCTTACTTTGTGCAATAATAAAGTGAGTTAATTCTAAAAAAAAACGCAATTTTGGCATGGCAAAAGTGTGTCATGCCTTTGTCTTGTGCACTTGCGCATGCTAAAAAGAGTGAAATTGTGTCGGGGAGAATGCCAGTTGAAGTTCGGAATTTTAACTTTGGGGTGCGATAAGAACACCGCTGACAGCGAGTATTACGCAGCGGAACTGGCCAAGCAGGGGGTGCAAACTGTCGCTGTCGAAGCCGAACCTGTCGCGGGTGACGAGATGCTGAACGGAGTCATTATTAATACGTGTGGCTTTATTGAATCGTCAAAGTCTCAATCCGTTGCGGCAATCCTTGATTGGGCAAGACTCAAGAAAACCCTCATCCGCAAACATCGGTCTTTTCGTCTCTATGTTGTCGGGTGCCTCAGTCAGCGCTATGCGACCGAACTCCCCAAGGAACTCCCAGAGGTCGATGGGTGGTTGGGCGTGGGCGACTGGCGCAAGATTCCGCAACTGTTGGCGAACGAGAGCCGCCATGCCGAGCTGATTGACGCTCATCCGCAAATGGCTGTTTGCGAAGGGCAAAATCGTATCCGACTGGATGAAGGCAAGAAGTTTTATGCATTTCTTAAGATAGGAGATGGCTGCCCGCACAACTGCGCGTTCTGCGCGATTCCGCAAATCAAAGGGCGCACACAAATCAGTGTCCCACACGAACAGATTTTGCGTGAAGCGACAGACCTGTTGGCCTCGGGAATCAAGGAGCTGTGCGTCGTTGCTCAGGATACAGCTGCCTATGGTCGCGACTTGTACGGGCGCAACTACGGGTTGCCTGATTTGCTCGCTGACCTTGCGGCTCTGCCTGTGGCGGGTGAATGGTGGATTCGGTTGCTGTATGTGTATCCGGCAGGTATCACGCCCAAACTGTTGGATGTTATGGCGTCGTCGCCGCGCATCGTACCCTATATAGATATGCCGCTTCAACATACTCATCCGGAAATTCTTGCCGCGATGCGCCGTCCCGATGCGACAATTGACATCGAAGCAAAAATCAAAAAGATTCGTCACGCATTGCCGGATGTGACCTTGCGTACGACCTTCATTCTTGGTTTCCCCGGCGAGACTGCCGAGCAGTATCGTCATCTGGAAAACGCCCTCAGTGCTTTGCGCTTTGACCGCATGGGGTCGTTTCTCTATTCGGCCGAGGAAAACACCGATGCACTGTTTATCAAGCCCCGTGTCGCCGCCCGCATTGCGCAGTCACGGCAGAACCGCTTGATGGCTGTTCAGGAGAAGTTTTCGGCGGAGTCTGGGTTGCGCTGGAAAACGCGCACGATTCCTGTTTTGATTGAGGAACAAATCGAGAAGAATCGGTGGATAGGTCGCGGTTGGCGTGACGCTCCCGAGGTTGACGGTGTGGTGATTGTTGAGGCGTTCGAGCCACTCAAAGCCGGTGAATTCGTGCAAGTACTGATTACAGGTTCAGATGTGCATGATTTGTATGGCGAAGTGGTGCTGAAGTAAAGGGCGTTAGTCTTCGACGCGAATGATAATAGCGGTGATGTTGTCCGAGCCGCCTTCGGCGTTGGCCTGATCCACAAACTTTTTCACGCAGAGTTTCAAATCTTTGTTCATGCGCATCATCAGGCATAATTTGTTGTCATCAATCAAACCGCTGAGTCCGTCACTGCAAATCAGATAAGTATCTCCGGTCTGCCAGCGTTCGACTTTGACATCAATCGACATATCTGTTTTATATCCGAGCGCCCGTGTGATGACATTGCGGAAGCGGTGTGTGCGTGCTTCTTCTTCGGTGATGAGATTGCGCGCGAGTTGTTCGTTGACCCAACTGTGGTCACGTGTCATCGCAATCAGTTCGCCCTCCCGCAACCGATAAACTCGCGAATCGCCCACATGCGCGATGGTCAGTGTGCCATCCGGCGAAAACTGTGTCGCCGCGATTGTCGTTCCCATGCCTTGTAATTCGGGCTTCTCGGACTGCATCGCATACAGCGAAACGTTGGCTATGCGAATTCCGGTGATGAGCGCGTTGGCTTCGGCCTTGAGCCGTTTGTCAAAACCATAGGGCCAAGTGATGCCGGGATCCTTCTGATAACGTTCGATGAAATTACGAATAATCTGGATGCTGGTGTTGCTGGCGACTTCGCCCGCGGCATGGCCACCCATTCCATCAGCAACGACGAAAGTACCATATTCGTCAGACGCAAAGAATGCGTCCTCATTGGTAGCCCGCTGAAGTCCTATATCTGTTTGGGCGTTAGAAATCAGTTTCATGCGAGACCACCTGAATTCGGCAGACTGCAAAAACACTCTTCCACACTATGTAAATCGATGTTAGTCAACGAAATAATTAATTATAGATTTTGCTTATTTATACAAATCATAAGGGGCGATGATGTTTTTTTTGTGTGAGATTTTCGCAAGGAAATATTCTCACAGCAAAATCCGTGAAAGCTATTTGCCCTTGCAACGGTTCTTAATCTCGACATTTTTATGCGCGTACAAGTCAAAAGCCTGCAACTGTTTTTCGATTTGCTCGCTATCCGTGTCAGGCTTGTTAAGATCGTGCAGCGTTTGCGAGATGGCCTTGACATGTCGCTTGCCATGACGCAATTCAATTCGCGTAATCAGATTCCGCAACGCGTTTTCGCGTTCCTGAGACGTTCTCTCAACCTTGAACTCCATGCAATCTGTCATGGCGGTTTGCGTGCAGAAAACCCGCAAAGCCTCGTCGGGACATTTCTCCAGCAATGTGTTCCATGAGACTTCGTCCGCCGTGCCGACCAACTCTGTCAACAGCCGAAATAGTTGTCCCGTTTTGCGTCCCTGCAACCATTCGATGTTCAGATGTTCCAGAATGAGTTTGCGCATCTCGGCATCCTCGACGGCGGTGATGAGCAACAGAGTTTCGTTGCGCGGCTCGTTCTCGTGACGATAAAACTCATTGCGTAACTTCTCTTGCGTCTGTTGTTCCATCGGCTGTTGTGTGACGATTTGCTTAGACAGTTGATTAATGCTCTCGATGCTGACCGCCAACCCATTCGCCAGTTGTCGGATATAGTCTTCGCGTGTGACCGGACTTGGGATGCGCAGAATATAGGACAAGATAAACGTGGCTGTCCGGTGTTTGTCTTCCGGCGACGCCAGATTCCAGTGCGCTTGCGCCAGTCCCCACAGAAACTGCAAAACATTCCTGCCCTGACTGATGAGTGCGGCAAATGGCTCGGCACCATATTCGCGCAGATAAGAATCCGGGTCATGTTCGTTAGGCAACACAACAAACGATAATTTGAATTCCATCGGCAACAGGATTTCCGCTGCCCGCAGCATCGCTTTTTGTCCTGCACTGTCGCCGTCATAAATCAGAATGACTTCTTTGGTGAAACGATTGAGCAGCCGCGCCTGTTGTTCGGTCAGCGCCGTGCCACAGCTTGCCACCGCATTGGTGAAGCCGTACTGATGACAGCGAATGACATCCATATAACCTTCCATCAACAGGGCACAGTTCCGCTTTTGGATTTCCGGTCGTGCCAAGTGCAACGCATAGAGCTGTTGCCCCTTGTGATAGAGTTGCGTTTCCGGCGAGTTGATGTACTTGGGGTCGTCGGGTTTGGCGCTGCTGTGATAGACACGTCCACCAAACGCCACCGGGCGCCCGTTGGCGTCATGAATGGGAAAAATAATCCGATTGCGGAATCGGTCGTAGGTGTTGCTGTCCTTTTCGATGACCAGACCCGATTCCACCATGTCGGCTTGAGTAGCGATGTTTTGCCGCACCGCGCTCTCGAGCAGATTGCGCCATCCCGAAGTCGGCGCTAGGCCCAGATGAAAATGCCCGCACAGTTCCGGCGACAGCGCGCGCCGTTGCATATAGACGGCAGCTTCCGTGTTGAGGTTAGATATTTCGGCTTGTAGCGTATGAGCAAAAAAGTCTTGGGCGTACTGGCAAATTCGGAATTGAATGTCGCGCTTGGTGCGTGTTTCCTGTGCGTTATGCTCCGAATGCGCACCCCCAAAGTTGGGAACGGTGATGCCGTATTTCTCTGCAAGGAAACGCAGAGCCTCCATCCATGTCAGATGCTCAATTTCCATGATGAACTTGAGCGCGTCGCCGCCCTTGCCGCAACCAAAACAGTGAAAAATCTGCTTGGATGAACTGACCATAAAGGATGGTGTTTTTTCCTGATGGAACGGACAACATCCCTTGTGGTTCGCGCCCGACTGCTTCAGGCGGACATAGCCTTGCACCACATCGACGATGTCGATGCGCTGACGCAAGGTTTCGGCAAACTCAACCGGAGAGGGCATAGGCTACATGCTCGCTAAACAGAGATCAAGTTTCTCAAGGAAAACACGCATCTCTTCGGTGGTGCCGATTGTGATGCGCAATCCGTCGCGAAGCAAGGGTGTGTCAAACCAGCGGACAAGAACTTTGTGCTCCTTGAGTTGACGGTAGAGTTCCGGCGCGTTGTTGCCGCGCGCAAAAACAAAGTTTCCGTTCGATGGTGGCATCGTGAATCCGCGTTTACGCAATTGCTCCGCAATCTCGCTGCGCAACGCGACGATGCGTCCGTTGTTCTCGCGTTGAGCTTCTGCACTGTCGAGGGCGGCAGAGGCGGCAACCTGCGACATCTTGTTCACATTATACGAATCCTTGACCTTGGCCATGGACTCGAACAGCGCCGGATTCATGCAGGCAAAGCCAATGCGCCCGCCCGCAAGTGACCATCCCTTGGAGAAGGTGCGCGTCACCATCACATTGTCATAACGCAATGCCAAATCAAGCGCGCCACGGGGATTCTCGGTGAAATCAATGTAAGCTTCATCGAAGACGACCAGCCGCTCCGGTTTGGCAGCGGCGATGCGTTCGAGTGTCTCCAAACCGTAGCAAATGCCATAAGGCGGATTCGGGTTGGGCAAAATCAGAATCTTGCCTTCAGCGCCATAGAATGCCTCCGGCAACGTGAAGTCCTCGGTTGACAGGGGATAGCGGACTGTCTTGCACCCGAACATCGATGCCAGCGTTTCGTAGAGCACGTAGGTGGGGTCCGCAACCACGAGTGTGTCGCCCTCGGTTGCAAACGCCTCGAAAATCATGCGCAAAATCTCATCCGAACCATTGCCCACAATAATAGAAGTGTCCGAAAAATTAATTATTTCTGCGTACTTTTTGCGCAATTCATTTGCCCATGGATCCGGATACTTATTGAGATGCATTCCGTCCTTGCCAATCTCACTCAGTGCCTTTGTGACTGAGGGCGAAGGAGGATAGGGATTCTCATTCGTATTGAGTTTGATGAAGCCGCTGCCTCGCGGTTGCTCGCCGGGGACATAAGCAACTAGGCTGCTGACATACTTATTCGGACAAACAGGCATACAAATTTCCTTATTACTATACGATATATTATTATTGTAGTTTACAAGCAAGATGGTCACTCATAGCAGAATATATTTAGCAGGGTTTAGAACAATAGTTCTATTTAAGTGTAGCTGCTAGACAAGAAGAAGCAAAACTGTTGTTGCTTGCAATATTAAACAGCGGAATCAATATTAGAAATTAGGATAAATTCCAAAAATGGAGATAAATGTCAATGGCAAAAATGTCAGTCAATAATTCGAATACCAAAGACAAAAACTTAAGTTTGGCATTACAGCAGATTGAGCACAATTATGGCAAAGGTTCCATAATGCGTCTTGGTGAGCATCAGAATTTTGCGGAGGGTCTTCAGGTTATCTCCACAGGTTCTCTGTCACTCGATTATGCTCTTGGAGTGTGGGGCGTTCCCCGCGGCCGTATCATCGAGATTTTTGGTCCCGAGTCTTCGGGTAAAACGACACTGGCATTGCACATTGTCGCCAATGCTCAGCGTGCGGGTGGCACAGCCGCCTACATTGATGCCGAGCATGCGCTTGACCCACAGTATTGCAACAAGTTGGGTGTCAAGACAGATGAGCTTTTGCTCAGCCAGCCGGACACAGGGGAGCAGGCGCTCGATATCGTTGAGATGCTTGTTCGTTCGTCGGCTATTGATGTGATTGTAATCGACTCTGTGGCGGCACTGGTGCCACGCGCCGAAATCGAGGGCGAAATGGGCGACAGCTTTATGGGTCTGCAGGCGCGCTTGATGAGTCAGGCACTGCGTAAGCTGACCGGTATTGTTAGCACCTCCAACACAACCGTTATTTTCATCAACCAGATTCGCGAAAAAATCGGCGTCATGTTCGGTAGCCCCGAGACGACAACGGGTGGTCGCGCATTGAAGTTTTATTCGACCATCCGCATGGACATTCGCCGTACCGGCGCAATCAAGGACGGAACGGACAATGTCGGTAACCGTGTCAAGGTGAAAGTGGTCAAAAACAAGCTTGCCCCGCCGTTCCGCGAAGCTGAATTCGATGTCATGTTTGGCGAAGGCATCTCGCGTGAAGGCGATGTTATCGATTTGGCGATTGCCAATTCCGTCATCGACAAATCAGGTTCATGGCTCTCGTTCAATGGCGACCGTATCGGTCAGGGACGCGAGAGTGCCAAAAGATTCCTGAAGGAAAACAAGGACATCATGGCGCAAATCGAGACAAGAGTCAAAGAGGCACTGATGCCCTCGGAGAAGAAGGATGAGGAGCCAACGGCTCCGGCTGCCGAATAACCTATGGCGAACACTGAGATTCTCACGCTGTTTGAGCAGCAGCCGATAACAGCGGCTTGTACTGCCCAACAACGAGAGCAATTCGCGATTATTCTGGAACAGTTGCTCGAAGCAAACAAAACAATCAATCTGACTGCTGTGGCTGATGCAGCGACAGCAGTCACTATTCATTTCGCGGATTCGCTGGCACTTCTCGACGCGCTTCGGGTGAACGGCCACGGCGCACAGTTCTCCGTCGCGGCAGACATTGGCGCGGGTGCGGGATTTCCGACCTTGCCTTGTGCTGTTGTCATGCCACAGTGCCAATGGTATGCGGTTGAATCGACCGGCAAGAAGAGCCGATTCACGCAAGCGTGTGCGGCGGCCGCAGGCCTGACGAATGTTCATGCGCTGAACATGCGTGCCGAGGATTTGGGGCATACGGAAGCCACTGCGGAGGTGTTATGCGCTCGTGAAACTTGCGATATCGTCACCGCTCGCGCCGTTGCGTCCATCCCGACATTGATGGAAGTCGGACTGCCACTGGTCAAAGTGGGCGGTCTTCTGATGCTATTCAAAACCGACCATACAGACCCCGCTGAACTAAAACTCGCGAGTACACTTGCCCACGAGTTTGGCGGTTCGCGAGAACCCGACTACCTCTACAGCTTTGCGGGCGATACATATCGACGGATGATTTTGTGCATACGGAAAATCCGTTCCTGCCCCGGGAATTATCCTCGGGCAAATGGGATTCCGTTCAAAAAACCGCTTGCATCCTCGAATAAGAAATCCATTAAATGATAAGTTAGACAGTGCTAATGGCAAGTGGCGCAATTGGCAGCGCATCTGACTCTGGATCAGAGGGTTGAAGGTTCGAGCCCTTCCTTGCCAGCCAGATTTAAACCCCGCATTCCGTAACGGTTTGCGGGGTTCATTTATTTGTCGTGTCGATGTTGTGGACGCTATTTTGTTGCCGTGGTTGCTTTGGTGTCCACCGCCAACATCTGGCGCAGAATGCTTGCACGTTTCAGCTGTTCTTCAGATTCCTTTTTGTTGTCAGCCTTGTCAAGCACCGCGGCATAGGCCTCGCGCAGTTTGGGATCCAGTGGCGCGTTGTCGATGGCTTCCTTCATGAAGTTCAGCATCGCGGTTGTTTGGTTATCTTGGTTGTAGACTGCGAGCAAATTGTTGAGGTTGACGGTGTTGTCGGGATGTTCAAAATACATCTTCCGCAAGATATCGATTGAGCCTTGTGTGTCCGATGTTTCCTTGCAAATCTTGAGCAGGCCAAGCTCAGCAGCATCGTAATTATCTTTTTTGTCCGCGATAAATTCCTCGAGTTTAGGTTCGTAGTCGATGAAGTTATGCAGCGCCACTTTCATATCTTTGCGGATGGCGTCGGCTTCCTTTGTCATTCCCAGCGAATTATACATCTTCAGGATGGCCGACCCCAGTTCGTAAACGCGGAACTGGACGGCGGGTTTGCGTGACTGTTGCGCCGCGATACGCATATGTTCCCACGACTTGCCCATGTCCTTGACTTGTTCTTCCGGTGTCGTGTCCTCAAATGCCTTGGCGAAATACATGGTCGACAGATTCCAGTTGAGTTCGCTGTAGTATGGGAAAACGGTGTGCAGCTTCTCGTAGGTTTCGATGGCCTTGTCGCTCTCGCCGATGCTATGGAGGACATGTCCCAGTTTGTAATAGGATGTCGCGAAAGTCGGGTTTGCGTTGACGGCGAACGTCAGCTGTTTCTTGGCGAGTTGGAGATACTTGGCTTGTTCGGATTTGCCAAGCTCTCTGTAGCCGGCGATATCCATACTGCGGATACCCTCAGCGTTAGCCTTTGCGGCTTGCCAGTACCAATATCCCTGCCATGGCGAGCGCACAATGAAGAGCAAGCAGACGACGATGGCAGCATACTTGACCCCGGTGATAAACCGCATTTTCTTTTGTGATGGTTTGCTCTTGTCATCCACGGGTTTGTCGAGCATGGTCAAACCCATGCTCAGTCCGAACATTGACCAGTAAATCATGCCGGCGACGGCCCATCTGTTGTTGGGGCTGAAGAAGTTTTGCAGCGCTACAGCACAGAGTCCGCTGACGAGCGCCATCTGATAGAACTTGTGGGTGGTGACGGTTGTGTGGGCGATTTGTCTCAACGCACGCACGACGACCATGATGTGCATTCCTAAGAACGACAGCAGCCCGAAGATTCCGAATTCAAGCAGAACATCGAAGTACCAGTTGTGCCCGAATGTCGTGACGTTGTTGATTTGGTTGTCGAACCAGAATGGATTGCGCCATACGGGGAAATAGAAGCGGTATCCACCCGGCCCTGTGCCGAAGATGGCTGTGATTGGGCTGAAGTGTGGATTGTTGAAATCGGTGCCCTTGAGCCACGGCAATAGGCCGCCACTCCAAAGGATTTTGCGTCCCTCGAGGGCCTCGCTCTTGAACGCCCATGTCTGCATAATCTTGGGTGATTGCAGGACGAAAATGGTAATCGCGAGGATGAGTGCGCCAATGATGAACGTCAGAACGATACTGCGTGTGAGTCCCCATTCTTCGCGTTTAACAAACAACGCTCCAAGAACGAAAAACATGGGGTAGAGAATGAGAATGGTCGCGGAGTAGGAGTCGTTGCTGTTGGTGAAAACAAGGCAGATGTTCATCAGGAGGAATGTGCCAAGCGCAAAAATGCGGCGCCAGAAGTGTTCTTTTTCGACGAAGAACATGGCCAGCGGAATGGCCGTTGTCATGACAAGGAACGCGCCATAGAAATCCTCGTTGAGGATGGTCGAGTACATCTGACGGGATTCTTTCAGCGTGTAAAAAAGCGTTACCCATTCGCTGTAATTCCGACGCCAGAACGGATCGCTTTTCATGAAATTGTAGATGGCATCGGTGAAGCCGCGTCCCGCAAAGAAGAAGAGACCGAACAGAACCGAGATAAATCCAAGGCCCGTCAGGAACATCATCGTTTTGCGCATTTTGTCTTCGGTATTCATCAGCCACGCAAACACGAGCGTGAATGTAAGACACGCCATCTGGAACCACACGATGCGTTCGCCTGTCAACTTGTAGGGATTGACTATGTACGAACAGAGCATCGCGACAACCCACAATCCGCAGAATATCGTTGGCGAATCGCTCTTCCACGAAACCTTCGAGAAGTCCTTTTGCAGGACAGCCGAGAGCAGTAGGAAGGGTGGGAATATCATCAAGAAAACATTTTTGATTTCATCGAGCTGATGTGTGTACGGTGTGAAGAAAACAAAAATCAGAGTCATGACGATTGCTGTCGCAATCAGCGTTATCCAACCGGGGGTAACATAATCATTCTCTAATGTTTCAGTGTTCTTAGCCATAAGTCCCTCTTCTTAACGATAATCTGCCGGAATATTGCGTTTTCTCGGGTGGTTTTTGCCCGACGAATATTCAATAGCATTCATCTCCTCGGCATTCATTTTTCTCTCCGAGAGGATAGTGATGTGAATTTCCTTTTTGAGCTGTTCAAAAAACTCCATGAACTCGTCACGCAAGTCAATAGTGCAGTAAAAATGGAGGAGTCCCTTGCGTTCGTCAATTGTACTGACGACAGCCAGCCCCTCGTATGACTCAACAATGCAACATATGTAACCGATATCATGTGGGTTGACAAGGCATTGCAATGTCACACATTGATTGTAAGCATAGTCACTGCATGAACAAAATCTCGATATGTCCCTGTTCTTATATTCCATCTAATTGTAGTACCATCAAAACACTTACTTACTTGGTCGAGAATTGGGTTCCGTGCCATCAAGCCCAAGCAGTCGGCGTTCGAGTTCTCTGATTCTGTCACGCAATTCCGCGGCCTTCTCAAAGTTCAACTTGGCAGCCTCCTCGCGCATTTCCTCGCGCAAAAGAGTGACACGGGCAAGCAAGTCTTGCGGGTTGTCGATGATAATCGTCGTGCCACCATACATCGCCTGAGCTTCAGCGGCAACGGATTCCTCATACTCCTGAACTTCCGGGACATCCAGAATATTGCCCACACGCTTGCTGATTGTCTTAGGCATAATATGATGCTCGGCGTTATACTGTTGCTGAATTTTGCGTCGGCGAGTGCTGATGTCAATAGCCTCGGCGATGGCCTTGGTCTCCCTATCGGCGTACAACACGACACGCCCGTTGACGTTACGCGATGCACGTCCTATCGTTTGGATGAGCGCTGTGCGGCCACGCAAGAACCCTTCCTTGTCGGCATCCAGAATCAGCACCAGCGACACTTCGGGAATATCCAATCCTTCGCGCAGCAAGTTGATTCCGACTAAGATGTCAAAAACACCTTGCCGCAATTCCTTGATGAGACGTGCCCGTTCAATGGCGGTGGTATCGGCGTGCATGTATTTCGCCTTGACGCCAAGCTCGACCAGATAAGCAGTCAAATCTTCCGCCATGCGTTTCGTCAGAGTTGTGACCAAAACGCGGTCGCCCTTTTGCACCCGCAATCTGATTTCGTCCAGTGCGTCCTCGACCTGATTCTTCGCAGGTTTGACGGCAATCTCCGGGTCGACCAGTCCGGTTGGTCTGATAATTTGTTCCGCGACGATGCCACCGGATTGTTCCAGTTCCCATTCGCTCGGTGTGGCGCTGACAAAAATCGTTTGATGTGTGCGGGTCAAGAACTCCTCGAAGCGCAAAGGTCTGTTGTCGAGCGCGCTTGGCAGACGGAATCCGTGTTCGACCAGTACCGTTTTGCGCGAGCGGTCGCCCTCGTGCATGGCACGCACTTGCGGGATGGTCACATGGCTCTCATCGACAAAAAGGACATAATCCTTCGGGAAGTAGTCAATCAGTGTTTCGGGCGGTTCGCCGGGTTTGCGTCCTGCCAAATGCCGCGAATAATTCTCGATGCCGTTGCACCGACCCATTTCCTGCAGCATCTCCAAGTCATACTTTGTGCGCTGAGACAAACGCTGATACTCCAATATCTTGTTCTGCGCCTGCAACTCTTGCAGTCGAATGCACAATTCATCCTCGATGGAATGAATCGCGATTTGCAGTTTGTCTCGCGTCGTGACGTAATGCGAGGACGGATAGATACTCACTGATTTCAGATTCTTCGTCTTCTTTCCCGTCAAGGCTTCGATTTCCCAAATCGCCTCAATTTCGTCCCCGAAAAACTCCACGCGCACTGCCGTCTTTTCCTCGTAGGCCGGGAAGATGTCGAGGATGTCGCCACGCACTCGGAAGGAGGCTCTGTGAAAGTCCACATCTCCGCGTTCGTACTGAATGAAGACGAGGTCACGCAACACTTCCTTGCGCGAGATGGCCATGCCTTCTTCCAGATTGATGACCATCGTTTGCCAGTCGGCACGCGTCCCCAGACCATAGATGCAACTCACGCTGGCGACAATGATGACATCACGGCGTTCGAGCAAATCCTTCGTCGCCGACAGACGCATCTTTTCCAATTCGTCATTGATGGCACAATCTTTTTCGATATACGTGTCCGTATGAGGCAGATACGCCTCGGGCTGATAATAGTCGTAGTAAGAGACAAAATAGTCGACCGCATTCTCCGGAAAAAGTTCTTTAAATTCACGGTACAACTGCGCTGCCAGCACTTTGTTATGCGCGAGAATCAGCGCCGGACGGTTGACCCGCTCAATGACATTTGCCATCGTAAATGTTTTGCCGCTACCCGTCACACCAAGCAACACCTGATGCTCCAGTCCGCTGTTCAGACCGGCGACAAGTTGATCGATGGCCTCTGGCTGATCGCCGGTAGGGCGCATGGGTGAGCATATTTTAAAAGGTTTATCCATCAGGCAAAACTTACTTTTCCGGACGTGTTTGGTCGAGAGCCTGCAACAGTTTCTCCCATTCCGCGATTCCCAATTCCTCGGCGCGTGTGTTGGGCGACAACCCAATCTCTAGCAGTGCTTTCTCCGCGGTTGCCTTGTCCCAATGATACATTCCGGATGTGCCAATCGAGTTCGGCAACACCTTGCGGCGATAGCGGTAACCGGCATCAATCAAATTGAAGAGTCTCTTGCAAGCTTTGGGATCAGGGTTGATTCCCGTGCGCCGCTTGAATCGCAATACGCGGCTCTGCACCTTTGGCGGTGGGAGAAACGACCGATTTCCAACATCACGAATCTGCTCAATCTCGCAGAAGTACTGCACTTTGACCGAGATTGAACCGATGGTGCGGGTGCGTGGTTTTGCCGTCAGCCGTTGCGCGACTTCCAGTTGCATCATCAGCGTCATCGAGTCGAATGCGACAGCGTCTTCGATGATTTTCATAATCAGCGGTGAGGTAATTTGGTAGGGAATATTCCCCGCAATGACAAACGGGCGTCCCTGTTCGCGGGCTTTTTCGGCGGCTTTCGCGTAATCGAAATCCAGCGCGTCGCCATAAAAAAAGTCCAATGTCTCGGGGTTGTTTGCCGCAGCCCAACTGGCGCACAATTCCTTGTGAATCTCCGTGAATCGTGTGTCGAGTTCGATGCCGGTGACACTTGCTTTGCGAGCGAGGAGGGCGACCGTCAAACTACCGGCGCCGGCGCCAATCTCGACGACGGAACATCCCGGTTCGGGACAAGCGGCCGAGGCGATATCTTCAAGAGCTGTGTCATCGACAAGAAGATGCTGCCCAAGCGACTTTCGTAGCCATACGCCATGAAAGCGGAGAAGTCTCTGAAGATATTCGCGTGTCTCAAGTGTCATGCAATTACTCTTTTTGGTAAAAAAATGTATTGTTGTGATTGAACCATTAATATACAAATGAAAAGTCTTCTCATGTACAACACAACCCGTCGGCATCATTCTGTCAGATTTGTTCCGGCGGCGTCGGTCGTAGTATTTGAGCGAAATCTGTCATTAAGAAACAAATATCGCATTTTTATGTCCGTGATAATCACAACAAGTTGTATAACTACATAATATATGTAGTGAAATTATAATTACGGATAATTATTATCAAATGACTCTAATGACACTTGCCCGCAGAATCAGAGCTTTTGCGGTCACGCTTAGCGTAGTTGTTGGGAGCGCAAGTTGCTTTGCGTCACCCGACACCATCCGCACCATTAACTTTTCCGGTGTAAGCGGCGATGACTTGTCCAAAGCACAGTCGCTTATTGCCACCCGTGTCGGAACCGAACTTGACGAAACAACCCAACGCGATGATATCGAACGACTGTATACGAGCGGCCTGTTTTCGCCGGATATCCGCATCAGTATGGACGATGCCTCCGATGGGGTCAACCTGACTTATCATCTGCAACCCTGCCCCAAAGTCGGACAAGTCTCCGTCAGTGGCAATCAGCAGATTGACACAAAGAAAATCCTCGACGAAATCTCGATTAAGTCCGGAGATTCTTACTCGGCTGTGACGAACGAAAAGCTTGTGACTTCGGTGCAAAAGCTCTACGAAGACAAAGGTTTTTCGGATGCAATGGTGATGGTGAATGAGTATGCCGGCACGAACGATACGATGAATGTCGAGGTTGTTGTTGACGAGGGGACCCGTCAAAAGGTGAACAAGGTCAAACTGAACGGCAACCAATCCTACACCGATTTGCGGTTGAAGATGTCTAACGAAACCAAAGGCTCATGGCTCGGTTTCAAGCATTGGTTCAACCAGAGCAAATTCGATCAAGATGTGTCTCGCCTGAAGACTTTCTATGTGGCTCACGGCTATCTGGATGCCGTTGTCGAAGGACACACCGATGTGCTTTCCGATGGCAGCATCACTCCCGTGATTGATATTCAGGAAGGCCCGCGCTACACTGTGGGTCGCCTTGAAGTTCGCGGTTGCACACTCTTCTCACGCGACGAAGCCCTGAAGCCTTTCCGCGGGTTGGTTGGCAAACCCTATGACTCCAAAGAATTCGCCCGCAGTGTGTCGCGTCTTCAGAAACTCTATGGCAACGAAGGCTACTTGACCACCGATGCGGAACCGGAATTCCACAAGGATTCCTCGCGTGCCGCTGTCGACCTTGATGTCGTCATTAGCGAAGGTCCCCGCATTTATGTTGGCAATGTCCGCGTAATTTCGCGTGCTTTGCCGGATGACAGCACAAGCAGATTGCGCAAGTGGTACAGCCGCTTCACGCCGCCACCGTCCGATGAGATTGTCGCTCGCGAAGTCAAGCTGCAGCCCGGGCAGGTCTATCGCCGCTACGACGAAGTACGCACCCGCGATTCGCTGGAATCCATGCGCATCTTCAAGGATGTCAAAGTTTACGATGAAGCAACGGAAGATCCCAATGTTCGCAATTTGGTCGTTGATACGTTGACCGGCGACACCGGACAAAGCATTCTTGGTGTTGGCTTCGGCGATGTCGAAGGCTTGTTCGCGTATGTCTCTCTTGTCGAGCATAACCTTCTCGGCGACGCGACGGACCTTGGCTTCAGCGCCATGATTGGAACCAGTGCCTATTCGGCGGACTTCTCGATTCTGCGCCGCCACTTTATGGAGTCTGACTGGAATGCCCGCTTGAATCTCTACTATCAACATACGAACCGCACCGGCGACATCACCGAAAAACGCCTCGGCAGCTCTGTCGAGTTCTCCAAAGCGTTGAGCGATTCGCTGAGCCATGCGGTGCGTCTGCGCCTCGAAGGATTGAATTACAGTTTGCCTGATGACCCGGCACCAATCGAGGAAATCAACAATTATGTGGCGGCCACAATCGGCTATCGTTTGACCAAACGCACGGTGGATGATCGCTATATGCCAACGACCGGCTATGTCGCTACAGGCGCCGCCGAACTCGGTATCGCGGATGGATTGCTCGCCAAATTGCAGGGCAATTACACACGCTACTTTGACGTCTCGAACGACTGGACAATCATGAGCAACACCATGGGCGGAGTGATGCCTGTTAAGGCGCACAACGTTGGATACAGTGACCGGTTCTTCATGGGCGGTTCGCGCGACCTACGAGGCTTTAAACTCTATGGCGCCGGACAACACGATGAAGCCGCGACAGATGTGCCGCTTGGTGGTTCTTTGAAACTTGTGACACAACTCGAAGCACGTCGCCGCATCACCGACAATTTCGCCCTCCTCGGATTCGTGGATGCCGGTCTCCTCGGCGACTCAATGACAGACATTTCGTCACCGCGCATGGCCGCCGGTGTGGGCGCTCGCTTGCGTATGCCGATTGCCACAATCGGGCTTGACCTTGGCGTACCGGTTGTCAAGAAGAGCGAAGACCAGACGCAAGTCATTCACTTCTCGATGTCGTCCGGACTCTAAGTCGGCTTGCTCAAATCTCTACGGATGATAGGATAATATAATGAAAACAACAATGACCTCCCTGCTTGCCGCGGCGGCAATATGCCTGTGCGCAGCCTCATCACTTCAGGCTCAGACAGCCGGATATGTCGATATCGAACGAGTGACCGCAAAAGCCAAAATGGTTTCTAAAGCCGTGCAGGATTTGTCTGCACAATTGCAAGATATGCAGAAGAAAATCACCGACAAGGAACGAATGGCATCGGAACTTGACGCACAACTGAAACGCGATACCGGTGTATTGGCAAAGGATATCGTCGAGCAGAAACGCAAGGAATTGCTGACGCTCGAGGACGAACTGGATGCACTACAACGCGACTCAAAACAGAAAATGAGATTTCTTGAAACGGATACTTTTGGTCCGCTGAAAAAGGAAATTCAGGGCGCAATCGAAGAGGTGGCCAAGGCACGGAAAATCGATGTTGTCGTCAACGGCGAAACCGTTTTGTATGGAACAACCGCGGCCGATTTGACAAATGATGTCATCGCGAAGTTGAATGGCACAACCGCTGCAGCTGTGGCTGCCGAAGCGAAGAAGGATGCGGAGGAACAAGCCGCCAAGCCTGCTGAAACAAGCGAAAAAGCAACATCCGGTAAAAGTGCGGCGTCTCCCAAATCAGACATCCAACTGGTTGGCGAAGACGATTCTGAGGGCACTTCAACCGCGAAAATCAACAGCGTGTCTGTGTCCATTGATGCCGAAGCCCCACTGACGGGTAGCTCATCAACTGTTAAAGAATAATCGCATGCTCCGACGCTCGCATCACCATTTTTTGTGAGCGGGCGTCGGTGGCATACAAATCCCAATAATCTTCTTGCCGTATTTGTCATGCGCTTGGTCCATGACATGGTCAAGCAATTCCCATTTCTTGTCGGTCTCGCCAAACAAAGGCAGCTCCTCGCAGATTTCCCCGGGTGGCGTCAAGTTCGAAAGATTAATCCCGAGTAAGCGCAGTGGTCTGCCGTTGCGCGAAAAACGCACACTGAAAAGCACTTGCGCCACACGCCGCAATTCCAGTGTCTGGTTGGTGGGCGTCGGCAGCGTCTGCGAATAACCAACCGTGATAAAGTCCGAGAAGCGGGCTTTCATGTGGACTGTCCGCGCTTGCATGTGATGGGCACGAAGAGTTTTCGCAACACGGTCAACCAACCGGTAAAGCCGACCCAACAACTGCGACTCATCCGAAATGTCCTGTTCAAAAGTCTCCTCGGCTCCGAACGATTTGGGCAGCGTATAGGGGATAACCACCGACGAATCTTCGCCCAGTGCCATCTCCTGCAAATGATAAGCGGAATGCGTTCCGAGATAATCGCGCAGAACCTTGACCGGGCACTTCCGCAAATCAGCGATTGTGACCACTCCAAGTAGCGCCAGCGTCGCCGACACCGACGGCCCAATTCCCCAAAGTTTATTGGCTTTGATTTTGGGCGCCATTTGGTCAAACAAATCCTTCGTGAAAATCATAAAACCATTCGGCTTGCCCATATCGCTTCCCAGTTTGGCAAGCAACTTGTTATGCGCAATGCCGACCGTGCAATTGAGACGCAATTCCTCGTGAATCCGCTGCTTGATTTTATGCCCGATGGCCTCGGCGCTGCCAAACAGTCGTTTACTCTCCGTAACATCCAGAAACGCTTCGTCCAATCCAACCGGCTCAATTACAGGCGTATACGTCCCAAAGATTTTGTGCATCTTCCGTGACGTCTTCATGTACTCATCAAAGCGTCCCGGTCGATGAATGATTTCGGGGGAGAGCATCGACACTTGATAGGCAGGCATCCCGGCGCGTATGCCAAAGGCGCGGGCCTCATAGGATGCGGCGCAGACAACTCCGTGGCGCTTGTCTTTGCTCCCGGTCACAACAATCGGTTTGCCGCGAAGCTCAGGAAAATCCCGTTGCTCTACTGACGCGTAAAATGCGTCCATGTCTATATGTAGAATATCCCGTTTCAAAATTAAAACAAATGTTCTATAAATGATTTACTGAAAATTATACGGGAAGTTGTTTTCTATTCGACAAAAATGCAGATAAAACGTCAAGACTTGATGGTCGTGCTGTTGGTGGTTTAGCGCGGCTGAACCGTAATGACTTCCGGCGGCAAATCAGGCACGGCAGACTCAAACGTGGGCGTTGTTGCTGTTGTCTGCGCGGGTTGCGGCAGCGACGACACGGGCAACTGCGGCAAGGGCAGTGCCATGACAGGCGTCGGTGTTGGCGCAGGGATTGGTGTCGCGGTGACTGTTGTCATCACGTTAAGCGGCAGAGCTGCCGGTGTTGGAGCCACGGGCACAGCGCTGCCGGGTTGTGGCAGTGTTACTGTTTCAATCGGCGGTGGAGTTGGGAACGGTGTGGGTGTTGGTTTAGGAGCATCGGGGTCTTCCAATCCGAGCAACTGACTCACCGTCACGCACCGATATCCTTTACTGTTCAGTAGGTCGATAATCTGTCCGGTTGCGGCGATGGTTTTGTCCAGACGATCGTGCATCAGAATGATGCATCCGTCATAGGCGCTCTTGCCGACTTCGGCGACGACACTTTCCACTGTTGTTTTCTTCTGCCAGTCGTTTGTGTCAACGCTCCAGTTGATGAGATAGATATTGTGTTCTTTGGCGAAATCGCGAGTCGTCTGATTCTGAGCTCCATAGGGTGGGCGCACGAGTCGTGGCTGTATTCCGGTCACTTGGGCAATGCCTTCCATTCCCTTGTTGATTTCGGCCGCGAGGGCTTCCCCCTTTAGGCGTGAAAGCTGCTTGTGTGACCAGCTGTGGCTTCCGATTTCGTGTCCTTCTTTTGCCACCTCACGCAGCAATTCTTCGTTGCCCTTGATGTTCTGGCCAAGAACAAAAAATGTCGCCTTGGCTTTTTTCTCGCGGAGCACATTCAGCAGCAGTGGGGTATACGTTTTGTTGGGGCCGTCGTCATAAGTCAACGCGACCATTTTGCGTCCGGTTGACCATTCCATGAGCAACTGGTCGTCCGGGCCGGGCGTGGGTACAAGCTTGACGGTGTTGCGTTTGAGCGGCTTGCCGGTGCGTCGTGCTTCTTCCTCGGCTTTGGCGGCTTCCTTATAATCAAGCACAATCGCCGCGATATTTCCGCCACGGGGTTGGCTCTGATCCGGCAGAGTTTCATCCTTCGGCATTTTCGCTAAGTTGGGCATCATCTTTTCAAAGAGATTTGTCAGCTGACCTTTGTCGTCGAGTTCGCGCCAATACTTGTACAGGCTGAAACCACCGCCCACAAGAATAATGAGAAAGAAAACCAGAAAAACTTTTTTGAAGGCGTCCATAATGTTACTTTGTCGGGGTCAGACTATAGTTCAATTCTTTAGTTTCTCTGACCGGGAACGGCAGAGATTCAGTGACGAAATCAAACGGAATTTGATTGTAGAATGCCGGCTTAAAGAACTTCATGTCTTTGACCGGCTGATAGCCTTCTTTGCTCAAATTGATTTCATAATACCAATTCCACAGATAAGGCATTGCGACGGGTGTTTTTCCGTAGTAGACACCATTCACACGGCATTCTGCGCCCGCCGGAGCCGAGCAGATGTAGGCTGTGCGACGCACGCCACCACAAGCGGTAAGCAAGGACAAACTGACAATTGCCAGACTCGACAATGCCATCACGCGAAAAGTTTTAGAAGTCGATTTCATATCTATATAACATACTCTTGTGATTGGAGGCTGTTTGAGTTTTTAACGTGAAAATCATCACCGCACGAAAAATAGTGAATGTTCGTTCACCTGAATTCTTTTTATATAAGATAACTGTATGAAAGGTACAATGGACTTATATCAATGAGCGGAAGACGAGAGATTCAAACACTGTGCAAGGAGAACGTTGCGGGAGGCAAAGGCAAGCTGATTATGAAGCACTTGCTTGGCCCTGCGGAACTGAAAGATAAATGCGGAATGTATGCCTCGGTCACAATCGAAGTGGGAGCGACACTTGGCTATCATGAGCATCATGGCGAAGCCGAAGCTTATTACATTTTGTCTGGCGAAGGACTCTACAGTGACAATGGCACTCCGACACCCGTCAAGCCCGGCGATGTGCTGTATTGTGCGGATGGAACCGGTCATGGTTTGGAAAACACAGGCAGCGAACCGCTTGTTTTTATGGCATTGATTATCAAGGAATAAATGAAAGTATTTACCAGCATTCATGCTCAGGAAGTTGATCGGCGTACCCAGAATGAATATGGAATCGCCGGGTTCGACCTCATGCTCTCGGCCGGGCGAGCCATCGCGCGTCGTCTGGTCAGTGAGTATCCATCAGTGCGGCGTTGGTGCGTTGTCTGCGGCAATGGCAACAACGGCGGCGATGGACTGATTGTCGCCTCTGTGTTGGCAAGCGAATACGCGGACAGAGGCTATTCCGCGGACGTCGTCTTTTTGTGTTCCTCGCCGGATTTAAAAGGTGAGGCCGCGCAAGCTTGGGATTTCTTGTGTGATGTCATGTGCAAGGTTCCTTCCGGCACAGTGTCAGTGCGCATGGGCGTTGATGATTTGAGCGACCGGCTCGGCACAGCGCAGGGTATCGTCGACGCGATTTTCGGCGTTGGGTTGTCGCGGCCACTCGCCGACTACTGGGCGGATGCTGTCAACTTGATAAACCAATGCAAGGGTCGGCTTCCCATTGTCGCGGTTGATGTGCCATCGGGCTTGGGCGATGCGGTTCGCGGCAGCACTGCTGTTCATGCGGATTTGACCGTGTGCGTCGGTGCGCCCAAACGCTGTTTGTTTGCGATGCCGGATGCGTTATGCGCCGGCCGAATTGTGATTGAAAAAATACAGTTTCCGGACGCTTTGCTGAGCGATGAAGAAGTCACAGAGAATTGGGAAGACTGGACGGAACTCAAGTCGTGGTTGCCGCCGCGTCCGCTCAATGCCAACAAGGGCAGCTTTGGGCGCCTGATGTGTGTTTGCGGCAGCGCGCCCTATGCCGGGGCTGCGATTTTCTCTGCAACGGCGGCACATCGAGTGGGCACGGGACTGGTCTATATTGCGACGACACGCGAACAAAACGCGATTTACAAAAACGCTCTCCCCGAGAGTTGCACAATCATTGCGCCGAGCGCCGACCCGGATTTTCTGGATGGGCAATCCGCCGAAATACTTCAGAGAATGTTGCCGAAAATGAATGCCGTCGTCATTGGTCCCGGCTTGGGATGCAGTGACGGCACGCAGAAACTGGTGAGCGTTTTGCTGAGAGATTTGCAAACCGACAAAGCGCCTGCAGTTGTGATTGATGCCGATGGTTTGAATTGCATTGCGGCGTCGGTGATTCCCTTCCAAGCGCAGAACGCGGAGCACTGCGTGATAACGCCACACCCGGGCGAAGCGGCGCGATTGCTTGGGAAGACAATCGATGAAATACAGATCGACCGATGCGCGACGGCACGGGCACTGGCTAAGCAGTTTAGTGCCGTTGTCTTGCTCAAGGGCGCTTGTACGGTGATTGCTCGTCCTGATGCCCAGCTATGGATGGACAATTACGCGTCGCCTGTTTTGTCACGTGGTGGCACCGGAGATGTGCTGAGTGGGCTGATTGGCGGCCTCATGGCACAGGGTTTGACGTCATGGAAGGCGGCTGTGTTGGGATGCCGTTTGCTGGCTCGTGCCGGTGATGAATGCTGTCGGCGCATGGATGAACGCGGTGTGATGATACGCGATTTGTTGGCGGCATTGCCAACAGTATTTGATGAAAAAAGCAAGTGAAACTTTAAGAAAATTTTCCAAGAATCTCTAATCATTTAGGGGAGTGTAGATATTTTTTGCCTAATTAATACGTAGAAAATGAAAAAAAAGTAAAATAACACTTGCAATTTACGTGAATTTGTGCAAAAATAGAGACATATAGGTTTATCCCCCAAATGGGAACTATTATATTATCATGGAGAGAAACAGAAAATCATGAAACACGCTTTTACGCTCATTGAGCTTTTGATTGTGGTTGCTATCATTGCGATTTTGGCAGCCATCGCAGTCCCCAACTTCCTCGAAGCGCAGACACGCGCTAAGGTGACACGTTGCAAATCGGATATGCGCACGATTGCAACCGCACTCGAGTCCTATTTCGTCGACTGGAATCGCTATCCCTTTGATGGTTCCAACTCCAAAGTGACAGGGTTCAACTATTGGCAGTTGCCATACATCATTACGACGCCTGTTGCCTATTCGACGATCAGCGATTTTGATGACCCATTCCGCACACAGAATACCAGCACTCTTTATCGCAACCTTCGCTATACGAATGTTGGCGCAACTTGGGCTCCTGTGTCCACAGGTTACAAAGAATACTCGAATGGTACCGGGACTGCTACTGGCAGTGGTTCATACTATGACATGTATGCCCAAGCAATGGGTATGTGGCGTATGTCCTCGTCCGGTCCCGACAGAGTGCTCTCGAACGGTTCAAACACGACCTACAATCCGGCTGTTTGGGTTATTACGTATAACGGCGTAAAGCAGAGCTTGTACGATATGAACATGCCTTATGATCCAACAAACGGAACAACAAGCTATGGTGATATTTTGCGTACCCAGAAAAGTGGCGAAGGTTATTCGAACTAATCTGAATACGGTTTAGTATAAAAACCTTAATCGTTTGCGATTAAGGTTTTTTTTCATATTGCATTTTATACTTGTATTTGTAAATCAAACTATGCTATATTGCTTTTATAATAAGGAACACATCATCCCTTAAATCATAAAACATATCAGGAGAAGATGAAGATAATGAAACATGCTTTTACGCTCATTGAGCTTTTGATTGTGGTCGCAATCATCGCGATTCTGGCCGCCATCGCTGTGCCCAATTTCCTCGAAGCACAAACACGTGCCAAGGTAACACGTGCCAAGTCAGATATGCGTACTATCGCGACTGGTTTGGAATCATATTTTGTCGATTGGAACAAGTATCCTTATGATGGGTACAATACCGGTACTGCCCCGCCTGCTCCCTACAACAGTGTGGGTTATTGGTATTTGAACTTCACTCTCACGTCACCGGTTTCCTACTTGACGACATGTGACTTCCAAGATCAGTTCCGTGTACAGGCGACCACAAGACAGTATCAGGGCTTGCGCTATATTTCCACGTCGTCAACATGGGGCATGGATTTCCCCACACTGACAGGTCGTTCCAGTGCGGCAAGCTTCCTCCCCGGATTGCAGCGTCAGTACGGTGGCTGGTATCTTGATAGTGCCGGTCCCGATCGCACCTATGGTCCTCATGGTTGGGAAGGTCCGGGCACCACAGGTCCTAACGCATATTATTCTTCACAGGTTCCACTGCCGTATGATTCGACCAATGGTACTGTGAGTAATGGTGATATTATTCGCGCTCAAATCAGCCCAAACTATCCGAACTAATAGCATCCTTTTAAACTGAACTAAAAGTCTGAGATTCGCCACGATTTTCCCTTTGGGAGGGTTAATTGCGGCGAATCGTGAGTTTATCCCCAAAGAATAATCATTTTTTTGCATGTTATGAAAAAAACTCTTGCAAAAATTTGTGTTTTTCATTATAATGGTAAACAGCTAAAGAGTTTAGCTCAATTATTATTTTATCATACAAAAGGATAAAAATATCATGAAACATGCATTTACACTCATTGAGTTGCTGATTGTGGTTGCTATTATCGCAATTCTGGCAGCTATCGCAGTTCCCAATTTCCTTGAAGCACAAGTTCGTGCCAAGGTCTCTCGTTGCAAAACAGATATGCGTAGCCTCGCAACTGCTTTGGAATCATACATGGTTGACCACAGCAAGTATCCGTTCGATCGTATACCTTATGGGTTCCCGTGGTACACCACAGACATCATTTCCTCGCCCGTTGCCTACATAACGGCAGTGCCAAACGATTTGTTCACCGTCGGTTCGGGGATGGAAAAGACTTATGGAAATGCTACATACGGTTGGTTGGGGACAAAGTTCCGTTACTGCAACCTGAATGGTAACCGTGCCGGTGATGGTTGGGCATGCTGCTGGCTTCCAACGGGCAAAGCCTATTCAGGTAAAAAGGCCAGTGCCGGTTGGGCTGAGATTTCGGAAAGTGATGCCAAAAAATTCGAGAAGAACTTTGGCGCATGGAAATTGCAGAGCATGGGTCCGGATAAGGTCGTGAACGATGTCAACAACAGCTTCGTGACCGGTGAAGATGCTTCGGGCAATCCGATTGCATACTACGACCCGACCAATGGCACTATATCAGCCGGTGATATTCAGTTGACATCTAAAGGCATGAAGTAGTCTTTCGCCTTTTTATTTTTAGCAAAGCAAAGAGTTGATACCGCCGCAGAATCATCCGGTTTCGCGGCGGTTCTCTCTATTTTCCCGGTTGCAGCCTGAAGCGAAACAAAGATTTTGCTTTTTTGAGCATAATATTATTATATTGTCATAATTCTACTGTTGTGAAAATCGATTGTTTTCACCACAGCTTATGTAGGAGAGTTATAAAAATTGCATCCCCGGCAACGTTTTTATTTATCAGGGTTGGTTGTAATAATTTCGTGCGTTTTCTCCGAGAATGCGTCGGCGCAGTTTTTTAGTTTCTTCGGACGCCGTTCACAACAAGAGTATCAGCAACAGCCTGTGGAATTGACTCCGACTCCCAGGCCCCGCCCGAAGCCTCGTCCTATAAAGCCTCCCAAACCGACACCCAAGCCGACTCCTTATCCTGCCATTCCGACCCTTAGCTCCCGCATGCCGGGCACATGGAACGCCGCGGACGGAACTGCCACTTCTTATGGCGGTCTCTACGGCGGCAACTACTGGGATCATGGAATGCCCGTTGGTGGCATCGGTACCGGCGCGATTGAACTGTATGCCGACGGCCGTTTTGGCGCCGCTTCAATCATGAACAATTATGATTCGTCCATCAGTTTGTCGGGCATGGTTCTGGCATTATCAGTCAAAACATACTCGGGCGGTGGTAAGGCCACATTGCTCTGTCTTGACAGCAGTCGTCCGAGTTTGCAGAGTCCTGCGCTCGCGAATCTTCCGGCGCTACAGGCCATACACGCTCAGGCCGCATGGCCATTTATGCGGCTGGAAAATCTGGATTTCGAGCCTGTGCGCCCGCTCAAGGTTGCCATCAACGCATGGAGCCCGATGGTGATTGGCGAAGAAAAAGATTCCTCTTATCCGGCCATGGTGATTGAACTGGATTTGACCAACCCGACCAATTCTCCGGTTGCGGTTGGCACCGAATTGTTTGTACCAAACGTGATTGGTTCCGGCGGCAGCCGCACACCTGGCGACAGCTTTGATGTCTGGCCGACGATGCGCCACGATGCCCTGAGCACCGACAGCCTCTATGGAGTAATGATGTCTGCTGTTTCTGTTCCGGCGACACGCGCCGCGACCTTTACCGGCACGATGTTCGTCGGTGTTGAAACATCGGGAGTTCTGGCCAATCGGATTTTGCATCGCGATTTGGATGAGTCGAATGTTTCGTGGTGGAAGACTTTTGAGTCGACACAACGTCCCTATGCCTCCGGCGCAGTGCCGCCCCAGGATGGCGAAACATGGGCGAACGTCGCGAGTTTCGATAGCACAAAGCACGCGAGAAATGGCGCTGTCGTGGGAGCGTCGTTGCATCTTGCGCCACAAGAACGCCGCATAGTGCCTTACATTGTGGCATGGCATGCGCCGACGATTTATCCAAAGACCGCAAGCAATCCCGTGCTGAAAACAATGTCGGCAGTGCGTTGGGGCGACGCCTTCCAAGTGGCGACCGATTTGGCTGACAACCGCAAACTGTTGAAGTCGAAGACCGCGGCATGGCATCGCTCGGTGATGCAATCGAACTACCCGACCATCCTCAAAGTGCGTATGGTCAACGATTTGTCCGCTCTCGTGACCAACTCCGTTTTGCTGGACGACGGGCGCTTCATGATGATGCCGTCAGTTGCTTCGGGGCGTGGCATAGCGGGCATGATGTCGCATCGGTTGGAATCGTATGGTTTCCTGAGCGCGGCCTTCCCGCGGCTGGACGCCTCCGAGTTGTCGCAGTTCGCGAATCTCACCGACGAGCACGGAAATGTGCCCCCGATGATTGGCGACATACACGAAGGACTCACGATGCCTAAGGAATTCGCCACGGTGACGGGACGCGTGGATTTGCCCGCACAGATGGTCGTTTCACTGGTATCGCTGATTCGTCAGCGGCACAACACAGAATTGGGCAAGATGGTCGCGCCGAAGATTTCCGCGATGCTCAAGCAGATGCAAAAGTGCGGCGATTTTTCGGTTTATACCGTCGACACTCCGACGAGCGGCACAAGCTCCTATGGCACAGGCATACGCATTGCGGCGTTGCGTGCGGGGGCGTGGTTGAGTGGCATTGTTCCGCCCGACAAAATGAAAGACCACAACCGTCATGCCTCTGATTCCTTTGCGGCGCAGGCCAATGCACTGGCCTCGGATTACGCGACGAAATTCCTGCGTGACGCCGGCATTCCTCGTCTGGACACAACGACGGATGCGAGCTTTGCATCGGCATTGGCGGGCGACTGGTTCTTGCGTGGCCCACTGCAGGGGATGCGCGTAATACTCTCTGATAGTCAGCTTGCCGCGGCGTGTGCCAGTCTCATCGCAACACACATCACAGAAACGGATGCGTCCGGATTTGGGTTCTACCCGGTTGTCAATGCCAAAGGCGTTGGTTTGCCGGATGTCGTTCATCTTGCGCCGCTGATGGCACAACTTATCGCGGAAGCCTTCATTGGTAGCCCTTCGGCCGATTTGGCGATGATGCCGATGACGCGGCTGATTCGTTGCGAATGGAGTATGTCTGACCCGTGGCGCCAGCCGCTGCGGATTGACGCACAGACAGGCAAATCCGTCTCGGTGCAAGGTAGCCCCGCAACCATGTCATCATGGCGTGTGGCCGAGGCCATCACCGGATTCTCGTATGACCCCTACAGCGAAACATTATTTTTCGATCCCAAACTGCCCAACGAAATGAAAGGGAAACTGAGCGTTCCCGTCTTCACACCGATGATGCAGGGATGGTTGGATTACGATGTCGAAGCAACATCAGCGACACTGACCGTTCAAGCGATGAACCCGGCGGAGCGTGGAGAATACCTCATCAAGCGTATCGCCAAAGGCGTCAATGAACAGGGAAAGTTTAAAGGCGAGAAGTTGCTGGTTTATCCGCAGCAATTGCGCCCCGGCAAGAGTTATGCGCTGATGCGCAAACCTGTCTGGATTGAACTCGAATAGCGCCTAAACATGAAATGACGCCGCGAATGATGAATGAGTCATCACACGCGGCGCCGGATAAAAAGCCTGTCAGCGGGGCAAAAGATTATTCTTTCTCGAAGGCCGCATCAAACCGAATTGTCGACGGCGGGAAGTCTTTCTTTTTCAAGAAGGCACACGCCTCAGCCGCGCCATGCTCGCGATCCATGCCCGAATCCTCCCACTCGACCGAAAGCGGACCCTGATAATCAATGTCATTCAACGCACGCAGAATCTCCTCGAAATCCACACGCCCATGACCGAGCGAACGGAAGTTCCAATAACGGCGCATATCACCAAACTCCAGATGTCCGCCAAACACGCCACTCACACCGGCCGTCGGATTCCACCACACATCCTTCATGTGCGCATGGAAAATGCGATCGCGGAAATGATAAAGGAACCGCACATAGTCAACACCCTGATACGCCAAATGACTCGGGTCATAATTGAACCCAAAACACGGGTGATAATCCAGTGCTTGCAACGCCTTCTCGCACGTGACAAAATCAAACGCGATTTCCGTCGGATGCACCTCGAGTGCAAACTTGACGCCACATCTCTGGAACTCATCCAGAATCGGAAGAAACCGCGCTGCAAACTCCTTGTAGCCATCCTCAATCATATGCGAAGGCACCGCCGGGAACGAGTAGAGCAGATGCCAGATGGGACTGCCCGTGAATCCATTGACGACATCAACGCCCAGCGCCTTGGCGGCACGAGCGGCCATCTTCATATTCTCCGCGGCACGTTGACGCACGCCCTCGGGATCACCGTCACCCCACACCTCGGGAGTGACAAGAGCGCGATGACGCTCATCAATCCGGTCACAAATCGCCTGACCAACAAGATGATTGCTAATGCTAAAAACCTTCAGCCCAAAACTGTCGAGACGCGCACGCCACTGCTTGACATAATCCGGATTTGTTGCCGCCGCCACGACATCAAAGTGATCGCCCCAGCAGCACGGCTCCACACCGTCATAACCAAACTTGACGAGCTTCTCGCACAAAACATCAAAAGGAAGGTCAGCCCATTGACCCGTAAAAATCGTAATAGGTCGATTCATAATAACACGCTCATATTCACACAAATTTGCCGCAAAAACAAAACCATACGGCTTGAAGAATACTATTATTTAGGCGGGCGAAAATGCGACGATAAAATGTGAATAGCCGAGATAGTTATAGGTAAAAAACTCTTGCAAGTGGGCAATTAGCTCAGCTGGTTAGAGTGCCGCCCTCACATGGCGGAGGTCACTGGTTCGATCCCAGTATTGCCCACCACTATCCCCTTGCTCCCGCACAGAACATTTCTCCTATTCATGCATCGCTACAACAACAGTATGCCATTTCCTATTATCCTTACCTTGTTGTTTTGGTAGTTTTATCGGAAGAGGTTGGCTGCTTTTTTCATTCGGTCGGTGACAATGACGCCGAAGGGACAACGTTTTTCGCAGGCTCCGCATGCAATGCAATCTGACGCGTTCGCGGTCAGCCCTTGGTAGTGGGCGCGGATGGTGCTTGGCATATCTTTCTGCATTGTGGCTAAGTCGTAGAGTTTGTTGACCATCGCGATGTCAATTTTTTCGGGGCATGGCGCGCAGTGTCCGCAATAGGTGCATTGCCCTTTGTATGCGTTTTGTGGCGCGTTGGCGAGTACTGTCGCGTAGTCTTTTTCGTCCATTGTTGCGGTTTCGTATGCAACTGCCGCATCGACGTGTTCGGGGGTGTCGTAGCCGACCATCACCGAGGCGACGGCGGGATGTGTCAGCGCGTAGTGCAGGCATTGCACCGGTGTCAGCGCGATGCCGAATGGCGATGTTTCGGGCGCGAACAGACGGCTTCCGGCATAGCCTTTCATGACGGTGATGCCGATGCCGAGGGCTTCGCAAGTGCGATAGAGCGCCTGTCGTTCGGGCGCGATGCCCATCGACAATTTCATCTCTTTGACGGCCTTGTTGTCTGCCAGAACATTGACAAAGTCTTCCATGGCGGGCATGATGTCAAAGGCGGGATTGATGCTAAACAGCAGCATGTCAATTTCTCCGCTCTCGGCCGCCATTTTGGCGACAATCGGGTTGTGCGAACTGAATCCGACGTAGCGAATGATACCGTTTCTTTTGAGTTCGTGAACCAGTTCGATGAACTTCCCGTTCATAATCTGTTCGAAATCTTTGACCTCGTCGCAGAAGTGTATCATGCCTAAATCGATGTAGTCGGTGCGTAGATACTTGAGCAAATCGTCGAATGCTTTGCGCGCTACCGTGACATCGCGGGATCTGTCATACTGCCCGTTTTTCCATGTTGAGCCGATGTGTCCCTGAACAATCCATCGTCCGCGGCGTCCCTCGATTGCCGCGCCGATATCCATCCGCACCTTTGGGTTCGACATCCAACAATCCAGAATGTTGATGCCGTGGTCGTCGCAGCGGTCGATGACTGCCTTGACTTCTTCCGTGGAATGGCGTTCGAGCCATTCACCGCCTAAACCGATTTCGCTGACTCGTAGTCCGGTGTGTCCTAGTTGCCTATACTTCATCAAATAACCTTTTCTTATCCGATAAGATTGATACAAAACATATCCCTGACCATCGGCAATAATTCCCGAGAAACAATAGGCGTCGGCGTGACCGCTATTGCAAGGGGCGCTTGGTGTTGAGTGGCATGAAGACGATGGGTGAGGGCAGGACACACGCGCCGGGCGGGGTGTAGGTGAATTCGATGGTGGCGGTGGTGCCTTTGGGTGGCGGCGGCAGGATTTGAAGGAGGCAAGCCTTGGGGACGTGGGGCAGGACGGGTTCGTCGCTAGGGATAGCGATAAGTCCGGGCTTGAATTTGCCGGGAGTTTCCATGGGCAATCCGCCGATGATGTTCTTGTCGTATTCGGAGCCTTTGTCGTAATTCCATGTCAGGACGGCCAGTGGGCGTTCGTCGGTGCTAGTGTAGGTGAGTTTGCATTTGTAGAGAACGCCGTAGTGGCTATTGACCGAGCAGCCGACAAATGGTTTGGTGGTGTCGCGCCCGAGGAGTCCCGTGAAAAAGTTGCCGTCATTGAGCATCAGTTGTACTGGGCCACGGGCAGTGTCGATGACGTATTCGGGTGCGTTCCGAATGATGTATTCGGAGAACGGGAATATGCCGCGCGCGGGGAAGAAGTTCGGTGATTTTATTGGCTTTGCGCGCTTGGCTGCTTCGAGCGTTGGCGTTTCCGGGGCGCATTGAATCAGCGAGATGCGTGCAGGCTGGCTGATTTCGATTTCGTGAAATGTGTTCGCGAGTTCGTTATAGTGAACAAGGATGTTCTCCATTGCCGGGTCGAGGACTTCGACGGCTTCGGGCGCGATGACGCGTGTTTGGGGCGTGGTGGAATTCTCATCGAAATAACCGAGTATCGCTTTCTTCGCGACCTGCAGATAATCGGTTGATGGCGTCGGGTACGAGTAGCGTTTCCACTTGAGCGTCATTGGCGATTTGCTGAGATTCTCGATGACCAGCGAGAGCTTCCGGTCGAGCGGAGTGCCGAGTTTCGAGTCGGTGGTGTATCCGTCCTTCGTTTGGGCGACGAGTGGGCAGTTGTATGTTTCGATTCTGACAACTCCCGGGCGAACGACTTCGCGAACGGCGATTCCCTCGGGTTCTGCCAGATACTCGGGGTCATCCGCGAAGAGCAATTGCGGCCCTCCCGCAGTCATTTGCCATGGAATACGTGGGAGGTCGGTCGTCATGTCGTCTTGGCCGAGAGTGATTGTTGCGCCGGGTTGCGTGGCATCCCATATGGCTTGCTCGGTTTGAGTGGTAATACTGGGTGCTGTGTCGGCGGGCGATGTTCGCGCGGAGTAGAAGACGTAATCGTTGACTGCCATTGCGATGGCGGTGACCGCGACGCCGATTGCCGTCATCAAAAGTTGTTTCGTATTCATACATAACCTCGTTCGAATCGTATCGTTGGTTGATAACGGAATTAGGTGCTGCAATGTATCATCATAAAAGTATAAGAGAGTGCGCGGTTTATGCCGCGAAAGATTCTTGGCTAGGGCATCGGCTGTTGTTTATTTGGGATAAAACAAACCGCTCAATCCCTTGTTGTGTCGAGTTTGAGCGGTATAAATCTGGAGCGAGAGACGGGACTTGAACCCGCGACCGCAAGCTTGGAAGGCTAGAGCTCTACCAACTGAGCTACTCTCGCTTTTAACACTTTGTTTTACAGTATTGGGGCGTGATTCTTCATTACTATCTTAGCGTTTTGTTTCGGTTGTTATGCGTGTTTAATTATTGTTGCAAATCTGATAGAATGTGCTACAATTTAATTAGTTCATTCGGTTGAATTACTGATTTTTAGTGTTTACAAAGCCATTTATATGTTCATAAAGAATATCTTTGGTATTGTGGGCTTGGTCAGTTTGTTGGCTGCTAGTCCGGTGATGGGGGCTTCCGGCAACTGTTGGGAAGTTTGTTCTTGACAAGTCTGCGAGTGTGTTGACACTGTCCGGAAATCTGAAAGCGGATGCGATTGATCTGCTCAATGGGACGCTTGATACGGATGGAAGCTATACGCTTAAGGGCCCTCTTTAGGGTAAGCTCAAAAAAGTGAACGGTAACATAACGGGGGCCAATTGGGTTCCTCTTCTCGTTAGCTTGAGTGTTTTTGACCTTAAATAGACAACTGCGTTAGCAAAAAATTAGCCCTCCGGAATTTGGTGTTTCGGGGGGCTATAGTTTATTTTTCAGTCTGGTTGCGTTGCAAGAGCACTCGGGCGTATTGGATGCTTTCTTTGTCCGGCGGATGTCCGACAATCATTGCCGCAATAGTTTGGACACGTTGTTCACCGTCGATGCTATTGATGGATGTTTGCGCGTGTGCGGTGTTCTTCTTTTCTACGCTGAGATGCGATTCGGCTCGCGCCGCGATTTGAGGAAGATGCGTGATGGCGATGACCTGCCGTGATTTTCCCAGTTCGGCCAACTTGTCTCCGACCTTTGTCGCGGCGTCGCCACTAATGCCGGTGTCGATTTCGTCAAAGATTTGAGTTTGGATTTCGTCCTTGTCCGCGAGCACCGCCTTGATTGCGAGCATGATGCGGCTAATCTCGCCGCCGCTTGCGACCTTTCGCAGCGACTTTGGCTCTTCTCCCGCGTTGATGGTAATCATGAACTCGCATTCTTCATTTCCCTGCGCGGGCATGGTTTCGGGGCTGTGCCCGAGAGGCGTCAGGAGGATATCCAGTTTCGCTTTCGGCAGCGAAAGATCCCGCATGACCGTCGTCACACGTTTCGCGAAGTCGGCCGCCGTTTTGATTCGTTTTTCGCTGAGCTTGTTCGCTAGCGCCACGAGCTGAATTTCCAACGGCTTGATTTCGTTGTTGAGCTTTTCCATCTCCGAATCATAATTCAGAATAGTGTCAAGTTGTTCGCCGATACTCTTGCGAAACTCGAGAATCGCTTCCGTGTCGCCGCCGTATTTCTTCTTCAGGTCCGCAATCATCTGCAGTCTGTTGCCCATCGCTTCCAACGTTTGTTGGTCAGTGGAGATGCTGTCGGAATAGCTTCGCAGTTCGTTCACCAATTCCTCAATTTCAATGCGAATGTCCTGTGCACGCTCGGCAAGAATCTGTTTCTCGGGGTCGATACGTGCGAGTTCATTGAGTTGTTTTGTTGCCATCGCCATGATTGTGTTTGCGGGCAACTGGTCGTTCTCGCTTTCGCATAGCATGGTTTGGACTTGCGCGCAAAGTTGCATGATGTGTTCGGCGTTGACAAGCTTTTTGTGTTCCGTGATGAGTTGCGCTTCCTCGCCGATTCTCAGATTGGCGGCGTCAATCTCGTTGATTTGGAACTCGAGAAAGGCCCGTTGTTGCATTGCTGTGGCGGCGGTGCTTTTCAGTGTGTTCAGTTTTGCCAGAGCTGTGCGGTATTCGGCGCGCGTCTTCGCAAAATCCACGAGAAGTGAGTTGTAGCTCCCGTAGCTGTCAAGCAGACGCAACTGGTGCGCTTGTCCGAACAGTAGTGCGCCGTCGTGTTGGCCGTGAATATCGATAAGGAGATTCGACAGCTCCTTGAGTTGCGTCAGCGGAACCGGTCGATGATTGATATATGCCCGTGATTGTCCGGCGGCGTTCAGTTCTCGTCTGAGGATGACCGTTGGTATCAGTTCTTGCGAGTCGTCGTCCTGCAACGCACGTTCGTTCAGCCAGTCGAGAGTCGTCTCAGTCAGGTTGCTAAAGACGGCTTCCACGCTTGCCTTTTTCGCTCCCGAACGAATCATCTCCGTGCTTGCTCTTTCGCCCAGAGCTAGCTTTAGCGATTCCATCAGAATCGATTTTCCGGCCCCCGTCTCGCCCGTTATAACAGTCAGTCCGGGCTGCAGCTCAATGGCTGCTTCTTCGACAATCGCGATGTTATGAATGCATAAAAGTTCAATCATTGTTTCCGGTGTTTATGGATGATGGATTCTCATAATAGTGTACAAAAAAGGACGTGTGATATCATGGCTATTGTTCATCTTTTCGTGTTCTGGTATGTTTTCTGAACGCCCGCCAATCGATGCCATACTGCGCGATTTTATACTGGATGATACGCTTCGTGATACCGAGTCTTTCCGCCGCTAACGTCTGATTTCCGCGAGTCGCAGTCATCGCTTCGTTGATAAGGTCGACTTCGAGATTTTTGACCATCTTGTCGAAGTCGATGAAACTGTCTTCGGAGCGTGGCGTGTGCGGTCTTGCGACTGCGCCTTGCAGCGTCGCCGGTAGATGCCATCCGTGAATGATTCCATCTTCGCTAAGAACAACACTGCGCTCAATCGCGTTTTCCAATTCACGAATGTTGCCCGGCCAGTTGTACGAGGTCAACATCTCAGTGGCACTCTTGCTGATGCGCGTGATTGTCTTGCCCATGCTTAGCGCGAACTTCTGGGCAAACATATCCGCGAGTAACGTGATGTCCGCGGCTCCACGTTCGCGCAGCGACGGCATCTGAATGGGAAAAACATGAAGTCTGTAGAACAGGTCGGCTCTGAAGATTCCTTGGTCTACGGCGTCCCGCAGATTGCGGTTCGTCGCGGCGATGATACGCGCTTTGATGTGGATTGTTTCCGTTCCGCCGACTCGCTCGAACTCTCCTTTTTGCAACACACGCAGAAGTCTTGTTTGCGCCGGAAGTGGCAACTCGCCGACTTCATCGAGGAACACGGTTCCTTCGCCTGCCCGCTCAAAGACTCCTAAGTGCCGCTGAATCGCTCCGGTGAACGCTCCGCGTTCGTGCCCGAACAACTCGCTTTCAATCAGGTTTTCCGGAATCGCTCCGCAGTTGATTTCGATAAAAGGCTGTTTTGATCTGGGGCTGAGCATATGCAATGCTTCCGCCGCGACGCTTTTGCCCGTTCCCGTTTCGCCGGTGATAAGCACAAGCGTGTTTGCGTGGGCCACAGTGGTGATGAGCCGTTCAACATCAAGGAGCTTTGTCGACCGCCCCGTCAAGCGAGTAAACGCTCCGCCTGGCTGCCGCGCTCTTCTGTAGGCAAGCATCTGATTCTCCAGTTGTTTGCGGCGAACGAAAGGCGCGATGAGAGCCGCGACCATCTGCAAGAAACTTAATTCCATGTCCGGGTCCGCAATCAGTGCCGCTTGTTTGTCTCCGCCCATGGTGCCCAGTACCGTCGCGTGATAGAGGACGGGAACACAGAAAAACGAGACGGCGCCCTCGTGTGTCGTCTCGCGGCGCATCCCCGAGCGATTCAGGAAGCGCTCATCTTTCGAGAGGTCAGGCACAAACAACGCCTTGCCCGTCGCGAAGACTTGCCCGGTGATACCTTCGCCGGGACGATATCTCATGCGGCGCCCCGCAATGGGGGATACGCTGCTGGCCGTGATTTCTGCCTTGAGTTCGTGGTCGACTTCATCAATTAAGGAAATGACGCCACGGCGCAAATCACAGAGCGTGTCGAGCCATTCGATCACTTGCGCGAGCGCTTCATCCGCCGATTCCGCCTGTGCGAGATGCAACGCAATCTGCGCCAGCAGTTGATGTTGTTCATTGTTGAGTGATGTCAGGTCGAAGTCCATATTGATACAAAAATGTTTCCTTTTTGAGATTCTTGCAAATAAGTACAAATATGTAATTGATGTTATTCGAAAAGTACATAAAGTTCTAATCCTTAGAAATAATGGGGCTGCGAACGGCAAAAAAAATAATAAAATACAATTGAACAGCTGAAATTGCTAATTTAGCACAATAATGTGTCAAATAAAAGTGTAGTGGAGTGTTATTTGTCGTTAAGAATCGACGAACTGTAGGCAGAGAGCGGAATTGCGGTTTTGGCATACTTTTTGCTCTAACACCTTCGGTACGCGAAAGGCGTCATTTTAGAAACAGGAGCTATAAAATAATGAAACAGGTTGACATTCCTAGCGAAAGTTGCAAACAAGAGGATGTCCTCTCCAGTTTTGGAAAGTATGTTTTTACAGACAATATTATGCGTGAGCGTTTGCCAAAAAAGATTTATCAATCTTTGCGTCGTTCCATAGAGGAAGGTTTGGCGATTGATCCATCTATCGCGGATGTCGTTGCGAACGCTATGAAGGACTGGGCGCTTGGCTTTGGGGCGACCCACTATAGTCACTGGTTCCAGCCGATGACCGGACAGACCGCCGAGAAGCAAGATGCCTTTATTACGCCGGATTTGAATGGCCACGTTATTATGGAATTCAGCGGAAAGTCATTGACGATGGGCGAGCCTGATGCGTCGAGCTTCCCGAGTGGTGGTTTGCGTGCGACCTTTGAGGCTCGCGGCTACACGGCTTGGGACTGCACCTCGCCGGTGTTTGTCAAGAAAGATGGTGAGAATGTTAGCCTCGCGATTCCGAGTTTCTTTTGTTCGTACAATGGCGAAACACTTGACAAGAAGATGCCGTTGTTGCGTTCGATGGATGTTGTGAACAAGCAGGCCGTTCGTATGTTGCGGATTCTGGGCAATACCACAACACATCGCGTTTATCCGACAATGGGCGGTGAGCAAGAGTATTTCCTGATTGATCGAAAGTATTACGAGCAGCGCATTGATTTGCAATTGACCGGCCGCACTCTGTTTGGTGCTCCGGCACCCAAGGGTCAGGAGATGGAAGACCACTACTTTGGTAATTTGCACGAGCGTGTCGCGACTTTCATGGATGATTTGAATCGGACGTTGTGGCATCTTGGAATTGGTGCCAAGACGCAGCACAATGAGGTTGCGCCTTCGCAGTACGAGATTGCGCCATTGTTCGAAACGGTCAATGTTGCCGTCGATCATAATCAGATGACGATGGAGACGATGCAGAAGGTGGCGCGTCGTCACAATTTCGTTTGCCTGTTGCACGAGAAACCGTTCGCGGGTGTGAATGGTTCCGGGAAGCATAATAACTGGTCGTTGCTGACTGATGATGGGCAGAACCTGTTGAATCCCGGCGAGTCGCCGCATGAGAACATGAAGTTCTTGGTGTTCCTGTTTGCCGTTATCCGTGCAGTTGACAAGTACGCGTCGCTATTGCGGTGCACGGTTGCTTCGGCGGGCAATGACCACCGTCTTGGCGCGAACGAAGCGCCGCCTGCGATTATCTCGATTTTCCTTGGCGATCAGTTGAATGACATTTTCCAGCAGATTAAGAATGGTGGCGTCAAAGGGTCGAAACATGCGGGTCTGCTTCAGCTTGGCGTCAACACGCTTCCGCCGTTGCCGCAGGATTGCACAGACCGCAACAGAACTTCGCCGTTTGCCTTCACCGGAAACAAATTCGAGTTCCGTATGCCGGGCAGCTCGCAATCGCTCAGTGGCCCCAACTATGTTTTGAACACGATTGTCGCTGATGTTCTGAGTGAGATGTCCGATGAACTTGAAAAGTTTGCGGGCAAGCCGACGTTACCGGCGCAAGTTCAGAAGCTTCTCAACAGCTATGCGAAGAAGCACGAACGTATCATCTTCAACGGCGATAACTACAGTGATACTTGGGTGCGCGAAGCCGAGAAGCGCGGGTTACCGAATCTGAAGGATACGGTCGAATCGATTGAACGCTTTTTGGATCCGGAGAACGCGACCGTGCTTGCGAGGTACGGCGTTCTGTCGCCCGAGGAAATGCGTGCCCGTTACGAAATCCTGATGGAGCAATACGCCAAGACAATCAACATCGAAGCCGAGGCGAGCATCTATATGGCCAAGCGCCAGTTCTTGCCGACACTGACCAACTATGCGGGCAAGCTCGCGAAGTCAGTCAACGCGATGGTGCAATGTGGGTTCAACAATAACGCGATGATTGAGCGTCTGGGCAAGGTGTCGGGTGGAATTGAGACGATCTCGCAGCGTATTGATACGCTCGTCGACGCCCATGCCAAGGCCGAGAGCAAGAAGGGTACGGCTGCCGCTTACGATTATCGAGACAAGGTAATCCCCGCGATGAACGCGTTGCGCGAAGTCGTTGACGATATGGAATCAATCATCGACAGCACACTGTGGCCGCTGCCGACTTATGCGGACATGATGTTCAAAAAGTAAAATCCAAACAAATATCAGCTTGATTGTGGCGGAGATAATCTGTGATATGACAGGTTATCTCCGCCGTGTATATACGCTGTATTCCGGCGTAGTGAAAGGATGAATCATGGAGAGAATTGTAAAGAATCACATCGCGGCGCAACCTTTATCGGAGCTTGGTGTCCGAACCAATGCGGCCGGATTTCCGCTGAACGAGAACCTGTACTTAGACGCGAGCGAACATGATGCCTGTGGCGTCGGGCTGTTGGCGCATCTTGATAATGTCGCGCGGCACAGTCTGATTGAGCAGTCGCTGTCGGTGTTAGTGAATCTCGAGCATCGTGGCGCGCTCGGTGGCGACAATGTCACGGGCGATGGCGCCGGTCTGATGGTTGGCATCCCGGATAAGTTTTTCAGAAAAGTCTGCAAGGGGCAAATGACGCTTCCGGCATATGGCGACTATGGGGTTGCCATGGTGTTTTTGCCGGTGAATGACGTGGCTCAGAAGCGTTGCATCGAAGAATTGGAAATTGCGGTCATGTCCTGTGGGCTTGGTTTTCTGGGATGGCGCGATGTCCCGATTAACAGTGATGGTCTGGGTGATCTTGCGTTGTCCACGATGCCCGTCATCAAACAGTTGTTTGTCGCCAATGATTTGGGCAGCAAACGGTTTGAGAGCAAACTCTGTGTTGCTCGGCGTTTGGCGGAGAAGTCGTTGAGCACATTTGACGACATGGATGTCAGTCAGTTTTATGTTTGCAGTTTCTCTTCGAAAACAATCGTGTATAAAGGAATGCTTACCGGTCGGCAGTTGCGCACGTATTATCCCGACTTGACCGATGAGGATTTCGAGAGTTCGATGGCGCTTGTTCATCAGCGCTATAGCACCAATACGCTACCGACATGGCAGCTTGCGCAACCGTTTCGTCTAGTTGCCCACAATGGCGAAATCAACACGATTCGCGGCAACGTTCTTCGGATGCGTTCGCGCGAGGGTAGCTTGCAAAGCGATGTGTTGGGCGATGACATCGAGGCGTTCAAGCCGGTTATTGATGAGCGTGGCAGCGATTCCGGAATGTTTGATAACGCGTTGGAATTGCTTGTTCACACAGGTCGCAGTTTGCCGCACGCCATGTGTATGATGGTGCCCGAAGCTTGGGGACAAAAGATTCACATGAGCAGCGACAAGCGGGCGTTCTACGAGTTTCACAGTGCTGTGATGGAGCCATGGGATGGTCCCGCCGCCTTCACGTTTTGCGATGGTCGCTTTATTGGTGGAACGCTGGATCGTAATGGTTTGCGTCCCTGTCGTTATCAGGTCACACGCGACGGTTTCGTGGTGATGGCTAGCGAGATTGGTGTGGTGGATCTTCCTCCCGAGCAGGTGCTTCGAAGTGGGCGTCTGATTGCCGGAAACATGTTTCTGATTGATTTGCAAGAGCATCGCATTGTTCCCGACAAGGAAGTCAAATCGATTCTTTCTCGGCGCAAGCCTTATCGTCACTGGGTTCATGATAATCATATCGCGTTGCGTGGGTTGTTCAATACGAGTCTATCTAGTGCAGAAGAAGATAGTACTGTGTTACGTCGTCGTCAGATAATGCATGGCTACACGCGCGAGGATGAGCATTTGTTGATATCTCCGATGGCTTCCTTCGGTCAGGAGCCGATTGGTTCGATGGGTAATGATGTTGCGCTTGCAGTTTTGAGCAAGCGTCCACAATTGCTGTTCGAATACTTCAAGCAACTGTTTGCGCAAGTCACCAATCCACCCATCGACCCGTTGCGCGAGGAAATGTTAATGTCCGTGCTTAGCTGGCTTGGGCGTTCGGGGAATCTTCTGGCGGAAGATCCATCGCAATGCAACATGCTTCGGCTTCGGCAGCCGATTTTGACTTCGGGAGATTTGGACTGCATTTGCATGTCAGAAGTCAAAGGTCTGAAGACAGCGACGATTGATATTCTGTTTCCGGCGAATGGCGACGGTAACGCCTTGCGTAAGGCGATTGATTTCGTATTCTCGCAAGCGGACGCCGCAATCAGCGCGGGCAACACGGTGCTTGTCTTGAGCGACAGAAATGCTGACGAGAAGCGAGTTCCGATTCCGGTGTTGTTGGTTGTGTCCGGGCTGCATCATTACTTGATTCGCTCGGGGCGCCGCAATATGGTCGGCATCATCGCTGATACAGGCGAGGTGCGCGAGGTCATCCACTATGCGATGCTCATTGCGTTTGGCACGAATGCGATATGCCCGTATGTTGCCTTAGACACGGTGCAGCACATGGCAAACAACGGCTTCTTGGAGAATGACACCAATGCGTCGGACGCCATCGACAACTATATCACCGCAGTGAAAAAGGGATTGCTGAAAACGTTCAGCCGCATGGGTATATCCACGATTCGCAGCTTCTTCGGGTCGCAGATATTCGAGGCTGTCGGCCTTGGCAGCGACATCATGGAACACTATTTCCCGAGCACCGTTTCAAGGATTGGCGGTATTGGGCTTGATGAGCTTGCCGCGGATTACAATCGCCGTCATGCGCAAGCTTATAGTCAATTGGCCTCGTCACTGCTTGATGTTGGCGGACAGTATCAGGTCTTGAACGGCGGCGAAGCGCATCTGTTCACACCCACGGCGATATATCATCTGCAACAGGCTGTGCGGAGAAATAACTACGAGGAATATAAGTTGTTCTCGACGGAAATCAACGAACAAGCCGCGCAGCATATCACGTTACGAAGTCTGTTTGACTTTGTGCCGGGGACTCCCGTTCCGCTGGACGAAGTCGAATCAGAGGATAGCATCATCAAGCGGTTCGTGTGCTCTGCGATGTCGTATGGCTCGCTGAGCGATGAAGCGCACAAAACAATCGCCATTGCGATGAATCGTCTGGGCGGTATGAGCAACTGTGGCGAGGGCGGCGAAGATCCTCGCCGTTATGTTTCCGATGCGGAAGGAAATTGTTTGCGTTCTCGCATCAAACAAATTGCGTCGGGTCGTTTTGGCGTGACGGATGAGTATCTGGTGAATGCGGATGAATTGCAAGTCAAAGTTGCACAGGGCGCCAAGCCCGGTGAGGGTGGGCAATTGCCCGGGCACAAAGTGTCTGTCGAGATTGCACGTGTTCGTCATACGACCACAGGGGTAACGCTGATTTCGCCCCCGCCGCATCATGACATCTATTCGATTGAGGACCTTGCGCAATTGATATACGACTTGAAGAGCGTCAACAAGAACGCCCGTGTGTCTGTTAAGTTAGTCTCCGAGGCAGGCGTAGGGACCATCGCGTCCGGTGTCGCAAAGGCCGGCGCGGATATGGTGCTGATATCCGGTCATGACGGCGGCACAGGGGCATCCCCGCTGACTGCCGTCAAACATGTCGGACTGCCTTGGGAGTTGGGACTTGCGGAAGCGCACAAACAGCTGTGTCGTAATGGGTTGCGTGGTCGCATTCGTGTGCAAACGGATGGTCAGTTGCGGACGGGTCGTGACTTGGCGATTGCCACACTGCTTGGCGCGGAAGAATATGGTTTCGCAACGGTTGTGTTGGTGACACTCGGTTGCGCCATGATGCGTAAATGTCATCTGAACACTTGTCCTCTTGGTGTCGCGACGCAGAATTCAAAGCTTCGTGCGAATTTCAAAGGCAAGCCGGAACACATCATCAACTACTTCCGATTCCTTGCGCATGAGTTCCGCGAAGAGATGGCATCTCTTGGTTTTCGTTCGATTGACGAGATGGTCGGTCATAGTGAGCGGCTGTCGTTCGATGCGGCAAAGCATCAAGGCAAGGAGCGGTTACTTGACTTCAGCCGTTTGTTTGCTGACGACGCGAATCATGCGTCACAACCAAAGCATTGCGAGCGCGAGGGATGGCGTCAAGCGGCCGATGCTTATGATGACCAATACCTTGATGAGTTCATGGCGGCGGCTGATGCGGGCAAGAAGATTGTGCGCGAGTTGAAAATTCGCAATACGAACCGCGCGATTGGCACACGCCTGAGCGGCGACATCGCTCGCAAGTACGGCTATAAGGGTTTGCCGGATGGGACGATTACTCTGAAAATGCAAGGCATCGCTGGCCAAAGCCTCGGCGCGTTCTTGGCGAACGGCGTCAGCTTGCTTGTCGAGGGCGGCGCGAATGATTATCTTGGCAAGGGCATGAGCGGCGGCCAGATTGCGGTTCGTCCTCCTGCGGCGGCACGCTATCTCGCGGAGAATCAGGTGATTGTCGGAAACGTCATGTTGTATGGCGCGACCGGTGGCCGTGTATTCGTCAATGGCATCGTTGGCGAACGGTTCTGCGTTCGCAACTCGGGCGCGACTGCGGTAGTCGAGGGCGTGGGTGATCATGCTTGCGAATACATGACGGGCGGAATCGCTGTCGTGCTCGGTAACACGGGCATCAACTTTGCCGCAGGTATGAGTGGCGGCGTGGCCTATGTCTACGACGCGACCGGGTTATTCGATACGCATTGCAATCTTGATATGGTTGATTTGGAGCCGCTGAATGCGGAGGACATGGCGACCTTGAAAGAGTTGCTGTCGGAGCACTGCCGTTTGACCGGTAGCGTAAAAGCCACGATGATGCTCAAACATTGGGAAAGCGAAGAGAGCAATTTCGTCAAAGTCATGCCGATTGATTATAAGAAAGCACTTGAGCGCATGAGTATTCAGGCGCACATTGATGATGATACGGTGACAGCCACCGAGGAGGTTTTGTAGTATGGGAATGCCGACCGGTTTCATTGATATTCCGCGTGAGGAAGTGATCAAACGCAGCGTCGAAGAGCGCATCCGTGACTATAGTGAAATTGAGCATAGGATGCCCGAAGAGCAGCTGCGCCGTCAGAGCAGTCGCTGCATGAACTGCGGGATTCCGTATTGCCACAACATGGGATGTCCGCTAAAGAACATGATTCCGGAGATAAATGACTTAATCTGGCGTGGGCACTGGCGCGAGGCTCTCGAGTTGCTGCACAGCACGAACAACTTTCCTGAGTTTACAGGACGGTTGTGTCCCGCGTTGTGCGAGGCGTCCTGCACGTTAGGTGTGATTGATTCGGCCGTGAGTGTGCGTCAGGGCGAACTGCATCTTGTCGAAGCCGGTTGGTCAACAGGCGCGATTTGCCCGATGCCGTCTCGTGTGCGGCTGGGCAAACGTGTCGCAGTTGTCGGCAGTGGGCCATCGGGGCTTGCGGTCGCTCAACAGGCGTCTCGGATGGGATACGATGTTGTCGTGTACGAGAGCGCACGAAAAATCGGCGGATTGCTGCGTTACGGAATCCCCGATTTCAAGCTTGAGAAACACGTGATTGACCGACGACTGGAGCAGATGCGCGCCGAGGGTGTTGTGTTCGAAACAGGCGTCAAGGTTGGCGAAGACATTTCGCTTGGCTATTTGCGGCGCAGTGCTGATGCTGTCGTGTTGTGTTGTGGTGCGAAAATTCCCCGCGACCTGAACGTCGAGGGACGCGAGACGAACGGAATTCATTTCGCGGTCGAGTATTTGACACAACAGAACAAGCGCGTTTCGCATGAGGAGTTTGCGGAAGACCCCATCGATGCCAAGGGCAAGAATGTTCTTGTCATTGGCGGCGGTGATACCGGTGCTGACTGTGTCGGAACCGCGATTCGTCAGGGCGCGCGGTCTGTGACGCAAATCGAAATTATGCCCAAACCACCGGAGACTCGCGCCGAATCGACGCCGTGGCCATTGTGGCCATACATGTTGCGAACGGGAGCCTCGCATCAGGAAGGGTGCGTCCGCCGTTGGTCTCTCAACACCAAAAGCTTTGAGGCGAAGGACGGTTCTGTTTGCCGTTGGAATGGCGAAGAGGTAGAAATGAAGCGATCTCCGGAGGGGCGGATGAGCTTTGTGCCTATCACCGGAACGGAACAATCGCTTGATGTCGAACTCATATTGTTGGCGCTTGGCTTTACCAATGAGGGCAATGATAAAATATATAATTGTTTGGAAATCAAAACACAAAAGAATGGCTTGCCTGTTCTTGATTGCAATATGATGACTTCGGAAGAGGGTGTTTTTGCGGCAGGCGATTTCGCAACAGGGCAATCGCTTGTCGTAAAGGCCATCGCCAATGCTCGCCGCGTTGCGTCAGGAGTGGATTGTTGGCTTAAAGAACAGAAGTGAATTTGAGAAAGGAATAATGAAATGCCCAAAAGAGAAGACTTGCGAAAGATTCTTGTTCTCGGTTCGGGGCCTATCGTAATCGGTCAAGCGTGCGAGTTCGATTACTCGGGAACTCAGGCGTGCAAAGCGTTGCGCGAGGAGGGTTATGAGATTGTCTTGGTGAATAGTAATCCCGCGACAATCATGACTGACCCTGAGTTTGCGGATCGAACGTACATTGAACCGTTGGATTTGACTCTGGTGACCGAGGTCATCCGTCGCGAACGGCCTGATGCGCTTTTGCCCACAATTGGCGGCCAGACGGCGCTGAATCTAGCGATGGCGCTTCATGAGGCCGGCGTACTCGAACGGTATCGGGTGGAGATGATTGGCGCTACGGCATCGGTTATCAGCCGCGCGGAAGATCGCCAGTTGTTCAAGGACGCTGTTTGCTCGATTGGACTTGATGTTCCTGTCAGTGATATCGCGCACACGATGACAGAGTGTCATCACGTGCAGCAGATGATTGGCGTTTATCCCGTGATTGTTCGTCCCGCATTCACTCTTGGTGGAAGTGGTGGCGGTATTGCTCACGATGAAGCGGAGTTCACCGCCATTTGCGAACGTGGGCTGGCGCTGAGTCCTGTCAGCGAAGTGTTGATTGAGGAATCTCTGCTCGGTTGGAAAGAGTATGAGATGGAGGTCATGCGTGACGCGAATGACAATGCTTGCATCGTGTGTTCCATCGAGAACCTTGACCCGATGGGCGTTCACACGGGGGATAGCATTACCGTTGCGCCCGCCTTGACGCTTACAGACCGCGAGTATCAGATCATGCGTGACGCCTCGTTGAATATCATGAGTGTGGTCGGTGTGCAAACGGGTGGCTCCAATGTTCAGTTTGGCATCAATCCCGCGAATGGGCGCATGGTCGTCATCGAGATGAATCCTCGTGTGTCCCGTTCGTCCGCGCTTGCCAGCAAAGCGACGGGTTTCCCCATTGCGAAGATTGCCGCCAAGTTGGCGATTGGGTATACCTTGGATGAATTGCGCAACGACATCACTCGCGAGACACCGGCGATATTTGAACCGTCGATTGATTATGTTGTCGTGAAGATGCCGCGATTCGCGTTTGAGAAATTCCCGGGCGCTTCGTCGGTGCTAGGCACACAGATGAAAAGTGTTGGAGAGACGATGGCGATTGGTCGGACGTTCAAACAAGCTTTCCAAAAGGCGTTGCGGAGTCTCGAAACAGGAAGCTGTGGTTTCGGTTGCGACCGGAAGTGTTTGGAAGCAGTCGAGTTGTCGGAGGCCGCTTTGGAAGAGGGTTTGCGTGTTCCAACGCCCGAACGGATTTACAAATTGCATGAGGCATTTCGGCGTGGGTGGAGTATCGACCGTGTGCATGCACTCTCGGCGATTGACCCGTGGTTCCTGTCGCAGTTTGAGGAACTCGTCGCGTATGAAGATGAGATTCGTGGAGTGCAGACGCTTGCCGGGCTTTCCGCCGATAAGGCGCTGTTTTTGCAGGCCAAAGAGTTCGGCTACAGTGACAAGCAGATTGCTGTGCTGTTGAACACGACGGAGGATGACGTGCGCGCAAGCCGTGAGAGTCTGGGCCTGCATGCGGCGTATGGTTTGGTGGATACTTGTGCCGCCGAATTCAAAGCGTCGACGCCGTACTATTATTCGACGTATGGCAGTGATTGCGAAATTGCCGCCTCGCACAAACCAAAGATAATGATTATCGGTGGTGGCCCGAATCGCATCGGTCAGGGAATCGAATTTGACTACTGCTGTGTACATGCATCTTATGCGCTGCGCGACGCAGGCTTCGAGACGGTGATGGTCAACAGCAACCCCGAGACGGTGTCGACGGATTATGACACGAGCGATCGTCTGTATTTCGAGCCGGTCACACTTGAGGATGTCCTCAGTGTTTATCGGCGCGAGCAGTGTGTTGGGGCCATTGTTCAGTTTGGTGGCCAGACACCGCTGAATCTTGCGGCTGCTTTGCAAAAGAACGGCGTGCGAATCATCGGAACTTCTCCGCAGAGCATTGAGCTGGCGGAGGATCGCGAGTACTTTAAGAAACTCGCGGATCGCATTGGTATCTTGCAACCCAAGAGTTTCACCGCACTGACGTTGAATGAGGCGTTGGAATATGCGCAGCGGATTGAGTTTCCTGTTTTGGTTCGACCATCCTTTGTGCTTGGTGGTCGTGCCATGTCCATCGCTTATGATGAGAAAACCTTCAAGGACTTTGCTCAGCAGGCTCTGGAGGTGTCTGACGGGAAACCGCTCCTGATTGATAAGTTTCTTGAGAACGCCATTGAAATCGATGTGGATTGTTTATCGGATGGTGAGGACGTCATCATTGGTGCTGTGATGGAGCACGTCGAAAAGGCCGGGATTCATTCCGGTGACAGCGCTTGTTGCATTCCGCCAATGACTTTGTCAACGGAAGTGCTGAGCGAAATTCATCGCAGTACTCGTGCACTGGCGGTTGAGCTGAAGGTGTTGGGCTTGATGAATGTTCAGTATGCGGTGCAGGACGGAAAGGTTTATGTCATCGAGGTGAATCCTCGCGCCTCGCGTACCGTCCCTTTTGCCGGCAAGGCGACAGGTTTGCCGCTAGCTCGGTTAGCGTCTCTCATCATGGTCGGATACACGTTGAAACAGTTAGGTGTGACCGAGGAGGTTGTGTCTCGTAGCTTTGCCGTCAAGGAGGCTGTGTTGCCCTTCAGCCGCTTCCCCGGTTGTGACGCCATCTTGAGGCCTGAGATGCGCTCGACGGGTGAGGTCATGGGCATTGATGATTCGCGTGGCATGGCTTACGTCAAGAGCCAACTGGCAGCGGGTAATCCATTGCCTCGGTCGGGGAATGTTTTCCTGACGGTGTGCGATCGTGAAAAACCGGGTCTTGTGCCTCTGGCAAAAGAATTGGATGCGCTAGGATATAAAATCTATGCGACAGCCGGGACCGCAACGATTCTGCGTGACGCAGGCGTGAAGGCTCGCGCCGTGTTCCGCATTAGTCGTGGCCGCCCGAACGCGATTGATATGATGAATGACGATGAAGTCGGCTGGATTGTGAATGTGCCGTCCGGTGATCTTCCGACTCGTGATGAGTTGCTGATGCGGCGGGAGGCAATTCGCAAGTGTGTGCCTATGACGACAACGCTGCGTGGCTTGTCCGCTGCGGTGGAGGGCCTAATGGCGCTGAAAAAGTTGGAGCATTACGATGTGTGTTCGTTGCAAGAATTGCATCGTCATGTTTACCACACAAGGGTGATACCGACGACACCACCGGCAAAGAATTTTCTGAATGTTGAATTTCGAAAGGTTGTGACGCAATGATGGTCGAACAAAAGAATCGCTGGTCTTGGAAAGAGCAACGCGACAAGAGTTCGTTTCTCGCTTTGGAGGATGGGACGGTTTTGCGTGGGCAATCAATCGGCGCATCTGTTGATACGTTGGGCGAGGTTGTGTTCAATACCGGTATGACGGGTTATCAGGAGATTCTGACAGATCCGAGTTACAGCGGTCAGTTGGTGACAATGACGTTTCCCGAACAGGGCAACTATGGAATCAACCGTGAGGATGGCGAACAATACAAAATCTTCGCCAACGGCTTGTTAGTTCATGATGCGCCGCCTTGTTCCAATTGGCGCACGTCCATGTCCCTGAGTGCGTACCTTTGCGAGCAGGGGATTCCCTCGCTTGCGGGGATTGACACTCGTGCGCTGACGATTCGGTTGCGCGATTGCGGAACGATGCGTGCCTACCTGTCAGTTGCTGGCAAGCTGACGCCCGAAGCGGCCGTCGAATGCGCCCGCAATTGGGATGGTCTGAATGGGCAGGATTATGTCTGCAAAGTTACGACGGCCGCAGCGTATGAGTGGGATGCGGATGGCAGAATGTCGACCTCATGGGGATGCTTCAACGCGCCGCTGCCCGCTACTGATATGCACATTGTCGCGTATGATTTCGGCATCAAGTGGAATATCTTGCGTCGTCTCCGTCAGCAGAGGATGCGTGTGACGGTTGTCCCGGCGCATACATCGGCGAGAGAGGTGTTGGCACTGAAACCGGATGGCGTCTTTTTGTCCAACGGTCCGGCGGACCCATCCGCAGTGACCTATGCGGTGGACGCAATCCGCGACCTGATTGGTCGTTTGCCGCTGTTTGGCATTTGTCTGGGGCATCAATTGCTTGGACTTGCGGTCGGAGGCAACACGCGCCGCATCAAGTTTGGGCATCATGGGTTGAATCATCCTGTGAAGGATTTGCGCACAGGCAAGGTCGAAATCACGAGTCAGAATCATAATTATGTGGTCGATGCCGACAGCCTTTCGTCGGACAAGGCGGAGGTGTCGCATCTCAATCTGAACGATGGAACGGTTGAGGGGCTTCGGCTGTTGCATGCGCCCGGATTTAGTGTGCAGTATCACCCCGAGGCATCGCCCGGGCCGCATGATTCGATGGGGTTGTTTGCTCGGTTTCGTGAGATGATTGAGCACTCTTGATATCAGAAAAAAACGGATGAAGTCGCGTGTGTGGCTTCATCCGTTTCTGTTTGGATAATGATAAGGAGTTGGGTAGATGTTGTGTGTGAAAGTTATCTTAATTCGTTGAGTTTGAGCTGATAGGCTGCTTTGTTCAGTCTGATGAGCACTCTGTTTTCCATTCTGCGTGCTCCTTCTTGGCTGACACCGATTGCTTTCCCGGCTTCGCGAAGCGAGACTTCGTCGCCACGTTCGTTAAGCCCAAAGCGAAGACGAATGAGTTTTTCTTCGCGGGGGTCGAGCACATTCTTCAGAACCTTGTCAATCAGTTGGCGCTTTGCCTCTTCCTGACACGAATCAATAACGGATGGCGCATTCTTGTCCGCCAAGTTTTCGAAGAAAGTGTTTTCGTTATCTTCGTCCGCATTGACCGAAATCGGTTCTTCGCAAGCTTGCAACAGGCATGTCAACTCTTCGGGAGTTTCGCCGACAAGTTCAGCCAGTTCGGCAACCGACGGCTGATGTCCGTATTTGGAAGTCAACATTTGACGCAGTTTCGCGACCTCGCCGACGACCTTGCATTTGCGTTGGGGCAATCTGATGAGGTTAGATTGTTTGCGCAATGCGGTGATGATGGCCTGAAGGATTCCAAAAGCGGCAAAGGTTGTAAAGCGATAACCCTTTTTGTAGTCGAATTTGTCGATTGCGCTGATGAGTCCAAGAGTGCCTTCGCTGATGAGGTCTTCGAGAGGAATCTTGCTGACGTTTTTGTACGTCCGAGCGATTTTCGCCACAAAACGGATGTTGTGCTCAATCAGAGTATTGCGAGCGTGAATGTCGCCTTGTTCGTATCTTTTAAAAAGATTAATCTCTTCTTCTTGCGACAGAACCGAAACCTGTTTGTAAACGGGATCCATTGTTTGCTGAGCTTTCTTCATTTTAACATCCTCCATATAAGTGGCGTTTGATTAGAGTACAGCATGCTGTGTGCCACAAAAAAAGGCCAAAAGTCGGAAAAAAGTTGGTGATTTTCGGGATATTGCACATAAAATAGCACAGTTTATATTTTGAGTGTGCGAAAAGTTGCACACTATCGACAAAAAGAGCGGCAGACACGTGGTTGTGCCTGCCGCTTCGCTTTACTACTTATATAGGTCTTGTTAGTTTGTTTTGGTTGCGGACGTCTCTTTGGTGCCCGAAGTGATTTCGTCAAATTTCGCGGGCATCGCTGACGACTTGTCCAAGAAATCCACGTTATTCTTCAGTTTGTTTTCCATGAGTCTTTCGGCGACCTTGAGCTGATAGTCGACAAACTTTGACCGTTCGACGGTGGGGCTTGTCAGCGCGGCCGTGATACCCATCTTGGGGTCTTTTTCCACTTCCGCTTTGGGGAAGAGTTCCCGGTCGAGAGGAATGATTCGTTTCGGTTCGGCAGCCGTTGTCTTTGCGTCATCGGACTTTTTCAAGGCGCTCGGAATCAATGACGGCATATCCTCATCGTCCCCATCCTTATTCGGATTGGGGTTTGTTGCCTCGTCCGCGGACGTTGTCTGCAAGTCATTCGTTTCGCTCGTCGCTGATGTCGTTGCCGACTCGGTCGACTTTCCGTCATCCTTGCCGTTATAATTCTTCCACTGGAACTGGCTTGCGGTCGTCATTTCGGTTTCGTTTTGTCCCGGGTCGCCGTACATCCCGAGCTTCAGCAAATCGGTTTCGTTGTCCTTCGGCAGCTCGACGGCGATGTCCGGCGTGATACCAATCTTGTCGATTTTGACTTCGGATGGCGTGAAATAATGCGCCGTGGTCAGCCGCAAACCGGCCTGACGTGTGTTGCCGTTTTCGTCCTTTTCAAAGGAGTTATTGAGCGGCTGAATACTCTGGACAGAACCTTTGCCGAATGTTCTCTGACCTTTGATGCCGACGATGCACGCTCTGTTGTAATCCTTCAGTGCGCCCGTTACAATCTCGCTGGCGCTTGCGCTTCCGCGGTTGATGAGAACGATTAAGGGCAGATCCGTCACAGGGTCATTCTGGGCGAAATATTTTTGATTCTGGCTTGCGATGCGTCCCTTCGTCGAGACGATAATCTTCCCTTTGGGCAGGAAAAGGTTCGAGACGCTGATGGCCTCCTGAAGAAGTCCGCCGGTGTTGAATCTCAAATCGAGAATGAATCCTTTCGCGCCCTTTTGGCGGCAGTCGTCAATAGCCTTCGCAAGGTCCTGCGATGTGCTGTCGCTGAACTTAGAGATACGCAGATAACCAATGTCATCCGTCAGCATATGCGAGTACACACTGTCGACTTTGATGTTTCCGCGGACAAGCTCAAAGTGGAGCCATTCGGGTTCACCCTCGCGGTAGACCGTCAGTTTGACTGTTGTTCCCGCCGGACCGGTGAGTTTCTTGACCGCATCCGTGAGCGAAATAAGTTCCGTTTTCTTTCCATCGATTTCGATAATTCTATCCCAAGGCTTCATTCCGGCCTTAGCCGCAGGGCTGCCGGGCATGGGGGCGACACATGTCAGAACTCCGTCCTTCATCTGGATGTGAATTCCGATTCCGCTGAAGTTTCCCTCGGTGTCCTTTTCGAGTTGTGACAACGAGTCCGGCGTCATATATTGCGAATGCTGGTCCAGTGTCAGGAACATCCCTTGGAGTGCTCCCTCGAGCAGCTTTTTCTTGTCTACATCTTCCACATAGCGTTCGTCGATATTTTTATAGATTTCGGCAAAGAGAGCGGCGAATTCCCACATTCTCTCGTCGTCTGCTTTGCGGGCGTTTTGGGCATACAGCCCAACAACGAGCATACTTGAGAAGACGATGAACAGAGTACAAACCAGTACGATTTTTTTGGGGGAAAATCCTTTTGGCGTTAGAAACATACATAAATCCTTTGATTACTATCACTACTACACAATAAATGATTTACCCCTATATCGGTTGTTCATTTATTGAGAGTTTGTGATTGGGCGCAAAAAAGACGAAGTGTGCAACACAGGTAAATTGCGTTGCACACTTGCAAAAAGATATTTCTGAAGGTTTAGCGTTTCGAGAACTGGAAGCGCTTGCGTGCTCCCTTTTGTCCGTACTTCTTTCTTTCCTTCATTCTTGGGTCACGTGTCAGGAATCCGAACGACTTCAGAGTAGGTCTGAAAGCGGGGTTCACTTTAATCAACGCTCTGCTGATGCCGTGTCTGATTGCACTCGCCTGTCCCATAATTCCGCCGCCGTTGACATTGATGATAATGTCATACTTGGTGAGGTTATGAGTTTCCTTGAGTGGTTGCTTGACCATCATGTCGACGCTTTCGCGTGGTCCGAAATGGCCCGGGAAAGGCTTGCCGTTCACAACGATTTTTCCTTTACCGTTGCGTAAGTAGACGCGAGCGGTCGAGGTTTTGCGTCGGCCTGTTGCGGTGTATTGTTCAATTGCCATTTTCAATATCCTCTAATTATGCGCGTTTCTTCGTGATTGATACAACTTCGGGTTTTTGCGCCTGATGTGTATGCTTGTCATCTGTATAGATGCGGACATGTGTCAACATGGTCGCTCCTAATGTGCCCTTGGGGAGCATGCCCTTGATGGCATGGCGCAGGACTTCAGTGGGTTTGCGATTGAACAATTCCTGAGCGGTAGCTTCTTTGTATCCTCCGGGGTATCCACTGTGCGAAGAATATGTTTTCTGTTGTAATTTTCGTCCGGTAAGGATGACCTTATCGGCATTCAGGACGATGACATGTGCCTGAGGATCAACAGCGGGATGGAATGTTGGCAGATTCTTGCCACGCAAAATGGCTGCAACACGTGAGGCTAAGCGTCCGAGGACCTCGCCTTTCGCATCCACAACATACCATTTTTCCTGAACATCCCCTGTTTTTGGGTAGTAGGTATTCATTTATAAATTATTTTGCCTCCAAAGATATGACAGAACACAGCCGTTCCCTCTGGCTCCTTCAACGGGGGAGAAAGTGCTAAGAGAGAATTTTTGACTCCATCATGTAAGCAAGTGTTTTTACTATGAAGGATTTACTAAATTCATCTGTAAGTCGAAAAATCTTGTTATTTAGCGAAAAATATTGCCAATATAAGGTTTTGGGTGTCGACCCCGGAGCCGTCCGTGTAGGGATTGCGGTTTCGGACACGATTGGGATGCTTGCCCGTCCGTTGTGTGTTTTAGACAGAAGAAAACCCGCACCTGCTGCCCGTGTGGCCGATGTGGCACGTCGCGAAGGTGTTCGTGTGATTGTGGTTGGTTTGCCCCTGAACAGTGATGGCTCGGAAGGTCCCGCCGCAATCAAGGCTCGGTGGTTTGCGGATAAGATACGGCAAGCCATTGGCAGCGACGAGATTCAAGTCATTTTGTGGGATGAGCGCTATACGAGCGTCGATGCCGCCGAATTACAGGAACAGGCGGGGGCTGCAAAGCATTCGCACGGCGTCGTTGATGATTGGGCCGCGGCTCTGATTCTTCAGAGTTGGCTTGACGAAAGCGCAAAAAAACGACCATCGAACGAGGGATAGACTTGTAATGTTCGGTGTTTCTTATGGTAGTCTCCATATAATTTATGATGGAAAGATGCACATGATGGATTCAAGCGAAACAAATCGTTCTCCTAATAAACTGTTGGCACGGTCTGCGCTCCGTCCCTATCATATCCTGCGTATTTTTCTGCCCTTTATATTTAGTTTATTGCGCGACTTTCGCGGATGGTTTTTCTTTGGTGCTCCCCGTCCGATAACGAGCGAGGAACAACACGTGCGTGCTAGGGATTTCATCGCGAAAGTTATGACGCTCGGGCCGACCTTCGTCAAGTTTGGTCAGATACTTGCGACTCGTGACGACTTGATTCCGCAGTTGTATACCAATTTGCTCCGAGATATGCATGACCGTGTGCCGTCGTTCCCGTTCGAAGATGTTCACCGCATCATCGAAACAGATTTTGGAAAACCCCTGTCGGAGTTGTTCGATGAGTTTGATTCGGTTCCCTTTGCGGGCGCAAGTCTGGGGCAGGTGCATCGCGCCGTTTACAAAGGTGATACGGTTGCGGTCAAGGTTTTGCGGCCGGGAGTCGAGGAACTTGTTCTGATAGATCTGTATGTGATTCGCGTTGTGCTAAAGATTGCCCGTTGGATTTTTGGGCGACACTTCATCATCACGAACCTTAGCAACGTGGCGGATGAATTCCGGCGTGTCATTCACGATGAGATGGATTTCCTCGTTGAAGCTCAGAACTACGAGGAAATTTCCGAGAATCTGAAGGACGAGATTGCCGTTCGAATCCCGTGCATCTATCATGATATGACTTCACATCGCGTGTTGACGATGGAATATATCGATGGCATCCGCCTCGATGACAAAGAGGGCGTGCTTGGTCGGGGCGTTGACCCGATGGAACTGGTGCGGACACTTGTTCGGATTTACACGAAAATGATTGCCATTGATGGCGTCAGTCATGCCGACCCTCACCCGGGCAATCTGCTGTTGGATTCGAATAATTGCATTGTGATGCTTGACTTTGGTATGGTGGTTCGCATGCCGAGCGATAGGCGTCGGGAGTTGGTGCGGACAATCAGCGCTGCTGTTCGCGAGGATGTCGACGCGATGGTTCAGGGGTTCTACAAACTGAACATGGTGACGCCCGGCACAAACATGGTTGTTTTGCGCGACGCCGCCCGTGTCCTGATGGATATCACGCTCAAAACGCAGATGAGCACAGGTCGGATTGTGCAAAAGATGGTCACCGATATTCTGTCCTCATTCTATCGTTTTCCGCTCAACCTTCCTTCGAATCTTGTCTACTTGCTACGAATCGCGACGATTCTCGAAGGTATTGGCATACAGTACAAGAGCGACTTTAATGGCGTTCGTTTTGCCCGTCCCATCATTCGCCGTGTTATTGCGGCTCATGGGTTGACCTCGCCCCGGATGGCGCTTGATGAGGCCGTTTATACTTGGAACAACTGGCTCGAATTAGGGCGCAGCGTCGATCGCGTGATTACGAAACTTGACCGTGAGGAACTAAAAGTCGGTGTTCATCCGACAGATATGGGCGAAATCGAGCGCTACTTTGCCGGTGTTCAGCGTCGCATGATTTTTGGCATGCTGTCACTGGCCATCTCAATCGTTGTCGCCATTGTGTTCACCGCCACGCACAGTTATCTTCAGTTGATTCTTGGCGAACTGCTAGCGTTGTTCGTGTTTATGCTTTTGCTTGTGCTACCCGTTTACCGTCGTTGGCGCTAACGGGTTTATTTCGCTTTTTTGTTCTGCCAGAAATACAAAATGACTCCGATGAAAGCGATGATAATCGCGAATGTGTAAAAGATTTGGTATCCGCAGCAGCCGATGATTGCAAGTAGGAGTGCGATGATAAGCAGAATCGCCGCAATGGTCTTTCCCTTGTCAGCGGCAATTTTACGCGACAGAGTTTGTGAGTATTTGTCTTCTTCTTCCTTGGTCAGTGCTTTTCTGTTGAACACAAAGCGGCCTGTTTGCGTCACCGACTCGCTAAAGTTCGCGAGACGGGCATGCAAGTCGCGGCATTGTTCACATTCTTCCAGATGGTCTTTGACTTCGCGAGACTCGTTATCCGACAATTCCTTGTCGATATATTGCATCAACTTGTCTTGTTTAATGTGTTCCATATATGCTACTACCTGCCAAATGATTTGTGATAGATAAGTACTCTGACAAGGGGGATTCAATCATTGGGATAATTCGCAGAAATTCCACAGAATAACATTTGCATCACTATGAAGAAGTAAGTTTGTAACAAAATCTAACAGTCACGATGCCAAAAGTTCAATGAGGGAAGCCCGATATATGAATGCTATTAATACGACAGATTTGAACGCAGATGAATGCCTCGCCGAGATGCCTGGGGAGGAATGTGGCGTTGTCGCAGTGATAGGCCATCCCGAAGCCGCAAAGCTCGCCTATCTGGGGCTGTATGCTTTACAGCATCGTGGTCAGGAGAGCGCCGGGATTGTCTCATCTGACGGCGAGAATTTAATTTGTCACAAGAATGATGGATTGGTCGCGGATGTCTTTACCCCTGAAGCAATGGCGACACTCAAGGGGTCGCTGGCCATTGGCCATGTGCGCTACAGTACGACAGGCGCTACCCGTGTGACCAACGCTCAGCCGATTTGGGCGCGATATGGTGGCGGACAGGTTGCCGTTGCGCATAATGGAAATTTGACGAACAGCGAGGCGCTTCGTTATGAGCAAGAGCAGGGTGGCGCGATTTTCCAGACGACAACCGATACGGAAATCATCGTGCATGGTTTGGCACGGCGTACCGGAAAGGATTTTCATGAAGCTCTTTGGGAGACCCTAAAGAAGCTCAAAGGCGCGTTCTCGTTGGTGATTTTGCGTCCGGACGAAGTAATTGCAGTCAAGGACCCACGCGGCTTTCGCCCGCTGTGCTTAGGCATGCTCGAGGGCGGCGGCTATGTTGTCTCCAGTGAGAGTTGCGCTCTCGAAATTATGGATGCCGCCTATATGCGCGAGTTTCAGCCAGGCGAGGCGATGATATTCGGCAAAGACGGCAGTGTCCGCAGCATTCGGCCATTTCCTCCGGAGACGGAATCCTTCTGCATTTTCGAGTACATTTATTTCTCGCGTCCCGACTCCTTTGCCCGTCATGCTCGTTCGGTCAGTATGCTTCGTGCCCGTCTTGGCGCCCAGTTAGCCAAAGAGCATCCCGTCGATGCCGATGTTGTCATTGCGGTGCCGGACAGCTCGGTTCCTGCCGCCATTGGCTATGCGCGCGAGAGCGGAATCCCTTATGATATTGGTCTGGTACGTTCGCACTATATTGGTCGGACATTCATCGAGCCGGAGCAGAGTATTCGTGACTTTGGCGCTCGTATCAAGTATAACCCCGTTCGCGCGATTCTGCAAGATAAGCGTGTTGTCGTGGTTGACGATTCGATTGTTCGCGGGACGACTAGCCGCAAAATTGTCAACATTCTGCGCAATGCCGGTGCCAAAGAGATTCATTTCCGCATCACGGCTCCACCGTGGAAGTATCCGTGTTATTTTGGAATTGATACGCCCGAGGAATCGCAGTTGCTTGGCGCGAACAAAACGATTGAGGAAATGCGCGAGTATGTCGGCAGTGACAGCTTAGGTTTTATCAGCATCAAAGGTCTTGTTCAAGTGATGCCCAAGACAATCAATTATTGTCTGGCGTGTTTCAATGGCGTCTATCCGGAAGGGCAAGAACCTCAGTGCGAGTTTTCTAAGAATCGCTACGAGAGTCACAAGTAAGCGCGAATCGCGAAGGTAGTTCGACATAATAAGGTGCTTTATCGTCGGCTTGTCCTTCGATACAAAAGCGTGTTTCGAGTGGTTGCGTTTTCGCGATGATGTTATCCGTTTTGAGTTGTGCCTGTAATTCGTATTCGCCTCCGGCCAACGGCAAAGCCTCATAAGTCAACGTCAACTGATAGGTTCCTTGGTCAATCGGCTGGCCTGCGTCAGGGATGGGGGAGACTTCGCGCGAGTTGACAATCTGCCCGAATGGGTCAAATAGAGTGATGGTGATTTGTGGCGGCTGTGGGCTGGCTTGCCGGCACACCAGTTCCATGGTAACGGTCAGCGGGTCATTGGAGCGTAGTGGCTGTTTGTCGCTCACCGTGAGGTTTCGCAAAACAATCGGCGCGTCCGCCAGATTGTCGCGAATGGCCTTGCCCATTGACATCATCCGTGCGTGTCCGAGCAGTTCGTCGTCGTCGCAGAGTCTCAGCATTTCGGCATAGTGTCTGCCGGTGCTATCCGACGATCCAATCTCGACAACCTCGCCCTGATGCATCCATACGCAGCGTTTGCACAACTGACGAATCTGTGAGACGATATGCGAGACGATAATGAGCGTTTTACCCTTTTTGACAAGCTCCAGAATGCGATTCCCGCTTCGGGCTTGGAATTCCATATCGCCAACCGATAATGCCTCGTCCACAAAGAGAATGTCAGGGTCAACATGAATCGCCAACGAGAAGCCAAGTCGGACAATCATTCCGCTGCTATAGTGTCGGACGGGCATTTCGAGTTGTTTGTTCGTCAGTCCGGAAAAGTCGAGGATTTTGGGCAGCAGGGCGGTGACATCGCTGCGCGACATTCCCATCACGGAGCCGTGCAAAAACAGATTCTCGTATCCCGTCAAATCCGGGTGATAGCCTGCGGAGAGATCCAACAGCGTGCCGATGCGTGGCAGACGTCGGTACATTCCCTCGGTCGGCTTCATGATTCCGCAGAGGATTTTGAGCAGCGTGCTCTTGCCGCTTCCGTTGATGCCGATGATACCAAGAATCTCGCCGCGCGGCACCTCAAAAGACACATCATGCAGAGCTTTGAATTTGCGTTTGCTCTCCATGAGTTTTTCGGGCGCAATCCAAAACTCTTTGCCTATGCCGAGGACTTCCACGGCGTTTTCCGGATTCAAAGGTAATGCAATCCTGTTGTACATAGTTTGAGAAACCATCGAACGGCTTTTGTGTTCACAACACAAATACGCTGTTCACTTGTAATAGTGGTTGAGGGATGTGAGATGGATAGATTGAAGAATTTGCTGGAAGAGGTTGCGAGTGGTTCGCTTGCTCCCGTTGATGCCATGGAACGGTTCTATGGGATGGGGCTGTCGTTTGAAGAGCTCGGTCATACGAAACTCGATTTGTCACGTTGTTCACGGCGTGGTGTTCCCGAGGTAGTCTATGGCGCGACCAAAACCGCCGAGCAGATTCTTGAAATCGCGATTCATCTGGACAACGCGCATCAAACTGTTTTGTGTACTCGGGTTTCCGAGGACAAGGCGCAAGTGATTTGTGCGGCGCGGCCGGATTTCGTCTATCATTCGGTGCCCGGAATTATTCTCAAGCGCCAGCCCGAGTCGCCTGCGCCGCGAGGTCTTGTCGCAGTCATGTCTGCCGGGACGAGCGATTTGCCGGTTTTGGAAGAAGCCGCGATTTGTCTGGAAGCGATGGGGAGCAAGGTTGAGCGAGTGCATGATGTTGGTGTGGCCGGAATTCATCGGCTGTTTTCGGCTGCGGAAAACGTTCTGCGCCGCGCTAATGTTGTGATTGTGATTGCGGGCATGGAGGGCGCGCTACCGAGCGTGGTTGCGGGTTTGACAGATGTTCCCGTCATCGCGGTGCCGACGAGCATTGGTTATGGCGCGTCGTTCGGTGGCATCAGCGCTTTGCTTGGGATGCTGACAGCGTGTTCGGGCGGCATTGGTGTTGTCAATATTGATAATGGTTTTGGGGCGGCGATGCTGGCGCATTTAATCAATTGTCCGGCGCATCACATCGATTGATTGAGAGGAATTTAGGAATGAGAAGTGACATGAGACGGGCGCATTTTGATTGCCCATACGGCGTCAGTGGGAATATGATTCTTGGCGCGCTCATCGACCTTGGGTTGCCAGTTGACGAATTGACTGCGGCGTTGCGCACTGTGTTGTCGGACGGCTGGGAGTTGCAAACACGTCATATGCAGCGCTGTGGCATTGGCGGAACGTTTGTCGATGTCGTGACCAACGAATCACATCATCATCGCGGGTTGAGCGAGATTCGCTCGATGATATCCGCGGGTGCGTTGCCTGATACTGTCAAGGAGTACGCCGTGCGTGCGTTTACGTTGTTGGGCGAGGCCGAGGCGGCTGTTCACGAGATGGATTTGGAGTCTGTGCATTTCCACGAAGTTGGCGCGATTGACGCCATCATCGACATCGTCGGCTCCATGTGGGGTCTCAACTATTTCGGAATTCTTGGTAGCGAGGTGAGCACATCACCGATATCGGTTGGCGGCGGCACAGTCACTGCGGCGCATGGCGTCATTCCGGTTCCGGCTCCGGCCACATTGCGACTGCTCGAGGGTGTCCTTACAAAGAGTGGCCCTGTGCAGCGAGAACTTGCGACACCCACGGGGTGCGCGATTCTGCGGGCGATATGCGCGGAAAACGCTGCCGGTATGGGTCAGGGGATGGGCTGCTTCCGTGTGGGCAAAACCGGCTATGGCGCGGGGTCGCTCGAGATTCCCGGCGAAACAAACTATTTGCGTTTGATTATCGAAGACGACACTTCAGCGATGCCGTATGATGTCGAGAACATCGCGAAACTGGAATGCGAAATTGATGATATGACGCCCGAGATGCTTGGCTGCGTGGCGGAGAAAGCTATGGCACTGGGCGCTCTGGATGTTCATTTTGTCTCGGTTCAGATGAAAAAGTTTCGCCCCGGAATTCGGCTTTGTCTGCTGTGCCGGACGAGTGATGTCCGAGCGATGACGGAACTTGTCTTGCGTGAAACGACGACTTTTGGGGTGCGGGTTCAGGATGTCGAACGCCACATTTTGCGGCGAGCGATGGAGAGCGTCGAGACTCCGTGGGGGACTGTTCGGGTCAAGACCGGTTACTGGGGCGAGGAAGCCGTCAAGAGGATGCCCGAGTATGAGGACTGCAAACGCCTCGCCGCCGAAAACAATGTCGCAATTATGCAGGTGTATTGCGCCGCTCAACAGGCCGCGCAGAAATAAAGTCACGGTCTGTTATTTCGTAGAAAACAAAACGGTCTCACACGCGATTGTTACTCAGGTGTGAGACCGTTTCAATTCAGATTCCGTCAAGCGACGGCGCCGCCATGGCTACAGAGCAGTAGGCGCAGATGTTTCGGCGGTTTGTGTCGTGAGACTCTCAGTCGCTGGTGTCACTGGTGTTGCGGCGGGAGTTGTTGACGTGACTGCCTCAGGAATAAACGTGGGAGCTTTCGTTGTCAACGTGTCTTGCGCAACAGGTGTATCGACCGCGGTCTTGTGTGTCGCTTTTGCTTCTTCGCCTTTTTTGATGAAGGCAAGGAACTCGTCCACCGAGTCGATGGCTTCGTCGACGTCCGCACGAACGAGAACGGTTCCGTTTGCATCCAGAATGGCGAATGTTCCGGCGCCATAGAGCCACAACGAATAGGCAAGTTTCGTGTTTGTCAAGAAATCCGCTTTGATGGGAACAAGCTTTTGCATTTCGGCGATGACAAGAGGATTGCTAAACACATTCTGCTCGAGAGTTTTACATTTCGCGTTCGTATCTGTCTCAAAGTATACAAGCACGAGTTGTCCCGTTTTCATCGCCTGATCTTCCGCAATCAGCAAGTCGTAAGACCATTTAATCTCTGTTGATGCAGGATTAGTTGGCTGAGCAATTGCGGATTCGGTGGCTGATGGAACGGCCATACTCAGTGGGGATGTAGCCTCAGTTTGCGCGAGACAAGGCACCGATACTAAAGATAATGCGGCGAGCAATGCGGATGTTTTCATAATTATTCCTGACAAAATAAGTCACACTTACCTGTTCGCGACAAGCATGAAAAGGTAAAGTCTTGTTTCATAATAACTATACAATAATAAGTTATAAATTTTACAATTGTGGAATATCTATCCAGACTCCACCCATTTCCCTCGATTTTTCGCCGAGTTCGTCGATGATGGAGGTCATGAGCATTTCCTCGACAGACAGCGGCGAGATGCGTGTTCTGAGGAACTTCACGGCTTCGCGCATGAGGTCCTCATAGGCATCATGTTTGGGGTCATTGGTCGCGATTTCGATGCGGTCTCCGATAATTGCTCCGACTTGCCATGGCGCGACCTCCCAGTGATTGGCGGGTGCCCACAGGATTTGGATATTGCAACGGCGCTCGCCGTCAGCGATTGTCACATTTGGCGCGTCTTCCGTTCCGGTGTTGATGATGCGGTCGGCCTTGGTTCCGAAGATGGGCAGTGCGCGTGTCACGGTGTGGATGGCGTAGGGATGCCAGTGTCCGTATCCGCGAGCGAAAACTTCCTTGGGCTTCTTGCCGCCGAGCTTTTTCATCAGGTCGAGCAGGTCGGGGGTGAAACGCAAAGAAGAATTCGAGGTCAAAGGCGACCCGCTTGCTTTGCAGAGTCTGACGATTTCTTTGGCGTCCGCGATGCTTGTGGACAGGTATTTGTCGACATAAACCGGTTTCCCTGATTCATAGGCGCAACGCCCCAATTTCAGGTGGTCTTCGATGTTGTCCGGCGCCATCACAAAAATAGCATCCGCTTTTTCGACGACCTCTTCCGGGGACGACGCCTTTTTGACCTTGTTGATTTTGCACCAATCTTCCTTGTCCGCGACGGGATCTGATTCATAGGCGATTGTGATGTTCATGTCTCCTTCGCCGATGGGTCCGTTGAGGATTTTGAGGAACACATCCGAATGCCAGTTGTGCAGGTGATGGTCGATTAAGCCGATGTTCATTTTGTTGCTTCTTTCATAAGTTGTTATATATATGTAATACAGCGCAAACGCTTTAGGTCACAGAGCCTGATGTCGGAATTTATTGATGGTTTGCACAATTATCGCGATGGCGATTTGAATCTCGTCTTCGGTGGTGAATCTTCCAAGCCCCATCCGCAGTGAGTTTCGCGCAAGTGCCTGCGAGACGCCGATTTTAGCAAGCAGTTTGCTTGAGGCATGATGGCCCGAGCAACAGGCGGATGTCGCGCTGACGGCGATGTCCGTCAGGTAATAGGCGAATGGGTGTGGCAGTTGCGGCAAGCATGGAAATCCGATGCTCAGGTTGTTGGGCAGCCTGTGTTGCATCGTGCCATGAATGACGGCATCGGGAAACGCCACCGTCAGTCCTCGCGCCAGTTCGTCTCGTAGACCGGCAACACGAGCGCCATCGGCCGTGCGCTCTTCTGCGGCAAGGCGACAAGCCAGCGCAGTGCCGATGATGGCAGGCAGATTCTGTGTGCCCGGGCGCATTCCGTTTTCCTGACTGCCGCCACCCATGAGTGGTGTGGGCGTCAGTGTTGGGCTGTCGGGGTCGTGGCGAATAAAGAGGATCCCTGTGCCTTTGGGGCCGTGCATTTTGTGGGCGCTAAGCGCAAGAGTTGTCGCGTGAAAAGCATTGACGTCAATTGGCAACCAGAGGGGTGCTTGCGTCGCGTCGACATGAAAAGCAATGTGCAGCTCGTGGCATAACGCGCCGATTTCCGCGACAGGATAAATGGTTCCCGTTTCGCTATTCGCCAGTTGCATACAGACCATCAGCGTCCGCTGCGCATTGGCTCTCAGGCGACATACGAGGTCAGGAATATCCATTTCCGCCTGTGAGTCAAGGGAAATGCGTTCGATGCCAAAGCCGTCACTTTCCAACCATTGCGCGGGAATGGCAATTGATGGGTGCTCCGCATCCGAGAGAAAAATGAGCGGCTTCTCACGTTGACCAAAGCGTTCCGTCCAACGTCGGGCAGTGCCCAGCAGTGCGATATTATTGCTTTCCGTCGCGCCGGAGGTAAAGACGATTTCGTCGCGTTTCGCACCGACAAAAGTTGCCACCTGTTGTCGTGCCGCTTCGAGCGCGTCGCCTGCCTGAAGACCATAGCTGTGCGACAATCCGGAGGGATTGCCGAATTGTTCCGTAAAGTACGGCAGCATCGCCGCAAGGACTCTTGGGTCGGTTGGCGTGGTCGCGTGATGGTCAAGATAGACAGTCATTGAGTTTGTTCCGATATGAGTGACATCTCGAACCAAAACGCATTCTTGAGGATTCTGCCTTTCATACAAAAAAGACTTGCAATCCGGCGGGCATTTTGTGTATTCTGTTTGCATGGATGCTCGGATGGCCATAGTGTTTCTGACCACATTCATTTATCATTGCGGCTCGGCACAAACTTTACAGTTTGTTCGTCAGGTTCCTGTGGTGCTTGACGATCCCAATTCGCTTGTGAAAGACTTTGTGATTTCGCGCGATGGCAACGACCTTTACTATACGCAATACAGCGGAACATCCACGCACGAGATTGTCAAAGTCACGGATTTGTGGGGCAGTGCCACGGCGAGGAATTTCACGGATGGTGCGCAGATGAGCAACAATTCCGCGAATTGTTTGTGCCGTGACGGTTCGGGGCGTCTCTTTCTTACTGATGCCAAAACCAAAAAGCTGACCTGTTATTTGTCAAGCGGCATTGCGGACGAATCATTTGGGACGAACGGTAGTGTGACGCTGGATTTTGTTCCGTCGGAGGTTAGCATTTCCGCCGATGACGCCAGACTTTATGTCAGCGGTTTGCAGGGCACTCAGTCCCGCCCGTACCTCTACCTCATCGATGCGCGAAGTGGCTCAATTCTCGACCAAATCGCTTCGTTTGGCGACCCGGATGACACCGGCACCACGGCCGGACTGAAGACTCAGGCTTGCGGCTCGATGTATCCTGTCGCTTCTCGGCATTCGCTACTGGCGAATGTTGGTGGTGACCTTGCGGAGTTTGCGCTGACCACGACGGGCACTTTTGTGTCCGCCAAGCCTTCGGTGCTGCGTTATCACGCGTCCTATAATCAACCCGTCAACGGCATGGATTATAATCCGGATTTACAGCTCGTCGCCTATACGGGTGGGCATTGGGGACAGAAAGCAAGTCGCAACAGTATGATGGTTTGGCTTTATGACATGAACGCGGACATCGGCGTTCCTGTTTATATGCCGCTGGACAAGACCGCGCCCGATCATCTGGGTGAGACCTTTTCGGCAATTCGCTGGTTCAAGCACAACGGCACCCATTATCTTTGCCTCGCCAATCAATACACGCGGTGCCTCAATCTGTATCGCTATTTTCCGGCGCAAGCGACGTCTCGTGTGTGGCGTCATACTCGAACCATTGACCTGAATGCGTATATTCCGCTAGACGGGCATCTTAAGTCCGTCACGACGCTGCCCAACAATGATTTGGTGTTCAGTTGCTACCTTCAAAACAAGCAACAAGCACCCTATTACTTGCAGCGTATCGCATCACCGGCAACAACGGGCGACGTGTCGATTTGGAGTGAGGATACGCATCCGCAGCAGTACGCCAACAGCCTGACTACAGGCGGCGACGGGTATGTGTATTTCTGTTGCGCGGCGGCGCAATCTTGTTTCATCAAGAAGTATAACGCGGACGGAAAACTGGTCAAAAGCTTTGGTCTTGATGGCGTCGCTCAACCGGTATCAGGCGGCATTCAGGTTTGCCCGCAGAGTCTTTGCGCGGATGACGATGTTCTGTTGGTCGCGCACAAAAGTTATGATACGGTTTTGCCGAATGCGCTGACTCTTGTTGACCCAGAGACAGGGGCGTCCACGGGGAGCCTGATTCCAAGTGTTTCAGATACGAACGAAGATGGACAACTCGAAGATGGCGGTGTCGTCTGGACGGGGCTGTTCTATGACGCAGTAGGCAAGGCGATTTACGGCAACGCGCAGGGCAACCTCATCAAGATGGGAGGGATTGCGTCGCTGTCCTCGTTTGACAGTTCGGTGGTGGATGGGGCGCAGTTAGTCAATTCTCAATACACGATGTCCTTCCCCGGTCATGCGTTGGCCGGTTACGCCAAGGAGCGTCTGGTGGCGTACACGGTGACATGCGATGTGACCGGTGCTTCGTCGCCGAACAAATCCAACCCTGTGCATGTGGGAATCTACAATTGCGCGACCGGTGGTTTCGAGTATTTATGCGAGAATCCGTCGACAGATGGGATGCTCGATTGGGGCGGCGCCATGACATTCTTCGAAGACAATGGTGTGCTCTATCTTGCGGCCATCAGCAACTACGACAACACAATCAAGATATTTGCCCGTGCGTCTCGTCCGTCTCAAATCGCGGACTGGTCACGGTTTTAGACTACCGATAGCCTTTTTCGGACAGGCCGATTGACGTTACCCAATCGTTGCCACGTTTGAGCCGCACCAAATCCATTTCGAACAGCAAATCTGTATCAGGTGGGACTTCGGGCATGGAGCCTTTCTTTCCATATCCGAGTTCCGACGGAATAAACACCAATCGTTTGCCACCGACTCGCATTCCCATGATGCCGCTCTCAAAGCCTTTGAGGAAATTGCGTTCGCCTACAACTACTCTTGCGGGATTCGGCAGAACTCTCCACAAGCGGCTGTCATCGATGACTTTTCCGGTCTTGGCAATCGTTCCGCGATAATGAACATACGCTTCGTCGCCCAAGCCAACCGTTTGCGAACTGAATCCATCAACCAAATTGATATAGGCCAGTTTGTTTGCCAGTGTCACGCTCAGACCTTTGTCGGTTTCTTCCGTCTTGACAATGGCCGATTCGGGGCCGGTCGTTTCATCGCCCGCCACCGCAAGATGAACGATTCTTTTCGCGTTAGGTAGCGTGAGTGGTTCTTCCTTGAGTTCCGTGACCGCAGGTGAAGTCGTCGCATCAACCGCTTGCGCAGTCTGTGTCGTTTCTTGCGCGTAGGACAGCATTGCAACTGTAGCGAAAAGGGTGCTTGTCATCAAAAGTCTGTGTATCTTATTCATTTGCATTCCTGTAAACATAATAGAACAATACCAAATACCCTGTTAGTTTTTCATCATCGCGAACGCGCGAACAAATCAGCAATAAATCCGACGAGCAAAACCTGAATGGTGATGCACGCGATGAGCATGACGGTGCTGTCAAGGATGTTGCCGTGCGAGTCACGGGCGAACAAAAGGACGAGAAGTCCAATGAGGGACAGCAAGCAAGTCAGTGGCCATGCGACGCGCATCGGATTAAAGAAAATCGTGCAACGGAAGACAGTCATGAACAGATTCTTCGTGTCGCGAATCGGCCGCAGTTTACTCTTCCCGACGCGTTTGCGATAGTCGATAGGCAAATACTGAATTTCGAGGTCGTTGCTCAGATAGGCGAGCGTGATGGTTGTTGAGAATGAGAATCCGGCGGGGTAGAGGTTCTTGAAACGGAGCGCGTCGTCGCGTTTGAACGCGCGAAGCCCGGAGTTCAGGTCGTCGATTTTGCGACAAGCCAGATATTCCGCAAACTTCCGCAGAACGATTTTTGCGTGTTTGCGTTCCCACGGAATATGAACATTAGCGCCCGTTCTTGCTCCGACCACCTGATCGCAGTTTTCCAACATATCCAACATCGTAGGCATGACTTCCGCGGGATACGTGTCGTCGCCGTCCGTGATGATGATATTCTCGAATTTGGCGCGGCGCAAACCTGCCTTCAATGAGGCCCCATACCCGAGATTTTCTTTATTTGTCCATACCGTCGCACCGCAATCTTTTGCGATTTGTGCGGTTGCGTCTGTCGAGGCATCGTCCACGACAAACACTTCGAAACGTGAGGGGTCGTTGTTCAAGTACGGAATCAGCGCAGCTTTGGCATCATTGATGACCGCGGCAATTCCGCCTTCTTCGTTGTGCGCGGGAATCAGCAGAGTGACTCCTTGTTCTTTTATAGCAGGTTTATCCGTTTTCACAATCACAGACATTTCGTTTAGCGTTTTCTTATCCATACAATTACATCACGATTTACAGGCATAATCTTGCGTGAAACACCATTGCGTGGCAGGTTGGGTTGTCATTTGAGTTCGTTATTTATACGGACAAGCTCGGCTTTTGCCTGCTCGACATTGATAGTCGTTTGCGCAAGCATCGCGAGCACCGTTCCAAGCGGGAGCCCCACGATGTTGAACCAGTCGCCCCGTGTCGATTCGACTAGCGCGCCGCCCTTGCCCTGAATGCCGTAAGCGCCGGCTTTGTCGAGTGGCTCGCCGGTGTCGACATAGCCATTGATGACACTCTCCGTCAGATTCTTGAACTCGACGAGAGTTTCCACCGCCTGCAATTGCGTGGCGCCATTGACTTCGGTGACCGCGACGCCCGTAATGACCTTATGTGTCTTGCCGCTCAGCTCGCGCAAAATACGTCGGGCGTCGTCGGCATCAACGGGTTTGGGATAAATCGTGTTGTCCAACGCGACAATGGTGTCCGCTGCCAAGATGACGGTGCCTTGGGGATGTCTGGTCGCCACAGCTGCCGCCTTGGCAAAAGCCGTCTTCAGCGCATATTCCCGAGGTGTCGTCCAGCCGATATGTTTTTCATCCACATCGGCCACATCGACAGCAAAATCCAATTTCAGGTCGCGCAAAAAATCTTGTCTTCGTGGTGAGCCAGAAGCCAGTATCAGTTTTGTTGTGATTTGTGACATCTTATTTGAGTACGCAGGTGCTCAGTCGTCTACCGTCCGGCATGGTGACCAATGGATTGAGTTCGAGCAAAGGCCCCCACATGAATTCGCGTTCTGTCAGGTACAGATGAGGAATTACCAAGTTCGGTAGGTTAACTGTTTTGTTTCCGAAAAGCAAAATGTCGATGTCGATGATGCGAGGCCCCCAACGGACATTGGGTTTTCTGCCAAGTTTTATCTCGATTCCTTGAGTGTACTCCAGCAAGGACAATGGGTCGAGACAGGTGCGTATCTCCGCAACCATATTAAAGAAATCCGGTTGCTCGACTCCTCCCCATGGCGCTGTCTTGATAGAGCGTGAATGCGCCGTTAGAAAGATATTCTCGTTTTCGTTGAGAAGCTCCATTGCCTTGATAAGCGTTTTGATGATATCATCATCGCTTCCAATGTTGGAGCCTAGCCCGAGATAAACTGTGACCCAATTTGCCTTACTCTTCATTATTGTTCCAAACCTGCGGGCTTTTTCAAATGCCATTCTGTGGCCTGTTCGTATGCGTGGCCAGCGCGGAAGAGTCTTCCCTCTTCGAATGCCGGTGACAACATTTGCAATCCAATGGGCAGACCATCCGTTGTGAAGCCGCATGGGAGGCTGATGCCCGCGATGCCTGCCAGATTGACCGAGATGGTGAAGATGTCACTGAGGTACATTGACAGCGGGTCGTCCGTCTTCTCTCCGAAGCGGAATGCCGCACTCGGCGCTGTTGGGCCGACGATGATGTCGCACTTTTCGAATGCTTTTTTGAAGTCATTCGCAATCAGAGTGCGCACACGCAGTGCCTTCAGGTAATAGGCATCATAGAATCCGGCACTGAGCGCATAGGTTCCGAGCATGATGCGGCGCTTGACTTCCTCGCCGAATCCTTCAGCGCGAGTCTTGCTGTACATATCAATCACGTTGTCCGCATCGGAGCGTGTGCCGTAGTGCGCGCCCTCGTAGCGAGCGAGATTGCTGCTGGCTTCCGCTGTCGCGCAAAGATAGTACGCGGCAACCGCATAGGGCGACGTTGGCAGAGCGACCTCAACAGGGATAGCTCCGAGCGCTTCCAAATCCTTGATGGCCTTGTCGACGGCGGCCTTGACATCCGGCGTCAGACCTTCGGCGAAGTATTCCTTGGGCATGCCGATGCGCATTCCCTTGATATCTTTGTTCAGGAACGACGTATAGTCAGGGGGCGTGATGGGGGCGCTGGTTGAATCCATTGGGTCATGCCCGGCCAGTGCGTTAAGCAGCAACGCCGCATCTTCCACATCTTTCGTCAGTGGCCCGATTTGATCCAGTGATGACGCGAATGCGACCAATCCAAAACGTGAGACAAGTCCGTATGTCGGCTTGAGTCCGACAACACCGCAGAACGATGCCGGTTGACGAATAGAGCCACCTGTGTCGCTGCCTGTGGCGGCAATACACATATCCGCGGCGACAGCTGCGGCGCTACCACCACTGCTTCCGCCGGGAACACAGTCGAGATTCCACGGGTTCGCGGTTTTCTTGAAGCCGCTGTTCTCCGTGCTGGAGCCCATGGCGAATTCGTCCATGTTCAGTTTTCCGGGTGACGGCACATGCGCGGCCTTAAGCTTGGCGACAATCGTTGCGTCATAAGGGGGCACGAAGTTCGACAAAATCTTTGATGAGCAAGTCGTGAGTACGCCCTTTGTACACATATTGTCTTTGATGGCAACGGGAATACCGGTCAGGTCTGTGACGAACGCATCACCGGCTGCAAGCGCTTTGTCGGCGTCCTCTGCCTGCTTCAAGGCTTGGTCCGTGGTCAGGGTAACATAGGCATTAATGCGTGGCTCGGTTGCGTTGATGGCGTCGACGACACTCTTGGTAATCTCGACACTGGAAACCTCACGCTTGCGAAGCAAGTCGCGCAGTTCATGGGCGGTTTTCTTATTCAGACTCATGTATTCAACTCTTCAATATAAATAGCTGTTACTTATGTTACAGTTGAAACGCGATATGCTACAAGGAAAATTACACGATGATAGACAGGCTCTGCTTCGTTAGTCTTTGAGTGGACGTCCTTGAGCGTCTGTTTTGAGATTTCCGGATATGATGTAGACTCCATCAGCCCATGACCAAAGCAATCCGATATATATCGAAGCTGTAAGCAACTGACAGACACCGATTCCTACATAGCCAAGGTAGAAACGCCCAATCCCGAAAGGTAGAAAAAACTGTAAAAGCGCTGCAACCAGTCTCGATTTCTGTTCGGGAAAAGTTGCTACGGTTTGCGTCATTTGATTTTGTTCGACAAATACAGGTTTGGGTGGGGCTAAAGGTGAGCCACAATATTCACAATTAGCAATTCCATCAATATTTTGGGCACCACATTGCTTGCATTGAGGCATTGTTCTTTCTCCGGTTATACGTAATATATTAGCAAAGCTACTATCGATACACACATAACATGATTGGATAATTTTGTTTTACCTAATCTTGACCGATGTGTCAGAATCATTACTTGAGTTTAGCGAGCCTGTCGAGGAATGCGTCCGGCTTCTCGAATTGAAACAGCGAGAGGTCGTCACGACGTGTTCCGTCGGCGTTGAGGAACACAATCGTGGGCAGAGACAGCGCCCCGAACTCCTGTTGTAGTGCCATGTTCGCGTCAGTTTCTTCGGTGCAATCGACCCTCACCAAAACGAGTTTGCTCAGCTCTGCGGCGACTCGACTGTCCGTGAAGGTTTCCTTCTCCAACTTTTTGCAAGCGGCACACCACTCTGCTCCAAAGTCAATCATAATGTTTTTGCCCTGTTCGGCGGCCATCTTCTTGGCCTCTGCGAGGTCTGTCAACCAGACAAGTTCAGCGGTTGGCGTCTGGGCATGTGTCGTGTCAGTGGGTGCAGTCGCTGTTTGTGGCGCGAGTATTTTGCCATATCCCCATGTGCAGCAAAGGACACAGAGTAGGGCATAAGCTGTCCAGAATCGTGTGGTCCCTTTTGCTCCTGCGGCTTTGATCGCGAAATGAATGCAGAGCCAAACAAGAAGAAGACTTCCGATGAGCAGTATCGTGGGATAAGCGGTGCTTGGCACGGCATCCCGGAGCAAGTAGAGACCGACGGCAATCAGCAGGACTCCCAATCCTTTTTTGATGTCGTTCATCCATGCGCCCGACTTGGGCAAGCGCCCGAGCAACGCTGGGAACGTTCCGAGAAAGATGAAAAGTGTGCCGATTCCGAGTGCGTAAAACGCGAGGAGCAGAACGCCCAACGCGGTATTGTTTGCGGCGGCTGCCACCGCGATGACGCCCGCCAGCACAGGACTACCGCATGGCGAGGCGACAATGCCGGTGACGCATCCAAGGAGGAACGCTCCCGTCAATCCGCCCGCGTGTGAGGTCGCCACATTCTGAAGTTTGCTTGCAACGGAAACAGGCATCTGAATAGTGAACAGGTCGAGCATGCTCGCTCCCATTGCCGCGAAAAACAAGGCGATGGTGCCAATGACCCATGGGTTTTGAAACGCGAATGATACTTGGCGTCCGGTCTTGACTGCAATGAGTCCGAGTACCGCGTAAATCAGCACAATACCCAGAACAAAAGTGAGCGAGCGAATCAGCCCAATCAGTGGTTTTTGACCGGCATTGCGTGCCCCGATAATGCCGAGGGTGATGGGAATCATCGGATAGACGCACGGGGTGAGGCTGACCAGAAGTCCGCCGATATAAACAAGCCCGAGCGTTGCCCAAATGCCTTGCGTTTCGAGTGTTTGAGCGACACTCAACTCGCTGCCTTGTGCCGACGCGATGGCGGCTGTCAGGGACAACAGAAAACAGAGAATTGTCCGGTGCAAAATCGATTTGGATAGTGAGCCGCGCATAGTTCTGCCTCGCAATAAATATTAATATACTAATACAGAGAACTAGCGTTGCCCGTTCATCGGGCCTTTTTGCTGTTGACAATAAGCTGCTTGAAAATCGTGACGCATGTCACCAGTTTCTTGCGTCGTTCCCAGTCCTTGAACGCGAATTGCAGTGAGTATGGGTCATCGCAATAGATTTGTAGCTCATCGTTTTTACGTGGGATTTTCGTCGCGCAATTCGCTAGCGGTGCGATTGGCGCGCGCGCGATAATCTTGAATCCGTTTGCTTCAAGTACGACTCGCACAATTCCAACCCGTGCCGCCATGATTCTGATTCTCGCGATGTTGAGCAGGTTATCCACATTATCCGGCAAATCCCGTTTGACAGTGGCTTTGCTGCTGTCGCGCACTTCCTTTCGTCCAAAACGGTCCGCGATTTCCTCCGCGATGTCTTGCAAGTCGGCGAGTTTACGCGCGTCGGCGATGCGCTTGTAGAGCGAGATGCGCTGCGTTTCCTCGGGAACATAATCCGCCGGAATTGCGGCGCTTACCTGCCACCTGATTTCGACATCGTTGGGCAACATGGGGCGCGTGTCAGTTTTTCCGTCGCCATTTGCATGCACCTGAGCCTTGATGCGTTCGATGGCTTCTTCGAGCAAATGACAGTATAACTCAAAGCCAATATCACAGACGGTGCCGTGTTGTTCCTTGCCGAGCAGGTTTCCGACTCCGCGAATCTCCATATCCCGCATGGCCAGATTAAACCCGGCTCCCAATCCAGAAAACTCCTGAATCGCATTGATTCGCTGAACGGCCTGTTCGGTGATGTTTCGCTCGTTCGGCAACAGCAGATAGGCATAGGCTTGGCGTGATTGGCGTCCGACACGTCCACGCAACTGATAAATCTGCGCCAGTCCAAACATATCCGCTCTGTCCATGATAATCGTGTTGACATTGGGGATATCCATGCCGCTCTCGATAATTGTGGTCGAAACAAGAATGTCGTATTTGCCATCGACAAATTCCAACATGACATTCTCGAGTTCTTCCTCGTTCATCTGGCCGTGCCCGACGACAATACGTGCCTGTGGGACGATTTCCTTGATGCGTTTCGCGGCCTCGTAAATAGTCTGAACGCGATTGTGAATATAGAACACTTGCCCGCCGCGGTTGAGTTCGCGCAGAATTGCTTCCTCGATGACATCTCGATCCCAGTGGACGACGCGGGTGCGAATTGGATGACGATCGGCAGGCGGAGTGTTGATGAGTGACATATCGCGCACTCCCGACAGTGACATGTACAGCGTGCGGGGGATGGGGGTGGCCGTCAGCGTGAGACAGTCCGTGCCGCGTCGCAGTTCGCGCAGTCGCTCCTTTTGCGCGACGCCAAAGCGGTGTTCTTCGTCAACAATGAGCAGTCCCAAATCTTTAAAAATCATCGACTTGGAGAGAACGGCGTGTGTGCCCACTACCATCTGAACTTCTCCGGCGGCGATATACTTCTTTAGTTTGCGGATTTCCGTCGCTGTCTTGAATCGCGAAATCATCTCAATCCGAATCGGATAACTGGCGAAGCGTTCGCGGAAGTTATGGTAGTGCTGCTGGCACAGGACGGTCGTGGGGCAGAGCAGCGCGACTTGTTTACCATCCTGAATCGCCTTGAACGCCGCGCGAATAGCGACCTCCGTTTTGCCGTAGCCGACATCGCCCACGATGAGCCTGTCCATCGAATGCTTCGACATCATATCTCGTTTGACATCCTCGATGGCGCGCAACTGGTCGGCGGTTTCGTTATACAGAAACGAATCCTCGAAAGCGCGTTGAGCATCGTTGTCCGGCTTGCTTGCGGTTCCAGGCGTCATCGAACGGCGCGCGTAAAGCTCCGCCAATTCCCGAGCGTAGCGCTCAATCTCCTCCTGACCCTTGCGTCTGCGGATAGACCAGCGTTTACTGCCGAGGTAATCCAGTTTGGGCGTCTCGTTTTCACCGGCCGAATACTTGTGAATAAGATTGATTTTCTCGATGGGGACTTTGAGCGTGACGTGATCGGCATATTCCAATTCGATGACATCAAGCGTTTTCCCGTTGTACTCGATGGTGCGGATGCCGCTAAAAATCGCGATTCCGTGGTCGATGTGTACCACATAATCCCCTGGTTTGATTTCTCTCGGGTCAGAGATGGTCGTTGTCTTCGAGGTCGTTTTGCGGACGAGATGTCTATGCTTGTACCGCCCGAAAATCTCGCGGTCCGTTACCATCATCAGTTGCGCGCTTTGCAACCTAAACCCGTTGTTCATGTCGCCAACGGTGACGACGACGCAACCGAACTTTCCTGTGTTGGGAACTAATGGAACGGGCAGCTTGGAAAACTTCGAGACTTCCGGAATGCAAACTTCGGTGGGGATTTCGTTCTCCGTCAGCAGTTGCGCAAGGCGTTTGGCCTGTCCGTCGTTATCGCAGACGGCCAGCACATTGCGGTTGCTCTTCAACTCCTCCATGAATCGAGTCGAATACCACAAAAAGTCAGGTTTGACCGTCTCGAACGATTCTGTATCGAAAGTGATTGTGCGTCCAACTGCGCTTTCCAAGATGAGCGAGTGGTGAATCTGCGTGTGATGCGAGAGCGCTTTTTCCAGTTCTTTGAGTCCCGCGAACAGTACCTCCGGGCTCGCCTTGCCTTCGCCGTGTTCCTCGTACCGATGCTTCACGACCGACTTGAATCGTTCCTCGTGGAGCATCCATGTTTCGGTGCTGTCGAGCACGACAAGCGCGTCCGGCGGCAGCAAATCGGGGATGCATGGCAGTGGTTCCAAATGAGCGGCACCCTCGGCCAAATCGCCAAAAGCGACACGCTCGCTTGCCGGTAGAATCTGCACTTCCTCCAGTTCGTCCGCATCCTTGTTGGTGCGCTGCGTGTTGACATCGAAGTGCCGCATGCTCTCGATTTCATTACCGAACAAATCAATACGAATGGGGCTTTCCGCGGTGACAGGAAAAATGTCGACGATGCCACCTCTGATGGCGTACTCGCCGCGAACTTCGACCGTGCTCACACGCTGATAGCCGAGTTTGTCGGCCTGTGCGGCAAAGGTCTCGGGGACGAATTCCTCACCCCAATGAATAACGATACGGGCACGTTCGGTGTTTTCGTGCGATGGCACGCGCCACATCATGGCCTCGACGCAGGTGACCGCGACAACGGGAGCATCAAACTTCTCTCCGTTTTTGAGGCGTGCGAGAATGTCCAGCAATTCCAGATGATTGATTTGGTCGTCAAGAATGGCATCATCGTTATCGTAGGGCAAAACCTCGGGCAGCGACCAGTAGTATGGACGTTGACCATGAGGACTAAAGAACTCCAAGTCGTCAACAATTTCGCTTGCGCGCATGTGATTGCCTGTGATGACAAAGACCATAGAGGGGGCGGGTTGGGCCTGCGCCGTGAACCAAGAGATAACCGCAGGTAAAGATGAGGAACGAAGCCCCTTGACCCCGATGCGCCGAAAATGCCCAAGCGATTCGGCAATAGCGGAGGAGAGCTGTTGACAGGGTTCGGCTTGTGAAAGCAAGGAATGGATAGCGGTTATCAATTCATTCATAACAAATATGTGCTAAAAACAGGTGGCGGCTTCATTCATACGCTATTCGTTTGTCAATGCTCGGCCGTGATGAATGTAGTTAATAGACATGAGTTTCCGTTCGAGAATCGCAAGTCATCTGAGCAGTGCCACACGCCTCAAGGCGAGATTTGTGGCTGATTATGCCTTGCCACACTACCTGCCGCGAATCGTTCGCCACAAGTGGAAGACGGCCATCGGCGGAAAGACGTTTCCGGACGAATTGTTTGTCTTTGTGACCAACCGCTGCAATGCCCGCTGCAAACATTGTTTCTATATTGACGAACTTGGCGACACGTCGGGCGAATGGTCGTTGGCGGATTGGGAACGGTTGGCGGCGACGCTGCCCGAACTTGAGCATCTGACATTGACAGGCGGCGAAGCCTTGCTGTCTCCGGACATCAACGACATCGCATTCGCCCTGTGCAAGGCCGCCAAACCCAAGGTTCTGACGGTGATTAGCAATGGTTTGCGCCCGCAGGCTGTCGAGGATTTCGCGCTCCGGTGGTTGGAACTTGGCGACAAGGACTTCGGCGGCCCACGCCCGGTACTGGATGTGCTGTTTTCGTTGGATGGCTTCGAGGCGACACACAATGACACACGTGGCGTCCCCGGCGCTTGGACCAACGTCAATGATTCCATCAAGCGGTTGGCACGTTTGCGTGACGCAAATCTCGGCCGCATTGATGTGGGCGTCGTTACCGTCATCACCGACAGCAACAAGCATGAACTGAAGGAACTGGCGGCCTATGTGAGCCAGCAATTGCAAGTGCGTCAGGGGTTTGAGTTTGTGCGTGGCACGAACACCAGTGTTTGGGGGCTGCCTCGCGAGATGCGCGCGGACTTCAATCCGAGTACCCATTCATTGCCGCCACGCGATGAACTCAGCGGTATCGTTGACCTTTTGCGTGAGTTGAATCGGCAGGCCGGTTCGCGGGCAAACTTCGAGTTTTTCACGACGAATGTTCTGACGGCGCGTATGCTGCAAGGGGATTTCCACGGCGTTCCACCTTGCGTCTCGGCCGGGCGCACCACGGGTGTCCTCTACCCGAATGGAGACATTGCTTGTTGCGAATTTATGAAACCCTTTGGCAACTTGCGCGATGACTTCGCCTATGATTTCGCGGCGGCATGGCATTCCTCTGCCGCGGATAAGTGTCGTCAGGCGGCACGGCGTTGCCGCTGCACACACGGCTGCTATCTGTCGCGCAATATTGCCCTCTCGCCCTCGGGGCTGATGACCATTGTGAAGGAACTGTAGCGGATGGATACGGTTACCCCTGAACTTACGGCTATCATTGTCAGTTGGAATCGCTGCGCGGATTTGCGCGTTCTGCTCGAGAGTCTCGGTCGACAGGATTACCCGAATCTGCGTGTTGTGGTGGTTGACAACGGTTCGACAGACGGCACGGAGCAGATGTTGTCGACATGGCCGACTCCGCTGACCTATTATGCTTGCCCACGCAACGAGGGCGCCGCGGCCGCCCGAAATATTGGTCTGGCCTTGTCCCGCGACACGGAATATGTGGCCTTCCTCGATTCCGATGCGGAGCTGCTTGCCCCCGACACGTTGACGGCGCTGGTGCGCCGCCTTGAGGACAATCCGGCTGTTGTAGCTGTGGCGCCGGCAATCTATAAGGATTCGGCTTGCACGGAGTTGTGGCTACTTGGGGCCTATGCGGATAAGGACTACTATCTGGATTATGGACGTTGCTTGACCGACAGCGCGAATCCGGACTTCCTATCCACATGCGTATCGGTTTGGCGGGCGCGTCCCGTATGCGATTCCGGCGGATTCGACCCGGCCTATCCCTTCGGTTTCGAGGACTTCGATTTATGCGACCGCATCCGCCGCAAAACCGGGATGGAATTCGAGGTCGTTCCCGCGATAAAGGCGGTTCACCACCTCAGCGACGAGGGACGCCCCCGCACTTACGACACATGGCAGCACCAGCTCTATGTCGAAGTCGTGACGCAACGGCATCGCGTTCTGACATGGGGTTTTTGGGGGTATCTACGCGCCTCCATGCGGCAGGGATTCACCCCCGGTGGGCGCCGCATGCTGCGCCGCTTGCATGGCGGTTTCGCGTTCGGTTTTTGGCGCGAATCCTATTTATGGTACTGTGTGCCGGTGTTGTCGCTATTGCGGCTGCAGCGTTATCGGCGCGAGACGGCGGCGTCTGCATGGATTGACCATGTGGCGCTCCGGGAGGATAGGTTGCACCACATCTCGTAAGTGTTAGTTTCTTCATTGTGTCACAAACAAAACTGCATATAGAAAAACGATTGCAATGTACTTACAGGTGAAATCCAAAATGAGGAGTATTGCTGTGTTTAACGCTGAGAAGCACGAACAATTCAAAGACTTACATAAGGTTCTTCTGACTGAAGAAGAAATCGTCGCAAAGGTTATGGAACTCGGAGCGAAAATCTCTGCGGATTACGCGGGAAAAGATTTGATTTTGGTGAGTGTTCTCAAGGGCGGTATCGTATTCCTTGCCGACTTGCTGCGTTCCATCACAATACCGGTTCGTTTCGATGTCGTCGGTGCCTCCAGTTATGGTGCGTCACTGACCGCTAGCAGCTGCGTCAAGATTACCAAAGAACTTGACCTCGATATCCGCAACAAACACGTGCTTATCGTCGAAGATGTCTTGGACACCGGACGGACTTTGCAGGTGCTGATGGATCTGCTCAAAATGCTCGAGCCTGCCAGTTTGGATATCTGCTGTCTATTTGACAAACCCATCGGCCGTCGCGTGAAAATCGACTGCAAGTACGTCGGTTTTGAGCTGCCGGACGAGTTTGTTGTAGGCTATGGCTTGGATGCCAAAGAACAATATCGCGGACTGCCCTGTTTGGGAGTCCCCAAGCGCGAAGCCATCGAAAAGCTATAACCGAGTATGATAAGGATACCACTTTTCTCGGGGTTCGGCTCTGCCAGATACAAATCCATATTTATTATAGTACTGGTGCTGATTGGTTTGGCTGTGATGCCATCATGCAAGTTTACCAACCTGAAAAAGCTTCCGGGGCGCCTACCCGCCGGCATTATGCCAACGACTTTCACGACGCCCATCAAACCTACCTATTCGGGCATGAACCTCACGTTGCAACAGATTGCCGGAGAATTGCAAAAACGCAAAGCTGTGCGCAACCTCAAGGGAAAGTTCAAAGTCTACACCGGCACCCTGACCGGCATGGGAACGCAAACGTTCGACGTGCTCTGCGGGCTTGACCGCCCACGCCAAAATATTCGTCTGCGCGCCTCGCAAAACTACGGAACTCTGCTGGATGTGCTGATTAAGGATGGCCGTTTTGAGGCGCAGAACTTCGCGGAGAAAACCACCGTCAATGGGACAATCGCCCAACTCGAAGCAAATCCGTCCATCACCGCGGGCATGATGCCCGTCATGCTGTTCGACGTGATTGGCGTTCAGGACACACTGCTCGACCGCTTTGCCCGCTCGGATATCCGCACATGGCTGCGCCATACCCCCGGCGCCTACCGCATTGACATCGTGCGTCCCGACCGCTCCGCCGAACGCTTCATCCTGCGCGACAGCGATTTGCTCATCACGCACTACGCGCGCTATCGCGACAACCTTTTCCTTCCCAACCGCACCTACTTCACCGCCGATTACACCGGCTATCGTACCGCCGGCAAAAACACCTATGTCCCCTCGGGATTCGTGATTTCGGCATTCCAAGGCGAAGTCGGCGTCATCGTCGAGGAAGCCGAAACGAACATCACTCTGCCTCCGGCCATGTTCGTCATGGAGAATCGCCCCGAAGGATTCCGCAATATCCGCCTGTAGGTTTCTTTTGCGGAGATTATCAGCGAACAATTTCGCACGAAGGGTGTAAGTAACAATCGGCTTGGACGACACTGTCAACTGACAATGTCGCAAATCCTGCTACGTGAGCGTCCCCGGATTGTCCGGAGAAGCCCGACTCGCGTGGCCACAAGACCAAAGGAAGGAGCCATAGGAAAATGGCAAAGTATGAACTTGTCGTTATCTGGGACCCATATATGTCCGATGACGACTACAAATTTCAAGTAGAGAAGGGCAAAGACCAGATTGCCCGCCGTAACGGTGAAGATATTGTCGCAGATGTCTGGGGCAAACGCGTGATGGCCTACGAAATCAACAAGAAACCCGAAGGATATTACGTAGTATATTCCTTTAGCGGTGATTTGGAAAACGCGCAACTGCAGGAAATCGAACGCAGCTTCCGCCTGAACGAAACTGTTCTGCGCGAAATGCTCGTCGTGCTGCCCAAAGAAAAAGTCGGCAAGCCCGTCAAGACCCGCAGACCCGCGCCCCAGCGTCGCGCCAAAGAGAGCGCGCCCGCCGCGGAGCAAGTGGAGAAGAACTTCACCGTCCGTAGCGCCGGCGATGCCGGTAACGATAGCCTGTAACCGGAACTGATTGTTCGTTTCTAAAGGAGAAAAATGATGCTTAATATTAACAGAATCATGGTAACGGGACGCATTACGCGTAATCCTGAAACACGAAGCCTGGCATCAGGAACCATGGTAGCGAATTTTGGCATTGCTGTCAATAGAAACTACCAGTCAGGGTCGGGCGAGTGGAAGGAAGAAACAATCTTCCTCGACATCGAAGCATGGGGTCGACTGGCAGAACGCGCGATGGACACATCACGCTTCTACAAAGGACGCCCTGTCTATGTCGAAGGACGACTGAAAATCGACGAGTGGGAACGCGACGGAGTCAAACGCCAAACAGTGCGTATCAACGCGGACAACATCTCGGTTTTCGATGTTCCCAAAGCCGGAGCACGCGATGACGCGCCCGTCGGCGGAGAAGCAGAAAACCCCTTCGCACGCAACACCACACCATACTCCGGACGCCAACAGGCGGACACCCCCCTGCCAACACCCGGAGTCTCGCCATCCGCCAAACCATCCGATGGTCTCGACTGGGGAAAATCAGCCGGAAGCAATCCGCCATCGACAGAGAACGACATCCCGTTCTAAAATAAACATAGCAATAAGAAAGAAAGATAAAAATGAATACCGACGAAATTAAAGACGAAATCATCGAAGAAGAAGTCGTCGAAACCAAAGAAGACGAAATCGAAGAAGAAGGGTCGCACGAATACGCGCCCCGTAACAAGCGCCGCTTTCAGCGCCGCAAAGTCTGCCCATTCCTGCGCGACCACATCACTTACATCGACTACAAAGATGTCGACCTGCTGAAGAGATTTGTCACGTCACGCGGAAAGATTCTGCCACGCAGAATCACCGGCACAAGCGCCAAATACCAGCGCATGCTGACCACCGCCATCAAACGCGCCCGTCAGATCGCGTTGCTGCCATACAAGGCCAACTAAACCGATTCGCGACCGCTTGGCGGCCTGCCATCATGCATAAACATGACAGCGAGCAGTAACCCGCCAACCTGTCGTCCATGGGCGAGTAGCTCAGTTGGTTAGAGCACCAGCCTTACAAGCTGGGGGTCCACGGTTCGAGCCCGCGTTCGCCCACCATCATTTCACCCGCTTCACACCTGCACTTTAGGCGTGAGGCGGGTTTTCATTTTGCCTTCGCAGCTCAGCGCCTTGTGTTAATTGTGTGTAAGTCTCGCGAATGGTTTCGATGGCGACAACCGGCAAGCGCTCGTGCCTTTATTATTGACCATGAAAAAATTGCTTGCATTATTTAACAAAATATGCTATATCATATTGTATGAGCCTAAACTTATCATACGCAAAAACATCAAAAATAACAAAATTTGATGAAATGACCGAAAAGACGTGTGTACAACCAATAGCCCAAAATGAACCCTAGTAACTAGTAATGTAAGACCAAAACGCCGGCATAAAGACAGGAGAATTTTCACATGACACACAGCCGCAAGATGATAACATCAATCCGCATCGCCACCACGCGCGCCATGCGCCAAACAAAAGAGGCCGTCATGCGCAAACTCCTGCCCGTCCTTATCCTCGCGCTGACCCTCACCGCAATCGTCGGCGCGCAAACGTCGGTCACCCCCGCCGGTACCGGCACCGCAAACGACCCATACCAAATCACCGAACTCGGCAACCTCGTGTGGGTCTCCGACCAAACAAATATGGGTGACAATTGGTCAAGTGGTACACATTTCAAACTTATGAACGACATTGACGCATCGTCGACTGCGATATGGAACGATGGCGCGGGCTTTACACCAATTGGCACAAATGATGCAAGATTCAACGGCGTCTTCGATGGAAACGGCAAAAAGATAACGGGACTGACAATTAATCGCTCAAGTTCGAGCACTGATTATATTGGTCTATTTGGCTACACTGACACGAGTTGCATAATCATGAGCCTTGGCCTCGATGGCGGCAGCGTGAACGGCAATACATATGTTGGTGGCCTTGTGGGTTATTCAAATGGTAATATCACCAATTGTTACGCGACTGGCAACGTAAGTGGCGATTGGTGTGTTGGAGGCCTTTTGGGTGCACTAAATGGAACTATTTCGAATTGTTATGCGACTGGCAACGTGAGTGGGACAGCCAGTGTTGGTAGCCTTGTGGGTTCTTTATATGGAAATATTACGACTTGTTACGCGACTGGTTATGTGAGCGGTGAGAGAGTTGGTGGGTTGGTGGGAGATTCTGGTTATTCGGAAAGTACAATCACGAATTGCTATTATAACAGGGAAATAACAGAACATAGTGACACGAATCTAGGCACTCCCAAGACCACTGCAGAAATGCATCAACAGGCAACTTTTGAAGGTTGGGATTTTGACACAACTTGGAAAATTGTAGAGGGTGTGTCGTATCCATATCTCAGTGAGTTTGGTGATGATTGTACATTATCAGTCTCTGTTAAAGGTTGCGGCACAGTGACACCAGTGGCAGACATTTATACCCATACTTATGGTGATAGTGTATCATTATGTGCAATTCCTATGGATGGCTGGGTATTTGCCGAATGGCTTGGAGGAAATGTTGTCGATGCTCATGATGCTAACACAACGGTGGTCATGGACAGTAACAAGACTGTTGTGGCGCATTTTCGTAAGTTATATGAGATTCGTACTCTTACCGAATTACAGGCGATTAAGAATGACCTTGACGGTCACTATACATTGATGAACGATATCGATGCATCTGAGACGTCGACGTGGAATGATGGTGTCGGCCTTGAGCCGATTGGAACTGAAAACATTCCGTTTACTGGTGTCTTTGATGGCAAAAACAAGAGGATTACAGGATTAACTATCAATCGTTCTAGCTTAAGTTGCGTTGGCTTATTTGGCTTTACTGGTTTGGGTTGCCAGCTTAAGAATCTTCAACTCGTCAATAGCAATGTGTCTGGAAATACTTATGTTGGTTGTTTGGTTGGTGAATTAGTTAGTGGTGTCATTACGAATTGTTATGTGACAGGTAATGTGAGCGGCAACAACACTATTGGTGGGTTAGTTGGTGGTTACTGTGGTACGATTGCGAATTGTTACTCGACATGTTATGTAAGCGGGAATCGTTCTGTGGGGGGGCTGGTGGGCTGTCAGAATAGCGGAATTATTACTGATTGTTATGCAACGGGCAGTGTGATTGGGTCTGTTTATGTTGGTGGTCTTATTGGTGGAGCAAGTGGCACAATCTCGAATTGTTATGCAACAGGTAAAGTAAGTGGCTACGATTATTACGGTGGTCTGGTAGGGGTACAAGGAGATGATGTTACAATCACGAATTGCTATTATGATTGTCAGACGACTGGTTGCAGCGACACTGGTAAGGGCAATCCGAGAACGACAGCGGAGATGCATCGACAGGCAACATTTGAAGGTTGGGATTTCGACACGACATGGAAGATTGTCGAGGGGGTGTCATATCCATACCTTAGTGCGTTAGGTGATGAGTGTACATTGACAGTTTCTGTTATTGGCTGTGGTACGGTGACGCCCATGGCGGGTAGTTATACGCATTCTTATGGTGAAGCAATTCCGATATCAGCAACCCCGGACACTGGGTGGCACTTAGTTGAATGGCTTGGAGGCAACGTTGCCGATGCTCATGATACTAATACAACGGTTGTCATGGACAGCAACAAGACTGTCACGGCTCATTTTCGTAAGTTTTATGAGATTCGTACCCTTGCGGAATTGCAGGCAGTTAAGGATGATCTTGACGGTCATTACATATTGATGAACGACATCGATGCTTCGGAGACGTCATCGTGGAATGATGGCGCCGGTTTCGAGCCGATTGGTTCGTATACAGAACGGTTCACGGGAATTCTCGACGGTAATGGGAAAACGATTACAGGTCTAATAATTAACCGCTCTAACACAGGCATTGCTGGTTTATTTGGTTGGATTGAAACTAATAGTATCATCAAAGATCTTGGACTCAACGGTGGTAAAGTAACCGGGAACGATTCGGATGTAGGAGGTCTAGTGGGTGTGAGTAATGGCACAATTACGAATTGCTACATGACGGGCATCGTGAATGGTGGTGATGCGGGCGGTTTAGTAGGATATCAAGATAGCGGCACAATAACGAATTGTTATGCAACAGGCAGTGTGAACGGTGGTTATGCTGGCGGTTTAGTGGGAATTCTATGGAATGGTACAATCGCGAATTGTTATGCTACCGGTAGGGTTGATGGAGGCGGTGGTCTAGTGGGGAGCCAAGATGGCGGCACAATTCTGAATTGTTATGCGACTGGTAACGTGAGTGGAACTTGGAGTATTGGTGGTCTAGTGGGGAGCCAAGATGGTGGCACAATTACAAATTGTTATGCGACTGGTAGCGTGAGCGGAACTAGGAGTATTGGTGGGTTAGTTGGAAACCAAGATGGCGGCACAATTACAAATTGTTATGCGACTGGCAGCGTGAGTACAACGGACTATTATATGAATACATATGTTGGTGCTCTTGTGGGTCAGCAGCTAGATGGAACAATTCTGAATTGTTATGCGACTGGCAGCGTGAACGCTACTTATTCCTATATGGATTTGTATGTCGGTGGATTAGTGGGGTGTCAAGATGGTGGCACAATTACAAATTGTTATGCGATTGGCAGCGTGAATGCTATTTACTCTTCCTATACGTATATTGGTGGTCTCGTGGGGAAGCAGAATACTGGTACTATTACGAATTGCTATTATGACAGTCAGACAACAGACCAAAGTGACACTGGTAAGGGTATTCCCAAGATAACCGCAGAGATGCATCAACAGGCAACTTTTGAAGATTGGGATTTCTTGAATACTTGGAAGATTGTCGAGGGTGTGTCATATCCATACCTTAGTGTGTTTGGTGATAAGTGTACATTGACTGTAAACATTATTGGTAGTGGAACGGTAATGCCTTTTGTTGGAGACCATTCAGATGCCTACGGAGCGGTCATTTCGTTAACAGCTATTCCTACCCCTAATGGATTCTTTATTGAATGGCTAAATGGTAATAATACTAATCCTAATTCTTCCAACACAACGGTAATAATGGATAGCAATAAAGCTGTCACAGCACGCTTTTGTAAATTGCTCTATACTGTAGCTGATTTACAGTCAGTTAAAGATGACCTTGACGGTCACTGTTTATTGATGAACGACATTGATGCCTCGGAGACAGCATCTTGGAATAATGGTGCAGGTTTTGAGCCGATTGGTAATTACTACATGCCGTTTAATGGCGTTTTTGATGGGAATGGAAAGAGAATATTCGGGATTTCTATGAATTATCCGGATTATGGCAATATTGGCCTGTTTGGCAATACTGGCTATAATTGTGTAATTAAGGACTTAGGTCTCGAGGATGTCAATGCTAAAGGGTATTCATACGTTGGCGGACTTGTTGGTTCTCAACATGGCACAATCATGAACTGTTATATGAGTGGTAGTGTTAGTGGCAAAATTCATCTATTGGCGGTCTCGTGGGGCAGCAGTCTGGTGGCACAATTGCGAATTGTTATGCAACTAGTTGCGTGAATGATACTGACTCCAATTTAGATACGTATGTTGGTGGACTAGTTGGGTGCCTAGATGCTGGCAGAATTATGAATTGTTATGCGACAGGCAGCGTGAATGCTACTTACTCTTCCTATACACATGTTGGCGGTCTGGTTGGGTATCATTATTATGGTTATATTACGAATTGCTACGCAACCGGTAGTGTGAGCGGCTATTCGGATGTTGGTGGCCTGGTGGGATATAGGAAAAGTGGCACTGTCACGAATTGCTATTATGACTGTCAGACGACCGGGCAAAGTGACACGGTAAAGGGGAATCCGAAGACGACAGCGGAAATGCATCAACAGTCTACTTTTGAAGGTTGGGATTTCTCAGATGTTTGGGGAATTGTTGAGGGCTTGGATTATCCTTTCTTACGTTCTCTTAAGCAATGTGGTTCGCTCTACGTGACGATTGTTCCGCCTGCTGCTGTGGATGCCGGAGCAGAGTGGAGTCTTAACGGTGGTGTGACTTGGAACGCGAGTGGCGCGACGGTGAGCGATTTGCCCGTCGGCGCGTACACCATCACTTACAAGACGATTGCGGATTGGGATGCTCCTTCGGACAAGTCCGTAAATGTTGTCAAAAACGAAATCGTCAATGTTACAGGGACTTATGTTCAACCTTTAGGTTCGCTCAAAGTGACCATTACTCCCTCTGCGGCCATTGCTGATGGAGCGAAGTGGTCGTATGATGGCGGTGTGACATGGCTTGATAGTGGCGTCGAGGTGTCGTTGCTTAATGGGTCATACGACATTTGGTTTAGTGATTTGGTTGATTGGATTTCTCCATGGCGTCAGTTCGTTGTGGTGCTGCAGAATCAGGTGACGAGTGTTGTGGGTGAGTATGTTTCGACGCAGGATATGGTGTTGGTTGACGGCGACTTTGATTCGGGCGTGGGCACGAGTATTGCGCCGGGTGACAAGGTTGATTTCTGGTGGGATGTGGTGGCGGATCGCCCGGTGACGGAGCCGTTCTGGTGCGAGTTGTTCGCGAGCAAGACGGGCGGCTTTGACCAAGTGCGTTTTGGCAGCACGGTCACGAGTTCGTACAAGCAAAACGGTATGGGCACGTATGCGCAAATCGCGCCGAGTACGCTGACGCTGAACACTATCCCCGACGGCATCTATACCCTGTTGCCGAGCGTGAACCGCGGCTCGCTTAAGCTGGCCGACCGCGTTTCGGAAATCTCATATTCCAACAACTGGATGCCGGTGGCGGGCAAGCGCCTTTCGGTGCACAACCCCGTGCGCCAACAGATTGACCTTGTGTTGGAGAATCCGCAGATGGTGCGCGACGCGACCGATGTCCGCCGCGTGACGTTGACGGGACGCATGCGCAACGCCGGAAGCGTGAATCTGGACAAGCCGGGCGCATGGGTCGAGGTGTTCTACGGAACGATGACGGCCGAAGGTACATTGATGCCGCAGGGCACGATTGGCGCTGGTCAGAATATCAACACGCTAGCTGCGGGCGAATCGGCCGAATTCTCGCTGTCCGGCTACGTCCCGGCGGGTGTGCCGAACCGCGCACTGGCGGTGATTGTCGACAGCACGGACATCGTGCCCGAGACGAACGAAGTCAATAACTCCAAACTGTTCTATGACGAATCGATTCTGCCTCCCGGCAAGGACAACGGCATCGACTTGGCAATTGTCTCGATGACGGCGAACGCGTCGCAGCTGTTGCCGAACGCCGTCGCGCCGAACAGCAAACTGCGCTATTATGTGACGGTGCAGAACAAGGGCACGGTGATGCCGAGCGGGCCGGTGTATCTGGAACTGTTCGCGTCGCAGGACGGCGGCGTGAGCTACGTGCCGGGCGTGACGCTGACGTGGAGCGAGCAAATCAGCGCCCCGGCGTTGGGCGAATTCCAGACCTATCAGTTTGAGAAAACCCTCAACAGCATCGGCGACGGCGTCTATTCGCTGTTGGCGGTGGTCAACCGCGACGGCGCCGGTAACAATCCCGGCGACATGACGCCACTCGACAACCGCTATCGTTTCGCGGGCGGGCGCATCTTCCTGAACACGCCGGTTAGCTCGAACGCCGTAAACCTCGTGTGGAGCGAAGGCCCATACTTCAGCGGCCTCGACACCGGGCAGATGACCATCGAAGGCCGCATCCGCAACATCGGCGACACGATGACACGGGCATTCTGGACCGAGGCCTTCGTCGGCACCGTGCAAGAAAAGACCGGCTACTTCTACAAAGACACCAACAGCGTCTTTGCGGGCGGCATCAACTGTCCCGGGCTTGCGCCCCGCGAAGAACTCGTGATAAGCCTGATTGGTCGATGCCCATCCGGCAAACTCGTCGGCATCCTCACCGACAGCACCGACGTCGTTGCCGAAACGGACGAGACGGATAACTACGACTACAGCGGATTAGTCAAGTAACCATCACAATAGAGATACCCATCTCCGGTGGGGCGTCCCTCGCCGGAGATGGGTATTTCTGTGATGATGTTTTGCCGAGCGCATCTGCGTGGCGCTGGTTGGTTTATTTTGTTTTGGGGGTGGGACGGATGCGGATGGCGTCGGCGACGACGGTGCCGTCGGTCATGTTGTTGAGGGCAACGTAGGCGGATTTGCCGCGCGCCATGTCGTATGTTCCGAGGCTCACCCATTTGCCGGCGTTGGCGGCTTGGTTGATGGTCGCCGTTGTTGTGCCGTTTTTGTGTTTGATGGTGTATGTGGCGTTCGTTGCGGTGGCGATGTTGCCTTTGGGGATGAAGACGTCGATTTCGGCGGCTTCGGTCGCTTTGGGCGTCCATTGCCAGCATGCGGTTGCGGTGCCATCGCCGGCCGTCATCATGGCGCAGTTTTCCGAGGTGCTCCCGAGCGTGGCGGTGGTTGTCCACGAGCCGGTGTTCAGGCCTTTGGAGGCGTAGCCCTTGACAATTTCGGGTGTCAGGTCGGGCGTGGGGTTCATGCCGAAGTGCGTCATGAGGAAGATGTCGGTGTCGCGTGTGTTGGTCGGCCCCGAGCCGAGGATGCAGGCTTCGAAGCCCGCGGCTTTAGCGGCGGGGATGACGCGGTCGTCGATTTGCGAGAACGGGATGGACAGATAGCGCACTGTTTTGCCGGGCATATTCGCCTCGATGTCGCGTTTTGACCACGCGATTTCGGTGGTCAAATTATCATCGCTGAGGGTGGGCAGCGCCGTGTGCGTCACGGTGTGCGACTCCGTTAGAATCGTTCCGTCCTTCTCCATTTCGCGAATCTGTTCCCATGTGTTGTGATCCCATGCGGTTTTGACGCCGACATACCTGGAGTGGACAAAGTTGTAGCCAAAGAATCCGAACTTTTTCAGCGTCGGGTAGGCGACGGAGTAGACGGTGGCGTAGTTGTCATCGAAGGCGAAGAGAATCGGGCGCGTCGGCAGGGCGGGCGTTCCGCTCGTTATCCAGTCGGCCATTTGCTTCATCGTAATCGATTCAAAACCGCTCTCGCGCAGTTCCTTGATTTGCGCAACGAAAATATCTTTATCAAAAGTTTTGTTGGCATACTCATCCGTGAGCGCATGATAGAGCAGGATGGAAACCGACATGTTTTTCTCGGTCGAAAACCCGGGGTCGGTGTTGTCGATGATGAGTGGCTTGGTGTCAGCGGCCAACGCGGTGGCGGTGGCCAGTGTTGCGGCGGCGCATCCCAACAGGGCGAAAATGTGTTGCTTCATAATTGATTGTTATTCCTTTTTCTTCGGACTTGGTGAAATGCGAATGGCGTCGGCGAGCACAGTCGCGTCGGCCTTGTTGTTCACGGCGACATAGGCGGGGCGCCCCTTGGCCAGTGGGAACGTGCCTAACGTGAGCCACTTGCCGGAGTTTGTCCGCTGATTGACGCTCACAGTCGAAATGCCGTCGCGATGGCGAATCGTGTAAATCGCGTTCGTCGCGGCGGGCGTGGCACACCGAGGGATGCGCACGTCAATCGCATATGGTCGTGTCGCGTCGGGCGTCCATTGCCAACAGGCGTTAGCGGTTCCGTCCCCGGCAGGCGCCATGGCGCAATTGTCCCCGACGGCGTCTTCGGCGTCGGCCGTTTTCCATGGCCCGGAGCCAAGGCCCGCCGTGGCGTATCCTTCAAACATCTTCATGGTGCAGGTGGTGCGTGGGTCAACGAGGAATCGCGTCATCAGATAGGGGTCGGTGTCGCGGTCGATGAGACCATCGCGCCCGCACATGGCGCAACCGTATCCGGCCATGCGCACGGCTGCCGTGGCGCGGTCGTCAATGACGGCCATGGGGTAGGCGAAACAGAACACGCGTTTCCCCGGCATGTTCTTTTCAAAGTCCGCTTTCGACCCGTAAATCTCATCGTGCAACTTTGCATCGTCGCACTGATTGAGGTTTGGGTGCGTGGCACTATGCGATTCGGTGATAATCGTTCCGTCACGCTCCATCTCGTTGAGCTGTTCCCACGTGGGGTGCGGCCACTGCGTCTTGACCCCCACATAGCGGCTATGGGCGCAGTTCACGCCCGTAAAGCCATACTTTTTCAGCGTCGGAAAAGCGACGGTATAAATCGACATATAATTGTCATCGGCCACTAGCAGAACGGGGCGCGTGGGCAAAGCGGGAGTGCCCTCTCGCATCCAACCGACGAGTTGCGGCAAGTCCACCGACTCGAAGTTGTTGTCGCGCAACCACTTCATCTGTTTGTCGAACACGTCCGGCCTAAAGGCCGGGTCGCCGCAATCGGGCGACAGACCGTGATACTTCAGGCAGGTGACCTTGAGATTATTCGCGCTCGAAAACTGTGCGTCCGAGTTGTCAATAGTCAACGCTTCCTCGGCACTACACGATAACGCTGCGGCCAAAAAACAGCCGGTAAAAAAGATAGAGTGATTTCTACGGTTCATTGTCCTCTTTCCTTTGAATTCGTTCAACAGACACTATTTGAAGAAAATGTCGCGTTGCGGGAACAGTCCAAACAGTCCACCGGAATGGATGTAGAGAATGTTTTTGTCGCGCTTGAAGAATCCTTCGCGCACCCGTGTCACCACTGCATGGAAGGCCTTGCCCGTGTAGACGGGATCCAAAATCAACCCTTCAGTTCGCGCTGCCAGTTTGATTGTCTCGATTTCCTCGGGATAGGGGATGCCGTAGCCCTCGCCGACAAAACCGTCAATCACATTGATGGGTGACGCTTCGTCCGTAAACGACAGCTCGTATTTGTCCTGAATCTCGTTGAGGATGTCGCGAATCGGGCCAGTGGGATAGCCCTGCGTCTTGCCGATATTGACGCCCCAGACCTGCGGTTTCTCGTCGCTCTCGTCGATGGCGCGTCCCGCGATGAGGCCGGCAAAACTTCCGCCGCTTCCGGTCGCGATAACCACATGATCAAACTTGACACCCATGTTTTCCTGTTGCTGCATAATCTCGTCCCACGCGACCATGTATCCCAGACTTCCAACGGCGTTGCTCGCACCAATCGGCGACCAGTATGCGATGATGCCTTGCTTGGTGTAATCGGCAATGATATCGTCCACGATTTGAGGCTTGCCTGTGGCGTACCCCTCATCGGGAATATAGGTGATTTCGGCGCCCGCCAACATGTCGAGCAGTAGGTTTCCATCAGGCACAGCGGGCTTTTCGCCGCGGAGAACGAGGTGACATTTCAGTCCGAATTTTGCGCAAACCAACGCGGTCGAGCGGCAGTGATTGCTCTGTAATCCGCCGGAAGTCATAATGACCTTTGCGCCCATATCAGCGGCCTCGGCGATAACAAACTCCAGTTTGCGAGCCTTGTTCCCAGTAAGAACCGACCCCGTGAGGTCGTCGCGTTTCACCCAGATATTGGCTCCTCCGATTTCCGCATTGAATTTGGGCAGAAACTCAATCGGTGTTGGTGTTTGTGCAATCCTAAACGAATTCGGAATTCTCATTCCTTACTCTCCTGTTGTGTCTTTTGCATTATTTGTCATTTTGTTCATTGCCGGAAAAATGATTGTGAAAGTCGTTCCCTGATTCAGGACGCTCTCGAGTTCAATTGTTCCGTTCATGTCTTGGATGTACTTGTGAGTCATCGTCAGGCCCAGTCCGGTTCCCTTGTTGCCTTTGGTGGTATAGAAAGGTTCCCAGATTCTCACGAGTTTCTCTGCGGGAATCCCCGGGCCGTTATCGGTCACCTTGATGCACAGATCTCCGTTATCGAGCTTTTGCGTCGTTACAATGATGACCCCGGGCAGTCCACTCATGGCATCCATCGCGTTCGTAAGTAGATTCATGATGGCCTTGGTCAGGTTTTCCGCGTTCAGGTTATAGGGCGGCAGATTCTCCTCAAAGTCGTGTTGCAAGTCTACCATATTGTTACTGGCGGTTTGCGAGAAACTCTGAACCATCTCGCCCAATGTCGCGTTGACATCAATCGGTTGCAGTTCGACGACCTGCTGATTTGAGAACGCGAGGATTTCCTGCGTGAGCACCGTCATGCGGTCCACGCCTTTTTTGACCAGTGGCCAGAAACTCTTGATTTGTCCCAGATTGTCCGCCGCGACGGCTGTTTCCATGAGATCCATACCGCCCTTTGCCAGTTGTAGGATGTTCTTGATGTTGTGCGAGAGTCCGGCGAACGACGTCCCGATGGCTGCCAATCTTGCCTGATGCAAGTTCTGGACGTTGAGGTTATAGTTCGCCAGAGTCAGTGCCAAGTCAAGTCCGAACGAGCTAAGGAAGTTCGCGTCGTCCTGTTGGAAAAGTCTTGCGGGATTGGTCGTGTCGATAAACAGAACTCCGAGGACATCGGTTTGATGGAGCAGCGGCACGCAGATGGCGGCACGGACACCGCTCATGATGAGTGATTCGCTATTCTTGAATCGTTCATCGAGCCGTGTATCACAGCTAAGAATCGTGACACGTTGCGTGATGCATTGATTGACCATTGTCCGGCTGATAGTGATATTTTTTTGTTCGACCGTCATGGACATCTTTTGATTCGTCGCATCACGTCCACCGGTAAAGACAGAGATGCCCTCGTCTCGATGTCTCAGCAGAACAGGCTTCGGCATATTGTCATGGGGGTCCGTCAGCAAGATGGCGGCGTGATCCGCAGGCAGCGCCTCGAACAGCAAGTCGATAGACTTGTTGAGAATCTCTTCCTGCGTTTTGCAATTGTTCACAATCGTGTTCAACTTGTAGATAATTGCCAAACGTCGGATGGCACGGCGTCCCTGCTCCGCATCGAGCATATCGGGTGTCGATGTTTGCTGGATACTCGGAACTGTTGCCTGTGTCGCGATGACCATTCCATGCGAGTTGTTGTCATCGCTCTCGTCATTGATAAGTGTGATGCCGATGGACGGGAACGATGAAGAACCTTTTGAGAAGTAGTCTTCGGGCGGCAGGAACGAGAAAATGAACTGCGCGTGTCCGCATGTCAGTTCATCGCCTTCCTTGATAAGTTGAAGCGTGCGCACCTTGATGCTGTTGATGAAAGTCCCGTTGCTCGAATTGTTGTCTTTGACGAAATAGTTATTATTTTTGCACTCGATTGTCGCATGAAAGCGCGATATGCTGGCGAGGAGAATCACAATCGTGTTGGCGGGATTTCTGCCAATTGTTGTTTGTCCGTCGCCAAGAGCAAAGAACTTATTTTCCAGTCTCATGGACGAATCAGGATATAAATAAGCGGTCATAATCTCATCTCTCTCATTGCCACAATTTCGAGTCGCCGTCATTAGTCTTTGGTGTCTGGCTTTCCTTATCAATCTCCAGACCGGGTAATTCTTCTTCTAACATTGTTGGGGGTTCATAGTCATCCGGGAGTTTCTGCAGAGTCGCCGGCTTCTGAGGCATGGGCGCCTGCTTCGGTTCTTCCTGCGCGATTTCTTCTTGACCGGGAGCGTCGTCCTCCGCGGCGTCATCATTATCGCTCTCGCTCACAGGAGTCAGGGGATCAGTCTCGGGTGTTGTCTCCGTAAACAGTCCGTTTCCATTTGTGTACACATCAGGATTCTTTTCGGGTGTCTGAGGAACATAGACAACCTCATCCGGCATCGACGAATCGAATTCATCGTCTTGTTCGTTTTGTGGTTTGTCCTCCGTCGCAGGCGCGGGCAGAGCCTTTGGCGTCTCGGCGCTCGCCGAATCCGTGTCACCATTTTCGTCCTCGCCCTTGAATCTCGGAGCATAATCTTCGAGCCGCACAGTCTTGATGCGTTGCGTATCTGTTTTCATCGCTTCAAGATGGCGACGGCGCAAAAATTCATAAATGCTGCGAATCATGCACAGCATGGCTCCACGATTGCGGATGAATCTTTTCGTCGAGTAGACACACGTTAGCTGTTTGCCTTTGCGCATGCGAGCGTAAATCTTGAGTGCGTTGTTGTGGATGTCAATCGAGTCGATGTCGATTGCCGCGATAGGTATGGTCTGCGTCACGAAACTCCGACGCATGATGAGCAAGTTCTTGCCATCGCAACCAAGCTGCCGATAAAAGAAGATGTCAATTCCCCAAAAGAAAAGCACAACAGCGCTAGTGTAGAGGAGAATGGGAAAATGCGTAAGCAGAGGATTTGTCCACCATTGACCTTGCTGCGCCGCATAAACAAGCGCGAACGCGATGGCCCAATAAATGATGGTTCCGCCGAATCCTGCCGAAAATCCAATCGGCGCGAAGGTGACCGGTTTGCCGGTCTCCATGGTTTGCCTATACATGCGCCGTGCCATGTGCGATACGCCCGTGCGAACAGCGATGGCTTCGGCGAAAGGATACTCGGGATACGTCGCGTTATCGATGACGATTTTCGGTGACCAGAGCCAGCGAATCTCCGGCATAAACTTCAGTACCAGTCGGCGTGTTGTGCTGCGATGGTCTTCGAGTCGAGTGATAGTGCGATCGATGCGAATCTCTTTCACATCATCCCACGGCAGCGAACGTGTGCGCCAGAAAAAGTATGAACGATACAAACCGTCTTCGGTGAGCACCAGAGATTGCAGTCCTTTGACGAACCAAATCAGCAAGAGGATTGTCAGTACAATTGGAATCCATGACATAAACTGAGTAGAAAGGCCTTTGGCCTGAAACCATTTTTCGATGGCCGCCAGATAGACGATAAGCTGTGGTGAAACGTAGTTGTTCGCCTGTACTTGTTGCCATGCATAGGGGACAGTCCACACAACGGCGACGAACAAAATCGGCGCAAGCATTCGCCACCATGGACGTCTGAATATGTATTTGTTAGACGATTGTTTCATACTCTATATACTCTACAACATTTTGAGCGACGACACAAGTCTTTTATATAGTCATCGCAGAAAAACGCCGGACAATTATCGTTCCGAGCGGTCACGCTTCTGCGTCGCGAATTATTTACCTTTGGGAGGCAGATCCTTGATTGCCGCGAGGATTGCTCTTCCGCCGTCAGCGCGCGATTCGGGTGTGTCGAGAGCCTGATCGAGCGAGACCTGTTGCGAAGCAAAAGCCTTTGCGTTCGGATGAACCTCACTTGGCTTTTTGAGTCCGGCTCCAACGACAGGACCATAACCACTCGAGGTGACAGGGATTCCGCACGATGTTAGCGTCATTGCGGCGCACAACATCATTGCAATCGTAAACATTTTGGTCATTGTAACAACTCCTTTATTGTGTTTTCTGCGGTGCTAATTGCTTGTTGTAATTTTTCTGTATCCGTTCCACCGGCCTGAGCCATTTCAGGCTTTCCGCCGCCCTTGCCGCCGATGACAGGCGCGAGCTGCTTGATAAGATTCCCGGCATGAACTTTCTTCGTGACATCCGGCGTCGCAGCTGCGAGCAGAGTTGCCTTGCCGGCATTATTCGCTCCAAGAACAGCCACCAGTTTTTCGGGGCGGTGCGACTTCAGTCCGTCAAACACCTGACGCAACATTGTGCCGTCCATGCCGTCAAAGACTTTGCAGACGACCTTGATGTCGTCGCCATACACCGGCGCCTGTTGCAGGAAAGTGGCTCCCTGCTCGGCAAGATGCGCGGCCTTGACCTGCGCCATATCATGCCGCAAATTCTTGATTTCGTTTTGCATCGCTTCGATGCGCTCAGGTAGCAACTCCGCTCCAACACTGAGATTCCCGGCAATCTTCGACAGCAACGCGCGTTCCTGTTGCATCATCTCGACAGCACCGCGTCCCGTCACGCTCTCGATGCGGCGAATGCCGGACGCGATGGCGCTCTCGCTTCTAATCAAGAAAGTACCGATACCTCCGGTTGCCGGCATATGCGTGCCACCGCAGAACTCCGCGGAGCAATCGGGAATTTCAATCACGCGCACACGCTGACCGTATTTCTCGCCGAACGGCGCGACAACTCCGGGCACCTTGCGGGCGTCTTCGATGGACAGTTCACGTGCCGACACCTCAATGTCGCGGCGAATATTTTCGTTGACGATACGCTCGATTTTCTCGATTTGTTCGGGCGTGACCGCTTCGGGATTTGTGAAATCAAAGCGCAGATAATCCGGGCACACATACGAGCCTTGCTGCGTCACGTGGTCGCCCAGAACTTGCTTCATTGCGGCTTGCAGCAGATGGGCGCTTGTGTGATTGCGCATGATGTCCCAACGGCGGTCGCCATCGATGATTCCCACAGCCACTTCGTTGATGGCAATCGAGCCACGTGTGACGAGTCCGAAATGGACGAAAATATCTTCAGTCGTTTTTTGCACGTCGGTGATTTGAACTTCGCCATGCTCGAACAGGAATTTTCCTGTGTCTGCGACCTGACCACCGGATTCCGCGTAGAAGTTCGTCGCGTCAAAAACGAGAGCAACCTCGTCACCTTCTTTGGCGCTCTTGATGCTCTTGTCATCCGCAAAGGCGGCAAGCAGCGTCATTCCCGCATACTCAATCATGGGGTAGGCGTTAATCTCATCCCAGAGCTGATCGGCTTCTTCTTCGGGGATCGAAATCATATCTTCTTCATTGATTTCTTCCGGCTCGGGTTCCGGCCCAAAATCCTTCGCGTCAGCTTCCGTAGATTCGAGAAGAGCATCGAGGTCGATGTCCTCTTCGTCAATCGGGAAGCCTGTGAAAACCGTTGCTCCGTGCTGGTCGAAAATCTCTCGCAGTGGTTCTTGCAGTTCGCCAAACTTCGAGCCTTTAGCGCCTTTACGGCTGATTTTCTGGTGCTCCTTGATGTGCTCCAGATAACTGTTCTGGTCGAGCTTCAATCCTTGATCCACAGCCATCTCGCGGATGTCGTCGATGTGCAGACCGTGCGTCGTGCTCAGGTTGAACGCATCTTCGCCATCAATCACTCCATTGGAATTTTTGGCTTTGTCAACGACTGCCTCAAAGTAATGCTGCCCGACGGCGAGCGTATTCGCATACGATTCCTCTTCGGTCATAATCACTCGCTTGATGATAGCCACGTGCTTTTTGAGGTCTGGATAAAAACCGCTCATAACCTCAACCACTGTGTCAACAATCGGCGCCATGAACGGACGATTGATGCCCAAGTGTTTTCCGTATCGTGCCGCACGACGAAGCAATCTGCGCAACACATAGCCGCGGCCTTCGTTGCTCGGCAGGATGCCCTCGCTGAGCGCAAAAGTCAGCGCTCGGACGTGGTCGGCCACGACGTTGACCTGTTGTCTCACCTTGAGTGGCAATTCCTTGTAAGTTCCCTTAAGTCCCGCAATCTTGATGACGTGGGCGCAAATGGGTTGGAACAAATCTGTCTCGAATGGCGATGCCGTATCTTGAACGATACAGCACAAGCGCTCGAGTCCCATTCCCGTATCAACGCCGCGATTCTTCAGCGGTGGGCGCGACCCGTCCTTCTGCTGGTCATACTGCGGGAAAACGCAATTCCAATATTCGATGTAACGGGTCATTGGGTCGTCGTCATTGATTGTCGCGTACTGGAAGGTCAACCCCTCGCCGTACTGTGCTCCGCGGTCATAATAAATCTCACTGCATGGTCCGCACGCGCCCGTCTCGCCTGCGGGGCCCCAGAAGTTATCCTTGTCTCCCAGACGCACCATGTGGTCCTCGGGCATCCCGATTTCCTTGGTCCAAATGTCCCATGCTTCGTCGTCATCCTTGTAGACACTAGCGTAAATCCGCGCCTTGTCGAGTTTGAGGACTTCCGTCGAGAACTCCCATGCCCAGTGAATGGCTTCGCGTTTGAAGTAGTCGCCGAAGCTGAAGTTGCCCAGCATCTCAAAGAAAGTATGATGGCGCAAGGTGTGGCCGACGTTCTCGAGGTCACTGCCCTTGCCGCCCGCACGGAGACATTTCTGCACCGAAGTCGCGCGTTTATAAGGCAATTCCACGGCGCCCGAATAGAGCCTCTTGAATTGGACCATGCCCGCTGTAGTGAAAAGCAAGGTGGGGTCATCCGGAGGAACAATCGGCGAACTGGGGACTAAATGGTGTTCGCGTGCCTGAAAGAATTCGATGTATAAACGGCGTATTTCTGACGACTTAAGCATTGTTGTTTACTGTTCTCTAAAATCTAAATTATGGTTTTACCAATTTATAAAGTACAGCCAGCCTCTAAATATATATATTGAGAAAAATATTAGATTCTGAAGTTTGCCATCCGCAAGCACAGTGTCAAGTTGACTCCGCCTATAACGCAAATCGCCAGAGGTGACATGGTCGGCAAAGAAATAACGATGGCGGCTGTCGGCAGAAAACAGAGCAAGCAAAACACGGCCTTGCGGGCGAGTTGCGCCCACGGCAGCAGTCTGTTCCACGGCAGATTGAGCGAGCGCCGAATGACAGACAGATAAAACACCGATTGGCAGATGGTGCTTGTGACAGTGGCAATGGCAGCTCCGGCCATGCCAAGCGGCGTTAGGCATACCAGTGTGAGGCTGAGCAAGGCGTTGAACGTTAGGTCGCCAACGGAGCCGACGAGCACCAGATTCTGTTTCCCCAGAACATAAAGAAGGGGCATAAAGGCGGTGATTCGCAGGGGCAACATACAGAGGTAAATACGCATGTAAAGAGAGGATTCTCGATATGTTTCGGAATACAAAAGCACAAGAAACGAGGGGGCGATGAACATGAAGAGCGTGAAGAAGGTGAACAGAACCGTCGCCGTTTTGAGGCAAGCACGGTGCCAAAGCTCTGTCATTTCGGTGGTTTTCCCCTGATGGAAAAGGCGCGAAAACTCAGGCAGCAACACGGGTGTGACAGAACCAATGAGTAGGCCAATCAACGGGATTTCCGCCGCGCCGTAGGCATAGAGCGCGTAATCGCCGGAGGAAAAGAAACGTGCGACGATGTTGCGGTCGAGCAGGACGGCGAGTGTGTCGATGATGCTGACCGCGCCGACGGGCAGAATAAACGACATCATATCTTTGAGCGATTGATGCCATTGAGTGGGCATCCATTTTCCTCGGAGTGTGGTTGCCGCATGGAATAACCCGATGATGACACGCGTTAGTGCCGCCAGTGTAAGCCCGATGAATACGGCCTTGGGGATGGCGGTTGCGTTGTCGGGGGCAAAGACGCAGGCATAGAAGAGAACCGCGAGTTGGAGACAGCTTGCGGGGATGGCCATGCAGAGCGCTCGCCACGGATGTCCGGTGGCGATGAGCAGCGGCTCGGCGGCGCCTGCGGGCAGTGAGAGGAGGATGCTCAGCGCAGCCCACATTAGGAGCGAAGTCATCTCGGGAGCATTGAGGTAGTGCGCCAGTGGCACACGTCCCACGAAAACCGCGGTAGCCAACAGCGCGCCGATGACGGACAAAAACAGCAGGCTCTGAACAAAGAGCGAGCGTTTGTTTTCATCGGGTGTTTTGGGTAGGGCGGTATAGAGAAATGTTTGTATGCCAAACATGCCCATAAGGATGCACATGTTGGTCACGAGTAACCCTTTTTGAACGATTCCGGCTTGTTCCCGCAAGAGGAAGCGTCCGATGACAATTCCGCTGATGACGATTGCCGCCTGTGTGGTCAGGCGGGCCGCCGCAACAACAACAGTTTGTCTGGACAGGTTCATGAGGTCTGTTCCGTGTTGGTTTTTTCTTCGTCGTAAAAATGTACGGCCGTGTCGCCATACACTTCCGTTCGGATACAGCGCAGATTGCCATATTGTGCTTCGACGGCTTCGCGTGCTCCGCATTGGCACACGACTGTTGCGCCTTGCGCCACCCATTCACAGGACTGAATTGCCTGCATGGTTCTGTGCGCCAATCCGACGTTATAGGGCGGGTCAAGAAAAATCAGGTCGGCGGTGTCGGTGGCGTCGCTCAGTGGCGTTTTGCAAAAAGCAATCGCGTCTTTGGCAATGATGAGAGCTTGCGCATTCTCTCCGCGTCGGTCATAGTGCAGCTTTGCGGCATTCTCACGAAGACATCCGATGGCGGCAAAACTCTTCTCGACGAAATAGCACCGCTTCGCTCCACGGCTAAGCGCTTCGAATCCAAGCCCTCCGGCTCCGGCAAACAAATCGACGACAGTGATGTTGTTGAATGTGCCTCCGAGGATGGAGAACAGCGACTCTCTGACGCGTCCCAGTGTTGGCCGCGTCGCCATCCCTTTGGGAGCCTTGAGCGTTGTCCCGCGATTATTCCCGGCGATGATGCGCACAGTAAACAGCTTCTCCGGAGTGATTATTTCTGACGGATTTTGACGGCGTTGGCATGAGCGAAAAGCCCTTCGTTTGCAGCCAGCGCGATGGTGTGCGGCGCGGCCTCAGCAAACGAGTTTTCGTTATAGCAGAGCACATTGCTCCGCTTCAAGAAGGAATCGACTCCGAGCGGCGAGAAGAACCGCGCCGTTCCGCCGGTTGGCAGCACGTGGTTTGGTCCGGCGACATAATCGCCGACGGGCTCGGGTGTCCATGGGCCAAGGAAAATAGCGCCAACGGCGTCGATCTTCTCAGCGATGGCGGCATCATTCTCCGCAAGAATTTCCAGATGTTCGGGCGCTTTTGCGTTCGCGACTTCGATGGCGGTCTCGGCATCCGGTACGCGAACGAAAAAGCTGTTCTTGCTCAGCGTACTCTCGATTTGCACGCGGCGTGGTGCCGTCGCGATTTGCGCCGCGATTTGTTTTTCGACAGCTTCAAAATCAAAGTCCGCGCCGATACCAAGCAAAACAACCGTTTCGTTTCCGGTGTGTTCCGCCTGCGCAAACAAGTCCGCCGCGATGAAAGCGGGATTCGCTGTTTTGTCCGCGATGATCAGAACTTCGCTTTCGCCTGCGACAGAGTCAATGTCGATAATACCGTATAGCATCCGTTTCGCGCAAGCAACAAAAGCGTTGCCGGGGCCGACGACTTTGTCGACACGCTCGAGCGTTTTCGTCCCGAACGCCAATGCAGCCACAGCCTGTGCGCCGCCGACAGTATAAACATTGTCCGCGATGCCGAGCATGTGCGCGCACGCAAAAGGCGTGAAGCAAGTCGGGTCACCGTGAACCGGTGGGGTGACCATGACAATATCCTTGACGCCCGCGACTTGCGCCGGAATGACATTCATCAAAACCGTGCTGGGGTAAGTGGCGCGTCCTCCCGGGACATAGACGCCGACGCGACGCAACGGGCGAATGCGTTGGGTCAGGCGGGTGCCATTGGGACGAGTGAGAGTGAATGATTCGGGCAGTTGTCTCGCATGGAATTCGCGAATTCCATTGGCCGCGTACACCAGAGCGTCGCGCAGATCCGGGTCGAGTTTCTCCCATGCGGCAGCACAGACAGCGGGGTCAGCTTTGACTGTCTCGGGGGTAAGCCGAACTTTGTCGAACTTCTCGGTAAAATCAAAGACAGCATCGTCACCGTGAGCACGTACCTCGTTGATGATATTGGCAACAATCGCGTCAACACTGTTATCGCGTTGTTCCGCTTTGGCAAACTTTGCCATCAACTCCGGTTTCTCCGCCGGATAATCATAAACTCGCATTTTAATTCCTCACTACTACATCATACAAACGGGAACGGGGATTTGTTACGAGCCGGAGATTTCATGCCCCAAGGGAGTTAGATGGCCATCTTAAGGCTGAATGCCACAACGCCGCTTCCGAGCGCTAACAACAGGACAGAGATGAAGAAGCATCGGAAGATGTGACGTTTGATGACGTCGGGAGCAGGCAGTTTTTCGTCTTTGCCTAGCAAAAGGATGTTGCTGCCGTAGAGGACGAGAGGCAGAAGACTGCCGAAGAACAGGAACAGCCCAATGGCAAACACATAGAGATCCGGCGAGAGCGTGTGGTCCGAGAAATCCGTCGTTTTCGGGTACATCGTCGTTCCCACATAAGATATCAAAATTACAGTGGCGTTGTTGAGGAAATGCCCAAGCATTGAAAGGCTGATGTTTTGCGAACGAAGCATGATGAAGCTCAGCGCGATGCCAATAATCGCAGTCGGGAGAATCCTAAAGAGATGAAAGTGAACGATTCCGAAAAGTAGGCCGACAACGCACGGAATCATCCAACGCTTCTTCAGTCTCGAGCACGAATACTGGATAAACCCACGGAAAAGAATCTCTTCGCAAATGCCGGGCAGTAGGGCGCACATCAGCAGCATCACAGGCAGAGACGACGATGTCATCATCTCTTTCATTTGATTGTTGAACGCGTCAATATCCATTTGGGAAAACAACGGCATGGTTACGATGTTGACCATCGCGCTCAAATAGAATGTGCAGCCCCCGAGCAAAATGATTCCTGCGATTTGCCTGAAGCGTGGCATCCGAATGGGGAGCACGACCCGAGGGGAAACACGATGGAAACGCATCGCGAGAAACGCAATCAAAACGATGGTTGTCTCGTTGATAAGGAGTTGTGTGAAGTTGTTTACAGAAGGGAGAATATGCCTGTATATTATGAGACACAGAAGCGTCAGCAATGCGACAACCAGACCGCTGAAGAGGTCCGGGTTGGGTTTTGCGGATTTCATCATTCGTTCAAACATTTGATGCTCCCCTCATGAGAATCGTTCTGCACGTTATATACAGTGTCTCGCTTCGAATGCTTGTATGATTCTCGTCATCAAGTGTATGGTATCTAAAAGAAAACACAGATTAATGCCAAGGAGAAAAGTCCTTTGAGAATCGTATACATGGGTACACCGGATTTCGCGGTTGCGCCGCTGATGAAACTCATTCAGTCGGCACATGAAGTTGTGGCTGTCGTCACACAGCCTGATAAGCCTGTCGGTCGTGGCCGAACGCTGACGCCGCCTCCGGTCAAGACGCTCGCCCTCAAGAATGGTCTGCCTGTCCTGCAACCCGAAAAGATTAAGGGCATGGCGTTTGACAAAGAGCTTGCCGTGTATTCTCCCGATTGTATCGTCGTTGCCGCATATGGCAAGATTCTACCGAAGGAAGTTTTGGAACTCCCGACTTATGGTTGCATCAACATCCATGCCAGTCTCCTGCCAAAGTATCGTGGCGCCGCGCCGATTCAGCGCGCTATTATCGATGCCGAACTCAAAACGGGTGTGAGCATCATGGTCATGGAGGAGGGGCTTGACACGGGCGCCATTATCTCCTGCGAGGAATTGGACATTATCCCGGATGATGACGCCTCCTTGGTGTCCAATGCTCTGAGTTTACTCGGCGCCGGTTTGCTGATTAAGGAACTGGACAAGATTGAGAAGACCGGCAAGATTGTCAGCACTCCGCAGGATGAGAGCAAGGCGAGTTACGCGCCGATGCTCAAGAAGTCTGATGGCCTGATTGACTGGACGCAAAGCGGCGATAAGATTATCTGCCATATGATGGGAATGCGCCCGTGGCCGACGGCGTTCAGCTATCGCGGGAAAGCCAAAGAGATGTGGAAATTCCTCCGCGCCGAATCCCTGAAAGGTTTCGAAAAAGATTATGCCGATGATGGCGAACTTGTTGCGAAGGCGGCACCGGGGACGGTTACGGCGCTTGTGAAAGGGCGCGGTTTCCTTGTGCGCACGGGCGATCAGCATCTGTTGATTACCGAGGCGCAACCACAAGGCAAACGAGCGATGAGTGGCGCGGATATTATTAATGGTAATCTGCTCAACGTTGGGGATGTATTTCTATCGGAGAACAACGAATAGAATAACGAGCAAGAAACATTCTTGCTTTGATTGACAAATGTTGCATTAGGTGATTAAAGGTTTTTGTTGGATGTCTAAAAAGAAAGTAATGCCATGGGTTTCATGGCCGATATTAATAATCGAATTCATGGGCTTTGCCGTCGCGTTTTATTTGTTGCTGATATCGGCGCGAGTGATTTCGGCGGACTCCATGCCATGCCCGGCCTCAGGTATTTTCGCTTGCACTTCAATCATTCGTGGCAAGTTCTCCTACATTGGCCCGTTCTCCATCGCGGCACTTGGGACATTCTATTACGTTGTGCAAATCGCGCTGACGAATTTCGCGCGTTCGGGCAACTGGTGGGCGTATTTCAAGGGCTTGATGATACTTGGTGGTTACGGTTTCCTTGGTTGGTTGCGCGCCACCGAGATTGTCTACTTGCACAAGATTTGTCCGTGGTGTTATTTCGTTTGCTTCCTGATGCTTTGCGAGGCCATCGCGTTGTGGCCTGCCTTGACGCCGTTCCTGCCCAAATGGAAACTTCTGATGCGTACCTTTGCCGTCTTCTCGGTGTTTATTCTGGTCAGCTTGGCGCTGTGTGTGCCTGCTATGCTCTTCAAGAACGTCGAAAACTGCTATGGGCGTCAATGGTTCCCGTACAAGTACAAGCAGCTTGCGGAAGACGGCGGTGTGCCCATTGAGCATGACATCGATTTGATTCCGCCCGGCAGCACACGCGACAAGAGCAAGCCGACTCCGACACCTGTGCCAATCTATACGCCGACGCCCGCGGTCACTCCTACAACTACCGTAGAGGGCACACCCACGCCGAAAGCAAAGACCGGCGTCTACAAGACAACAGATTCTTCCCGCGATACCGAGGAAACACGTGCCTTGCGCGCGCATGGGTGGAAGGTGGTTGCGGACAACAGTTCTGTCATGAGCGCGTTGCGCCACAAAGCGCCGGTATTTCTGCTCGCCTTTGACCCGATTTGCGACGAGTGCTCGTATCTTATCACGCAACAGTTGACCGACAAATCTGTCGAGGATTTGCCTGTCACAAAGATCGCGATTGAGTATTCTCAGCTGCGTGGCGACCTTGCCAATCTGATGGACAGTATGCCCAAGATGTTGCTGATTGATGGTGAGGGCAATATTCTTTGGACGCACACCGGACGGCTGAATCCCTCCGGTATCGTCAAAGGAATTAAGGGCGGCCTGAACAAGAACTAACGCTGTGGAACAGCGTAGAGTGTCTCTTCGTCAATCGTCAGCCGTGGTTCGAGTAGCGCCGCTGCTTCTTGTGGCACTTGGCCAAAGACCCACCGAATATTGTTCGCATACAGCAGCGGAACATCGCTTGCCCTGAGCCCGTCAGGCTCGGGTAGTGCCGCCGTTGGCGAGATGGGTTGCCCACCCAAAACATAATTCATCCGTGCCGGGTAACAAACCCCGAGGATTTTTCCGTTGTCGTATTCGTTGCGGGCAAACTCAGATTGCGCCAACTTCATTGAAGCCGCATAATTCCGCAACCGTTGCGCGCGATATTCGTCCCGTGCGTTTTGAGTGACGGGCGGTATTATCTTCTCGTTGAGGTCATAAAACATCAGGATGGTAGTGCGTCCATAGGCGAGCAGCATCAGCAGGATTCCGCCCGTTGCCAACCGCATCAGTTGCTTTTGATATTGCGGGCAAGCGAGGTACAGAAACTGAAACCAGTAGACGCATAGGATGGCAAGCAACCCCACATGCGCCATAATATAGCGGCTGTCACTGCGCAGCGCTCCGGTCGGCACGCCAAGGATGTACGCCGTCACGAGGAAGATGATAATCAGCTTGACAGGCCGCGGGAAAGCGTGGCGGCGGTCGGTGACGAAACACATGAGCGCGAGGATGAGCGCGAGTGTCGGCAGATAGTTGCCGAATTCCGAGAGAGACCAGAACATCGTCGCGAGAAGCGTCCACACATTAGTCGCGAGCGCCGTGTACTTCGGCCCGGGCTGGATGTCGCCCCACACGAGTGTTTCGGGCGGAACAGATGACGGCCCCAGAATGCTCATGAAGCTCGGGCAAACGGGATTGCCGGTCCATATGTAGTTGCGCACAAGCCACGGCGAAAAGACGATGAATGCCATCGCCGCAAAAAGCAGAATCTTGGCGATTGCGCTCCGTACGGTGTCGTGTTTGCGAGCGATGCGCTCGAACTGTTGCGCCACGAGTACGGCGCAAAGGGGGAGAAGTCCCGTCAGAATCGCCGTGTATTTGGTGCTGATTGCTGCGCCCGCCAACAGTCCGGCAATGAGAATCGATTTTCTGTCGGCGAGGTTATCCACCTCGGGGCGCAGCAGCAGAATGTAGAAGGCCGCGAGTGTCCAGACGGCTGTCGCCAAGTCAACATAAGTGGAAGTCGCAAGGTATGTCCAGACGGGCACGAGCAGCAGCAACAGCGTGGCGCACAACGAGAGCTTCTTCGAGAGCTTGAGGATTTGCCGTGCAATCTCGTATGTGCCCGCCACAAGCAAAATGCCCGAGAACCAGTGGAACAGCCGCGCCAGTGTCTCCGAGTGCGCGTCCAAGCAAACACTGTAGAGCATCTGTTGCGCTTGCGGAATGTACGTCAGGATGGAGTTCGGAATCTCGATCATGCGCTCGTTGACAGAAAACAGCATGGCCGCCGAAATGTGGTATATAATGGAGTCGCCGCGGACTTCGGGCGCGAGAGCCGCCGCAAAGGTCAACAGCAAAATGCTCCCGCCACAAAGCGCGATGAGCGGCGAATGGCGCAGTGTTCGCGCGGGCAGCGACAGAACACGTTCCGCCAGTGGCGTCGATGATGGCGCCCGCCATAACCCGACGATTCCCAGTGGCAGATAGCAAATCGGCAACCAACACCACAGCGGAAATGAGTGTTGTGTCGTGGCGTAAAACAGCGAATTGACAAATGGCAGAACGGTTGGCAACCACAGCGCCAGAGCGGCCAGCGGCCACCGTCGCCATTGTCCCATAAAAGCGAAAACGCACAGAACTATGGGGATAAAAAGGCAGAGTCCCCACAGAATTTCCATTAGCGTTTCCCCGTGAAAACGTACCCTACGCCGCCGCGAGCGTCAACCCAGACCTTCTTCATCGCGTTCTGCGACCAGCGGCACGCCACGCCGTTTTTGCGACTGGCGCTATCGTGTGTAATAATCCATCCGTCTTTGTCAATGCCGATGAGGCAAATCAAGTGCCCGTCCGTTCCGCGATTGCCATACATCAGCGGTAGCTCGTCCTTGGGAACGGCGTTATCGGGGAACTTAATCGAGGCGCAAATCGTGTAGCCTTTGCGTAACGTCTCGTTGACTTGCGAGATATTGCGGAAGCGTGTGATGTAGCCTCGCGCGCCAAACTGCGAACCGAGGGAGACCGCGCGAATCCAGTTGCCGTAAATCTTCTCGTAAGGTTCATAGACAAGATCGCAAGCACGGTCGAGGTCTGCGCGGATGCCGAATTTCGCGATGGCGGTGACGACACTCGTCGGCGAGCAAATCTCATTCACGCGGGATTTATCCGAGACGACCTGCGTCGTATAGGGAACATCGAGCTGAAACTTTTTGCCGGTCGGTTCCATAAAGAAAGGCCGCTTGTCGCCGTAGGCTGCGTAGATTTTCTTTTTCTTCAGCGTGTTGCTGTACGATGCCGCCAGCAAGCTGAGCTTGGGAGATTCGATATTGGTCGAACCACGATAGAATTCGACACGCCACGAAATATAGGAAGACGTTCCTTTGAGCAGGAGGGTGTCGGTGACATATTCGCCGCCGGGCACCTTCTGCTTGAACTCCACCGGATAGGGGAACTGGTAGTCGCCCCAACGTGCGGCCTCGAACCAGTCATTATTGCCGGGTGTAACGGCAGTGCTGAGCAACAGACGAACGCCGGCGCCTTTGGGGCACCACACGTTCCAACTAGGAATCAGTTCATTATACGGGAATTTCGTTTGTCGGGAGACCATCGTGTAACCGGTTGTCGCCTTGGATTCCAGAACGATATATTTTCCCTTCTCTGCCGACTTGACGCCTGCATTCGTGCGATTGCCAAACATCTCGTTAGCGCCTTCAACTATAATCAGGCCATCGGTTGCCATGGGGGGATTCCCGATATTTTGCGCGTTCACGGCCGTGGTTCCCAACAGGGCTAGGCAGGCTGTCGCGATTGATGTGAGGACAGAGGTCAATCTCATAGTGCTATTCCTTTATTTGGTACTTTCAAAATCAATAATCTTCGCGTCAAAGACAGGTCCGTCCTTGCAGACAGTGCGCAGAGCTCCGTCTTTTGTTCGGACGATGCATCCGCCGCACACGCCGACGCCGCAAGCCATGTGGCTCTCCATACTCACGAAACACGGGACCTTGTTGTCCTCCGCGATCTTCGCGATGACGCGCAACATCGGTGTGGGACCGCAGGCATAAATAGCGTATCGTTCGCTGTCTTGCGAAATCAGCCGACGCAACGGCGCGTCCACCATTCCTGTTTCGCCCAGTGTACCGTCGTTCGTCGTAAAAATACATTGTCCAAATACTTGTTCGTTTTCTTCGAGCAACAGAATGTCCGATTGTGTTCTTGCCCCATAAATCAGCGTGGTGTGGGCGCTGCTGTTCCGCGCCAAAAACAGGACGGGCGAAATGCCATATCCACCGGCAATCATGATGGGTGCTCTGTCGGGCAGCAGCGTGAACGGTGTCCCGAGTGGTCCGGCAATGTCGACAAGGTCGCCTTCGCGTTTGGACAGGAGCAACTTTGTTCCCTCGCCAACGGCCTTAAACAAAATCCGCACAATGCCCGACGATGGGTCGGCGCCCAAAATACTGATGGGGCGGCGCAGCAGTGGAACGGTTGTCTGTGTCACGCGAATATGCAAGAATTGCCCGGCTTGCGCCGTGTTGGCAATGGCGGGAGCCAAATACCAGTGTTCCGCCGTCACTTCGTTGTGACGAATGACACGGGTCAGAGGAGCGGCAAGGCAAAAATTACGTTGGTGCATGTCAGGCGGCCTAATCCTTTATGTCGCTTTCGTTCTTCGCGGCCTGCAGCTTGGTCTGGCGTGTCCGCAGGCGATGCTTCCATTCGCCGACGATTCCAATCATCATGTACACAAGGAATCCGACAAAAATAAACGTTGAGATATGGTTTTTCAGCGCGATACAAATCGCGGTGAGCAACACAATGATGGGCAGCACATTAAACTTCATGCGCCCTTCGAGGTTGAGTTGTTTAAGACTCGGGTAGTTGATGTTGCTGACCATCAGGAAGGACAGCAGCAGCGTCATCAGTGGCATCACCCACAAAATCCAAGTCTTGGTCCAGTCCGGATCAAAGCGCTGGAAGCACAGGAATCCTGCGACGATGGTACCGGCGGCCGCGGGAATAGGCAGCCCCGTAAACGATTTCTTTTCGGAGTTTGATTTCTGAACGTTGAAGCGCGCCAGTCGCAAGGCGCCGCACGCGATAAACAGTGTGCAGATGACTTCGGCCACGTGGGGCTGACTGATTGCGGTCAGGCGGGCGTAGGACAGCGCAGCCGGAGCAACACCGAAAGCGACCAAATCCGACAACGAATCATATTCCGCGCCAAACGCGCTTTGCGTGTTGGTCATGCGCGCAATCCAACCGTCAAAACAATCGAGCACGGCGGAGACAAGAATCAGCCAGCAAGAGACTTCGTAGCGCCAATGTTGGTCGACGGCGTTGATGGCGACATCGAACACATTCAAGATAGCAAACCCGCCACAGAACAAACTCGCGGTCGTAAACAGATTTGGCAGAAGATATATTTTTCGCATGATTATTCTTTTTCCTCATTTTGGTGAGACAGACGGCCGAGGATTGTCAATCCTCCGCTGACCTTGTCGCCAACATTGACAAGCAATTCCGTATCCGCGGGCATGAGCGTCTCCACCTTCGACCCAAAACAAATCAGGCCGACTTTCTCTCCGGCTTCCAGCACGTCGCCCGTATCGACAGGATTGACGATGCGCCGCGCCACCAGACCCGCGACAGGCGTAAACACAATCAGTCGGCCATCCGCGCGCCGCAGCCAGATGTTCTTATGCTCGTTTTCATCGGCGGCCTTGTCGTTGATAGCGTTCACAAACTTGCCCGGGACATACGCGACGCGTTCTACTGTGCCCGCGCATGGCGTCCAGTTGATATGTACGTTAAGCAGCGACATAAAAACAGCGACACGCAGCGCTTGCCCGTTCGGGAAATCCGGGTGCGACACAATTCCCGCCGCCGTGACCACACCATCCGCCGGACAGACAATCAGGCCGTCATCCTTTGGGGTGTTGCGGTGCGGATTGCGAAAGAACGCCAAGATGTAAATCGTAAGAATCATCAGCAAACCGAACGGAATCCACGAGCGCGTAATCAGCAGCAAGCAGACAGCCACACCGGCTACGGGGACGGCAAAGCGCCACGCTTCTCGGGCAATGCAAAACGTTGTGTCGCGATATTTCATGAGTTATTCTTCGATTCCATCGTCCGGCAGAACCAGCGGCGCGGCAGGCGCGGCGTTCTTGGCGCCGCTGCCGTCTTTGCTTTCCGTCGAACCGGAATTTTTGCTCTTCAGATATTTCGTGATATTCTCGCGATGTTGGTCATAGGTCGTCGCGAAAGCGTGCTGTCCGTTGCCTTTATAGACATAGTACAGATTGTCACTCTTTGGCGTGTTATAGGTGGCCATCATCGATTCAAAACGCGGACTGCAAATAGGCTGTGGCGGCAATCCCTTGTTGAGATATGTATTGAATGGCGAGTCGATTGTCTTATCCTCGGGTCGTGGTGGCGTCGAGAAATCGCCCTTGGCATATTGCAGCGTCGCGTCGATTTGCAACGGCATTTTCTTCGCCAGACGGTTATACAGCACCGACGCAATAAGCGGTCTGTCCTCGTTACTGCGGGCTTCTTTCTCAATCAGCGACGCCAGAATCAAATGCTGTTGGAACGTGAACTGTTTATCTTGCTCCGTTTGCGTCACCTTGAAAATCGCTTCCATCTTTTTCTTGAAGGAGTTTGTCATCATCTTCAACAATTCAATTTCGGGCATGCCCGGCCCATAATAATAGGTGCTCGGATACAGGTAGCCTTCGAGCGATGACAGCTGCTTGGGGTCGAACCCGAGTTGCTCAATCGTCGTCGAACTATGAGCCAAATCATAAAATGTTTTAGTGTCAAACGTCGGGATATTTGCCGAGATAATCGCCGCCGTTTCCGCCAGCGTTTTTCCTTCGGGAATTGTTATCTTGAAGTCCTTGGAGCCTTGCAGCAGTTTGCTGTAAATCGCGCTCAGCGACTGGTTGCAATTCAACTGATAAGCGCCCGTTTTGATTTGGTGGCTTGTGCCCTCATTCATCGCATAGAGCTTGAACAGCCAGCGATCCGGCAGCCCGACAAATCCGCGCAGGATGCCGCACATTTCCAGCTTACGCGAGATGGCCGCGAAATTGTCGCCTTGCTCAATCGTCAGAATCGCGATTTGTCCGACACTCGGTTCGCTCTCGTACACACGGGTATACGCGTAGCGCCCGTATATAAAGGTAAAAGCAAGTATTGCCACGATAACCAGCAGACTTGACCACACGAACAAACTCCCGACAACTCCGAGCAGGCCGTGCCGTCTCGGGCGTTCTCCGGGATTCCGACGGTACTCGTGCCGGATAGTCTCATGGTCACTAAACGAGTTATCATCCCCGAAAAAATCGGGTTCATCCTTCTTGCTATGGGTGGGTGGGTATCTCTTATTTATCATCTAACCAAAATACAGTACAGGAATAAATGTGTTTGCCATACACAATAACTTCTAAGGAATATACCAAATCATAGCAATGGATGTGTATTTATTTCTTATTCGACCAACTTGAGATTCAGAGAGGATAAACAGTCAGATGCCATCGTTTTGGGAAAATGAGCAACAGGTACTTATCTGGATTGTTGGCGTCGTCTTGATGCTTGCCGGAGCGGGGCTATTCCACTTCGCGACACGCGTTGCCGGGCTACTCGTCGGCGCGGCATGCGGCGCCGTGGTGGGGTTCTTGTGCTCGTTGGTTCTCAATCTCAAAACCGGCGACCCCGTGATGCTTACGGTTGCAGGCATCTTTGTCATTGCCGGTATACTCCTCGGGCAGTTCTTCCTCAAGTTCAGTTTGCGTGTGACCTTCGGAATCGCGGGGCTTGTGAGCGGTTTGCTCCTTGCTCGTCTCGGCTGCGAGATGTTTGGTGCTCAGCCCTTTGCGTGGTCGGCCCGCACGGTTCTCATTATCATCGCCTCCGGCATTGCGGGGGCCATCCTTTGCGCCCTCTGGCAGCGCCTCGTCGTCATCATCTTCAGTGCCATCATCGGCGCGGCGTTGGCGACACGTGGCATGACGCCGATGCATGAATACTGGCTTGGTTGGGGCGCGGGCATGGCGCTACTATCTGTTCTGTGGCAGGGAATTCTGGTACACTTCCTGTTCGACAAAAACAAAAAAGAAAACGACAACGATTAGTCGCCCCGATTGGTAGGGGGAGAGGAAAACGAAAACGGCGCCTCGGACCTTGGGAATCCGATGCGCCGTTTAATGAACTTTTTTAGATGTGTTTAGTCGGTTTAGAAAAGCGACCAATCAGAAACATCGGAGGTAAGTCTCTGATAAACATAGAGTTTGCTCGGACCTGTGATATACAGAACCTTCTTCGCGCCAACTGTAATCACGACAGCATCACGACCGGCAGCGGCATCCGCGGCAGGCAAATCAAGCGTCTGGACGATTTCGGCGGTGTCAGGATTAATGATATAGGCTTTCGTGTCTGTACCATTGGTGAAAATCAACTGATCAGCGGATTTGTCAAAGAAAACGCCTGTGTTGGCAAGACCCATCTCACCGAATGTTCCCGATGTGAAAGGAACGGGAGCCGAAGTGGTGTTGGCTGTGACGTCACAAACGGACTTGTAAAGTTGTCCGCCATAAGCAACGAACAATTCATCAGTCTGGCCAGTGGCTGTCTTCGTGCGGGCAGCCCAGTCACGATAGTGAGGCTTGGTGTACGCGGGAGTCGCTTGACCTGCAAACGTAATGTCTGTGTCAGGCGCACCTGTTGTGCCATTGAAGGTGATGAACTTTGTTGTGGAACTGCTGACAAAGTGGTCAGGCATCGCGATGCGGCCATCGCTCAATTCGAACGTACCGCAAACGCGGGCGCCAGCCTGGTCTGTAGTACCATAAACGGTACCATCGGGACCAAGCACTTTTGTCCAGAGCTGGTCAGCTGTCGCGACAATGTTTCCATTGGGCTGGCAAACCATACCCAAAATACCATTGTAACCACCACCAAGGTCACCCGAGTCAAAAATCTGCGAGAATTCGCCTGCGAGCAAATTGGAATCGCCGGCGGGAACAAATTTCTGAACCTGTACAGATGCTTGACCTGCACCATAGGTGCTAAAGAATACTGTGTCGGAACTCGCAGCCATACGAACGTTGGATGTGTTATAGGGTACGCAAGCGATTTCGCCAACATAACCCCATTCTTCTGCCGCGCAAGCAGAAGAGGCGATTGCGAGAACCGCAATGCTGTATAGTAACTTTTTCATAATTTAGTCTTTTGCAAGACCTCCTCAAAATAAAATGATATCATTAATTTGGGAACATGGACATTGCTGTCCAATTACCTATAATTTAGTATAGCATAATTGTTTGCTAAAAATGCAAGAGAAAAATGCACCGGCATCAAAAAAAATAAAGAAATCTATTTCTTATCCCTTGTTTGTTGCATACGTAAATATGTATTGATGGGGCCATCAATATCATGAATGATGCATGAAACCCGCAGAGGAACATTGAAGAAGCGTGGGTCGCACATTTCCTCGTAAGGAATGACAAACTCGAATCGCGTCGTCGGATTGTTTGCGTTCGGCGCGGTGACACGGAGCATCGCCTCCGTCAAACATCCTTTTTTCATCGTCGAAAAAGTATCCGTCATAATCAGTCGGGGGCGTGTGCCTGCCGGGCCAAAATCCAGAAACACCCGAACACAGCGAGTGGCGGAGGTCGTGTCCTCGAATACAAATTCGATGGCATCCGCCGCATAGGGAGGCTCGGAACCCGCCGGAAGTCGCGGATTGGCGAGCGCACGCATGAACGGTGTGTCGTCCCTCAGCTCCCCGACGCCAACAACGGCGTTCGGCGTAAAACCAATGTCACACACCAGCGAACAATCTTTCTCGCCCGACCAGTTAAAACTATTCGTCTCAATTTGCCAGATTTTGTTCAGGTCAAAAGAAACAAGTTTATTCGATTTGAGCAGTCCGACTTCGTGGTCAAACAATTCTTCCGATCCCTCGCACGTACCCTCGTCAAAGGCGTTTGGGGGCAGAGGCGTAATCGAGCGCAAACTTTTCATGGGAGCCGTGCTGACTGTGTCGGGCGCGGCGGGCGCAACAGCCGGTAGAGAAAACAGAATCGCGCCGCCCAAAAAAAGGAGAGCGCGACAGTAATTTTGCACGTTGGACATAAGCATCCGCAGCCTACTAATAAGGACTGACAAACCGAATCGCTTTTTTGCCTGTCTTGATACCGGTATTGACAACAATGCCGCCCGCTTCGGACACGGTTTTCACTGAGTTCACCGCGAGATTCCTAGACCGGTCAAGAAGAGTATACGATGTCTTTCCCTTCGTCATATCTTTCTGGGAAAGCTTACGCTTTCCAAAACCCGAGTTGTCGGGTTCTGTCATTGCGACAGCCGTATCAACGGCATGGCGTGGCATGGCCAAGAGGCGAGGCACAAGACCCGGCTCATACTTAATGATCGCCGTACCATTCTTCGTTCGCTTGGCAACAGTATAGCTTTTCTGCGCGCACAAATCTGCGGGAACCAAAAGCATAACGCCAGCGATAACGGCAAGGATTAAACTTTTCATCGTCATCATAGTTCTCATTATACACAATAACATACAAGAAGTCAAACAAAAAAAAACATTTTTTATGCTTTTGTCTGCTTTTTCTTCGTGATGCCAACACTCACTAAGCATTTTCTTTACGCCGGATTTCAACTCCGAACATGGAGCGACAAAAATGATGTCCGCTTTTCAGTGACGGTTGAAATAACAAAATTAACAGGTGTCGCATGTAAGGCGTTTTTTTTGTTAAATAGTGTCGTTTTTTTCTTGACTAACACAATGTAGTTATGGTAAGATTGTTACATCATCAAGAAATTGACAAACAAAACCCGAAAGGATTATGAAAAAAAATATGTTTAAAAAATCATTAAGTGTTGCGGCACTTGCGCTTTGCGCAGTCGCATTCACAAGCAATGCATCGGCAGCCGTTTACGCTTCCGAACTTAAAGCGGGCACCGGTTCGGACACCGCCGCACCCGTCTCGTTCGTTCTCAATACCGACGCAACCAATGTCAAGCTTATTATCAAAGATAGCTCGGACACCGTCGTGAGAACAATGGACCTTGGCGCAAAGGCCAAAGGCGTACAGAGCGCGACATGGGATTTGAAAAAAGATGACAACACAAAAGCTGCCGCCGGTCAGTATAAGTGGGAAATCGAAGCCAATGGCGACACGATTGACGCCGCCAGAATGATTTCTGATGACGCGAGCGAATTAATGCAATTCTACTCACCTCGCGGTGGCGTAGTCGTTGACAACAGCTTCGAAAGCCCCTATTTTGGTCGCGTTTATGTTTCAGAAACCATGGGCGGACAATCTTCCGCCGGTGGCGCAACCCGCTTCCTCACCGCCGGTATCTATGTGCTTGATGCAGCTCTTACAGACTGCACCGGTCAAGGCGCCACTGCTTATGAAGGTGGTGTCGCTTGGACCAAATCAGCAGATCCTTTTAGAATGTGTGTTGATGAAGAAGGAACAGTCTACATTACCTCATGGGCTGATAGCAACTCCGGTATCTGGACAATGGATCCAGCCAATCCTTCCGGAAATTTTGAGAGCTTGCTTGCGGACGGCATGACAATGTCTGCAACCGGCGTTTGGACAAATGGCGCTAGCGAAGAAGTTATCGGCTCGACATCTTCTATTTATGTCGAAGGTACAGGCGAAAACCGTGTGATTTATGCCGGTAACGAAGATTTGTCTTGTGATGGTCAGGTAACTGATACATATGGTGCTTACCTCGGCATTTTGAAATGGAATATCGGCACAGGCAAAATCGGAACCAAACCCGACGTCGTTTTCCAGAATGCTAGTGTTCTTGGCAATGGTAACGGCACATTTGGTCCTGATGGCCAAGGCGCAGGCGGATGGTGGTTCTCGCAATATCGTTCAGCCGATACAGCGGGTCTTCCTTGCTTCATGCACGTTGTCGGAACCGATAACACCACAATCGACTATAACAGCGGTTCCGCGGATCCTAACATCCTCAATGGCGGCGGTAACGACCGTGGTTCCTTCGCTGTCACTAAAGACGGCAAACGCATTGCAACGTTGAACACCATAAACTCAAACTATATTGTTTGCGATGTTGACTACAGCGCCGGAGCGCCTGTTGTGACTTCGTTCGCCGAGACTCCTGCTGCAGGTTCCGGTCGCGCAAACTGTGCGTTCGACGCCGCAGGTAACCTTTATACAACATCTGCCAACGATGAACGTTTGCGTGTCTTTGAGATGCCTACAACAGAAAACAAGTTCACCACACCCGCACCGTCAAGCCAGCAGCTGACCGTTTCCGCAGCCGGTGTTGAAAACTGGGAAGTTATGTAATCGGAATTTAGATGAGAGTCTTTAGCACTCTCAAAGAAAGACGCCGTCGCGGAAAACCGCGGCGGCGCTTTTTGTTTTCGTGAAACGGCAGAACAACAATCATGAACCCGACCAAGCCTGATGCTGTCGAACCGAAATCCCCTATTTCGTTGACGAGGCACGGGCAAGAGCTTCGGCTTGCTTGAGATATCCCGCTGCCTGCTTATACTGCCGTTGCCGCTGTTCGGTTGACATCTTTCCCTCGGTGGTTTCCTCAAGACAGGTCGAAGCGTCAATGACAAATTGCGACATTGTTTCCCGTTTATCTTTGATTGTCGCGAAATCCGCATTGTCATAGTTGAGCGTCGTAAGCTTGTCCATATATCCGCGCAGATAATTCGCCGTCGCCTTAAATTCCTCTTTGTTGAGAGGCTGTTCCACGGGCGACGCCTCAATGAGTTTCCGGAATTTCGCATTGGCCTGACTCACTGCGGCATCCGTCGGCATCGTCTTCCACTGTTCCTGCGAGAGCGTCGTATTCAAATCGAACGTTGGCGGTGGCAACGGCGGTAGCGTCGCGAGGAATTTCTCGGCTTCCACGACTGGGTCAACGGGAGGCTCATGAATAATCACTCGTGCCGGAAGCGTCGATGTGAGAATCTTCGGTCTTGCCTGAATTTCTGCTGCAAGACGTGCCTCTTCCTTAGACTTGAGTGCCGCCGCGAGTTCTTCCGGCGATGAAGTCAATTCATCGGCCGCGGTTGATGTCTTATCATCTGCCATGGTTGCGGAGGTTGCCTTATCATTGGTGACTCTGCGTTTCGCGGCACGTGTCCTCTTCTGTGGATGCCGTCTTGTCGTCACCGAAGATTTTCCGGAGTCGTCAGACTGCGCGTTTTTGTCAGAATTTCCGCAAGCTGTTATCATTATAGCTGCTGTGGCAACGATAGCCGCAAGGCATAAAAACTTATGTTGATTCGTTATCATTATTTCATTTTCCCTTATAGGTAATAAAAAGAACCCTCTCTCCAAATATTTGAGAAAGGGTTCTTCATTCTATAATTCATCGCGCGGTGCGCGAATCAATTTATCAAAGACTATTTCAGAGACCAATCCGTAACAGCTGCGGGATAGGTGACTGTGACGTTCTGCGAAAGCGGTGCTTTTGTCGCATATGTACCGGCTGCATACGCAGGGCTCATGATACCGCAGGCTTCTTTCGAATTGTCGGTAACGATAAGGTTGCCAACGGGATCAATTCCAATGTTGCCATAAGTCGTGTTTACGGAATATGGATACATGAAGATCAGGTCATCAACGGATGCGTCTTTGACCAAGGAAGCTTCGGACGCATTGCCGATAAAGAAGACACCTGAACCGGTGTCGTAGCGGCTGATGCAGTACAAATCACCTTTGGAGTCAAATCTCATGCCCATGGGGCCAACGCTTGCCGCGGCGACACGGATTGGGTGACAATTGATTTTCCATTCGTAGGTCGAATCCGTGATGTTGACAGTTTCGGTAATCCCTGCGAGATACTCAGGCGACCAACGATAAATCTGTGCCTGAACGCCATCATTGTCAGCTGTGGCGCCTCTGTCAAGTCCGTAGACTTTTCCATCATAATTTAACGCCAGTTTAGAATAGCCACCGGCAGTTAAAATAGTTACTTTTGTTCCTGCAATCACAGCGTTATTCTCGTCCAACTCAAAGCGATTCCATGCCGCTCCATTTGCGACCATGATATACTTTTTGCTATTGGCCTCGAATGCGCAACCACCGCGAGGATAGGTGTCAAAGTCAGAACTGCCCTTGGCAACCGCCAATTCGTCAGTCAAGCCGGCTGTGTGATAGGCTGTTTCAGCGATACCTGCTTGTCCTGTATACTGAATGACGTTCTTATCCCATGGCAAATAGTCAGCATTCCATGCCTGTGTTCCCGCAGGCGTCGGCGCTTTCATAATCATCTTCTCAAATCCGTCTTGGCTTTCCGTTGGATCCCAGAAATTCAACTGGGAATCAAATAACACGGCACCGCAGTGCTGAATAGCCGGTGTGGCTGCTGGCACATAGTTCGAGAAGGTGTAAATCATACCGAAATTGTCGGAATCCTGATTCAACTCAACCATAGCCGCGCGGGGAGAATACCCTGAAAAGAGATCCTGTGTCGTTATTTCGGTATAACCGGCAAATGGGTTAGTTGCGGTTCCTTTCGAGTACTTGCCCGCGATAAGGTAAGGAGTTTCCTTAGCCGCGCAAGCCACATCAATCTGGACACGATAGGTGCCGGGTGTGGCGGGGGCTGTGATTGTAGCGCTGTTCAAGCCGGCTGCGGTTGTGCCAACAGCGGTGGCGACCGTTGCCATCGTTGAGTCAAGCAGTTTCACTGTGACCGATTCCGCCGCTTCGTTTAGAAGGTAGGTGACATCAATGTTTGCGTTTGTGCTAACACTTTTGTTAGTCACCGCAACTCTTGATGCGTATGGGATGGCGTCGGCTGCAGACGCGAGCGCAAATGCGCACGCTGCAAGGGCGACAATACTAAGTTTGTTCATGCAAGTAAATCCTTTTCCAAAATTATAATGTGTAATGTGATTATGGTTTTCTACCACTTATATTTATATTATGCGCAATTCTCCGACAAAAGTAAAGCATTATTTATCATTATATGCATTTTTTTCTATGTCGAAAGAGATTCCGTCTCAAGCCACGAGGATGACGCGATGTTCGCGCCGGTTATTTGTCGAGCCCTGCGACACCAAAGACGGAAAGGCTGCAGCCCGCTTTGTTGGATTCGAGGGTGATTGTCTTGATGACTTTGGTGGGTTTAGGATTCTCCCAGACAAAGGCATGCAGATAACGCTTTTTGCCCGTTTCGGGGTCGGTCACCGTCTCCAGTTCGGGTGTGTTCGGGCGGTTGCGATAGTCCTCGGTCGCGAGCGTGTTTTCCGCCATGACCCAGTTAAACGACTGCGTTGTACCGTCCGTATAGGTGATGATGGTCTTCGCTATTTCCTTGCCGTAGTACTGATAGTAAGGAGTGGCCGTCGCAAAGACTACCTTCTTCGCTTTTTTGTTGATATTCAGGACAAGCGCGTTCGCCGCGGTGTCGCCGCCCTTGGTGAGTTGTCCATAGAGCATCACGCCTTTGGCGGCGTCTTTGCCGTCGGGGGCGAACCGGATACGTCCGAGGTATGGCGATGGCTCCGTCTTGGGATATCCCAAATCGGCGAGCGTGACATTCGCGTCTGCCGACAAATCCGCGTACCATCCGCCGACTGTGTCCGGAACAAGTCCCGTGTCGCCCATGATGCGAGCGAAGGCCTCGAAGAAGTTATAGTTCCATTTGTCAACCGGCAGGTCCCCGCCGTTCCACGCGGCATCCGCTGCGGCAACATAAGCGGCGTATTGTTTGCGTGCGCCATCAATGGAATTCTTGTCGAAGCTATAGCCCGCCCACGTTGTCTGCATCATTCCGAGCGCGTGCATTCCGCTGGTTGTGTCCATCGCCGCTTGCGCTGTCGCGCTGGTAAAGTTGACGATGTTGACTGTCGAATACCATGGCGCGCCGACGACGTCAAAGCCTTCGTCCGCGAGCAGTTTGACGCTCTTGTACTGTTCGGGTTTTCCCGGCGCGTAGTGCCAATCGGCGAACATGATATCGCGTGGCAGCATGCTGCGCCATTCCTTAGCCTGCTCCACAGATTTCGCGTTCGTCGAGTCGATTGATTCGCCCGGCCCGAGGAACATGTCGCCCCAAATCATCGTTCTGATGTTGCGTTTCTTGAGGAAGTTGTGCCAGTACAGGATGTCGTCCATAATGAGCTTCTTGGCGCCGACCTTTTTGGCGATGTCCTTCTTGGGGAACGTCGGTGCGTAAATCTCGTCATGTCCGATGTGGATGATATAGGGCTTAAAGATTTCGATGGCTTCCTCATAAATCTTCTCGCAGATTTTGTAGACTTCGGGGTTCGTCGCGTCATAGCAGAAAGGCTTCTCCGGGTCATCCGCGAGTTTCTTATACGTTGGATTATCAATCATCCATTCCGCGTGGCCATAAGTGTTAATCAGGGGGACAACCTCGATGCCGTTTTGCTTGGCGACTTTCGCGATGGCACGAACGTCACTGTTCTTGGCGCCATATTGTTTGTTAAACATCTTCGGGAACTTTGACCAACCCATATAATCAAGCTCGTAGGTCACTGGGTTGGCGCGAATGATGGGCATGAGGTCGCCAAAAATTTTCTTGTGAAGTTCGAGGCTGTCTTTGCCCGTAAAGAATTGAATGCTTCTGAAAGGCAGAGTCGCGTAGTCGTCGATGACAGCGCGGCGGATGCCGAACTTCCCGTCAGCGTAACGGAAGAGCTGGCGGTAAGCGCCGATGCCCGACCAGAGGCCTTTGAGGGAGGCCGCCGTGATGATGGTGTAGTTTTTGTAGAGCGCGCGCAGACCGGAATCTTCGTTGACGACGAGTGTGTAGTGGTCGTATTTGTCGGGTTGGAACGTTCCGTCCAGTTTGAGGACAAGCTGCGCGACATCACGTTTCACGATATGGGCCTTGCCCTTGCAGAGCCGATCGAGCGCCGCGTTGAGGGCCTCGACCATCAGCTTCATTTCCGCTGTGTCCTTCTCCGTTTTGTTTCCCTCGAAGGCGATGCCGATTGTCTTGTCCGGCATGTAGGTGGCGCCGTTGCCCCATGTGATGCTCTTGGGGCGGGGCGTGATGTAATCCTGTCCCGGGTCAGGATTCATAACCGCTTTATCCTCGATGATTCCTTCCGTGTCAATCAGGGAACTGGATTCCGGTGTCGCGGCCGATGTTTTGGCAGGCGGGAACTGATACTCGATTGTCATGTGAATCGGCGCTTTGGGGGATGTTCTCTCAAAAAAGACCCCATTGACAAAAAGCATCGTATTGTCTTCCCATGTGTTGTTGCGGTAGTCGGCGGCAACGACCTTGTGCGTTCCCTCGACAGTCATCACAATCGGCCCCATGATGGTGTCGACTTCAAGCCGTTTGATGCTCGGCGAGATGATGAAGTCCGCGAGCTTGCCGGTCGGTGGCGGCGTGATGGTAAAGGTGCCTTCGCTGGTGTTACCGTCAATGTCCTCGACTTTGTAGTTCCTTCCGGCATACCACCCGGCGGCGACCGATGCAATCATGAATTCGAAATTCGCCTCGGTGTTCGTGGTGAGTGAGCCGTCGACCTGAATGCGAAGCTTGCGGTCGCCGAGCAGTTGTAGGGTTTGTGTGCCCTCGAATTCATTGAAGTTGCCGTTGAGCATGAACGATATTGTGTCGGTCGTCTGTTTGAATGACGCATCGAAAGGCGGATTCTGAAAGTATCCGGCATAGTGATGATTCCATATGTCATTGACAACCCACAGATGACTGTTCGACGAGAACGGCACGCCGTCGACTTCAACCATCATGCCACGCGGCTTATTGAACTCGACTCTGATGCCGTCGCGTTCGATGAGCGCCATGGTGTCCTTGGATTTTTCTGGGGGCGCCGCAATCGCGATGGTCGCGGAGCAAAGAATGATGGCAGTGACGCAAATAGATTTGATGATGTGCAGCATGGAAAACCCTTTCAGATGTGATTTTGCATTACGTAATTGTGTACCACTAAACGAGAACGTGAATCACAGCTAAAGTGATGACGGCGCAAGTATCTGTTTCGTGTCAGAAGAATAGTTGAGTAAATATTACTAATCCATCAAGTTGTATTTCCTTAGAACTAAATAATTATGGAGTTTGAATCATAAAATCTCGTGTTGCCATATTTCTGTTATTCGCAATGCTGAGTTTCTGCGGCTTCGCATATAGTGGCACAGCAGAGGATATTCCGAATAATTCCCGCAACAGTTCCCTGATGGCATGGTCCTGCGATATGAAAGCGTTGCTCTCGGGCAGCTATATCCGAAACGATACGGCGACCGGGACAATCGATTCGAGTGCCGGTCTTTTGAAGATTGAGGGTTTGAATCCTAAATATATAGGAAACAATGTCACCAAAAATGCATATGTCACTTTCTTTTTTGGACAGACAATTAACTCTGCGACTTATCCTTATTTAAGGATGAAGATTCGCGTCACAAAAGGAATGCTTTATTATCTGCGTCCGATTGCGAGCGATGGAAAACTGGCGTATCCCGATAACTGGGAGACCACGTTTGTTGCTCCGGCGATGGAGAAACGCGTGGGTACGTGGGACGAGACTGGAGATCCAAATGGCGGTTGGGAAGACCTGACGTTCAATATCGACAGTTACACAACTTTGCACAAGACGCAGACCAAGAGCTATAATCAACTCTCACTGGTGATATTGCCCACTTCGGACACGTCTGTTGTTCCGACGCAGCCAAAGTATTTGCGTATGCAAATCGCGAGTATGACGGTTCATAAGGGCATCCTGTCCGAGACCGTGTTGTCGGAGGAGAGCGTGTTCCATGATGGGTTGGACAATGATGGCGATGGAAAAGTCGACCGTGACGATTCTGATTTCGACAAGTATCGCATGAAGAAAGTGATGCCCGTCTATCAGACACACATTGCTCCAAAGGTTTGGTACGATTCGTCGAACAATGTTCTTTACAGCGGCAAATGGGCGGGGTATCGCCGTCCCAAGAACCATGTGCAGAACGCGACGATTTGCGGCCGTGGCTTGTGCCCGAAGTGTTACTTCATCAATCCCGGTAAATCGCTTGGTAAGTCTCTCGGCAAGCGGGCGATAATGTCGACTCGCTATCCATTGAACTACTTGCGTTTCCCGAAGCATGATTACGATGTGAAGAATTTTGCGGGGCGCGCATTCAATGAATTTGCCGACCAAAACGAGAAAGGCATTTGGGTCAATGGCGGTAAGGGCGCTCAGAGCCCAGCTCCGTCCGACCAGTTTAGCGATACGCCGCTGAACTACGAATCGGTTGGCGCGTTTGAGGAATATGATTTGAGTGAGCCGAGTTGGATTAACGGGAGTGTGAATCTGGCTCGCGATTTTGGCGCGGACGGATTTGTGTTCAATGACCAAGCCAATTACGAAGGTTATGAACCCTATGTAAAAAGCCTGTACGAGGTGGTAAAGACTTTGAACACAGATCGGTGGAGCAACAATCCGTTCCTGCTTGCGCCGTTCTATACACCTACGAATTTTGCCAAGACGGTTGAGGCCGCTGCCGCCGATTTGAGCTATATCGCGGAGTTGCGTGTGCCGAAAATCGGCTTGAGCAATCTGCTACAATATAACGGACGCCCTGTTGTTTTTGTGACGCCAACGCAATGGTACAAGAACGACAATTGCGTGCTTGATACTGTCGAGAAATGGGATCAGATGTGTGGGCTGATGCGTGAAAGCTCCGAGGATTATGACGGTTTGTTCGCGATGCCACAGCCGCAACCCGACGTGAAGAACTTCCTGCGCTTCCGGTTTGATGACAAGAAGGTTGATTCCGTTGGAGCGTTGACGGCGAACATTGATTATGTCGAGTTTTTGGACAAGGAGATGAATCGTGTCGAGTATGTCGATCTTGGGACGCAACAGGCTCGTGACGAGAATTTGACGACGCCCGTTGGAGACCCGAAAGCAAATGATTGGGCGCACGACGTGACGACCGAGCCTTCGTATACATTCGCTCGTGATAACGATTATAGTATTCATTCGAAACCGCGTTCTCTGATGCAGCTGACCATTCCGAAAAACGTCAAGTACATGCGGATACGTATTCTTGCTGCGACAGGCCTCCCCGACTCAACGCAGTGGGTGGAGATGTCGGTCATGCCGATGAGCACTCCCGTGAACACCTTGAATAATGCGACGGACTGCGGAATTCGCTTCTCGGTGACCTCAAATGATTGGGCTATCAAGACTTTCCGTCTGACCGATTTGCCCGATGGTTTTGATTTTCACAATTACACGCCGCAACCCAAGTCGGAATTGCCCGTGAGCCTTTGGGGCGATGTGATACCTTTCATCAATCGTTATGACCATAGCGGCAACTACACGACCGGCTTCGAGGGCATCGCGAATTATGTCAGTGGTGATTCGCAAACGATGCGTGATGTTCGTTCGTGCGTCAACTATCCTTATTTGCAGGTTGCCACCGTGCGACCGCGGTTTGATGACAGCGGCTTACTGTACTACGAACCGACCGATAGCAAGCGCGATTACTTTACCGCATCGAATTATGGTGCCCGCATGCGACTGGAATTTGAGTCGGTGATAAAGTATGGCGCCGATTCGATTTTGATAACGAGTTGGAACGAGTGGGGCGAGGGCACGGCGATTGAGCCGACCATTGAGGAAGGATTCCTGTTTGTTCGTTTGATGTTGACCTATTCGCTGATGTATCATGACCAGATGTCCACGGCGAAATGGCCGAGCGAAACGAACCTAACGATTCATCGTTATGACCGCGAGGGCACTACCCGCAGAATCAAGTTTGTGATTGGCGGTTCCGACACAATCACCTTCAAGGATCTTCCGTTGAAGGATTCCGCGAATATCGTTTTGAAGCGCAACAACACTGTTGTTTCCGAGAGCGCTTCGGGGAATAACTGGTTCCGTAGTGGGAACAATATCATCGTGAACGAAACAAACGCCTCCGGCGCCACGTGGGAGATTTCTTACGAGAGCAAGTTGACCTATTCGCTGAATTCAAGCTTGTCGACTTTGCCCGAAACGGGTGGCCGTTACAGCGTCAATCTTGTCTCCGAGGATCCGAACTGGTCGTGGACAGCGTCCAGTGATGCCAGTTGGTTGAATCTCGAAAATACGAGCGGCACAGGCTCCGCGAGTATCTACTTTAGTGTTGACGCGAACCGCACAAGCGCTGATCGTGTTGCGACGATTACGGTGGGCGAGGCGAGTGTGAGTATCACGCAAGAGAAACATATGGCGGAAATTCAGTTCTCTGTTTCTCGTCTTGATATGAAAGTCGTGACGGGCAAAACGGCCTCGCAAGATGTCGTCGCGACGCAGAAGACTTACGCGACTCATCTAACCGGGTATACGGTTTCGTGCGACGATAACTGGTTGAGTGTGACCCCGACATATGGCGAGAATGTTGGCTCGGCCGGCCTCACGCATACGGTCACCGTCGACAGTGCCGGGTTCAGTGTTGGACAGCATCTGGAATCCGTCGTTAGGTTCTCTCCGTATCCGAGCAGCGAACAGGTGACGCTGCCCGTGAGCGTCGATGTGATTTCTCCGGTTACAAACAATCTTATTTTGTCAGACGCCGACTTCAGTCCGGATTCGTCTGTCGCCAAAAGCCCGGGCGATGCGATAACTGCGTCGTGGTCTGTCAGCGGCACTGCGGAATCCGGCATGCCGTACTGGCTTGAGATGATGCCATCAAAGTCCGGTGGCTTCGAACTGTTGCGCAGTGGGCAAACCATATGCGATTCATCCAAACCGTCGTCCTATGAGAACCCGTTTACGCTCACCAACTCGAAAGCCAAAGTCAAATGGCTACCGGATGGCGTCTACACGCTGTGTCCGATTGTCAATCGTCCCGGCACCTCCGAATTGGGCGAAGTCAACTATATCGACAACTGGTTCCCGATTCCGCGCAAACGGCTTTATGTCCGCAACACGATTGAGCCATCTTGTGATTTGGTTATCGCTTCTCATGAAATCAATCGCAATGGCCTGAATGTTACAATCCGTGCGACCGTCAAAAACAACGGTCCGTCGGCCATTCCGTCGAGTGGTTGCTGGGCAGAAATCATGCGAGGCACACGCGACAAGGAAGGCAAGTTTACCGTGTCGAATTATCTTGGCGCGGATGCGATGCTCAAGTCACTTGCTGCCGGTGCACAAGCGACGATTGAACGTTCGGGAAAATTCCCCGAGGATACCGTTTTTGCGATCATGATTGATTCGACAGATTTGGTGCCCGAAACAGATGAGCGCAATAACTTTAGCTTGATTGACCCGAATGACCCGCAGTTTACCGGCACGGTCGACATCGAAATGTTGGATGCCGTGTTGGATTCGTCGCAGGCAGCGCCGGTGTCGCTCGACCCGTCCGCCGGAACGAGTTTGAAATGGTCCGTGACGATGCGCAACAACTCATCCGTTGCCGCAAATGATTTCTATGTGGAACTGTTCCCCTCGCAGACAGGGGGATTGGATCAGGTGCGTACCGGCAAGACGATTTGCTGGTCAGCTAAGGCGAGCCTTGCCGCATATGAAACGAAGACGATTACTTTCACGAAACCGCTCAACTTGATTTCGGACGGCATCTATTCGCTTGTCGCGGTTGCGAATCGCAGCGGCGTTTCTGGGAATATTGCCGACTCGAATCCGCGCAATAACTCGAAGACGATGAAGTCACGTGCGGTGCTGCACAACGCGACTCCGGCGGAATCCGACTTGGAACTTGTCGAGGGTGGATTGACCATTGCACGGACCGGCAACAACGTCCAGATAACTGGCACGGTAGCCAATGCTGGCACAGGCGCGTCCTCGCAGTCATGGGTCGAGGCGTGGTACGGGACCATGAATGCCGCCGGTGTGTTCAGCCGTGTGAACATCATCGGTCGCGGCGTTCTGGTCGATACATTGCAACCCGGTGCGACACAGACATTCAGCATCAGTGGCACTGTTCCCGACGGCAATTGGGTCATCGGAGTGATGACGGATATCACCGACATTGTGCCGGAACTTGACGAGACAAACAATTATCAATTTCGGTAGAATTTGATAAAATCGTTTACATAATTAGGCAGCGGATTGTATACTTATAATAGCGTGATAACCATTTGACCGCGAGGACCAAATAATCGATTTATTGGGAGTAGGGTGTCATCGGGTGATTGCTCAGACAACTTACAGCTCCTTAGTGACTTACGAGTCTGAAAGTGTCTCGTAGGCTTCTCATGGATTATCACGCTCTTCTTTTTGCCTACTGATTATTCCCAGTTATTTACGCTGCTGATGTCGTCGTCCGGTCGTTCGCTTCCGCCAATTCGAACATAATCGTATCGGATTTCGAGCATGCAATAATTCATCAGTCGAATGCCTCCGACGCGGAATCGGGAATCTTTGATGCTCCAATTGACAAGCGTCTCCGCGGAGTCCTTGCGCGTGACTTTGATTTTGATGTCGTCACCTTTGGCGATGACATCAACGACGACATCATCTCCGGTTTTGATTCCACTGCCGACCGTTTGCTCGCACTCGCCGATGGTGTTCCATGACCCTGTTTCACGCAACATAATTTTGTTTGTGTTCGCGCCCGATTGATCTGTGAAGAACGTCAGACTGTAGCCATGCGACCCGCAGTCATTCTCACGGAATCGAATCTCGGTGTTCGCTTCGGGCACGTTCGGCACTGCTGCGCTGTTGACGATTTTGAACGCAGTCGTCAAACGGAAATCCGCAAACGCATTCGCTTTTGTCATGATGCCCGATGATGCCCACTGCGAGTTTCCCGCGAGTTTCAGCCAGCCGTCGCCGGTGTATGTCGCGGCACCACCGTTGGCGCAATCCGCTTTCCATGCGGGGACAGGCGCATACGAATCCGTGACATTCCCTGCGGCATGGCCAAACTCGTCGGCCGCCCACAGCTCGGTGCTCTTGAGCTCGATGATGTTGCCGGGTACTCCGGTCTGATAGTCACTGCTAAACACTTTTTGATAAGCGACCCACGGGTCACCCGCCGCTGTTGTGTCGCCGGTTTTCCCTTTCCAAAATTCGAGCGACCATGCGTTCCAACCATCCGCGATATTATCGCTGTCCTTGGGGTAAACAAACCACATCGCGCCCGTCACCGTGTGCGGTTGACGCCGAGGCCAGAGAGACCCGACGACGAGGTTCTGCTGATTGAGCGCCTGCATGGCCGCCGGAATAAACCGTGCCGCATTCCGCGCTGCGTCCGCCGTCGGCATATGCATATTCCACTCCGTGATAAACACCGGGCGTGCTCCCATGCCAAAACCGTCGATGATGGTCAGTTGGCGATTGACCGTTTCCATAAAATCATTGACGCCATTGTTCGGCGCGCCAACCGGGGCATAGGCGTGAATCGCGAATCCGTCAACCTTCTCACGCTCCGCCTCCGTCATGCTGTTCAAAGTGTCGAACAAAAAATCATATCCATCGACATTCCGCGCTGCGTCTGCCGCCCCGGGCGATACCGGTTCCATGAGAACTGTCTGCGGCTCATTGTTATCCGGCGTGACCTCATGTATGGCATCGCGGATGGACAGATATGTTGTCGCATACTGCGCCGCGCTGGGCTGCCATTGCGCTCCGGAATAATTGTTGTCCGTCGGATTCCATCGAATATTCTCGCCTGCGATATTGACTTCATTACCGACTTGCCAGAACGTCACATTCTTCGCGCGGTTAGCGGCGGCCGTGGCGTCCCGTGCGAAATCGCTCAGCGAGTATGGGTCATCCTGATGTGGCACATTGACTCCCCAGTAAGGTTGCAAGCGGATCAAAGGCGTGTGACCTTTTTGCTGAAAAGGCTTGATGATATTCTCATTTCGCCACGGTATCAGTTGCCAAATCTGCGCCACGTCCTCATTCGTCATCACATTTTCCAACACCCAGCACGGGCGCCCTCCTGTCATCTCCTCTACAAGTCCCGTTGCAGATGCCGCGGTCGAGTACCAGTGAATGCCACATAACCCAGGCGTGGCCTCGCAGTGCGGGCTTCCGATTGTCAATATTGCAAGGACAAAAAGACACATATTTTCGTATTGGTTTATGAGTTTATTCACGAAAAAAGAATCCCGAACCATAATGCACGTATACTAAAATCGTAATGAATTAATATCGTCGTTTGGACGTTTTATCACAAAGAAATTGTAATCAAACCTCGTAAATGGCGTATTTAATGTTATCAAAGAGAGTTTGATATAGGGTTCCGTTTTTAATGGAAGTAGTGAAAAAAGATATTGAGATATTGAACGATGCTGGTTTGCACTTGCGGCCAGCGGCGATGTTTGTGCAGACAGCAAACAAATATAAGAATTGCAACATATTTGTGATTCGCGATTCGATGCGCGTCAATGGTAAAAGCATCATGGGATTGGTGATGCTTGCCGCGAGCAAAGGCACTATTCTGACAATCGAATGCAGTGGCGAGGAATGCGAGAAAGCCCTCGATGACCTGTGTACGGTTGCCGCAAATCGTTTTGGCATGTAATGCCTGCCCCGTTCCTCTCTTGACTAATCCCACAAGTAATATTTTTCTCGGAGTTTATTAAATGAAGAATTTAATTGCAATTATCTTGGCAGCTGGTCAGGGTACACGCATGCATTCGAACCTACCAAAGGTCCTGCATCGTGTTGCCGGTCAACCCATGATTGACCATTGTTTAGAATCCATCGATTCCCTGAAACCGGACAAGATATTTGTCGTCACCGGCCATATGGCCGCCGAAGTTCAACAGCACATCGAGGCACGACATGCGGCACTGGTCGCCGCCGGCGAGGCTCCCTATTCCGAAGTTCAATGCGTCGAGCAGACCGAGCGTTTAGGTACGGGCCATGCCGTGAAACAGGTCGTTCCATTCCTCAAGAATTTCCAAGGCAACGTTCTCGTTACCGTTGGCGATGCGCCACTACTGCGTACTGAGACATTGGACGAGCTGATTCGTCGCCGCAAAGCGCACAGTGTAGCCGCCACAGTATTGACCACAAATCTGGAATGTCCGCGAGGTTACGGACGCATCGTGCGTAATCGCGACGGCACAGTACGAAAAATCGTCGAAGAAAAAGACACGAATGTCTACGAAGAAGAAATCAAGGAAATCAACACAGGTATCTATTGCTTTGATTGCCAAAAGATGCTCGAGGCGCTCGAAAAGATTGGCACCGAGAACGCGCAGAATGAGTATTATCTGACGGATGTCGTCGAAATCTTCAACAACATGAAACTCGAAGTCGAACCGGTCGTTGCCTCCGACAACACCGAGACAATCGGCATCAACAGCCGTGTCGAACTGGCACAGGCCGAGTCATATTTGCGCTCACGCATTGCCCGCTCCATCATGGAACAAGGCGTGACCATCATCGACCCCAGCAACACATACATCGATAAACAGGTCAAGATCGGTGGCGATTGCATCATTCATCCATTCTCGATTATGCAAGGCAAAGTCGAGATTGGCCCCAACTCAGTGATTGGCCCACACGCGCACATTCGCGACAGCGTCATTGGCAAAAACGGCCATTTGAGATTCTGCTCCGTCGAGGAAGCCGTCCTCGAAGACCGCGTATCCGTGGGTCCATACGCCAGTGTCCGTCCACGTAGCGTCATCAAATCCGACGCTCGCATCGGCACCTTCGTCGAAGTAACCCGCAGCACCATCGGCCCCCGCTCAGACGTCCTGCACGCCTGCTATCTGGGCGATGCCACACTCGGCACCGACGTCTCTGTTGGCGCAGGCAGCATCACAGTAAACTTCGACGGAAAAGACAAACACAACACAATCATCGGTAACAACGTATTCCTCGGCAGCAACACAGTGTTAGTTGCGCCCGTCAACATCGAAAACAACACCCACCGCACCCACAACGCCGTGCTTAAAGGGGACGTCAAAACCGACGACAACTAGATAGAGTTGAGAGTTAAGAGTTGAGAGTGGAGTGGTGGACTTGAAGCTGCTTAGTTTAGGAAAGGCAACTGAGAAGAATCTCAGTTGCCTTTTATTTTAGTTGGCCTTATTTGGCTTCTTTCATGATTTCGTCGATGACTGTGGCGCATTTGATTAGGCAGCGTGGAATGTGGAACGGCCCTTTCCACATGCTTCCTTTAATTTGTGTGCTCGGTGTACCGTCGCGGTGAAGGTAGCCGTACCATTCGCCGAATTCTTTGTCGGGGAAGTGGGACATGGTGTAGTCAAAAGCCTTTTTGTGCCAATCGAACCACTTGTTGTCGTTGGTGACGAGGAACGCTGTCAGTGTCGCGATGAGTGTTTCGTTGTGCGGCCACCACATTTTCATGTCGTGTTCGAGCGGCTCGACCGGGTAGCCTTTGCAATCGACGAAGGACATCATTCCGCCGTACTCTTTGTCCCATCCGATCGCGAGCGAGCCTTCGAGAATGGCTAGCGCGTTTTTCTTGAGTTCCTCGTTGCCGGTTTCTCTGGCTTCGTCCATGAGGAACCACGATGTCTCAATCGCGTGACCGGGATTGACGATGCGCCCGACTGGTTCGTCGACAAACTTGCCATCGGGGGTGACGTTCTCGATCAGGCACTTGAATTCGGGGCGATAGAAGTCGCGAACGACCTCTGTGGCGAAACCGGTGATCATCGTGCCTGCTTTGGCGCAGAATTCCTCGTATCCCGCGAAGTTGGATGCGGCGTTGCGCAGGATGCGTGCCGTGACCAACAGAATCATGGGCATGGCGTGTCCCTTGAGCGGGCGTGTGTCGCCGACGCCCTTGGGCGGTGTGGTTTCATCGGGAGTGTAGTAGCGGCGCACGACCGCGTCGAAAATCTCCATGGCTCTCTTGAGCTTGCGTTCGTCCTTATGGGCAAGTGCGTTTTCGGCCATCGCGACAACGGCAAACGTCTCGCTGAACATGTAGCGGCGTTTGCGCAAGGGCTTGCCGTCACGGGTCACGATGAAGAACATACGCCCGTCTTTGTCGAAGCAGTGCTTCTCCATGAAATCGATTCCACTGTCCGCGATAGCGAGCCATTGAGGGTCCTGCTTTACGGTGTTATAGAGATGCGAAAAAATCCAAGCGCCTCGGCCTTGGAACCAGACGGATTTGTCGCCGGAAATCAGCGAGCCATCGCGGTTGACCCATGTCAGAAACCCGCCGTACTCGGGGTCGGGAGAGTTCTTCTGCCAGAAAGGAACCACATTATTGAATTCCATATCCCAGTAAAAGTCCCGCCATTTGCCAAGCATTTCAGCTTGTTCTTTGGATAAGATAATACTCATTATGATTGTTCCACCTTGGGAAAATTTATAGTACAACCCTCTTAACAAAAAAAAAATGGGTTTTGTTTATTTTTTTCTTGCATTCTGCAAGTAAAATGATGTAAACTAAAAGCATCGAATAATTCAAGCGCTTGAAAAATTTCTTCGCTTGTCAATTATGAAAGGAAATATAGATTATGAAGACAATGTCTTTGGCACTTTTGGGCGTGGCGGCATTATTGCTAGCCGGTGAATCAATGGGTGCATGCACATGGAAGAGTATTGCGGATGGCGATTTGTCGGCCGCCGCGACATGGGAAATTGAGTCGGGAACACCCGCTCTTGGGCAGACTGTTCCGGCCGCAGGCGACAGCATTCATGTCCTCGGGCACTCAGTATTTATGGACTCAAACACCGATTTCGAAACGGTCACACTGGGCGCATCCGGCAAGATTATCGGCAGCCAGAACTCTATGACCGCTCCGGTTGACGTGGTTCATAATTGGAAGAACTTGGTTTTGGATACCGGTAATGTGACCTTAACTGAAGGCCGCAAGCCGGGTTTTGTTACATACAACATTGATTCGATGACCGGTAATGGCGATGGCAACTTCACATGCGCGTATTTTGCCGCCAATACCGCCGAGGAACAAACAATCCCCGTGGTGAACTTCAAGGGCGATGTGAACTGGGTTACGTCCCAAGGATTCCCATTCTATCCGCTGAACTTCAACGGTACATTCTATAATCTCACCAAGTTAGTGTTCAGTGGTGACAACGCTTCGGTCAGTCTTCCGACACCAGGCAACATTGACGTGAACATGGTGACGGTTGAAGCAGGCAAGACGGTGACATTCAAGTCCGGCAAGTTCAACATGTCCATGGGTCTTGTGTCGCAGGAATTCGGTAATTTTGAGATTGACGGCACTGCCCTTTTCGAAACACCGGCGTTTGTCTGGTCGTATGCTGGCACGGGTGCCATCAAGGTGAATGCAGGTGGCGTGATTGGGACAAACTTCTCCGGTGGTATTGCCAGCACAGATTCAGCGTCATGGGGTAATGGTTCTGTTGTCGGCTCGACAATCGAGTTCGACCCGGCCGGTGGCGTGATGTACTTTGGTAGCGAGAACCAAGTCACAGGTGATCTTCTGCCTGCGGCCGTTGGCAATCTTGTTTTGGACAAGACCGGGGGTGTTCTGACTCTCTCTGCGGATTTGTCCTCGGAAGCCATGTCGTTGCTCAATGGAACGTTGAGCACCGAAGGCAGCTACACACTGACAGGCCCCCGCGACGGGAAACTGATTCGTACAAATGGTCAGGTGACAGGCCCGAACTGGACGCCTTTTGCCGGTGTGAGCGATTGGTCTCTGATGTAGTAGTGTAGTGCATTGAGGCGTCATGTCGTGCAAAAGCGCAAAGCAACGCATGATTGCCCGTGTACGTAAAGAATCCAAAGAAGGAAGACGGAGCACAATACTTTGTCTTCCTTTTTTATCAAATGTGAAGTAGCAAAAAGTATATAACAAGTGCAAAAATTGAATGGAGAATGTGATATGCAAAAACGGTTTGGGTTGATGTTCCTTATGTTATTCTCGGCATCCGTGAGCTTCGGCGCGAGCGAGAAGTGGGTGGAGATATCGGATGAGGATTATCTCGACCATATTCGCGCCTGTTGGGTTGCGAAGTGTGCCGGTGGCGCTATGGGTATGCCCGTCGAGTGCTGGGACTACAAGAAGATTGAAGCCCGTTACCCAAAGGTTGACGGTTATATTGGCTACTTCCAGCCGTTGTGGGAGGGGTGGAGCGGTTTCCTTGGCAGTGTTAAGGTTCCTGCGGATGGCAAGTTCCATGATCTTGTGACGACGGTGACCATGCCGAATTATCCAGTCGACAAATTTAAGGCGATTCCGATTGTTGGTTTGTCGCTCGAAATGACGACGTCCCCGGCAGAGTTCCAGATTGAGGCGATGGACGTGAGCGGCCCGTCGATTCCACTGGGTTGGCCATTGAAGTGGCGTCAGGATGTCGGTTGCCTTCTCGAACCAAATAACAAGATTTTTGGGCTAAGCTTTGACGGTCTTCGCGCTTGGGTCAAGGGTCGTAGCGACATCTACAAGCTGGGCGATTTTGTTCCCGGGAAAGAGTATGTGTTCACGATTCGCGCGAAACGCACATCGGGCACTGAGGAGCGTTTGGGCGTGGCGTTTGATTACTGTGGCAGCAAGACGGCGATTGGCTTTGGCCCGGATGACGACACCAGCTATCAGGTGAGTAGCTTGCTTGCGATGGAGAAATACGGCCCAGGCGTGACGAGCGACCAAATGGCCGAACTATGGGCGGCGACGCTTCCCGAGATTTCACCGTTACTGGCAGAGGGCGTTGGTCTTGCCAACATACGCAAGGGCATCAAGCCGCCCGAGTGTGGGAAAAAGGACAACCACAGCGCCGAGGCTATTGGCGGTCAGATGCGCGGCGAAATCTGGGGCATGTTGTGTCCCGGTCGTCCTGATTTGGCAGCCGAATACTCCCGTCGTGATGCCGTGTTGACGCACTGGCGCAATGGCGTGTATGGGGAGCAGTTTGTGGCGGCCATGATTGCGGAATCTTTCCGTACAAAAGATGTCGAGAAACTGATTGATACGGGTCTGCAGTATATCCCGGCCGATTGCGAATACGCCTCCGTTGTGAATTACATCAAGGAACAGTGGAAGGCCAAACGCCCGTGGAAAGAAGTCCGCAACGAGCTAATTGCGAAGTATCCCGGGACGTGCAATCCCGTTTACGCGGAGTGCGGCATTATCACATTGGCGTTGCTCTATGGTGAGGGCAATTGGGACAAGACCCTGCACATCGCGTTCTATTGCGGTAGCGACACCGACTGTAACTGCGCTACCGTGTGCGGAGTTTTGGGCGCAATCAACGGGCAGAAGTTCATCGCCCCGAAGTGGTCCGAGCCGATTGGCGATGTCCTGCGTTGCTTTGTCAAAGGTCACGAAGAATGGAGCATCACGGAACTTTGCAAACGCATTGAGACGCAGTACAAACTCATCAAGGCGTACCATGGCGACGGGAATCGTTTTGCCGAGAAGTAGTCTTTTCGGTATAATGGTTTCCTTGTGCGCGTGAATGCTACTATATTTTAAATTGTAGTAAACGTTTAGTAAATTTAAAGTGTTAAGAGATTATGGGAAAAAAGAGAAGCGGTAACTATAATAGTGGTAACCGTCGCAATTCGACTCCGCCTACCGCAAATAGCGATCAACCCACTGCCGGACATAACCGTACCTCCAAGGGTATCGAGCTTGAAGGCACGGTGACGGAGGCTCTGCCGGGGTGTGTCTTTCGTGTAGAGTTGCAGAATCAGATGAAGGTTATAGCAAGTATCAGTGGTAAGATGCGTATGCACTATATCAAGATTTTGCCAGGTGACCGCGTACTGGTCGAGGTCAGTCCCTATGATTTGACCAAGGGTCGCATCACTTACCGTTATAAATAGACCAAAGAAGATTTTCGCGATTGCAGCGATGATTATTTGTCATGACTAATGCAAATAAATATTTAGCAATTGTGTAGTTGCGTTGGCACAAAAAAAATGCGGGTCTATGCTCGCAAAGGAAGAAACAGGTGTTTTTCTAATGAAAGTTAGAGCTTCAGTTAAACTCATCTGCAATAAGTGCAAGATGATTAAGCGCAAGGGTGTTGTTCGCGTAATCTGTGAGAACCCCAAGCACAAACAGCGTCAGGGGTAATGGCGCGGACGCTTCCACCGTCTGTCACATTATCGATGATGACGTGCTATCAGTATCTAGATGGCACATACAGAAAACAAGCATTCCAACGGTCTCTCCGGAGACATAAGATAAAATAAGTAGCACAGCAGGCGCGAAACCCAGCGTTTGCGCAAAAAAGTATTTTAGGAAAAAGAAAATTATGGCTCGTATAGCAGGTATTGATTTACCCCGCGATAAGCGAATTGATGTAGGACTGCACTACATCTATGGTATCGGTCCGACCACTGCAATGAAGATTCTTGCGGAGGTCAACATTGATCCTTCCAAGCGTGTCAAGGATCTTGATGACGCCGAGGTTGGTCGTCTGAATGCTTACATCACCAACAACATCAAAACAGAAGGTGATCTCAAGCGTGAGGTTTCTATGAACATTAAGCGACTGATGGAAATTGGTTGCTATCGTGGCATTCGCCATCGTCGCGGTCTTCCCGTGCACGGACAGCGTACACGTACCAATTCTCGTACCCGCAAAGGTCCGCTCAAGACCGTTGCCGGCAAGAAGAAGGAGACAAAGTAAGATAAATCATGGCTAAAAAAGATACAAAAGCAGCTGCCGCAAAGGGCAAGAAAAAAGTCCGTAAAAATGTTGCTGAGGGTCAAGTGCATGTATACGCGACCTTCAACAATACTCATGTGACGATTACAGACAATCAAGGTAACACAATTAGCTGGGCAACCGGTGGTACAGTCAGCTTCAAAGGCTCGCGTAAAAGCACGCCATTCGCCGCTCAACAAGCGTCCGACCAGTGCGCACGCAAGGCAATGGAACATGGTTTGAGAAAAGTCGAAGTGTTTGTTAAGGGTGCCGGTGGTGGTCGTGAGAGCGCTGTCCGTTCACTGCAAGCGGTTGGTCTCGAGATTACCCGCATTCAGGACGTAACACCCATTCCGCACAACGGCTGCCGTCCTCCCAAGCGTCGTCGTGTATGATGTGTGAAATTTCACATAAACAATGATGTGATAAGTACCCGACTCCTCAACGAGCCAGGTACTTTTTTGTACCAACAACTGAGGGTTTTCCCCCGTCCATTGTACTTAAAGCAATGTTGTGACATAACACTTTGATTGTGTTTTTGGGTAAAAAATTGTAATAATGTTTGAACAAAAGTCAGTTTCCGATATATTTCTAATTTTGCTGTGCGCCTTTTTTCTGGCGTATAGTGTGTATATTCGTGTGCGAAAACGTGAGCTATCGATGAAGTTGCGTATCGTTATATCAGTTTTTGCAGTTTGTTTGGGTCTGGGCTATGCTTATCAAAGCGGCAGTACCGAGGCTTGGGCTTTGCCGGTTATCTTGGCAGTGCTTTTGGGCGTTGGCTTGTTCCGGCTCAAGCGTATGTCATCGGAAACCGACAATGACGACCATACACATTAGCGTCATGGCGAGAGGATTTCATAGCGAATTTTCGGGATGAACGCGTTCCTTTGAGAGAAGTGCATCGGCAACAGATGCTACGCAGTAAACCGAAATAATTGGCGAAAGGCCAAAATAAAATATATAAAGGAGTTTTTCCCTTGGCAAGATACATTGATGCCAAGTGCCGGCTGTGCCGGCGCTCAGGTCAAAAACTAAACCTGAAGGGTGACCGTTGTGAGAGTGCTAAGTGCGCTATGCAGCGTCGCGCTTTCCCTCCGGGTCAACATGGTCAGAATCGTCCTAAGGTGACGACATATGGTCAACAGCTTCGCGAGAAACAGAAAGTGAAGCAAATGTATGGCGTGTTGGAGCGCCAGTTCCGTCGTTATTTCCAACTGGCGGATAGATACCGCGGTGTGACAGGTACAGTGCTTTTGCAGTTACTTGAATCACGTTTGGACAACATCGTTTATCGTTTAGGTCTTGGATTGTCACGCAATCAGGCTCGTCAGCTTGTGCGTCATGGGCACTTTACGGTAGACGGCCGCAAGGTCGACATTCCTTCCTACCGTCTGAAGCCCGGTCAGCTTGTCAGTGTGCGTGAATCAAGTCGCACAGACAAGTTGTTCGTTGAGAATTTTGAGACAGCAGCTAAGAAAGAACGTCCTTCCTGGCTTGAATGGAATCCGGAAACTTTTACGGGGAGAATTTTATCAGTTCCGGTTCGCGAGCTGATCCCTGTTGAGGTCAACGAACAGCTTATCGTCGAACTTTACTCCAAGTAACGTTTGGTGTTGATGTAGTTGATAGAGTGCTAAGCGCACTCTGGAATAACGAAAGAAAACTGGGAGAATCTATATGGATTTAAAGGTATTAAAACCTGTCAAGCCAAACAATATCGTGGCTGATGAGAGTAACCCCAACCTGTTTGTGGTTGAGCCTCTTGATCGTGGTTTTGGCCATACGATCGCGAATTCATTGCGCCGTATTATGCTGAGTTCGATTGAAGGTGCTGCTATTGCTTGGATTACTATCAATGGCAAAAACCACGAATTTGACACGATTGATGGTGTCAAGGAAGATATTCTTGACTTAGTGTTGAATCTGAAAGAATTACATATCAAGTTAGCGGAAGATGTCAAAGATGCCATTTTGGTTTTGAACATTCCTTCTCTGGAAGAAGACAATCGCGTCGTTACGGCGGCGGATTTTGTCGTCTATCCCGAGAATGCTGCCGAGATCATCAACCCTGAACAGCCAATCGCAACCTTGTCAAAGGGCGCGAAGCTTATCATGGAGTGCGGTGTCTATCTTGGTCGTGGCTACGTTCCGGCGACACGTCTTCGTTCAATCATTGAATCCGGACAGGGAGGCAAGTTGACCGAAGGTCGCATCTATCTCGACGCGACATTCTCACCTGTCATTCATGTTAGCTACAATGTCGAACCGACTCGTCATGAACAGTATACAGACTTTGACAAGTTGGTTTTGGATGTCAAGACAAACGGCACAATCGAGCCGATAGATGTGATTGATCAGGCAGCTCATATTTTGAGAGACCACCTTAAGTGCTTTATCAAAACAAGTGATTCGAAAGATGATCAGACTTTTGATGTCGACCCCAACGCGCATGATGCAGCCGCGACGAAGGATGATCTCGAAAAGTTCCTCGAGAAGTCTATCGAAGAATTGGAGCTGAGTGTTCGTTCGCATAATTGTCTCGAAGCCGCCGGCATCAAGACAATTAGAGACCTCATTCAGAAGACAGAATCCGAGATGCTGAAGTATCGCAATTTCGGACGCAAATCATTAAACGAAATCAAGGCCTTGCTGAGAGGTATGGATCTTGAATTCGACATGGAGATCGGGCCGAATGGCGTACCGGTTTCTAAAAGAAAATAAGAAACAAGGATAGGATAAAATGCGTCATCGCAGACACTCGTCCCGACTGAATCGTACTACTGAGCATCGTACGGCCTTAATGCGTAATTTGGGCGCGGCTCTCATAGAGAAAGAAGTCATTTATACAACAGTAGTTAAGGCAAAGCAAGTCCGCCAGTATGCGGAGCGTTTAGTTACACTTGCTAAAAAAGGCTTGAAGGCTAATGACAACAAAGGCGCTACATTGGCCGCTCGTCGTTTGGCTTTTGCACGTCTCGGAAACAAAAAAGAAATCGTCAAGAGATTGTTTGATGAGATTGCTCCTCGTTTTGCCGAGCGCAATGGCGGTTACACGCGCATTGTCAAGGCAAACCGTCGTCTTGGTGACGGCGCGGAGATGGCATACATCGAGTTCGTCGATCGTGAAGCCGCTGTTGTTGTTAATGAGCCGAAGGCTGCCGAGAAGGCCGCCAAAGCCGCTGATCCCGAGGCTGCACCTACAGCCGCTGAGTAGTCATTCTTCAATAGAGGACAATAAATAACAGACATAACGGTCTGCCTCTGACTCACAGTGTGAGCATCCGGAGGGAGACCGTTATTTTTATATGTATAAAACAAAGAGACGGAACAAGCAACATACATCGGAGCTTGTTCCGTCTCTATAATTTCGTGAGTGTTTGCGGCTAACTATCGGCCGATACTGTAGTACTCGAACCCGAAGCGCTTGGGTTTGTCCATTGTCCAGATATTGCGCCCGTCAAAGATGATTGGCGACTTCAGGAGGGTGCGCAACTTCTCAAAATCAAGCAGTTTGAACTCGTTCCACTCAGTCACGATGAGCAACATATCGCTGCCATCGGCGGTTTCGTATGCATTGCGAACATACTGAATGTCAGGTAAAATCTTCTTGCAGTTTTCCGTTGCTACAGGGTCATAGGCCTTAATCTTGGCGCCTTTGCCCACGAGGTATTTGATAAACTCGACACTCTTCGCTTCTCTCATGTCGTCGGTATTCGGCTTGAAAGCCAGCCCGAGAATACCGATTTGCTTATCCTTGAGTTCGACCATTCTGTCTTCGATTCTGCCAAGGAAACGCGAAACACGTGTTTCGTTCGTTTTGATGACGGCGTCGAACAAATCAGTGCATTCGCCGCATTCCATTGCTTTGTGGCGTAGGCTGAGGGTATCCTTGGGGAAACACGAACCGCCATAGCCAAGTCCGGCCATCAGGAAGTCGCGTCCGATTCGGCTATCGTAGCCCATGCCTTTAGCGACCTGCGTGACATCGGCTCCCACTTTTTCGCAGATATTAGCGATGGTGTTGATGAAGCTGATTTTTGTCGCGAGGAACGAATTTGATGCATATTTAATCATTTCGGCGCTTGCGATATCGGTGATAAGCATAGGTGCCTCGAGGGGCGCGTAGAGTTCGAGAAGAGCCATTGCGACCGATTGGTTGGGCGCTCCGATGACGATTCTTTCGGGGTTTTGCGAGTCCTTGACGGCGGTGCCTTCTTTGAGGAATTCGGGGTTCGACACGACATCGAAAGGCACATTTCTTCTTCTGTTGGCTTCGATGACATGGCGGACGAACTCTCCCGTTCCGACAGGGACGGTGCTCTTGTTGACGATAATGGTATAGTCTTCGAGTGCGGCTGCGATTTCCTTGGCGGCTGCCTCGACAAAGCTAAGGTCGGTTGCTCCCGTTTCGTCGGGCGGAGTTCCAACTGCTATGAAAACCACTTTAGCTCCGGTGACTCCCTGATGGAGGTCTTCGGTGAAAGTGAGGCGTCCTTCTTCCGTATTTCTCTTGACCATCTCTTCGAGTCCAGGCTCATAAATCGGCATTTTGCCCGAGTTGAGCATCTGGATTTTCTCGGGGATTTTGTCAACGCAAACGACTTCGTTGCCTAAGTCGGCAAATGTAGTTCCGGTGACGAGGCCAACATAGCCTGTCCCAATAACGCAAACCTTCATACTATATAATTATTGCCTTTCAAACATATAAACAGATTAATGTACAGTTCAAGCACAAGAGGTTTCAGCTAATTGTTAGCATTTGTCAGGCAGGCGGCACAGCAGAACATCCTGATGCCCTTCGTCTGCTTCCTTGATTCGTACCTGAATGACCTGAGTTTTGTCAGTGGCGAGCTTCATCCCGATATAATCGGCCTGAATGGGGTACTCGCGCATCCCGCGATCAATCACAACAAGCAATCGCATTAGCTTAGGGCGTCCATAGTCGACAACGTGATCCATTGCGGCGCGGATGGTTCGGCCCGTGAACAGCACATCGTCAACAATGACGAGTTTCTTGTCAGAGACATCGAATGACAGATTGCTCCCGGTAACCATTGGTTGAGCGCCGAGTGTCGAGAGGTCGTCTCGATAGAGCGTGATATCCAATTCGCCGAGGTTGGTCGTCATGCCATGATTCTTCTTGAGCAGTTCGGCCAGTTTTTGCGCGATGTATACGCCTCTCGTCTTAATGCCGACAAGAATCAAGTCGGGGTCGTTCGGAAAGTCGCAATAGAGTTGCGCCGCAAGAAGCATCAGCGAGCGATCAAGATCGTTTTCTGTCATCAGTGTGCGCAACACAGGAAAATCATGTGCCATATGAGTAGTGGAGTCCTTGTCAATAAGTTTCAGCAATATTTAGCAGACAAGAAGTCTCCGTGTTCATTGTTTTTGCAAGAAAATCAGTGATAAGTTTGTGTCTTTGTCGTATTCTATTGTTAGTTTAGGAAATGATGGAGAAAAGATAATGCCGAAAAAATCATTATTGACAGCTTGTTTATGGGCGTTGTTCGCGTCCTGTCTGTGGAGTGCGGAGCTGACGGGTGTCGTCTACGAAGATGTTAACGCGAATGGTGTGCGTGATGAAGGCGAACCGGGCATCTCCGGTGTCGCAGTGAACACGGCACAAGGTGTCGAGATGACCGATGAAGACGGCAATTATACCTTGAATTGGATTGGGATGGGCAAGCTGATTGTGTGGGTGCGCGTGCCCGCCGAATATACTGTTGCCCGCGACAAGATGACCAATGTGCCACAGTTCTACAAAGTGTTTTACAGCGAAAGCGACAATGCGTTTCTGAAGACAAATGAACCGGGCGAGTCCGTCGACTTTGCCCTGCTGAAGCGTCCCGCTTCGGAGTCCGGCGATGCGTTCAAGATGCTTGTTCTGAGTGACCCGCAAGTTGGTGATACCCATCAGGTCGAGTTGTATCGCGAGGACATTTTGTGCGAACTTGTTGGCACCGACGCCGAGTTTGCGGTTTGCCTTGGCGACTTTGGTGGTGGGCCGAAGTTCATTCGCAACATCGCGGATGCAACCGGTATGCTTGGCATCCCTGTTTATGGCGCGATTGGCAATCATGACCGTGTAGAAACGACAGATAATCGGGACTCGTTTGATGATGGTTTCAATGCGGTTTATGGTCCCTCCGATTACTCGTTCGACCGTGGCAAGGCGCATTTCATCGTCTTGAGCACGACATACTTTACGGGTAAAGGTTCGGGCTACAAGGAAGGTTTGACCGAAGAACAATTGTCATGGGTCAAACAAGATCTGGAGAGTGTCCCGGCGGAGAAGTTGATTGTCTTTATGAGTCATTGTCCGCTCTACGACCGCAAAGGTGTGCCGCAACTCAACATCGACAAACTGTTAGCGCTGCTTGATGGTCGCAAAGTGATGTCGTTTGCGGGGCATTGGCATACCAACAGCCGGATGGATTTGATTACGTCGGAGAATGCGACGACGACGGGGCCTCGTGAGTTTGTGCAGCAAGTTTGCCCCGTGGCGTGTGGTTCGTTCTGGTGTGGGCCTGCGGATTTGCGCGGCATTCCGGTGAGCGATCAACCCGATGGAACACCGAATGGCTACACGATCTGGCAGTTTGATGGCGACAAAATGCCCGTTGGTCGTTACAAAGCGGCCAGCTTGCCCGAGAGTTATCAGATGCGCATTCTGACGCCGGATTTATTGGGTGGCGGGTACTACTGGAATGGCAATGGTATGTTGGTGAACTACTTTATGGGCTATGACAAGTCCAAAGTTGAGTATCGTCTCAATGGCGGCGAATGGATTGCGATGACCCGCAAGGAGATGGTGGACCCCGAAACAGAACAGTTGATTGACGGTGTTGCCGCTCATCGTTGGGTGCCGACGCTGTGGGTTGAACCGTCCAAACATATCTGGTTTACGGATACGCTCGTCGGCTTGAAGACTGGGATGAATACAGTGCTGATTCGTGCGACGGAACCTGATGGTCGTGTGATTGAGCAAGGCCGCATTTTCAGGGGCTACAAGAAGGCCGACTAGAGTCTCTCTGTCACATCAGTCGTTATTGAGCCAAGGCTTATGGCCGCAATAACGTGATCCCTCGGGGCATTTGGGCGCGATGCCGGCTTTGTGCCGCGTGATGCATGGCGGATCCAGATACTGTCCGATGCGTGGGTTGACCTCGGCGATTTGTTGCGCTTCTTCGTGCGACGCCATGCAGATTTCCTCCTGTGCGTTGAAGCACAGGCGCATGGCCATTTTGTGGCGCAAACTGAGCAAATCAGCGGACTGCGTGAAGCGTATCGCGACGGCGTTAGGCAGAATCATCGAGACGGCTTCGGCGTCGGCGCCGCTTTCCAGTAGCGCGTTGGCAGTCTTCCAGCAGTGCGCGTTCGCATCATCGAAAAACTGTTTTGCTTGTGCGCATTGATCGATAAGGCTTGGCGTAATCACATCCGGCTCGCCGGTGAAGTGCGCCATGAGTATCGGTCGCGAGGCCGGTGTCATGCGGTGGCGCTGATCTTGACTGTCCGCGCAATGACTGATGCGTTTGCGAAACGAATAGTGCGGATGCCACAAGGTTCGTGTCAACTTGTCCATCGTACCGATGTTCATCGTTTCCGACAACGCCTTGTTACAACTCGGATTCATCGCCGCGGTAATTGCGTCATCGTCCGACATTTCGTCGGAAGAGATTCCGAGAACTTCACGCACCGCGCTTGCAAGCAGAGCTTCATTCTTGACCCCATAGTCGACGAGTTTGCTGGTCTTGCCCTCGAGGGTGGTGTCAAATTCACGAACGAATTTCTGTGCCCGCTGTCTGTCGACAACCCCACCATGTTTTGCTAAAAGGTCAGTGACCGCGAAACTGTCTTGGGGGATTGGTTCCTGAAGGAGTTGCGCGAATTCCGGTTCTGCCTGAATCAGCAATTGCGCCATGGCCTCCGCTAGCGCTCGCTGCTCCGTTGGCGCGTCCGGTTGAGTCATCATGCGGTGATAACGCAGAATCGTCAGGGTGCTGACAGTGTGATGCAAACAGGCATGTGTTGCCAGTGGCAGCACATAACGCGCGACTTCCTGAGCGCGTCGTTCGATTGCCTTTGGCGTTTGCTTGTCCTCGCCGCGAGCGGGAAACAGCGATAGATACAGGTCGCGAACAGATGGCGTAAGCGCTTCGCACAATTGGCGATAGGCATTCATCTGTGCCTCTGCAGTTTGCGAAAATAACTCGCGTTGTTTGGCGTCCAAACTCTCCGGCACTGTCAGCGCGTCATGCGACACAGCCACATAGCGCTGGCTGATTTGCTCGCTGTTATAGAACGGATGACTATGTAAAAAACTCCAAATCGTTTGCCGTGTGACACCTTCAATCGCAAAAGTCGCATGCGAATGTTGGAGCGTCGTGTGGTGACCGGCCGCGAAGATGCTGCTCGACAGCCCGTTGCGTTTCTCCGTGTCCCATGCGGCGGCTTCCTCGGGGTCAACCAATCCACGCGCCGAATAGCAAGTACGCGCGGCCGCAATCATTTCATCATAAGCCTGTGATTGCAAGCTTAGTAGTCGTACACGCAAAGTGCCATTCGTTATTGTCGGATAGGGTGTCATACTATCATAAGGACTACAATCAAATGTGAAAATGCCAACTAAAAACTATTTTGCGTGGCAGTCGTTACGTCATTCATTCCGGGTGCGATGACTTTATATCCGTCAATTTCCCGAGCCATGTCACTGCTTGAGGCGCGTTTGCATCCGACCTCCCAAATTTTGGGATTGTTGTGCGTAAAGATATAAAGCGTGTCCGCGTCATAGGACCTTTTGCCGTTGAGAATCTCCCACAGCTTTTTATCTTCGATATTTTTCTGAGTCTTATCCCATCGTGCCAGATAGAACGAATTAATGCTCATGTGCTGCGTATTGGCGAAAATCGCCAGATCTTTCCATGTGCTAGTTCCGTAACCTGACGGGAACACCACACGGAGCTTGCTGTAGCGCTTGCCAAGACTTTGCCAAGAAGGGTCTTTCATCGTTGATACATATTTTTGGCCATCGTTCATACCATAAAAAAACAAGAACACCTTCTGCATATCCCAGCATTGGAATATCAGGGCACCGGTCAGAATGCAGATGAGCGGTGCTGTCTTGAGGCTGCGCACTAACAGAGCAAAAATGCCGAGATAGAGACAATAGGTGGTGACCCAGAACATCCGTCCCGAGGCACGGAAACACTCCGTATAAAAAGACAAGAATCCGACGTCGAACTCGAGGAACTCGAATTCGCCAATCGCGATTCTGTTCGAGAGAGCATTGATAAGGAAAATAACGGCAAAAATGGACAGAACACGAGCATGAGTTTTGGTCAGGTGTTCGGCGTAGCAATCATTGAGTGTGTTGCTTTTCTTCGCGATACCCCACAGGAGCAATGCCCCCGCGAGCAGAACAATAATGCCACTGCCGAGGTAGGCAAATCCCTCGTAAAATGTGAAATTGTTTTGGATGTTGACCAATGTTTCCGACCAGAGAAAATCCGGGTCAAATGGTGCCAGCAGATTGGTGCGGTGTCCGACAAAGGCTGATGTGCGCATCGATTCATTGGAAATGACAAAAGCACCAATGACATAGAGCACGAGAAGCGCCGCAAGTGGCGACGCGACGAATGTGGGCAACGTCACGCGAAGCGAGGAACGGTCGTCGATACCGCGCCGAATAACATCCGCCAACAGCAGACCACCGAGCATCGGCAGAAAATAGATACTGAGCATGCTTGCCGCAGCAAACAGAAGTACCCATCCAATGCGGGCGAACTTTGGGCGCAGATAAAACCAGAGCGCCATCAGAATCACCCAGTGATTGCTGAGGCTCGCTTGGCATTGCGTTCGCCACAAGAAGACGGGCGTCAACACAAAGAATGTTGCCATAAGCAAGCATGGCAGGCGGCGCTGCGTAAAGAAGCGCGCGAGGATGTAAGCGAACACAGCTTGCAAAATATAGCAGGCAAAAATCCATCCGCCGAAGTATTGAAAATGTTCGGGCAACAGCGCGTCAAAGCATCGGAAGAAAAAGGCCGCCAATGGCATGGAATCTGTGTAGATGATGGAGCTTGACAGTTCCATGCCGCAATCGGGGTTCAGACCAAGCGGGAACTGCCATAGCGGAGTATGACGGAAATAATCCCACCCGAGATAATGTTGTGGGAAATCGTAATCGATCATGAAGTACTTGTCGTTTTCCCAATACGGCCCTAATCGATTATCGTTGTTGAAAATCCAATCGATGGAGGTCGGGTTGAGTGTGGGCACACCGCCCATCGCCCAGAAGACGGCGAAAGCGATGAAAATGAGGATAAGCCCCGTTAATACTTTTCCGCGAAGTGGATATGTGTTTGGTTTGTTCATTGTTACTATTTATTACTGAGGGTCGTAGTTGTTTGCCAGTTTGGCGCGACGACTTTGAATCCGTCAATCTCCCTCGCTAAATCGTTGGCTGAGGCACGTTTGCATCCGGCCTCCCACACTTTGGGATTGTTGTGCGTGAAGACATAAAGCGTGTCCGAGTCGTAGGGTCTCTTGCCGTTGAGAATCTCCCACAGTCTGTTGTCTTCCTGCTCTTTAATGGTGCGATCGAACCGCGCGAACCGGAACGAATTGATTCCCATATGATTCATGCAAGCATAATAACTAATCGGTAGCCATGATGGCGTTCGGAGCGTTGATGGGAAAAAAAGACGAATTTTTGTGTATTTCTTCGCGGCCTCATTCCAGAACGGATCTTGCAAGGGGCTGGTGTATGGGTCATCGTGAAAGACATCACGCAAAAAGAAAAAAGCCTTGTGCATGTCTGCCACTTGAATCATCAGCGCGACGCTCAGAACAGACACGAGCGCCTTGTGTGGCAACGCGCGGATGAGTAGCGCGAACACACCAACATAGATGATGTAGAACGGCAACCAAAAGAGTCTGCCGATTGCCCTGAAGGGCGCAATGAGTGGACGGAAGTTGTCATACGAGTATTCCGCGAGATTATACTGCAAGAAGCTGATTTTGTATGACAGCGAGATAAACCAAAAAAACAAAGCAATGATTGTCAGAAAAATAACGCTGTGTTTTGTGTTGATTGGCGTTGGTTCGTTAGCGACGACGCTCCGTTTCGCGAATAATCTCGAAGCGATGCCGATGAGCAACAGAAGAATAACGCCCGTCCCGAGATACCCGAAGCCCTCGCCGTATGGGTTGCGTGTCGGCAGATTAGGCATGAAGCACGTCCAGAGCGTTTCGGCATCAAATGGTGTCACAAGGTTGGCGCGGAACAACTCGTGACTTGGCATTTGCATTCCACTTGACGTAATCATAAAGACGCCGATGACGTAGAGAGTCAAAAGTGTTGTCACAAACGCGACGGTGAATGTCAATAGCATTTGCGGGAGTTGTCGTCTGTCTGTGATGGCGCGGTTCGCGATGTCGCCGCAGAGCAACACACCAATCATCGGGAAGAAGTAGTAGTTGAGCAGACTGGTGAGGAAGAAGAGGACAACCCAGCCGATGCGAGCGAATTTCGGTCGTATGAAAAACCACAACCCCGCGAGAATAATCCAGTGGTTTGCTGCGGCAATTTGACAATCCAATCGCCAAAGAAAAATAGGAGAAACCAAAAAGTATGTCGCGATGAGGACAACCGCAACACGGCTCTGTGTCATTGTTTGTGCAATGCGCATCCCGAAGAATCCTTGCGCGATGAAGCATATCAGAATCGCGGTCCCAAAGTATTGAAAGGGGAAGGGCAAATAAGGGTGGAAGGGATGCAGGAGTAGCGCATAGAACGGCATTGAATCCGTGAAGACGATTGAATTCGATAGATCCAGGCCACACAGCGGATTCTTACCAATGGGAAATTGCCACAGCGGCGCGTAGCGGAAAAACTCCCAGCCCATGTAGTGTTGCGGGAAATCGTAGTTATCCATCAGCCAGTCGGTTGAGACAGGATTGAGCGCTTGCCATCCGCATATCGCGAAGAACAAAACGCACGCAATGGCGCCGACGATACCGGGCACAATCAGTTTAGCAAAGTTTGTTGGGTGAGAGGTCATCTTTCCTCTTTTGATTCAAGAGATTCTGTTGTCGAATTGGCGCCGGGTGCGACAATTCTGAAACCGTCAATTTCGCGAACGGTGTCATTCTGCGAGGCACGTTCCTTTATCAATTTCCATATCATCGGATTCGAATGGGTGACAACATACAGCGCGTCCGGGTCGAAAGCGCTTTGACCTTCGATAACCTGAATCATGCGTTTGTCCTCCAACGCGAGGCGATTCTCGTCGGAGCGCGCAAAGTAAAACGAATTAATGCCCATGTGATGTGAGCAAGCGTATTGCGCCAGTTCTTTCCATGGCGGCTCGGAACTACTGCTCGGCGGAACAACGCGCACCTTCGTGTAGCGCAAGGGCGCCTGCTCCCAGAAAGGGTCTTGCATCGGCGATTGCCACGTTTTGGTTTTGTGTTTCTCAACGCACAACACAAACGCGTTGCGCGAATCGTAAAGCTGTAGGATGAGCATCATCGCGACGAGAACGGAAAGTGCTCTTCGTGGCAGAGTGTGGCACAACGCCGCGAAGATACCTATGTAGATGATGTAGTAGGGCAACCAGAACATGCGACCAATGGCGCGGAACATCTCGGAGATGGCGTCGAAAGGCCCCCACGAGTAAATCAGTATGTCTTTGCGGAACAGTCGCACATTGCTCGACAGTGCTATAAGGGTGAAGAGAATCGCCAAAATGGCGAGCAAAACGATGTGCGCACGAAACCGCTGGCGTGGGCGATTGGGGCGACGCATCTGCGCCACGATGATTGCGACTATCGCGATGATTGCCAACACAATGACGCCGATGCCAAGAAACGCAAAACCTTCGCTGTATGGGTCGTAGATGGGCAGATTCGGCAAGATTGTTGAAAAGCGGTCATTGGGGTCGATAATCGATGCGAGGCTGACGCTGAACCATTTCGCTTGCGTGAGGCGGAGGCCTTGCACCGGAATCGTGAAAACCCCAGCGACGGCAAGCAAAGCAATCGCAATCACCGGTGCGGCTATGCAAGTCGGAATGAGGGCGCGGGGCGTTTCAGTGTGGTCAATGCTGCGGCGTATCACATCGGCAAGCAGCAGTGCTCCCAGCATTGGCAGGAAGTAAATGTGAATCATCGCGGCAACGGCCATGAGAATAATCCATGCGTTTCGGGCGAAGCGTGGGCGCAAAAAGAACCATAACCCGCAGAGCAAAAGCCAGTGCGTGGTAAGTGACATATGACATGCGGAGCGCCAGATGAAGATGGGGGCGATGAGGAAGAAAAGGGCGATGAGGCTTGCGTTGATGCGGTCGGCCGTTAGCTCACGCGCAATGTGCAAAGCAAGGTATGTCTGTAGCAAACAGCACAGGAGCAACCACAGTCCGAAGTATTGGAATGGCTCGGGCAACAGGGCGTTGACCGTGCGAAAAGCGAATGCCATGAGGGGAATGGAATCCGTGTAGATGATGCTGCTTGCGATTTCAAGTCCACATTGTGGATTGGCGCCCAATGGATACTGCCATAGCGGCGTGTGGCGGAAGTACTCCCAGCCCAAGTAGTGCGCGGCGAAGTCGTTGTCCGCGAGCAGCCATGCGACGTTGCACGGGTTGAGTGTAGCCAATCCGCCCATTATGACAAAAACGAACAAACTCGCAAGCAGAACAAAAATGATTTCTGCCCTTCCGAGTGATTTGTGTCGCTGCGGTACGCTCATTGATTTGTTATTTCAGATTTGCAGTGATGGCTGCCTGGCTGGGGACAGTCATAAAACCAGAGACCCGTGGGTGTTGCTTGAGTGCCTGTTCCACCGCGCGCCGCACTTGACCCGTTCCGTGTCCGTGAATGATTTTGATGGCTTCCATCCCGACCAGCAACGCTTGTTCGACATACTCCGTTGTGCGGTCAAACGCCTTCTCATACGAGTATTTATGCAAGTCGATTTCCGCTGGAACGCGCTGCGTCGGTTGTTGCTCGGCGCTCCGTTTCTCCTGTTGCATCTTCAGTCGCCGTTCCTCCATGGCATTGTTCATTCGCGCGATATCTTCCAAATCGTTTTGCAATTCGGGCGAGATTGGTTCGAGCATCTTCAGGGAAATTTCGACTTGCGAGATAGCCCCTTCATCGAGTTTGACGACTGCGTTATTGCCCGCAATGCGAATGATAGTTCCCGGCGCCGACGCGACAGGTAATGCCAGAATGCGGTCGCCGACATGGAAGACATAGGCGGGTTTTTTGGCTTTTGTCTGTTTGCGTGTTGTCGCGGATTTGGATGTGTTCTTTGCTTTTGCCATGATATAGTATTCGGAGTAACAGATTTCAATAACTACATACAGACATTCGCTTGAAATATCAGTGTATCATGTTCTTTCGATTTTGCCCTTGACTACAGGCCACGACATCCTATATACTGAGGAAGAATATAATGAGGTGCGATTTATGATGCATGGTTTGTGGCGTTCATGCTTGGGCGCGTTAGTTTTTGCAGGGATGACTCAATTGGGTTTTGCGCAGTTTCCGGTGGTGACATATCATGCTCATGAGAATCTGGGCTATACACTCGAACAGTTCGAATGGCATTTGGACTTCTATAAGGACAATGGCTATAATACGATTGGAATTAATGACTTCTGGGCATGGTACAAGAACGGCACTGCGCTACCGCCACGTCCGATGTTGCTGACGGTTGACGATAACTACATCAAGCTATACACCGAGATGTATGGCGCCATGAAAGAGCGTGGGATGCGTGGGATCAATTTTGTAATTACTTCCGTGACCGAAGGCGGTTCCTGGCCGTCATGCAACTGGGCGCAGTTGACTGAGATGGAGAATGCCGGAACTTTCGAGGCGCTATCGCACTCCCAGACGCACCCGTATCTTGCCGAGCTTACGCAGACCGAACAACGCACACAGTTGCGTGAATCCCGTTCGGTGCTTGAGTCGCATATCGGCAAATCCATCAAGTTTTTGGCTTATCCCTATGGCAGTTACAGCGCTTTGACAATCAGCGAAACATCGCTCGCCGGTTATGATGGTGCGTTTGCTTATGACACATCCCTTTCGGGAGAAGAGGCCAGTGTTTATCGCGACACGCCACCCTACGAGTTGCCGCGCATGGCGTGTGATTGGTGTACAAATGTAACCGACCTGAAGGCGAAGGTGGGTTTTATCGCGCCGCTTCCGGTGAGTGTCACGGGCAAAGGTTGGACGTGTGATGACCGCGAAGTGGCAGCCGTCTATGATTCTACGGCATGGACCGAGGTTATCTCGAGTGCTCAGAGCGCAATTTACGGCAAGTCATTCCGTATGCGTTCGACTGCGGATGGAACCAAACCGTTTTTGTGGAAGACACTGCTTCCGCTCGCCGGGCGTTATCGTGTCTATGCGAAGTGGTACCCCCAACCCAAGAACGCGACCAACGCGACATATATCGTCAAGGAAGGCTCCACTGTCAGTGCGGAATGTGTTGTGAATCAGCGTGAGAATGCCGGTGTTTGGAATCCTCTGGGTTATGTTTATGTTGCGACCCCCATGCAGAATGTCAGCGTCACCCTTGCGGACAGTGGCAATGGCGCTCTGTGTGCCGATGCCGTATGGTTTGAATGGTTGGGCGCCTCGCCGGATAGCGCCGTGAATGACTGGTCTTTGTTCTAAGGTATTTATCTTCGGGGTGTACTTAGAGTGGGCGTGCAAATGCGCGTTACAGTTTAGTAGAAGAGAAGAAAGTTTATGAACAACAATTCGCGTTTTCCCCGTCGGGAGAGAGCATTCCGCGATGATTCGCGGCGCAGCAGTGCTCGTTATTACGAAGCAGACGCCGATAGAGACACCATGCCGCGCCTTGTTGTTTCCAATGAGCGCGTTCGCGACCCACGGATTAGTCCTCGCTGGTTCTTTGACAATATGGTCGTGCGCGAAGAGAACAATCCACGCGATGGCGCTGCGGTGTTGTTGGTTGATACACGTGGGCGTCAGGTTGGCTCGGCGATTTACAACAGTCATTCAAAGATTCGTGCTCGCCTGTTCTCCTACGAGTGCAAGCAGTGGACAGCCGACTATGTTCGCGAAGCAGTCTCGAATGCGGTACAGCGTCGGTTACAGTATTTTCGCTCCGACGATTCCATGCGACTGATTTATGCGGATGCGGATTTCTTGCCGGGCGTTGTCGCGGATCGCCTTGGCAACGTCATTGTGATTCAACTCCTGACGATGGCCGCCGACATGATGGTTGACGTGATTGTCGACGAGCTTCAAACGATGCTCAAGCCTGCCGGTTTTGTGCTGCAGTTGGGTTCGCCATTGCGCGAGAAAGAGGGACTTGCAGTTTTGCCGAATCGCCAGATTGGCGAGGTTGCGCCAAAAGTTTGGGTGCAGCAGGACGGTTTCGGTCTCTATGCGGATGTGATTGGTGGGCAAAAAACGGGTTTGTTCTTGGATCAGCGTTTCAATCGTCGATTGCTCTCGCAGTGGGCAAGTGGTCGAACTGTGCTCGATTTATTCTGCCATGTTGGTGGCTGGAGCATGTCCGCTTTGACACAGGGCGCCGCGCACACCGTTGGCGTGGATTCTTCGGCCGATGCTCTGGAGATGGCTCGTGCCAGTGCTGAGCGCAACAACTACACGCCGGAGCAAGCGGAGTTCATCCATTCGGATGCGTTCGACTTTTTGGACAAAGCCTCCGACGAAAAACAGTATTGGGATATCATTGTGACTGATCCACCTGCGTTCGCGAAGAATTCGCATGTGCTTGATTCAGCCTTGCGTGGTTATTTGAGCCTGAACTATCGTGCGATGAAACAGCTTTCGCCCGGTGGTTTGTTGGTCGCTTGTTCCTGTTCGCAAGCCGTTCGCGAAGATGTCTTTGAAGATTGTTTGATGACCGGTGCGCGAAACGCCAAAATGCAATTCCAAATTGTGGCTCGTGGTGGACAATCTCCTGACCATCCCATTCTGCTTGGCTTTGACGAGAGTCGCTACTTGAAGTGTCTGGTTTTGCGTCGTCTGGAATAGACAGCGCTTCGGTCAGTTTTGCTTAGCCGTCATGCTTTTGCGCATACGTTCGCGGATGACATTTGCGATAAATCTGATATTTCCCAGAGTGTATCGTCCGCAGAGTCTCTTGGGTTCAAGCACAAGTCTAAACGCCCATTCCATTCCGATGTTACGCATCCAAATAGGCGCCCGAGGCCGTTTGTTGCCGAAGTACTCAAAGAGTGCTCCGACGTTCCATGAGATGGCGCAGTTAATCTCATCGATATGTCTGGCTGTCCATTTTTCCTGATGCGGCACACCCATCCCCACAAGGAGAATGTCCGGCGCTACCCGCTTGATGTTTTGCACAATACGCGCTTCGTGCTCGGGCGAATCAAAATATCCCGGCTCGTATCCTGTGATGACAAGATTTGGAATCATTGCGGTCCAGCAACGTGCTGTTTTCTCGGCGACACCTTTTTTTCCGCCGATAAGATGAATGCGGAGTTTTGCGTTGGCGCATTCACGCAGAAAGTTCGCAATAAAGTCCCCGGCGTTAACGCGCTCCGGGATTGGCGTTCGCAACAGCTTTGCCGCCCAGACGACAGCCATTCCGTCCGCATAAAGGCAGTCGCAATTCTTAATCAAACTCCGGTACTCCTCATCGCGTTCGGCGACGATAGTACACCATGCGTTGAGATAGGTGACGAAGGCCGGTTTGTGTTGTGCTGTGTTATTCCGGCGTGCTCTTGCCCGCTCAATCATCCATTGCGAGAAAGCATCGACGGTGATGTCCGCGAGCGGCAATCCCATGAAGTCGACTGTTTTGATTGTACTGAGAGTGCGTGTGGTTTCGTCAGAATCCGGAGTCATCACACTTATTTTCCCGAGTTTTCTTTTTTGTCCCGTTCTATCAGGGAGTTGACCTCGTCATAAAACTCCTGCACATTGTTGAACGACCGATAGACGCTCGCGAAGCGAATATATGCCACTTGGTCAATGGAGCGCAACTGCCGCAGCACCAATTCGCCGATATACGACGACGGCACTTCCTTGTCCATTGTCGTAAAAACATTCTGCTCAACGGCCGTGATGATTTGCTCCATTTGGGCAGCCGAAATCGGGCGCTTCATGCATGCTCTCTGCACGCCGGCCAGAATCTTCGGGCGTTCAAATGGTTCTCGGCTTCCGTCACGCTTGACAACGATGATTGGTATTTGTTCAACCATCTCGAAGGTGGTGAACCTCTCCTGACAAGCCAAACATTCCCGTCTTCGCCGGATGGAATCACCCTTTGCCGACTGTCGGGAATTTGTTACTTTTGTCTCTGCGTTACCGCAAAAAGGGCATTGCATTGCTGTGGTACCAATTGCCTTTCACAGGTTCTGTTGCGGATTTGACAACAACATTCCAACTAATAATGTATTATTGTAAAAAATATTAATTATGCAATCCTTGAGGTTGTGTAAATGAAAAGGTTTGTGTGTTCACTGTACCAACAGAGCCAATGATTCCGGATTTGTCCTCGCTGACGATTGACAGCGACGCACTGGAGCGGCAACTGGGTGTTGAAAGTTCGCATCCCATCGGCGCGCGCGAGAAGTTCATTTCTCGCATGGTATTGGCGCGAGCTGCCACTCTTTGCGAGCCGCGCGGTGTCTTTCGCGTCTTTGGTGTGCAGCACGTCGACACAGGTTATGCGCTGAGTGATGCCGACTTATGTTTGTCATCGCCACAGTTGTTATCCCTGTGGGGCGATAGTCTCGAGTATATTGCGTTGTTGGCTGTGACGGTGGGGCCTGCGCTCGAGGAGGCCGCCGCGACTCTGGGCGAGCATGGCGATGTGTTGGGTCAAGTAATGATGGATGCCGCCGGTAGTGTCGCCGTGGAGCAGGCCGCCGACATGATGAGCGCCGCCATTGCCTTGTTTGCGTCGGAGCATGGTTTACACGCGAGTGTGCGCTACAGTCCCGGGTATGGCGATTTGTCGCTCTCATTCCAGAAAAGTTTTGAACGTCTGCTTTCCATGCGCGAGACGCTTGGCATTACTCTTTTGGGTGGCGAGGTTTTGCAGCCGTATAAGTCAATCACCGCTTTCGTCGGCTTGCGTAAAGCGGAATTTTCGGTTCCCACGGATCGTGCTTGTGATGTTTGTCAATTGAAAAATACCTGTGATCGGCGTGTGTGCCGTCATGGCCATGAATAAGGGGAATGCCAAAAGATGAAGCGTTCGGAGTTTCGGCAGTTAGTTTCACAATCAGTATTGATTCTTGATGGCGCAATGGGTACGATGTTACAGCGTGCAGTTCCGGTAAAATTGCATTGCCCGGAGCTTGCCACTGTGGACTATAAGTCCGCCGTTCAGGATATTCATCGTGCCTATGTGGCTGCCGGTTGCAACATCATACAGACGAACACCTTAGGTGGTAACCGCCTCAAATTGGGCGTTTACGGATTGTCCGACCGTGTGGACGAACTCAATCGTTTGGCCGCCGCTACAGCGAAAGAAGCCGTTCGCGAGACGCCGGGCATTATGGTCGCCGGTGATATTGGCCCGTCGGGGCGCTTGATGGCGCCGATGGGCGACTTGACCTTTGCGGAGGCCGTTGATGTGTTTCGTGAGCAGGCCGCCTCTCTTGCGGCCGGTGGCGCGGATTTGATTCTCATCGAGACGATGGCTGATGTTCACGAGGCCAAGGCCGCCGCGATTGGTGCTCGCATGGCGTGTGATTTACCTATTTTGGTTTCGCTGACTTATGACGAGGATTTGCGCACGTTGACAGGCAGTTCGCCCGAGTCGGCGGCCGTCGTGCTTGATGCACTGGACATTGACGCGATTGGCGCAAACTGCGGTTTTGGCCCCGACATGTTCATCAGCATCATCGAGGGCTATGCTCGCGTGACCGATTTACCTTTATTCGCCGAACCGAATGCCGGCTTGCCGCATATGTGCGACGGTGCTTCCTCATTCAATTTATCCCCGGACGATATGGCATCCTATGTGGAGGGTCTGATTGCCGCCGGCGCATCGCTACTTGGCGGTTGTTGTGGCACTTCGCCCGAACACCTGAAAGCGATTTCGGCTCGGGCGGCGAATGCTCGTCCCACTGCCCGTAAGCGTGATGGCGTCAGCCGACTTGCCGGAACGACAGATGTCGTCACGATTGGCGACAGTTCGACACGCCTGATTGGCGAGTGCATCAATGTGAGTGCACGCAAGGCGCTGACGGCTGCCGTGGCTGCCGACAACTATGCGGTGATTGCTGATGAAGCGCTCGCTGAGTATCGTGATGGCGCCGATGTGATTGATGTCAACATGGGTCTGAAACTGAAAAACGTCACCGAACGCGAAGCGATGATTCAATCGGTGTTGGCTGTCCAGCGCGTGGTCGGTGTGCCGCTGTCCATCGACAGTGTCGACACTCAAACCGTCGAGGAGGCGCTCGGCGTTTGTCGGGGCAAGCCACTGATAAATTCGACGAATGGCGAGCCTGCGCACATGGAGCGTACATTGCAATTGGCGCGCAAATACGGTGCCGCCGTTCTTGGACTGACGTTGGACGAACATGGAATTCCGGATTGCGCGGAGGACAGGTTTGCCATTGCTGAACGCATTGTGACACGCGCTCTGGAGATTGGGTTGCGCCGCGAGGATATCTACATCGATACGTTGACGCTGACCGCCGGGTCGAAACAGGAACTTGTTCCTGAAACGCTCAAGACGCTCCGCATGGTGCGTGAACGACTCGGTGTCCGGACGATTCTGGGCGTGAGCAATATCAGTCATGGTCTGCCGAATCGTGCGGAATTGACGGCGGCGTTTATCTTGACTGCGATTGATGCCGGTTTGGACATGGCGATTGCAAATCCACATCTACGTTCCATCTGGAGTGCGATTCGCTGCGGCGATGTTTTGCGCGGGCGCGACCAAAACGCCTCTGCCTACATCGAATGGGCAGGCGACAATCCACTGGATGGTAGCACGACAAATCTGGCTTCGTCACGAGACCGAGAGGCGTCAGGCGTAAAGGAAAACAATCTGACGAACGCCGTCATCAAAGGCGACAAATCGACGACCCTTGCGTTTGTCGAGAGTATGCTTGCCGGTGGCCTTGCGGCGTCGGAAATCGTTAACGGGCACCTGATTCCCGCGCTCGAAGAAGTGGGCGAGCGTTACGAAAAGAAGGTCTTTTATCTGCCGCAGTTGCTCAGTGCCGCCGAGGCCGCACAGTCCGCGTTTGGCCGTTTGTCAGGCGAGTTGTCGGCGAGCGAATCGAACAACACTCTCGGCACCTACATTCTGGCAACGGTGAAGGGCGACATGCATGACATCGGCAAAAACATCGTCGGCATCATGTTGCGCAATCACGGCTTCCGCGTCATCGATTTGGGGCGTGACGTCGACAGTACAACCATTGTACAGACGGCGCTGAAGGAACATGCCGACCTGATTGGCCTTAGCTCGCTGATGACAACAACAATGGGCGAGATGGAAACCGTCGTCAAGGAGATGCATATAGCTGGCTGTTCGATTCCGCTGATGGTGGGCGGCGCTGTTGTCACGCCTGAATACGCTTCGATGATTGGCGCCCATTATTCCTGCGATGCCATCGATGCGGTGCGAGTCGCCAAACAGCTTCTCGGCAAATAAATCAACATAAAGGGAATTCTTGTTGATTTAGTTTTGTTTCCGCACATATATAATTTAATGTTTAATTTGAGTAAAAAGGAACAGTAATAATGACAGAATGTGATTGCACTTATGAAACTAATGGCGTGAAGATGTTTTGCATCGACAACAAGACCAAAGCTCGGACGATGGTGGGCAACATCAGCCTGAAGGCCCCCGGCAAGCGTTGTGCGTTGGTTCTTGGAGCCGGTGGCTTTATTGGCAGTCACCTTGTCGAGCGACTCAAGAGCGAGGGCTATTGGGTTCGCGGCGTTGACCTGAAGCAACCGGAGTATTCACCCTCCAAAGCGGATGATTTCATTGTTGGCGATTTGCGTCATTTCCAAGTGATGGACGAAGTCATGGACTCGTTCATTACCGAAGTTTACCAGCTTGCAGCCGATATGGGCGGTGCCGGATTTATTTTCACCGGCGACCACGATTCTGAGGTCATGCACAACAGTGCGATGATTAACCTGAACACGCTCGAAGCGATGGTGCGCCATGGCGTCAAAAAGGTCTTCTATAGCTCAAGTGCTTGCATTTATCCCGAATCCGCGCAGATGGATCCTGAGAATCCCGGCCTGAAAGAGTCGTTGGCTTATCCGGCTGGTCCCGATAGTGAATACGGTTGGGAAAAACTGTTCAGCGAGCGCCTGTATATGGCTTACGGTCGCAACCATGGCATCGAGGTTCACATCGCGCGTTTCCACAACATTTATGGACCCGAGGGCACATGGGAAGGTGGCCGTGAGAAGGCTCCCGCCGCGATGTGCCGCAAGGCTGCGATGACGCCTGATGGTGGCGAGATTGAGATGTGGGGTGACGGCAAGCAGACACGCAGCTTCCTCTATATCGACGAGTGCCTCGAAGGTGTTCGCCGCCTTTGCGAAAGCGACTTCATGGGTCCTGTCAACATTGGCAGCGACGAGATGATTACCATTAATGGATTGGCAGAGATGGCGTTCCGCCTCGCCGGCAAGAGAATCAACATCAAACATATTCCCGGGCCTCTGGGTGTGCGTGGCCGCAATAGCGAGAACACACTCATCAAGGAAAAACTTGGTTGGGCGCCCGATTATCCTCTGGAACGTGGCATGGCAAAGACCTATGAATGGATTCATGCGCAAGTTCAAGAGAAATATGGCTTGAAGTAAAATGACAGTCCACCATTGCAGTGGGAAACTGGTAGTGTTCGAGGGTGCTGACGGTGTTGGCAAATCGACACAAGCCGAGATGGCCGTCCGCGCCTTGCGAGAGCAAGACGTGGACGCGATTTCTCTATACGAACCGACTCGCGAAAGCCAATGGGGGATTCGTTTGCGCCAGTTAATGCTCGAAGGGCGTGGCGACCCCGAAGAAGAATTCGAGCTTTTCAAAAAAGACCGAAAATTCGATGTTGACAAGTATATTATGCCATCGCTGCAGGCGGGGCGAGTCGTCATCGTCGATCGCTACTATATTTCGTCAATGGCATATCAGGGAGCGCTGGGCGTGAGCGGACTGACCCCCGAGCGCATCCGCCGGGAGAATGAGGAATTCGCCCCCGAACCTGATTTGTTGTTGTATTTCGATTTGCCCGCCGCCGTCGCCCAACAACGGATTACATGCAACCGTGGCGAGTCCCTCAACACATTTGAGCAGACGCAATATCAGCAACGTGTTCGTGAGGTTTTTGAAAAGAACATTCTGCCTGTATTTAAGAATGTGCAAATCATCGATGCCAGTTTATCGATTAGTGACGTCCACACGACCGTGATGCAAAAAATCCTATCCTTGACCGGAAAAAAATAACTTTAGTTGGATTTTTTCGTATCATTTTCATATACTATAATTGATATATGTCAACTTACAACGATGTGATAATCGGAATCGATTTTGGCACGACCAACTCTGTGGTGGCAGTGCTCGAAAACAATTCTCCGCGTGTCATCCCCAACAGTGAGGGTAGCACGCGTACTCCCTCTGTTGTCTCCTATATGGAGAATGGTGATGTTTTAGTTGGCGAGCTTGCACGGCGTCAGGGAGTGATTTTCTCCGATAGGACCATAAGCGGTTCCAAGCGCATGATGGGTTCTTCCCTTGCGCAGCTCGAAAAAGAAGGCATCGACCTGATGCCTTACCGCTTTGACGAGGTCAACGGCCAAGTTGTTATTCAGATTGATAATAAGCAATATACCCCTTCTGAGGTGGGCTCGGAGATTTTCAAAAAACTAAAGTCTTCTGCCGAAGAGTATTTGGGCTTGAGTATTAGTCGCGCGATTATTACCGTTCCTGCGTATTTTGACGATTGCCAGCGCAAAGATATCGTCGATGCCGCTCGTCTCGCGGGTCTCGATGTTGTTCGTCTCATCAACGAGCCGGCCGCCGCTGCGCTAGCGTATGGTCTGGGACATGCCGGAACCGAGCGCATTGTGGTGCTCGACTTTGGCGGTGGCACGTTTGATATGACTGTTCTTGAAATTTCCAACAATGTGTTTGAGGTTAAGTGCAGCGTTGGCGATAGCCATCTTGGCGGTGATGATATCGATGCAGAAATCATGCAATGGGTTTTCCAAAAGTTCCTTGCGGAAAAAGGTTTCGCGCTACCCAAAGAGCCGATGATTCTGCGCCGCCTGAAGGATGCTTCCGAGAAGGCAAAATGCGAACTTTCCATCGCCCGCCAAGCAATGATTCATCTGCCGTTCCTGACGTTGCACGACAATGTGCCCGTCAACTTTGAGGCAACATTGATGCGCTCGGAGTTTGAGTCTCTCATTCGCAAACGCCTGAAAGATTTATTGGTGATTACGAATAAGGGTCTCGAGGTCGTTGGTATGGCGCCCGAAGATATTGACCGCATCATCCTTGTGGGTGGCTCCATGCGCATTCCGCTGTTGCAGGAGATGATTGAGGAATACTTCCAGAAGCCTCCGTTCAAGGGCTTGAATCCGGACGAGATTGTTGCCATGGGTGCCGCGACACAAGGTGGTGTCCTCAATGGCAAACTGCGCGAAGTTGTGTTACTCGATGTGACTCCGCATTCGCTTGGCATCGAGGTCGAGAATAATCTTGTCAGCCGTGTGATTGAGAAGAATTCGATTATTCCTATTCGCGCGTCCAAAATTTTCACGACGACACACGATGACCAAGACGTTGTGCAGGTTCATGTGTTACAAGGCGAAGGCGAAACCGTTTCTGAATGTCGTTCGCTTGGCAATTTCGTCCTTGAGGGCATCCAGAAGGGACGTGCCGGAACAGCGCGAATCGAAGTGACTTTCTCGATTAATGCTAGTGGTATGGTCGAGGTTACAGCTTTGGATCTTGTGACTCGTGAGGAGCGCTCGGTGGGTGTTACGGTTTCTCCGGGTGATAGTTCCGGTATAGACAGCAAGCAGCTTTCCGCCGATCAGCGCCGTCAGCGCGCCGCTCAGCGTGTGGCTGATATGATGCCCGATGCCATCCCCAATCGTAGCCAGGAAGTCATCAACCGCAGTACACATATGATTTACTCGAATGACAGCGGTGAGTTTTCTGTCAACAATCAGAGGCAAGGACCGAGTCAGTCTTCTTCATCGACCAAGCCCTCACACACGTCAACATACAGCAGAGTGGATGTTGCGTCCACCGCACCAAACGTGGGCGGAAATGCGCAACAGCCAGTGACTGACGTTGCGACCCCTGCGGGGACATTGTTGGCGACGTCGCCTTATCCCAAAACAGATGGTGATGTCGCGACGGGCAAACTCTTCGATAGCGCTGAGTTTTCAGCCACTCCTGCCGAGCCTGCTCCACCCGTCAATTCGGAGCATACCACATCACGCATCGGCAAACCGGCTCAGTATATTTTGGACGCGATGAGCTGCCTACAGAACAAGGCCGTCGACCCACATTCAATCAATCTCTACACACAGGCTGTTCCCAAGTTGAGGGCGATGGTTTTGGCAACACCAACGCGCGAACTGATGCATGCCGCAATATGGATGTCCTGCATTCTTGGACAGGTTCACGAGTCCGGTCAATTGCTGTCGCAACTGGTGGAGAACAATTTGTGCCCGCAGAATGAGGATTTGTTAGGGTTGTACAACACGCATCTTCAGTATTTCCCATCCGATGTCAATGTTCGCGCCATGCGTGGATACTTGCTGGCCAAGATGGGCAATGCGGAAGAGGCCATGGCCGACTATGAGACCGTTTGTGCCAATGCGGTTGGCTGTAAGCCGCAGCATATCAAAGAATTGATTGACTTGTATCAGTCGCAGATACGACTCAACAATGATTCCGCCATGAAGTTCAAGTTGGTTCGCCTATTGGTTTGTCAGAAGCAGTACGACAAAGCCATCGAACTGTTGCAGCCGCTATCACGCAGTGTCAGCTATCGCGAACGCGCCACAAAGATTCTGGCGTTGTGCTTCTGGCAAAAGGGAATGCATTATCTGGCATGGCAGCGCCTGCAGGAACTCGAACCGACCGAAGAAGTCAAGGATATGTTCTATCGCCTCGCGGTGGATATGATTGGCAGTGACCAGTTGATAAATGCCGTCGCGGTTCTGAAGAACCTCAAGGAAATCGACGAGAAGTACAGGGATGTCGCGTCGCGTCTGGAAACCCTCGAGATGCAACTGCAACAAGACCAGACGGATGCGGGGAACAATAAGGCCGCCGTGCCTGACAACATCAATATCGACGAGAGCCTGAAAAATGCGGCATTGGTGGGTGATCGTTCCTCCGTGAGCAATAACCTGACGCAAAATACTAGCATCATGAAGGCGCTCAAGGGTTCCCGCTTCACTCCGATTGAGGAAATCAACCGTGGTTCGATGGGTATCGTCTTTCGCGCTCGCGACAAGATTTTGGATGAACTTGTCGCACTCAAAATCTTGAGTGATTATCTGGCTCATGACCCTCATGCAGTCGAACGTTTCAAGCGCGAAGCCCGTGCCGCAAAGCGTCTGTCGCACCCGAACATCGTGCGTATCCATGATATGTATGAGATTGGGGACAAGCGCTTGCTGTCCATGGAGTATATTGAAGGACAGGACGTGAAGGCGTTAATTGGCAAACAGGGACGCCTGCAACTCGACCAAGTTCTGACGATTCTGAATGGAACATGCGCCGCCCTTGAGTATGCGCACAAGATGGGCATTGTTCACCGCGACATCAAACCCGCGAATATCATGCTTTGCCCGTCCGGATTGGTCAAAATCACAGACTTTGGTATCGCAAAATTCCTGCACAGTTCCGCGACCCGTGACAACACCTCCACACAGGCGATGGGTACACCTTTGTATATGTCGCCCGAACAAGTGCGTGGCGACAACAGCGACGCCCGGTCGGATATCTATTCGCTTGGGACGACCCTCTACGAAATGCTGACCGGCAATCCGCCATTCTACGAGGGAAACATCGAATATCACCACCTTTATTCGCGTCCACGCCCCTTGCCCGACGACGTCCCGCAAGCACTGGCAGCGATTGTCATGAAGTGTCTGGAAAAAGACCCCAACAAGCGTTATCAAAGCATCCCTCAGTTGAGGCAAGACTTACGAAATGCCGGTTTATCTGTCTGAACACAATAACTAATTAATTGTTGTTTTAGATATGGACTTTAGTAGACTCAGGGAGTTATGCGTTATGCGTATTTTATATTTTTTAGCGACACTCATTCTGAGTATCATCGCTCTCCCATTAAATGCTTCGGACATGCTGTCCTGGCCTATGGATTATCAGACTTCCACCTATCGAATGACACTGTTCGAACCACAAGTAGAAACGTGGACGAGCTCTTCATCTCTTAGTTTCCGAATGGCTGCGTTAGTTTTTGATGTTGGCACCACCGAATCGTTGCCCGGCGCATTGCGCATGACGGCGCAGACAACTGAGGAAGGTAGCGAAAATGGCGAAGTGCGTGTGGGTGTGATTCACGCGGAGTCCGCTATGTTCCCTGATGCGGATGATGAAACCGTCCGCAAAATCGTCGACGAGCTAAACGCAAGTTGGGAGGGCGTCGTCGTCCCCCTGACCAAAGCTGAACTCATGGCAATGATGGATACCGCTCCTGCCGCTGATGCCGCCACAACCACGCCGGCAGAGATCGCGAACAAACCTCCACGGATTTTCACAAGCACAGAACCCTCAATATTGTTGCAGTTTGACGGTGACCCGTTGCTGTCGCCGCTGGCCGACTCGGGGCTTCTGTATGTCGTCAACACAAACTGGGATGTGATTGTTGATTCGACCTCGACAAAAGTTTTTCTGCTGAACAATGACCAATGGCTTGTCAGCAAGGAAATCGCCTCGCCCGTGTGGGAAATTATGCGCGACCCGCTGCCCGAGGTATTCAATAAAATCCCTGTGAATGACGACAGCTGGGCGGATGTGCGCAAACATATTCCCGCGAAAATTCCTGCGGCGGATGCCAAAGTGCCCCAAGTATTCATCAGCTATGAACCCGCCGAACTGATTGTTTTTGATGGCGAACCCAAGATGGAACCACTGGTCGACAACGAACTCTTCCGCTTTACCAATGCCTCCACCGATTTATTTTTCTACGGCCCGGACAAAGCCTATTATTATCTGATTTCCGGCCGCTGGTTCTCGTCCTCTTCACTCGATGGTCCGTGGACCTATGCGACGCCGACATTGCCTGCCGTATTCGCGAAGATTCCCGCCGACAACACGACTGTCTCGCACGCGCTAGTTTCTGTACCGCAGACGACGGCAGCCAAACAGGCCGTTCTCGAATCTTCTGTGCCGACCGTGAATGTCATTGAGCGCAAAGTCGACCCAAAGGTCAAAGTCGTTTACGTGAACGAGACGCCCAAGTGGTCTCCTGTCAACGGCGTCAAAGAGGTGTACTACGCGACCAACACGCAATCCTATGTGCTACGTGTGAACAACGTGTTCTACTGTTGTTATTCGGGCGCATGGTACTCGGCTCCTCGGCCTGTTGGTCCGTGGATTGTCTGCGAGCGTGTTCCCGGCGTCATCTACACGATTCCGGCGAGTTCGCCCATCTATCCTGTAACATATGTTCGTGTCAGCCGTGCGACTCCCGAACGCATCATTTACTCCTATACATCCGGCTACAGCGGCTCCTATGTGTCCTGCGGCACGGTGGTTTATGGAACCGGCTACACCTACAAACCTTATTATGAATCAGCAGTCAAGTTTGGTCTCGGCGTTCTTGTTGGCGCCCTTATCAGCGAGATAATTCATGACGATGATGACTATTATTGCCGCGATTGGCGTTGGTTCCATCGTCCGCATCATCCTCCCATTCCACGTCCGCATTATTTGCCGCCTCCTTACAGCTATGGTGGCAATGCGTTCTACGATCCATGGCGTGGCAACTGGGCACATCATCGCGACGACCATCATATGCCTTATGGTCCTCGTGGTGGTATCGTTGCGCCTCCTCGCTTCATGCCGCATCCTCCGCAGCCCATCCACAAGACTCCGGGCGACATCAATGGTCCGTCTCCGATTTATAATCCGCGCACAAACACGATTGTCGGCGCACGTAGCGTTCGCAATAATCGTCCCGCACCGGTTATTGTTCCGGCAAAGCGCGAAGCTCCGTCCATTCGTGTCGGCTCACATTTGACACCTCCGCTACAACGCGACGCTCGCTCCGGCCGCGATGTTCCCGGCACAAAAGCCGGTGACTGGCAGATGCAAGTCGGCCGCGACGGAAAGATTTATCGTAGCCGGGATGGCAAAGAGGGTTGGCAAGTGAATGATGGCGGTAAGTGGAATGACACAAATAAACCGCCCGAGACTGCTGTCACACGCCGTGGCGCCGACACGGGTCGTACTGCAACAGGTCGTACTGCAACAGGTCGCACCGGTGATACCTCTGCGAATACCCGCACCGGCCGCACAGACTCGGGTAAGTTGTCACCGACACCGAGCACTCGCCGAGAGGCCACCCGCACCGATACGGGTCGCACTGTCACGGGTCGCACCGGTGATACCTCCGCGAATACTCGCACAAGCCGCACAGACTCGGGTAAGTCGTCACCGACACCTACACGTACAGTGACGCCCTCGAAACGTACCGAGACAAACACGAAGACACCATCGACGGAAAGCCGCACAAGTCGCGATTCGTCTTCTGCTCGCACATCCATATCGGATCTCCCCACAAAGAATACGTCAATCACGCCAATCTATCGCGAACGCTCGGCACGTACACCGGACGCCCAGATCAGAAGCGAGAATAGTGGTTCCGCTACCCGGAGTTCTGAGGGGAGAACGCCTGCCCGCTCTGACTCTGATTCTAGGAAGCCCGCACAATCTGAATCCCGCCGTGAAGTTGGCAGAAGATAGTTAAAAAAAAGCATGAATTTATAAATTCGTAACATTTTTGTTGAAAGAAGTAAGTGTTTACTCTATACTAAAAAACACAGCATAAGAAAGTGAGAAAGAAAATGAAGATACGAACTTTAGGCCTAGTCCTTCTTCTCTGTATTTTGGGGCTTTGCTCTGTGCAGGCCCAAACGGATTCCTCTGTGTCCAATACTTGGCCGCGAGAATTCAAAAGTTCTTTAGGGGTGTTTACAGTCTACACTCCACAGGTTGAATCCTGGAAAGACCAACGCGAGTTACAAGCGTGGATGGCTGTGATGTTGGAGCCTAAAGATACTCCAAAGAACGTTTTGCCCGGCGCTGTGCTTTTGAGTGGTCAGACAGCCGCCAGTTCTGACAACAGTCAAGTGTTGTTGAGCGACATCAAAGTGAACGAAGTCAAGTTTCCCGATGCCGACGATGCCATGACCACTAAAATCAAGACCGTCTTGTCGGAAGAACTTTCGACACGGACGATGCTTGTCAGTTCGCAGCGCATCATGGCGCAGCTTGACAAGAATGACGTCACGGCTAAGGATGCTGATGTCAGCACCTCGGCGCCGAAGATTTTCACGAGCAATGAGCCTGCCATTCTTGTGCAGTTTGATGGCGCGCCGATTCTGTCGCCTTTGGGGGACACGGGTCTGCTCTATGCCGTCAACACGAACTGGGATGTGATTGTTGATTCGACCTCGACAAAGGTTTTCCTGTTGAACAAGGATCAGTGGCTCTACAGTACAGAGATTGAGAAGCCCAACTGGCAGTTCGTGCGTGATCCTCTGCCCGAGACATTCAACAAGATTCCTGAGAATGATGACAGCTGGTCGGATGTTCGCAAACAGATTCCCGCGAAGCCCATCCCCAGCAATGCCAAATTGCCCAAGGTCTTCATCAGTTATGCTCCCGCAGAATTGATTCTGTTTGATGGCGCCCCCCAAATGCGCACCATCTCCGGCACAAAGCTGATGTGTGTCAAGAACACGGAGTCTGATGTCTTCTACTATATGCCTGATCAAGTCTATTATTATCTTGTTTCCGGTCGTTGGTTCTCATCCAAATCGATGGACGGCCCGTGGGAATACGCCACAGACAAACTGCCCGAAGATTTCTCCAAGATTCCTGAAACCGACGAAATGGCTCGCGTTCTGGCCTCTGTGCCCGGAACGGACCATGCAAAAAATGCCGTTATCATGGCAAATATGCCCAAGGTTGCCGCTGTTTCTCGCGACGAGAAGCCGACCATCGAAGTGACATATGCGAACGACAAACCGCAGTTCACAAAAGTGGAAAAGCTTGATGTTTCTTACGCGACCAACACTCCCAACATCGTCTTCAACGTCGGTCCGAACTACTACTGCTGCTTCAGCGGTGTCTGGTATGTTTCGAGTTCCGCGACCGGTCCATGGGCATTCTGCGACAGCGTCCCGACCGTCATTTATCAGATTCCCGCGACAGTTCCCGTCTATCCGGCGACCTATGTTCGCGTGTACGACAGCCGCCCCAATGTAATCGTATATGGTTACTCTGATGGCTACAACTGCAGCTACGTTTATGGTGGCACCGTTGTCTATGGCACGGGCTACTACTATCGTCCGTGGGTCGAAGACGTCGTGACCTTTGGTTTGGGCGTCCTGACCGGCTGGGCCATTGACAGCTGGTGGCGTGACCACGATTGGTATTGCCATGATTGGAATTGGTTCCATCGTCCGCCTCCTCCCTTCTGGCGCGGTCCTCGTCCTCATCATCCTTGGTATTATCCTCCGTTTGGTCATGCTTACGGTGGCGGCGCATGCTTCAATCCTCGTAATGGTGGTTGGTTGCGTCATGGTCATTGCTATGGTCCTTATGGTGGCATCAACGCGGTTTCTCGTTTCGATCCTCACACCGGTCGTTTTATGCGCGGCTTCGAGGCAAACGGTCCTGACCGTTCCGGTTTTGGGGGTACGCTCCACAATCCTCGCACTAATACATTCGGTGGTGTGCGTGGTGGCGAAGGCCCCTACAGAGCATGGAACAACAATCTCCGCGGCGGAAATGGTGGTCGCGAGGGCTTTATCTCTGACAGAAATGGCGATCGCTATGTGCAGGGGCGTGATGGCTGGAGCAAGTTCGATGGCAACAGATGGACTCGCACTGACGAGCCAAAAGACCTTCTGAATCGTCGTGACAAAACACGCAGCGATTTGGGAATTACAGGTCGCGAAGGTAACCGTCTGCGTAATTCGAAGGGAGACAATCTCTTCGTCGGACGCAATGGTCAGATTTACCGCAAGGAAGGCAACAACAATTGGCAGGAGTATGGCCGTGATGGTAAGTGGAATCGCGTCGATACCGACCGCATCGTGAACCGTCGCACTGGCAACGAATCTCCCACGGGAGACCGCACTGCGACAGGACGTCGTAACGGAACTCAGGTCAACAATCGTGGTGAGCGTGGGCAGACCGCGCAACCGGGTCGTGACACAAATGGCACACGTGGCGATTTGAATCATAACTCCAAGAAGCCAGGCGATAACAATGGCGACTTGAACCGTCGTGGCACCGAACGTCCAACGAATGGCCGCGAGACTCCACGTACTGGAACACGCACCGGCAACGGCAAGGACCCGTCTGCGAGTCGCGATACGAATCGCGGAACGGCGCGTCCCGGCACGGATCGTCAGCCTACCGACAGAAACGGTGGCCTGAATCATAACGCGAAGAAGCCCGGAGATAATTCCGGTGATTTGAATCGTTCCCGTACTGATCAGCCGTCGGGTAATCGCAACACAGAACGCCGCGAAGATATCCAAGCGAACAACCGTGGCACCCAACAGCGTGGCCAGACAGCTCAGCCCGGCACAGATCGCAGCCAAAAGCAACCTTCGGCTCAGCGTTCGTCTCAGGGAACTCTTACACGTGAGCGTCAGAACACCAATACATCATCGCGCACAAGAGCGAATGAAGATGTCATGAAGAATCTTCAACGGGATTCGTCCGCACGCAACAGCGCATTGCAGGCAACACGTTCGACACGTAACTTCGAGCGTTCGGCAACGACTCCGCGCACCTCAACCGTGCGTCAGTCTCAGTCCAGCTCCTCGCGTTCAAACTCCTCCTCGCGCTCGAGCTACAGTGCGCCGTCGCGTTCAAGCTCCTCCTCACGGTCGAGTTTTAGCGCCCCCTCACGTAGTTCAGGCTCCTCGCGTTCGAGCTTCAGTGCTCCCTCGCGTGGTTCCGCGCCTCGCGCAGGTGGTGGCGGAGGCCGTGGCAGACGCTAGTTCGCATAGGTCAAATGCAATTCAACAAAATGCCGCTATTCGCAAAAATAGCGGCATTCTTTTTGTGCCGAAATCTTTCGCTCTCAGCGGTATGTATTGGTGAAGAAAGAGAATGATGACCGATAGAAAAAACACTGGTTTGTATTACGCATGGACGATGATTGTCCTTATCATTTCAATGGTTGCTGTGTTGCAGGTCGTGTTCGAATTTCTCTACTACCCCCAACCGCATGTTATCGATTTGTTGACACGTTGGGATTATGTCATCTGCTGCTGTTTTTTCGCCGACTTTCTGCTTCAATTACTCCAGAGCAAATCTCGTATGAAATATCTGATGGGTTGGGGAGTGGTTGACTTGCTGTCATGCATCCCCGTGATACAAGGGATCCAGGCGCTTCGTCTATTTCGCGTCTTTCGTTTGGTCAAGGCAATTCGTTCCCTTCGCTATTCGTTCAGCGTCTTGCTACAGCCCGGCAGCATCTTGCTCATGACCCTGACGATGGTGATTGTCCTCTGGTTCTTGGGGGCATTGCTCGTTCTCTGCTTAGAAGCTCCGGAATCCAACGCCACAATCGCGACCGCCGACGATGCTCTTTGGTGGGGCGTTGTGACATTGGCGACAGTCGGTTATGGTGACTACACACCCCTGACTTTTGGCGGCCGCATCGTTGGTTCTGTGATGATGACCTTCGGTGTCATCACGTATGGTGTATTGACAGGCTTCATTGTTTCCTACTTCACGCATCAAGTCCAGCTGAGCGAGAGAAGTGCCTTCGGACGTCTGCGGAAGTCCCTTGTGGAGACCAACGCGCGACTGGAGCGACTGGAAAAAACGCTCGAGAGAATCGAGTCAAAAAAGTCCTCAGAAAATGATTAAAACTGAACATAATCATGTTTCTTTTTTAAAATAAGTTAAAACAATAAGTGAGTTTGATTTATGAAAATATACGAATTGTTCAAACAAAAACGGCCCGTATTATCCTTCGAGGTATTCCCTCCCAAACCGAGTCTTTCGTTCGATTCCGTTTTCGAATCGGTCAGCACTCTGGCCTCCTATAAACCTGATTATGTCAGCGTCACCTATGGCGCGGCTGGTTCCACACGCGGTCGCACGCTGGATTTGGCGCAGATGATTAAGATAAAATATGGCGTCGAAGCATTGGCACATACGACAGGTGTTTTGTTAGACGAAGTTCAATTAGACAAACTTTTGGACGAAATCGATATTCGTGGTTTGGACAACATACTTGCCTTGCGCGGCGACGTTCCGCAGGGTGGTAGCGATGCCGACTTGAAGTTTCATGCATCGGACATTGTTCGGTTGATTAGAAAACGCGAAGGTCGTTTTTGCATTGGTGTTGCCGCCTTTCCCGAGTGTCATCCGCAGTCCAAAAGTGTTGAGGACGATTTGAAGTATTTGAAACAAAAACTTGATACCGGTGCGGATTTCATGGTGACGCAGATGTGTTTTGACAACGAACTGATTCTTCGTTTTCGTGATCGCGTTCGTCAGCTTGGTATTACTCAGCCAATGACGATTGGCATCATGCCTGTTTTTGCGGTTGGACAGATTGCGCACATTTCCTCTATGTGCGGCGCTGTTATTCCCGATGAACTGAAACAGACAATGGAAAAGTATAGTGATGATAGCGCTTCGATGCTCAAAGCCGGAATCGAATTTGCCTCAAAGCAGATTACAGATTTGATTGCTCAGGATTTTGAGGGTATTCACATTTACACGATGAATCGTCCCGAGTTGGCGCACGGTATTCTGGTGCAGACAGGCTTGCGCAACCTTTAGAGCGCGAGTTTTTCTCTGTAGCAGGCGGCCAATCCAATGGCAATCAGTGATGGTTCAAACTTGACTTGATGTTTGGACAGTTTGGCAGTGAGTTCTCCATGTCCGCCCGAGAAAACGACTGTCGTTTTCTGTCCGATGTGTTTCCAAATCAATTCAATCAGATAATCGATTGCCCCGGCCGTACCTTGCACGATGCCGAACCGAATGCAACTTTCCGGGTCTATGCCGATTTCCGGTGGATAATCCGCAGGCACAAAGGGGAGCTGCGCGGTATGCTGAACCAGACTGAGCGCCTGAGTTTCCGGGCCGGGCAGAATCGCTCCGCCGAGGAACGTCTTGTTCTTATCAACGACATCGACAGTCACCGCAGTTCCCAAGTCGACGGCCACGACCGGCGCGCCATAGAGTACGACAGCGCCGACAACGGCAGCGATGCGGTCAGTGCCTAACGCTTCAGGCGTCCCGTATCCGATTTTAATTGGCAGCGGGGAGTTCACGGTCAGAACATCAGTCGTGAGTCCCGAGACCCTCTTGATGTAGTTGCGCATGATGGAAGTCGCTTTCGGCACGACCGAGCACATCATCGCGCCTTTCGTGTCGGGTGGCAGTTGCGCGAGTTCCGCTTTCATTCGTCGATCCAACAACGCGCTGTCACTCTCGAGAATCGTATCAAAGTGCGTGAGCGGCTTGACCTCGTTTTTCTGGGCGAGGCAAATAGACGTTACAGAGTTTCCGATGTCGATTGTGAGAATGGTCATAGTTTAGTAGATAGCTAAGTCGTCATGGTGGACGGCTTCATAATAGTGTCGTTCCCCGACAATGCGCTTGATGGCTGCGGTTGGCAGCCCCTTAATCCTTGTGATTTCCGCCGAGCTGTAATTCATGATACCGTTGCCGAGAACCTTGCCTTGCATATCTGTAATTGCAATGACATCCCCGGCTTTGAAAGTGCCCTCGACGCCTTTGACGCCGGCGGCAAGCAGGCTCTTCTGCCGTGCCATAATCGCGTTCGCCGCGCCCTCGTCAATCATCACACTGCCACGGGTTTTTTTGGCCAACAGCCATTGCTGTCTCGAATTATGTCGACGTTGGTGCGCTGGGAAGAACGTCCCGCCGCCTTTGCCGCTGAGCATCATATCGATACAGCCTCTGGTTTTGCCGTTGCCAATCATCACATTGACGCCCTCGTTTGACGCATACTGTGCGGCTCTGAGCTTGCTTTTCATTCCGCCCGTCCCGAACTTTGTGTCCTTAGCGAACTCGGGCGGCGTCACCGATTGAATCAGTTCCTTGGTAATTGTCGGCACAAAAGGCAGCAAAACAGCGTCGTCGAAAAGCACCGGATTCTTGTCGAAGAGTCCGTCAACATCGCTCAAAATGATAAAGGCTTCTGCCTGAACTTTCGCGGCGACAAGCGACGCCAATGTATCGTTATCGCCAAACAATTCATCGACGACAGTCGAGTCGTTCTCATTGATAATCGGCACACACTTCAGATGCAATAACTCATCGAGTGTGCATCGAATATTCGTGTCCCTCAACCGGTTCTCCAAATCATCCTTAGTCATCAGGATTTGTCCGACGGAAATGCCATACGGCGCGAACACTTGCGAATAGATTCCCATGAGTTTTGCTTGTCCCACCGAGGCAAGGGCTTGTTTTTGGCTGAGCGAGAACTTTCTTTTCCCCATCATTCCGAGAGTTCCGCGACCCGAGGCAACAGCGCCAGACGAAACAATCAAAATCTGTTTGCCTGCCTTCATATGCTTGCTCACAGCCGCAGCCAAGTCCTTGAGGAACTCCAAATCAAGTTCGCCGCTATCCTGAGTCAAGACGGCGGATCCTATTTTTATCACAATCTTTTTGGCTCGTGCCATCGGATTCTTGAGTGTTTGTGTGGTGGTTGTCATGGTATTTGAGGAACCCAAATAATCTATACTTAATATCAAATAGCAAAATACACAAAAAGAGGTCTCACCATTGTCAGGAATGTAAATAATCGTCAAAAAAGACAATTTATTATTAGCTTTATAGGTGTTGAATGTAATTATACATGAATCATCAAAACAGATAAGGATGTGCTAAATGCGTTTGCTCAAGTCTTTGCTCTTGGGATTGATATGCGCTAGTTGTATTTCTGGTATTGCGGTAGCCCAGTTAGAAGACTTTGATGAGAATGAAGGCTTTATTTCTCAGATGTCTAAGAGTTTCGTTTCCCTTGAAGCTCCGAGTCTTGATGCTATCGATATGGAAACGGCTTTTGATGATTGGCAGGGGACACTTCCGCCATCGTTGGATAATTCGCATCCGCTCTATCGCACCATGGACACCGGCGACCCGGGGCGCGTCATCGCCCATAGCCGCTATGGTAATGTCACATCGCGGGATTTATATCTGTGGTTGACAATCTCGAATTCGAGTGTGCCCGCCGATGTTTTGTACCAGTACGACAAACTCAAAACGACGCGAGAGAAAGAACAACTGGCTCCGTTAATCGAAAAGAGTATCAAGAATTATCTGTGGATTAATCACATTGTTCCCGGTATGAAGCGCACAATCAACAATCCCGCGGAGGATGCTTTGATTGCATTGCGCAGCCATGTCTACTCCTTGCCGGGGTGGCAATTGGTCTACATGCTTCGCTCGATTAAGCCCTCAATCAAGGTGACCGAAGCCGACCGTCTCCATGCATTGCAACAGAATGTTTCCATCCTGACAAGCGGCGAGAGTTGGCAAGTGCGCTACATCTTTATGGCAAGCAACCGCAATGATGATTTGACTTCGCAAAGCGAAGTTCGCGCGGCGATGGATCGCCTCCGTGATGATTTGGTTTCGGGCACACTGACATTTGCCGATGCGGCCCGCCAGTATTCGCAAGCTCCGAGTGCGGCTCGTGGTGGCGTCATTCCGCCTTTCTTCAGGGGTCAGTACTTTTTCGCGTTCGAGAATGCGGCGTCGCAGTTGCAACCCGGCGGACTGAGTGATGTTTTTGATGGACCTTCGGGCTTGTATATGGTGCAGTTGATGCGGTCGATTCCGCCCCGCGAAGCGTCGATGAGCGATGCCGAGACGGCCGCAAAAGTTGAGAACATTGTCATGACGAACGCGATTCGTTCCGCGTTCCGCGAGCGGGTTCGTTTGTTGAATGAGAAATCTCCAATCGGGAATATGTGGTCGCATTGGGACACAACAGATGCGGACGATGTTATCGCGTATGTCACCGGTGTTGAACTGACTAAGCGTCAAGTGGAACAGTTGCTGCCCGTGGAGGATGCACGTAGTCTCGAATTGCGAGACAAGATGTTGAAGAATTTCCTTGAGAGTTATCTCGAGGGCGAGAACATTGTTAAGGACGTAAAGAAACTGGGTCTTGAATGTGACGGCGATTTGGAGAAGATGAAGCGCATGGCTCATAACTTGGCATTGCGCGATGCGTTGCAAGACGAAATCGCTTGCTCGTTAGACTCAAGCGAATCAACGGTGCGGTCGTTCTACAACAGCCATCCCGAATTGTTCCGTCCGCTTCCGCTGAAGCGTCTGGTGCGCCTGACGCTGACGCCGGTAAATCTTGCGCCTACGACAACAGCCACACTCCAAGAGATGTATCGAATTATCGAGGGACGTCCGCGTGACCCGGAAGCTGTGATTAATCTTCCCGTCTGGGATGCCGAGTTCGTCGAGTTAGACGGCGGCAATGCGTTAGTTCCCAAGGTGGAGGATTCGAAGACTTCGCTTCCCGTGCCCGCCAAGACTGAACCTGCGCCAGCCATAAAAGAGACTCCGGTCAAAACCAATGCGGCGACCACCGATACGCAAGCCGCATCAACGGAAACCTCGGTTTCGTCTGAATCGCATACGGAATCCGTCGAGACAACTGCCGCGACACAATCCGATGCTGTGGCGACTTCTGCTTCATCGGCGGTTCGTGTCGATGTTCCCGAGACAGCGTCATCAGTTGGCGTGACGGGCGGCGCTGACAGTGCTCCACGCGCGGTTGGATGTCCTCCTGCGGTCAGCCGCAAGAAGATTGCGCCGACTGTCCTTCGCTCGCTTGTGTCTCAATACAAGAGCTCCGATTGGTTCTTGCGCTACGATGATTACGGGTATGTCTACCTTGAAGATTTGCCCAATCTACCTAAGACTGTCGCAAAGTTGAAAGTGGGCGACTACTCGGAGCCAATCTTCATCGGCCTTTCGGCGGTGAGCTACTATTTGGAAGATGAGCGGAATTGGCCGATGCAGAACTTTGATTCTGTCAAGGCTTACGCTTATGAAATCTATCGCCGTGCTCAAATTGATATGCGTTTATATCGCGCCAAGAAGTCCGGTTTGGACAAAGCGGGTCTCAGTTTCAGTTACTAATGATAACGCCTAAAGCGTAGAAAAAAAAGAAGCCGCGGCGAACTTGTTGTAGTTCGCCGCGGCTTATTCATTGTTCAGGCTTCCGAGATGGAAGTCAAACTGTTAGTACATTCCGCCCATTCCGCCATCAGGTCCTGCGGGCATCTTTGGGGCGTCGTCTTTCTCTTTGATTTCGGTGATCATGCACTCGGTGGTCAGGAGCAGAGCGGAGACGCTTGCGGCGTTCTGCAGTGCGGTGCGGCTGACCTTTGCGGGGTCGATGACGCCGTCTTCAATGAGGTTGCAATATTTTTCGGAATCAGCATTGAATCCGAATGCGACATCACTGTTTTCTTTGATCTTCTCGACAACGATTGTGCCTTCCACTCCGGCGTTCTGCGCGATTGAGCGGCAGGGGGCTTCGAGTGCGCGAGCGATAATCTTTGCGCCGAGTTTCTCGTCGCCTTCGAGCTTCAGAGCTTCAACAGCGGGGATGGCCTTCAGCAGTGCAACACCGCCACCGGGGACGATACCTTCTTCGACAGCTGCGCGTGTGGCATGCAGAGCATCTTCAACGCGGGCTTTCTTTTCCTTCATCTCAACTTCGGTGCTTGCGCCGACTTTGATGACGGCAACGCCGCCGGCCAACTTCGCAAGGCGCTCCTGAAGCTTCTCGCGATCGTAGTCACTTGTTGACGATTCGATCTGAGCCTTGATTTGAGCGATACGGCCTTCGATGGCTTCCTTTGTGCCGGAGCCTTCGATAAGTGTTGTGTTTTCTTTTTCGATACGCGCTGTCTTGGCGATACCAAGGTCTTCGATAAGCGCGTTCTCGAGCTTGAGACCGGCGTCTTCGCTGATGACCTTACCACCTGTGAGGATGGCGATATCTTCGAGCATGGCTTTACGTCTGTCACCGAAGCCGGGAGCTTTGACGGCCACGACATTCAGTGTGCCACGCAACTTGTTGACAACGAGTGTTGCCAGTGCTTCACCGTCGACATCTTCGGCGATGATAAGTAACGGTCTGCTCTGCTGCAAAGTCTTCTCAAGAATGGGCAGCAGGTCCTTCATGTTGCTGATTTTCTTGTCATAAATGAGCACGAACGCATCTTTGAGTTCGGCAATCATTTTCTCGGCGTCTGTCACGAAATAGGGTGACAGATAACCTTTATCGAATTGCATTCCGTCGACAGTGTCGAGGATTGTTTCGAACGATTTGTTTTCTTCGACAGTGATGACACCGTCCTTACCAACTTTGTCCATTGCGTCTGCGATGAGGTCACCGATGACCTTGTCGTTGTTCGCGGAGATGGTTGCGACCTGAGCGATTTTCTGATGCTCACGTGTAGGAATGGAAATCCCCTTGACGAAATCGACGACAGCTACTACGGCCTTGTCGATACCGCGCTTGAGGTCCATCGGGTTTGCGCCGGCGGCGACATTGCGAACGCCTTCACGGACGATAGCCTGAGCCAGAACGGTTGCGGTGGTTGTTCCGTCGCCAGCGACATCACTGGTTTTGCTTGCGACTTCGCGAACCATCTGGGCGCCCATGTTTTCAAACGGGCATGGAAGTTCGATTTCTTTGGCGACCGTCACGCCATCTTTTGTGATGGTGGGGGCACCGAATTTCTTGTCAAGAACGACATTACGACCCTTGGGGCCGAGTGTGGTTTTGACTGCTTCCGCGAGCTTATCAACGCCGCGGGTAATTGCTTGACGAGCGTCTTCACTGTACTTGAGTTGTTTTGCTGCCATGGTAATTTTGATTCTCCTGTTTAGTTTTCAATTATAGTTTTTACTGTATGAAATGTCAGATTAGCTGACGATACCCAAAATATCATCTTCACGCATGATCAGGTACTCTTCGCCGTCGACTTTGATTTCACTGCCTGCGTACTTGCCGAAAAGAACAATGTCGCCCTTCTTCACATCCATCGCGATGCGTTTTCCGGTGTCGTCTTTTTTGCCTTCACCAACTGCGACAACTTCGCCGCGTTGAGGTTTTTCTTTGGCGGTATCAGGAATGAAAATTCCACCCGCTGTTTTCTGTTCGGCTTCTTCAGCGCGTTTTACAAGCACTCTATCGTGCAAAGGTTTCACTGGCATAGTGAATGTCTCCTTTAAAATAATTTGGTTGATGCCTCTAATATAGCAACTTTTGGACCAAAAGACAAATAACGCTCCCGACAGCAAAAAATCAAGTGTTTGTGCGTTATTGAGTACTCGTCAAATTGCGTTTTTGTGTCGAAATAACACGCAGACACAAGAACGTCGTTAAAAGTGTGTCATTAAGACACTGTCATAAATATCACACAAGCGCTCAACATAAACTTGGGGCGCAAAGTCCCCTGCACGCTTCAATCCGTTTTGTCCAAGAGTTGCCGCAAGGGGTGGATTCTCCAAAAGCATCGTGATTGCGTCGGCGAGTTTGTCCGGGTCTTCCGGCGGAATCAGCAATGCTTCCTTGCCATCTCGCGCCACCTCGGGAATGCCGCCGACGTTGGAGGCAACGATGGGCAATCCAAACTGCATCGCCTCGACAAGAACCAGCCCGAAGGCTTCCTGCCGTGATGGCACGGCCAGCAAATCCATCGCCGCGTAATAATTACTGACATCGAGTTGTTCACCGGCAAAGTAAACCAGTTTCTCGATTCCCAAATCCTTTGCCAACTGTTGGTATCGGTCGAGATACTTGCCGCCGACGACAAGAAGCCGCCGGTTATCATGATTCTCGGCGAACAGTTTTGTGCAGGCTTGCAACAAAACATCCGGCCCTTTTTCTTCATCGAGCCGTGCGACCATCCCGATGACCTGCGCGTCTGTCGGAATCCCCAACAGCCGTCGCATGGCTTCCTTTGATTCCGTCGGCGGCGGCAGTGCCCCTGCGGAATTCAGTAGAACCGCAATCTTCTCTTCATTGATTCCGCCGAGATGTTGTCCCATATAATTCTTGCAATCCTGCGAGACAACGATATACTTCTTGCGCCACCTATCGAGACGGAGTTCCGTCTTGATTCTTGACGGCGAGCCCCATTCGTTGACCATATGGATATGGCAAATCATGGGGGTATGGCGCACACCCAGATGAGCCGCAATCGTTGCCGTGACGTTGCTGGCGAACATATGACTGTGGACGACTCTCGGCTGCAGCTGACGCAGACGCCTCGCCAGTCGCCAAATTCCGATGGGATGCGTTCGCTTGGGGACAGATATCAGTTCGACCGTCACGCCTGCGTCAATCAGGAATTGCGCGTTGACGCCCAAGCTCTCGGTGCAGATGACATGCGGCGTATATCGATTCGTGGGCATGAGCGGCAGAACGCGAGCCAACAGAGATTCGACACCACCAACCGAAAGCGAGCGGATGATATGGACAGCTTTGCCGGATGTGTCAGGTATAGTCGGGTTAATCGTTATCCTCGAATGAGATTGTTCCGTCAGTTTGCGCCGTCTGAACTTCTTTTAGGAAGTTGTCGAGTTTCCACTGCGACTTTGCGTAGGACTTAATCACAAGATGGTCAAAAAACTTAAAGAGTTTCCGCTCGGGGCTATAGAGAATCGACAACCGTTTGAGGAAGTACCGTTCATCCGGTTTGTGGTCGCGCCCTCGATACGTCGAGAATGCGGCGCGGTATCCGGCACGCTTGGCGAGCAGCTCAAAGCTTGGTCGGGCGTTGCCATAGGGATAGGCAAACAGGTCGACTTTCTTGTTGATAATGCTTTCGAGTATTTCCTTTGAGTCTTTCATCTCCCGAAAAACTTCGGCATCCGTCAACTCCACCAACCTTGCATGCGTCATTCCGTGCGACTGAATCGAAATGCCATTCTCGGACATCTCACGGATTTCATCCGGCGACAAAACAGGATCTCCCTCCGGCGGTGTGTAGTCGAAGTGAAGAGCTTCGCCAATCTTACCGGCGACGACAAAAACCGTTGCCGGGAACTGATACTTCTTGAGAATTGGCAGCGCGTTTGTCAGGTTGTCTCTGTGCCCGTCATCAAAGCAAATGGCGACGGAGCGCTTGTCAGGATGAGTCCCGTTGTCAAGACAGTCCACCAAATCGCTCAGATACAGTCCCTGCCATCCCAGCCGTTTCAGCCAGCGCAGGTGATTCTCAAATCGGTACGGCTCGATGAACACCGCATGGGGCGGTTTGCCCGCGGGAGGCGTATCGATTCGATGGTAAAGCAAAACGGGGATTCGGATTGTGTTCTTCATCTTAATCTTTTAGTCTTTCAAGAAAACCTCATCAATATTCCACAAGAGACCGGAGAACGGTGTGGGTTTGAGGTTTTCAAACTTGTTACGTGCGACGACAAAAACAGTCGACGTAAAGAGCGGCAGATAGGGGCAGGCTTCGGCAAGGATACTCTGTATTTCGAAGAAACATTTCTGTTGTTGTTTCGTATCGATGGTCGTGTTGAAGGCGCTGCAAAGCTTGTCGACTTGCGCTTCCCAAGGTGTTGCGGGCGAGGCCTGTTCGGGATTCCAGAAGTGTGTGCGTCCGCTGCTGAGATAGAGATTCATGGAGTTCGTGGGGTGAATGCTTCCCCCAAAGCCGAGCAAGCAAGCGTCATATTCGTGTGTGTCCTGAATCTTCGTCACAAGACTCGTGAAGTCGATGAATTGCGGTTTGGCATCGATGCCGACATTTCTCAAATCCTGACTAATCAGAGTTGCGATGTTCTCGCGTGACTTGTTGCCCTTGTTGGTGACAAAGACAAAAGAGACCTTCGTTCCATCCGCAGCTTCCCGGATTCCGTCGCCGTCGCGGTCAGTGATATTGGCTTCGTCAAGGAGTTGTTTGGCTTTCTCGACATTAAAATCGCGGTGCGGAACATCCGGGTTATACCAGAAACCCAGAGCGGGCGACACCATACTCCATGCGCTTTGCGCCAGTCCGCGGAGTTCGGTGGCGATGATGCTCTCCTTGTCGATAGCATACATACACGCCTGTCGGAAGTTTAAGTTATCAAAAATCGCCGCAAGCCCCTCACTCACATAAGGATTCCCGCTTTTCTCATTTTTCCCACGCTTCATGTTAAACCAGAAAACACTTGTGCTTTCGCCGGGGCCGCATTCGTAGACGGTATAGTTGCCCTTGCTTTGTTCGTCGAGCAAGTCCGGAATACTCTGCGCCCGTGGTCCCGCGAAGGCGTCAGTCTGTCCGGCCTTGAAGCTAAGGAGCTGCTGATCCTGATCGGGGGAATACGTCACGATAATCGTATCGATGTAGGGGAGTCTGGTTCCGTTGGCATCAAAGCGATAATAATGAGGGTTGCGCTCGAGAATGACACGCTGGCCGTTCTCGTATTGTTTGAGTTTATACGGCCCGCTGCAAATCATGCTTTCCGGTTTCGCATCCGTGTTGAGCACCTGCGCGAACGTTTTATTATCGATAGAGGCCTGAAGCGTATGTTGTGGGATAACGACAAAGGACGACATCATCATGGGGAATGATGCGCTTGGCGCCGCGATTGTCGCGCTGACCGTCACGTCGTCAATCTTCGTGAATTGCACCGGTTTCCCGTCCACCTTCAGGATGTCCTTCGCGGGGTTATTCAGCTCATTATAAATCGTGTTGATGGTGAACATGACGTCATCGGCATTCAACGGTTCGCCGTCGCTCCACTTGAGTCCTTCACGCAGCGAAAGTGTCCAGTCACACTTGTTTGTCGGCGACATGACCCACTGCTTGAGTAGCGCCGGTTGATAGTCTTGCGTCTCATAATTAAAGGAGATGAGTGGCGCATACATAAGGGCTAGAATGTCATTCGAGGCCGAATCGTTAGCGCTGATGGGGTTAAAGTCTTTTGGCCCCTCGCCGAACGACCCATAAATCATCGTGCCGCCCTGTTTGCCGACCGTGATACTTGTCGCGATATCAGCATCCTTATTTCCGTTGACCTTTGCCAATTGCTCTTCAGTGAGAGGCACAGCGGTATGTTCGAGCGAAAGTTCAGAAGACATCACCCGCGGCGGAATTTTGGTTGCTGTCTGACTTTGCGAACCGGAGGGGGGTGCTGGTGTTGTGGTCGGATTTTGGCCGCAACCGACGACGCCGAACAGTAGGCTTTCTGCGCACAACATCAGAGCTAATAATTTATACGAACGCATTAAAACAACCTTTCATGGGGGTAAGTTAAATATATACTTCAAATAAAACAATATATCAAGAACGATAAAATTTTGTCTCGTTGTATTTTTGATATAACATACAAAACGGTAACGGAGTATACTTCGATTTGGAGCGAACAGTGATGATGTATAAAAGGGTCTTATGTTCATGGACATCTTCCATTGCTTTTGTACTGTCGTTTAGTTTCGGCAATGCAGTCATGGCACAGGATCAATTCCCGCAAGGATTCCCGACAACCTCAATGAGTCCGGTTCTTGACGCTGTTGAGCAGACAGCGCAGATTTCCACGGCATTGGAAAAGCGCGAGGCTTCACGGAGTTTCCTCGACCCATCCTCGACAACTCCTGTCGTACTCGCCACATGGAAAAATGGTGGCGTCTTTACTTCCGATGACATGAAGCGCACCTTGAAGACACGCCGTCCAAAGGATTTCGCGGACAAATCCGCAGACACCATCATGTCATTGCCTCGAGCCACATTTCGCAAGGCGTTGGAACAGATTTTGATGACTCGTCTCTTGACGCAAATGGCCAAGGATGAGGGATTCACCTCCGCCTCCATCGAAGTCAAAGACTACATCGCGGCTCAACGCAGCAATATTTTGAATACCCTTTATTATAATAGGAAGCTTCTGCCTACCGTGAATGCGGCCGAGGATACGATTCGCCGCAAGATATACGAAGAGAGCAAAGGCAAGGCCTACACGTATCGTGATCCTCTTCGCATTAAGGAAATCTGGTTGCCCTATGTGCAGACTTACAAGGTCGCCAAGGGTGACACCTGGACGTCGATTGCCGAGAACGTCTGCGGCGACCCCAAGGCAGTCAAACAATTTTTGCGCGATGACTTTGTGCGCTATCTGCGTGTCCCCGAGGGCTTGCCCTCCGCCGCTCCTCGCGAAGGCGAATCGCTGATTGTTCCCATCAAACCGGATGCTCAGAAGCAGGTTGCCGCTAAGGGCAAGAAGCTTGTGGCGGATTTGAAGGCGGGCGGTGACTGGAGCAAACTTGCCGCTGAAGCAGGCAACGAGGCGGCCACGGATACCTTTACCCCCGAGTTCAATGGAATCGAACCGGCGCTTGGTGCCGCGATTCGCAATCTACAGGCCAAAGCCATTTCGGATGCTATCGAGACCTCGTCCGGCATTCACATTTTTATGGCTGAATCACTCGAGACGTCGCGGACGATGTCTTTTGACGAAGTCAAAGAAACGATTTCGGTTCCCGATGATGAGTCTGTGAAGATTCGCGAGAAAACACGCAATGATGTTTTGAAGGGTTTGCAGTCGAAGTATCCAATCAACATCAATGAGGCGCTGTTGCGGATTCCGGATTATCAGGATTCCGGTGGCCAGATTCAACCCGACACCGTTTTGGCCGAAGGCGAAGGTCTGAAGTATACCGCACTTGATTTTGTCAACGAGCTTTCGACCGAGGAAAAAACGTGGAAGCAATTGACTCCGGAGGAGCGCATCAATCACATCAAGATGTCTCCCATTATTCTAAAGTGGTTGGTTGTACGCGAGGCCGAGAGCCTTGGCTACGCGACGGACCCGAAGGATGCTGAGTATTTCGAGGACAGCGCCGACGAGGCTTTGTCCGTGTTGGCGTATCAGCGCCTGATGGGGCGTTTTCAGGATGCCAACGAATCGGAGCTTCGCGAGTATTGGCAGGCCAATCCGCTGAAGTTCACGCAACCCGAGCGCGTCCGTTTGCATGAGATAACCAAACGAGTTAACCTGAATTTGGCGGCCTCTGAGCTTGCGAAACAGGTCGAGAAAGCGAAGAAGGACTTAATGGCGGTTCGCGATAAAATCACGACTGACATCGCGACGTTTGAAGCGCAGGCACGGTTGGAGAGTCAGGCGTTGAGCACGCGTTCCCGTGGCGGTGACCTTGGCGAACGTATCGCAGACTTCCGCGGCGACGATTTCCGCAAGGAGATTTCTGAACTGAAAGTCGGCGAAGTGAGCAAACCGTTTAAAAATGGCAACGAAGTGATGCTGATTCGCTTGGATTCCCGCGAAACATCCGGCCCTGTGCCGTTTGACAAATGCCGCTCCGAGGTTCAACAGGCATGGCGCAAACAACGCGCCGCGACCCTTGAACAGGATGCCCGTGCGATGCTCTTCCGCGATTATATGCTCGACATCAAAGTCCCTGCGCAATAGCCGTTGTGTCATGGGGATGTCTTCGTGCCGGAGCGAATGTGAGTGCCGTGCAAGAGTAGTCTAAAGGGATACTCACGCGTATCAGAGAGAGTTTATGTTAGAAAACGCAAAAGAACAACTGACTGAGTTGCGTCAGCGCATCCTTCAATCCAAGGTGCATCTTTGACTGTGAAACCAAACGCGCCCGTGCCAGAGAATTGGAACAGGCGACTTTAGCACCAGATTTTTGGGATGACAACCGCGCTGCTCAAGCGCATATGCAAAAATTAAAACTGCTCGTTCGTTCTTATGAGCCTTGGGATTTGGCGGAATCTGAGGTTGACAGCTTGTTGGAATTGTCCGAAATGATTGGAGCCTCGGGCGATGCCGAGTTAGCATCGGAAATCGAATCGCAATTCGCCGAGTTGTCCCATCGCGTTGACCAACTGGAATTCCAGAGTATGCTTGGCGCTCCCGAAGATGTCGCCTCGAGCTACTTGTATATTCATCCCGGCGCCGGTGGCACCGAGAGTTGCGACTGGGCGCAGATGTTGATGCGTATGTATACCCATTGGGCCGAGACGCACAACTACAAGGTCAAACTCATCGATTTGCAGGAAGGCGACGAAGCGGGCATCGCAAGCGTCACGCTGCTGATTGAGGGCGAGTACGCTTATGGCTACATGAAGGCGGAGACCGGTGTTCATCGGTTGGTTCGCATCTCGCCGTTCGATGCCAACAAGCGCCGTCACACGTCGTTCGCGTCCGTGAATGCGTACCCGGACATACAGGATGATATCGAGTTGGACATTCAGGAAAAGGATTTGCGGATTGACACGTATCGTTCCGGAGGCAAGGGCGGACAACATGTCAACACAACCGATTCCGCGGTCCGCATCACGCACTTGCCAACGAATATCGTCGCGCAGTGCCAGAATGAGCGTAGCCAGCATCAGAATCGCGAAGTCGCCATGAAGGTGCTTCGTGCCCGTCTTTATCAGTATTATAAGGAAAAGGCTGAGGTCGAGCAAGCCGCAAAGAATGGCGAGAAGGCCGATATCAGCTGGGGCAATCAGATTCGCTCGTATGTTTTTCAGCCGTATCAGATGGTCAAAGACCTGCGCACCGGTGTTGAAACAAGTAGTATTGATAATGTAATGGATGGTGACATTGACCCCTTTATCGAAGCGTGGCTGCGCAGTCAAATGGGCAAACATCATCGTGAGTTGTAGTTGAATATAATAGGAATATCATGGATCAGAGCTTAATACGAAACTTTTGTATCATCGCACACATCGACCACGGCAAGAGCACTCTCGCTGACCGTTTGATTGAGCATACGCATGCGGTTTCGCATCGCGATATGCGCGACCAATTGCTTGATACAATGGATTTGGAACGCGAGCGCGGTATTACAATCAAGGCGCAGGCCGTTCGGCTGCCCTACAAATCGTCGGATGGTCATGTCTACGAGTTCAATCTGATTGACACTCCCGGTCATGTCGATTTTACCTACGAGGTGTCGCGGAGTTTGGCTGCATGCGAAGGCGCGTTGCTTATCGTCGATGCGGCACAGGGCGTCGAAGCGCAGACGTTAGCCAACGTGTATTTGGCAATCAACAATGACCTCGAAATTATTCCCGTCATCAACAAAATTGATTTGCCCTCCGCCGACCCCGAAGGTGTCAAAGAACAAATCGAGCAAGTGATTGGTCTGGATGCATCGAATGCTATTTTAGCCAGTGCGAAGTCCAACATTGGAACCGCTGAGATTTGCGAAGCGATTGTGAAGCAGATTCCGCCGCCCAAAGGCAACGAGAGTTCTCCGTTGCGGGCGCTGATCTTCGACTCGAAGTACGACGCTTATCGTGGCGTTGTCACGTATGTGCGCATTGTCGATGGCCGGTTGCACAAGGGCGACAAAATCCGCATGTTCAGCAATGGTGCCGAATATGATGTTGACGAAGTAGGTTGTTTTGCGCCCAAGATGACTGCGACAGATGAGCTTGCCGCGGGCGAGGTCGGCTATGTCATTGCGACCATTAAGGAGCTGTCGAGCGTCCATGTTGGCGATACGATTACGCTTGCGTCCAAGCCCTGTTCCGATGGCCTCGCAGGTTACAAGGAAGTCAAGCCTGTGGTGTTCTCCGGCTTGTATCCCATCAACAGCGATGATTATGACGAAGTCAAAGATGCGCTTGACAAACTGAAACTCAATGACGCGAGTTTCTTCTTCGAACCGGAGACCAGCGCCGCGCTTGGCTTCGGGTTCCGCTGTGGGTATTTGGGGCTGCTCCACATGGAGATTGTTCAGGAGCGCTTGGAGCGAGAATTCAATCTCGCGCTGCTGACGACCGCGCCCAGTGTTATCTATAAGGTTTATTTGAAAGACGGGAGTGTCGTCTCGATTGACAACCCGACGAAAATGCCCGACCCCGGTGCAATCGATATGATTGAGGAGCCGTTCATCGAGGCACGCATTGTGACACCGCCACAATACATCGGCAATATTCTGACACTCTGCCAGAAGCGCCGTGGTGTTCAGCGCCGCATCGACTACATCAACGACCGCCGCGCCATTGTCGATTACGATTTGCCGCTCGGTGAGGTCGTCTTGGATTTCTATGACAAACTCAAGAGCGTGAGTCAGGGCTATGCGTCCTTTGACTACGAGATTCGCGATTATCGCGCAACGGAGATGGTCAAGCTTGACATCCTGATAAATAGCGAAGTTTGCGATGCGTTGTCCGTGATTGTCCATCGTGACAATGCCTATTTCCGTGGTCGCGCTCTTGCCGAAAAACTCAAGGATTTGATTCCTCGCCAGATGTTTGATGTGGCGATTCAGGCCGCCATCGGAGGCAAGATTCTCGCTCGCGAAACAGTCAAAGCGCTACGCAAAAATGTGACGGCCAAGTGCTATGGCGGCGACATCACCCGTAAGCGCAAGTTACTCGAAAAGCAAAAGGAAGGCAAGCGCCGGATGAAGCAGGTCGGCCGCGTCGAGGTTCCGCAGGAAGCCTTCATGGCTGTCTTGCGTGTCGAAGACTAAACAAAAAAGAATCGCGGGGGAGAGTTCCCTCGCGATTTCTGTTATTTGGACTTTTCTTTGCTCGGTAGTTGAAGCTTGTCACGCTTCGTTGTTCTGACCTTGATGACCATGCTTGACTTATCATCCTTGACGGAGATAACATTTGGGTCATTGACGTCGAGCACCCCGGAAGTTACCTTCTCCTTGAGGCTCATCATCGGTGCGCCTTCCATCAGCGCCAGCGCTTCGCTCGTCCGTTTTTCGGTCAGAGCGGCCGAGGTGCGTTCACGTTCGATGTGAACACGCATTCCTTTAGAGGCAAGGAAATCCTCGCGTTCCTTATCCGACATCTTGGTGAACTTGGCCTGTTCTTCTTTCGTGAAAATCGGTTTCTTGTTTTGTTTGGCCGTGCTCTTGTTCCTGCTTTTCTCAAGCATCTTTTTGACGGCCTTATCCTTTGCATCCATCTGGCTGCGTTTCTCCATATACTCTTCGCTCCACTGCACCATAGCTTTACTGGCTTCTTCGGGCGTCATGGCTTCGAGTTTCGATTTTTGCTCCGGCGTCAACCATTTCGGCAGTGTGTTCCGGCGCATTTTAGCTTCTGCTTTTTCAATCGAATTCAGCGTCGATGTGGACAGCTTTTGTGAGAGCAACGGCAAGTCCTGTGCGGCGACGGTAATCGTTGTGTCCTGGAGTTTTCCGAGAGTCGCCGTCGTAGCCAGACCTTCGTGTTTAGCAATCAATGCATTGGCAGAGGTTGCCGTCATCACAAGCAAAATGGCCATGGTGGCTACGATTTTAGTAGTATGGGAAACGATGAACATATTCTTATTTTGTATCCTTTTCATATATACTATTCTTGACTCTCAATATCTTTATCGATTCTAATTGAGTAAATTTCAATTCCAATGAGAGGTTGTTTGGGCAAGCCGGTCTTTAGGAGTGGTTTGTTGACGATGTGAACCGGAATCGAGTGAGTTTCCGTTGTCACTTCAAAGGGGAGGGCAACATCCGTGAGTTTGTCGATGACCGCCGAGGTCGAGTTATCCGAGATACTCATCCGGCACTGAACAGTTCGAGTCGTCGAATTGTCGTGGGCAAATCGTCTCAGGTTTGAATCCGCATGCAGACGGAGCTTGTATTTCCCGGGATAAAGGAAGACAGGAAGAATCATGTTGACATCTTCTTTCCTTGTCCAGACGACTCTTCTGCCGATTTCGTCAAATGACAGTTCCGGGGTTTGCCATGCAAAATTATCATTATTGAAGACTTCCCCCGGGTCATCCACAAAGATGTTATTCTCGAGGTTTGATGGCGTAAAGATAAACTGCGTGATTTTCGGTGTCGGTGTATCGCGGAGCGCTAGCTTGATGGGGTTGGCGTACCATGTTCTGAGCCACGGCCAGTCCACATCCTTGGCACGCATAATGACATTGTTATCTTTTGTCCAAGTCAGAGTTGTGGTAGAATGGGTCGCGATGGCGCCGGGCAACCCGAACAGCATCCGGTTTTTATCGTCTTCCGCAGGCGAGTCCGTCAGAACAAAAAGGATTTCTCGGTTGCGAGCCGGCTCATCCAAATCCATTATGACATTGTTCATTTCCTTGAGTTGGTCTTTTTGCTTGGGTAGCGCATAGGACACAAAACGCTCTGTGTAGTTCGGCCAGAACGCGACGACGGTATTATCCTTAAGGTTATGTTCCACAATCTGCGACAACTCTCTCCAGATAGAATTATCCGGTTTGTGCGACAAGGCAAAGGACATTGTCCCAAAGAAGAGTACAGCCGCGAGGAAGAACGCGAATCTGATATGCCGCCATGGAATGGCCGCGCACAGTATCGCGATGAGCATCGTCATGAACGGGATCACCAGCAGGGCGTCACGTTCCAGCAAGAAGTATGTTCTGTCAATCTGCACATAGCCGTAGCATGCCATCAGGCTCATGACGCATCCCACCAGTGGAACCCAGATAAGCCGCGATGCCTTCAGGCAAATGGGCAACGTGCAAAGTATCGGTAGGAAGAAGAGGCATTGGACGATGCGGACGTAAACGGATTGCGGTGCATCTGTGCCAGTGAAAGGCGCTGTGAGCAGGTAGTGCAGCGTCGGCCAAAAGCTTGCATAGTCCACATGCCATGGTACCCACGAATCCATGCGGATACGCCATGGAGCGCAGAAGCAAGCAAGAACAAAGTAGTAGAAGAAAACCCGTGCGACCCGGTGTTTCCGAGTGGCACGTATGTCAATTCCCTCGGCCTGTGGCGTGAGGGCATAGGCGAGGTGGCAGACAAAGAGTGCCGCGATAACCCAAGGCGCTCCGGCGTGGATGTGCAACAGCATCAAAGCCGTCGCGCAATAAAGCAACCAGTCTGTCCGGCGAGCCGTTCCCGTGCGGAAAAAGGCGGAGATGACCAGATATGTCATCAGGATTGCCATCGCGTCGGGTGTCATGGAGCACGAGGCGATGACATGCAGTGGGTTGAGGGCGAGCAAGAGCGCGGTGCTCCAAGCGAGCCGTGGGCTGTCGAAAGCCCGCATGACCGCAAGGTAGGCCGCATAGGGCGTGAGCAAACCCATCAGGAATGAGAAAATCCTAGGTAACCATGGCTCACTGCCGCAAATCGCGAGGAACTTCGCGGGGAAGTAGTAAAGCGGTGGAACAAGCCCAATTTCCTTGGACGTGAGATAGGAGAAGGGAGAAAGCTGAATCAGATCGAAAGTTGCAATTTCGAAGTATGTTGGACTGTCATGAAGAAAAAAAATGGCACGAAAGAAAAGTGTTATGGCCAAGATAGCCAAGGTCAGCGCAACCGCTTGAAATCGTGTCATAAATGGAAGATTCCTGCCCGAGTTTAGTTCGTGATAAAATCGCTAAGCGCTTTTTTGGAGGCTTGAATCCGTTCCATCCCCAGAGTAATCATGGCGGCATCATAGTTTGGTGTCGCGATGCCTCGACGGACAAAACCCACACCCTGATTGAGCTTGTTCAAAATAACATCCAATTGAATCCAGCTTTCAATCGAGAGATTGTCCTTTTGTTTGCGGAGGAGATTCGTTTCCGCCGTCAGGAAGTCCAGTTGGTCTCCAATCATTTGTGAGTCTTGACTTGGGGTAGCGAAGGCAGTTTTCAGGTTATCGACAGTCTGCGCGATATTGTTTGTGTGCGGCAGCATGGTAAGCTGAGTTTCGTTGTCGATTTTATAAAACGTATTGTCGAGAGGTTGCCGCCGTGGTGATGCCGAGATTGCTACCATTCCGTGTTTTGCTGCCGGGGCTGCCGATTCAATCACTGACTCTTGCGGTGAGGATTCCTGTTGCTTAGCCGAGAGTAGCCATCGCGTCTTGGGTGATGATGACGTTTCACTCGACGTCATGTCCTGATAGTTGTTATGCATTCCGGCCGGACAAGCCGAGGTAAAATCATTTGCGTTTGTGGGGTGCTGCGATGTTGCGCTGGATATCGTTTGAGGATGCTCTTTAATCGCGATGGCCGGAGGTGGCGGCACCATAGTTCGTTTGCTGTGTTTGCCGAGAAATGGGATAGGCATATTTGCCATAGGCGCAGGCTTTCGGTCTGGGCGTTTGGTAGGGAAGAGCTTATCAACAAAGCGCATTTCATTAGCGCGCGGTGTCGGTGATTGCATCGAGGCGGTTGGGTTTGCCGATTCCGGTACTGCCAGTGATGCTTGTGTCGACAGCATAAGCGCACAGAACACTGCGGTTTTCGCAGTCAGGTTTGGTAATCCTGTTTGATGCTCAGCGTTCACTTTCGTCAAAAACAACTTTCTGTGTAATCTGATGTTCATTGTCGCAAGGGTCTGTCCCAGTGACAACTATACTTATAGTATAAAACACGCCTATCTAAGGAATTTGTTCATTTTCGGCAGTAAATTCTGCGCAAATGGGCGCCATAAAGAGGCAATTATGCCTGTAAAAAGGTCTATTATTCGGCACTTCCTGTGTCCGTTGTGTCAAAATACTGACGGACTCCCTTGTCATAGACGATGCCCGCAAGAACAGCTCCGACGCATGGGGCGATGATTGGGACCCAGAAATAGAAGTTCTTTCCCAACGCATAATAATCCCATCCTGCGAGCATGGCCAGACACTTGGGCCCAAAGTCACGAGCCGGGTTCATGGCAAATCCTGTTAGGCATCCGAAAGCGCCGCCAATCATGGCAACGGTCAGCCCGATAATCATGGCCGATGTGTTTGCCTTGGGGGCGTTTGGATTCTTAGGGTCGCAACAGGCAAAGATGACAGTCATTAATATCATCGTGATAAGCGTCTCGACAAAGAATGCCGTCAGGTGGTCGATGGACGGATTCGGGTAGGTCGAGAAGACACCGGCTGTTGCGGCGACGCCATCGTAGCTTGCACGGACAACACCTTGGGCGGCTTCGGTCTCCAAGAAGAGATTATGGAAGAGGGCGTACACGCAAGCCGCCGCCACAAAGCATCCGAGGAATTGCGCGATGATGTAGGGGATGACTTTCCGCCACGGGAAATCGCGATAGACGGCAAACGCCAGTGTTACGGCCGGATTGATGTGGGTGCCCGAGACACCGCCGGTGATATAAATAGCCATAGCGATGCTGAGTCCCCAAATAACAGATAGATCAAACTGACCGATGTCTTTGCCCACCAGAACCAGCGATGCCACGGAACCACAGCCAATGAAAATAAGGAGCCATGAACCGATGAATTCTGAGACGCATTCTCCGAATAATGTCTTTTTCATTATGATAAAAATAACCTTTCAAAACAATATCATAACTATTTTGCTCGTTCGTAACGAGAAAAGTCAATCGAAAAACGATTCAACGTCCCCTAATTACTATTCCACTGGGGCAATCCAAATGTCGACGGTGGGGTCATTTGCGGCAGAGATAATCGCCTTTGAGCGCATCTGTCTAATCCACGTGATGATGGGTTCACGCATCTGTGCCCATTTCTCGTTGCGTGAGAACGGCGCATAGAAGTCTTCCGGCTCACGGATGCTCGGCCATTGCGCCATCAGGTCGGTAACCCCTTTCGACCGCAGTTCCTGTGGCCGCGCGTATTGCTGCGTGAACCGCCTCAGTTCCTCATTGTTGACCAGTATGTACCGGATTCCCTTGTCACGCAACCGCTTATTGATTTCGGCAGGAGTGCGGGCACCATTGGCAATCCGCAAGAGTTCGCTCTCGTCAAAGACAGTGTTATAAACAATTCCGCCCCATCTGTTGGGCATCATGTGCAGCCACAGCCACGGCCGAGCCTCGTAGACAAGTAGCAGCTTGCCTTTGTTGTCTATATTAACGGTTGTCGTTGTGGCCGTCTCAGTCAGAATACGCCCCAGCGCTCCAAGGTTTTTCTGATAGAAAGCGCTGTCACCCTGATTGAGATCCTGTTGCCCCATCCCAACCTCGAACGCATATGTCAACCAGTCCATGCGTGAGAACTGATACCATTGCTTCATCGTCGCCGCTGTGGCTGTCATGCCAAAGAGGACAGCAAGGAGTATGACAGAAGCTCTCACGAACAGGAAATCCGCGTTTCGTTTGGCGGCATGCCAGATGTTGTGCATCGCGAGAGTTCCCGCGATAATCGCCATCAGTATAGTCGCCAGTAGGAATCTCGCCTGACTTTCCCGAACAAGATTCCATAGCAGCAGCGACACAATCACCATAATCGCTAGCCGCCATCCGTCGCGTCTGAAGTAAATGTTAATGGGCATCATATAGGCTAGCAGAGACGCCAACAGCGGCCAACTAATAGCGCCGATGCGGGTGGGCAGTGTCAGCCAGTATTCCGCGCTGATAAATGACTGCGGAAAATGCGAGAGCAAGTAGTATTGTTCGCGGGCTACTGCCAGTGTGTCCTGAGACTGGAAGAACCATTGAAAGAACGGCTCGACGGGATTGTTGTACCAGATTATGTTTTTGCCGTACCAGACCGCAATGGGCAGAATTCCGGCACAGACTCCCGCGATAAGATACTTCCACTGCTTGTTCTGACGAATCATTCGCGTCAATGGAATCATGCAGAAGATGGCAACCGGCAACAGGTAAACCTGCGCCACTGTGTATTTGGTGCATAGCGCTCCACCCGCAAGGAATCCGGCGAGGATAACAATCTTGAGACGCACGATGTGGTCGACAATTCCGCCCGAAAGCATGATGGCGTAGATTGTCGCAAGCACAAGATACGCCACGGGGGCGTCAATCATCGCGTCATGATTGACCTGTAGCATGACAGGATGTCCCACGACAAGGAAGGCTGCCAGCAATCGCCACACACGGCGAACGGAGGCGCGTTCAAGCCACGTGTAGACAAGCAGGGAGCATGCTAACACGCAAAGGGCGTTGAGCATCTTGGGCGTTGCCGAAACGTGATAAAGCGTTTCGATGGGGAACGGAAAACGTGCGAATATATTATTAGGAACGGGGACATAGCGGGGTGTGTTGTTGAGCGCCGTCAGCCCATAGTCGGCAAGCGCACCGAGATGGTACTCCGTGACATCATACAAGAGCGATGGCGCGGGCACGGCTGCAAAGGTAAGCAGAACCGCTTGCGTCAGGAGGATGGACAGAATCATTTGCCACACCGTCCATTTTTCTCTGTCGATAGGCATGACACGCTTGACGCGCCGCCGCCATTCTATCGCGAACACCACACAGAAAGCGGCCGGCCAGAGAATCCCACCTTTGGCGAGAGTGCTGGCAAGCGGGAATCCTGTGACCGATGCAAGAAAGAATGCACAGGACATCGCGACCATCCCTGCTGCACCACGCAAGAGCCATTTCTCGAGTAGATTCAATCCGTTGGTGCGTCGCAGCAACGGGCGTGTGACGACTAATCCACCCAGCAGACAGTACCACAATGGGCCTGCGCCGACGAGTTCGAACTTTGTCGTCCACGACCCGAGAATGATTATCAGCGGAAGAACGCTCTCATCGAACGCGAAGAAGAATAAGGCTGCAACAATAACGACGAGAATGAACAGCCAAGGCGCTATGCCCGAAACAACATCGAATTGGAAAAACTCCTGCGTCTTTGGCTTGTCCGGCGTTACCACAGGCGTTGGCGCAGTGGGGTGTACAGGAGGTGTCTCTAACTTAATCGTCGGGGCATCCTCGGCGGTAACGGTATCGCTTTGCACATGAACAATTCGCTCTTCATCCGCAAGATTGGACTCAAGAGAAATCGTTTGTGGCGAATAGATTGATTCGTTTTTTTCGGGTGTGTTCTCAGTCATTGTAAATTCTATATATATGTTACGACAAAAGTTTTATAGGCAATCACTTCGCATTGTAATTAAGTTACAAACACGAGTCGTTTTGTTGCAACATGAATAATGGAGGTGTCGAGAATGTTCATATCGCGAAAAGTTTTGATTGCTGACCCCGATGAGTCCGCGTTGGCTTATATGAAAGCAGTTATTCGTTCCAAGGGTTATGATGTGGTTGATGTTATCGATGGCGGGCTAGCTTGGGATGAGATGAACTGTCCCGACCCACCTGTGCTCGCGATTGTTGCTTTGCAGATGAATAGCATGAGCGGTTTGGAATTCTGTCGCCGTAGCAAGCGAGATGAGAATCTGAAGTCGATTCCGATTTTGGTTGTCTGCGATACCTCGATGAGCGCAGGGCGAAACGAGGCATTCTGGATGAAAGGTCTCGGCTGCGATGACTTCATGTTCAAGCCCTTTGACCCGCTTGCCTTGCTTGGGCGCGTCGAGGTGATGATGCGCTCCGTGGCTGATGCCGAAGCGCAACGTGCCGCGGCGCCTGCGTTCCCTCGCTCGATTGTCCCTGACAATAAGCCCCAACCGAAAGAGCCCATGCCCATCGTGGATACGGATTCCGCAGCTTCTGTCACAGAGCCGAAGCAGCCCGCAGCTCCGGAGCCGGTGTCGCTCAAGGATGCAAAACCCGAAGCCTTGCTGGAGATGTATCTCAATGCGGCGCCAAAAGGACAGTTCGGGCTTGAGTATGATATTCAGGACTCCGAGATGACGTCCGGGATTGACCGCGCTCAGTATGAGCGCCGCCGTCAGGATGCGTATGAGGCGGCAGGCAAACCGTCAAGCGAGATTATCTCTTTAGAAAGCAAAGAATCGCATAATGTAGCTAAGGTGACATGCCGCCGACGCGAGACGGTGAATGGCCTGCAAGGTCACGAGCGCACGGAAGAGTATTGCTTCAAAAAAACCTTTCAGGGGTGGAAGCTCATCAGCGTGCGCGTGAAACCTGCCGCATTCAAGATTGTGTCTGACGATGAAAGCACCGACGGAGACAATCCCCGGTAGCGTTCTCACTCAACGACGCAAGTCTTGGAGAATCTCCGTTTTAGCCGCTGTCAGTTCATCTTTCTCTTTGATTTTCTGAGCGGGCATTCCGGCGACAACTGTATTCGGCGCGACATCTGCCGTGACAACTGCTCCGGCCGCGACGACAGCGCCCTTGCCGATATGCACTCCTTCGAGCACAACCGCATTGGCTCCGACGAGGACATCATCCTCGATGATGACAGGCGATTTTCCCGGAGGTTCGAGCACACCGGCAATCACAGCGCCTGCGCCGATATGGCAATTATTCCCGATGATGCCCCGCGCGCCGACAACGGCATTCATGTCAATCATTGTTCCGCTACCGATTTCGGCGCCGATGTTCAGCACGGCACCCATCATTATGACCGCGGATTTTCCAATCGTGACCTTATCTCGGATGATAGCTCCCGGTTCGATGCGGGCATCGATTTCGTTTGTGTTGAGCATGGGAATCGCTGAATTGCGTCGATCGTATTCCAGTTCGTAATCGTCGATGAACTCCTTGAAAGAATCGAGAAGATTCTTGACCAAACGATACTCGCCGAAAACGGTGGCGCATTTGGAATCGCCAAACACGCGCAATCCGTCAAAGTCAAGCTGCGTCAAGTTGCCCTTGATGTATAGCTTCACTGGGGTCGTCTTCGTGGCCTCCTTGATATAGCGTGCAAGCACGTAGGGGTCGTTCTGAATGGATTGAGTCATGATGTTCTCCGATTATATGTTGCTCATAGAATACAGTCCGGTTGATTTGCCTTTGAGGAACCGTGCCGCTTTGATTGCTCCGCTGGCGAAGATTTTCTTAGACAGCGCCGTATGTTCGATTTTGATGATTTCATCGCAACCGGCAAACACAACCGAGTGCTCGCCGACGATTGTTCCGCCTCGTAGAGAGTGCATCCCAATCTCATTCGGTTTGCGTCTGCCCGACTGCGGCGAGCGTCCGTAAACCGGCTTCAGGTCTGTTTTTGAGGCCTCTGCCTTGAGCGTATTCAGCAGCATTTTCGCGGTTCCGCTGGGCGAATCCTGTTTCTTATTATGATGCGCCTCGATAATCTCGGCATCATATCCGGCCTCTAGCAGAACAGCTGCCTTCTTCAGCAGTTCGTTCATGATGAACACGCCGTAGGACATATTCATGCTGCGGAAGATTGCCGTTTTCTCGGCTGCTTGCCGCACCAGTGCTTCGTCGTCGTCCGTATACCCGGTGGTTGCCAGAACGGCCGGCACTTTTTCCGAAATTGAATACGAGAGAATATCCATTAACAGCGAGCGATGCGAAAAGTCCACAAGAACGTCCGGGTGCTCGTTCACTGCTCCAAAAGTTTGATAAGTGGGGAATGGCGCGTTATCCACCGGGACAGCGTTAATCCCCGCAATGATTGAGATATCCGGCGTGTCCTCAACGAGTTCTTGCATGGTTTTGCCCATAGCTCCGTTGCTTCCGACCAACAGTACATTAATCATTTTGTCGTCTCCTTTTGTGTAGGCATCAGCCCAATTCGTTCCATTTCGCGAATGAGCACAGCCTTGTTTTGCTCTTCCATCTCGGCGAGAGGTAGGCGCAAATCGCCAACATTATAACCTAACAAATTCATGCAAGTCTTGATTGGGATCGGGTTTGTCTCGATGAACAAAGCTTTGATAAACCGGAAAAGATGCAGTTGCGCGTCCCGTGCCGCCGAGATGTTGCCGTTCAAATAGTTCGTCACGATGTCGTGCGTTTCTCTCGGGCAAACATTGGAGAGCACAGAGATGACGCCTTTGCCTCCGAGCGAGAGCACGGGCACAATCATGTCGTCGTTTCCGGAGTAAATGTCAAAGTCCTTTTCGACTCGTGCCGCGATTTCCGCGACATAACTGATATTTCCGCTTGCTTCCTTGATGCCGACAATATTCGGATGTTTCGACAGCTCGACAACCGCGTTCACGCCGATATTGAAGCCTGTGCGTCCGGGCACATTGTAAAGAATAATCGGTGTGTGGAGTCGGTCGGCCAAGTAGGTGTAGTGCTTGACGATGGCCGATTGTGTCGACTTATTGTAATAAGGGGTGACCATCAACAGTCCGTTGACGCCAACGCTCTCGGCGTGTTGTGCCAGTTGCAGGGCGTACAAGGTATCATTGCTACCTGCGCCGACGATGATGGGGACACGGTTATTGATGTGTTTCACGGCGAATTCGATCACGCTCTTATGCTCGGCATCCGACAATGTGGCTTCCTCGCCTGTTGTGCCCGCGACAATCAGGGCATCAATGCCGGACTCGATTTGCCAGTCGATCAGTTCTCCGAACTTCGTGTAGTTCACGCCGGTGTTGTCGAAGGGTGTAACGATAGCCGTTGCCGCTCCTGTAAAAATACTCATTTTTATCCCTCTTGGTATAGATAATATGTGTATCTTTGAGTGGGATACCGCAACACATCGGACGGAACAGCCCTAAAAAAAACTGCCATGAGCAGTAAGTCCAGCTCATGGCAAAATCGTTCATGTCTATTCTTACCCAATGTATTCCAGCACTCCGCGAACGGTCGGGTAAACCGTTTTTGACAGTGCCATGCATATTCTGCATGGTCCCAGCAAGAAGCTTGCGCTTCATGCTTCGGCGATAGCCCCTTTTCCCTTTCGGGTACTCTTGGCGTACCGCGCCTCTGCAATACGAGAAACATATACAGTGCCTAATCTCAGATAATTCACACGAAAGTGTCGGGAACTAACTCGGCTCGCGCGCTTCCTGCTAAAAGTTGAAAATCTGGTGGCAGTAAACAGTCCAACTATCCGCGCCGTGACCGACATTCTTCCCGAAGTTTCCGGTAAAGAAATAGCCTCCGCCGCATTCGATGCTCCAGTGCGAGTTGAACTCGTACTTTGCCATCAAATCAAGCTCGCGTCCCAAGTCGCGTCCGCTACTGCCGGTGACATCCCAAGCGATTGTGCGGCCGTCAGCACCAATCCAAGCGTCCTTCGCCGAGTTCAGCCAGAATTGGTGAGCGCTCGTGCGAATCGTCGTTTTCTTGTTGGGCTGCACCTGGAAGGCAACGCCGATTTCGTTCATGTTAGTCAGCTTGACGACATTGACCAGTCCATAGGCGTAATGGCTTGGGTCAAGCTGCACATCAAAGCGGTTGATTTTATTGGACAGAGGGTCCTTGTTGCCGCTTGCGATATTGCCGAAAAGCATTATCGACGGGTCCCATGGCTTGTCGAATTTCCATATCAAATCGCCATGGAGCATATAGGTAAATACCTTGGAATCACCGCCGTAATTGCCCACCTGTGTCATAGCTTCCGTTCCCCAGATAAGCGTTCCGAGGTCCTTCTTGTGATACAGTGGTCCGCGAACTCTCGAACCAAAACCGTACATCTGTGCCCGTCCCGTGGTGCCATCGCTACTCCTGTAGGGCGATGCCTCAAAGGTATGCACATTGAGGTTATAGAGGTCGAACTCGTATTTCTTGGGCAGATACCACGTGTTGTAGACGCCGGTGAGGAACTTGTTTGCCGGCCGCATCTGCTGCCCAAAGTTTCGCCCGGTGTACTCGTCGCGCCCCTTAAAGGTGTACATGTAAGCGGCAATCAGGTAGGTCGCCATCTTGTCGGTTTTGCGTGTCGCGACAACGCCGTCATGCGCGTTGTAGTGCCAGTAGTAGCGCCCTTCGCCCATCAGTCGCATCTCGCCCATATTAGGCAGACACTGACGCCCGATCTTGACAGACCACGGAGAATTCGGAAATTTGTACTCATACCACGCTTGCAACAAACCACGTTCGCACGATTCGTAGGGGTCCCATGCCGGATTATAATTATTAGGATAAACCCCGTAAAGCTCCAAGAATATCGACTTGTCTTTTTTCTTGTTGGTTATCATTGCGTTAATCAGACCATACAGGAAACGCGGCTTGTCGTAAGTCTGTGTGCCTTCGATGTGTTGCATATTGAAGTTTGTGCGGATTTCCTTGCGCAACTCAATCTTCGCACCCGGTTGCAATTCCCAGTTTTCGCCAAGGGGGATAGGCTTCAGAAGTCGGGGATTTGTGGAATCTTTATCGACTAAACTGCACAACGTTGCAAGCGAGAAATTCTGATCGAGTATCGAATCCGCTGCCGGGGTGCACTGTGTTTGCCCATTGACTGGCAGAAGTAATGCTGCTGTTGCTAAGGCGGCGATACGTAGTCCTACCGTTGTCAACCGCGCGGTCATAAGTCTTAAGAATGGCATATGTCGTTTCATTTTATTATGGGATTTGAGATAATGGCATATAATAACACAAAATGCTCGAATAGTATTATCAATAAGGTTCTAAAATCTTCACAAGAAAAGAGATTAGATTGTAAAGATTTGTATGGAAAAACAAATCAATATTCGTGTCTTTGGAGAACTGCCGGACGGCCGCGCCGTTCACGCCTACGAGCTGAGAGCCAGCCACGGCGCTTCCATGACGGTTCTCGACTATGGCTGCATCATGCAGAGCCTGTGCATTCCGCTTGACGACGGCACTGTTCGGGATGTTGTGCTTGGATTTCGCGACATAGCGACCTATCTTGAGCAGCCCTATTTCGGTCCCGTTGTCGGCCGTGTGTGCAATCGCATCGCCGGCGGCCGTTTCACGCTTGACAATACGGAGTACGTGTTGCCCTTAAACAATGACCCCGGTGGAATCCCCTGTTGTTTGCACGGCGGGAATGCCGGCCTCAATGCCCATATATGGCAGGCTGAGCCATTCACCGATACAACAGGTGTCGGTGTCATCTTCGGCCTCAAGTTGCCGGACGGCGCCGATGGCTTTCCGGGCAACGCGGCCTTCTGCGTTCGCTACACATTGACCACCGAGAATGTTTGGCGCATCGAGTACTTTGTCACGACGGACAAAGCGTGCCCTATAAATTTGACACAACACGCTATTTTTTCCTTGCAATTAGACACCTGTCGTGATATCCTATATCATAAACTTCAGGTTTTGGCTTCACGTTATGCGCCGGTGACCCCCGGGCTCATTCCGCTTGGCAATCCGGAACCGGTTCTCGGGACTCCGTTCGACTTTACGAAGCCCTGTTGCATAGGTGCTCGGATTGACAGTGCAAACGAACAGCTTGGTTACGGCAAAGGGTACGACCATCATTTCGCGATTGACGCGTGGGACGGAACCTTGAGAAAAGGTGCTGTGTTGACAGCTCCGGATAATTTGAGTATGGAGGTTTGGACGACAGAACCGGGCATGCAGGTTTATAGCGGGAATTGGATTCCGGCTGGCTTGTCCGGCAAACACGGAGAGTATGGTCCACGCAGTGGAATTGCGCTTGAAACGCAGCATTGCCCCAATTCGGTCAATAACGCGCGAATGCCATCGGTGATTTTGCAACCGGGCGACGAGTACCGCAGTATGACTGAATATCGGTTTGGGAAAGCTAAAAATTGATTTTGAAAAATAATAATAATGAAAGGCATTTTATATGGTTAGCAGTATAGGCGTTCTCGATGTAATTGTTTTCGTCCTTTTTTTATGTGCGGTGGTCGGCGTTGGAATGATTAAGAGCCGCCGCATCGCCGGTGGTTCGGACGAATCAACCGCAGATTACTTTTTGGCAGGTCGTGGCCTGACGTGGTGGCTCATTGGATTCTCATTGATCGCTGCCAACATTTCGGCCGAGCAGTTCGTTGGCATGTCCGGTCAGGCAGCGGATTATCTTGGCCTCGCAATCGCTAGCTATGAGTGGATGGCGGCCGTTGTGCTTGTTGTGGTCGCGTTCTTCTTCCTTCCCTATTTCCTACGGACAGGCATTTTCACCATCCCGCAGTTCTTGGAGTATCGTTATAACTCACTTTGCCGTACACTCATGGCGGCGATGATGATGTTCATTCTCGTGTGCGTTTCGTTAGTCGCGGTCATCTATGCGGGCGCGATTCCGATGTGCGAACTCTTCCGAGTTTATGGCGTCAATGTTTCCCTGACGACATGCTGTTGGGCGATGGGCATTATGGCTGCCATCTATGTTGCTTTCGGCGGACTCAAGGCGTGCGCTTGGGCCGATTTGATTCAGGGTTCGGCGCTGATTCTGTGCGGCATTATCGTCACCTACCTTGCATTCAAGGCACTGGGTCTCGCCCCTGTCGAGTCGCTGACCATGTCCGACGGCAGCTCGGTTGCGGCCGGAACATTCGCGGACAACGCCTCGTCATTCTCCAAGTTCTTGGCTCTGAACAAATCCAAACTGCATATGGCCTTACCGGCCTCCGATAAGATTCTGCCCTACACGGCTCTGATTGTCGGCTTGTGGATTCCGAACTTCTACTACTGGGGACTTAACCAGTTCATCATGCAGCGCGTTCTTGGTTCCGCCTCGCTCCGCGAAGGCCAGAAGGGCGTTATCTTCGCTGCGTTCCTGAAACTCTTGATTCCGTTCATCGTTGTTTTCCCCGGCATTATTTCGTTCAACCTCTACAAGGACAGCATGGTCGAAAGCGCGAGCAAAGCCCCGGCCATCCAAGAATCAAACAAGAAGATTCTTGCCAGTTTTGAAGCGGCCAAAGCCTCGCCGGCTCCCGAAGGTTTCGTCGTTTACACATACGATTCTTACTGGGGTTCCGCTTCGGACACCGCCGAGAATCAGCAGGCCAAAGTGGCCATTGATGAGTACAACACAAAGGTCAAGGCTGACGCGGCCGCCAAGAATGTCGAAGTCACCGAGCATGGCAAAAAGCTTGTTGGTATCTACACCGATTCCGCCTTCAGCACACTGCTGAGCAAACTGGTTTCGCCCGGCAATGGTCTCCTCGGCTTCCTGTTGGCGGCCCTGTTAGGCGCGATTGTGTCCTCCATCGCGGCCATCCTCAATGCGGCATCGACAATCTTCACCATGGATATTTACGACAAATACATCCAGAAGAACGCGTCGCAAAAAACACTCGTCAAAGTCGGCCGTATCTGCATTGGCGTGTTCGTGGTGATTGGCTGCTTCGTCGCGCCGTTCATCGCCAACCCCAAATTCGGCGGCGTCTTCACCTTCATTCAGGAATTCCAAGGCTATGTGACCCCCGGTATTCTGGCCATCTTTGTTTATGGTTTGCTGAACCGTCGTGGCGCGGGCATCACCGGTGTGATTGGCTTGTTGCTGAATCCGATTATGTACTTCCTGTTGGCGCAGTTAACCGAAATCGCGTTCCTTGACCGCATGGCCGTCTGCTTCGTGACCGACTTAGTCGTGATGTTCGTCGTTGGCATGGTCAAGCGTTTGCCGGCACCTGTGGAGTTCAAGTCGAACACCAACTTAGATTTGACACCATCACGTGGCGCTCAATTCGCGGGCGGCCTCGTGATCGTCTTGACAGCGATATTCTACATCTTCTTCTGGTAGAATCCTGCCTAAACAAAACGAGTTCGGGTCGGCGTTGAACACATCATCGCCGACCCACTTTTTATATAATAGCGGCTCGCCCGCCGTGAACGGGGCGGCGGCGGTGGATGAAGACAGTCCAAAGCATACGCTGCTACTTCTTAAAAAAATGAGATTGTTCAGGCTGTTGAAAGGACAGATTAAGATAAAAAAGCAAGCTTGTCCGAAAATCTGCATTCGGGACAAAATTACTGTGATTTGTTTTTCTAAGTGATGATAGTTCTTTAGTGGAAATCGTTGATTTCATAAGCACTAACAGAAATTGAGAGCAAGTGATATTGAATTACTAAAAGCGGTATAACGTCATCCGTCATTTTGAAGGAGAGATTCTATGAAGTACATTGCCCATCGTCGCGAAGCAGATAATGCAGAAGAACCTTTGTGCCAGCATCTAAAGGAAACCGCAGATTTGGCAGGTGAGTTTGCGTCCGTTTTGGGTGTCCGGGAATGGGGCGAGTATCTCGGCTTAGCGCATGACATTGGTAAGTATTCTCAAGAGTTTCAAAAGCGCATTCGGGGCGGCGGCAATAGTGTTGATCATTCCACTGCGGGAGCACAGGAAATCAAATTATATCTTTGTAAGTATTGTATTGCCGGACACCATGGCGGTTTGCCAAATGGTGGTTCGAGTGTGGATACCTGCGATGAGTCGACTCTTCAAGGCCGTCTTAAGAGAAAGGTGCCAAACTATGAAGCCTACAAGTCTGAGATTGAGCTGAAGTGTCCAAGTTCCGTGCCTAAGATTACACCACTAAAGCCAAGACAAGGAAAGTCCAGACAAGGGTTTACGATGTCCTTCTTTATCAGGATGCTCTACTCTTGTTTGGTTGACGCGGACTTCCTTTGCACTGAACGGTTTATGGAAAACGGAATGGTTGAGCGTGGGGGATTCGATTCGCTTGCTCAACTCGCGAAGAAGTTGGACGCGTATCTTGAAGGCTTAGTGAAGGTGGAACAGTCGCAAATCAATCAGAAGCGCAACGAGATTTTGCAGAGTTGCATTTCCGCCGCGGAAGCTGACCGAGGATTGTTTTCGCTGACGGTTCCGACAGGTGGCGGGAAAACGATTTCGTCTCTGGCCTTTGCGCTCAAACACGCGCTCAAGCATGGGATGAGACGTGTCATCTACGTCATTCCTTATACTTCTATCATTGAACAGAATGCCAAGGTTTTTCGTGGTATTGTTGGGTCGAACAATGTCATCGAGCATCACGCGAACTTTGACGTTGATGACGACGAGTTCAATGCCCAGCGTTTCGCGACAGAGAATTGGGATGCTCCTCTGATTGTGACGACTAATGTGCAGTTCTTCGAGTCTTTATTCGCGAACAAGAGTTCGCGTTGTCGGAAGTTGCATAATATCGTCAATAGTGTCATCATTTTTGATGAAGTTCAGATGTTGCCCTTCCCCTATCTTATTCCGTGTGTTAGCGCGATTGACGAACTTGTAAAGAATTACGGGTGCTCCGCGGTTTTGTGCAGCGCGACTCAACCGGCGTTGAACAGGTATTTTGAGGCGCCGGAAAAGATTAGGGAGATTTGCCCGAATCCGGAGGAACTCTGCAAGCACTTCGAGCGTGGGACTTATCGGCATATCGGGAAGATCAGTGACGAGGATTTGGCGGCAAAACTGAACGAGCATTCGCAAGTCCTCTGTATTGTCAATTCGCGCAAGCAGGCGCAAATACTCTGTGAGATGTTGAATCCGGGCGAGCGGTTTCATTTGTCAACCTTGATGACCGCGAGACATCGGCAAGTGGTGTTGTGGGAAATCCGTAAGCGTTTGAGAAAGGGATTGCCGTGCAAGGTTGTTTCGACCAGTCTGATTGAAGCCGGAGTCGATGTGGATTTTCCTGTCGTTTATCGTTCGGAAGCCGGACTGGATAGCATTGTTCAGTCAGCAGGGCGCTGTAACAGAGAGATGAAGCGAAACCGAGACAGTAGTTTTGTCTATGTTTTTGAACCTGCGACGGAGTATAAGTTTCCTGTTTCCATCGAACAATCGATTTCGGTTGGAAGAGACATTATCAGAGATCAAGACCAAGCGGATTATGGCAGGATTGACATCGTCAAGGAGTATTTCAAAACCCTGTTTTATATCAAGGGCGATGAGCAATTGGATAGTAAGAAAATCATGAACGAGTTAGAAAATAATAGCATTCCGTTTGAGAAGATTGCCGATAAGTTTCACTTGATTAGCGATAATACCGTGCAGGTTCTTATTCCATTGGGTCGACGCTTGAGAGAAGCCACCCAAGGCAGACCTTTTTATCCCACACGCAAATTGATGCGTCTCGTGGGCAGATCCTCAGTGAATGTGTATGAGCAACAACTCCATGCCTTGGACGAAGCGGGCTTGATAGATAAAATTGGAGATAATCTGTTTTTGCTTTTGCAATCAGATGATAGCCACTACTCACACGAATTCGGATTAGTTATATCACCGGAGAAAGGAGCCACTATTCTTTAGATGAAGTTTCAAAGTTACATCGGTAACTATCAAATTATAGAGAGGAGAAGTTCGTTTTGTCTTATGGAATAAAAATCGAAGTTTGGGGCGACCGCGCGTTATTCAGTCGTCCCGAAATGAAGGTTGAACGCGTGTCCTATGATGTCATGACACCTTCGGCAGCCCGTGGGCTGCTCGAAGCAATCTATTGGCATCCCGGGATGTGTTGGGTCATTGACAGAATCCATGTTATGAACCCCATCAAGTTCACCAATGTTCGCCGAAATGAAGTCAAATCTAAAGCCAGTTCCAAAAAAACGTGCATTGTGACTTCAGACGACATACAACAACGAGCGTCCATGATACTGACTGATGTCAGGTATGTCATCGAAGCTCATTTTATAATAACATCCAAAGCTGCCCCGACAGACAACGAGGGGAAGTTTTTGGATATCATCAACAGACGACTGAAATCGGGACAGTGTTATCACCATCCTTGTTTTGGATGCAGGGAGTTTCCTGCCTATTTCCAGCCCTATGAAGAGAAGACTATCCCAACAGCATACCCTGACTCTGAAAGGGAATTGGGTTTTATGCTTTACGATATGGATTACTCAGATTTGGAGAACATTCAGCCAAAGTTTTTTCGGGCGGTATTGAAAAACGGCGTGCTTGATGTGACAGATTGCGAGGTGCATCAATGATATTGCAATCGTTAGTTAAGCATTACGAAAAACTGCTTGAACGCGGAGAAATTACTAAGCCGGGTTGGAGTAAGGTAGAAGCAAGCTATGCTATTAAGCTTTCAGAAGACGGCGAATATCGTGGTATTCTTCCGTTGGAAGAAACTGTTCAGCGAGGGAAAAAGGCGGTCAATATCCCGAGAACGTTTGTTGTTCCAGAAGTTACAGTAGCGACTTCCGGTATTAGGGCACTATTGCTATATCATAATGCGGAATACCTTCTTGGAGTATGCCTTAAGGGAAAACCGGAGCGAACAAAACAGTGTTTTGAAGCATCCAAAGAGAAGCACTTGGAGTTTCTTGGCAAAATTGATTCTCCTGTAGCTCGAGCTATTTGCAAGTATTTCACCAATTGGCAGATTCCTACAGAATTCCCCGATGCAGAAAAATACAAGAAAAGCAATTTCGTTTTTATTGTTAATGGTGTCTATGCTCATGAAGATTCTGCCATCAAACAAGCATGGGACGCGCAGTACTCCAAAGAATCAGATGCCCCAATCATGCAATGTTTGGTAACCGGGGAAAGGTTGCCTATTGCTCGTATTCATCCGTCTATCAAGAGAGTAAAGGATGCGCAACAAACCGGCGCGGCTTTGGTCTCATTCAATTCGGAAGCGTATGAATCATTTGGCAACAAAAAAGCTCAGGCATTTAATGCTCCTGTCAGTGAGTATGCTGCTTTTGCCTACACAACAGTTCTCAATCATTTGATTGCTGATGATGCTCATCGCAAATTCGTTGGCGATTCGACAGTTGTGTTTTGGGCGGAAACGGCCGAACCTGACTACGGGGATTTGTTCTCGATGATGATTGATCCTCCAACAGAGGATGCCAATGAAAAAGCCGCCGCGATAATGCAAAAACTGGTCAAGGGTGAGCCTATTGATGAAAAAAACATTGATCTAAATGTTCCGTTTTATGTTTTGGGAATATCACCAAATGCTTCTCGCCTTTCCGTTCGGTTTTTCTTGAGGGATTCCTTTGGCAATATGCTGAGTAATTTGCGAGAACACTATCATCGTCTTGAGATTGTCAAATCCAAATTGGACAAACGTGAACAATTGCCCTTGTACTTGCTTCTCAAGGAAACGACCAATCCAAACAGCAAGGATGACTCAGGCTCCCCACTATTGGCGGGTTCTGTGCTGAGGTCAATACTTATTGGCGTCCCTTATCCTGTTGCCTTGTTCACATCAATCATGTTGCGTGTAAAAGCTACGCAAGATTCAGATGAGAATGACAAAGGCGGCTCTAGTAAGAGAATAGCCAAGAAGATTAATCGAACAAAAGCGGCCATTATCAAGGCTTACCTTTTAAAACTAACAAATACAAGAATCGACAAGGAGGTTCTATCAGTGTCGCTAAATGAAGAAAGTACATACATTCCCTATGTTTTGGGCAGGCTGTTTTCAGTGCTCGAAAACATACAAGAGAAAGCCAACCCTGGGATTAACGCAACAATCAAAGACCGTTATTTCAATTCGGCTTGCGCAACACCGTCCGTTGTTTTTCCATTGCTACTAAAGCTTAGCAATTCCCATTTGCGCAAAATGGAAAAAGGGGCATCAATTAACTTAAAAAAACAAGTCGGGACATTAATGGATAAATTTAGTAGTGAAAAGTTTCCTAAGCGCCTGACACTCGAAGAACAAGGCACCTTTGTCTTGGGCTATTATCATCAAACTCAAAAAAGATATGAATCTAAAAAACAGGAGAATCAGTAATATGACAGAAGTTATCAAAAATCGCTATGAGTTCGTCGTACTCTTTGATGTTGAAAACGGCAATCCTAACGGAGATCCCGATGCCGGGAATATGCCTCGTGTCGACCCCGAAACAGGATATGGTATCATCACAGATGTTTGCCTCAAACGGAAAATCCGCAACTATGTTGAGACTGTTCATGATGGGGAAAAAGGGTTCGAGATTTACATCAAGAACAGTGTGCCACTAAACAGGAGTGACAACAGAGCTTTCGATTTTGTTGGAACAAAAATCCCGGAGGGGGCGAAGGATCTTGATAAGATAGTTAAGGATGCCAAGAAAGAGGATTCGGACTATGATTTGAAAATTAAAGACTACATGTGTTCGACCTTTTTTGACATCAGAACATTTGGCGCAGTTATGACGACTTTTGTCAAAGCTTCGCTGAGTTGTGGTCAGGTGCGTGGTCCGGTTCAATTGGGGTTTGCGCGAAGCATCAATCCGATTGTACCGCAAGAGGTAACAATTACTCGTGTAGCTATCACAACGGAGAAAGATGCAAGTGAGAAGACCACAGAAATGGGCAGAAAGTTTATCGTTCCCTATGCTCTCTATCGTGTAGAGGGTTTTATCTCCGCAAATCTTGCAAAGAAAGTAACAGGATTCTCAGAGGATGATCTTAAAATTCTTTGGGAGGCAATTAGAAATATGTTTGAGCATGACCATTCTGCCGCGCGTGGCAAGATGTCTGTGCGAGAACTGATTGTCTTCAAACATGACAGTGAATTTGGTAACGCGCCGGCGTACAAATTATTTGACAGTGTTTCGGTCAAGCTAAAAGATGGCGTTGATGTTCCTCGTTCCTATGAAGACTATGTCGTCGAGAAGCCTGAGAAAAGTAAGCTTCCGGCTGGCGTAACAATCGAAGAAGTATAGCAGCTCTATCTCGTTTCTGATTCGTGTGCCAATCATGTCTACTGATACAGATAACTACTTGCAGTTGAGTGGAATCCAACATTATGTCTTTTGCCGGCGGCAATGGGCACTGATTCATATTGAGAAACAGTGGCTTGAGAATGGACGGACGATGATGGGTAATGTGTTGCATGAGAGGGTGCATAATGAGCAGATACGAGAGAGGCGCGGTGATGTATTGATTGTGCGCGGTTTGCGTGTGGTCTCGCACCAGCTGGGGACAGTGGGACAGTGTGACGCAGTTGAGTTCCATTGTCACCCGGCTGGTGTTTCGTTACACGGCGTCGATGGGTTATGGATGCCGTATCCTATTGAGTATAAACGCGGTCGGCCGAAGGTGGAGTCGGCTGACCGCCTTCAGATGTGCGCGCAGGCGATGTGTTTGGAAGAGATGTTGTGCTGTAATATCTCCGAGGGTGCTTTGTTTTATGGGGAGACGCATCGGCGTGAGGTTGTGCCGCTGAGTATGGAGTTACGGGCGGAGGTTGTGAAAATGTTTCAGGAGATGCATGATTTGTATTCACGAGGGAGGACGCCAAAGGTTAAGCCATCGCAGTCGTGCCGCGCGTGTTCTCTTGAGGAGCTTTGTGTCCCTAAGTTGTGTCGCAATTTGTCGGCGAGAAAGTATATTAGTGAACATTTGCATGAGGGGTCGGATCTATGAGGCATCTGTTGAATACACTTTTTGTCACGACTGAGGATTGCTATTTGACGCTTGAGGGTGAGAATGTTGTCGTGCTGCGTGAGGAAAAGACCTTGGGTCGTTTCCCGTTACACTCTCTGGAAGGGATACTGTGTTTTACTTATAAGGGTGCCAGTCCGGCGCTGATGGGGGCTTGCGCTCAGCGTAATGTGATGTTGTCTTTCATGCGTCCTACGGGGCGTTTTCTTGCCCGTGTCGCAGGTGCAACAGTCGGGAATGTTTTGCTGCGAAAGGCGCAGTATCGTATTTCGGAGGACGTTGCGCTTTCGCTTCCCATCGCGAAGAGTTTTATTCTTGGGAAGGTTTACAACTGTCGATGGGTGCTTGAACGAGCGACACGGGATCATCCTATGCGTGTGGATGTTGAGCGGCTCAAGGGAGCTTCGGGACTACTCTACAATCATCTTCCGATGATAGACGCGGCAGACAATCACGATACATTGCGTGGTTTAGAGGGCGAATGCGCCCTGCGCTACTTTGGTGTTCTTGATGAGTTGATATTGCGAGACAAAGAGAGTTTCTATTTCACGGCTCGAACACGGCGTCCTCCCCTTGACAATGTGAACGCGATACTGTCATTCTTCTATACCGTATTGAGTAACGATTGCGCGTCAGCTCTCGAAAGTGTCGGACTGGACCCTTATGTTGGGTTTATGCATACGGATAAACCTGGCCGTGCGTCATTGGCGCTTGATTTGATGGAAGAGTTGCGCAGTATTCTGGTGGATCGCTTTACAATTACAATGATAAACAATCGCGTGTTGACGCCCGAGCACTTTGATGAGCAGGAGAGCGGTGCTGTTATGTTGACGGAGGATGGGCGCAAGGCGGCAATATCCGCATGGCAGGATAAAAAACGCGATGTAATAGAACATCCATTTCTGAAAGAGAAAATACCATGGGGTCTGGTTCCCTATGTGCAGGCGTTGCTTTTAGCCCGTTGCATACGCGGCGATTTGGACGCTTATCCGCCATTCATGTGGAAGTAAAAGTGAGGAGCAAAAGATGCTGATACTGATAACATACGACGTTAATACAGAGACGACCGATGGGCGCAAACGATTGCGGAAGATTGCCAAGCAATGTGTTGATTATGGACAACGAGTGCAGAATTCGGTATTTGAATGCAATCTTGATGCGGCAACAAGCGTCAAAGTTAAGAACGAACTGCTAAAACTGATAGACCACGATAAGGATAGCTTGCGCTTCTATTATCTTGGCAACAACTATCATACCAAAATCGAACACTATGGGGCAAAGAAAACATATGACGCCGAGGGGCTGCTTATGCTGTAGATTTGGTGCGAAGATAAATCACACATGAGAACCCCGACAAGTTCGCACCACAAAAGCAGAACAATAAACAAAACAAAAGCTCTTTGACATTCTGAAAGCAAAAAGAAAACGCAAGGACAATGTATATAAAATACAGAAATGTTCCATAACATGGACATTTCGCGGTCGCCCCCCGCGTGGGGGCGTGGATTGAAATGACTTCTAACCGTGCGAGAGTCCGCGGAGGTGTTGTCGCCCCCCGCGTGGGGGCGTGGATTGAAATGCGGGCTGTTGTCGGATGAGGACTACACGCCTCCCGCGTCGCCCCCCGCGTGGGGGCGTGGATTGAAATAGATGTGGTCGCTTTTGAAAGAATCGAAATTCGACGTCGCCCCCCGCGTGGGGGCGTGGATTGAAATTTCGTCCGGCTCTTGTAGCCCGCCCAGCCAATCCGTCGCCCCCCGCGTGGGGGCGTGGATTGAAATCTCACCATCGCGCCACGCGTAAAATGTGCGTAATCGTCGCCCCCCGCGTGGGGGCGTGGATTGAAATGTTTCAATCGTGCCGTTAGCGTAGTATGTGACGTTGTCGCCCCCCGCGTGGGGGCGTGGATTGAAATGCCGTTCGCGTCGCGGGCAAGCACGACAACCTCATCGTCGCCCCCCGCGTGGGGGCGTGGATTGAAATTCATAGATACAGGTTCTACTATCGCCGTCAAGTGGTCGCCCCCCGCGTGGGGGCGTGGATTGAAATCAAATGTACTAAATCGGTAGAATTCGAACCCTGCGTCGCCCCCCGCGTGGGGGCGTGGATTGAAATTACAACAGATCCGTTTATGAATGGATATCCGGAAGGTCGCCCCCCGCGTGGGGGCGTGGATTGAAATGGTCGAGCAGTTTGGTGTCATCAGCCATACGCATCGTCGCCCCCCGCGTGGGGGCGTGGATTGAAATCAGAATGACGAGACATTAAAGGAAGCCGCGGAAATCGTCGCCCCCCGCGTGGGGGCGTGGATTGAAATAATCGACTCCCAAGATGTGTAAATCTTAAGTGCAGTCGCCCCCCGCGTGGGGGCGTGGATTGAAATGCCGAGCAGGAAATGGAAAGAATGAAAGGATTAAGTCGCCCCCCGCGTGGGGGCGTGGATTGAAATATTGCGCAAAACCGGAAGTCTAAAGGTGGCAAAAGGTCGCCCCCCGCGTGGGGGCGTGGATTGAAATGACGTAATCGCCGATAGCAATTGTTCCACCCGCGTTGTCGCCCCCCGCGTGGGGGCGTGGATTGAAATGGAGTCTTTGAGATGGTTGGCGGCGTCCGTCCTTGTCGCCCCCCGCGTGGGGGCGTGGATTGAAATATCGGCTGACATCATCGATTTGATTGTAAAAAAATAGTCGCCCCCCGCGTGGGGGCGTGGATTGAAATGGATAAGTCGGCTTCGGATAGATTTTGCATTCTAGTCGCCCCCCGCGTGGGGGCGTGGATTGAAATAGCGAGTTCTTGGTTTTGGCTGAATGAATAAGCCTGTCGCCCCCCGCGTGGGGGCGTGGATTGAAATACTTGAGAAGTCCCGGACTTGCCTGTATCGTACTGGTCGCCCCCCGCGTGGGGGCGTGGATTGAAATGCACTGGGTGAATATAATTGCACTGCGATTGTGGTCGCCCCCCGCGTGGGGGCGTGGATTGAAATATCGATCGGGTCGGTGCTTAACGACATCATCAAAGGTCGCCCCCCGCGTGGGGGCGTGGATTGAAATACGGATTTGCAA